>Ga0180009_10000052_pt1 | contig 212367 bp, 210 predicted proteins | sample OS_PC_MetaG_FD_123537 | JGI IMG/M metagenome (GOLD analysis project Ga0180009, IMG submission 123537) | Groundwater microbial communities from the Aspo Hard Rock Laboratory (HRL) deep subsurface site, Sweden - OS_PC_MetaG | ecosystem: Environmental > Aquatic > Deep subsurface > Groundwater...
AACCGATAGGCTATATCCCGCCCGCCGAAGCTGAGGCAAACTACTATCGGCAACTCGCCGAACAGGCCGAGTCAACGGCCTGCACTTAAACCAAATGGCCTCCACGATTCCCGGGGCGGTTCATCCCTCAACATTGAAGGACTGTTCGAGCAGGATCTAGCGGCGCTCGAAGCCACTGAGGTCGAAGCCCTGAAGGTAATTGCCCGGGAGGCCCCCGTATTAGTGACTGAGATCGTGGAGCGGGTAAACCCTTCAGTCATACAGTCGTTAGTGGACCAACGACTCGTTGTTCGTGTGGGTGAACGCATCGATGTCTATTGGGATACGTTCCGTGAGTTCTTGCTGAGCGGCAAGTTGTCTATTGAAGATACATATATCCTTCGACAGCGAGCGGCGGCAACGTCGAAGCTGCTTCAGTACATCGTGGATAAGGGCGGCGAAATCAGTGCCGCCGAAGCGGCGAGAGCTTTATCCACCTCCCAGAACGTGATTTTCAATGTCGCCCGTGAACTCCGACAACTAGGTGTGCTTGTACCAAAATCGGGAAGCCTCCTGTTGTCTGAGCAATTCCGCTCGACAACCCCAACCGAGAATCAGATCCGTGAAAGAGTCGCACGGTCTCTGCGGCGCCATACAGTGTTCGCTAAGCTGCAAGATCTCCTTGCGAGTTCCCCGTCACACGAGGTTTCTCTTGATACCCTTGCCACGGAGTTGCCGGCCCTGTTCCCAGCGGTTGCGGCAAAACCGCATACTTGGCGGGTATACGCAGTCACATTTGGCTCTTGGCTCGATTACTCAGGGCTAGTGCGATTGCGAGGACAAGTCCTTTGCGAACCGCTAGGCTCAACGAGTAAGGCAATGCTGCTTAGTGCTGCGGACGGCTTACGCAGAAGTAAGACTTTCCCTCAGTCGGGCCCCAAAAGTGCCTTTGACTACTTTCGCGCCAAGTTTCACGCAACGCCCTCGGCATTGACAGACTCTGCCAAGCAAAAGGCGCACAACGACCTCTATGTACTCGGCATCATGGATGCCGAGGGAAAAACCATTCAATCCTCCGCCGACTTCGCCACCAAGCTACTTTCTGACCCACCAGAGGCAGCTACTATTCGAGAGCTTCTCTCGCAAGTGCCCGGGGGGAAGGTAGCACTCTCGATCATTGAGGCACAGGCCGATGTTCGTTCAGAAATAGTGGGCCAAGCCCTGCGGGACGCCCATGGTCTCCCATGGGCTTCAAGCACAACTCAGATGGCAGGGACGAAGTTTCGCGCGTGGGCGCGTTACGCAGGCCTAGCGACCGCCAAGGGAAAACGTAAGGCGCGATAATGGGTGACCAGAGCATTTCCGTACCTCAGTTCATAGGTAGGCGGGACTAGGCTTGATACAGTCGAAATTTGATGACTTTACCTAATAGCGGACGGTGACGTTCAGACCACCAGCCGATCGCGGTGCCCCGCTCAGGCGGCCTTTCAGGCCATAGTAAGCAGTCGTCTACCTGAGTTGGTGAACATCCCAAATCATCTGCCATCGCACGGACAACCCCACAGCCATTGCAGTTTGGCCGGCCTCAATCCCCTTGTATTTTGTCGCCCTGCTCCGCCCACCAGCTGGAGATAGTGTCGATGAGCCGGATGGTGCCCGGCAATCTGGCGTAGGCCGTCTGCTGGTTCGCGTTGGCGGGTTCGAGGGTGCGCCACCAGACGATGAACTGCCTGATGAGGGCGCGCGCCGGGATCTGTTCCGGGGCGAGACCGGGAAACCCCTGCAATTCAAAGCTGTGCTCGATGTCCTGCAGGCAGGAAAAAATGTAATCGCGATCCGTCCCGAAATCGATTGGCCGGTTCGGGGCGCGCTTGATCATGCGCTGTTCGCTGAGTTCGGGGATGTAGGTTTTCATTGCGCGAGGCTACGTCCGACGCGGGCCCGTTGCCAAGTCTCTTCCGTCTTTTGCTGCGCATCGGCCGGACGCGCTTCAACAATCATCCGGGCGGTCGGGCGTAAGCCGTCTTCGTCCTGATGCCGGGCCCGCGCGCGGCTCATGCCGCCTGCAGATGCAGGCGACTGCGCAGCAAGTCGATGCAGCCGCGATTGGCGGCCCGGTCGAGCGCTGTGAAGCCGTCGAGGGTGGCCAATGTGGTGTCGGCGCCGGCGTCGAGCAGCAACTGGACGATTGCGGTCTGACCGGTCGAGGCGGCGTAAATGAGTGCGGTGGCGCCGTTGACGTTCTGGCTGTCGAGCGGCGCGCCGGCCTTGATCAGGGCGTTTGCACAGGGCGCGCTGCCGGCCTGGCAGGCAAACCACAGCGCGCCGTTGCCGTCGGCGTTCAGCTCGCGCGGGTTTGCGCCGCGCGACAGCAATTCGCCGACATAGCCGATGCGGCCCAGGCGGGCGGCGTGCATCAACGGGGTGGCGCTATCGTCGATGCGGCCGCGCAGGCTTTGCCGCAGGGTGGCGGTGGCGGGGAAGCCTTCGTTTTCGAGCCAGGCCTTGAGTGCGGTGTCATTCATCGTTGGAGTCCTCGATTAATTTCGGCACATCGGCTAGCCGAACAGCCCGTCGCGCAGGAAGGCCTTGTAGTGCTTCATGACCGGCTTGGGGATGGCCGCTTCGGCGTACACGCGCAGCGGGTGGATGGCTTCGAGCGCGGTGGGTTCGGGCTGCAGGCGCGCGACGCTGATTGCGGCATGCACGGTGCCGTCGAACAGGGGCGCGGCAAGATGGCGGACGACATCGTAGATGGCCATGACGGCGAGTTTTTCGCCGGGCAGCATCTTGCATTTGTTGTCGAGAATCTTGAGCACCACCGCGGTGGTGCAGTCGACCTGTTCGGAGGTGAAGGCCGCGCGTATGGCCCACAGCGCCGCAGGATGGAGTGGCGCAGCAGGATGGAGCGCTGCGGCCTGATGGTCATCCAGGGTTGATTGCGTCATGGCTGTCTCAACCCGACCAGCGTTCCGAGCGGAACGCGAGGGCGATGGCGGCGGCGCGGGCTTCCTGCACGGCGTCTGCCGTTTCCGCGCTCGCGCCGGGCGCGGCGGGATCGATGCCGGCGCAGGCTTTGAGGGCACGCTCCAGCAGCACGCCTTTGGGGTAGGCCTGTGCGGCGCGTCCGTCATAGGCGCGGTAGTCGCATGCGCACAGGGTCATGAGTTGCGCGTAGCGCTCCGGCTGGTCGAAGGCGCCGATGCGTTCCAGCAGCGCGGCCACCGGCCCGGCCCGCACTTCGCCGACGCGGTGGATCCGCTCGCATTCGACGAGCGCCAGCAGGGCCAGCTCGCGACAGTCCGCCGGCACGCCGAAGCGCGCGCACATCGCCTCGATGCGCGGGCGGCCGCGCTCGACATGACGATAGTGAACCGGCAGGTGTTCGGGCGGCGAGTCCGCTTTGCCGACGTGCATCGCCATCGCGGCGAAGCGTACCGCCAGCGGCGCGTTGCAGCGCGCCGCTTCGTCGAGCACGCGCAGCAGGTGCTGGCCGATGTCGACCTCGGGCGGGTTGTCGGCGATTTGCGGCACGCCGAATACGGCCAGTACTTCGGGCAGCACTTCGGCCAGGGCGCCGCTGGCAAACAAGGCGCGAAACATGTTCGAGGGGGTGTTGGCCATCAGGCCGCGCGCCAGTTCCGGCCACACGTCGCTTGGGGCGATGAGCGTCAGCGCACCGGTTTCGACCTGCTCGAACATCAGTTCCAGCGTGTCGTCGTCGAGCATGCCGTCGGGACCGGCGGACAGGGCCGCCAGGCGCAGCAGGCTCAGCGCGGGATGCGCCTGCATGAACTCCGGCGGCAGGGCGGTGTATTCGGGTGGCATGGCTGGATCGAGCTCAGTCGCCCGCAATGTCCACCTGCGCTATGTCGACTTGCACCATGCCCGCTTCGATCCGCATGGGGTATTCCTTCATTTCCCAGCCGGTGGGTTGCAGGCATTTTCCGCTGTGGCCGTCGAAGACCCAGCCGTGCGCGGCGCAGTACAGGATGCGGCCGTTGAAGTCGCCGCGCCCGAGCGAGACGCCCTCGTGCGGGCAGCGCGCTTCATAGGCTTTGGGCTGGCCACCGTCGGGCCACATGATGACGATTTCCTGATCGCCGAGCTTGCAGGGCACCAGCTCGCCTTCGTAGAGCAGGCTCTGTTTGCAGACGTTTTCAAAGGCCATGGCCGACTCCCGGCAGTTTGAAACAAGCATCGAAACAAGCCATGACTCAGCCGCCCAGGGTGAGGTTGAAAACCTGCCGCATCAGGTTCAGTTCGACCATAGGGAGGCCGCGCATTTCGCTGATCGGCTTGAACACGCCGCCGAGCGGTTCGATCGCCTGGCGCGGCGCATCCAGCGTCGTAAAGCGCACCAGGTGAATGCGGATGGGGCCGCTGTCGCTGGACATCCAGGCCTGGAATTCGTCGTCGAGCTTCAATTGCGCAGGCTCGATTCCGGCCTGCACCACCAGGGCATCCAGCACGGCGCTGGGGTTGTATTGTTCAGCGTCGTATTGTTCGGCCTCGTCGCCGGGCGCCGGTATGGGCGCGGCGGATTCGGGCAGCGGCGCGGACGACAGGATGCTCGCGCCGTAGCGGGCAAACACCAGGGCGGTGCTGTAGCTGTCGAAGTGGCTCAGGATCACGCGGTTGCGGTCGAACAGGGTTTGGGCGTTCATGGCGATGGGTCCAGGGTTGGAACGATTGAATTCGGGCTGCGCTGCGTCAAGCGGGTTCGCCGATGGTGATGATCAGCGGCTCCAGCCCGGCGACGGTGGCTTCGATCACATCGCCCTTCACCACCGGGCCGACGCCGGCGGGGGTGCCGGTAAAGATCAGGTCGCCGGGAAACAGCTCGACCAGGGTCGACAGGGTGTGCACCATCTGCGGAATCTTCAGGATCATGTCGCCGACATCGCCGCTCTGGCGGACTTCGCCATTCACCTTGAGCTCGATCTTGCCGCGGGCGATGTTGCCCGCATAAAACTCCGGCGTGATCGCGCTGCACGGCGCCGAATGGTCGAACGCCTTGGCCATGTCCCAGGGGCGGCCCTTTTCGCGGGCGGCGCGTTGCAGGTCGCGCCGCGTCATGTCGAGCCCCACGGCATAGCCGAACACGTAGTCGTAATCGACGCGGTCGACCGGGATGTTCTTGCCGCCCTTGTGCAGCGCCACCACCAGCTCGACCTCGGGCTGCAAATCTTCGGTGGCGGGCGGATAGGGAAACACCGGCTGGTTGTGCAGGATGGCGCCGGGCGGCTTCATGAAGAAAAAGGGTTCATCGCGTGCGAGGTCGGCGCCCATTTCGCGCGCGTGATCGAGATAGTTCTGCCCGACGCAGAAAATCCGGCGCACCGGAAACGGATTGCTCGACATGGCGTCCAGCGTGACGACGGGTGCGGGCGGAAAAGCGTAATCCATGGTTGAAGAATCTCGAATTGAAAAGGGCTCGGTATGGCCGGGCTACACGATGCGTTCGCCATCGCGATAGCCCGCATCCATGGCGAATTCCAGAAAATATATTTTGAAATGCGCCTCCATTCCGCTGGCCTCCGGGATCGAGTCGGCGCGCTCCGGGTAGCGCGCCAGCAATGCGCTACGGTGCACCTGCCAGGCGTTCAGCAGGGCGTCCCGGGCGGCGGCGCGGGTGCGCCCTGCCCCTCTGAACATGAAGTGATGCGTGTTCATTTCCGCCACCACCACGCCGCTTGCCGGTTCGCTTTGCATGGCCATGGCCCTCACGACGAACAGCTGATTTCAAGATGACGCAAGGCGTCGGGCGGCGCGGCGGCGTAGCGTTCCATCCCGGGCTGTTCGTCGTAGGGGCGGCTCAGCAGCCGCATCAGCGTGGCGACTTCGCTGTCGTCACCGTTCAGCGCGCGGTCGATGGCGGCCTGCGCCAGGTGGTTGCGCAGCACGTATTTCGGGTTGACCCGGTTCATCCGCACGTCGCGCGCCGCGTCGTCGGTGTTCTGCTCGGCGCGCAGCCGCGTGCGGTAGCTTGCGACCCAGGCATCGAACGCCGCAGGGTCGGCCATCTCGTCGCGCACGCCCACGGCCGGCGCATCGCTGTCGGTACGCAGCTGCGACAGCAGCCGGAAGCTGCGGGTGAAATCGTTCTTGCCGTGATGCAGCAGCGTGAGCAGCTGGCTGACCAGCCGGGTGTCGCCGTCGCGCACCTCAATCAGCCCGAGCTTGTCGGCCCAGCGGCGCAAGGCTGCGCGCGAATAGGTGGCGGAATAGCGTTCGTAAATGGCGGTGACGCGGGCGGCGGCTTCGTCCTGATCGTCGGACAGCAGCGGCAGCATGGCCTGCAACAGGCGCGAGCAGTTCCACTGCCCGATCAGCGGCTGGCTGTCGTAGCCGTAGCGGCCTTCGTAATCGGAATGGTTGCAGACATGGTGCTGGCGGAAGGCGTCCATGAAACCGAACGGGCCGTAATCCAGGGTGAGGCCGAGGATGGAAAAATTGTCGGTGTTCATCACCCCGTGGCAGAAGCCTACCGTCTGCCACTGCGCGATCAGCTGCGCGGTGCGATCGACCACTTCTTCCAGCCAGCGCGCATAGCGGTCCGGCTGCCCGAGCAGATGCGGAAAATGCAGCGCGATGACGTGATCGGCCAGCGGCGCAAGCTGCGTGTGCTGGCCGCGATGGTAGAAGAACTCGAACTGGCCAAAGCGCACGAAGCTGGGCGCAATGCGGCACACCACGGCGGCGGTTTCCAGCGTTTCGCGCTGCACCGGCTCGGGCGAGGCCACCAGGCTGAGACAGCGCGTGGTGGGAATGCCGAGGGCGTGCATCGCTTCGGAACACAGGTATTCGCGGATCGACGAACGCAGCACCGCGCGGCCGTCCGAGCCGCGCGAATAGGGCGTCGGCCCCGCCCCCTTGAGCTGCAGTTCGACCCGCTCGCCGTCCGGCTTGCGGATTTCCGCAATGGTCAGCGCGCGGCCGTCGCCGAGCTGATCAACCCAGGCGCCGAACTGATGACCGGCATAGACGGAAGCGACCGGCGCATAGGCCGGCCACGGCCGGTTGCCGGACAGGATATCGACCAGCGCCTGGTCGCCGGCATCGATCCCCAGCTCCGCCGCGAGCGCTGCGTTGAAATGCACCAGGCGCGGATGCGGCAAGGGCGTGGGCGAGACCACGGTGTGATAGACGTCGCTCAAGCCCGCATAGCAGGGGTCGAGCGGAAGCTGTTCGAGCGGCTTCGGCGCCTCGTGCTGCAAGGCTTTCTGCGGACGCATCAGCGATACCCCTCTTCGCGCAGCACCCGCTGCACCACCGGGCGCGCCAGCATGCGCTGGTAGTGCGCGCGGCAGTGCTCGGGCAGCTCGATGGCCAGTTTGTCCGCCCAGAATTCCACATAGAACAGCGCCGCATCGGCGATGGAGAAACTGCCGACCACGTATTCCTTGCCGGCCAGCGCCGCGTTCATGATCGCGAAACCCTGCTCGACGATTTCACGGCCGCGCGCCTTCACCGCATCGTGGTCGGCCGGATTGGGCGTGAACGTGTCGGTGGTGAAGAGGCGGGCGAAACCCTGACCGTGAATTGTGCCGACGACGTAGTCCATCGCCTCGATCACGCGCGCTTCGCCGTCTGCATCGCCCGACAGCAGGTTGGCCTTGGGGTAGCTGCGCGCCAGCCACCAGGCGATCGCCTGAAACTCGGTGAGCGCCGAGCCGTCGTCGCGTACCAGCGTGGGAATGCTCGATTTCGGATTGATCGCGAGGTAATCGGGCCGGGTGTGGTCGCCCGCCGGCAGGTTGACGATGTAGGCCTCGAACGCCAGATCGAGCTCTTCCAGCAGGATGTGGATGCCCGTGGTGCAGGAGCCGGGGGTCATGTAGAACTTCATGAACGTCAGGCCTTTTGCAGCAGGATGGCGTTGCCGGCCAGCACGAAGTCGCGCCAGGCAGCGTACATGTCGCGCTGGATCGCCTCGACATACGCCGGCTCCGGGGCGTGCTCGGTGGGAAAGTTGGAGACGGCGCAGGAGCCCCGGTTAAAGCGCAGGGCGGCGTCGAGCAGACGGTTGCCGAAATCATGCATGGGCAGGAGCACCGGCGCGGTGAGGTCGGACCAGCCGGGCTGCGCCACCGATCCGCTCGCGTCGAACGGCAAGCCGGCCAGCTGCTGCAGCGCTGCTTCGTAGGTCTCGGCCAGACTGGCCAGCACGCTGAGGTGGGTGAGCTGTTCGCGCGCTTGGCCGGACAGCCGCTCGTTCAGCGTGCGCTGGTAGGCTGCGAGCGCGGGTGCGCCCTGCCCGTCCGCCCACGCCGCAAAGCGTTCGATACAGTGCGCGTTGAGCGCGGAAACCGGCTGCGGCGCGCGCGTCGGCGCCAGCGCATGCTGCAATCGCAGGGCGGCATCCAGCGCGCCTTCCATGTGGCCGCCGCCGTGCTGGGCGGTTTCGCTGCCGCCGAACAGCAGGCGGCCGCCGCACCAGCTGCGCGTCAGCGCGGGGTGGCCGTACTCGGGGTCGCTGGCGGGGTCGGCGCGGTCGAGCGCGGCGCAGGTATGGACTTCGCCGGCCCAGTCATGAATGTGCAGTTCGCCGTGTTCGGCGGCTTCGCCGAACAGCTGCGCCAGCTGGTTGCGCACCAGCATCGGCATGCCCATTTCGAATTGCGTGCGCTGCTCCGGACTCATCGCCATGAAGCCACCGAGCGCCGCGCCGTCCTGGTCGGGATCGCGGCCGCCGCAGGCATCGAAAATTTCACCCAGCACCGCCCGCTCATGACGTACGAAAGCATTGCCGGACTGTCCGGCTGCGCGCCAGAACGCTTGCGGATACGCCATCAAGGCCTTGGCCTGGGTGGCCATCCAGGTGGGCGTCGCGCGCATCGCCTCGACCAGTTGCGGATCGAGCGCGGGGGTGAAGTGCACGCCTTCCAGCAGCACACGCGGCGGCACGGCCAGCACCACGCGGCGCGCGCGGATCACGGTTTCGGCCGCGTTGTCAGGATTGCGGAAACGCAATTCGAGATGCGCCCCCACATCGGTCAGCGCGACCAGTTCGTGCGCCAGCCGCAGCCTGTCGGCAGGCACGCTGCCGGACAGGGCCTGCACCAGTCCGGCCATGCCGCCACGCAGCCGCTGCGCGCCGCCATGGATGGCCTGATCGAAGGCTTCGGCATCCTTTTCGGGATCGCGCATGCGCAGCACCGCGCCGCTGTCGTGCTGGGGAAAGGCCTCCAGGCCGAGTTCCACGACCAGCGCGGCCATGTGCGGCTCGGACTCGGGCCAGAACCAGGTCGGGCCAAGATCGAGCGCCATGCCCTGATTGCTGTGCGCGCCCAGTATCCTTCCGCCGAGCCGGCTGCGCGCCTCGAACAGCAGGCAGGACTGGCCGCGTGCATGCAGCGTGCGCGCCAGCGCCAGGCCGCACAGACCTGCGCCAACGATGGCGATTTCGGTATCGATTTGATTCTTGGCTGGCTCATTCATGGCTGACTCCGTCTGTTTTGTCTTACAGATCGTCCTCCAATGCATCCATCGCAACCAGTTGCTCACGCAAGGCCATGTGCGCGTAAAACCCATCGTACTTGTCGTACAGCGGATCGCTCTGCAGTGCGCCGATCGCCAGCTCGTCGCTGAGGTGCACGCGGCAGTCCTTGAGATCACGCGCGAGTGCATCGACGCAGGCATCGAATTCACTCACCGCCCCGTCCTGACACACGCTCGCTCCATGGGTCGCGCGCACCTTGAGCACGAAATCCTCGCGGTTGAACGCAAACCAGGCATGCGGGCGTTTCTGGTGAGGGATTTCAACAATGTAGATCATGGCGGCGACTCAATCGCGTATCGAGGTGACGACGTTGATCGATTGGCGCAGCCGCTCGGCGATGCCGGTCGGGCTGCTCTCGTACGCTTCGCGCGCTTCGTTCAGCGCCGCCTGCGCGACGAGCGCTTCGTCCCAGGTGAGCGGCACGCGCCCGGCCAGGTGGGTGGCCTTGGGCACCGCTTCGATGATGGCTTTCCAGTTGGGATGCTGGACAACCGGAATGAGCCACTCGGCCTCTTTCACGCCGTCCAGAAAAACGGCGCGACCGATCACTTGCAGCTTGCGGCCGTCTTCGGTGGTCTTGATGTGCGTTGCCATGTCTTTGCGCTCCTGTGCAGCGTTGAATGGGTGGTGCCTAGTCGTCTTCCATCGACGGCAGCAGAATCACTTCGTCCGGCATGCCGTCGCCGTTTTCCTCAAAATCCAGCCCGCCGACCAGCGAGTAGCCGGCATCGCCTTCGAGCAGCACGACCGCTGCTGCGGGCATCTTCTGCAATGCGGCGATCAGTTGCCCGACAGTCATTGCACGCCCGGGCTGACGGTCAGCCAGATGTCGGTATCCCCCCGCACCAGCCAGTTCAGGGTGACCGCGCGGAAGGCCTTGTCCTCTGCCGTCTCCCAGATCACGCACAGCAAGGCTTCATCCCGGGTCAGCGGCTCGTTCTTCGCCAGTTTGTCCTTGGCCGCCGCGCAGGCCAGCGGGTCGGCGTCGTGGTCCAGGAACACTGCATTAGCTGCCGCGATGCCGGCGGCAATCTCGTCCGCAGTGGCCATTTCGACGTTTTCGCCTTCGAATGTGATGCTTGCTTGCATGGGTTTCTCCTGTTGCTGCGTCATGTGGAACAAGGCTGTTGCGCAGGCCGCTAGTTCCATGCCGCGAAATATCGAGCAGCGCCGGAACACCTCGGCACTGGGCGGAACCTGCTTCTGGTTGCAGAACTTGGCGGCCAGCTTGGCCAGCCCCTTGATATCGCGGCCGCTGGCAGCGGGAAAGAGTGTGACCAGTTCATCCAGCAGGGCGTCGTCGACCGGCAGCGCGAACTGCTCCAGCATCACCTGCCAGATCCGCCGCCGCGCGTCGTGATCGGGCGGGTAATAACGGATCAGGGCGATGCAGCGCGAAACGATGGCCTCGTCGATATCGTCGACCCGGTTGGTGGTGAGGAACAGCAGGCCGTTGAAATATTCCAGCACGCGCAGGAACACGCCGACCACGGCGTTCATGGCGATGTTGTCGTCGCGGCGCTTGATGTAGACATCGGCTTCGTCGATCAGCATCACCGCGCCCCAGCGCTGCGCCCGGGTCAGCACGTCCTTGAGCGCGGTTTCCATCGCGGCCACGTTGAGCCCCAGTTGCCCGGAATGCACGCGGTACAGCGGGCGCTGGATGATTTCCGAATACACCTCGGCGGTCAGCGTCTTGCCCACCCCGGCGGGGCCGGCGCACAGCACCGTGGTGCCGCCGGATTTGCCGGCCACGATGTCGTCCATCAGCACGTCCATCTCGGCGGTCAGGATGTCGATCAGGTCGGTCTGCTCCGGCGGCAGAATCAGCTTCTGCTTCAAGGCCGGCTGGTATTCGTAGGGCGCGATGTCGTCGACGTGCACCCACAGGTAGTGGTGCAGGTCGAGATGGAACATGAAGAGGTAGGGATGCACCGGCAGCTGGGTGAACAGCCCCTTGGGCATCGCCGCCTGGGTTTCGCCGAGGGCCGCTTCGGCATTGTATTGATTGCTCTTCGCCGCCTTGCGCAGATACGGGCCGAGGATATCCCCGGTTGTTTCCAGCGTGGTGGTGCGCGCGCTCAGGATGCCTTCGTCGTTGACCAGCCGGGTGGCGCCGCCGCCGCTCGACAACACCACCACGTCCTTGCGCGACCAGTCGGTATCGCGGTGGGTCGCGCTCGGGTCTTCGGCATAAAAGCCGGTGCCCTGCGCGGAGAACTGCTTGCCGTACTGGGCGCGCCAGTCGAAATAGCGCGCCACGCTGTCGTCGTAGGCGGCGATCAGTTTGGCGCTTTCGCGCACGTAGCCCTTGGCCGCGATGATTTCCGCTGTGGTCTTGCCGACGATATCGGCGGCGGAAATGCGGAAAGCCGCGGTGGCGAGCGTGCCCTTGGCATTGGCCCTGAGCTCGAGCACCACCTTGCCGGTTTCGTCGTTGGACGACGCGATGTAATCGAGGCGCGTGACCACGTAGGCCAGCGGCTTGTCCGCCACATCGAGGCGGAACAGCCAGCCCCGCACGGCATCCGTCATCAGATAGGCAGCGATCGCCGGCATCAGCATTTCGAGGTCGTCGTCGGGGCCGAAGCGGGTGCCGTGGCCGTCGAACGCCTGTTGCAGCGTGGCGAGTTGCGCCGCGCGCGTGCGCATGGCGGGGCCGGCTTCGCGATAGAGGTTGCCGAGGAAGCCCAGTTCGATTCCGGAGAACTGGCTGAACGGCAGCGTGACCTTGTTGCCGAAGCGCAACTGGTCCTGAAGCGGCGCGAGGCGCGGAAATGCCGTGATCATGGCTTCGACGTAGGGGCGCTCGATCTGCAGATTCATGGCTTGCTCCCGTTCATCTCAGGCCGGGCAGGCTTGCATTCGAAAACCGCCGGTTGCTCTTTGCGGTAGAAGCGCAGCCACATCAGCGTGGCCGGCACCAGGGAACGCACCGCAAACCACAGCGCGTCCTGTTCCGCTGTCTTGTCCGGGCTGCCCAGTTGGCGCGCGACGGTGTGCCAGCCCGCCCAGTCCACTTCGACCAGCGTGCTCAATATCGACGGCGCGAGGTTGGCAATGCTGTTGCTGATGGCCTTGACCTGACGCCGGGTTTCCGCGCGGGTGAGGCAGGAGCCAAGAAACTCGTCCTGTTCCAGCCCTTCGGTCAGGATGAGCACGCCCACTCCCGCCTCCTCGATGATCGAAAGCAGCGATGCGTTCAGCATGAGCGGGGACCCGGCAGCGCAGTACGCCGCACCCGACGACGAAAAATGAATTTCGCCAGTTCACGCAGGCAACAGCCCCAGGAATGCCCGTGCTTTTTCATGGCAGCGGGCTCCATGCAATGTTGGCCAAGACAATGTGGGATTTTGTCGCAAACCCTACAAACACGCGACGTGATGGCATACGCGGGAACATGCCGGTTACTTGCGACGCGGACGCTCGGAGGGCGCGTAATTGCTGAAGTGCCCCTCGCGTGCAGCCTGGCCGCGCGCGCTCGCAATGATTGCTTTGGTTTTGCCCGGAGACGCGGGCAGCGACACCAGTTTCTCGACTTCTGCGCTCCCGCATTCGGGGCACACGTAAGCGGTCGATCCGCGCACCAGCAACTCGAAATTGCAGTTGCATTGCTTGCAGTGAAAGTCGAATAACGGCATGCGTCCTCCTGTAGCGTTTGCGACAAACGGCTTGTACAAACAGGTATATGCAAGAACGGGGCCTGATTCACTGAAAAGTGAACCAGAAAACCTGAATCAGGTTGTAAGTGGGAAACTATGGGTACAAAGCTGGGCCTAGAAGGTGATCCGTTAACTGAAAACACCCAGCACCAATGGGCGCACTCACACAAGGCGATCTGTCGAGAGCCTTTCTAATGCCACGCCTGAATCGCCCCGGCTTCAGTAGATCCCTTTGAGCCTTAAACTTAAGGCAAAGAAGGAGGTGCTAGGGCAGCAAACGGTACCCGGAAGAATTCAAGATCGAGGCCGTCAAGCAAGTGACCGAACGGGGCCATCCCGGATGTTCTCCAACCCGAAGCGGCGGCATGGCTATGCAAACCGGCTGTCTCCGGTAGAGTTCGAAAAGCAGTATTTAAATCGGCAAATTTCCACAACTTTTGCCCCAACAGAAACAACATAACATTATAAGAAATTGATTTTAATGAGTAAATCAGACTTGCAAACGCACACGCCGATGATGCAGCAGTACCTCGGCATCAAGGCGCAAAACCCGGACATGCTGCTGTTTTACCGCATGGGCGATTTTTACGAGCTGTTTTTCGACGACGCCGAAAAAGCGTCACGGCTGCTCAACATCACCCTCACCACGCGCGGCGCGTCGGCGGGCACCCCGATCAAAATGGCCGGGGTGCCCTACCACAGCGCCGAGCAGTATCTGGCGCGGCTGCTGAAGCTGGGCGAGTCGGTAGTGATCGCCGAGCAGGTGGGCGACCCGGCTACCAGCAAGGGCCCGGTCGATCGCCAGGTGGCACGCATCGTCACGCCGGGCACGCTGACCGATTCGGGACTGCTGGACGAAACTTGCGACACCCTGATTCTCGCCATCGCCCCCGGGAGGGTTAATGCAACTTCAAGTGCGGAAAGCGTCGGCGTTGCCTGGTTGAATCTTGCCGCCGGGCGGTTTCAGGTCAGCGAAATCCACTCCACCGCCCTGCCTGCTTTACTAGCGCGCGTGCGCCCGGCCGAAATTCTCGCGCCTGATGATTTTGCCCTGACTGGCGCACCCTGCGCAGTGCGTCGCCTCGCGCCGTGGCAGTTCGATTCCGACAGCGCGCACACCCGGCTGGCGCAGCAATTCGACAGCCGTGACCTCAGCGGATTCGGCGTGGCCGACCTGCCGCTCGCGCTGGCGGCGGCGGGCGCACTGCTTGATTACATCCAGACCACGCAACGCACCGCGCTGCCGCATATCCAGGCCATCCATGCCGAGCGCGACAACGATTTCGTGCAGCTCGACGCTGCCACCCGGCGCAATCTGGAACTCACCGAAACCCTGCGCGGCGAAGCCTCGCCCACCCTGCTGTCCGTGCTCGACACCACCGCGACCGGCATGGGCACGCGTCTGTTGCGCCACTGGCTGCATCATCCGCTGCGCGACCGCGCCATTCTGCGCCGGCGCCACGATGCCATCGGCGTACTGGCGGAGCAGCCCGACACCGCAACCGCCCTCACCCGCCTGCTGAAGAGCTGCGCCGATGTCGAACGCATCAGCGGCCGCATCGCGCTGAAAAGTGCGCGCCCACGCGACTTGTCCGGCCTGCGCGACACCCTCGCGCTGCTGCCTGATCTCGCCGCCACGCTGCCTGACGACCGCGTACATCTGGCTGCCCTGCAACGCGCGCTTGCTGCGCGCCCCGACTTGCATGAACTGCTCGCCCGCGCCGTGCTGCCCGAGCCCGCCAGCGTGCTACGCGAAGGCGGCGTGATTGCCGACGGCTACGATGCCGACCTCGACGAGCTGCGCGCGCTGACGCGCGACGCCGGCGCGTTTTTACTCGAACTGGAAATCCGCGAGCGCGAGCGCTCGGGCATTGGCACCCTCAAGGTCGAATACAACCGGGTGCATGGCTTTTATATCGAAGTCAGCCGCGCGCAATCGGACAACGTCCCCGACGATTACCGTCGCCGCCAGACCCTGAAAAACGCCGAGCGCTACATCACGCCCGAGCTCAAGGCCTTCGAAGACAAGGCGCTGTCGGCGCAGGATCGCGCACTGGCGCGCGAGAAAGCGCTGTTCGAGGCGCTGCTGGAAACCCTGACCCCCCATGTGCCCGCGCTGCTGGAAGTGGCCGCCGCACTGGCCGAGATCGACGTGCTGGCGAGCCAGGCCGAACGCACCAACACGCTCAAGCTGTGTGCGCCCGACTACAGCGACGAACCCGGTATCGTCATCCGCGGCGGCCGTCATCCGGTGGTCGAAGCGCAGGTCGCGCATTTCATCCCCAACGACGTTCAACTCACCCGCGCGCGACAAATGCTGCTGATTACCGGCCCCAACATGGGCGGCAAATCGACCTTCATGCGGCAAGTGGCGCTGATCACCCTGCTCGCCTGCTGCGGCCTGTGGGTGCCGGCGAGTTCGGCAAAAATCGGTGACATCGACCAGATCTTCACCCGCATCGGCGCCTCCGATGACTTGGCCGGCGGACGCTCCACCTTCATGGTCGAGATGACCGAAACCGCGTACATCCTGCACAACGCCAGCGCCAACAGTCTGGTGCTGCTCGACGAAATCGGCCGCGGCACCTCGACCTTCGACGGTCTCGCGCTGGCGTGGGCAGTGGCGCGACACCTGGTCAGCGCAACACGCGCCTTCACCCTGTTCGCCACCCATTATTTCGAGCTGACCCAACTGGCCAACGAGTACAAGCAACTCGTCAACGTCCACCTCGACGCCAAGGAACACGGCGCCAATCTGGTGTTTCTGCACGCCGTGGAAGAAGGCCCTGCCTCGCAAAGCTACGGCATCCAGGTCGCCCGACTGGCCGGCGTACCCAGCCCGGTCATCGCCGCCGCGCGCCGCCATCTGCGCGAACTCGAGGACGCCCAGCTGCAACCCGGCCCACAGGGCGACCTGTTCGCCGCCCACCTGCCCAACGACGAACCGCCGCCGCATCCCGCGCTCGACCAGTTGCGCGAGATCGATCCCGATGCGCTCACCCCAAAGGCTGCGCTGGACATGCTTTATTCGCTCAAAGCGCTCACCGACACCTCGCCATGAAAACCTTGCGCCTCGACACCGCCGAACTTGGACTCGACTTTTATGCCGCGCTCAAACTGGCGACAGCCATTGCCGAACAGCAACTGGGCGACGATACGATGTTGTTGAGCTGGTACGACCGCGAACGCGATCTCGAATCGCCGGCAGGCGTCAGCGAATGCCACGAAGGCTGTGCCACCAAGGGATCGTGGGACTACGCGCTCAATCGCGGCGCGCGGTTGGCGGTGGAGTTTGATGCCGGCCGGTTCTTTTTCTGCTTTTTGTAGTGCATGCCGTTAGCGAAACAACGGCCGGAGCGAAAAATGGCTACGCGCCGCGCCGCCGCCACAGATAGCGATAGACAAACCCAGGATACGCAAACACCACGAACAGCGATGCATTGATCGCGTAGAACTCCCAGTTCTGCTTGTGGATGTCGCCGAGTTTGCCTTCCAGCAACAGTGCGATGCCGCCGATCACGAAAAACATCACCACCAGCTCCAGCAAACGCCAGGCGATATTCTTGCTGCCGGTTTTGGGCTGGACAACGAAAAATATGCGTTCGACAAGGAATGGCAGATTGGCGGCAACGAATGCCAGGATCAGCAGCAGGGTAGTTGAGAAGTTCACATTAAATCCGAAGTGCAAGGTGACGCCGGAGCAGACCGGCTCCGGCAAGGTTTAGTTCAGCCGCGCTTGATTCAAAATGACGCGCCGATGGCGTGTACGCAGATCGCCATCAAAGGCTGAGGCAGAATCCCGAGTGCCAGCACAGCGAGGCCGTTGGCCGACATGATAAGTCGGGCATCAGCGCTGGGGGCGATCGGTGCGGTGTCGTGCGGCGCATCGAAATACATCAGCTTGACGATGCGCAGATAGTAGAACGCGCCGACCAGCGAGAACACGACTGCGGCTACCGCCAGCCATACATAGCCAAGCTCCACCACGGCCTGGAGCACCGACAACTTGGCATAAAAGCCAACGGTGGGCGGCACGCCGGCCATGGAAAACATCAGCAACAGCATCAAAAAAGCCAGCCATGGGCTGCGGCGGTTAAGGCCCTTGAAGTCGTCAAGCTTGTCGGCCTCGAAGCCGGCGCGCGACAGCAGCAGGATCATGCCGAAGCCGCCCAGGCTCATCAATGCGTACACCAGCACATAGAACATCGCGCTGCCGTAACCGTTCTGCGTGCCTGCCAGAATGCCCAGCAGCATGAAACCCATGTGCGAGATGGTCGAGTAGGCGAACATGCGCTTGAGGTTGCTTTGTGCGATGGCCGCGAAGTTGCCGAGTGCCATCGACAACACGGCGAGAATCACCAGCATGTCGCGCCAGTCGGCCACCTGCGATTCCAGTCCCTGGCCCAGGATGCGGATCACGAAAGCGAAGGCGGCGATCTTGGGCGCGCTGCCGATGAACAGCGTCATCGCGGTAGGAGCACCGTGATAGACGTCGGGCACCCACATGTGGAACGGTACGGCGCCGAGCTTGAATGCCAACCCGGCGACGATAAAGACGATGCCGAACACCAGCGGGATGCGCAGGTCGGTGCCGTCCTGCAGGGCGATGGCAATATCACCCAACGCGAGCGAACCAGTCACACCGTACACCATCGACATGCCGTACAGCAGCATCCCAGACGCCAGCGCGCCAAGCACGAAATACTTCATCGCCGCCTCGGTGGCGACGCTCGAATCGCGCTGCAACGCAACCATGGCGTACAGGGACAGCGACAGCAGTTCGAGGCCGAGATACAAGGTGAGGAAATGGCTGGCCGACACCATGACCATCATGCCCAGTGTGGCAAACAGCGCGAGCACGAAGAACTCGCCCTTGTAGAGCCCGCGTTCACGCAGGTAGTCGCGCGAATACACCAGCACCACGGCGACGGTCAGATAGAGAAACAGTTTCAGCACGTCCGACAGCGGATCGTCGACGAAGAGGCCGTTCAATGCCAGTACCGGCATGGTGGACAGATCGCGCACGGTGAGGAAAGCCGCGCCCGCCAGGGTGGCCAGCGACAGCACGTAGGCCAGATAACGCTTGCTGTCGTCGACCGCGGCGTCGATCACCAGGATCAGCGACACCATGACCAGCACGAAAATTTCGGGCAGCGCGGGGGCGAATTGCATCAGGCTCATGGGAGTTTGCTCTGGGCGACGTGCGCCAGGAGGTCGATGACGGAAACATGCATCACGTCAGTGAAGGGTTTGGGATAGAGGCCCATGCCGAGCACGCCAACGGCGAGCACGCCGAGCAGCAGGATTTCACGCGCATTGACGTCGCTCATCTCTTCAACATGCGGGTTGGTGACGGTGCCGAACACGACGCGCTTGTACATCCACAGCGTGTAGGCCGCGCCGAGGATCAGCGTCGTGGCGGCAACGAAGGCGAACCAGAAGTTGACCTGGGTGGCAGCCATGATGACCATGAATTCGCCGACGAAACCGCTGGTGGCCGGCAAGCCAGCATTCGCCATGGCAAACAGCATGAAGAAGGCGGCAAACACCGGCATCTTGTCGGCCAGGCCACCATAGTCCTTGATCTGGCGCGAATGCAGGCGGTCGTACATGACGCCGATGCAGAGGAACAACGCGGCGGAAACGAAGCCGTGCGACACCATCTGCACCAGCCCGCCTTCGACGCCGAGCGGGTTGAACATGAAGAAGCCGAGGGTGACGAAACCCATGTGCGCAATCGACGAATAGGCGATGAGTTTTTTCATGTCGGACTGCACCAGCGCCACCAGCCCGATGTAGGCCACGGCGATCAACGACAGCGTGATGACGAACCACGCCAGTTCATGGCTGGCGTCGGGCAGGATCGGCAGGATGAAGCGCAGGAAACCGTAGGCACCGACTTTCAGCGTGATTGCAGCCAGCACCACCGAGCCGCCGGTGGGCGCTTCGACGTGGGCGTCGGGCAACCAGGTGTGCACCGGCCACATCGGCACCTTGACGCCGAAGGCGAGCAAAAAGGCGAAGAACATCAGCGTCTGCGCGGTCATGCCGAGCGTGGTGGCATGCCAGGTCTGGATGTCGAAGCTGCCGCCCGACTGGAAATACAGATAGATCATCGACACCAGCATCAGCAAAGAGCCGGCGAGCGTGTAGAGGAAGAACTTGAACGCGGCATACACCCGGTTCGGCCCACCCCACACACCGACGATCAGATACAGCGGGATCAGCATGCCTTCGAAGAACACATAGAACAGGATGCCGTCGAGCGAAGCAAACACGCCATTGATGAGGCCGGACATGATGAGGAAGGCCGCCATGTATTGCGCGACCTTGTCCTGGATCACCTGCCAGCCGGCGATCACCACCAGCACGGTAATGAAGCTGTTGAGCAGAATCAGCGGCATGGAAATGCCGTCAATCCCGAGGTGGTAATGGATGTTGAGCGCCGGAATCCACGCTGCCTTTTCGACAAACTGCATCGCGGAGGTGCCCGTGTCGAAACCCGTGACCAGCGGAATCGCAACGATCAGTCCAGCAAGCGCACCCGCCAGCGCAAGCCAGCGCGCCAGCACCGCATTTTTGTCGGAACCCGTGGCGAGCACGGCCACCCCGGCAAGGATGGGCACCCAGATGACGAGGGAGAGAATAGTGTCGATCATGGGTCAGTTCAGTCGGGCAAACCAGGTGACCAGGGCAAACACCCCGATCAGCATGGCGAAAGCGTAATGGTAGATATAGCCGGACTGAAAGGCGCGCATCATCCGGGCTGCGCGCTCGACCAGCCGTGCGGTGCCGTTGATCGCACCGTCGATGATGACCTGATCCCCACCGCGCCACAGGCCAGCGCCCAGCAAACGCGCGCCCCTGGCAAACAGCCAGCTATAGAGTTCGTCGAACCAGTATTTGTTGATGAGCATGCTGTGAATGAAGCTGAAACGCTGCTGGATCGCTGCCGGGATATCCGGGCGTTTGAGGTAGAAGAACGCCGACAGACCCACCCCTGCCGCCGCCAGCCAGAACGGCAACGTAGTGATGGCATGCAGCCCCATCGCCATCGCGCCGTGGAAATGCTGGTTGAGTTCGACCATCACCGGATGACGGTCTGCGACATAAATTGCGTTGCCGAAGAAATCGCCAAACAGCATCGGTTCGATGGTCATGTAGCCAATCGCCAGCGAAGGCAACGCCAGTGCAAGCAACGGACCCGTCACCACCCAGGGCGTTTCGTGCGGCTTGCCGCCATGGCCATGCTGCCCCTGGTCCTGCCCGTGGCTGTCAGCGTCATGGTGATGCACATTATGGAAACGCTCCTTGCCATGGAACACCAGAAAATACATGCGGAAGGAATAGAACGCGGTGACGAATACGCCGATCAGCACCGCCCAGTAGGCAATGTCGGCGCCCGGCAGGTTCGACAACTTGACTGCCTCGATGATGCTTTCCTTGGAATAAAAACCCGACAGGAACGGCGTGCCGATCAAGGCCAGCGAGCCGATCAGCGAAGTGATCCAAGTGATCGGCATGTATTTCTTCAGGCCCCCCATGTAGCGGATGTCCTGGTTGTGATGCATGGCGATGATGACCGAACCGGCGGCGAGGAACAGCAGCGCTTTGAAAAAGGCATGCGTCATGAGGTGGAACACCGCCACCGAATACGCCGAAGCGCCGAGCGCGACCGTCATGTAACCCAGCTGCGACAGCGTTGAATACGCCACCACGCGCTTGATGTCGTTCTGCACGATGCCCAAGAAGCCCATGAACAGGGCGGTGATCGCACCGATGATCATGATGAAGCTCAACGCCGTGTCGGACAGCTCAAACAGCGGCGACATGCGCGCAACCATGAAAATACCCGCTGTCACCATCGTCGCCGCGTGGATCAGCGCGGAAATCGGCGTCGGGCCTTCCATCGAGTCGGGCAGCCAGACGTGCAGCGGGAACTGCGCCGACTTGCCCATCGCGCCGATGAACAAAAGGATGCCAATCACGCTCATCAACATCCAAGGCGAATCGGGCCAGATCGTGATGGTCTGGTTTGCCAGCTCGGGTGCCTTGGCAAACACCGTTGCATAATCGAGCGACCCGAAATGCGCCAGCACCAGACCGATGCCGAGAATGAAGCCGAAGTCGCCGACGCGGTTGACCAGGAAGGCCTTGAGGTTGGCGTAGATCGCCGTCTCTTTGGTGTACCAGAAACCGATCAACAGGTAGGACACCAGCCCCACCGCCTCCCAGCCGAAAAACAGCTGCAGGAAATTGTTGCTCATCACCAGCATCAGCATCGAGAAGGTGAACAGCGAGATGTAGCTGAAAAAGCGCTGATAGCCCGGATCGTCGTGCATGTAGCCGATGGTGTAGATATGCACCATCAGCGAGACGAAGGTGACGACCAGCATCATCATCGTGGTGAGCGAATCGATCAGAAAACCGATCTCAAAGCGCAGGTCGCCCAGCACCATCCAGGTGTAGACCGTGCCGTTGTAAGTGTGGCCGGCCAGCACATCCTGAAACACCAGCACCGAGGCGATCAACGACACACCCACCCCGGTGATCGTGACAACGTGCGACAGGGTGCGGCCAATCAGTTTGCCAAAGAAGCCCGCGATGATCGCGCCCAGCAGCGGCGCCAGCGGCACGATGAGATAGAGCGTCTGCATATCCATCCGCATCAGCCTTTCAGTTGGTCGAGGTCATCGACGTTGATCGTGCGCAGGTTGCGGAACAGCACCACCAGAATGGCCAGACCGATAGCGGATTCAGCGGCGGCCACCGTGAGAATGAAAAAGACAAAGATCTGCCCGTGGATGTCGCCGAGGTAATGCGAGAAGGCGATGAAATTCATGTTTACCGCGAGCAGCATAAGTTCAATCGCCATCAACAGAATGATGACGTTTTTGCGGTTAAGGAAGATGCCGAGCACGGCGATGGCGAACAGGATTCCGCCCAGCACCAGGTAATGCGATAAGGAAATCACGCGTCCCCCTCCCCGGCTACCGGCTTTTTCACGGCCTGCATTTTCACAATCCGCAGCCGGTCATTGCGTTTGACCCTTACCTGTTCGGCCGGGTCGATGTATTTGCTGTCCTTGCGACGGCGCAGCGTCAGCGCGATGGCGGCGACGATTGCCACCAGCAGGATCACGGCTGCGAGTTCGAATGCATACACATAGTCGGTATACAACAGCCGCCCGAGTTCCTTGGTGTTGCTGTAATCGGCGGCGTGGGGTGCAGGCGTTCCCATCACTTCCAGGCCGAAATGGCGGCTGCCCAGAATCAGCGCCATTTCGATCACCAGCAATACCGAGACGAACCCGGCCAGCGGCAGATAATCCCAGAATCCTTCGCGCAATTTGTCCAGGTTGATGTCGAGCATCATTACCACGAACAGGAACAGCACCATCACCGCGCCGACGTAGACCAGCACCAGCGTAATGGCGAGGAACTCGGCCTCCAGCAGCATCCACAAACCCGCAGCGGTAAAAAAAGCCAGCACCAGGAACAGCGCAGCATGCACCGGATTGCGTGCGGTGATGACGCGCAATCCGGCAAACACCAGGATGGCAGCGAAGAAATAAAAGATCGCGGTCGTGTAGGTCATGTTTGGTGTGATCAAGGCTTGGCTCAACGGTACTTCGCGTCGGATTCGCGGTCTTTCGCGATCTGAGCCTCGTGCTGATCGCCAATCGCCAGCAGCATGGGCTTGGTGTAATAAAGGTCACCGCGCTTTTCGCCGTGATATTCGAGGATGCGGGTTTCGACGATGGAGTCGACCGGGCAGGATTCCTCGCAGAAGCCGCAGAAGATGCACTTGGTCAGATCGATGTCGTAGCGCGTGGTGCGGCGAGTGTCGTCTTCGCGCTTTTCCGATTCGATGGTGATCGCCAGCGCCGGACACACCGCCTCGCACAGCTTGCAGGCAATGCAGCGTTCCTCACCGTTGGGGTAGCGGCGCAGCGCATGCAGGCCGCGGAAACGCGGGCTTTGCGGGGTTTTCTCCTCGGGATACTGCACCGTGATCTTGCGTGCAAACAGATGGCGCCCGGTAAGCATCATGCCGCGCAGCAGTTCAATCAAAAGCAGGCTGCCGAAGAATTGGGTAATCCGTCTCATGGCGCGCTCAATGGAAAAGATAACCATACGGCGTCTGCATCATGGCGCCGACGACGACGATCCAGACGATGGTGATGGGGATGAACACTTTCCAGCCCAGACGCATGATCTGGTCGTAGCGGTAGCGCGGAAAGGTGGCGCGGAACCACAGGAACAGGAACAGCACGAAGCCGGTTTTTGCCAGCCACCAGACGATGCCGTCTGGCAGGAAGGTCACCGGTGACAGCCAGCCGCCGAGGAACATCAGCGTGGTCAGCGCGGCGACCAGGATCATGTTGGCGTATTCGGCAAGGAAGAACACCGCGAACGCCATGCCGGAATATTCGACGTGAAAGCCCGCAACGATTTCGGACTCGCCCTCGGCGACGTCGAACGGCGCACGGTTGGTCTCGGCCACGCCAGCGATTAGGTAGACGATGAACAAGGGGAACAACGGCCAGATATACCACTGGTGCAACCCGCCCGCCTGTCCCTGCACGATGTCGGTGAGGTTGAGCGACTGCGACGCCATCAGCACCCCGACCAGCGCGAAGCCCATGGCGATTTCGTACGACACAATCTGCGCCGCCGAGCGCATCGCGCCGAGGAAGGCGTATTTTGAGTTGGACGCCCAGCCCGCGACGATCACGCCATAGACGCCCATCGAGGTGATCGCCATCACATACAACAGACCGGCGTTGATATCGGCCAATACCAGCGTATCGGTAAACGGAATCACGGCCCATGCCGCCAGCGCGGGCGCGATAACCAGGATAGGGCCGAGAATAAACAGCCCCTTGTTGGCGCCGGAAGGAATGATGATTTCCTTCATCAGCAGCTTGACCGCGTCAGCAATCGGCTGCAGCAGCCCCTGGAAGCCCACGCGATTGGGGCCGATACGCACCTGCATCCAGCCGATGATCTTGCGCTCAGCGTAGGTGAGATAGGCGACGCCCAGCATCAGCGGCACCACCAGGGCCATGATCTTGATCAGGGTCCAGACGACGGCTTGAACGGCGACCCAGTCTATGCTCATGTCCATCCTCAGACAGGCTCCGCCGTAATCGGGCCGAACATCGGACCCAGGCCTGCCGTCAACGGGTGGCCGCTCGGGATGCGGACGCAGTTGTCAGGCAACAGATCGTCACGTTGCACTTTTAACGTCAAGGCGGAGGCCGTCTGGCGGACTGAAACGCGGCCATTTTCCAGCAGTCCCAATCGGTCTATCAGCCGGCCATGCATGCGCGCCACAGGCAGTGCAGCGTCGAGTGTCATCTGCAATGAGGGGGAGCGGCGCACTACGGCATCGGTTTGATAAATCGGTACCTCGGCCACGCGCTCCAGACCGGCATGCACAGACACAGGCGCTGCAGTCACGCCGCTGATTTCATTATTCAGGTAAGCCTGAACGTTGCCGGTCGGGGTGTCACCCAATGCTTCGCGCAATACCTCTTTCGAATCGTTGTGATCGAAGCCGGCCAGACCCAGCAGATTCCCCAGAACGCGCAGCACCTTCCAGGCGGGACGCGTTTCGCCAAGCGGTTTCACCACAGCGTTGAAACTCTGTACACGGCCTTCAGTATTGACGAAGGTGCCCGAAGTTTCGGTCCACGGCGCAATCGGCAACAGCACGTCTGCGTAGTCGAGCGACTTGCCTTTATAGGGTGACATCACCACGACGAACTCTGCCGCGTTGATGCTAGCCATTGCAGTAACCGGATCGTGGGTATCGAGCTCGGCTTCAACCCCCAGCATCAGATAAGCACGCAAGGGCTGCGCCAGCATCTGCTGGGCATTCAGGCCTTTGATTGCAGGCTGCCCCAGGGGGCCGCATACCGGGATCGCACCCACGGCTACCGCACCCACGCTATTGGCGGCCTCACCCAACACACCGAAGCTGGCACCCGCGAGTTTCGCCAGGGCCTGCGCCAGTGCGTGGATCTGCGAATAGCCGGGATGGTGCTGCGCCATGTTGCCAAGGAAGACCGCCCGGGTTTCCCCGCCCGAAATACTCTCGGCCATCTTGCGTGCCGTATCGTCAGCCACGCCGCCGTTATTGATGTAGGGCGCAGCAATGTCGGGGACCGGCTGCTTTTTCAGTTCGGCCAGCGCGACACACACGCCCGCCAGGGCAGAGGCAAGCTGCGACGGAGCGACGATGCACTTGGCATGCACCTTGCCGAGAAACTCATCTTCATGCGCGTTGATCAGGTTGAGCTGACCGTACCAGCGCACCGACTCGCGAATACGGTGCGCCATCAGCGGGTGATCTTTTCTCAGGTTCGAGCCGACTACCAGCATGCGGTTGAGGCGCGACATATAGGTCACCGGCATGCCCAGCCAGAAGCCGCCATGCGCCTTGGTGTCGAGCGAAAAATCCGACTGTCGCAGGCGATGGTCGACGTTACCGCTGCCCATGCTGCGCATCATTTTTTGCAGCAGGAAAAGCTCTTCCGCCGGACGATACGGCGTTGACAGCGCACCGATTTGATCAGCAGGAATCCGCTTAAGTTTGTCCGCGACAAACTCGAGCGCCGCCTGCCAGGTGGACTCAACCCACTGCCCGCCCTGCTTGATCATCGGTTGCGTCAGGCGCTCGGCCGTATTCAGGCCTTCGTAAGAGAAGCGGTCGCGATCAGACAGCCAGCATTCGTTGACGTCCTCGTTTTCGCGCGGCAGCACGCGCATCACCTTGTTGTCCTTGACGTGAACGGTGAGATTCGAACCCAGGCTGTCGTGCGGGCTGATCGAGAAACGCCGCCCCAGTTCCCAGGCGCGTGCCGAGTAACGGAACGGTTTACTGGTCAGCGCACCCACCGGGCACAAGTCGATGATGTTGCCCGACAGCTCGGACGCCACCTGGTGTGCCAGGAAAGGCATCACCTCGGTGTGCTCGCCCCGTCCCGCCATGCCAAGCTCCATTACGCCGGCGATTTCCTGGCCGAAGCGCACGCAGCGGCTGCAATGGATGCAACGCGTCATGTCGGTCGCAATCAGCGGGCCGAGATTCTTCTCGGTAACCACCCGCTTGACCTCCTGATAACGAGATGACGATGCGCCGTAGCCCACCGCCAGATCCTGCAGCGTGCATTCACCCCCCTGGTCACAAATCGGGCAATCGAGCGGATGGTTGATCAGCAAGAACTCCATTACAGCCTTTTGACCATTGATGGCGTAATCGGAACGGGTCAGCACCTTCATGCCATCCGTTACCGGCGTGGCGCAAGCCGGTAATGGCTTGGGTGCCTTTTCCACCTGAACCAGACACATGCGGCAGTTGGCAGCAATGGAAAGCTTTTTGTGATAACAAAAATGCGGAATCGTGATACCGGCCTGATTCGCCGCATCCATGATGGTATCGCCGCTTTCGACCTGAAGCGCACGTCCGTCAATTTCGATATTAAGCGTAGCCATCGTCTTGTTTATTCCGCCTGGATCGTTCAGACCATGCAGCGCTTGTGTTCGACGTGGTACGCGAACTCATCGCCAAAATGTTTGAGAAAACTTTGCACTGGCATGGCTGCAGCATCACCCAGCGCGCAGATGGTGTAGCCGCCAATTTTGCCTGCAACGCTGTTGAGCAATTCGAGGTCATCGGGACGGCCCTGTCCATGTTCGATGCGGTGAATCATGCGATACATCCAGCCCGTTCCCTCACGGCACGGCGTGCATTGGCCACAGGACTCCTCATGATAAAAATAGGAGAGTCGCTCAAGTGCACGCACCATGCAGACGGTTTCGTCCATCACGATCACCGCGCCAGACCCCAACATCGATCCCGCTTTGGCGATGCAATCAAAGTCCATGGTGCAATCCATCATGACATTTCCAGGCAATACGGGGGCAGACGACCCGCCGGGGATCACGGCCTTCAATTGATGGCCGTTGCGCACACCGCCCGCCATCGCCAGCAGTTCGCTGAACGGTGTGCCCAGTGCCACTTCGAAATTGCCCGGCTTGTTGACGTGTCCCGACACCGAAAACAGTTTGGAACCGCCATTGTTGGGTTTACCCAACTCCAGAAAAGCCTGACCGCCGTGCTGCATGATCCACGGCACACTTGCCAGCGTTTCCGTATTGTTGATCGTCGTAGGTTTGCCATACAGGCCAAAGCTGGCCGGAAACGGCGGCTTGAAGCGCGGCTGGCCTTTTTTGCCTTCCAGCGATTCAAGCAATGCCGTTTCCTCGCCGCAGATGTAAGCCCCGTAACCGTGATGCGCATGCAACTGAAAGCTGAAATCGGTACCGAACAATTTGTCGCCGAGATAGCCCGCTGCGCGCGCTTCAGCCAGCGCACGTTCGAAGGATTCATACACGTCAAATATTTCGCCATGAATGTAGTTGTAGCCAACCTTGGCACCCAGCACATATCCCGCAATCGCCATGCCTTCAATCAACTGGTGCGGGTTGTAACGCAAGATGTCGCGATCCTTAAATGTCCCCGGTTCACCTTCGTCGCTGTTGCAGACAATGTACTTATCGCCGGCAAATGCGCGCGGCATGAAACTCCACTTGAGTCCGGTGGGAAAACCGGCCCCGCCCCGCCCACGCAAGGCTGAGAGTTTGAGTTGGGCGATGATGTCGTCGCCTGACACCTTTTCAGTGACGACTCGACGCAGCGCCTGATAACCGCCATTCTCGACATAGGTCGCGAGTGCAGCCGGATCGGCCAGTTCCTGTGTCCAGGAGCAGACCTTGACGCTGGGCGTGAGCAAACTCATTTCAGTTGCTCCAGCAGTTCATCGATTTTTTCCGGTGTGAGGTGGGTGTGCATGGCATGGTTGTTGTGCAGGCACATCGGCGCATCGCCACACGCTCCCATGCACTCACCTTCCTTCAGTGTGTAGCGGCCATCCTGCGTGGTTTCGCCAAACCCGATACCGAGCTTGTTTTTAAGATGCTCGGCGATCTCGTTTGCGCCCATCAAGGCACACGGCAAATTCGTGCAAAGCGTAATCTTGTTACGCCCCACAGAGCGGGTGTCATACATGTTGTAGAACGTCGCTACCTCGTAAGCAGCAATGGCTGGCATATCGAGATATTGCGCGACATATTCGACCAGTTCCGGCCGGAGCCATCCTTTTTCTGTCTGCGCAATGCGCAGAGCGCCCATCACAGCGGACTGTTTTTGTTCGGCTGGATATTTTGCGATTTCCAGATCGATGAGCGCGAGCGATTCAACGGACAACATCAGCGGTCGATCTCCCCAAAAACAATATCCTGCGTGCCGATGATGGCAACGACGTCGGCAATCATGTGGCCGCGCGACATTTCGTCGAGCGCGGCCAGATGCGCATACCCCGGCGCACGGATTTTAAGCCGGTAGGGTTTGTTGGCGCCGTCCGACACCAGATAAATACCGAACTCACCCTTGGGATGCTCTACTGCGGCATACGCCTCGCCCGCTGGAACATGCATGCCTTCGGTGAAAAGTTTGAAATGATGGATCAGCTCTTCCATGTTCTGCTTCATGTCGATCCGTGAAGGCGGCGCAACCTTGTGGTTGTCGATGATGACCGGACCGGGGTTTTTTCGCAGCCAGTCAACACACTGCTTGATGATGCGATTGGACTGCCGGAATTCCTCAATGCGCACCAGATAACGGTCATAGCAATCGCCGTTGGTACCGACCGGGATATCGAAATCCATTCGGTCATACACTTCATAAGGCTGTTTCTTGCGCAGATCCCATTCAACCCCGGAGCCCCGCAACATCGGGCCGGTAAATCCAAGCGCCAGGGCGCGCTCGGGCGACACCACGCCAATGCCAACCGTGCGCTGCTTCCAGATACGATTGTCAGTCAGCAGGGTTTCGTATTCGTCGACATAGGTTGGAAAACGCCGGGTAAAGTCATCGATGAAATCGAGCAGCGAACCCTCACGGTTCGCGTTCATCGACTTCATGGTTTCGGCATTGCGGGTGTGCTGAGCGTAGTATTGCGGCATCGTATCTGGCAAGTCGCGATACACGCCACCAGGGCGATAGTAGGCCGCATGCAGCCGTGCACCCGAAACGGCTTCGTAGCAATCCATCAGGTCTTCGCGCTCGCGAAAGGCATACAAGAATACCGTCATTGCCCCAACGTCGAGCGCGTGCGCGCCCAGCCACAACAGGTGATTCAAAACACGGGTAATTTCATCGAACATCACGCGGATGTACTGCGCACGCTCCGGTACCTGGATGCCGAGCAGTTTCTCGATCGCCATCACATACGCGTGTTCGTTGACCATCATCGACACATAGTCGAGACGATCCATATAGGGAACCGACTGGATGAAAGTTTTGTGCTCGGCCAGCTTTTCAGTGGCACGGTGCAGCAAGCCGATGTGCGGATCAGCCCGCTGGATCACTTCGCCATCAAGCTCCAGCACCAGACGCAACACACCGTGTGCAGCCGGGTGCTGCGGGCCGAAATTCATCGTGTAGTTGCGGATTTCAGCCATATTCAGCGCCCTGCCCCATAGCTGTCGTCACGCACGATACGCGGCACAATTTCACGCGGCTCGATGGAAACCGGCTGGTAAATCACCCGCCGCTGGGTGGGGTCATAGCGCATTTCAACGTTGCCTGACAGCGGGAAATCCTTACGGAAGGGATGACCAATAAAGCCATAGTCGGTCAGAATTCGCCGCAGGTCTGGGTGATCCTCAAACACGATGCCGAACAAATCGAATGCCTCACGTTCGAACCAGTTGGCCGCTGGCCAGATATCGACCATCGAAGCCACCACAGGCAGATCGTCATCCGGGCAGAATACGCGCACGCGCACGCGCTGGTTGTTCGAAACCGACAGCAAATGCACCACCACGGCAAAGCGCGCACCATCCCACTCGCCATCGGCGCCATAGCCGGAATAATCCATGCCGCACAAATCAATCAACTGCTCAAAACGGCAAGCGGGATGATCGCGCAAGGCGAGCATCGCCGTGACGTAATGCTGCGACTTGAGAATCAGCGTCAACTCACCCAAACGAACAAACGATTGCGCCAGCGCATCGCCCAGCACGGTTTCAAGCGACAAAGAGAGGGCTTCCACAGTCTGCGTCATCAATCGTTAACGAGCGATCGTGTTGGTGCGCTTGATCTTGTTCTGCAACTGAATGATGCCGAACAGCAAGGCTTCCGCGGTAGGGGGGCAACCTGGAACGTAAATATCGACCGGCACAATGCGGTCACAGCCACGTACCACCGAGTAGGAGTAATGGTAATAACCGCCGCCGTTGGCGCACGAACCCATGGAAATCACCCAGCGTGGTTCAGCCATCTGATCGTAGACCTTGCGCAACGCGGGTGCCATTTTGTTGCACAAAGTACCGGCTACAATCATGACATCGGACTGGCGCGGACTCGGGCGGAATACAATCCCGAAACGATCGAGGTCGTAGCGTGACGCGCCTGCCTGCATCATTTCCACCGCGCAGCAGGCCAAACCAAAGGTCATCGGCCACATTGACCCGGTGCGCATGTAGTTGATGAGTTGATCAGCTTTGGTGGTCACAAAGCCCTGCTCGAGGACGCCTTCGATACTCATGGCTTCACTCCCATTCCAGCGCACCTTTCATCCATTCGTAGATGAAACCAACCACCAGGATGCCGAGAAAAACCATCATGGCAAAAAAACCGGCCAATCCAATCTCTTCCAGCACGATGGCCCAGGGAAAAAGAAAGGCGATTTCAAGATCAAACAAGATGAACAGAATGGCGACGAGGTAATAACGCACGTCGAATTTCATTCGCGCGTCTTCAAACGCCTCGAAGCCGCATTCATAGGGAGAGAGTTTTTCGCTGTCCGGGCGATTCGGCGCCAGCAAGGAACCAGCCACGATTGGGCCAATACCAAAGGCCAGACCGACCAGTATGAACAACAAAACGGGGAGGTAATTCTCCAGCACTGATCCTCCGGCTTACCCTTTGCGGGTTGAGTCATTATGGGCGCAGTTTATGTGTGCGCCGCACTCAGTGTCAAGCCGAAAAACCGTCGAATTTAACTTATGGATCAATAAGTTATTCGATAGTCTTGGCTAATGAATGAATCAGGGAATTTGATGGTGCCGACGGCGAGACTCGAACTCGCACAACCTAAGTCACTACCCCCTCAAGATAGCGTGTCTACCAATTCCACCACGTCGGCCAATGGGCGTGTGCCCGATTGAATGTTGCTAGTTTATTACGAGGTTGTTTATTACGGATTTTTACTGCGGTATATCAGCAGCTTTCGAGCCAGCGTCCTGACCCGGAACCGGCACGACAGGCTGACCGATTTTCGCCGGTACCGCAGTCAGATCAAGTACGCTGGTCGGTTTGTGTTGCTGCAATCCAAAATACGCCAAACCCAAACTGGTCAGGAAAAACAGGCTTGCAAGAATTGCCGTGCTACGACTCAGAAAATTGGCTGAACCGGTCGCACCAAACAAGCTTCCGGAAGAACCGCTCCCGAATGCCGCCCCCATGTCCGCTCCCTTGCCATGCTGAAGCAACACCAACGCGATAACGGCAATTGAAACGATAATGTGAACAACCCAAACCAATGTTTCCATAATATTTTGACTCTTACTTGGCTGCTGCCCGGCAAATTGCCACAAACTCGTCGGCAACCAAAGATGCACCGCCAATGAGGCCGCCATCAATATCGGGCTGAGCCATCAATTCTGCCGCATTTGCGGCCTTTACGCTACCCCCATACTGAATCACCAACTGGTCGGCAACTTTTGAGTTGAGGGTGGCAATCTTGCCACGAATGAACGCATGAACTGCTTGCGCCTGCTCGGGTGATGCCGTTTTACCCGTTCCGATGGCCCACACGGGCTCATATGCCACGACCGCCTGGGCCAAAGACTCCACACCAGCGACCTTAATCACCGCATCCAGTTGACGCGCAACGACTGCCTCAGTCACGCCAGACTCACGCTCGTCGAGCGATTCGCCTACGCACAGAATGGGTGTCAACCCTGCGGCTTGAGCAACCACATATTTGCTTGCGACCAGTTCATCGGATTCACCATACAAACTGCGTCGCTCGGAGTGTCCGACGATCACATAGCGGCAACCGAAATCAACCAGCATGGACGCCGACACTTCGCCGGTAAACGCGCCTTTGGTTTGTTCGGAAAGGTTTTGCGCACCCCAGGCAATTGACGACCCGCCCAATACGGCCTGCGCTTGGGCCAGATAAGGGAACGGCACACACACCACCGCCTCGATTCCTGCCAAAGCGGGCTTGAGTGCCTCCAGCAGTGCGGCGTTTTCAGCCAGACTACCGTGCATCTTCCAATTACCGGCTACGAGCTTTTTACGCATGGGAGTCCGCCAAACAAAAGTGCGCGATGGTAAGCGCAACGCGGCGGCCGGTCAACCGAAAAACCCCTGTATGCGTCTGGAAATCAGCCAAAACGACCCGTAATGTAGTCTTCTGTCTGTTTCTTCCCCGGCCGCATAAAGATCGTGCCGGTTTCGTTAAACTCGATCAGCTCCCCCAGGTACATGAAGGCAGTGAAATCGGATATCCGGGCGGCTTGCTGCATGTTGTGCGTGACGATGGCGATGGTGTATTCGTTTTTGAGCTCGTTGATGAGCTCTTCGATTTTGGCTGTCGAAATTGGATCCAGTGCCGAGGTGGGCTCGTCCAGCAACACAATTTCAGGCTTGACGGAAACTGCGCGCGCGATGCACAGACGTTGTTGCTGGCCACCAGAAAGCGACAAACCACTCTGCTGCAGTTTATCTTTTACCTCTGTCCACAGTGCGGCCTTGTTGAGCGCCCATTCGACCCGATCGTCCATTGCGCTTTTCGACAGACGCTCGTATAGCCGCACCCCAAAGGCAATGTTTTCATAAATCGTCATTGGGAATGGTGTCGGCTTTTGGAACACCATGCCGATTTTGGCTCGCACCATATTCACGTCCTGGCTCTTGTCCAGCAGATTCTTGCCGTGAAACATGATTTGACCCTCTGCTCGCTGCCCTGGGTACAAGTCATACATTCGATTGAAGGTACGCAACAAAGTGGATTTACCACAGCCAGACGGGCCGATGAAAGCGGTCACTTTATTGTCTGCAATGTCCAGACTGACGTTGTTGAGGCCTTTGTAGTCGCCATAGAAAAAATCCAGGTTGCGAATCTGCAGGGCAGCATTCTCGCCGGTTGGCACGACTTGATTGGGCATAGTTGGCATGGCGTGAATGGACATGGATTTGTTAGGTATGGGACTAGTTTTTATCTTTGTTGCGGAAAGCAACGCGTACACCAATATTGATTGCCAGGACAAACAGTGCAATCAACAATGCACCACCCCAAGCCAAACTGACCCAGTTGTCATAGGGACTCAGCGCAAACTGGTAAATGACAACCGGCAGGTTGCCCATCGGTTCAGCCATATTGGTGCTGAAGAACTGGTTGTTCAGCGCAGTAAACAGCAAGGGCGCAGTTTCACCGGTAATGCGTGCCATCGCCAGCAGCACCCCCGTCACCACGCCTGATTTCACCGCACGCAACGTAATCTTGAGTGAAACCTGCCAGCGTGGCGCACCCACTGCGAATGCCGCTTCGCGCAAGCTGGTAGGCACCAGTTTCAGCATGTTTTCGGTCGTGCGCACAACCACCGGGATCGCAATCAACGCCAAGGCCAGAGAACCCGCCCAGCCCGAAAATCCGCCTGTGGTCGCGACAAACAGCGCATAGACAAACAGGCCAACCACAATGGATGGCGCTGACAACATGATGTCAGTCATGAAGCGAGTGAATGACGCAAACCTGGATATACGCCCATACTCAGCCAAGTAGATGCCTGCCAGAATGCCTACGGGCGTCGCGATCAGCATCGAAAACAGCAAAATCAGACTGCTTCCGACAATGGCATTGCGTAGTCCACCTCCCTCGGAGCCGGGCGCCGGCGTGTCCTGAGTGAACAAATCCAGACTTAAAGCGGCAAATCCCTTGGAAAACAGGGTCCATAAAATCCACATCAACACAATCAGCCCAAGGCTCATGGCGACCATGGATAAGGCAATACCGATACGGTTGACCCAGAGCCGGCGACTATAGAGACTCAACACGGTTACAGCCCCTCGGAACCCATGCTGCGGCTGATGAGCCAGCGTGAAATCGCAAGCACGACAAAAGTAATGACAAACAGCACCAAACCCAATTCGAACAAGGAGGCGATGTGTAGCCCGGGATCCGCTTCACCAAACTCGTTGGCCAGTGTGGAGGCAATTGAGGTACCGGGAGCAAACAAACTGCCGTTAATACGATTGGCATTACCGATCACGAAAGTCACTGCCATGGTTTCACCCAATGCCCGCCCCAGCCCCAGCATGATGCCGCCGATGACGCCGACCCGGGTATAAGGCAACACGATATTGCGCATCACCTCCCATTTGGTACAGCCGATGCCATAAGCCGATTCCTTCAGCACATGCGGGACGGTATCAAAAACGTCACGCATCACTGATGCAATAAACGGGATCACCATCATCGCCAGCACGATGCTGGCCGTGAGAATGCCGACACCGATCGGCGGGCCGGAAAACCAGCTGCCGATAATCGGTACTTCGCCTAGCAACGCCTGTAATGGCGGCTGAATATGATCGGCAAATAGCGGTGCAAAGACAAACAAACCCCAGATGCCATACACAATGGAAGGGATGCCTGCCAACAACTCAATCGCCGTACCGAGCGGCCGACGCAACCACGGCGGGCAGGACTCAGTCAGATAAAAAGCAATACCGAAACTGACCGGAACCGCAAACAGCAGCGCCAGCACCGATGTCACCACGGTGCCGTAAATGGCTGCCAGCGCCCCAAATTTATCGTCTGGCACGCTCCATACGTTGGTCCACAAAAAAGGCAGGCCAAATTCCTTGATGCTGGGCCAGGCTTCAAGCGCGAGCGAGATCAAGATCCCTAGCAACGCAGCCAGAAGGAGTACTGCAAAAAGCTGGGTGACAAGGTGAAAAATCTGATCCTGCAACCGAAATTTTCGAATCTGCACAGCCTGCAAATCGAGTCCGGATACTGTACTGGGTTCGCTCACGTTTAGCGCCTATCGGTTCGGTTCGTTATCTGCGAAAGAGGCCGCCCGCACAGGCAGCCTCTTTCGCAGAGCGCCGGGAGAAAATCTCTCCCGGCAAACCATCAAGCCTGCTTACTTGATGTTCTTCATCTCTGCTTCAACCATCTTCACCACGCTGGGCGGCAACGCTACGAAACCCAGCTCTTCTGCCATCTTCTGACCATTGTTCAAAGACCAGGTAAAGAAGTCGATCACACCTTTTTGCTTGGCAGCATCACTACCCTTTTCATAAGCCAGCATGTAGGTGGCGCTGGTGATGGGCCACGCATTCTTGTGGGTTTGATCGAGCAGATCGGGCGCCATGCCCTTGACCTTGAAGTTGGCCCCTGCAGCGGCATCAGCCACGGCATCCTGGTTCGGCACAATGTAGTTACCAGCCTTGTTCTTAAGCGCAACGAAGCTCATTTTGTTCTTCATGGCATCGGCAATATCGACATAGCCAATGGTGCCCTTGATTTTCTGCACATTGGCCGCAACACCCGGATTGCCCTTGCCGCCCAGCGCATTGGCAGGCCAGTTCACGGTATTGCCTGCACCGACATCACGCTTGAAATCAGCCGATTGCTTGGCCAGATAGTTGGTGAAGGCATAGGTGGTGCCGGAGCCATCCGAACGGTGTGCCACGGTAATGGCCATGTCGGGCAGCGCCATGCCGGGGTTCAGCTTGGCAATGGCGGGATCATTCCACTTGGTGATGGCACCACGGAAAATATTGGCGGCGGTAACACCGTCCAGTTTCAGCTTGCCGGAAGCAATGCCGGGAACATTCATGACGATGGTCACGCCACCCATCACGGTCGGCACCTGAATCAACTTCAGCGCATCCAGATCCGCTTCGGGAACGGGCGCATCGCTGCCGGCGAAATCGACAGTCTTGGCCTTGATCTGCTTGACCCCACCCGACGAACCGATGCCTTGGTAATTGACCTTGTTGCCGGTTGCGGTTTGGTAGGCTTCAGCCCATTTGGTATAAACGGCGTAGGGGAAAGTTGCGCCTGCGCCCGTAATGTCAGCGGCCAGCGCGCTAACCGAGAAAGCCAGACCCATTGCCGCAACCAACGCGCCTTGAGCCATTTTATTGAGTGTTTGCATGTTTATCTCCAGTAATAATAGACGTTGCCGCATGGGCGACCACGCCATACTAACGATGGAATATTACAGTTATATTTCAGCTCGGGAAAATGTCCTTCCCAGCCTTAGGCACCCAACGCAGCCTGCCTCACCACCTCGGCAATGGTCTCAGCCGTTTGACGAACCTGATCTGCATCACGCCCTTCCACCATCACCCGAATCAGCGGCTCTGTGCCTGATGCGCGCAAGACAACTCGGCCGGTGCCGTTTAACGCCATTTCAGCCTGGGCGACCGAGGCACTGACTGAGGGTGAGGCATCCAGTTTGAATCCCTTGGCGATCGGCACGTTGATCATCACCTGTGGGTAGGTTTCCAGATCGGCTGTGAAGGCATCCAGCGTTTCGCCCGTTTCACGTAGCGCGCGCAGCACCTGCAAGGCAGAAACAATGCCATCTCCCGTGGTGTGCTTATCCAGGCACAGAATATGTCCGGAGGTTTCACCGCCCAGCGTCCAACCGTTGGCAAGCAAGCGCTCCATCACATAGCGATCCCCCACCTTGGCGCGCTCGAACGGGACTTGCGCGCGGCCAAGCGCGTGTTCGGTGCCGAGATTGGTCATCAAGGTACCCACCACACCGCCCTTCATATAGCCGCTCTGAATTCGATGACGTGCGATAACGTAAACCAGTTGGTCACCGTCGTAAATCCGCCCCTGTGCATCGGCCATCATCAAGCGATCGCCGTCGCCGTCCAGCGCAATACCGAGATCGGCACGGTGTTTGCGCACCGCGTCCGACAGCGTCTTGGTGTGAGTCGCGCCGCATTCATCGTTGATGTTGAAGCCATTGGGTTCATTGCCGATGGCGATCACCTCGGCACCCAGTTCGTGCAGCACGTGGGGTGCAACGTGATAGGTCGCACCGTGCGCGCAATCGACCACGATACGCATGCCACGCAGGTCAAGATGGTTGGGATACGTGCTTTTACAAAACTCGATATAACGTGCAGCAGCATCTTCCATTCGCCTCGCACGCCCCAACTGGCGTGCCCCGACCGTCACGATGGGGAAATCCAGCCGCGCTTCGATCGCCTCTTCCACGCTATCCGGCAATTTTTGTCCGCTGGCAGAAAAAAACTTGATGCCGTTGTCTTCAAACGGATTGTGCGAGGCGGATATCACCACCCCGGCCTGAAGCCGCAGTGCGCGCGTCAGATAGGCGACCGCCGGCGTCGGCATTGGCCCGGTCATCAGTACGTTCACTCCGGCGGCAGTAAACCCGGCTTCCAGCGCGGCTTCCAGCATGTAGCCCGAAATACGGGTGTCCTTGCCGATCAACACAGTCGGATGCTGATTCGGTGGCAGACTGCCACGGTCGGCCACCAATACCTGTCCGGCAGCGTAGCCCAAATGCATGACGAACTCTGGCGTGATCGGCGACTCGCCAACCTTGCCGCGCACACCATCCGTTCCAAAATATTTACGTCCCATTTTTATGTCTCCTCCACTGCATTCCAAATGGCCAGCGCATCCCGCATGGCCGCAACATCATGTACCCGCAACACGCGCGCGCCACGTGCAACTGCAATCAGGTGAGCGGCCACACCAGCAAATTCGCGCTGATCAAGCCCGCGCCCGGTCAATTGCCCCAACATCGATTTACGCGACATACCAGCCAACACCGGTATGCCCAACTCAAGCAAGCGATCCAGATGTTTGAGCAGACCCAGGTTGTGCTGCAGGGATTTGCCAAAGCCGAATCCGGGGTCAACCAGTAACCGCGCACGCGAAATACCTGAAGCTTCGCAGACCTGCACCCTGTCCCGCAAAAAATGCAGCACGTCTTCTACCACGCTGACATAAGTTGGCGCCTGCTGCATGGTTGGCGGATCACCCCTCATGTGCATCAAGCATACCGCCGCATCAGATGCGGCCACGGCTTCCAGCGCGCCAGGTGCCTGCAACGCCATCACGTCATTCACCATGACCGCGCCAACATCCAGTGCAGCGCGCATCACTTCAGGCTTTTTCGTATCAACCGACACCACACGTCCCTGACGGGACAGTGCTTCGATTACCGGTAACACCCGATTAATTTCCTCAGCCGCAACCACGTTCGCCGCACCCGGGCGAGTCGATTCCCCTCCGACATCAAGGATATCAACCCCGTCCTCACACAGTCGCATCGCATGCCGAATGGCCGACTGGGCATCCAGGCAACGCCCGCCATCCGAAAACGAATCCGGCGTGGCATTGACAATACCCATGATCAGCGGCTTGAGCAGCGAGAGGCGGTGTGAACCTGCGTGGAGAACGGACATAAAAATAGAGGAGCCAAAGCCCCTCCATTGTAGTGCGTGTAACCAAACCGCTGCTCAGATTTCCTGTGCGGGCTGAACCGTTGGTGCTGGCGCGCTGGGCTTGTCGCCCCCGCTCGCCGGTGGTTGGGGAGTCGCAGACGGTTTAGGTGGCCGCACCAGACGCCCCGCCATGATGTCGCCGATCTGTTCGGCATCGATGGTTTCATATTCCAGCAACGCAGCGGTCATCGCCTCCACCTTGTCCCGGCTTTCAGTAAGGATTTTTGTCGCCAGTGCGTACTGCTCGTCCAGAATGCGGCGAATTTCGGCATCCACTTTTTGCATCGTGGTTTCGCTCATGTTCTTGTGCGTCGTCACCGAACGCCCAAGGAACACTTCACCTTCATTTTCGCCATATACCATCGGCCCCAAGGCCGCCGACATGCCATAACGCGTCACCATGTCGCGTGCGATGCTGGTGGCGCGCTCAAAGTCGTTCGATGCGCCAGTCGAAATGCTGCCGACGAAAATCTCTTCCGCAACCCGGCCACCAAACAACATGCTGATCTGCGCCAGCATCTGATCCTGGTACAGGCTGAAGCGATCGGTTTCCGGCAATGACATGGTCACGCCAAGTGCGCGGCCGCGCGGGATAACCGTCACTTTATGCACTGGATCGCAGCCAGGCAAAGTCATCCCGATCACCGCATGACCCGACTCGTGATAAGCCGTTTTTTTCTTGTCCTCCGGCGTAATCACCATGGATTTCCGCTCGGCACCCATGAAGATTTTGTCTTTTGCCTGCTCAAAATCGTCCATATCGACCAGACGTTTGTTGCTACGGGCTGCGAACAATGCCGCTTCATTTACTAGATTGGCGAGATCCGCTCCAGACATGCCCGGCGTACCGCGCGCCAGAATATCGGCGCGCACGTCAGGCGCAACCGGCACCTTGCGCATATGCACCAGCAAAATCTGCTCGCGACCACGGATATCGGGCAGCCCCACCACCACTTGCCGGTCAAAACGACCGGGGCGCAGCAAAGCGGGGTCGAGCACGTCAGGACGGTTGGTCGCGGCAATCACAATCACGCCGCTCACGCCTTCAAAGCCGTCCATCTCAACCAATAACTGATTCAGGGTCTGTTCACGTTCATCGTTACCGCCACCCAGACCCGCGCCGCGCTGGCGACCTACAGCATCAATCTCATCGATAAAGATAATGCAGGGCGCACTCTTCTTGGCTTGCTCGAACATGTCACGCACCCGCGATGCGCCAACACCGACGAACATCTCCACGAAGTCTGAGCCGGAAATGCTGTAGAACGGCACCTTGGCCTCGCCAGCGATCGCACGTGCCAGCAAAGTTTTACCGGTACCAGGCGAGCCAACCAAAAGCACGCCGCGCGGAATCCGCCCACCCAGTTTCTGAAACTTTGTCGGATCTTTCAGGAAGTCAACCAACTCGGCAACATCCTCCTTGGCCTCGTCGCAACCCGCCACGTCGGCGAACGTAACGGGGTTGGTATTTTCGTCAAGAAGGCGAGCCCGGCTCTTGCCAAACGAGAAAGCCCCCCCCTTACCGCCGCCCTGCATCTGGCGCATGAAAAAGATCCACACACCGATCAGCAGCAACATGGGGAACCAAGAAATAAACAGGCTCATCAAGAATGAGGGCTGCTCTTCAGGTTTGGCCTCGACCGATACGCCATTTTTAAGCAGATCAGACACCATCCAGGGATCACTCGGTGCATAGCTGGTAAAACGCTGCCCATCACTGCGCTCACCCTTGAGCACATTGCCCTCGATCACGACCTTGGTAATTTGCTGCGCGCGCACCTCTTCGATGAACTGCGAGTAAGGCAGTTGCGTCTGCGCGGTGCGCTGTGCGCCAAACTGGTTGAACACCGTCATCAAGACAACGGCAACAATCAGCCAGATAGCGATGTTTTTAGGCAAGTTGTTCAACAGTTACTCCTTCGTGCCTTGTTCAGCACATTTAATCGAGGCAAACATTTAGACTCATTCTAAGCCTGATTTTGCAGATTTGTCACGGTTGCGTCATCCGCTACCGATTCATTCCTATTCGGGTTGCGCCCCAACAAATACACCTCGGTACTGCGGTCACGCGATGAGTTGGGCTTACGGATATCAACCTGCCTAAAAGCCAGGCGCATCTGCGCACGAAAGTCTTCAAACCCCACCCCTTGAAATGCTTTGACAAGAAAAGCCCCGTTAGGTTTCAGCCAAGCGACTGCAAATTCCAGTGCCAACTCACACAATTCGTAATGCCGCGCCTGATCTCTTAGCATCACTCCGCTGATATTGGGGGCCATATCGCTTAGAACAAGGTCAACCCGCCCGGATTTCAGCTTTTCTTCCAGCCAGATCAAGGCTGACGGTTCAGTGAAGTCACCCGCCAAACTCTCGACCCCCGGCAACTCGGCAACAGGCAACAAATCAATTGCCAGCACCCTGCCCTTCTTTTTCAGCTTTTGCACTGCCACCTGGCACCAACTACCGGGGGCTGCGCCCAAATCCACTACGGTCATCCCTGGATGCAATAACAGGTCCCGTTTATCGATATCCAGCAATTTGTAGGCAGCACGTGAACGATAACCGTCCAACTGTGCTTTCTTGACGTAGGGATCAGTCACATGCTCATGCATCCAGGCACTGCCCGATTTGGTTCGCTTCGCTTTCTGGCCCATCGCTATCAGCTACAATCCTCGATCAGTTTAAGGAATACGTATGAAAACACTTACCACCACACAACGGCAATATCTCAAGGGCTTGGCGCATAACCGTCAAGCTGTGGTCATGATCGGGAATCATGGCTTGACCCCAGCGGTTTTGAAGGAAATCGAGCTGGCTCTAAATGCGCACGAACTGATCAAGATCAAGGCCGGTAGCGATGATCTGGATACACGTCGCACATGGATGACTGAAATCTGCGCCGCGACCGGCGCAGCGTCTGTTCAGCAAATCGGGAAAATACTGGTGATTTATCGCAAGGCTGCCAAACCTGCCATCACCCTGCCTCAGTAACGACTGACTGGCAGAGGCGGATTATCGAGCCAACCCAGAGCGCCAGACCAGCAACACTCCCAACGCGCTCTGGATCAGGTAAAGAATGCTCGATACGCCATGCCAACGCGAAAAACGGTCGGCAAATACACTTTGCATGACCGCATGGGGCATCGCCTGATCTTTCAGACTCTGCATGATGGGCTGAATGCCGAAATGCCCTGCCAAGGTTAGCGCCAGCATCAACAACACCGCCCAGAAGAAAAACGTTTTCAGCGCGGTGACACCTTCTCGGGCAATGCGATGCATCAGCAAATAAACCGACACGCCTATCGCGATCCATGCCAACACCTCGAAAAGCTTGCCAGCCAGCATGCCAGCCAGCTGCTTGTCACTCAGGTTTGCAAACAGTACCGGCGCCGCAACGTAACCGATTGCCCACATGCCGCCGATCCAAAACACCAGTGACACACTGGCAAGACCATCCCAGAACCGCCGCATTATTTATTTGTAAATAACGTCAAGCACTTCGTACTGACGAATCCCGCCGGGTGCCTGAACATCCACGCTGTCACCGGCGTACTTGCCTATCAAGGCACGTGCAATCGGCGACGACACGGAAATTTTTCCCTGTTTGATATCCGCCTCGTCTTCACCAACAATTTGGTAAATAACGCTGTTGCCGGAATTAACATCCTCGAGCTCCACCGTGGCCCCGAAAACGATACGGCCTTCTGCATCAAGCTGGGTTGGATCAATGATTTGCGCGTTGGACAACTTTCCTTCGAAGTCAGCGATACGTCCTTCGATAAAACCCTGTTTTTCCTTGGCAGCATCGTATTCGGCATTTTCTGACAGGTCGCCCTGGGCACGCGCTTCGGCAATTGCCTGGATCACGGCAGGACGTTCGACGCTTTTCAGATGCTGCAATTCAACGCGAAGTTTTTCCGCGCCGACGACGGTGAGGGGGACTTTGGTCACAAGATTACCTTTTAAGATCAGTACTGATTCAAATTCATTGCAGGCGCTGATGCAGCGCCTGCAATGAATAAACTTCGAGTTCTTTACCGTGCTGCATGCCCATGCAGGCTGCATGCGCGCCTGCCAACGTGGTGAAGTACACCACCCGGCGCACCAGAGCCTCAGCGCGGATTGTGTAGGAATCCTTTACGGCTTTTTTGTCTTCAACGATATTGACGATGAAGTCGATGTCGCCATTTTTGATCATATCCACGATATGCGGACGGCCTTCCTTAACCTTGTTCACCACAGTCACGGGAATGCCGGCTGCCTCTATTGCCTGGGCCGTTCCGCGCGTTGCCACAATCGAAAAACCCAGATCGCGAAGCGCTTGGGCAAGTTCAGTAACCACACCCCGGTCACCGGAACGCACACTGACAAAAGCCCGCCCGCCTGGCTTGGGCAAATCGGAGCTTGCGCCCATCTGCGATTTAACGAAAGCTTCACCAAAGTTGTTTCCAACCCCCATTACTTCGCCGGTCGATTTCATCTCCGGACCAAGAATGGTGTCAACCCCCGGAAACTTGCGGAAGGGAAATACAGCCTCTTTTACCGAGTAATACGGTGGAATGATTTCCTTTTCGAACCCTTGTGATTTCAGTGAAATGCCTGCCATCGCGCGCGCGGCAATCTTCGCCAAGGGTGCACCGATGGCTTTCGATACATAAGGTACGGTGCGCGAGGCACGTGGATTCACTTCCAGCACATAGACGGTGTCACCCTGGATGGCGAACTGTACGTTCATCAAGCCGACCACTTTCAATGCTTTCGCCATCGACACCGTCTGGCGGCGCAACTCGTCCTGAATCTCCTTCGACAGACTGTAGGGCGGTAACGAGCAAGCCGAATCACCCGAATGCACGCCTGCCTGTTCAATGTGCTGCATGATGCCGCCGATGACCACCTGCTCGCCATCCGACAACGCATCGACATCAACTTCGATCGCATCGTTGAGAAAGCGGTCAAGTAACACCGGGGATTTATTCGAGACTTTCACTGCCTCGGTCATGTAGCGGCGCAAGTCAGCTTCTTCGCGGACGATTTCCATCGCGCGGCCGCCCAGCACATAGCTGGGGCGAACAACCAATGGATAACCGATTTCCTCGGCCATGCGGATTGCGCTTTCAGGATCGCGTGCCGTGCGGTTCGGCGGTTGTTTCAAGCCCAGTTCGTGCAACATTTTCTGGAAACGCTCGCGGTCTTCGGCAGCATCGATCATGTCAGGGCTGGTGCCGATGATCGGCACGCCATTGCGCTCGAGATCGCGCGCCAGTTTCAACGGCGTCTGCCCGCCGTATTGCACGATCACGCCAAAGGGCTTTTCGATGCGTACGATTTCGAGCACGTCTTCCAGCGTCAGCGGCTCAAAATAGAGGCGGTCCGAAGTATCGTAATCGGTTGAAACGGTCTCCGGATTACAGTTCACCATAATGGTTTCAAAACCATTTTCTCGCAGCGCCAACGCAGCATGCACGCAACAGTAGTCGAATTCAATGCCTTGACCGATGCGGTTTGGCCCGCCACCCAGCACCATGATCTTCTTCGCGTTGCTAGGTGCAGATTCGCACTCTTCTTCGTAAGTTGAGTACATGTAAGCGGTTTGTGTCGCGAACTCAGCCGCGCAGGTGTCCACCCGTTTGTAGACCGGGTGAATCGCCAGAGATCCCCGATAATCGCGCACCGCATGCTGATCAGTATTCAACAGCTTAGCCAGACGGCGATCGGCGAAACCCGCACGCTTCAACTGTCGCAACTCATCATGGCCAATTTCGGATAATGCACGGCCAGCAAGCGAGATTTCCATTTCGATCAGGTGCTGGATCTGATCCAGGAACCAGGGGTCGATTTTTGAATGATCGAAAATCTCCGCCTGGCTCATCCCTATCCGGAACGCATCGGCAACGTACCAAATTCGCTCGGGGCCCGGCGACATCAATTCAGACTCGATTTCGTCACGGTCTGTCGTCTTCGGGTCGAGACCATCCACGCCCACTTCAAGTCCGCGCAAAGCTTTTTGCAGCGACTCCTGGAAGCTGCGGCCGATGGCCATCACTTCACCCACCGATTTCATCTGCGTGGTGAGGCGGTCGTCGGCCTGCGGGAATTTCTCGAAGGCAAAGCGCGGGATCTTGGTGACGACGTAATCGATCGACGGCTCGAACGATGCCGGGGTCGCTCCGCCGGTGATGTCGTTCTGCAACTCGTCGAGCGTGTAGCCGACTGCCAGCTTGGCCGCCACCTTGGCGATGGGGAAACCCGTCGCCTTCGACGCCAGCGCCGAGGAACGCGACACCCGCGGATTCATTTCGATCACCACCATGCGCCCGTCCACCGGGTTGATGGAGAACTGCACGTTGGAGCCGCCCGTTTCCACGCCAATTTCACGCAGCACTGCCAGCGAAGCATTGCGCATGATCTGGTATTCCTTGTCGGTCAGCGTTTGCGCCGGCGCAACCGTGATGGAGTCGCCCGTGTGCACGCCCATCGGGTCGAAGTTCTCGATCGAACAGATGATGATGCAGTTGTCATTGCGGTCGCGCACCACCTCCATCTCGTACTCTTTCCAGCCGAGCAGGGATTCTTCGATCAGCAGCTCCTTGGTCGGCGAGGCTTCGAGTCCGCGTTCGCAAATGGCGATGAACTCATCGCGATTGTAGGCAATGCCGCCGCCCGACCCACCCATGGTGAATGACGGCCGGATGATCGACGGAAAGCCCAATGCGGCCTGCACCTGCAAGGCTTCTTCCATGCTGTGTGCGATCGACGAACGCGCCGAGCTGAGACCGATCCTGGTCATCGCATGCTTGAATTTCTCGCGATCTTCCGCCTTGTCGATCGCTTCCTTGGAAGCGCCAATCATCTCGACGGCATATTTTTCCAGCACACCATGCTTGGCCAGGTCAAGTGCGCAGTTAAGCGCGGTCTGCCCCCCCATGGTCGGCAGCAGCGCATCGGGGCGCTCCTTGGCGATGATCTTTTCGACGATCTGCCAGGTGATCGGCTCGATATAGGTGACATCGGCCATGTCCGGGTCGGTCATGATCGTCGCCGGATTGCTGTTGACGAGAATGACTTTGTAACCCTCTTCGCGCAGGGCCTTGCAGGCCTGTGCGCCAGAGTAATCGAACTCGCACGCCTGCCCGATGACGATGGGGCCGGCGCCGATGATGAGAATGCTTTTGAGGTCAGTGCGCTTAGGCATGGTCAGGATACCGGGGCGTGATCGGCCATCAATTGAATAAACCGGTCGAACAGATAGCTCACGTCGTGCGGACCGGGGCTGGCTTCAGGGTGGCCCTGAAAGCTGAATGCCGGCGCATCGGTGCGGGCAATGCCCTGTAGCGAACCGTCGAACAGGGAAACGTGGGTGCTGCGCAGATTAGCTGGCAGGGTTGTCGCATCAACCGCAAAACCATGGTTCTGGCTGGTGATTGCCACCCGTCCGCTATCGAGATCCTTGACCGGGTGATTGGCTCCATGATGGCCGAATTTCATTTTGACGGTCTTGGCACCCGAAGCCAGCGCAAGCAACTGGTGGCCAAGACAAATCCCGAACACAGGAACCCGTGCCGCAACCAACTCGGCAATCGCGTGGATCGCATAATCGCAGGGCTCCGGGTCGCCGGGGCCATTTGAAAGAAACACGCCGTCGGGTTTGAGCGCCATCACTTCGGCTGCAGTCGCGGTGGCGGGCAACACCGTCAGGCGACAACCACGCTCAGCCAGCATACGCAGAATGTTGCGCTTGACGCCGAAGTCGAACGCGACCACATGAAAACGCGCCGCCTCCAGCTTTCCGTAACCGCGCCCCAGACGCCATTCGGTTTCGCTCCAGTCGTATGCAGCCGATACGCTGACAACCTTGGCGAGATCCATTCCGGCCAGCCCTGGAAACGCACGCGCAGCTTCGAGCGCGGTCGCCTCATCAAGGGCGCCAGCCATGATGCAACCGCTTTGCGCACCTGTTTCCCGCAGCACACGGGTCAGGCGCCGCGTATCGATATCGGCAATGGCAACGACATTCTGGCTTTTGAGATAATCCGGCAGCGACTGGTTTGCGCGAAAATTCGAATACAGACGTGGCACATCGCGCACCACCAGGCCCGCCGCGTGAATACGGCCCGCCTCGACGTCTTCGGTATTGATACCGCTGTTGCCAATATGGGGGTAAGTCAGCGTAACAATCTGACGCGAATACGAAGGATCAGTGAGGATTTCCTGATAACCGGTCATTGCGGTGTTGAAAACCACCTCGCCGATTGCCGTTCCATCGGCACCAACTGAGCGACCGCGAAATACCGAACCGTCAGCTAAAACAAGGATGGCGGGCTGGGTACGTGACAAGAGAGACTCCGGAAGCAGGTGACAAAATTCAGGCGGGCTGCTTGCGCAACCCGCCTGAACTTGAATCTGGAGATTATAGCCGAATCGACGACCCGCTTCAACGTCCGGCGACGCTTGCCAGACGATTCAAATCGCTATTCAAGGTTGCAAATGATCCAGTTCACCGTCCATGTCGAGCTCGGTCAACTCTGTAAAACCGCCGATGCATTTGCCTTCAATCACGATCTGCGGAACCGTGCGCGCACCATTCGTGACAATGGAAAACTCATTCATTGCTTCCCCATCCAGATCGATACGAATTTCGTCGTATCCGATCCCGCGTTTGTCGAGAAAGGCTTTGGCTTTGACACAAATCGGGCATGTTCCGGTACTAAAAACCTTGACGACGTTCATTAGGCCTCCTGCATTTCGTTATTTGAGATTGAGCACATCACGCATGTCATACAGACCAGGCGTTCGTCCTTGCAGCCATTTGGCGGCACGCAGCGCACCCTGCGCAAAAGTGACACGACTGCTGGCCTTGTGCGTAAGCTCAACCCGTTCGCCAATTCCGGCGAAAAGCAAAGTATGGTCACCCACGATATCGCCTCCTCGCACAGTGGCAAAACCAATGCTGTGGGGATCACGTTCGCCCGTCACACCTTCACGACCGTAAACGGCGCATTGGGCCAGATCTCGATGCAGGGCTCCAGCAACAGCCTGCCCCAGTCCCAGCGCGGTGCCCGAGGGCGCATCAACTTTATGTCGATGATGGGCCTCGATGATTTCAATATCGTAGCCCTCTTCCAGCACCTGTGCGGCAAGCTCTGCCAGCTTCATTAGCAAATTGACGCCCACGCTCATATTGGGCGCGAAAACGACAGGGACATGGCACGCCGCAGCCGCAATGCTAGCCTTGCCCTTTTCATCGAAACCCGTCGTGCCAATGACCAGGGGCACCCCAGCGGCTACGCACGCATCCAGATAACCCAAGCTTGCTTCGGGGCGAGTGAAATCAATCAGCACATGCGCGCCTTGCAGGGCGACAGCAGGCAAATCGGTCACCCGCACGTTGCTGACCAGACCCAAGGCGGCGCCAGGATCCGACCCCAACAACGGACTAGCCGGCCGGTCAATCGCCGCATACAGTGTGCAGTTCGCATCTGCAGCTACCGTCTCAATCAACGCGCGTCCCATCCTGCCAGATACGCCCGCAATAGCAATCTGCACAGTCATGGCTGACTTTCAGGTAAAACGGCTGCTCCGTCATTGGGCGATAACTCCGGTTCGACGTGCAAACGCGGATCGACATATTCTGGTGCGTTTTTTGGGCTGGGTAGCGGCTGAACGATGCTGCTTGGAGTGGCGGTCGATGACGATTCAGGCGCCTGCTTGATGGGCGATGTAACCGGCCTGGACGACACGGGTTCAGAAACAGACATGGGCTTGCCCTCAACCGCTGGGGCCGTCGTTTCTGAGGGTTGATCGGCCGGCCCCGCTGCAGGCACATCGCCCTCTATGCGCACCAGCACATCACCGTCAAAAAACAGGGTTATTCGTTTTTGCTCGACAAGTTTGCCTGCTTCGTAAAACACGTACACGTAATCCCAGCGGTCACTATGGAACGGATCGACCACCAATGGTGTGCCGAGCAGAAACCTGACTTGTGACCGGTTTAGGCCAAGTTTCAGACGAGCGACACTTTCAGGATCAAGCGCATTGCCCTGTTGCACGTCAATACGGTGAGGACCGATTTTCTGGACGACCGAACACCCGGCAAGCAGGCTGAAAAACAAAATGGAAAACAAAAAGCGACGCATAGCCAAGAAGCCGAAAGGGATGGGGCGAGGTTAAAAGACGTATCATAACGTATTCGTGTTCCCGTTCTGGAGCCCCCCATTGAGCAATCCCTCCGATCTCAAAAACATCGGTCTCAAGGCCACGCTACCGCGCCTGAAAATTCTTGACTTATTCGAACACAGCAACAAACGTCACATGACGGCTGAAGAAGTCTATCGGCTGCTCACAGACGATGGTCAAGACATTGGACTGGCCACGGTGTATCGCGTGCTCACTCAGTTCGAGCAGGCGGGCCTGTTGATGCGCCACCATTTCGATAGCGACAAGGCGGTATTCGAACTCAATCATGGCGACCACCACGATCATCTGGTCTGCCTGCAATGCGGCAAAGTCGAAGAGTTCATCGACGCTGAAATCGAGAAGCGCCAGCACCGCATTGCCAAGGAGCGCGGCTTCGCCATCCACGATCATTCCCTGCAGATTTACGCTGACTGCATCAAGGAGAACTGCCCCAACCGCAAGCCTGCCACTTCACGTCAACGCTGACCTGATTGATCTAATGCCGGCTTGAGTGCATTGCACAATGTTGCCACGCCCTCGATCAAACGTGGCGTTGGACGGTGCAGCCGATCCGCATCGATACGAACAAACGCCTTGTTTTTGACTGCGGGCAATCCGGAAAAATGCTGCCATTGAGCGCGCATATCCGGCGCATCGCTGCCACTCACAATTATTTCGGGTGCGCGCTGCAACACCGCCTCGCGCGACACGACCGGAGACAGCCCGCTCAAGTCGGCAAAGACATTACGCGCACCGCACAGCGTTAGTGCATCGCTGATCCAGTGCGCGCGCCCCACCGTCATCAGTGGCCGATCCCATACCTGATAAAACACGCTGAGCGGGGGGCGATTCAGCCTCGGCACGTGCAGCGCAGCCAGACGCACACTGAAATCCTGTGCCGCCGACTCCCCCAGTAAATCATGCCCCGTGGTCTGCCCGAACAAACGCAGCAAGCGTGCGACGTCGTCGAGCCGGGTGGCGCGGGTGTGCAACACCGGCAACCCCATTTTTTTCAAGCCATGAATATCCGCTGCCCGGTTGCCGTCCAGCCAAACGACGATCAAATCGGGCTTGAGTGCCAGAACCCGCTCAAAGTTAATCCGACTATAGTCGCCGACGCGTGGCAATTTACGTGCGGCAGAGGGGTAGTCGCTGGCACTGTCTACGCCCACCAATTGCGGTCCCGCACCCACGGCAAACAGGAGTTCGGTGAGGTGCGGCGTCAGAGAAATGATGCGCTGCGGCGGATGCAAAAACTCAAGAATTTGCCCCGCATCGTCGACCACACGAATCATCGCGGCCTGCACGGGCAGCGCCAACAGAAGACACAACCCCACACCCAGAAAGCGTATCACTGCCCGGGCAAGCTTCCGCCGTGAAAAATCAGGCTCGCATGACCCCTGCTGAAACGAAGACGGGTTAACGAGGCACTCGCCACCTCGATGCGATAGGCATATTGCAAGGGAATATGCAGCGCCCATGCAAGCGCCATGCGCACCACGCCTGCATGCCCGACCACCAGCACATGCTGATCCGAACTCATGGACACCACAGCCTCCAGGCCCGCTGCCACCCGTGCCTGAAAAGCCGCCAGCGGCTCAGCACCTTGGGGACGCGCATGGACCGGATCAGCCTTGAAACGCGCAAGCGTACCGGGATCCTCCCGTTCGATATCGGTGGCTGTCCTGCCTTCCCACACCCCAAATCCAACCTCTTGCAGCCGGGCATCAAAAGCCAGCGGCAGCTTGTGGCGCTCGGCCATCAACTCTGAAAAGGCTCGGCAGCGCAACAAAGGAGACGACACAATTCGCGTCCACGGTGCCTGATCTCCCACGGCTGCGCGCATCTGTGCCCAGCCCTTGTCTGACAAGGGGTCGTCAATCTGCCCACGGTATTTACGCCCGCCAACCGGTTCGCCATGACGCATCAAATCCAGCGTCACACTCATGCCAGCAGCACCAGATTGTCGCGATGGATCAACTCGGGCTCGTCTATGTAACCCAGCTCGGACTCGATTGCACTGCTGGACTTACCCGCTATCCGGCGCGCTTCGCCAGCGCTGTAATTAACCAGCCCACGCGCGATTTCACGTCCGCTTGTATCGATCACGGCCACCACTTCACCGCGTTCAAACTCGCCGACAATGTTTTTCACCCCAACGGGAAGCAAGCTCTTGCCTTCGTCGCGCAATGCCCGCACCGCACCTTCGTCGAGCACCACGCCGCCATGCAATTGCAGATGATCTGCCAGCCATTGACGCCGCGCAGCGAGCGGCGCCTGGCGCGCCACCAACTGGCTGCCAATCGCTTCACCCGCAGCCAACCGCAACAGCACGCGATCCTCACGTCCGCTGCAAATCACCGTGTGCGCACCGCTGCGCGCCGCGCGCTTGGCAGCGAGTATCTTGGTCAGCATCCCGCCCGTGCCGACACTGCTGCCCGCCCCACCCGCCATGCGTTCGAGTTCAGGATCACCTGCAAGGGCATCGCTCACCAACGTCGCTGTCACATCACGACGCGGGTCGGCAGTATATAAACCTGTCTGGTCAGTCAAAATGATCAGACAGTCAGCCTCGATCAGATTCGTCACCAGCGCGCCCAGCGTATCGTTGTCACCCAGACGGATTTCATCGGTGGCGACGGTATCGTTTTCATTGATGATCGGCACCACTTTCAATTCCAGCAGCGTGCGCAGGGTAGAGCGCGCATTCAGATAGCGCGTGCGATCAGCCAGATCTTCGTGAGTAAGCAGCACCTGCGCAGCGTGCAGGCCATGGGTGCGAAAAATGGACTCATACGCCTGCACCAAACCCATCTGGCCCACGGCTGCTGCTGCCTGCAATTCGTTGACCGCCTTGGGGCGCTTGTTCCATCCCAGACGCGCAATGCCCTCGGCAATGGCACCGGAAGACACCAACACGACTTCTTTGCCTTGTGCAGCGAGGGCTGCAATCTGCTCGGCCCAACGTGTCAACGCGGCATGGTCGAGACCACGCCCATCGGCGGTGACCAGGCTCGACCCCACCTTGACGACTATGCGCCGCGCCTCTTTGACAATCGAGGCGTTCATCGTGCAGCCTGCTGCAAATTGGCGATGGCTTCCTGACTGTCCCTGACTGCAAGGCCGTCAGGACAGAAGTAATCTTCGGACAACGCTTTCTGATAGGAAAGCAGGGAACGGAATTTAATCGCTTCCCAGCCAGCGTTGCGCGCTTCCGACCAGGTACCGTCGGGCTGCCCATAGGCATACAACCGGTACTCGCCGGAATCGCAGCGCAGCCCCTCGAACGAAACATTTTTCGCCCCACCTGCCGCTTCGATTACGACCGTGTAGCGGATCACACCATCCCTGCCCACGCTAACCGAAGCGGAATCAATGAAATACCGGTTGCGACTCGCCGACGAGACGTTGAATGGAAGCAGGCTCTCGGCTTTTGGGTAGGCAGGGAGTTGCGCCGCCGCCTCCACCCAGGGCTTATCTTCTTCAAATTCGCGTTCGACTTCTCCCCATTCTGCGTGGGCAAGCAGGGGTAAATACATTACAACCATCAGGAGTTTTTTCATGTGCGTCATTTTATGGACTCTGCTCAAGAATGTCTGCGCCCATATGCCAACGCACGGAATCAGCCACCTCTCAGGGATGTCGGTTATTTTTACAAATGCACTGACCATAAACCTCAAGTCATTGAAGTTAATGGAAACTATTTGAATAAAATCAAGCCTTAACCCAGCCCCGTTTTTCGTTTCCCCGAACCGTCCTGAATTTCGTCAACAGGATTCCTGTCGTTGGATGTAACAATGCTTTACACCCAAAACCTGAGCACGTGCCGGCTAAAATCTCACGCCAGATCAGTCACCAACGCGGCGCGCACGTTTTCAGCCAGCGTGGTTCCGCTCACCGGATAAGCAGCCAGATCGATCCCCATATGGATGGCCGCACCTGATTTGGCAGCCACTATCGAGGGGACATCAAGCTCAAATCGCAAAAAATGCACTGCCGAGGTTTTTTCCGCATTTTCGCGTTCCATGTCCTCGTCCGCGATGGCATAGCTGCGCGCCTGATCTGACACCTGTACCCACACACGTTCCTCGATTCCCTTCAACTTTGCCAGTGCAATCTGGCGTTCGTCAGGGTCGGGATATTCGATCATCATGGTGGCTTTCCAGTTGCTGCCGTCCGGAATCAACGGGTTATAGGCGTCAAGTTCGTCCTGGATACCTGCATCCTCGAACGTACGCTCGGCACGCAGCATTTCCTGGATCTGGTAACGCATGGTTTTTTCATCTTCGAAAATCAGCGTCACGTGCTCGCCCAGCGTCACGGAGCGGTTTTTTTTGTGCGCGATCATTTCGCTGCGATAGGCCGGGCGAACCTTGGCGTAGCTTTCCAGGCTCATCAGGCTGTCACGGGTGATCTGGGGCATGTTCTTCTCCTTGCTCAACGGATTATTCGAGGCCGTACGCAATGCGCAACAGCGTGATCGGATGCTGCTTCTCGGCGGTTGCGCCCTCGCCCATGCCCTGCAGGATGTGGCGCGCGGCAATCGCACAGTCGGAACTGACATAATCGGGCTGCGGCTCAGCCATCTGGCGGAACACCGGCTTGCCGATCTTCATCGACTTGTCGAAGTATTCCGACTTCACGCCCCAGGTGCCATCGTGACCCGAGCAGCGCTCAACCAGCGTCACCTTGGCGCCAGCCAGTTGTAACGCGTCGCGCGTCTTGTTGCCGATGTTCTGCACCCGCTGGTGACACGGCACGTGATAGGCGACCTTGCCGAGCGGGCTGTTGAAATCGGTTTTCAGCAGGCCGTCGACGTTGCGCGCCATCAGGTATTCAAACGGATCCCACATGGCCTCCTTCACCGCCTGCACGTCGGCATCATCCGGGAACATCAACGGCAGCTCCTGCTTGTACATCAGCGTGCAGGATGGCACGGCGGTCAGGATCGCGTAGCCTTCGCGTGCCAGCTTCGCCAGATGCGGGATGTTGATTTCTTTGAGCTTCTGCACCGCATCAAGATCACCCAGCTCGAGTTTTGGCATGCCGCAACAGACCTCTTTTTCCACCAACACGGAGGGGATTTCGTTGTGCGCCAGCAGCTTCAGCAGATCGTGACCAATGCCAGGCTCGTTGTAGTTCACATAGCAAGTGGCATAGATCGCCACCTTGCCAGGCGTTTTAGCCCCGGCCTTCACCACGAAATCGCTGCGCGGTTTGGCGGTGGAACGGAATTTGGCGCTGTCGTATTCAGGCAGCTGACGATCGGGGTGAATATGCAGCATGCTGTCGACCATCTTGCGGATTGGCTTGCTCTTCAGGCTGGCGTTCACCACCTGCACTACCACGGGGATCGAGGCAAGCTTGCCCATCGCATCGGTCGACGACAGCAACTTGTCGCGGAAGCTGGTTCCGCCTTTCTGGAATTTGATGGCCTTGGCACGCAGCATGGTATGCGGGAAGTCGAGGTTCCACGGATGCGGCGGCACGTAGGGGCATTTGGTCATGTAGCAGAGATCGCACAGATAGCACTCGTCAACCACTTTCCAGAAATCAGGCTTGGCTACGCCGTCGACTTCCAGGGTCGGAGATTCGTCGATCAGGTCGAACAGCGTCGGAAATGCGGTACACAACGACACGCAGCGGCGACAACCATGGCAAATATCGTAAACGCGCTCAAGCTCATGCATGAGCTTTTCTTCGTTGTAGAAATCCGGGTTTTTCCAGTCGAGCGGGTGACGGGTAGGGGCTTCGAGGCTGCCTTCACGTGTGCTCATGCGAACTCCAATTTAGACTTGGTATAAAAGACAAGATTGATACAAAAAAAGCGGGTCGCAATCGACCCGCTTTTTACTGTGGCCTGATTAAGCGCCCAGGGTGTCCAGCGTTTTCTGGAACTTGTTGGCGTGCGAACGCTCGGCTTTGGCCAGCGTTTCGAACCAGTCGGCGATTTCGTCAAAACCTTCCGAACGTGCATCCTTGGCCATGCCAGGATACATGTCGGTATATTCGTGGGTCTCGCCTGCGATTGCAGTTTTCAGATTGTCGGCAGTCGGGCCAAAAGCCATACCGGTTGCGGGGTCGCCGCATTTTTCCAGATATTCCAGGTGGCCGTGTGCGTGGCCGGTCTCGCCTTCAGCGGTGGAACGGAACACGGAAGCCACATCGTTGAAGCCTTCCACGTCAGCTTTTGCTGCGAAGTAGAGGTAGCGGCGGTTAGCCTGTGATTCGCCAGCGAAGGCCGCTTTCAGATGGTCTTCGGTTTTAGAGCCTTTGAGTTGCATGTCCTGATCTCCTGTATTGAATGGAATGCCTTTCAGCATATTGAGCGTCTCCCCCTGCCCGGCATTGCGACAGGGGAAACAGGGTTTTTAGACTAAGTCTAATACCTGAATGAAGAATAAGCTCGGTAAGCGGGGCCTGTCAACCGTTCAGCGAACCCCCTGAAGAGACAAGGACAAAGCGTCCAGCCAACCCAGTCCAGAGGTAAACTTCCGTTTCAGCAGGAGACAAACATGACCTTCGACAAGACTAAAACCGATGCCGAATGGCGCGCCGAACTGAGTCCCGAACAGTACCGCATTCTGCGCGAGCACGGAACCGAGCGAGCCTTTACGGGACAGTACTGGGATAACCACGCAGCAGGCGAATACCGTTGCGCAGCGTGTGGCGAACCGCTCTTTGCATCACGCACCAAATTTGATTCAGGCACGGGCTGGCCAAGTTTTTACCAGGCGATCAACCCCGATGCGGTTGCCGAAAAAACCGATTCCAGCCACGGCATGACGCGTGTCGAGGCCCTGTGCCATCGCTGCGGTTCTCACCTCGGCCATGTTTTCCCGGACGGCCCTGCCCCCACCGGAATGCGCTATTGCATCAACTCGGCTTCACTGACATTCGAAGCTGTCCCGTCGAACCAGGAACGGGACTGAACCTTGCATATTTTTGACGCGCGCATCACGGCAATTACCCCAGCCACGCCCAGCATTCACGCTCTACGCCTGGCCATTCCCGATGCAGGTTTCCGGTTTCTGCCAGGGCAATGGGTTGATCTGAGCATCACCCTTGATGGCACGCCCCATACTTCTGGCTATTCCATTACCACTTCGCCCCTTCATTCGGATCAAATCGAACTGGCGATCAAGGCCAGCGCGCGGCATCCCCTGGCACGCTGGGTGCATGAAACTGCACGCGTCGGTGACCGGGTCACCGTCACCCAAGGCCAGGGGCCCTTTGTCTACCTGCCGGAAATGAGCGACAACGTCGTGTTGATCGGCGGCGGGGTCGGCATCACCCCGCTGCTCTCCATCTTTCGCCATGTGCGTGATGCAGCTTTACCCACGCAGGCGCATCTGGTTTACAGCGTGTCGGACAGCAGCGAAATACTGTTTCACGACGAACTCGAAAGTGCGGTGCGGTCCCACCCCAACCTGCACCTCAGCATTACCGTCACCCAGCCCGATCCCCACTGGCACGGCCTCACCGGACGTATCGACCCGGTCAAGCTGCATGCTCTCGACGTGCCCGATGACACACTGTATTACCTGTGCGGACCGAAAGGCATGGTTGAAGACATGAGCACGCTGCTGCACGGGCTGGGCGTGCCGATGAGCCGAATCATTTTTGAAAAATGGTGGTAAGGATGCGAGCAAATCAGCCTTTCGTACCATCGCCCAACCCGCCGGACCGCACTACGCTTGCATCATCGTAACCTGGAGTTATCCATGCGCCTGACCGCTCTCTTCTTCACCGCCAGCCTCGCCTTCGCCGCTCACGCTGCCCCCGGCGATACCATCAAGACTTACCCGCCCGAACAGGTTGCCCCGGATACCTGGGTGATTACCGGCCCGCTGGGCGAACCCTCGGTCGAAAACCAGGGTTTCATGAACAATCCGGCATGGATCATCGCGGGCGACCAGGTCATCGTCATCGACCCCGGCTCCAGCGTGCAGGCCGGACGCATGGTGGTGAAAGCCATCCAGAAAACCACCGGACTCCCGGTCACTGCGGTGTACAACACCCACATCCATGGTGACCACTGGCTGGGCAACCAGGCCATCCTCGAAGCCTGGCCGAAAGCGGTTCTCATTGCGCATCCGGACATGATCGCCAAAGCCAAAGCGGGTGAAGCCGAATCCTGGGTCAAACTGATGAGCAACCTGACCCAGGGTTACACCGACGGCACCCGTGCCGAAATTCCCACCCTTGCCACGACCGACGGCATGGTCTCGAAGCACGGCAATCGCTCCTTCAAGATTCACTCATCGAACGACGCCCACAGCAAGACCGACATCATGATCGAGGTCGACAACGGCGTGCTGTTTACCGGCGATAACGTCCTGAACCAGCGCATTGCGCGCATGGACGACGGCACCTTCATGGGCAATATCAAGGCGATTGACCGCGCGCTGACGCTGCCGGTCAAGGTGGTGGTACCGGGTCACGGCAATTCCGGCAGTGTTGCCATGCTAAAAGCACAGCGCAACTATTTTCAGACGCTGTTCGATGCGGTCAAAGTGGAGTATGACGCAGGTAAAAGCGACTTCGAGATGAAACCCTCTGTGGTCAAAAAGCTGGCCGCCTACCAGAACTGGCACGGCTTCGACGCAGCAGTCGGCAAACAGATCAGTCTCGCGGTGCTGGAGATTGAACAGCAGTGATCCTGCGCTTGCTCAGTCAGGCAGTCGGGTGACGCCCGCGCTATGTCCTGGTTGCCACTCCCCATCCAGGCTGACCCATTCAACTCGATCGCCCAGCATGCGGACCACGCCCGGGCGGCGGTTGTTTCCGGTGTCGGAAAACTCGAAGCGGTAGTCACGTAAAAACTGCAACTGGCCGTTATGGTTGCGGGCGAAACGGGTACGGCTCAACGCCACACTGTCATCCAGAAACTGCAGTTTTGCGTCATTGCAGGCACGGCGGCCAACGGCTACAGCCTGTTCACGCGTATTCAGCCCGGCATACCAGTACCAACCCAGTCCGCCGAACCCGATCAGCAGGAGAATTTCCCAACTCATAGCACAGCCTTCATTGCTCGGTAGATTCGGGCTTTACCGGGCTGCGGAACAAGGCTGCAACGGGCTTCCTGGAGGGCTGGCGGCTTGCCGCAGGCGCGGCAGCAGGCGCCGCACTCGGGACATAAGGTGAATCAAACAAGGCATCGCGCGATGCAGGACGTTGGCCTCGCGGAGCACTGCGCTCGATAGCGGGTGTGACCACGCGTTCAACTGGACGCTCGGCTGAACGTTCTGCCGGGCGCTCCATCCGTGGCGGGCGTGACTCGTACGCGGGCACATCGGCCGCGCCAGGCTCGAAACCGGGAACGATCGTGGGCTCGAGGGGTGTGCCGATGAGTTTTTCGATGTCTTTCAGATAACGCGTTTCCGATTCGCTTACCAGCGAGATCGCCTCGCCCTTGATCCCCGCGCGACCGGTACGGCCAATGCGGTGAACATAATCCTCGGCGTTGTGCGGCAGGTCGTAATTCACCACGAAGGGCAGCGCCTCGATGTCGATTCCGCGCGCGGCGACATCGGTGGCAACCAGTACGCGCAGCGTGCCTGCCTTGAACGCATCAAGCGCCTTGATGCGTTCCTGCTGGGTCTTGTCGCCATGAATGGCGTCCGCGTGCAAACCGAGCTTGTTGAGTTCATTGGCCAGGCGATTGCACCCCAGCTTGGTTCCCGTGAACACCAATACCTGTTTGAGGTCACGCGTCTTGATCAGGTGCGTCAGCAATTGCCGCTTGCGCTCGTGGTGAACCGGGTGCACCACCTGGGTCGCGGTCACTGCGGTGGCATTACGCGCCACTTCGATAAAGGTCGGCTGATTAAGAATGGTGTCGGCGAGTTTGCGGATTTCCTCCGGAAAAGTGGCCGAGAACATCATGTTCACGCGTTGCGCCGGCAACAGCGCAACAATCCGCTTCAGGTCGGGCATGAAGCCCATATCGAGCATGCGGTCAGCCTCATCGAGCACCAGCGTGTTCACCTGATTCAGCATCAGTGTCTTGTTTTGCACGTGATCGAGTAAACGGCCGGGGGTGGCAACCAGAATCTCGACGCCGGTTTTCAGGATGGGGATCTGCGTATTGATGCTGACTCCGCCATACACCACCAGCGAGCGTAGCGGGATGTGCTTGCAATACGCCTTGACGCTCTCTTCGACCTGAATCGCGAGCTCGCGCGTAGGGGTCAGAATCAGTGCGCGAATGGGATGTTTGGCGGGCGAGGTGCCGGTGTTGGCAAACGGCAGCAGGCGTTGCAGCAGCGGCAGTGCAAAGGCGGCCGTTTTGCCGGTGCCGGTTTGCGCTGCGCCGAGGATATCGCCACCTTTCAGCGCAAGTGGAATCACCTGCTCCTGAATCGGCGTTGGCGTGGCGTAACCCATCTCGTCGAGGGCACGCAGGATGTCGGGGGCGAGGCCCAGTTCAGCAAAAGTGGTCAAAATCCATCCAGTTGAATTCGGGCCAGGATCGATCCCGGCCCTTAAATAGAGATCCAGTCAAAACCCGCAGTTTGGCAGGCCACACGCACATCGTCGTCCGCGCAGTTCAGCACCTCGGCCAGCGCACGCTGCGCCAGCGCATCGGTGTTGTTGGTGCGTGAAACGTGAGCGGCCATGACGCACTGCAATTTATCGTGACGCAGCTTGTGCAGCAAGGCGGCTGACTGGGCGTTTTCCAGATGGCCGTAACGCCCGCCCACGCGACGCTTGAGTCCTGTTGGATAAGGGCCCTTTTCCAGCATGGTCGCATCGTGATTGCATTCCAGCACCAGGGCATCCACACCGCTCAAGGTTGCCTCGATGTGAGGCGTACTGCATCCCACATCGGTCAACACCCCGAGCCTGCGCTGGCCATCGCCAAACACGAACTGCACCGGCTCGCGCGCATCATGCGGTACCGGATAAGGCTGGATTTCAAGCGCGTCCACCGCAAACGCTGCGTGGCTATCGATGACTTGCACCGCCACGCCCTCAAGATCCTGCGCCATGGCCAGCGTACCTGCCGTCAACCACACAGGCAGCCTGTGCTTGCGTGCCAGCCGTCCGACGCCGCCGATATGGTCGCCGTGCTCGTGGGTGACCAGGATCCCGGCAAGATCAGACACCGCCAGATCAAGCCGTGCCAATCGCGCAATGCTGTCGGCCAGGCCGAATCCACAATCCATCAGCACCCGGGTAGCACCGGCTTCGACCACCAGACCGTTGCCTTCACTGCCGCTACCGAGGCTGGCGAACCGCATCACGCTTGTTTCGACCTCACTTCAAATCTGTGTACAGCAATTTGATAATGCGATTCCGGGTATCGGTATCGACCGTCTTGCCTTCCGCCGCAGCAACGGAAACCCGGCTTTTCTCGCCCATCTCACTCACCACGATTTGCATCTGTGGCGAGGACTGTTCCTTCTTGCTGCGCCAGAAGGCCAGACCGCTCAACAAGCCGTCGCTTTTCTTGCTGGCGTTGTCAATTTCCGGGTCGATGTAGCGCACGAAATATACGCCCTTAGAACGGTCGCGGTCTTCCACGGCAAAACCGATACGATCCAGCGCCAGGCCGACACGACGCCAGGCGCGGTCGAAGTTTTCATCCATTTCCAGTACGGAACCGCTGGTCTGTTGAACAATGCGCGCCTGCTCGGGTGTCTGCTGTTTGACCAGCAGGCTTTCGGCCTTTTTCTCGTCAACCCCGAAACGCACCATCAAGCGCCGCAGCATTTCAGCTTCAAGTTCGGGATCGACCGGACGGGGCTGCCACTTGGTCTGATCTTTCCCCTCAGTGGTATAAATTTCCATCACGCCGCGATGGCTGATATAAATTTCGGTGTTGGGTGAGCCCGCTTCACCGGGAACCGTCTCAATCCGTGTGCGAAACTTATCGCGTTCGGGGGTGGAATAGACGCCATCAATCACCTTGCCCAGCAGGCTGCGGATCCCGTCTTTTGGAATGTTGGCACGATTTTCCGCCCAGTCTGTTTCCATCACGCCGGTCTCGGGGGACTCCAGATTGATGATGAAACCGTTTTCCTGCCAGAAATCCTTGACCACCGGCCACACTTGCTGCGGCGTTGCCTGCACTACCAGCCAGCGCTGCGAACCCGATTTTTCGATGTGCACCTTGTCCTGCGTGGGCAACAGCGTCGACTCGGCGGTCGGCGAACTCTTGCGCTCCTCACTGTAGGCCGACAGCGTTGCCGTGCCGCCCTGGGCATCGGGAATGGCATAGCGGTTGTCCCCCGTTGGTGCAGTGAGGTCGGGCGGAATTTCGAGTGTTGATATTTTTTTGGCTGATTTGTAATCGATTTTTTTCGACTCCATGCTGCAACCAGAGACAGCCAGGCTAACCAACAGAAACAAGGGCAATAAACGCATAAAGAGTCCTAAAACAAATTCCTAAAGCAGCGGTGCGTGATGCTTCGCGCCAAGCTAGATGAGGTTGGCGTGACGCATTGCGCCACGCAGAGTGTCATGCAAACCGGCTGACAACGGGGTAAGCGGCAGACGCAAGCCGGACGGGATAAGCCCCAACTCTGCGCAGGCCCATTTGACAGGAATAGGGTTGGCCTCAACAAACAGCTTGTTATGCAAAGGCAACAACGCGTTATTGAGTTCGCGCGCGCGCGCCAGGTTCCCCGCGAAAGCGGCGACACACATCTCGTGCATCAATTTCGGCGCAACGTTGGCCGTCACCGAGATCACGCCATGCCCGCCCAGCAGCATGAACGGCATTGCCGACGCATCGTCACCACTGTAATAGGCAAAGTCCCTGGGCGCCTGCCGCAGAAAATCGCCTGTCCGTTCCATGCTGCCGGTCGCATCTTTCAAGCCAATAATGCCGGACACGCTCGCCAGTCGCAACGCCGTTTCATTCGACAAGTCCGCCACGGTACGCCCGGGGACGTTGTACAGAATCAACGGCAAATCGACCGCCTCGGCGATTTTCCTATAATGCTGGTAGAGACCTTCCTGCGTCGGCCGGTTGTAGTAAGGCACCACGGACAAGCCGGCCTGCGCACCCGCGCGCTTGGCACATTCGGTCAATTCGATTGCCTCGGCAGTCGAATTCGCGCCGGTTCCCGCAATCACCGGTACCCGCCCGGCGACCTGTTCAACTGCCTCGCGAATCAACTGGCAATGTTCGTCGAACGTGACCGTGGGTGACTCCCCTGTCGTGCCGACGATCACAATGCCGTCCGTTCCTTCGGCAATGTGCCAATCGAGCAGACGGCGCAACGCATCGAAATCGAGCGCGCCATCGTCCGACATGGGGGTGACAATCGCAACCAGACTGCCTTTGAGCATATTTATTCCTGCCATTGTGTTTCCGCCGCTGTTTTCAGTGTCACGCCGTTCATTCGGCGGAGTAAATCCAAGCCACGCATTCTAATCCATCTCACTGGGCGAGCCTATCCGGCCTCTGGCATGGAACGACACACCTGGCCCGCCATCGATGTCCCTATTCCTGCACACCCTGGCCCGAGGTTTTGGCCACCCCGTGTTCTACAATCCGGAGTCTGCGACAAGACACCACAAAATCGCCATTTCACCCAATGGATATTCGGGAACAAACCAAAACCACTGCCCCCATTTTCCCCACCTTTTCCGCCACTCAAAATGAACCTTGTCCTTTTCGACCTCGACAACACCTTGCTAGCCGGAGACTCCGACTATGAATGGGGGCAATTCCTTATCGCCAAGGGCGCAGTTGACGGTCCCCACTACGAAGCCAAAAACAAGGCGTTCTACGAAGATTACAAGACCGGTCGACTGGACATTTACGCCTTTCTCGCGTTTGCCCTGCACCCGCTCGCCACCCACACACGCGCGCAACTCGACGCCTGGCATGCCGAATACATGGAAACACGCGTCAAGCCCATGATCACTCAGACTGCACGCGACCTGGTCAACAAACGCCTGGATGACGCCGACCTGGTCGCCATCATTACCGCCACCAACAGCTTCGTCACTGCGCCGATCGCCCGGGAGTTTGGCATTCCCTATCTGATCGCCACCGACCCCGAGGAAATCGACGGCCGTTTTACCGGTGAGGTCGCCGGCACCCCCTGCTTCCGGGAAGGCAAAGTCACCCGCCTTGAACGCTTTCTGGAAGCCCACGGCACCCACCTCGACCGCCTCGGCAGCAGCTGGTTCTATAGTGACTCGCACAACGATTTGCCATTGCTGGAAAAAGTACAGCATCCCATCGCCGTCGACCCCGACACCGTGCTGCACGCCCACGCGCTGGCAAAAAACTGGCCGGTCATTTCGTTGCGCGGAGATCAATACGCCTAGCCGTTGCGTCCACCGAGTGATTGCCGGGCATCGTTTGATGCCTGTTCCTTCCTGAATGGCTATTAATTAATACCCATCACCAGAAAGCGTCGTTGTATTAGCGCCAGGCCCAACCCGGCAACAGTCGGGTTTTTTGCATCCACAAGGTTCAGAATATCGGCCAGACATAGCGTCTCTCCTGCAACGCCTTGCCGCCGCCGATGCGACTTGCCCTTGCAACCAAAGCAGGCTAACGTTTGACTCGCTAACGCCCCCATCACTCGAACCCTGACCTCATCAAACAGCCTGAAAAAAGCGCATTTGACTCCATGCCCCCCCCATCCGACACTCTTGCAGACAGCATCTCCCGTCAGCGCGAAATGCTTAAGACCTTGTTGCGCGAACCGCTGGCACAAGCCGCCCAGGCGTGTAGCCAGGTCTGGGGCGACCGCCAGGCGCTGAACGCAATCCTCGGCCAGACCCTGGCACAACAGGCCATCTGCAAGTACCTGTACGCCCTGGACACCCAGGCCATTCAGATCAGTGACACCATCAGCCGCGACGGCCCGCTTGCAAACGATATCGGCCGCAACCGGGCCGACCGTCCCTACATGAACGAGCGGGTGCCCAGCGAAGGCTTCTTGCTGTCTCAGGCCTACATCAGCCTGCGCGCCAAGCGTCCCTCGCTCACCGCCATCCAGATCGTGCGCGACGCCAACAGCCGCGTGCTCGGATTCATCGGTGCCGACTTCGACCTGCGCAACCTGCCGCTCACCGGCAAGCTCTACGACGAACCCACGCACTGGCGACAGATCAAGGGCGACCCTGCCATCCGCGGCACCGTGTTCCACCAGACCCGCAGCGACAGTCAGATGGACATCAACATCGACACCGTTCTGGGCGTGCTCGAAGAGCTGATGGCGGGTCACGGCGTATTTCACGTCATCCTGCATTTTTCCAGCAGCCGCGCCGTCATCTGGCTATTTGACGACCCCTACCGCTACCGCCTGCTCGACATCGACGCCCTGATCGACCCCAACACCTGCCTCGCCTACCCCAAGCGCAGCTATCCCGATGACGCCCTGGTTCCGCGCGACCAGATCCGCGCAGTGCTCGACGGCTTGCGTGAACTGCGCTTCATGGACGACATGTTTTATCTGCGCAGCGGCACCCTCAACATTTTCAACGGCGTCGTCGGCCTCACCTTCTCGTGCGACGGCTCGCACTATCTGCCGTGGGACGAGTTCCTGAGCAAGGGTTATGAGTTCTGGGCGAGTGGCAAGATGCTCGGCTGACCACGTTCACCGCTGAGCAGCCACTCTCTCTAAAACACCCCGTCGACTGCCTGGGCTGTCTCCGGACCTCATCCCTCAGAGTGCTGTCGCTCATGCTGTGGGCACTGATCCTGGTGGTGTCTGATACGCGCGCAACAGCGGGCCCGGCAAGCCCACGACCGTCAAACACACTGCACGCACAGGGTTGAACCCCACTGCCACATCGGCGGATAATGCGCCATTCTCCGGAACTGCCTGCTTTGGAAACCTACCTTCTCATTCTCATCTCCACGGTGTTCGTGAACAACATCGTGATGGCCAAGATTTTGGGGCTATGCCCATTCATGGGCGTGTCAAAAAAACTCGAAACAGCCATCGGCATGGGTCTTGCGACGACCTTCGTGCTGACGCTGGCGTCGGGTGCAAGTTATCTGGTCAGCGAATATCTGCTCGGCCCCGACCTGATCTATCTGCGCACCCTGTCATTTATCGTGGTAATCGCCGGGATTGTGCAGTTCACCGAAATGTTCATCCACAAATCCAGCCCGGTGCTGTATCAGGTACTGGGCATTTACCTGCCGCTCATCACCACCAACTGCGCGGTACTGGGCATTCCGCTGCTGAATGCACAGGAACAGCATGGCTTTGTCGAGTCGCTGTTTTTCGGCGCGGGTGGTGCGATCGGCTTCACGCTGGTGCTGATCCTGTTTGCCGGAATTCGTGAGCGCCTGGAAACCTGTGATGTGCCGACGCCATTCAAGGGCACCAGCATTGCCATGATTACTGCCGGGCTGATGTCGCTGGCGTTCATGGGTTTTTCCGGATTGGTCAAGTAATGCTCACTGCAATTCTGGTGATTGTCGGCATTGCCGTCGTGATCGGACTGGCGCTCGGCTGGTCGGCGATCCGCTTCAAGGTCGAAGGCAATCCGCTGGCGGAAAAAATCGACGCCATCCTGCCGCAGACGCAATGCGGACAGTGTGGCTTTCCGGGCTGCCGACCCTACGCCGAAGCCATCGCCAAGGGCGAAGCCGACATCAACCAGTGTCCGCCGGGCGGCGAGGAAGGCATGAAAAAGCTGGCTGATTTGCTGGGTGTCGAACCCAAACCACTGGACGAAAGCCATGGCACGCCCAAACCCAAATCGGTGGCATTCATCGACGAGCAGATCTGCATCGGCTGCACGCTCTGCATTCAGGCCTGCCCGGTCGATGCGATTGCCGGCGCGGCCAAACAGATGCACACCATCATTGCGGCGGAATGCACCGGCTGTGAACTCTGCTTGCCGCCGTGCCCGGTTGACTGCATCACGATGGTGCCGGTTGTCGAGGATTTGCCGCACTGGAAATGGAAGCATCCGGTCATTGAACTGAAGCGCGTCGCATGAGCCGCGAACTGTTCAACTTCAAGGGGGGCATCCACCCGCCGGGGCATAAGGAAGAATCCAGCACGCGCCCGATTCACGCTGCGCCGCTGCCCAAAAAACTGGTCATCCCACTGCGTCAGCACATCGGCAACCCGGCCAAGCCGCTGGTCGACGTCGGCGAACGGGTGCTGAAAGGCCAGATGATCGCGGCGGCCAGCGGCGCCATCTCGGCGGCGGTGCATGCGTCCAGTTCGGGCATTGTCACTGCCATCAGCGAGCAGCCGGTGCCGCATATTTCCGGTCTGCCCGATCTGTGCATCACGATCGAAACCGATGGCCGCGACGAATGGATCCCCCACGCGCCGCTCGATTACCAGAAAATGGCAGCAGCCGATCTGCGCCTGCACCTGCGCGACATGGGCTTGGCCGGGCTCGGCGGCGCGGTCTTTCCCAGCGCGGTGAAACTCGATCCAGGCACAGCCCAAACCTGTCCCACCCTGATCCTCAACGGCGGCGAATGTGAGCCGTGGATCACCTGCGACGATGTGCTGATGCGCACCCATGCCGATGAAATTCTTCAAGGCATGGCGATCATGCGACATCTGCTGGGCAGCACCGAAATCCTGGTCGGCATCGAGGACAACAAACCCGAAGCCATTGCCGCAATGCAGGTCGCCGCAGCCAAAATGGACTTTGCGGTTGAGGTGATTGCCGTGCCGTCATGCTACCCCGGCGGCGGCGCCAAGCAGATGATCGAGACGCTCACCGGCAAACAGGTTCCTACTGGAAAGTTGTCCACCGACATCGGCATCCAGGTGTTTAACGTTGGCACTGCGCATGCCCTGGCACGTGCAGTGCACGGTGAACCGCTGATCTCGCGGCTGGTCACCGTTACCGGCCACGTGTTGCGTCCGCAGAATTTCGAGGTGCTGATCGGCACACCGATGCATCTGCTGATTACGCTGGCGGGCGATCGCGAAGGCATGTCCGGCGTCTTGATGGGCGGACCGATGATGGGGATGCCGATGCCCGATCTCGACGTGCCGGTGGTCAAAGCCACCAACTGCATCCTGGTGAAGTCGGACGCGCTGTTTCCGCCCCTGCCGCGCGCGCTGCCGTGCATCCGCTGCACCCGCTGCGCCGATGCCTGCCCGGCCGAACTGCAACCGCAGGAACTGTTCCGCTTCGCCAAGGCGGGCGACTTTGGCCGCGCGCAGGAATACCACCTGTTCGACTGCATCGAATGCGGCTGCTGCAGCTACGTTTGCCCCAGCCATATCCCACTGGTCGACTTTTATCGTTACGCCAAAAGTGAAATCTGGGCACACGAAAAAGACAAGCAGGCTGCCGACCTCGCGCGCGAGCGCCACGAATTCCGCCAGTTTCGCCAGGAACGCGATAAAGCCGAGAAAGCTGAAAAGCTCGCGGCAAAAGCGCAAGCCAAACGCGCCGAACTCACCGCCGCGCCCGCCACATCGGGTCACGCCGCCCCCAGCGAGGCGGACGCCAAGAAGGCCTTGATCGCCGCCGCACTGGCTCGCGCGCAAGCCAAAAAATCCGAATCGGTCCCCCTGAACACCGACAACCTGCCGCCCGACACCCAGCACGAGATCGCAGAGATCGAAGCGCGCAGAGCTAAAATCCTTGAACTGGCGCGGCAACCGCTGGAATCCGAAGAGAAAACCTGATGCCCTCCCCGTTTATCATCGACCGCAGCAGCGTCACCCAGATCATGGCCTGGGTGCTGATTGCCCTGCTGCCCGGCATTGCGATCTACGTCTGGCTGTTTGGACCTGGCATCCTCGTCACACTCACCCTCGCCACGGTGACTGCGCTGGCAGCCGAGGCGGCGATGCTGAAAGCTCGCGGCTACCCGGCCAAACCCTTCCTGACCGATCTGTCGGCCATCGTCACTGCCTGGCTGCTTGCGCTGTCGTTGCCATCACTGGCGCCGTGGTGGCTGATCATCACCGGCACGTTGTTCGCTATCGTAGTGGCCAAGCATTTATATGGCGGGCTGGGGCAGAACATTTTCAATCCGGCGATGGTGGGTTACGCCGTCCTGATCGTGTCGTTTCCGATGCAAATGACCCAATGGGCCGGGCCGCTCGAATTGACCTCGCTCGAATCCAGCGCGGTGCATCTCAACCTGCTGCAAAGCGCAGCGGTCATTTTCGGTGGCGACCTGCCCAAGGCCACGCTCGATGCCATCACCATGGCCACGCCGCTCGATGCATTGCGAACCGGCTTGCACCAGCAACTGACGGTTGACGAAGTGATGACGCAACCGATTTTTGGCCATTACGGCGGCGTCGGGTTCGAGTGGCTGGCCGCAGCGTTCCTGCTGGGCGGCTTGCTGCTGTGGGCGTTGCGCATCATCAGCTGGCAGGTGCCGCTGGCTTTTTTGGCCGGCATCTGGCTCACCGCCGGCTTTCTGCATTTCTTTGATGCCGGGCGCTTCGGCGCACCGTGGTTCCATCTCTTTTCGCCATCGGTCATGCTGTGCGCCTTTTTCATCGCCACCGACCCGGTATCGGGCGCGACCACCCCGCGCGGCAAACTGGTTTTTGGCCTCGGCGCTGGCTTTCTCACCATCGTCATCCGCACCTGGGGGGGCTTTCCGGACGGTGTAGCCTTCGCCATTCTGCTGATGAATGTTTGCGTACCGCTGATCGATCAATACACTCAGCCGCGTATCTATGGCGGCGCCCGCAAGGAGCCGCGCGCATGAAGGCCAGCGCAGCCAGCCGCAACGCGCTGCGCGCCGGCATCATCCTGCTGGTGTTTGCCCTTGTCGCCACCGCTGTGCTGGCATTCACCTACCAATCCACCGAACCCACCATCGCGCGTGGTCAACAAGCCGCAAAACTTGCCTTGCTGAGCCAGGTTCTGCCGGCCACCCTGTATGACAACGACCTGCTGACCAGCCGCAAGAGCCTGCCACCCGACGATCTGCTCGGCACCCGGCTCGACTCGTCGATGTGGCTGGCTCAGCGCAACGGAAAGTTCAGCGCCGTGGTGCTGGAAGCCATTGCACCGGATGGCTACAGCGGCAACATCGCACTGCTGATCGGCATTGATGCAAACGGCAACGTGACAGGCGTGCGCGTCACCGCCCACCGTGAAACGCCGGGACTGGGCGACTACATCGAGCGCGCCAAAAGTGCCTGGATCGATCAGTTCAGCGGCAAATCGCTCAGCAACCCGGCAGCCAAGCACTGGAAGGTCGTCAAGGACGGCGGCGCCTTCGACACCCGCGCCGGTGCCACCATCACCCCGCGTGCCGTGGTCCGGGCAGTCAAAGGCGCGCTCGAATACTTTGCCAAGCACCGTGCCGAATTCAGCGCGCCACCCGCCAAGGAGCCCTCCGCATGATTTCCCTGTCCGAATTCCGCAGCCTGTTTCACAACGGTCTGGTCAAGCAAAATGCCGGGCTGGTTCAGCTGCTGGGCTTATGTCCGCTGCTGGCGATCAGCAACAATGTCGTCAACGCCCTGTCGCTGGGACTGGCGACCATGCTGGTGATGGCGTCCTCCAGCGGAGCCGTGTCGAGCGTGCGTCATTTCATCCCGCACGAAATCCGTATACCGGTTTTCGTTCTTGTCATCGCAGCACTGGTCACGGTGATCGATCTGGCGATGAATGCCTTCGTGCATCCGCTCTATCTGGTACTGGGCATTTTCATTCCGCTCATTACCACCAATTGCATCGTGCTGGCGCGGGTCGACGCGTTTTCCTCCAAGAACCATCCGCTGCACAGCGTGGTCGATGCGCTGGCGATGGGCTTGGGCCTGACACTGGTGCTGGTGGTGCTGGGTGGAATCCGCGAAATCATCGGCCAGGGCACCCTGTTCTCCGGCATCGATCTGGTGTTTGGCGCTTCGGCAAAATCCCTCGTATTGCACGTGCTGCCCAACTATCACGGATTTTTGCTGGCCATACTGCCACCCGGTGCCTTCATCGCGCTGGGGCTGCTGATTGCTGCAAACAATCGCTACAACGCGCGCAGTACGCAGCGTGCGCATGCAGCGATCCCGGTTGCAGCCTGATTCAGGCAACATGAACCCTGCCAAGCGCCACGAGATTTTCAGCCGCCTGCGCGCGGCCAATCCGCACCCCACTACCGAACTGGAATACACCACGCCATTTGAGTTACTGGTAGCGGTGGTGTTGTCGGCGCAATCAACCGACAAGGGCGTGAACCTGGCCACGCGGCGGCTGTTCCCGCGGGCCAACACGCCGGAAGCCCTCTACGCACTGGGTGAAGCCGGACTCGCCGACGCGATCAAGACGATCGGACTATACAAAAGCAAGGCCCGGCATCTGATCGCCACCTGCCGGATGCTGATCGACCTCCACCACAGCATCGTACCGGCCGACCGCGCCGCGCTGGAGGCGCTGCCCGGCGTGGGGCGCAAAACTGCAAATGTGATTTTGAATACGGCTTTTGGCCAGCCGACGATGGCAGTCGATACGCATATCTTCCGGGTCTCCAATCGCACCGGCCTGGCAAAGGGAAAAACGGTGCTGGAGGTGGAAAAGAAGCTGCTCAAGACCATCCCCGAGGAATTCCGTATCGACGCGCACCACTGGCTGATCCTGCATGGGCGCTACGTATGCCAGGCGAGAAAACCAAAATGCGGCGAGTGCATCATTGCCGATCTCTGTGAATTCAAGGACAAGCCAGATCATGCTTGATCCGGGCCATGTTTAATCCCAGTCGCGACCAGGTGCGCCAGTTTTTTTTCGCCGTGTGGGCCAAGTACCGCGCCGGACAACCGCTGGCGGGCGCCGAACAACCCGCGCTTGACGCGATCCTGAGCCATCCCGAATACCACGCCCTGCTTGATCAGCCCGAGCGTTACCAGGAGCGCGATTACCCGCCCGAGTCGGGTGAAACCAATCCGTTTCTGCATTTATCCATGCATCTGGCGATCAGCGAGCAATTGTCGGTCGACCAGCCCCCGGGCATCCGCGCGCGTTACCAGAGTCTGCTGGCACAGCATGGCGACGCGATGCCGGCACAGCATGCTGTGATGGAGTGTCTGGCGGAAATGATCTGGCAAGTACAGCGTTACCAGAGCGCATTTGATTCAGCGGCCTATTTACGCTGTCTGGACCGGCAATGCGGTCATTCCTGAACAATCGTTGCTGACAAAGCCCTGTATGCCGCCCGGCATGGGGAGCCTGGCTTCAGTATGCAAGAAATCTGTCGATATCCATAAACAGAGCCGACCGTGCTTACCTGTTGCCCGCGCAGATAGATTGATGAATCCACTTGAACAATTAAAACTCAGCGCCCAACTCCCTACCCCCAAAGGGGTAGCGCTGGCCGTGCTCGAAATCTCCCGGCGCGAAAATGCAACCCTGGGCGAAGTCGCACGCGTGGTGCAAACCGATCCCGCGTTATCGGGACGCCTGATCAAGCTGGCCAATACCAATTCGTACATCTCGCGGCCGGTCGTGTCCGTGCAGGAAGCCGTGGTGCGTCAGGGCATGACATCAGTACGCCAGCTTGCCCTGGGGTTTTCCTTGCTGGACCAATACCGTGCGGGTGCCTGCGAAGGCTTTGACTATCAGGCTTACTGGTCGCATTCGCTGCTGATGGGACTGGCCATGCAGGCACTTGGCACACGGGTTCGATCGGCTTCCACCGATGAATTGTTCATTTGCGGTTTGCTGGCACAGGTCGGGCAACTCGCGCTGGCAACCGCCTATCCGATTGAATACAGTAACGTGCTGGCCGCTTACCAGTCCGACCGCTCGCAATCGCTTCTCTTGCTGGAACGGGCACAACTGGAAACCGACCATACCGAATTGGGTATCGTGATGATGGCCGACTGGGGCTTGCCCAGGGTATTCATCGAGCCGCTTGCCTGTTACGAAACGCCACAACGCGCCAATTTCGCCCAGGATTCGCGCTCCCACAGCCTGATGCTGATCTTGCAGTTGTCGCACCGGCTGGCAGATTTTGGACTTGCCGGCGCCGATGCCCGTCCGTATTTGGCGAAAGAGTGGATCATCCAGGCCGAAGCACTCGACCTCACGCCCGAAACGGCTGGCGGATTTATCGACAAGGTGATTGCAAGCTGGTGCGAGTGGGGCGAAATGCTGAAAATTCCCACTGCATCCCTCCCCCCCTTCGAGGATATCAGCCAGGGGCTGACCGCCCCCCCGGACGACCAGTTGCCCCTGCGCATCATCGTCGCGGATGGCAATGTCACAAGCCGCCGCAAAACCGTCGCCTTGCTGGTCGAGGACAGCGCGCATATCGTCTATCCGGCAGAAGATGGCAAGACCGCGCTGGCGCTGGCCATGGAAGTACTGCCGCATGTCATCATTACACGCGACAAACTCCCCGGGATCGACGGCGCCGAGTTGTGTCACGCCTTGCGCGCAACGGAAGAAGGTCGCCGCATGCATATCCTGCTGATGGGTGACGACGACGCTGAACGTTTGCAGATGCATACCGACGAATCCAGCGTGGATGGCTATGTTTCCAGCGCGATCAGCGCGCAAGGGTTGCGCATTCGGCTATTCGCCGCACAACGCCTGCTGCAATTGCAGAACAACTGGGAGAAAGATCGGGCCCAACTGCGCCAGATTGCCGCCGAACTCGCCGTGGCCAATCGCCGTCTGGCCACGGCGGCACTGACCGACTCACTAACCGGACTCTCCAATCGTCGCTCGGCGATGGATCAACTCCAGCAAATCTGGAGTGCCTCCACACGCTCCGGCATGCCGCTTTCACTGATCGTGCTCGACATCGATCACTTCAAGCTGATCAATGACACCTACGGCCATGCGGTAGGGGATGTTGTGTTGCGTGAAACCGCCGAGATACTGCGCAAATCAGCCCGTCTGGGAGACAGCGTCAGCCGCATCGGGGGTGAAGAGTTCCTGGTCATTTGTCCCAACACCGACATCAAGGCAGCCACTCAAGTCGCTGAACGATTGCGCATGACGCTTGAATCCAACGGGATCACGGTTGGGCGCGAAGAACAAACCATCAGCGTCACCGCCAGCTTCGGCATATCCGCCAGGCAAACCAGCACGTCCGACATTGATGCCCTGGTCAATACTGCAGACCTTGCGCTTTATGCGGCCAAACAGGCGGGGCGCAATCGATCTTGCGTTCGCTAACCGGGCCCAAGCTTGCCCGGGGCAATAAAAAAGGAGTGGCCATTTAAGTGGCCACTCCTTTTTTATTGCCTGCCGCCAAGGTCAATACTTCAGATAAAGGCCTTTTTGCTTGGCGTAATAAAGCGCCAGGTCCTGCATATCGGCATCAGTCAAAGTTTGAACCTGACCCGCCATGATGGGATTTTTGCGCTTGCCGGATTTGTAAGCCTTGAGTGAGTGATACAGGTAGTCACGATTCTGCCCCGCCAATTTGGGGAATGAAGACACCGAACTCACGCCATCAGGACCATGGCAAGCCAGGCAGGCGCTAGATTTGGCTTTGCCCGCTTCAAAATTGCCGGCGGCGTATACAGGTAACGAAAAAACCAGCGCAACGCTCGCAGAGACAAGAAGGAATTTTCTCATAAGAGTCTCCACGATTATTTGACAGGACCGCTATACGACGATGCGTAATAGGCCGCAAGGTCATCGATGTCCTGCTCGCTCAAGCTCCCCACGATGGCATCCATGCTGGGATGGCTACGTTCACCCGATTGATATGCCTTGAGCGCAGCGACCAGATAATCAGCATGTTGCCCACCCAGTTTGGGCACGCTGTACACACTTGGATAGGCGGTACGCCAACCTGGTATGCCATGACAACCAGCACACATCGAGGTTTTGGTTTTCCCCATCACAGGGTCGCCTGCAGCTTGAGCAGACAGCGCAAGACTCATTAGAACGGATACACACAGTGTCATCGTGGTCAGTTTCATCATCCTCGCTCTTCCCGGTTGGATTTGCTGAACCCTGTTCTTCGCAGGAGTTGTCCGCAATTATGACCCGAAGTGCCCGGGCAATACGTATCAGACAGACAAAAAATCCTTTTATGACAATGAGTTATAACATTATCCGCTAATATTCTTCTAGAGTACTTGGCGCAGGCAAAATGCCTGAGTCATTGAAAGGAGCACCTGTTTCTTAAACAAATAACAAGGCCTGGCTCAAGCGTGAACGAGCCAGACCCCGAATGCCACCGCATCAAATTCGTGGCGGAAAATTTCGGTATCCCCATCAAACAACAAGGGCACATCCCAGCCAAAGCGGGCTTTCAACGCCGGATCCTTGTCCACATCCACTTCGATCAGACGATACGTGCCGGCCCGCGCGCGCACCTGCTCCGCCATCTCATCGCACAGCGGGCATCCCGCTCGTGTGAACAGCGTTAGGTGCTGCTCAGGCATGCATCACTCTGCCGAAATCTTCAGGGGAACGTACAGCGAGCCTTCGCCGCGGCGCACCAGAATGGCAACGACTTTTCCAACAGGCACAGACGCGATGGCATTACGGTAGGCCTCAACCGTGGGCAGTTTTCTGTTGTTCAGGGCCAGGATGACGTCACCGCTGCGCAGGCCTGCGCGCAAGGCATCACCCGTGACATCTTCGACCAGCAAGCCATAGTCGATTTTGAGTTCGCGTCGCTGCTCAACCGTGAGCTCGGACAGCGCCAGGCCGCCACGGGCAAAAGCTTTACCCGGCTTGCCCGCCACCTGATTTTCGGCGGGCAACTCGGTCAGCACGACGCGAATCGTCTGGGCTTTACCTTTGCGCCAGACTTCGAGGGGGATCGTGCTGCCGGGTTTGACGGTGCCCACCATGCGCGGCAGATCCCCGGAGTTTTCAACCGGCTTGCCGTTGAACTTCAGGATCACATCGGCAACTTGCAAGCCTGCTTTGGCCGCAGGTCCATCAGGCTGCACCTGTGCAATCAATGCCCCGCGAGCGCGATCCAGCCCAAACGATTCCGCAAGATCGTTGCTGACTTCCTGAATCACTACCCCCAGCCAGCCGCGCGAGACTTTTCCACCTGACTTGAGTTGCCCCACCACTTCCATCGCAACGTCGATAGGGATAGCGAACGACACGCCCTGATATCCCCCGCTGCGGCTATAGATTTGCGAATTGATGCCGACCACTTCACCCTTCATGTTGAACAGGGGGCCACCCGAGTTGCCGGGATTGATTGCCACGTCAGTCTGGATGTAGGGCACATAGCTTTCCGAAGGTAATGAACGGCCCTTTGCTGAAACGATGCCAGAAGTAACCGAGTTTTCGAATCCGAAAGGCGAACCTATCGCCGCGACGGCTTCACCGACGCGCAAGGCATCCGGATTACCCAGCTTCACGGCAGGCAGATTTTTAGCTGTAATTTTCAGCACGGCGACATCGGTACGCGCGTCGGTGCCGATCACCTTGGCGATGAATTTTCGCTTGTCAGTAAGTTTGACGACAACCTCATCGGCCCCGTCCACCACGTGGGCATTGGTCAAAACGGTGCCATCGCTGCCAACGATAAACCCGGATCCTGTTCCATGGCTGGGTGTACCCGGCGTGGCCGCACCCGGGGCACCGGGCATGCCTGGCATGCCCGGAAAAAAGCGACGAAAAAACTCCTGCATGTTTTCGTCATCCGGCATACCCATGGACCCGCGTCTGGCGAGCGTCGTAGTACTGATGTTGACCACGGCCGGACCCTGCGATTCGACCAGATCAGCCACATCCATCACAGCTGTTGCCCATGTAGACCAAACCAGCGCGCCTACCATTGCCACCCTAGTCAAAACCATTCGCATACTCGCTACCCTTTCATCAAACGAATCATCTCTTCACGTCGCAACACCACTGGCCGCGCGGCCTGCGTATTGCGCGCCAGCAACCAGGCGACCGCGCCCCCCAACAACACACCAATCAAGGCGGGTCCGTCACCCGACTCAAAAACCTGGGAAAGCAATGCGCCTCCCAGCATCAAGGCCAGAGGCCGACCATAGGCACGCAGTGCACTGTTCAACACGCTGCCGTTGGCAATTCCGACAATCGCACGGTCACCCGGTGCCAGTGACAGATCACAATCCACCCGGAACAGACGCGGCTTGCGCTGGAACAGTTCGGCAATCCGCCGCGACGAACATCCCTGCCCCCCGCACGTTCCACAGCCTGAAGGCTCGACCGCCTGTACCCAAATTCCGTCCGAAGCTGTCTTGATAACTTCGACGGTCTGTTCGAGCATGCTTGGTTCAGACACCGAATTGCGCCCGGTCTGGCTCACTGTTTTTCCACCGAATTACCTGTTTCGATCAATGCGGCGTTGGGGACTTCACCCAATGTGGTGACGGAATAGCCATCCACCTCGCGCGCATACACCCCGATGGCACCTTCGGCAGCCAGTCCCTGCATCTTCGGCATTTTCGGGTTGACCGGTTCGAGGAACATTGACAACACGCTCAAGCCATCGGAGTACACCAGATGGGTCACCGGCATCTGTTTGCCGGGCAGCGCTCTGACTGCCGCCTGGACCTGGACAAAGCCGGGCGGCGGCGTGACATTCCAAGCCACGCTGGCGGGCTGATCCAGACTCGCTTTCAAAATGCTTTTGCCTGCAAGATCATTGAAAAAGAATCGGGAATCAGGCGCTTTACCGATCTGAACTTCAGAAAAAACAAACATCGACACCACTTTTCCGCTGTCATTCACAATGCGCGACTTGAGAGGCAGTCCCGTCAATTTGTCGAGCCACAGGTTGTAAGCGTAGCGATAGCCATCTCGCGGTTCCAGCAGCAATACCTGGCAGGAACGCCCGGCCACACGTTCGGAACCGCCCAGTTTGGCAGTGTAAAAATCCAGTAGCGTGGCCGGATTCTCCGGCAGCAACGCCGGGAAAAAACGACGCGGTGCGTTGCGCTCCAACCGCACCTGTTTGCCCCCCGGAAGATGGCAGTAGACGTCATTGTTGATGCGCAAAAACTGGCGCGGCATTCCGTCCAGCACTTCGACCTTTTCCTGTTCACCCTTTGCATCGACGCGATGCAACACACGCAAAACTTCTATGTGTTCGCCATGGTGATAGACATACACGCCGCTGTAATTTTGTTGCCTCGCAGCCGTTTCTGCCCGCTTGAGCCAGTCGAGGGCGCTATCGGCATAGGCTGGAACCGCAATGGTCAAAACAGACAACACCAGACATCCAGCCAGTGCGGCGAACCAGTCGACTCGCTGCACCCTACCCATCGTCTGCATTAACGGGGTTCCTCCGCAAGCGCGACTGTACGCTGATAAGGCGAGACCACCGCCATCGGGGCAAATTCCTGATGCGCAACCAGATAGGGCGCCAACCGGGCCTCGTCACGGGCCGGAACGGTTGCCTGCGCAACCTGCTGAAAGGCCGGTGCCATCGCCATCGGCAGGGTCGCCGGCGCATCTTGCTGCATGCCGCTGACAATCACCATGCCCCACACCGCAAGCGAGGCAAACGAAGCAACTGCCACGCGCTGCGGCCAGACGCTGCGACGTGGCGCAAGCACGGTCGGCTCCGTCGCCAATTGCGCCGACAAACGCGCCATGAAGTCATCCGACACCGGCGCTGTGCCGCGCATCAGGTCGCCGATGAGATGGTAATCAGACCAGTCTTGTCGCAGGGTTTCGTCACGCTTCAGGGCTGCAACACAGGCCACGATTTCAGCGTGCGTCGCCGCGCCATCCAGCGCAGCGGACAACAATTGACTGCTGTCTTCCGACGGGGAAAAGGTTGTCCGGGAAAAGACATTGGGTTTGCGGAGAGCTGACATGGTTACCACCTTTTATCCTGACTGGTGCCCAACATCGGGCGTATCTTGATTGCGATCGCTTCGCGCGCGCGAAAAATCCGTGAACGAACCGTACCGATCGGACAGTCCATCATCTGCGCAATGTCCTCGTAGCTCATGCCCTCGATCTCGCGCAGCGTAATGGCGGTTCGCAACTCCTCGGGCAAGGCTTCGACCGCTTCATTCACGGCTTGGGCGACTTGTTTGGACTGAAGTTCCGTTTCCGGCGTGGCAATTTCGCGCAGCAAATCACCTTCTTCATAATTTTCTGCATCTTCCGCCTGCACATCCGACGACACCGGCTGTTTCTTGCGCGCCACCAGATAGTTTTTGGCGGTATTGACGCCAATGCGATATAGCCAGGTGTAAAACGCACTTTCACCCCTGAATCCCGGCAATGCGCGATAGGCCTTGATGAAGGCCTCCTGCGTGATGTCTTCCACCTCGGCTGAATCGCGCACCATGCGCGACAGCAAGCGACCGAGCTTGCGATGATATTTGATCACCAACAGCTCGAACGCACGCTTGTCGCCCTGCTGGGCCCGTTCGACCAACACTTGATCCAATTCGCGATCCGACATAACTCCCTAGCTGCTTTTTATTGTGGTGAGAAGTATACGTGACCGCATATTCCAAACTGTGAGCATGCCGTAATGAAAAAGTTCATCCGGAACCGGGTTATTCTTGCCAGGTTTGAGCCTACCCGCATCTTCCGACACCATGCACAGATATGACGTCCTCATCCTCGGCAGCGGCCTCGCTGCGCTGACCACCGCACTCAAGCTGGCCGATCAGCGCCGGGTAGCCATCGTCACCAAGCGACAGATGATCGATGGCGCCAGTGACTGGGCACAAGGCGGGATTGCTGCGGCAATCGATATCGGTGACTCGGTCGAAGCTCACGTGCATGACACCATGGTTGCCGGCGGCGGATTGTGTGACGAAGCCGTTACCCACCAAGTGGCCAGCCAGGCACGCGAGATGATCGCCTGGCTCACCACCAACGGCGTGGCTTTTACGCCCGACCCCGCCACCCCGGGTGGGCTGCATCTGGCGCGCGAGGGCGGCCACTCGATGCGCCGCGTGGTGCATGCCACCGACGCCACCGGGCATGCGGTGCAAACCAGCCTGCTCGATAAGGTGCGGAGCCATCCCAACATCGACGCGTTTGAGCAGCACGTCGCGATCGATCTCATCAGCGGCAAACGCGCAGGCGGGTCTGACCGGCAAATTCACGGCGCCTATGCGCTTAACAAAGAGACGGGCGAAGTCGAAACGTTTTCCGCTGGCCACACCGTGCTGGCCACCGGCGGCGCAGGCAAGGTCTATCTTTACACCACCAATCCCGACACCTCGACCGGCGACGGCATCGCAATGGCCTGGCGCGCCGGTTGCCGCGTCGCCAACCTCGAATTCGTGCAATTTCACCCCACCTGCCTGTTCCACCCGCATGCCAAATCCTTCCTGATTTCCGAAGCGGTGCGCGGCGAAGGCGGCCATTTGCTGCTGCCCGACGGCAGCCGCTTCATGCATCTGCATGACGAACGTGCCGAACTCGCACCCCGTGACGTGGTGGCACGCGCAATCGACTTCGAGATGAAAAAACGCGGCATCGATTGCGTCTATCTCGACATCAGCCATAAACCCGCTGAATTCGTGCGCGAACACTTCCCGACGATTTACCGCCGCTGCCTTGAATTCGGCATCGACATCACCCGACAGCCGATCCCGGTGGTGCCGGCCGCGCACTACACCTGCGGCGGCGTGGTTACCGACCTCAATGCGCGCACCGATTTATGTAATCTGCATGCGGTCGGCGAAGTCACGTTCACTGGCTTGCATGGCGCGAACCGGCTGGCGTCGAACTCGCTGCTCGAATGTCTGGTATTCGGCCATGCCGCTGCCGCAGACATTCTCGTCACGCCGCCCGCTCCCGCGCTGGACTTGCCTGCATGGGATGCCTCGCGCGTCACCGATGCCGATGAAGAAGTGGTGATCTCGCACAACTGGGATGAGCTGCGTCGTTTCATGTGGGACTACGTCGGCATCGTGCGCACCAACAAGCGGTTGGTGCGCGCTGCCCATCGCATCCGCCTGCTGCGCGCTGAAATCGACGAGTTCTACCGCAACTTCCGCGTCAGCAACGATCTGATTGAACTGCGCAACCTGGTGCAAAGCGCCGATCTCATCATTCGCTCGGCGCAGTTGCGCCAGGAAAGCCGCGGCCTGCATTTCAGCCGGGACTACCCTGAAACCCTGCCGGTTGCCGGCAATACCGTACTCAACCCGCGTCCGGGGACGATGTGTCCGAGCGTGTGCGGCGTATCCAGCGCAGAGACACCCTGAGCCGGCGCAACTCTTCGGCAGATGCGCTGTCAGGCAGCAAGGTCAGGTTGCGCAACACCTGCCCGTCAAAACGATAACGCAGCACGATCAGCCCGGTTGAGACAAAGCTATCCCCCAGCACCGCGACATTGCACCACTCGTCTGCATCACCCAGACCTTGCAGCTGGCCATCCGCAGCGATGCGCAGACGCGGCAATGTGGATGTCTGTCGCCAGCGCCACGCGCTAAAACTAGCCACCACGACACCCAACACCAGTTGCACGCTGCCCGGCAAGTTCGCGAGATAAATGGCAACTAGCGCAAACAACGCCATCCCTACCCGCAACAGCCCCAACAGGCGTGAGGATTTCAGCTCAATCTCGTGCATCCGCGTGTACACTTTCGACGGTTAAATCTGCCGGAATAGTAACGTGATCGAATCCTGGAAAGTTTTTCTGCAATCCCAAGGCGCGCTGATTGAAGGTCGCAGCGTGCTGCACTTCGGCGATCCCGCCGCCGAACGCGCGGCTGCAGTGGATGGCACCATCCTGGCTGACCTGTCGCAACTGGGCGTCATCGCCTTTACCGGTGACGATGCCGCCACGTTCCTGCAAAACCAGCTGACCAACGACGTGCGCAACCTGCACGCTGACAATGCCCAATGGAATGGCTACTGCAGCCCCAAAGGACGCCTGCTCGGCAACTTTCTGATGTGGCGGCAAGCCGACGACTATTGCCTGCAACTGGCAGGCGACATTCTGCCCGGCGTGCAAAAACGCCTCGCCATGTTCATCATGCGTGCCAAAGTACAGGTCCGCGATGCCAGCGATGAAAGCGTGCGACTGGTGGTGGCGGGCAAACAGGCCGCCGCTGTGGTTAGCGCCGCCCTGGGCGCAATTCCGGAAGCGGCAATGCGCTCGCTTGCGGTTGCAGCAGGCCAGGTGATTCGGGTCGGTGACGACAAGTTCGTGCTCTCGATCGCTCCCGAGCGCGCTGCCGCCGTGTGGCAAACCCTGCGTGGCTCGGCCTCCCCGGTCGGCGCACCGGTATGGGACTGGTTGCGACTCAATTCGGGTATTCCGATGATCGTCGGCGCGACCCAAGAGCTGTTCGTGCCGCAGATGGTCAACCTCGAAGTCATCGGCGGCGTGAGTTTTCAGAAAGGCTGCTATCCCGGCCAGGAAATCGTTGCGCGCAGCCAATACCTGGGCAAGCTCAAGCGCCGCATGTTTCTGGCCCACGTCGATGCAGAAGCCGCACCCGGTGACGCGCTTTACAGTGTGGATATGGACGGCCAGGCCACCGGCACCGTGGTCAATGCAGCGCCGGCACCTGATGGCGGATTCGATGTGCTGGTCGTCGCCCAGGTCGAAAGCGCAAACACACAGACCCTGCACCTGAAAGCCGCCGATGGTGCTGCGCTTACGCTCAAGCCCCTGCCTTACGCGCTACCCGAGTAAGTGCGGCATGTCTATGTCTATTACCGGATTGACCTGACACAGGCCAGACTGGCCGGCAACCGCATCGACGCGCTACTGCTCGCGATGGCGACCTATTGCGGCCAACCCCCGCATCGCATGCAGCGGTGTGACGATCCGGCGACCTGGATGGAAACCTACCCTGGCATTTCCGATTTTGAGGCGTTTTCTGCTGCCTTGAATGACGCAATCAACACGCTGGCCTATAGCGAATTTGTTGTGGGGGAACGCCATCTTGAATGCTTTTTCGCACCCGTTATTTCCCTCTAGGCAGCAATCCGCCGGAGGATGTCGAACGGGCGTGGCGCGCTTGGATTTTGCCCTGCACGATCTATACATAACGCCTTAACCCAAGGAGATCTTCATGGCGGACAACAGCAAAATGGACGCGCGGGAAAACGGCAAGGCGCAGGAGCATGGCCATCTCACCGAACTGGATGAGTGGACCGAAGAACAGGCCATCGCCATGGCTCGACAGGACGGACTGGAACTCAGCGACGACCATCTCGCCGTCATTCGCTATCTGCGCGATTGCTACGCCGACCACGGCGGCACGATCACCGCACACGTGCTGACGCATACGCTGGAAGAGGAGTTTGCCGGGTTGGGCGGACACAAGCATTTAAGCACACTGTTTCCACTGGGATTGATTGCCCAAGCCACCCGCTATGCCGGGTTGCCGATGCCACCGGGAACCCGCGACCCGACATTCGGCATCACCCATTAACGCGTCTTCAGTCGGTTTCCTGCACCGTAACGCGCGCAGCCAGCGCGCACAGCAGTTCATAGCTACTGGTGCGGGCAGCTGCGGCGACCGTATCGACCGGCAATCCTTCCCCCCACAGCACGACCGGGCTCCCCACCCCTGTGTCAGGGTATTCGCTCAAATCCACACACAACATGTCCATTGACACCCGCCCAAGCGTTCGGGTCAGACGGCCACTGACCCGTATCGGCGTGCCTGTTGGCGCATTCTGCGGATAACCGTCCGCATAGCCGCATGCAACCACCCCCACCCGCATCGCCCGTTCGGCACGATACAGCTGGCCATAGCCCACCCCCTCGCCTGCCTGCAGGGTCTGCACACTGATGATTTCAGATTGCAGCGTCATCGCGGGGCGTAGCCCCAGATGTTCGGCCGACACCTCGGCAAAAGGCGTCGCGCCATACAGCATCAAACCAGGACGCACCCACGCCCCCTGCGTATCGGGGTAGCGCAGTAGCGCCGCCGAATTGGCACTGCTCCAGGGCAAATCGTAATCAGCCATTTCGCGCAGAAACGGCTGCAATTGCCACGCCACGCCGGCAGCTTCATCTGCTTGCGCAAAATGGGTCATCAAGGTGACACTGGCCACACCGGGTAAATTTCGCGCCCGCGCGACGATGTCCGCATGTTCCGCGAGAGGAAAGCCCAACCGGTGCATACCGCTATCGAATTTCAGGAAAACATGGATTGGACGTGCGGGAGGCAACCGCTGCAACCAGTCGAGTTGCGCTGCATGATGCAGCACCGGCCGCAAATCCAGCTCGGAGCACGTCGCGATCTCGTCTGCGCCAAACAAGCCTTCGAGCAACAGAATCGGCTGCTGCACCCCCATTAGCCGCAGGTTGGCGGCCTCTTCAAGCGTCAATACCGCAAAGCCATCGGCCGATGCCAGTGCCCGTCGAGCACGCGACAGCCCGTGTCCGTAAGCATTCGCCTTGACCACTGCAAACACGCGCGCCGCACCCGCATGGTCGCGCGCCACGCGCAGGTTGTGCGCCAGTGCACCAAGAGAAATACGCGCCAGAATGGGACGCATGAGATCAATACGAGCCGGGCTGCGCCAGCGATTCGAAGCGCGTGTACTCACCGATGAAAGCAAGCCGCACGGTACCGATCGGGCCGTTACGCTGCTTGCTGATGATGATTTCGGCCGTGCCCTTGTCTTGCGTGTCGGGGTTGTAAACCTCGTCCCGGTAAATGAACAGGATGACGTCGACATCCTGCTCGATGGCGCCCGATTCACGCAGGTCGGACATCACCGGGCGTTTATTGGGCCGCTGTTCCAGTCCACGGTTCAACTGCGACAGCGCGACCACCGGGACCTGCAGTTCTTTGGCCAGGCCTTTCAGCGCGCGCGAGATTTCCGAAATCTCGGTTGCCCGGTTTTCGCTACTGCCCGTATTACTGCCCGACATCAATTGCAAGTAGTCGATCACGATCAGGCCCAGCTTGCCGCACTGGCGCATCAGACGCCGCGCGCGGGCACGCAGTTCGAGCACATTGAGTCCGGGCGTTTCGTCTATGAATATCGGCGCTTCATTGAGCTTGCCCAACGCATAAGTGAGGCGCTGCCAGTCGTCCTCACCGAGTTTGCCGGTGCGCAAACGGTGTTGATCCAGCTTGCCCACCGAACCAATCATCCGCATCACCAACTGCGCACCGCCCATTTCCATTGAAAATACTGCCACCGGCAAGCCGGTATCGAGCGCGACGTTTTCGGCCATGTTGAGCGAAAACGCAGTTTTACCCATCGACGGCCGTCCCGCGACAATGACCAGATCGCCAGGTTGCAAGCCCGAAGTTTTCTGGTCGAGGTCATGGAAGCCGGTGGGCACGCCAGTGATGCCGGAATCATTGTCCCGGTGATACAACTCATCGATGCGCTCAACGACTTCTTTCAGCAAGGGCTTGATTTCGACAAACCCGACCTGACCGCGATTACCGGACTCGGCAATCTCGAACACCTTGGCTTCAGCCTCGTCGAGCAATTGCGAGGCGCTACGCCCACCGGGAGAATACGCGGTGTCGGCAATGCCGGTCGCTACTTCAGCCAGGCGGCGCATCACCGAGCGCTCGCGCACGATTTCAGCATAGCGGCGAATGTTGGCAGCCGATGGCGTATTGCTTGCCAACGCGACGATGTAAGCAAGTCCGCCAACGCTTTCCAGATGGCCAAGTGACTGCAAGGCTTCCGCCACTGTCACGGCATCGGCTGGCCGGTTCTCTGCAATCTGCCGCACAATCGCACGCAAAATCTGGCGATGATCCTGGCGGTATAGATCGCTTTCCGACACCACATCACCAATACGATCCCAAGCGCTGTTATCGAGCAGCAGACCACCCAAAACGGCTTGTTCAGCCTCCAGCGAGTGGGGCGGCAGGCGCATTTGCGCCAATTGGGGATCGGTACTTGCGGATAAGGGATAGATAGCGGCCATTTCGGAATTTTAGTCTTCGCGCCCATGCTGACCAAGGGATAAGACTGTGGATAAGACATGAACAGAGGGGTATAAAAAAGGGGAGCCCAAGGCTCCCCTTATTGGCATCATCGGCGAGATTACTGTTCGCCGACCACCACCACCGTAATGTTCGCGGTGACATCGGAATGCAGCGCCAGCACCACGCTGTATTCGCCAATGGCCTTGAGCGGACCCTCGGGCAAACGCACGTCAGCCTTGGCAACATCGTGGCCTTGTGCTTTCAATGCATCAGCAATATCGGCATTGGTAATGGAACCAAACAAGCGGCCATCGACACCGGCTTTCTGGCCGATTTTGACACTGCTGCCTTCCAGCTTTGCGCCACGGCTCTGCGCGTCCGCGAGTTTCACGGCAGCCACCCGTTCCAGTTCAGCCTTCTGCTCTGCAAACGCAGCCATGTTGGCCTGTGTGGCACGGCGCGCACGCCCGGAAGGAATCAGGAAGTTGCGGGCATAGCCGTCTTTCACCTTGACCACATCACCCAGGTTGCCCAGGTTGACGACTTTGTCGATCAGAATGATTTGCATGGTCGTCTCCTTAATGCAGATTGGTGTAAGGCATCAACGCAAGAAAGCGCGCACGCTTGATTGCGGTACCCAGCTGGCGCTGGTAATGCGCCTTGGTGCCGGTAATGCGTGCCGGGATGATACGGCTGTTTTCAGCGATGAATTCCTTCAGCACTTCGATGTCCTTGTAGTCCACCTCGACGACCTTGTCGACGGTAAAGCGGCAGAACTTGCGACGCTTGAAGAGACCACGATTGCCGCTATCGCGACCCCCTTTTTTGGCGAACTTGCCGCCTGATTTACCACCCATGGGACGTGCCATGATTATTCCTTTTCGATTCGATTCAATATCAAGAGAAGTTGCCGGCTGTTCACACTGCGTCGATTCAACGCGCCTTCCATCTTGACCTGCGTACCAACGGTAATCTGCGTGAGCTGACTTGCCAGCGATCCACTCGCCTGCACGGTCAATTCGCATTCCACCTGCCGAGTCTGGCTGGCGACGGTCTGACTGCTACGGTGATGAACCACCGCTTCGACAATCGGCACGCCAGCCGGGCTGTAACGCAAAGGGTCAATCTGGATAAGCGCTCCGCTGATGACCAGCCTATTCACTCATTCAGGCTTCGGCGGGCTGCTCGGCGGCGGCGACTTCTGCCTTAACCGCTTCAGGCTTGGCGCCTTCCATCATGTCGCGCGATTTTTCTTCCTTCATCATCGGCGATGCCGTGGTCTCGGCAGCTTTACGCTTGATGGTTAGATGACGCAGCACGGCATCATTGAACTTGAAGCCATGATCGAGTTCGTCCAGCGTCTCCTGGTCGCACTCGATGTTCATCAGCACGTAATGCGCCTTGTGAATTTTCTGGATCGGGTAAGCCATCTGACGACGGCCCCAGTCTTCCAGGCGATGGATGCTACCGCCGCGTGCGGAGATATTGGCGCGATAGCGCTCGATCATGGCGGGCACTTGCTCGCTCTGATCCGGATGGACGATAAATACGATTTCGTAATGCCGCATTAAAATTCCTTTCGGTTAAGCCCCCCGCTGCGGTGCGGTGGAGCAAGGTTAAATTGGCCAAGGCTAAAAACCGCCCAGGTCAAAAAACAATCCCCGGCAAACCGGGGACTGCGCATATTACGCTTTTCGCCTGATTAATCAAGCACACGGGTCGTCGGCAGCGAGTACGCAGTCGACGTAATACTTGCCTTCGTCTCCATTCTCGACCAGACCGTGCACATCTGTTTCGAAACCGGGGAAACGCCCATTGAAATCACGGGTAAATTGCAGATAGCGGACAATGGTTGCATTGAAGCGCTCCCCTGGAATCAGCAACGGAATACCTGGTGGATACGGCGTCACCAGCATGGCCGTGATACGGCCTTCGAGCTTGTCGATTTCAACCCGCTCGATTTCACGATGCGCCATCTTGGCAAAGGCATCAGCCGGTTTCATCGCCGGATCCATCTCGGACAAGTACATTTCTGTCGTCAAACGAGCAACATCGTTAGCTTTGTAGACTGTGTGGATCTGCTCACACAACTCTTTCAACCCGGTTCGTTCGTAACGCGGATGTTTGACCACAAACTCGGGTAACACGCGCCAAAGTGGCTGGTTCTGGTCGTAATCCGACTTGAACTGCTGCAACGCCGTGACCAACGTGTTCCAGCGGCCCTTGGTAATGCCGATGGTGAACATGATGAAGAAGGAATACAGCCCGGTTTTCTCGACGATGACACCGTGTTCGGCCAGATACTTGGTCACAATCAAGGCCGGGATGCCTGAATCGGCAAAAGCACCGTCCATATCCAACCCCGGGGTGATGAGCGTGGCCTTGATCGGGTCGAGCATGTTGAAGCCGGGCGCGATATTGCCGAACTCGTGCCAACGGTCATTGGCAGTCAGCACCCAGTCCTCGCGCTCGCCAATGCCTTCCTCGGCGAAATCGTTTGGCCCCCACACCTGGAACCACCAGGAATCACCGAATTCGCCATCGACCTTGCGCATGGCGCGGCGGAAATCGAGCGCTTCCTTGATTGACTCCTCGACCAGCGCGGTGCCGCCGGGCGGCTCCATCATCGCCGCTGCAATGTCGCACGAGGCGATGATCGCGTACTGCGGGCTGGTCGACATGTGCATCAGATAGGCTTCATTGAAGCGATGGAAATCGAGTTTTCGGTTCTGCGCATCCTGCACCAGGATTTGCGAGGCCTGACTCAAGCCGGCCAACAGCTTGTGGGTCGACTGGGTGGCGAACACCAATGCATTCTCGGCACGTGGACGGTCTTTTCCGATGGCATGCATGCCGCGATAAAAATCGTGGAAAGTCGCGTGCGGCAGCCAGGCTTCATCAAAATGCAGGGTGTCGACCGTGTCGCCCAGCAGTTCCTTGATCATGTCGACGTTGTACAGGATGCCGTCGTAGGTCGATTGCGTAATCGTAAGAATGCGCGGACCGCCCTTTGCGTGCTTGGCGAACGGATGCGCGGCGATTTTGCGGGCGATATTCTCGGGTCGGAACTCGTCCATCGGAATCGGCCCGATGATGCCGTAGTGGTTGCGGGTCGGCGTCAAAAAGATCGGGATCGCACCGCACATGATGATCGCGTGCAGGATCGACTTGTGGCAATTGCGGTCGACCACGACGATGTCGCCCGACGCCACGTTGGCGTGCCACACCATCTTGTTCGACGATGAGGTGCCGTTGGTTACAAAGAAAAGATGATCGCAATTAAAGATGCGTGCGGCATTGCGCTCGGATGCAGCAACGGGGCCGGTGTGGTCCAGCAGCTGCCCCAGTTCGTCAACTGCATTACAGACGTCAGCACGCAACAGATTCTCGCCAAAAAACTGGTGGAACATCTGACCGATCGGCGACTTCAAAAACGCCACCCCGCCCGAATGTCCGGGGCAATGCCAGGAATACGAGCCGTCAGCGGCATAGTGTGTCAGCGCACGAAAGAATGGCGGCACCAGCGAATCGAGATAGGTGCGCGCTTCACGCAGGATGTAACGCGCAAGAAACTCCGGCGTGTCTTCCAGCATGTGGATGAAGCCGTTAAGCTCGCGCAGGATGTCATTGGGAATGTGACGCGCGGTACGAGTTTCGCCATGCAGAAAAATCGGGATTTCGGCATTGCGGAAACGCACCTCCTCGACAAATCCACGCAGCTTTTGCAGCGCCGCCTGCGCATCCTCGGCACTCCCTGCAAGCTCCTCATCGTCGATCGACAGCACAAAGGCCGAGGCGCGTGCCTGCTGTTGCGCAAACGAAGTCAGGTCGCCGTAATTGGTGACGCCCAACACCTCGATACCTTCTTTTTCAATGGCATCAGCAAGCGCACGTATACCCAAACCCGAAGCATTCTCGGAGCGGAAATCTTCGTCAATAATGACGACAGGGAAACGAAAGCGCATGGCGTAACCTTTGGAAGGCCGTAAGAAAGACGCGGATTGTACGACTTGGAAGTTAAATCTTTACCAGCGTCAGATTTTGGGGAGGGTAACGCCCATCTGGCCTTGGTATTTTCCGCCGCGATCCTTGTACGAGATTTCGCACACTTCATCGGATTCGAGAAACAGCATTTGCGCCACGCCCTCGTTGGCGTAGATGCGCGCAGGTAATGGCGTGGTATTGGAAAACTCGAGCGTCACGTGGCCTTCCCACTCAGGTTCAAGCGGTGTCACGTTGACAATAATGCCGCAGCGGGCATAGGTGCTCTTACCCAGACAAATCGTCAGGACACTACGCGGAATACGAAAATATTCCACCGTGCGCGCCAGCGCGAATGAATTGGGTGGAATGATGCAGGAGTCGCCTTTGACCTCGACGAAGGAATTCGGGTCAAACGCTTTGGGGTCGACAATCGTGCTGTTGATATTGGTGAACAACTTGAATTCGTTCGCACAGCGCACGTCGTAACCATAGCTGGACGTGCCATACGAAACAATCGAGCGGCCGCCAACCGCTTTGACTTGACCGGGTTCGAATGGCTCGATCATGCCGTGATCCGTTGCCATGCGACGGATCCAGCGGTCAGACTTGATGCTCATCAGGTATTGGAAATCACAATGCTGGGGAATTTGGCAGAGTGATCTACAGCAGTTTCGCCAATCTTGACGGCCACGCGACGTGCGATCTGCTTGTAGATATCGGTTACGCGACCATCCGGGTCGGCCACCACTGACGGCTTACCGGAATCGGTATCGGCACGGATCGCACCGTCCAGCGGCAATGCGCCGAGGAACTCCACGCTGTAATCCTTGCACATGCGCTCGCCGCCGCCTTCGCCAAAGATGCGCTCCTCGTTGCCGCATTTCGAGCAAATGTGCAGGCTCATGTTTTCCACCACGCCGATGATCGGAATGCCGACTTTCTCGAACATTTTCAGACCTTTACGCGCATCGATCAACGCGATATCCTGCGGCGTGGTCACGATCACCGCGCCCGTAACCGGCACACGCTGCGCCAGCGTCAACTGGATGTCGCCCGTGCCAGGCGGCAGGTCAACCACCAGGTAATCGAGGTCGGTCCAGTTGGTGTTGTTCAACAGCTGTTCCAGTGCCTGGGTAACCATTGGGCCACGCCACACCATCGGGGTTTCGACGTCGATCAGGAAGCCGATCGACATGGCCTGAATGCCATGACCGATTAGCGGATCAAGGTTTTTACCGTCAGTCGACTCCGGCTTGTCGGTGATGCCGAGCATGGTCGGCTGTGATGGCCCGTAAATATCGGCATCCAGCATACCCACGCGCGCGCCTTCGACTGACAACGCCAGCGCCAGATTGACCGCTGTGGTTGATTTTCCGACGCCACCCTTGCCGGATGCGACAGCAATGATATTTTTCACGCCGGGGATCAGCTTCACACCGCGCTGCACGCTGTGCGACACGATTTTGAAGCTGACGTTGGCGGTCACGCTGGTGACGCCCTCGATAGCCTTGATGCCATCCTCTACTTGTTGCTTGATGCCGGCCAGTTGGCTCTGCGCGGGATAACCGAGCTGAATATCAAGCGAAACGGCGCCGCCGTCGATCTTGATGTTGCGAGCGGATTTGGTCGAGATGTAATCTTTTTGGGTATTGGGATCAATCAAGGCTTGCAGTGCGGTTTGCACCTGAAGTTCGGACACGGCCATATTTTGCTCCAGCAGGTTTATACGTAATCGCCCATTTTAACGAATTCCGCTGAATTAGGAACGACTCAATTTCACTTGTAAGTAGAAAATGCGCGGGATTCCATGCCATTTACAAGGGTATTAACGGCTTTTGCCTGCCATCAGCGGACAGGCCCGAACCTAGCGAGGCTTGACGTAGTGTGCGATCAACACGGCCTCGGGCACACTCAGGCGAATCGCTGCGGCCAATTCGCTGATCGCACCCTGCCGGGGGCGTAAAGACACCCACAACAGATTCAACTTCAGGTTGAGGTCGGCAAACACCACGTCCTGATGCAAAGCCAGAATGGCCTGAATGCAACGCGAAACGCGCTCGATCTCGATGGGCGGGCGGCTGCGCAAACGTGGAATGAGCATCATGAAATCAGTCAGACGCTGCCCTGCGCTGTCATGCGTGGGGGCGATTTGCCACAAGGGCAAACCGGGCTGCGCATCTGGATTGATCGCCAGTGTGGTGGAAGCATAGGCACAAATCTTCATCACCCCTCCACAGTCCTGAACTCAGGGCTTGAACTGCAAATCCAGCGCTGCACCCCGACGCTCATAAGGACGGTGCGTATGTTGCCTGACATGACGCACATCTTTATGCAGATACCGCTCCAACTCCTCGAGCGCTAGCCGGTACACCTCGCGCTTGAAGTCGACGACAGCATCGGTTGGCACCCAATACTCGTTCCAGCGCCAGGCATCGAACTCCGGATGACTGCTGGCCCGTAGCGCGACATCACAATCTCGGCCGGTCAGTCTAAGCAGGAACCATATTTGCTTCTGGCCACGATACAGCCCACGATTGTCACGTCGCGTCCAATGCGCCGGCACGTCGTAGCGCAACCATTCACGCGTGCGCCCCAAGATTCGCACATGCTGGGGTAGCAACCCTACTTCTTCCTGCAACTCCCGGAACATGGCTTGTTCCGGCGTTTCTCCGGCGTTGATACCACCCTGGGGAAACTGCCAGGCGTGTTGATTGATGCGCTTGCCCCAGAAAACCTGGTTGTTCGCATTGCACAACACAATGCCTACGTTCGGGCGGTAACCTTCTCGGTCGATCATGGCCGCCACCATCAGTAATAGTTTGATTGCCTGCATTCTTTCACACCCGCCGGAAATTGCAAACCGGACGCAACACGAAATATGCCATTACCCATTGTTTATATTGAACTAAACGACTCAACACGTGTTTTAAAATAGATGGCTACGGCTAGCCAGTTCTTGTTCATGCAAAGATCAATCCAGCAACGGAACAATGTCCGCCGCCCACTGAAAGTCTCTTGCAAAGCCGCGCAAATCAAGCCCGTATCGGGTTGACAACTCCGCCAAACGGGGTTGCAGGGTATCAAGCCGCTGCATCGCACCCGGTTCGGCGAAAGCAAACACAATCACATTGGTTTTGTTCTGCACCGAGAGCCAGCCCACTTCGCCATCAAATGCGCGCGTCAGGCGTGCAAAGTATTCAGCAAAATCGCCGTCGCGCCCCCACAAATTCACCACCAGCACGCCACCGGGCCGCAATGCGCGGCGGCAGGCAGCATAAAACGTTTGCGTCGCCAGCGCTTCCACCTGATTACCGGAATCGAAACCGTCGAGCAAAATAATGTCTGCGCTACTGGCGTGCTGGCGCATGTAGAGCGCGCCATCTGCCTCAACTACAGTCAGGGTTTCATCGTCCGGCGGCACCTCGAAATGCGCGCGCGCGGCGGCAATCACCCGGGGGTCGATTTCGACTGCCGTAATGCGCGTCTGCGGACGCTGCTTGCGAATGAACTTGGCGAGCGAACCGCCACCAAGGCCGATCATCAGCACATCCTGCGGCATCGGGTTGAACATCAGAAAACCCATCATCGCGCGGGTGTAAGCCAATTCCAGATCCCAAGGCCGGGTGATCCGCATTGCGCTCTGAATCGCCCGGCTGCCCAAATGAAGCACGCGCATGCCACGTTCCTCCGTCACTTCCAGCCCGGCATCGTCTGCCCGGCGCTTGCCTAACTTCAATCGCATTGCCATTTCATCCCCAAATCGAGCGCGAAAGATTACACGTCCACACGGTAAAATGCCGCCTTTCGTCCTTATTGCCCCGTTTTCACCATGCGCGCCAGCCAGTTTTTCATTTCCACCACCAAAGAAGCCCCTTCCGATGCCGAACTGGTCAGCCACAAGCTGATGCTGCGCGCCGGCCTCATCAAGCGCCTCGGCTCGGGCTTGTATACCTGGATGCCGCTGGGCTTGCGCGTGCTGCGCCGGGTCGAGGCGGTGGTGCGCGAAGAAATGAACCGCGCGGGCGCAATCGAACTCTTGATGCCCGCCGTGCAGCCCGCCGAATTGTGGCAAGAAACCGGACGCTGGGCGGTGTTTGGTCCACAGATGCTGAAAATCAAGGATCGCCACGAGCGGGATTTCTGCTTCGGCCCCACCCACGAAGAAGTCATTACCGACGTCGCGCGCCGCGAAATCAAAAGCTATCGGCAGTTGCCCCTCTGCTTCTACCAGATCCAGATGAAATTCCGCGACGAAATCCGTCCACGCTTCGGCGTCATGCGCGCACGCGAATTCCTGATGAAGGACGCCTATTCCTTCCACCCCAGTCATGACAGCCTGGTTGAAACCTATCAAACCATGTACGCCGCCTACACGCGTGTCTTCACCCGCCTGGGGCTGACTTTTCGCGCGGTGGCGGCCGACACTGGCGCCATCGGCGGCTCGGGCTCGCACGAATTCCATGTGCTGGCCGATTCCGGCGAAGACCTGATCGCCTACTGCCCGGACTCGGAATACGCAGCCAACGTCGAACTGGCCGAAGCGCTCGCCCCCGCAGCTCCGCGTGCCGCGCCGCAAGAAATGCTGCGTGAAGTGGATACGCCGAAGCAAACCACCTGCGAAGACGTCGCTGCCCTGCTCGATATTCCGCTTGCCCGCACCGTCAAGCTCATTGCCGGAATGGTGGGCAGCGATACAGGCGAACAGATGGTCATCCTGTTGCTGCGTGGCGACCACATGCTGAACGAAGTCAAGCTGAGCAAGCTGGACGGCATGGCTGATTTCCGGCTGGCGAATGAAGCCGAAATTCGCGCAGCCTTTAATTGTCCACCCGGTTTTCTGGGCCCCATCGGCATCGACCGCGCCAAACTGCGCGTTATCGCCGACCGCACGGTTGCCGCAATGAACGATTTTGTCTGCGGTGCCAACAAGCCCAAATTCCATCTGGCCGGGGTCAATTTCGGGCGAGACCTACCGGAACCGGATTTTGTAACCGATATAAGAAATGTCGTTCCCGGCGATCCCAGCCCCGATGCCAAGGGGACATTGCAATTGTGCCGGGGCATTGAGGTCGGACACGTGTTTCAGCTCGGCAACAAATATTCTCAGGCGATGAACGCGACCTATCTGGACGAAGCAGGCAAGGCGCAAGCGATGGAAATGGGCTGCTACGGGATAGGCGTGTCACGCATTGTCGCCTCGGCCATCGAACAGCACCATGACGACCGCGGCATCATCTGGCCAACGAGCATGGCACCGTTCTTGCTCGTAATTGTGGCAATTGGCTACGGCAAAAGCGAGATGGTTAAAACTGCCGCAGATAGCTTGTATGCTGAACTGGTCGCTGCCGGGTTCGATGTCCTGCTGGACGACCGTGACGACCGCCCCGGCGTGATGTTTGCCGATGCTGAATTGATCGGTATCCCACACCGCGTGACAGTAGGCGAGCGCGGGCTAAAGGATGGCGTAATCGAGTATCAGCCCCGCCGTGCAGAAGCGGGCCAAAGTGGCGAAGCGCAAAAAATTGCGCTCGCTGATGCGAAGGGATTTTTGACGGGACTATTGGAGCGCTGACATGATTAAAGCGACGCACATCGGAATGCTGATTGCCACCCTGCTGCTGCCCCTATCCGCCTACGCGGGTGGCCAGCGCGAAGAGGCCCTGTCAACCAATGTGCGTTCATCGCTACAACGGGGACTGGCCGACACGCCGATCACCCGTACGGCATTTTCCAATGTTGCCGATGAAACAGCCTGGCTGAAGGAAATGTCGCGCCGCCTTGCCAAGCGGATGCCGGACGAAGCAGAACGGCTCGAATTTCTGACCACCCTGCATTGGGAAGCCTCGCGTGCAGGCGTCGATCCGCAACTGCTGCTCGGCCTGATTCAAGTTGAAAGTGGCTTCCGCAAATACGCTGTATCGCCGGTCGGCGCCCGGGGTTATACCCAGGTCATGCCATTCTGGATCAAGGCCATCGGCAACCCTGAGCACAACCTGTTTCAGCTGCGCACCAACTTGCGCTACGGCGCGCTGATCCTGCGCCACTACATCGACATCGAACGTGGCGATTTGTATCGCGCGCTGGGCCGCTTCAACGGCAGCCTGGGGCGCCCGGAATACCCCAACCTCGTGGTGGGTGCCTGGAAACGCAACTGGGACTACGTGCCCGCCACCCGCTCGGCCAACAACAACACCGCTTCGCGCAGCTAGGCAAACCAGTTAATCCCGCTTGATCCAGCGCACTGCGAGAACAAACCCGGCCTCGCCGTACCACCATCCCTCGCCTGTCAAGTTTTCAACTTTCCGCCGTCCCTTCGTCGAAATGACGAATAATTTTTGCGTACTCGTTTTAGTCGCAAAGCAAAAACCACTTGATATTCAATAAGCTGGATTTATCAGTCTGCGCTGGCACAGCCTATGCGAGTCTAAGGTTGCAGGAAAAAATCCTGCTCACCCTCAAGGAGACGACCATGGAAATGAACATGCAATTGAGCCGCACCGACAAAGGGCAAGATGAAATCTTCAATCTGGGTCACACCCTGCGACCTCGATTTCGCCAGATTCTGTTCAGCGTTGGCGGTGGCATTTCATTCGGTGAGTTGTGCCACAAATTGCCCAACTGCAGCGAACTGGAAAACATGGTGAACGATCTCCTGCAAAACGGCTTTATCCAGGCGTTGCGGCACTAGGCAAGACAGTGTTCTGCAACGCCCAGCCATTTCGGTTAAGGCAAGGTGATACGCAAACCCGTAATGCCAAACGCCGCAAAGTAAACCCTTGAGCCCTTTCAGGGGCCGGTCGAGAAAATAATCAGGGGTTTCGGCTGGCAATCGGCTGCTACCACCGTTCCCGGCCCGCCCGGCACAGCCTTCACTACGCCATCAAAGGGCGCTTTAAGCTCGGCGTCCTGTACGTTCTTTTGCGCAATCACACGACGTGCCTTCGCGATTGCAAGCGCCGCTTGGGCGCGTGCATCCAGCAACATGGCGGCGTCGAGCTCGCTGGTGGACGACACGGTGCGGTTGAACAACTCCTGCGCCCGCTCCTTTTCGCGCCTGGCTTCGCTTGCATCGGCCTGCGCGCGCGCCTGTTCTGCTGTCGCTTCGGCCAGGCTTGCCTGCAAAATCGTGCGATCCAGACGCAACAAAGGCGTGCCTTTTTTTACCCGCTGGCCGGGCTTGACCCACACAATCTCGACCACGCCGGACACCCGGGTGCTGAGTTCCACCGACCCGGCTGCCCACAGCGGGCTTGCGACCGCCCCCATCCATCCTGCCAAGGCCATGACGGCTACACGCTGCTTCATTTCGCTATTCCCTCTACAGGCGGCAAGTTGCCGCCGGACAGGGCCTCGAGCCGAGCCAGCGCCAAGGCCAACTGATATTCCACCTGCTTGCGGCGCAACGCTGCCACTTGTGTATCCGCCATGCTGGTACCCAGATTGGTTTTCATTTCGAGTTCGTATTCCGCGCGCGAACGCTCCAGCGCCCAGTCGCGGTATTCAATCTGCTTGTCTGCCGATGCGCGGGCACTGCTGCGAAGCCACTCGATTTCCTGCAGCGTGCCCAGCAAACTGTCAGCCAGTTCGAGCTTGAGCTTGTCCAGTTCTGCGGTGCTGCGTTCCTTTTGCGCCCGTTCGCGCGCAACCAATGCATCCACCCGCCCGCCCTGATACAAGGGGATCACGAACAGCAGGCCGGCACTGATGTTGTCACGCGTAGTCGACACACGGCTGTAATCGGCCCCCACCACCTCGGCATCCAGCATCGGATTGCGCTCCGCCCGCACAGCGGCAATCCGCGTGTCGGCCGCTGCAACCTGCGCCTGCAACACCTGTACCTGCGGATTTTTTTCCATCACCCAGGGCAGCAAGGTTTCATAGTCCGCCAGCGGTAGGGCATTACCCGTCAAAACGGGCTCGGCAAGTTCGGTTGGCAAATTGCCGGGCCTGTAGAGAGCATGTGCAAGACGCTGCCGGGAGCTGCGCACGCTTTGCAGGCTGGCCTCGCGACGCTCGCGGATGGCCTGATAATCAGCATCCAGCCGCAGCAGCTCAGGCTGGCTGATCTGGCCCACCTTGAAACGATCCTGCGCGTTGTCCCACGACACATACGCCACTGCCATGAATTCGTTGTCGGCGGCGTACTGCATGTCGGCCAGCAGCACATCAAAGTAGCGCGCCATGATGTCGATGCGGCGCAAACTCTGCACATGGAACAGCGCCGTCTGGCGCGCCGCGACCTCTTGATTGGCGGCCGCGACGGCCTGGCTGCTCCGGCCAAAGTCGAACAAGGGCTTGCGCGCAACGATCCTGCCGATGTTGTTGGCTCGCCAGCCACCGGTGTCGCCCTGCCCAGTGGCCAGGGAACCGTCAAGATACAGACGAAAATCCCGGAGGCTCGCCGCCTGATCACGATCGGCACGTGCCACAGCCAGATCGCTCTCTGCAATCCGGCGGTCGGGATGCGGTGCGGCCAGCGTGGCCAATGCCTCGTCCAGGGTAAGCGTTTCAGCCGACGCGGCAGTCATCCATGCCCACGCCAGCAGCGCGACCCACACTTCACGCATTACTTGGCTTGCTTGTATTGGGTGAAGGGCTGGGTCACATAAGCACCCTCGGTGACGTAGCGGCCAAGCAGCAGAAATTCATCTTTGTTTTTGGTGGGCCCGGTAAAGCGGGCAACCAGTTTGCCGTCGAGATTAAAAAACAGCAGCGTCGGCGTGGCGCGCACCCGGTTTACCAGCGAAAAGGCTTTTTCGGTGGTTTCCTTGCCCTGAAAGTCGGTCAGCGGCGTATCGCCGTTGACGTCAATCGAATACACCAGGAACTGCGCGCGGTAGGCATCCTGTACGCCGGATTGATTGAGGACGGTGGATTTCATGCGCGCACAGAACGGGCAGTCATCCATTTCAAAAAACAGGAACACACCCTTTTTTCCCTGCGCTTTGGCGGTTGCCAAATCGGCCTTGAGATCACCGAAGCTCGCCTGAAAGAAATGCGTACCGGGGTCGCGCACGTCTGCCCAGACCGGCGCCGCACACAGCAGAAAAAATGCAATCAGTATTTGGCGCACGGTGTCTCCCCCTCTTCTATCCAGCCCTGTTTATTTTTTGCCAGGCAATTTTTTGCTGGCCAGAAACGATTCTACCGATTGACGCGTGATCGCCCCTACTTGCTGGGCCACCATCTTGCCATCCGGATTGAATAAGTAGGTCGTGGGCAAGCCCTGTACCGGACCGATCTGGTTGGTGATTTTGGGGGTACCCAGCACGATGGGGTAATTCACCAGCAGGCCATCGGCAAAATCGGTGACCTGCTTGGCATTACGGTAATCCAGCGCCACGCCCAGCACGACCAGATTGTTTTTCTTGTTCTCGTGCAGCGCGATCAGGTCGGGGATTTCCTCCAGGCAGGGCGGACACCAGGTCGCCCAGTAGTTCACCAGCACCCATTTGCCCTTGTAGCCGGACAGCGAATGCGACTTGCCGTCGGTATCGGTCATCTTGAAATCCGCTTGCGCCCACGACGTTGCCAGCGCCAGCACCAGCCCGGCCAGCCACATCGGATAAAATCGCTGTCTTTGTAACATCTGCATCGAGTGTTTCACCATGAATGAATATCGTATCGAGAAAGACTCGCTGGGCGAGGTCCAGGTTCCCCAACAGGCCTGGTACGGCGCACAAACCGCGCGTGCGGTGGCCAATTTTCCCATTTCCGGACGGCTTCCGGATAAGGATTTCGTACTAGCCCACGTGCGCATCAAACTGGCGGCCGCGCGCGCCAACTGCCAGCCGGGCTGGCTGGGTGCCGACAAGCGCGACGCCATCGTCGACGCCTGCGAAAAAATCATCGGCGGCGCGCATCTCGATCAATTCGTGGTCGACCGTTTTCAGGCCGGTGCAGGCACCAGCCACAACATGAACAGCAACGAAGTCATCGCCAACCTCGCCAACGTGGCGCTGGGTTTTGACAAAGGCACCTACAAGCCCATCAACCCCAATGACGACGTCAACATGGGGCAATCGACCAACGACACCATTCCCACCGCCATCCGCCTCACGCTGCTGGCCAAGCTGCCACGCCTGGTCGCCGCCGTGCATGCCATGGCCGCCGAGTTCACGCGTCTGGCCGAGCGCGAAAAAGACACGGTGAAATCCGGCCGCACCCACTTGCAGGATGCGGTGCCGACCACGCTCGGGCAGGAATTCGCCGGCTATGCCTGGACGCTGGGCCGCTGCGCGGGCGCGCTCGAAGCGGTGCGCCCGGCGCTGTGCGAAACCGGGCTGGGCGGCTCGGCCGCCGGCACCGGGCTCAACACCTCGCCCGACTACCCGGCGCGCGTCGCCGCCGAACTGGCCACGCTCACCGGCGAGCCGATCCGAGTCGGCCAGCTGGTCGCGCAGATGCAGTCGATGAACGATCTGGCGCGACTGTCGGGCGAAATCCGCAATCTGGCGCTGGAACTCACCCGCATTTCCAACGACCTGCGCCTGCTCGCCAGCGGCCCGCGCACCGGCCTCGGCGAAATCCAGTTGCCGCCGGTGCAGCCGGGATCTTCCATCATGCCGGGCAAGGTCAATCCGGTAATGTTCGAAATGCTCAACCAGGTCTGCTTCCAGGTGCTGGGGCAGGACGCCGCCGTGAGCTACATGGTGCAGGCCGGGCAGATGGAATTGAACGTGATGATGCCGGCCCTGGGCAGCGCGCTGTTCGACGCCATGGAGTGGCTGACCAACGCAATGAACGCCGCCACCGAGAAGAACCTGAAAGGCATCGTCGTCAACCGCGAACGCTGCGCCTTCTTCATCCACCAGAGCGTTGCGCTCGCCACCCTGCTCAACACCCAGATCGGCTACAACCAGGCCGCCGAAGTCGCCAAGGAATCGGAAAAATCCGGGCGCCCGGTGCGCGACATCGTCGCCGAGCGCGGATTGATGCTGGCCGCCGACTTTGACGCCCTGGTGCTGCAAGCCGCGCACGGTGTCGGCAGCGGCGGTGGAGCGGGCTGATGAAACCCCATAAAAGACTCGAGCCCCTGATCGAAGACGGCCTGATCGACGAGGTCGTGCGCCAGCTCATGAGCGGCAAGGAGGCGATGGTGTTCGTGGTGCGCTGCGGCGACGACATCCGCTGCGCCAAGGTCTACAAGGAAGCCAACAAACGCAGCTTTCGCCAGGCTGTCGACTACACCGAAAACCGTAAAACCAAGAACAGCCGCCAGGCACGCGCCATGGCCAAAGGCAGCAAATTCGGACGTGAGAAGCAGGAAGAAGCCTGGCAAAGTGCCGAAGTCGATGCACTGTACCGGCTGGCCGCCGCTGGCGTGCGCGTACCCACGCCGTACAACTTTCACGAAGGCGTGCTGCTGATGGAACTGGTGACTGATGCCGACGGCAACGCCGCGCCCCGGCTCAACGATGTGTCGTTCACCGCCGACGAAGCCCGCCAGCACCATCACACCCTGATGATGGAAGTCGTACGCATGTTGTGCGCCGGCATCATCCACGGCGACCTGTCCGAATACAACATCCTCGTCAGCGAAAACGGCCCGGTCATCATCGACCTGCCGCAAGCAGTCGACGCCGCCGGCAACAACCACGCCAAGGCCATGTTGACGCGCGACGTCAACAACCTGACCACCTACTTCGGCCAGTTCGACCCCGTGCTGTTGACCACGCAATATGCCGAAGAGATCTGGTCGCTATATGAACACGGTGAATTGAATCCGGACGTCAAACTCACCGGCCATTTCGAATCCATCCTGCCGCCAGTCGATCTGGAAGGCGTAATACGGGAGATCGACGATGCGCGTGAGGCCGAGGCGGCAAGATTGTTGCGCTTGCAAGAGCTGAATGAGTGATGCCGCCACGGCAATATGCGCAAACGCTTATAATCCAGCATGACCCATCCCCACCCGCCCGTCCCCGACTCGCCTCCCGCATCCGCTGAAACGGCCGATCCGTTCAGTACCGCCTTCGATCTGCTGCCGCTGCCGCCCGCCATACAGGCAAACCTGCGGTCGCTGGGCTATCTCAACATGACGCCGATTCAGGCAGCCAGCCTGCCGATTACGCTGGAAGGTCATGACCTGATCGCGCAGGCCAAGACAGGTAGCGGAAAAACCGCGGCCTTCGCGTTGACGCTGCTGGCGAATCTGGATCTGCGCTACTTTGACGTGCAGGCGCTAGTACTGTGCCCGACGCGCGAGCTGGCCGATCAGGTGACGCAGGAGATCCGCCGCCTGGCGCGCGCCGAAGACAACATCAAGGTGCTGTCGCTGGTGGGCGGCAGCACGATGCGGCCGCAACTGGCCAGCCTGGAACACGGCGCCCACATCGTGGTGGGCACGCCGGGGCGCATCATGGATCACCTGCAACGTGGCAGCCTGAATCTGGATACCCTCAACACGCTGGTGTTCGACGAAGCCGACCGCATGCTGGACATGGGCTTTTACGACGACATGGTGTTCATCGCGCGGCAGTGTCCGCAGAAGCGCCAGACGCTGCTGTTTTCCGCCACCTACCCCGAAGGCATCGAGAAGCTGGGGCGGCAGTTTTTGCACCAGCCGCGCACCGTCAAACTGCTGGAACAGCACGAGAGCGACAAGATTCGCCAGCGTTTCTACGAAGTGGCCAACGAAGATCGCCTGCAGGCGGTGGCGACGCTGCTGCGCCACTACCGGCCGGTCAGCACGCTGGCGTTTTGCAACACCCGCCAGCAATGCCGCGATTTATTGGAGGTGCTGCGCGAGCAGGGTTTCCAGGCGCTGGCCCTGCACGGCGAACTGGAACAGCGCGAACGCGACCAGGTGTTGATCCAGTTCGCCAACCGCAGTTGTTCGGTGCTGGTGGCGACCGACGTCGCCGCGCGCGGCCTCGACATCGCCCAGCTCGAAGCGGTGATCAACGTCGACGTCACGCCCGACCCCGAGGTCTACATCCACCGCATCGGCCGCACCGGGCGCGCCGACCAGGACGGCTGGGCGCTGAGCCTCGCCAGCAGCAACCAGATGCGGCGCGTCGACAACATTGCCAAGGAGACCGGCACCGAAGTGGAATGGCATCCGATCGCCGAGCTGGCGCCTGCCAGCGACGAACCGCTGCTGCCACCGATGGTGACCTTGCAGATACTCGGTGGCCGCAAGGAAAAAATCCGCCCTGGCGACGTGCTGGGCGCGCTTACCGGCGAGGCTGGGTTCAGCAGCGCCCAGATCGGCAAGATCAACATCACCGAATTCCACACTTACGTAGCGGTGGCGCGCGAGATCGCGCAAAAAGCTTTGCGCTGGCTGGCGACCGGCAAGATCAAGGGCAAGACGGTGAAAGTCCGCGCCATGTCGGTTGAAGACGACGCGCAGGACACGCCTTCGCGCGCCAACGCCAACCGTAATCGGCGACCGCCGCCTTGATGCGCTGAAGTCCATTGGCGCACGCTTGAGCGCCCAGCGCCTTACCGTCTACGGCTTTTCCAGGTCGCGCGGCACATCCCATGCAGATACTCAAGGGCACGCTCCATATAGGAATCGGGCCAGTTGGGATCGGTGTCGGCGAGGCGCTCTTCCGCTTCGCGCCGGATGTCGTCCGACCAGGCCCGGCGCAGATCGGCGCGCTGCGATTCGGGCGCATGCTGGTCGACAAAACCGAGCACGGCCTGCGAATCAAACCCGCTGCTGCGGAAGATGCGAGTGACTTCCTTGGCCTCTTTCAGCAGCATCGAGGCCTTGGGCGGCAGCCCCGTCGCCAGCAGCAGAAAGACGGTGGCCAGCACCTGGGGGTCGTCCGACTCGCCGCGCGTCACGCGCTGCCATTCCTTGGCCACCAGACGGTCATATTCGCTGACGTCTTCGTCCAGGCTTTCGCCGACAAAGTAAGGCTGGGCGGTATCCCCATACAGCAGCTTGTCCGCCGTGGTGTCGTCCGCGCGAATCTGCGGCAGGTCCTGTTCGACAAAGCGTGCCATCGCGCGCTGGGCAAGCTGCTGGAACGCGGCCGGGGCATCAGCGAAAAACGCCTGGAAACGCGCCGCGTCGAGCCTGGCCTGGGGGCGTTTGGCGGCCTTGACCAGATGCACGAAACCGCTGCGCGTCGGCAGCGTCAACGCAGCCTTGTCGACAAACAGCACCAGCATGGCGCTGCGGATCAACGCTTCGGCATCGTCATAATCGCCGCGCGCGACGCCCATTTTTCTGGCCAGCCACAACGAAAAATCAATCGTATCCTGGCTGACCTGCCGCGCCGCGCGTTCAGCCCGGTATTCGGCAAGCGTGAGCGGATGGGCTGCGGTCTTGTCGTCCAGATAGGCGCGCTGACTCTCGGGCGACACGATATTCCCGATCATCAGGCTGCTGTCCGGCATTGCCTGCAGCCGCTTCAGCATGTCCGACCCACCCTTGGAATGCGACAGCAGGGTCTTGTCACGCAAGGATGCGGCGGCAACGGCCACCGCCCCTCCTGACACGTCTTCCAGATACAGACTCATCAGATAAACCATGCGGCGCACCGCCTGCTCAAGTTCGGGGCGCAGATACGCGGTGCCAAAATAATTGGCGATCTGCACGATGCCCTTCGCAAAGTCCGCCTCAATGGCGCGCAGGCGCTCGGATGAAATGATTCCCTGCTTCACGCCGTGATGCAGCGCCTTGTCGAAAAAAGGCCGGCTGTCGAACGCGGCCAGTCCGGTCAAGCCCGTTGCCATCGCTTCACCCATCATCAAATGGCGGACTCTTCTTCGCCGCCGCTGGGTTCGCCTGCCTCGGCGGCCAGCAGCATGGCGTTAAGCGCTTCCACATGCTTGGCTACGCGCGCGCGCAGCACACCCATCAATTCCTCGAACGCATCGGGAAACTCGTAGCGCAGCAGCCAGGCGGTTTCCATCCAGTCGCCATCGGCCACTTCGGCACGCTGCAGCAGCGGCCGCGAATCCTCGATGTGGTTGCCGAAGCCCAAGCTTTCGTCCAGTTCCTCCAGCTTTTCCATCAGCCAGGTGGTGTGCACCTGTATCCCGGCATCCTGCTCGTATTCCGGCGCAAAGCGCCCGCTGGTGGCAAAGCTCAGCACTTCGTCATAACGGTCTTCAAAGTAATCGGCCAGCGTGTTGATGCCGCCTTCCGTATTGACGAGCACATCGAGGTATTCGCTGACCGTGTTTTCGTCGCGGTGGATGACGGCGTTCACCATGGCGCGCAGGCGCTCGCTGGTGCGCTCGCCGTACTGCCGTTCCAGCACGATGGAATGGGCAAACTGCTCCGGCGTCACCAGCATGTTGACGATGGACTCCTTGGACGAATCGAACTCGCGCATGATGGCGAGCAGATCCTTGGGGGGCAAATCGTCCATCAGGCTGACCAGCGCGTGGTCGCCATGCTGGTCGGCCACGGCCACGAGCGTGCGCTCGGCGCCCACGATGTCGCCGGACAAAATCAACTGCGAGGATTTCAAAACTACCGGGTGCATGCTGCGTCCTTCTTCAGTGTTGTCTGCTTGGTGGTCACTCATCACGGTTATCGAATCCCTGCTCCGACAGCCAGTCCGAACCGGCTTCGCCGAGATCGTCTGCCTCGTCATCGTCGCCCTCGTCGTCTTCACCGTGCTCGCTTTCATCCTCCTGCCTGGGCGCCGGCGCGGCAAACGCATCCTTGTTGCGCAAGAATTCCAGCGCGGCGGTTGTCACCAGAAACGCATCGCCCCCCTGAACGTTCAGCGTCACGGCGATCAAGGGCTCGGCCCAGGGGGCAACCGTCAGGCTTTTCTCAAGCTCGGACCAGGCAAGAAAACCAGCGTGTTCAGGTTCGTTCAACACCAGCTTGTGCATCACATCGGCAGATGGAAAACCAAAGGCATCATAAAAAACCACCGCCACCATTTCAGGGCTGTAGTCGATCATCGCCAGAATGGCATCCATTTCCTGACGCTTGTCCTTCAACCGCCGTTGCAGCACCGATTTGCCTTCGGAGTCGGTCACCAGATCATCGATTTCATCGAGATAGCTTCTGAGCAGGTCCGTAAAGTAGTTTGATTTTTTCAATTGAGAATTCCCTGGATGTATTTAGCCGCCATTTCCTGCGCAACCGCGACCGGGTCGTCGATCAGGCTGCGCTGCCGGTATTCGTCGTACGCTTTTTTCCGCTCGGGATCGGACAGCACTTCATACGCATCCTGGACTTCGCGAAAACGCAACACCGAATCCTCGGCCGAATTCTTGTCCGGATGGTAAAACGCAGCTTTTTTGCGGTACGCGAGCTTGATTGATTCGGGGGGAGCTGAAGGCGGAACGCCCAGCTTTTCATAGTGATCCTGCATTCAATTCCTTGTCATGACCGTGTAGCCACACGTTCCAGAGTGGCGCGAATTATAGGGTTATTCACCCCCGTCAGTCGTTATTTGATTGATTAAACAATGCGTTAAGGCGGGGGCTAGGGGATAATCCCGTTTTTACCCCATTCCCCCACCCCCATGGCGATCCAGTGGTTCCCCGGTCATATGACCACCGCGCGCAAAAAAGCGGCTGAAACAATGGCGCTGGTCGATGTCGTCGTCGAAGTGCTCGACGCGCGGCTGCCCGAGGCCGGCAGCAACCCGATGATTCACGAGTTGCGCGCGCATCGCCAGCGTCCCTGCCTCAAGCTGCTCAACAAAGTTGACCTCGCCGATCCCGAAGCCACCCGCGCCTGGATCGACTATTACAACAGCCTGCCGAATGTGAAGGCGGTGGCGATTTCCGCCAAAAAGCCCGGCGATGTCGCCAAACTGGCGGCGCTGGCGCAAAAGCTGGCTCCGCATCGCAACGATCCGATCAAGCCGCTGCGGCTGATGATCATGGGCATCCCCAACGTCGGCAAGTCCACCCTGATGAACACCTGGGTCAAGCGCCGGGTCGCGGCAGTGGGTGACGAACCCGCCGTGACCAAATCGCAGCAGCGCATCAACATCTCGCCGCTGCTGTCGCTGGTCGACACGCCGGGGATGACCTGGCCCAGAATCGAACATGATTCCGACGGCTTCATGCTTGCTGCCAGCCACGCCATTGGCCGCAACGCCGTCATCGACGAACAGGTGGCGGTATTTTTGGCGGACATCCTGCTGCAACGCTACCCGGCTTTGCTGACAGCCCGCTATGGCTTCTCGCTCGACGGACTCGATGCCACCGGCGTGCTCGAAGCCGTCGCCAAGCGGCGCGCGTGCGTCATCAAGGGGCGCGGCGGCGAACTCGACCTGGAAAAGGCAGCGATGATTTTTCTGACTGATTACCGCTCCGGCGCCCTCGGTCGCATCAGCCTGGAAACCCCTGCGACCCGCCAGGCGATGCTGGATGCGGCTCGCAGCAAGGCCAAGCTGGAAGCCGCACGCAAAAAAGCCGAACTGGATGCGGTCCGCAACCAGGCAGCGCTGGATGCCGAACATCACAAAGCGACACCCGCCATCAACGACAATCCCGAAGCAATGGAGTGATTGCAGCTTGCGCGATTACAGCTGCCAGATGCGGAAAAGGCTTCGGCCTGGCCCCCCTTTTTAGCTGGAAGCCCCCACTCTACTCACTTCACTGCGCCAAACACCTGCCGCAATAAATCACTGCCAGCCTGCATCGGGTTGGCACGGATGGCCTGTTCTTTCTCGCCGATCAGGCGATACAGGCGATCCAGTGATTCCCGCGTCACATACTGCTCGACGCTGGCCTGGTTTTGATCGATTAGATTGAACTGCGCGGCTTGCCCTGCATAGCGGTTGTATTGCTGCGCAAGGCTCGTTTTGTCGGTAATGCCCTTGACGATGGGGCCGAAGCGTTCGGTGAGCTGCGCTTCGGTTTTGGCGCGGAAATAGTCGGTGGCCGAGGTTGAGCCGCCGGTCAGAATGCCGCGGGCATCTTCCACTGACATGCTTTTCACTGCGTCAACCAGCAGGGTCTTGGCCTGGGGCACGGCAGCCTCGGCGGCGCGGTTCATCGCCAGGACCAGTTCATCGGCCTGCTTGCCCATGCCAAACATGCGCATGGCCTTGTCGATTTTTTGCAGGCTTTTCGGCAGCGGGATTTTGAGCGCGGGATTGCCGTAAAAACCATCCTTGACACCCAGTTGCGCGACGGCCGAATCTGCGCCGCGCGTCAGCGCCTCTTTCAAGCCTGCGTTGATGTCGGCATTGGACAGGGCATCCACGCCCGATGAGGTCGGGGTGCCTGCGGCCTGCCCAGTGGCTTTGCCCATCGCCTCCTTCAGCGCCCCGCTCCAGTCGAAAGCCATGGCAGGCGGGGTAAGGATCAGTCCGGCGACGAATAAAATGGCTCCGTTTTTCATGGTGCGCTCCTGTGTTGAATCAATAGGTGGCGTTTAACGACGCTTGACCTTCGGTTTTTCCAGGCGCTTGCTATGCCGATTCAGGCTGCTGGAAAGCTGGGTAATGATTTCTGACGAGGCCTGGATGATCTGGCTGGTGCTGAATCCGGTGGTGGTCATTTCACGAAAAAACGACTTGGCCAGAATCCGCGCCAGCTGATCCGGATTTTCCACGGCTTTTTCCAGTGCCACGCCCAGATTGGCCTTGGCTTCACGAACCAGGGCCAATTGCGCAAAGCGGGAGGACAGGACGTTTTGCAGCTGAACCACCTGCATGGATTTGCCGACCAGCATGCCGATCATGCCAAGCCATTCGAGATCACGCTGGTCCAGCGGGCGCCCCGACTTGTGCCCGCTGGCACTGATGAGGCCGACGATCTTGCTGTTGATATGGATCGGCGCGGCAATCAGGCTGTTGAAACGATCCGGCTGCGGGTGCCTGAGGTTCGCAAAATCTGCCTCCTCCAGTTTGCCGATCAGTTCCGGCGCATCCGCTGCGACCACCCGGTCGAACACGATCGCATGCCGGCTCTGCGGATCGTTGCTGATGCGGATGACCTGATCTGCGCCGATGGCGAATACCTTGAGCATGGCGATCTCTTCGCCCACCTCGGTCTCGCCGAACAACAGGATGACGCTGCCGTGGACATCCAGCAGTTCGGCCGTCATCTTCACGCATTGCCGCAGGCTGTCCTCCAGGTTGGTGGCAAGTTCGGGCTGGGCAGCAAGGTGTTGCAAACGGTTCAAGAGAGTGTCCATGGCTCGGTTCTGTTTGGTTAAAGCCAGCTGATCCAATTACCCAGTTGCGCCAGTCCCCGGTTTACGCCCTGCGCGACCAGGGGCACCGCCCAGATCCAGGCAGCCATCAGGCCGAGCGAGGCGATGCCCAACCCCACCGAAAACATGTCCAGTCCGGGCGTGGTGCGCGCGACGATGCCAAAAGCCAGCTGGATCAGCAGCGCCAGCGCCAGCAGCGGCAAGGCCAGTTGCACGCCGGTGGCGAACAGCCAGCTGGCGGCCTCAGCCAGCTGGCGCAAGTCGGCTGCAGTGGGCAGCACCGCAACCGGCATCGCGGTAAAGCTGTCGCGCAAGGCATCGACCACCAGTAAATGGCCGCTGCCCCCCAAAAATGCCAGCGCGGCCAGCCAGCCAGCCAGCGCACGCCAGGCGGCGTCGGCCGGCGCGGCCTGTTCGGCAGTCAGGTTCAGCAGGCCGCCGCTGGCAGTGTGGCCGGTCCACAGCAGCGCGGCGCTCATCGCTGCAAACACCAGCCACACGCACAACGCCAGTGCCGCGCCCCAAGCGACTTCCAGGCTTAAGCCTAGAACACCTTGCACGCTAAACGGGTCGATGGCCTGAAGGGTGAGGCCCGGGGTCAGCACGGCGGCCAGCACGGCGGCGATCAGCAGGCGCAGCGACAGCGGCAGACGTCCGGTCAGCGGATCGAACAGCGTCCACCCGGCGAGACGGGCAAAAGCAAACAGCCAGGCGGTCAGGCTCGCTTCGGCCAGGGGCACGGCTTCACTCGATCAGGCCAGGAAAGTCGGTCAGCATGCTGCGCGCAAACTCGACCAGTTGACCGCCCATCCAGCTGCCTAACAGGGCCAGCACGAGCAGCATGACGATGAGTTTCGGGACAAAGGACAGGGTCGGTTCAAGGATTTTGGTCGCGGCCTGAAACACGCTGATGGCAAAAGCGGTGAACAGGCCCGCCAGCAAGATGGGGGCGGCCAGCAAGGCCACCAACCAGAGCGCGTCGCGGGCAAGGCCTTCCATCAAAAGCTTCCGATCAGCGAGCCGACCAGCAGATGCCAGCCGTCCACCGTAACGAACAGCAGCAGCTTGAGCGGCAGCGATACCAGTTGCGGCGGCAGCATGATCATGCCGAGTGCAGTCAGCACGGCGGCGACCACCAGGTCGATGACCAGAAACGGCAGGATCACCATGAAGCCGATCTGGAATGCGGTCTTGAGTTCGCTGGTGAGGAAGGCCGGCGCCAGTGCGGCGAGTGGCACGCTGTCGGCCCGTTCGGGATCGATGGTGGCGGGATCGAGGGTGGGATCGCTTTCGGTGAACAGGCTGAGGTCTTCGGCGCGGGTTTGCCGCAACATGAAGCTTTTGAGCGGCGTGGCGGCCTGCTCGGCAGCGGCGTTGAAGCTGAGCGACCCGGCAAGATAGGGCTGATACGCCTCGGCATTGATGGTTTTGAGCACGGGCGACATGACAAATATCGTCAGCAACACCGCCAGCCCCATCAGCACCAGATTCGGCGGCGCGGTCTGGCTACCCAGGCCCTGTCGCAGCAGAAACAGCACCACGGCGATGCGGGTAAACGCAGTAAAGGCCAGCAACAGGGCGGGCAAAAACGGGAACAGCAGCAGCCACGGCAGGCTGGTGCCCGGCACCCCGATCACCTGCCCGCCTGCGCCGGGGATCACGCTCAACAGCGGCACACTGGTTTCTGCGGCGAACGCCGGCAGGCTCAAGCCCAGCGCCAGCAGGTTCAACCCCACCGCAAGCCACACGCCGGTTGTTTTCATAAATGGTGCTCCGTAGACGCGGGAACCTGATCGGGCTTGGGCAGGGTATGCAGCAGCCGCACATTGCCGCCCCCAACGCCCAGCAGCAGCCAGGTGTGCTCAACTTCGATCACCACCACCCGCTCACGGCTGCCGACTGCAGTGCTGGACACGACCTTGACCGCGCCTTGCGTGCCCATGCCGGGCAGATAGCGCCGGGCAAACCAGGCCACGGCGACAAAGCCGCCCAGAATCAGGCCGAGGCTGAGCAACACGGTCAACAGGCTGCCCGCCGTGTCAGGCGCGGCCCACGCCCATCCCGGGATCAGCAGCAACCCCATCGCTGATCTGCGGGGGATCAGCCTGCTGGTTGAGTTTGAATGCGCGGGTTTAACGAACATGCTGGATCACCTCGCGCGCCCAGCGCGTCATATCGGTTGGTTGGAGCGGCAACTGCAGGGCAAGGCCGGCTGTGCCGAGCGGGGTCGCAATCTGCCACGCCAAGGCAGTCGGCAGCGCGGTCATGGGCGTATCGAGCCAGCATTCCGCCAGCGCCGCATTCAGCGTCAGCAGCAAACTCCTGGGCACAAACGACGCAGCGCCGCTCATACGTTGTCCGCCGAGCCGGCGCACCAGCCACAAGGTGGAAAGCGCGACATCGGGCTGCCAGCCTGGTAGGCCAGGCGCCAAAGCAGGCTGGAGCGGGACGACTTGCATGGAGACCTTGACCGGCACGCGCAGGCTTGCCGTCAGCGTGGCCGCAAGTTTTTGGCTGAAACGCGCGTGCAGGCTGTCCGGCGTGACATCAGGCAATGTCAGAAAAGCGATTTCAGCCGGCGTAAGGGCAAGCAGCTGCATCAGCTGAGGTGTCCTGATTCGCGATGGTGAGCCAATTCCACCAGCTCGTCATGCTGGCGTTGCTCGATTCGTCGCTGCTGGACGGCAATCTGTGCCAGGTGGCGCTGCTCAAGCAGCCGTAGCGCCCTGACGCGTTGATCCAGCTTGATCCATTCGGCCAGGTGGGCCTGCCAGTCACGATGAGCAGCATCGATGCTGGCTTGCGCGGCCTGCATTTCGGCCGCCTGCGCAGTTTGCAGCCGGTTTTTTTCCTGCAGCTGCGCAGCCGGGATGCCATCGCGCAGCTCGACCGCCAGTTGCGCGATGTGGGCGTCACGCAGGGTGGTCAATTGCACCAGCCTGCCGCGCGCACGCAGCCAGATACCGTGCGCCAGCTTGACCGTGCGCGCCTGTGTTTCGCTGCGCCCCAGCGCCAGCTGCAGCACCCGCGCCAGCGCAAACGGTTTCATCCAACCACCTCTTCGAGACCGCTTCGAGCGGCATCCATCGACGCGCGCTCGCGCATGCCCTGCATCAGATAACCCTGCATGCGGGGATACAGCCGCACGCCTTCGTCCAGCACCACATCGGCGCCCGGCACGTAGGCACCGACCGCCAGCAGGTCGCGGCTGCGCATGTAGCGTGAGTAGAGGTATTTGAACCGGCGCGTCCGCTCCAGCCCCTCGTCGCTCAGCAGATCGGGCTGCACCCGGCTGATCGAGGCTTCGATATCGATCGCGGGGTAATGCCCGGCATCGGCCAGATCCCGACTCAACACGATATGGCCGTCGAGAATCGCGCGCGCCGCGTCGGCAATCGGGTCCTGCTGGTCGTCGCCTTCCATCAGCACGGTAAAAAATGCGGTGATCGAACCGCTGCCGTTGCGGCCATTGCCCGCGCGTTCGGCCAGTTGCGGCAGCTTGGCGAACACCGACGGCGGATAGCCCTTGGTGGCGGGCGGTTCGCCAATCGCCAGCGCCACCTCGCGCTGCGCCATCGCATAGCGGGTGAGCGAATCCATGATGAGCAACACATGCTTGCCCTGATCGCGAAAATATTCGGCAATCGACATCGCATACGCCGCGCCGTTGAGCCGCATCAGCGGCGGATGGTCGGCAGGGGCGGCGACCACCACCGCGCGCGCCATGCCTTCGGCGCCGAGGATGGTGTCGATGAATTCCTTGACCTCGCGGCCGCGTTCGCCGATCAGGCCCACCACCACCACGTCGGCTTCGGTGTAGCGCGCCATCATGCCGAGCAGCACGCTTTTGCCGACGCCGCTGCCGGCGAACAGACCGAGCCGCTGGCCGCGCCCCACCGTCAGCAGGCCGTTGATCGCGCGCACGCCGACATCAAGGGTTTGCCGGATCGGCGCGCGCTCAAGCGGATTGATCGGACGGCTGTACAGCGGCACCCGCCGCTCCAGCAGCAAGGAGCCGAGGCCATCGAGCGGTCGCCCGGCGCCGTCGAGCACGCGGCCCAGCAAATGCTCGCCCACCGGCACCTGGCGCACCCGGTCCTGGGCACGCCGGCGCAGGATGTAGCGCACGCCCAAACGCGGCGGCTGTGCCGCCATCGGGTTTTCGGGAACGACCCGCGCGCCCGGCATCACGCCGTAAATATCGGAGGCCGGCATGATGAACAGATGGTCGCCGGAAAAGCCCGCCACTTCGGCCTCGATGTTCTGGCCGCCCGGAATCTGGATTTGGCACTGGCTGCCCACCGGCAAACGCAGCCCCACGGCTTCCATCACCAGACCGGATACGCGGGTGAGACGCCCGCTGCCCGAAATCGGCGTGGCGCCGCTGACGGCGCGCCGGCACGCCGCCAGGTATTCACGTAATCGGACGGTGCGATCCATGGCCTATTCGAGCCAGTTCTGGTTGGAGCCTAAAACCTGCACCACCTGGCGCCAGCGCGACGGCAGGGTGGCATCGAGGTCGCCCTGCGGGGTTTCGATCAGACAGCCGCCCCGCACGATACGAATATCCTCAACAATGCGCAGCCGGTTTTTATCGAGCACCTGATCCAGATACGGCCGCACCAGGGCAGCATCCTCCGGATTCAGCAACAAACGCGCGCCACGGCTCGATTCGGCCATCAGTTTGAGCGCCTGATTCACCACGTCGAGGAGGTGTTGCGGGCGCACCGCCAGCTCACCCGCCACCACCTGACGCGCCACATCCAGCGCCAGTTCGAGCACCATGTCGGCGATATGAAAATCGAGGTTGTCCAGCGTGTTGTCGAAGCTTTCGGCCAGCTGTTTCATCTGCCCGCATGCCTGCTCGGCCTTGGCCCGCCCGGCAGCCAGGCCTTCGGCGTAACCTTCGGCGTGCGCGGCCTCCCGCAGCCGGGCCAGCTCAGCCTCGTGATGATCGGGTGCGGCCGCATTCGCCGGCGCAACCAGTTCCACTACTTCCCACTGCTCGAATGCAGTGGCTTCCTTCACCCCGCTTGTCCCGGGCCCGCTTTCCGTCAAGCCGCTGTCGTCCCGTGTGCTCATGCAGCCTCCTCTTCCGGGAACAGAATCGCTCCCTCCGCCGCCAACCGCCGCAGGGTTGCACTGGCTTCCTCCTGCGCCGTCTGAATCGCCGTAACCGGCACCGCGCCGAGCGTATCCAGATCATCGCGCATGCGCTGCGCGGCTGTCTGGCTCATCACGGCGGTAAGTGCATCCAGCACCCGGCCGTCGCTGCCCTTCAAGGCCAGCAAAAGCGTACGCGCGCCGACATTGCGCATAAAGGTTTTGCGGCTGGCCTCGGGCAAGCGGGCCAGATCTTCAAACGCGAGGTGACGCACGCGCAATCGCGCAGCCAGTTCAGCGTCGTTGTGATCGATCTGGCTCAAGGCAGCCGCTGCGCTGCCCTCGCTCATCTGTCCCAGCAGGCTGGCGACAGCCGCTTCGCCCTGCGACGAATCAGCCGCATCGAAGCTGGCCAGCCACTCGTCCAGCTCGACCAGCATGTCGGGATGCGGCGCATCGCTGTGCGCCAGACTCAGCAGGGTCTCAGCCCGAATGCTGCCCGGCAGCACATCGAGCACAGCAGCAGCGACATCGCGCGGCAACTGCAGCAGCACCATGGCAATCAGTTGCGGCGGCTGTTCTTCCAGCAGGCCGGCGATCTCCGCCGGTTCGCGCCCCGCCAGCCTGCCCTGCGCCTGAACGCCCGCTGCGCCCAGCCGGTGCAGCATCGCCTGCGCGCGCTCGGGACTCCAGGCCAGCTTGAGGCTGTCATCGAGAAAACGCCCGGCATCGGTGGCAAACCCGGTCTGCTCGGCGGCTTCGGCCGCGTAATCGCGCAGAATGAGGCGCACCCGCTCGCGCGGCAGCACGCCCATCTCGCGCATGGCGGTGCCCAGGCGGCTGACTTCCAGTGGACTCAGATAACGGAACACCGCAGCAGTCGCCTCTTCGCCAAGGGCCAGCAACAAGGCAGCAGACTTTTCGATTCCGGCCTGGCTCATGCGCGCATCCACAATTTGATGACATCGGCCGTCACGCGGGGGTCGCCCACCACCTGATTGCGCACCGCGTCGAGCTCGCCGTCAAAATCGTCAACCGACAGCTCAACCGGCTGGGGTCGACGCCCCATCCACCAGCCGATTACGCCCAGCAGCACGATGGCGCCAGCACCGGCCGCCAGCCATCCCGGCGACCAGGGGAACGCGGAGCGGTTCGACGCGGGTGGCACCGGTTGTGGCTGCACCCGCGGGATCGAATCGGGCGGGCTTGAAACGGCAGGCGCAGAGGGTGTCGGCGCACGGGGCAAGGCCACGGCTGGCTCCACGGGCTCCGCACCCGTCTTGCGGGGCAAGGCGTAGACCGTCACGCTGTCGCCGCGCGCAGGCATCAGCCCCAGCGCCTGACGGGTCAGTTGACCGGCGCGTTTAAGCTCGGCCGCACTGGCGTCAAAACCCAGAATCACGATGGCGTTGACCCGCTGGATGCGGCCTTCCGGAACCCGCGTGGTGAGCACCGTTTTTTCCTGCGCCCGCCCGCCCGCTCCGGTATTGCGCACGCGCTCGACGGTCTGCCGGGTTTCACTGTCTTCGAGGAGGGCCGTGATCTGCACGCTGACGCGATCCGGCCCTAGCCACGGCGACAGCACCGCCAGCGCGCGGCGCACCATATCCTGCTCCAGCGCCGCTTGCGGCGACGGCACCCGCTCGGGCGCGCTTGCACCGAGCACCATCCCGTGCTGATCCAGCACCTGCACTTCTGCACGCTTCAAGCGCGGCACGCTGGCCGCCACCATCGTCTGGATGCTGCCCACCTGCGCAGCCGACAGCCGGGCGCCGGGCCGCAGACGCAGCAGCACGGCGGCGGTGGCAGGCGGTGCATTGCGCAAAAACGGCGACACTTTGGGCAAGGCAAGATGCACCCGCGCAAGCTCGATGGTTTGCAGTTTCTGGATCGAACGCGCCAGATCAATCTCAAGCGCGTGCTGATAGCGTTGCTGTTCCTGCAGGGACGACGCGCCGAAACTGGGCGCGCGATCGATCGCATCCTCGGCGTCGGCATCGGATTGGGGCAAGCCCAGCGCGGCCAGGCGATAGCGCGCCAGATGCAGTTGATCGGCCGCTACTTCAATACGGCCATTGTCGGCAGACAGGCGATAGGGAATGTCGAGCTGTTCGAGCGCCGTAATGACCTCGCCACTCGCGCGGTCGGACAGTTGCGGATACAGCACGCGGTAAGCCGACGGGTTCAACCACCAGTAGGCGGTAGACAAGGCGACCAGCGGCACCACCACCAGCAAGGCCAGCATGAACCGGCGCACGGGCGTCGCTTCCACGACCAGATCGCGCAGCGCGCTCAACCAGGCTGACATGGCGTCATCCTCATCGGCATGGCCGGATGCGGCGGGATGGCCTCGCACGGGAAGGCCTCACACGGGTTGCGTTGAATAATCACATGGCGATTATAACCAGTCAGGCCCGGCCACTGCGCGCAAGACCACCTGCAATTCGCCCGCGCGTTCGCGGCTCACAAACCACCAGATCCCGCCTTTTTTCACCGGCAGATCGCCGCTCTGGTTCGCCAGCAACTGCATCGCCACCTGCCCCAGCGTCGGCTGGTGCCCGACGATCAGCACCGGATGAACCGAATCCGGCCAGTCGGCCACGCGCAGCAAATCAGCCGCACTCGCGCCCGGCTCAAGCTCGGGTACCAGTTCGTAATCCCGCCCCAGCGCCTGCGCCGTTTGCCAGGCGCGCGTAGCCGGACTCGCCAGCACCCGGATATCCGGCGGCAAACGCGGGTTGAGCCAATCGGCCATGCGCGATGCCTGTTTGCGTCCCCGCCCCGTCAACTTGCGTTCCAGATCCGGGCTGGTGTCTTCCGCCTCGGCGTGCCGCCATAAAATCAGTTCCATCCTGCATCCTCAAAAAAATTCGGCTTTCCAAAATCCATCCGCCATTGTCCGGCAGCCCTGGTACCGGAATATGACAACCGGGTCCCGACGGCATTGCCCTCGCCGCTGCTACGATTTCACAGCGCGCAGCGCCTGCAGCAAGGCCTGCACAGACTGTTCATTTTCCCTGGGCACAGTTTCAGCCTGCCGCGCTGCCAGCCATCCGCGCACAAACATGGCCACCGGTAGCGCATTGGCCGGCGTTGCGTCCAGCAAGTGGTTCACCACCCGCGCATCATTGCTGCGCCCGAGGCTGTCCTGCGCATTGCGCAAGGCAACCTGTGCGCGGTCGTTCCGACGCCCGCCGATCAGGTCCTGAAAAAACTCGACGGCATACCGCTCGCGTTTGATGGCAATGCGAAGGCGATGACGCTGCTCCATGTCCATCCCGGCAAAGGCCTCTGCACCCCGCATCACCCGACGCCGCCCTTTTTTCAATGCCTGACGCGCCCAGGGTGCCAACGGCGACAGCTGCCCGAAGCGCTGCGCTTCGGGCGCCGCGCCGCCCGCCGGGCTCAAGCGCCAGCCCCGCTGCAGCAACCAGCGCTGAAACGCCAGCAGCCACGCCCCTGGATGCGCCTGCAACAGCGTGGCCCGCATGTCGGCGCGCGCAGCGGCGCGCTGCGCCTCCCACGCGTCCAGGCCCCGCTGCCAACCTGCCGCATCGGGATAATGCGCGGCGACCGGCGGCACGGTTTCGCTGCACAACACATCCCAGTCGCGTGCCGGCCCCAATGCGGCCACCAGTGCGCGCAGGGGCAACTGCAAATCCTGCGGCACTTCGCATACCTGGCGAAACAGGCGCAACCCCGCGCGCAAGCGCCGCAACGCCACCCGCGCCTGATGGACATATTCAATGTCGTCCGAATCCAGCACGCCGGGCAGATTCGCCTGAAACTGCGCCAGGCAGGCCTGGCACACTGCAGCAAACCCCGCTTCCACACTCAGGTTTTTGTTCAAGGCCAGCGGCAAGGACTTGACCGGCTCCGGGCTGAGGTGATACGCCAGCCGTACGCCGCGTTCCGCCTTGCTGAGGTCCAGCGGCAGGGCGTCGAGCTGCGCTGCCCAGCCCAGCGCCAGCGCAAACAGCGCATCCGGCTGGCCGCTTTTCAGTTCGAGTTCGATTTCGCATAGCGGCTGGCTTTGCGCGGCGGCGCCTTTGCGCTTCGGGACGCGCACTTCGCCGATGTCCAGCGCCACTTCGATGGTGCTTCCGTGTTCGCCTGCCAGCAGCCACAAGGTGCGCTTGAAGTCGGTTTCGAATACCGGAACCAGCTGCGCGCGCAAGGCTTGCGGCACCCGATCCTGCGCCTCGGCGGGAAAGCGGCTCCAGTCCGGCGTGCGACCGCTGATCGCCACTTCGTATTCGGCACGCCGCGACAGGCCGCCGCTGCGTTCCCCTTCGGTTTTCAGGGTTTGCAGCCAGCGGCGGCCGACGCGCCGCACCCGCAGCGCGATCCCCTGCTCGCTCAGGGCAAAATCCGGCGTGTCGAAATAGCGCGTGAGCAAGGCCTGCTCCACCGCGGGCGGGCGTCGCCGCGCCATCAGTTTGATAAAGCGTGCGGCCTGCTGCGGCGGCAGCGCCAGTTTGAGCTCGACTTCAACGGGGTGGGGTGTGTTCATATAATTGTCACATTTGGGATCGGGCTGCCGTTTATCATGGCAAGTCATTCCGGATACTAGACCATGAATCTTCCCAGTCCCGACACCCTCATCAACCGTGAACTCGGCATTCTTGCCTTTCATCGCCGCGTACTGGCGCAGGCTGAGGACCCCGAGGTGCCGCTGCTGGAACGCCTGAAATTCCTCTGCATCGTATCCAGCAACATAGACGAGTTTTTCGAGGTGCGGATGGCCGGGCTCAAGGAGCAGATCCGCGCCAACTCCACCCAGCGCTCGGATGACGGCCTCACTCCGCGCCAGCAATATCGCGCCGTGGCCGACATGGCGCACGAGCTGGTCGCCAGGCAATACGAAGTGCTCAACCACGACGTGATTCCCGCGCTGGCCAAGCGCGACATTCATTTTTTCCGCCGCACCCACTGGACCGAAACCCAGGCGGCATGGATACGCGATTATTTCCTGCGTGAGTTGATGCCGGTGTTGACGCCGGTGGGGCTCGACCCTTCGCACCCCTTCCCGCTGGTGCTCAACAAGAGTCTGAACTTTGCGGTCGAACTGTCCGGCCGCGACGCCTTTGGCCGCAACTCGGGCGCCGCCGTGGTGCAGGCGCCGCGCGCGCTGCCGCGCTTCATCCGCATGCCCGAAGAAATTGCCGGCTGCGAATACGGCTTTGTGTTCCTGTCCTCGATCCTGCACGCCCACGTCGGCGAACTGTTCGCCGGGATGACGGTGGAAGGCTGCTACCAGTTTCGCGTCACCCGCAATTCCAATCTGTTTGTCGACGACGAAGAAACCAAGAACCTGCGCCAGGCGCTGCAGGGCGAACTGCCGCAACGGCATTACGGCGCGGCCGTGCGGCTGGAGGTAGCGGACAACTGCTCGGAATCGATGGCGACGTTTCTGCTCGAACAATTCGAGCTGGAACGCGACGACCTCTACCAGGTCAACGGCCCGGTCAACCTGGTGCGCCTGATGCAGGTGCCCGACTGGGTCGATCGCCCCGAACTCAAGTACACCCCCTTCACTCCCGCCCTGCCCACCCGGCTCGCCAACAAGGAAGACATCTTCGCCCAGATCAAAAAGGGCGACATCCTGCTGCATCACCCGTTTGAATCGTTCCAGCCGGTGATCAACTTCATCGAGCAGGCAGCAGTTGACCCCAACGTGGTCGCCATCCGCCAGACGGTTTACCGCACCGGCACCGATTCCAAACTGATGATGGCGCTGATCCGCGCGGCGCAGTCCGGCAAGGAAGTCACCGTCGTGGTCGAACTGAAGGCGCGCTTCGACGAAGAGGCCAATATCAACTGGGCAGCCAAGCTGGAAGATGTGGGCGCACACGTCATTTACGGCGTGGTCGGCTACAAAACCCACGCCAAGCTGGCGCTGGTGATCCGCCGCGAAGACGGCGAACTCAAGCGCTATGCGCATCTGGGCACCGGCAACTACCACGCCCGCACCGCCCGCATGTACACCGACTTCGGCCTGATGACCTGCGACGATGCCATGACCGCCGACGCTAACAGCCTGTTCACCCAGATCACCGGACTCGGCAAGGCCGGCAAGTTGAAGCGCCTGTGGCAGGCGCCGTTCACCCTGCACAGCGAAGTCATCGCTGCGATCAAGCGCGAGACCGAGCTGGCCGCCGCCGGCAAGCCTGCCGCCATCGTCGCCAAAATGAATGCGCTGCTGGAGCCGCAGGTCATCGCCGCCCTCTACGCCGCCTCACAGGCCGGAGTCAAAGTCGACCTCATCATCCGCGGCGTGTGCGCGCTGCGCCCCGGCATTGCCGGGCTGTCGGAACACATCCGGGTGCGCTCGATCGTCGGCCGCTTCCTCGAACACACGCGGATTTTCTACTTCAGGAACGACGGCGACGAGCTGGTCTATCTGTCGTCCGCCGACTGGATGGATCGCAATTTCTTCCGCCGCATCGAAACCGGCTTTCCCGTCCTCAACCCCAAGCTCAAAAAGCGCGTCATCGCCGAAGGCCTGAAGCCTTATCTGCGCGACAACGTGCAGGCCTGGGAAATGCAGTCCGACGGCAGCTACCGCTGCCGCAAGCCCGGCCGCGCCAACCCCTACCAGGCGCAAAACGTGCTGCTGGAGCTGATTTCGCGCTGAGCCCCGAGGGGCCTCCACAACGGGCCAGGTCGTCAACAAAGCTTCACCCGGCTGCCACGCCGCTGTCATCTGGGCGTGGCCTGATAGCGTCATGTTGAATCGCGTCACGAACCGGCTCCGCGCACGCCCGGATGCCCTGCACCAACAGCCAGCGGGTGCCCCGCCCTGGTCTGCCAGCCTCTCCGCTTCCCCGCCTTTCGACCCGCCCGCGGCTGACGTGCCCGCCCGCCACTACCGCACGCTGTGGATTTCAGACATCCACCTCGGCACCGCCGGCTGCCAGGCGCGCTACCTGCTCGATTTCCTCAAGCACAACGAATCCGACACGCTGTATCTGGTGGGCGACATCATCGACGGCTGGCAGCTGCGCAAGGGCTGGTACTGGCCGCGCTCGCACAACGACGTGGTGCAAAAACTGCTGCGCAAGGCACGCAAGGGCACCAAGGTGATCTACGTGCCGGGCAACCACGACTCGATGGCGCGGCAGTTCATGGGGCTGGCGTTTGGCGACATCGAAGTGGCCGACGAGGTGATCCACGTCACCGCCGACGGCCGGCGTTTTCTGGTCACCCACGGCGACCTGTTCGACGGCGTGATGCAGCACGCGCGCTGGCTGGCCTATCTCGGCGACAGCGGCTACACCCTGATCCTCACGCTCAACCGCTGGTTCAATGGCATGCGCACGCGCATGGGCTATCCTTACTGGTCGCTGTCGCAATACATCAAGCACAAGGTCAAGAACGCGGTCAGCTTCATCACCGCGTTCGAAAAAGTGATGACCGACGAAGCGCGCCGGCGCGACTGCGACGGCGTCATCTGCGGCCATATCCACAAGGCCGAAATCCGCATGCTCGACGGCCTGCTGTACTGCAACGACGGCGACTGGGTGGAAAGCCTCACCGCGCTGGCCGAAAACGCCGACGGCACGCTCGAAATCATCCACTGGACGCACTGCCTGGATGAATCCAGGGCGCCGGCCAAAGCCGCCACCCCCGCCATGGAAACTTCATGAAAGTCATGATCGTGACCGATGCCTGGTCGCCCCAAGTCAACGGCGTGGTGCGCACGCTCACCACCACACGGCGTGAAATGCAGGCCATGGGACACCAGGTGGACATCCTCACCCCGCTCGAATTCCGCACCCTGCCCTGCCCCACCTATCCGGATATCCGCCTGTCGATGCTGGCCGGCAACGCGGCACACAAGCGCATCCGCGAATTCGATCCGCACGCGCTGCACATCGCCACCGAAGGGCCGCTTGGCCTCGCCGCACGCCGCTACGCGATCAAAAACAAGCTGCCGTTCACCACCGCTTACCACACGCGTTTTCCCGAATACGTCCAGGCCCGCACCGGCATCCCGCTGGCCTGGACCTACCGCTTTCTGCGCTGGTTTCACGGCCCCGCCAGCGCGGTGATGACGCCCACCCAGGCGGTCAAGACCGACCTCGAAGCTTTCGGCTTCGACAACGTGGTGCTGTGGTCGCGCGGCGTCGATCTCGACGTGTTCAAACTGCAGCCCTCGCATCGGCTGGACAGCGAACACCCGATCTTTCTCTATGTCGGCCGGGTGGCGGTCGAAAAAAACGTCGAAGCGTTTTTGCAGCTCGACCTGCCCGGCTCCAAATGGGTGGTCGGCGACGGCCCGGCACTGGCCGGCCTGCGCGCGCAGTATCCCGACGCCCACTACCTCGGCGTGATGAAGCAGCCCGAGCTGGCCGAAATCTATGCCGCCGCCGATGTCTTCGTGTTTCCCAGCAAGACCGACACCTTCGGCCTGGTGCTGCTGGAAGCCATGGCCTGCGGCCTGCCGGTCGCGGCCTACCCGGTCAGCGGGCCGATCGACGTACTGGGCAACTCCACCGCAGGCGTCATGCACGAAGACCTGCGCACCGCCTGCCTGGCCGCGCTCGACATCGACCGCAGTCACGCCCGCGCCTATGCGGAAACCTTCTCCTGGCGCGCAGCCACCGAGCAGTTCGTCGGCCATCTGCGGCCATTCGGGACCGAAACCCGGCAAGCCGAAACCTCAGCGGCCTGAACTCACCGTTCACGCCGCCGCATCGCGGCCCCCCAGCGCTTGAAATAAACCCACGCCGCCCCAATATGCCGTCCCATCGTTTGAACCATGGAGAGACGGCATGTCCACCACTACCAAAGAAACCCTGGGCTTTCAGGCCGAAGTCAAACAACTGCTGCAGTTGATGATCCATTCCTTGTATTCCAACAAGGACATATTCCTGCGCGAACTGATTTCCAATGCTTCCGACGCCTCAGACAAGCTGCGCTTCGAGGCACTGTCCGATCCCGCCCTGTTTGAAGGCGATTCCGAGCTGAAAATCCGCGTCGCCTTCGACCGCGAGGCGCGCACGCTGACCATCAGCGACAACGGCATCGGCATGAGCCGTCTCGAAGTCATCGACCACATCGGCACCATCGCCAAATCCGGCACCCACGAATTCTTCTCGCAACTGTCCGGCGACCAGCAAAAGGACGCCGCGCTGATCGGCAAGTTCGGCGTCGGCTTCTACTCCGCCTTCATCGTTGCCGACCGCGTGACGCTCACCACCCGCCGCGCCGGCCTCACGTCCGAGCACGGCGTGCGCTGGGAATCCGAAGGCGCCGGCGACTACACGCTGGAAACCGTCGACAAGCCCGCGCGCGGCACCGAGATCGTGCTGCACCTGCGCGAAGGCGAGGATGAGTTCCTGTCGGACTGGAAGATCAAATCGGTCATCCGCACCTATTCCGACCACATCACCCTGCCCATCGTGATGAAGAAAACGGAATGGAAAGACGGTGTCGAAACGCCGACCGACGAGGATGAAACCGTCAACCGCGCCTCGGCCCTGTGGGCGCGCGCCAAGAAAGACATTTCAGAAGACGAATACAACGAGTTCTACAAGCACGTCGCGCATGATGCCGAAGCGCCGCTGGCGTGGTCGCACAACCGGGTGGAAGGCAAGCAGGAATACATTTCGCTGCTGTATCTGCCGGCGCGCGCGCCGTTCGACCTCTACGACCGCGACCACCGCCACGGCATCAAGCTCTACGTGCGCCGCGTCTTCATCATGGACGACGCCGAACAGCTGATGCCGCAATACCTGCGCTTCGTGCGCGGTGTGATCGACTCGGCCGACCTGCCGCTCAACGTCTCGCGCGAGATCCTGCAGTCGAGCCGCGACATCGACGCCATCAAGGGTGGCTCGGTGAAAAAAGTGCTGGGCCTGCTGGAAGACCTGGCCGAAAACCAGCCGGAGAAATACGCCGAATTCTGGAAAGCCTTCGGCAAGGTGCTGAAGGAAGGCCCGGGCGAGGACTACGCCAACAAGGACCGCATCGCCGGCTTATTGCGCTTTGCCTCCACCCACACCGACAGCGACGCGCAGATCGTCTCGCTGAAGGATTACATCGGCCGCATGAAGGAAGGCCAGAGCGCGATCTACTACATCACCGCCGACAGCTTCGCCGCCGCCCAGCACAGCCCGCACCTCGAAATCTTCCGCAAGAAAGGCATCGAAGTGCTGCTGCTGTCCGACCGCGTCGACGAATGGCTCTCCGGCAACCTCAGCGAATTCGACGGCAAGCCGCTCAAGTCCGTCGCCAAGGGCGGGCTGGATCTGGGCGAACTGGAAGACGAAGCCGAGAAGACCGCGCAGAAGGAAGCCGAAGACGCCATGAATCCGCTGGTCGAGCGCGTGAAAACAGCGCTCGGCGAGCGCGTCAAAGAAGTGCGCGTCACCCACCGCCTCACCGACTCGCCCGCCTGCCTCGTCACCGGCGAAGCCGACATGAGCGCCAACCTCGAGCGTCTGCTCAAGGCCGCCGGCCAAGCCGCGCCCACGGTGAAGCCCACGCTGGAGATCAACCCGTCACACGCATTGGTCACACGGCTGAACACCGAGTCTGACGAAGACCGCTTTGCCGACTGGGCCAACCTGCTGTTCGAGCAGGCGCTGCTGGCGGAAGGTGGCCAGCTCGACGATCCGGCGAGCTTTGTGCGACGGTTGAATGGGTTGTTGGCGATGCTGCCGGGCTAAACAAACCACTATCAGTTCGTTGAACATAGCGCGCATGAATGATCCGAAAACGGGTCATTCATGCGCGTTTTTATTTGGGGTATGCTCCGAACGGTAAGCCAATTAAAGCTGATCTCTTTAGTTATTGTTGTCATGGAGCCGCGTCAATGGAACACAACTTTGAACGACTGAAAACGCACATACTGCCGCTATCCAATTCGAAGGACTTTAACTCCGCACGGGCTGAATGGAGGCTGGTTGGGGTAGAGGTCAGCGAAGAATTCGACCATTGCCCATGCGGCCAGGAGATTAAAGAACACTGTTACATTCAAAATCAATTGAATGGCAACACGACTTATGTAGGAAATGTCTGCGTCAATAGGTTTATTGGCATTGAAACAGGAAATCTCTTTTCAGGACTTAAAAGAATCGCAGAAGACGAAACTGCAAATGCAAACGAAGATCTGATTATTCATGCCTACAGGTTTGGCTACATATTCGAGAGCGAATATAAATTCCTCATGGAAACACGGTTGAAGAGAAAGTTATCGGCCAAGCAGATCGAGTGGAAGAAAAAAATAAATCGCCGAATAATCAACAAGGCTGTTGTACAACGTCGCAGCCAAACATAAAGATGAAATGGCTTTGCGCCTTTGATAAGGATAACGGTGAAAATAAGACTACTTGAAAATGGATTGGACTCTTTGAAGAAGGGTTTTGAGAGCCTTAAAAAATATGAAGAAATGTACTTTTTAGATGGATGCGGTACTGAGCGTTATCTCGTACTAAAGGATTCAATTCTCGCCATACATCACGGAATCGAAATACTATTTAAAGAAGTTCTTGTGAAAAATAATGAACTACTTGTCTTTTCGGAAATAGACAAAAAATTAAAAAATGCTTACGTAGAAAAAAGGCAAAGGTCTTTAGAAAGTTTATTTGAGGCAGATCAATCACTACACACAGTTACATATTTAGAAGCCATAGATCGTGTTCAAAAAATTTGTGGCCATGTGATAACCAAAAACTTCTCCATCAAATTAAACAAACTTCAAGAATATAGAAACCAAATCACGCACAGTGAGGTTCTTATTGAGGAAGCACAGATCAATGCAGTGTTTGAAGGACTCGTGGATGATGTCGACACCTTCTTCATGGATTCCATTGGAGACAGTTATTCAACAGTGACGGGATATTCTCAATTAAAGTCAAACTACAATGAATACTTAGAAAAGCTTGATGAAAACAAAAATAATATAAAGAAAGAGGCTCTAACTAAATTCCTACAGGCATTTAGGCAATGCTCGATTTCTATGGGCGAAAACGAATTCAAAACCATATCCGACATAAATGTCGCCACCAATCTAATAAAAACCCTTTACGACTCAAATCTTAGATTTGGCACAGATCTCTACAACGGGTATTGCTCCGGCGACGTTAGCGAAATTAAAAGAGTTGATGGAAATAGATTGTCTTTATTTACAAAAGACAATCGGGCTGAGTACATTTTTAAATTTAAAAGTCTTTTAATTTACATGCCAGAGGTTAATAGTGAATTCTCACCAATTATGTTTTTTGAGGCCGACGATGACGTTCTTAATGAAAGCCTGAAAAAAAACATAAAAGAAGACTTATACGGACGAAACACTATTTCTGGAATTTATTTTATTGAAGAAAAAAGAGTCGAATGGGATTCGGAAAAAATAAATGAATTTTATTATTCAGCGGATTTTGATGAGTATTTTGTGATTCCTGATCATTACCGAATCGAACAGTTTTTAAGTTCTGGCGTGTTTTGTTTCATCAATGTCCAAATGCTCAATTACGGACGTATGAATACAATCCTTCATGATTTTGGAAAGCTGCCGCTTAAAACTATTGAACTACAGCTAAGAAGAGCTTCAGATTAAAAGGCAACCCTCGAAGAACAATCGGTAACAACAATTGGGGACAGACCACGGTTTTCGCACCCCACTTTCTCTCCAGTTAAAGGGGCCAGGCTCGAGTACTTATGCGCATAGAGGGCACGCTTACAAAATGGAACGATGATCGCGGCTTTGGATTCATCACGCCCACTCAAGGTGGGCCAGAAGTATTTGCCCACGTCTCCGCCTTTCCCAGAGACGGCCAGCGCCCCCGACTTGGTGAGCGTCTCGCCTTCGATATCGGAACTGGCAAGGACGGGAAGCAGCAAGCAAAGCACATCTTGTATCCCGCCCGACCAACCGAAAAACCGTATCGCCTGAGCGAACCCACTCGTCGCCCAAACAAGCTACGTCTGTTAGGTCGCCTCATTCCACTTGGATTTATGATCGCCCTGGGCGCCTACGGTTATACCGAGTACACCCATCGCCCAGTGCCACAAGCTGCATCCGAAGCACCCTCCCTCGAGGCAACAGCCCCAAGCCCTTTCCATTGCGACGGTCGAACCCATTGCTCGCAAATGACCTCCTGCGCCGAGGCAGAGTTCTTCTTGAATAACTGCCCGAACGTCGAGATGGATGGGAACAACGATGGCGAGCCATGCGAGCAACAGTGGTGCAATTAACTAAAAGCAACGCAGCAGACTCAGGCTTTGCATTACCGTATTGCACTGCAATAGCAGACCCCGACTTAGACTTTCAGCTCACACGTTCTAAAGACAATACGCATGGAATTTTTTAGCGAAATCCAACACCCCCACCTCGACATCCCTGCGCTCAAGAATCTCCTGACCATCGACAATCTGCCAAGTCTGTGCGCCTCCATCAGCTCGGCCACGTCGGACAGCGACAACGCCGGCAATATCTACTGCCTCTGGGGCGCGTTCAGTCTGCAGCGCGACGAGATTCGGAACGGTGTCCGTTATGCGCTGCTCGACTGCCCGCATGCGCTGACATGGACGATCACCGCAGATGAGGCGAATGAGGCGCTGATCGTTCACTGCACGATCGACAAGACGCAACCCGATCCTGAATTCGCCGAGTCGATCGAGATGTTCGTTTCGGACTGGTCTGATGGCATGCGCAACGCGCTGGCCGGGCAAGCAGCCTGCTTTGCGCCCGGCGTGGCAGGATCATTTATCCAATCAACGGGGGCGAGTTCGAGCTGATCTTGACATGGAAATCAGTCGAACCTGGCCTCTCCGGCCAGCCGTCGTTTCCTTGTTACCCGGCAAGCGACGGCGACCGGCCCGGCAGGCAGTCTGCTGATCCGCATCCTCATCCTGCGCGAGGCGTGACGCCTGGCCAGGACTGCTTGCGCGTGGTCTGACTGCTTCGCGCGGGTGACCTCGGCAGCGTCAGCCGTTCTCCATCTCGTCCAGGTAGGCGCCGCGCATCGCCAAACTATTGAGACGTGCGCGCTTGAGCAGCGCCTGCTGGGCCGCCTGGACATGCTCGGCCTTGCCGCCCCACGCCTGCAGCGCAGGCTGTTGCAGGGCACGTCCATACGAGATATTGAGGTGCCAGGGAGACGGTCCCTTGCCCTGGTTCAGGGCATTCAGGTTGGCGGTGGCCTCTTCCGGCCCTTGGCCGCCGGACAGGAAATGGATGCTGGGCACCGCAGCCGGAACCGTGCGCCGCAGCACGCTGAGCGTGGCGTCGGCGACGGTTTTCGGGCTGGCCTTGGGCTGCAGTTTGCCGGGCAGCACCATGCTGGGTTTCAGCAGCATCCATTCGAGCACAATGCGATGGCGATGCAGTGCGTGGAACACCGCATGCAAAACGGCCTCGGTGACCTCGGCGCAACGCGCCAGGCTGTGGTCGCCATCCATCAGCACTTCCGGCTCGACGATCGGCACAAAGCCTTCGTTCTGGCACACCGCCGCATAACGCGCCAACATTTCCGCATTGGCTTCGATGCCGCTGGCGCTGGGGATGTGCTCGCCGATGGTGTAGACCTCGCGCCACTTGGTAAAGCGCACGCCCTGCTCGCGGTAAATCGCCAGCCGCTTCGCCAGGCCGTCCAGCCCCTCGGTAATGTCGTCGCCCGGGTGCAAGGCTAGCGGTATCTTGCCTTTGTCCACCTTGATGCCGGGAACGATCTTCTGCGCCCAGGCGGCCGCGGGCAGCAGCGTCGCCGCATCCGTTTGCTGGGTCACGGTTTCCTCGTACAGGATGACGCCGCTGATGAATTCACCCAGCCCCGGCGTCGTCAGCAGCAGGGACCGGTAGGCACGCCGATTTTCCTCGGTGGACTCGGCGCCGATGGCCTGGAAACGCTTGGCGATGGTCGGTGAGCTCTCGTCGGCGGCGAGAATGCCGCGCCCTGTCTGCACCAGGTCGTCGATCGTGGTTTGCAATACGTGTTCGTGGTTCATGGGATCACTCCTTTGTGACGGCGGGCGACGGCTCGCTAGATTCCGGCGACCTGGGCGTGGCCTCTACGGGTGGAATTCGAATCGTAGACCACCCTGATCAGGTGGGTGTGTCCACCCTGTCGTGCCAGTTCCGCTGGCCTGACCTAAACTGAACTTTCCCCTTGTCGTTCACCCCAGGCGGCCTGGCGCTTCATGCGGACGTCGTCTTCTGGCGCCTGGATGGCTGATCGGCGTTACCTGATTCAAAGGAGAAACGAACATGGCAAATCCTTTCATGCATGTCGAACTGCATACCGGCGATCTCGCCAAGGCCAAGGCGTTTTATTCCACGCTGTTCGACTGGAAACTGCAGGACCTGCTCATGCCAGACGGCAGCGCCTACACCATGATCGATGTCGGTGATGGCGTCGGCGGCGGGATGATGGGTATGCCGGCCGCGGACGTGCCACCACACTGGCTGGCCTATGTCGGCGTGGACGATGTCATTGCCGCCACCGAGAAGGCCAAGTCGCTTGGTGCATGCATTTGCCAGGATGTGATGGAGGTGGCGGGGTATGGCTGGCTGAGCATCCTGACCGATCCCACCGGCGCCACTTTTGCACTGTGGCAGGCGAAAGCAGTTGAACAGGGCGATTAAGCCTTCGGGATGAACGCCGGGGAAGCAAACCCGATCCTGTTAAAGCGATCGCTGCCCCGGGTGTGATTTCACAGCTGGGGGTTCACTCGGGGCATACCCAGGGAACTGGGGCGGGGGCAGCGTGCGCACCGCCTGCAAACGGCTGCGCCGTTTCCCCGAGGAAGGTGCGGACGGACTCGCCGATCGCGCTTCCCTAGCGTTCAATACGCTCAACCAGTTTCTCCAATTGCTGGGCGAGCGCATCCCACACACCCATTGGGCCAGCCCCTTCAATCATTTTTTCCTGCATATCGGCAATAGACCCCTGTTTCAACGTATCAATGTGCTTGGCGTACTGATCGCGTTCATTTTTCAGGGTCGTTATCTGTGCGTGGATATCCGCATGTTCCGGACGATTGGTTACGCCTTTGCTGGAGCGTTCCAAAAGTTCATCGATATGCTTCAGGTGTGATTCATAGAAATCGAATTTCTGTTCGATACGTTGGTTTTGGCTCATGTGTTCACTCCTTTGGCTGAATTGACTACTCAGAATAGCCTACGAATTCGTCGTGTATTTCGAGAAATCGGACTCACGAAAAATCGGGACCGGCTCTTGCAATGCGGTACGGCAATGCATGACCCGATCCCGCGTTCAGGCTTGAAGGGTGATCACTCAGCGCGGATGACGGTTTTCTGATCAGGCTTCCCCAGCCGCACTTTATTGCCTGCCCATGCAACGTTCCCCGCGTCCAAGCCACGGGTTATCGGCTGGCTTGCGCCTTTTTCCACGCTGCCGGCGGCATGCCGACCATGCGCTTGAACGCGCGCGAAAAGGCGGCTTCGGACTCATAGCCCACTTCCAGGGCAATGGTCGCCACGGTGCGATTCGATTCCCGCAACAGCCGGCTGCCTCGCTGGATGCGCCAGTTGGCCAGGTAGTGCATCGGCGGATCGCCCAGGTATTGCATGAAGCGCTCATGCAGGGCGGAACGCGACAAGCCGACTTCACGGGCGAGATCATCGACGGTCCAGTCGCGATCGGGATGCGCGTGCATGAGTTCAAGCGCCTTGCCGACAAAGCGGTCGCGCAAGCCGGCAAGCCAGCCCGTCGCATCCTCGGGCAGATTGTCGAGATAGCGGCGGGCGGCGTCGACGAACATCATCTCCGCCAGCCGTTCGAGCACGGCGTCGCCGCCGGGCCGTGGGCTGTTGGACTCGACGACCGCCTGTTCGATCACGCGACCGGCCCAGCCGCTGGCGCGCTCTGCCGGCAGATGCAGGACGCGCGGCAGCGCCGTGATCAAGGGATTGAACGGCCGCAGGTCGCAGCCGAGGAAGCCGCATATGGCAACCATGTCTGCCGCTTCGACGGGTAGCGGTGACCCGGGCTCGACCACGCCATGATGAAAGGCTATCGGCATGGGCTTGGGGACGTTGCGGGTGGAAAAAACCCACTCGGCCGTGCGGCGCAGCGGCTCGATGCCCGGTGCGCTCGACAGGACGTGGCGATCGCCCTGCGGGAACATGACGATGTCCCCGGCGCCCAGTTTCACCGGCGGCTGGCCCGAGACCGCGGCCCAGGCGCTTCCCTTGGCGATCATGTGGTACTCGATGACATGCTCGCAGCCCGGCATCACCGCCTCGGCGATCTCGCTGGCCGGCGGCGCCTCCGTGGACCACGGCTCGCTGCAACTCACGTAATAGAACACCGCACCGCGCACACGCACGGCACGCAGCAGATCGGAAAGTGTGTCTCGGCTCATGGGCAGGGTCCTTTCGACGGACGTTCGATCAGAAAGCGCGGACACGCAATCAAGTGGCCCGCGAATCCCGGACGCCCGGGCATGTTTGCGCGACGCAGGGTGAAGTATCAATAAAGCATATTCGAGACAATGGTGTCGCTGGTTGAGCGGCGATGACGCAAGGACAACGCAGCCTGTGAAGCCTCACCGGGAACACTCGACGGCACGCAAACAGGCCGGCCCGACAACGAAAGACCGGCCCGGCCAGCCCCATTCATCCGAACAAGGAGAGTCATCATGAAAGCAACCCTGGGAAACATCCTGGTAGACGTCAGGCAGACGCTCAGCCAGCAATCCGGCGACGAACTGGTCAGCGAACTTGGCTGCCTGCAGGGCGTCAGCCGGGTATGGGTGAGCCCGCGGACGTCGCGTCTGCTGCTCGTGGACTTCGATGCGGAGCAGACCGACACGCAGCACATCCTCCACGCCGTCGTGCGCCGCGGATTCGACGCCCGCCTGGTCGGCATGTGAGCACGGCAAATCATCAGTCAGCAGGTTTTTTCCACTCATCAGGAGAATCAAAATGAATCACGAACTGAATGCTTGCACCCCGGCCGCATCAGGCCGGACCCCTCCTCCCGGCCAAGCCCAAGTTGATTTCAGCGCGATCAAGCAGCGCCAGCAGGCCACTTGGGCCAGCGGCGACTATGCCATCGTCGGCACGACGCTGCAGATCGTCGGCGAACATCTGGCGGAAGCGGTAGACCTGTGCGCCGGCGAGCAGGTGCTGGACGTGGCCGCAGGCAATGGCAATGCCACGCTGGCGGCAGCGCGCCGCTTTGCGCACGTGACCTCGACCGACTATGTGCCGGATCTGCTCGAAAGAGGCGCCGAGCGCGCCCGCGCCAATAGACTGGATGTCCGGTTCCAGACAGCCGATGCAGAAGACTTGCCATTTGCCGACGGTGCCTTCGATGTCGCGCTGTCCACGTTCGGCGTGATGTTCGCGCCCGACCAGGTAAGCGCGGCGCGCGAATTGACGCGCGTGGTGCGCAGCGGTGGCCGCATCGGCCTGGCGAGCTGGACACCCGAAGGCTTCATCGGCGACCTCTTTCGCCTGATTGCCTCCTATGTGCCGCCGCCGGCAGGCCTGCAATCCCCGATGTTGTGGGGAACCGAGCCGCGCATCGTCGAGCTGTTCGGCCCGGATGCCACCGACATCCGCAGCGAGCGGCGCCGATTCAACTTCCGCTATCAATCTCCCGCGCACTGGATCGAGGTGTTCCGCAACTTCTACGGGCCGACCTACAAGGTGTACGCCGCGCTTGATCCCGATCGTCAGGCGAGACTGACCCAGGACATCGGCGCGTTGCTTGAGCGCCTGAACGTCGGCGGGACACACTCGCTGGTTGTCCCCAGCGAGTACCTGGAAGTGGTAATCACGCGGAAGTAACCCAGCAACGCCGACGGGGTCGCCGGTCAAGCGGCCCGCCCGCCGGCACATGCAAGCAGGAGGCATCATGCTCACACGTACACAGACCCACACAACCCGGGAACAGCAGGCACAGGCCCTCTTCGAGCGACACGTCGCAGCCTTCAACGCCGGCAACCTCGACGCGGTAATGAACGACTTCGGTGAACCCTCGATCGTGATCACGCCGGATGGCGTATTCGAAGGCCTGGAGCAGATCCGCGCACTCTACGGCGGCCTGCTCGCGGAGTTCGGCATCATCGACAACGGCGACTCGCCGGGGCTGACCCTCGATACGCTGCACGCCCGGCACGACATGATCGTCATCACATGGCACGCCGAGTCGAAGCATCGCGTCTTCCCGTTCGCGACTGACACCTTCATCTGCAAGGGGGACAAGTTAGAACGGCAATCCATCGTTTTCAGCTTGCCGCATCCCAAGAAAGGCACGGTCGGGTAAGGACGTGCGCGTCACCCCACCGACCCGCCCGCCTGCCTGGTCACTGACGAAATTCAAAGGGGCCAGACTGAATTGATTTTCGCCATGAAAACCATTCGAGCCTGGCCTCATGACTGATGGCACTTTCCTGGTCTGTGCAGTCGTTTGCGCAGTCTGGCTGAGTTGCCGTCCCCTCCCTCGCCTGCCCCGCCGCCAGTGCATGCAAAGCGTGCGCGATGGCAATCAAACAGCAGAGGCGGTGACTTGCATTACGGAGAGCCGCATCGGAAAAAAGTGCATGCCCCATTCCCTGCGCGAGCCTGTCAGGACGATAATCAATGCGTTCCGACGTAAACGCCCGCAGCATGCCAACACTTTTTTCCCTGATCGAATCCCCCTTCCCACCCGACTTCAGTGCCCTGTACCAGAAGCTGGACATCGTGGCTGAGCGCTTCGACACGGCGCGCAATCTCCACCGGGCGTTGCAGAAGCAGCCGCCCGATTTCTTCGTCGGGGAATTCGTCTACGGCTGGGGCAACAACTACGCCGGTGCAAACGTCTCGAACCTGGACGTCACGATCCGGACCTTGCAACGCTTTGCGCCGCAGGCGAAGGTGATCGTGTTCGTGCAGCCTCGCGAAGAACCCCATATCGGCAAGCTGCTGGAGCTGTTTCCCATCCATGCCGTGTTGACCTATCCGGTGTCAGAGCAGGCAATGAAGGCGGCATTGCAAGCCCCGGCGTAGTTCCGTTATCCGGTATGCATTCATGGGGTAGCAAGCCTTGTCTTGATGCAGTTAGGGTAAGCAGCTAAAGACTCGACTCAGCCCGGCCTTTGTCTGTCTCCTCAAGAACGCCGGGTTTGACGCGTTAACACGTTACATCCAACGATGCCGCCAACCGACGGCATCGTGTCCCCGGAAGTTCTTTCCCTTCAAGCCAAGGAAACCCATGCACTCCATCCGTTCTACCGGCTTGGTTTCTTCATTCCAGCCCAAACTCACCCTGACCTTGTTGCGGGCCGCACTATATGTGGCCTGCCTTGCCCCGCTGGCAGTCGGCGCATCCGAATTCACGCCACTGGGCGATCTGACAGGCGGGGGATTTACAAGTTATGCCACTGGCGTGAGCGATGACGGCACCGTTGTGGTGGGGCGCAGCACCGGTGCCAGCGGCTACGAGGCGACCCGCTGGACGCAGGCGGGCGGCATGGTGGGCCTGGGCGATCTGGCGGGAGGAATATTCGAAAGCCTGGCCAACGGCGTGAGCGGCGATGGCGCGGTGGTGGTGGGACGTGGACGCAGTAACGCGGGCAGCAACTTTGAGGCGTTCCGCTGGACGCAGGCGGGCGGGATCGTGGGCCTCGGCGATCTGCCGGGCGGACAATTCGAAAGTGAGGCTTTCGCCACAAACGGCGATGGGTCGGTCGTGGTGGGATATGGCAAAAACGGCAGCTTCGCCTATGAGGCGTTCCGCTGGACGCAGGTGGGCGGGATGGTGGGTCTCGGCGATCTGGCAGGCGGAAGCTTTTACAGTGTCGGCCTCGGCGTGAACGACGATGGCTCGGTCGTGGTGGGAATGGGCCGCAGCGCCAGCGGCTATGAGGCATTCCGCTGGACCCAGGCGGGCGGGATGGTGGGCCTCGGCGATCTGGCCGGCGGGTCTTTCTTCAGTGAAGCCTTCGGCGTGAGTGGCAATGGCTCGGTGGTGGTGGGATATAGCACGAGCGCCAACGGCCAGGAGGCGTTCCGCTGGACCCAGGCGGGCGGGATCGTGGGCCTCGGCGATCTGGCTGGCGGGGTATTCGACAGTGTTGCCAATGGCGTGAACAGCGATGGCTCAGTCGTGGTGGGACGCGGCGTTAACGCCAGCAACCACCAGCAGGCGTTCCGCTGGACGCAGGCGGGCGGGATGCAAAGCGTGACCGACTGGCTCTCGGCCGCAGGCGTGACTGTCGCGCCGGGCTATCGACTGGCCAGTGCCACGGACGTTTCGGCGGATGGCAGTACGGTTGTCGGGGAATCGTACGGCGGCCCGTCTGGCACCGAAGCCTTTCTGGCGCGCGTGTCGGCTGTGGGCAGTGGCTCGGTCAGCCTGGCCGGCTTGCAGCAAAGTCTGCTTGAAGCCAGCCGTGCGGGCGACATGACGCTTGGCATGAGCAATCTGGTGATGCATGGCGAGCACAGCCGGCCGCTGGCGCGCCGGGTGGCCGCGGGGAAAAAGGTTATCTGGGTATCGGGCGATTGGGGCACAGACAACCACGACACGCGCGACGGCGATCTGGGTGCGGCCGAGCTGGGGGGCGGGGCAAACCTGGGCAGCGTGCAGCTCAATCTGTCGCTGGGGCAAGCCTGGAGCAAACAAAATTTCGCGCTGGCGGGCGAAGCCCAATCCGATGGCACCTATTTGATGGCCGAGGCCTTGCTGCCGCTGCCGCAGAAGCTATGGGCGACATTTGCTGCCTACGGCATGTGGGGCGAGGCGGAGGTTCGCCGCGGCTATCTGAATGCGGGTTTGCCGACGACGTCCGACGGCAATGCCGATACGTCCACCTGGGGACTGCGCGCCCGGCTCGACTGGGATGCTGCGCTGTCGTTCGGGCAGATCAGCGCCACGCCCTACGCCGACCTGAGCCACAGCGAAACGCGCACGGATGCCTACACCGAAACCGGCGGCGGCTTTCCGGTGGCTTACGACGCGCGCACGAACAAGGCGACGCAGTTGCGCATCGGCGCCAATGGCAGCCATCCGCTTGCCGGTTCCATGCGGCTGATTGGCATCATCGAAGCCGCCCACCTGTTTCAGGAAAATCAGGCCAACACCCGGGGTCAGGTAGTGGGTCTGTTCGGTTTCGATATTGCCGGCACCGACAACAAGCAAACCTGGCTGCGCGCGGGCGGCGGCGTGGAAGGCAAGCTAGGGCGAGGCACGGCTTCGCTCATGCTGAATGTGACGACCGAAGGCGCAGCGCCCGACATGTGGCTGGCAACGGCTTACCATATGGCGTTTTGAACGGTGAATGAGTCAATGAAGCGGACGGCAGGCCCTTGCATCACACCGGTTCCGCCTGGCGCTGTGCGCAATGTGCTTCGCCTATTGATGCCCTTTGCCTTACGTGTACGGGTGACGCCCACGCCATGCAAGAAGCCCGAGGCCCACTAACATCATCGCGCTAGTGCGTGGCTCAGGCACGGGCGGGAAAACCAAGGGTAGCCCCGATGAGGTGGCGGCCGAAAACCCAGACGGTAGCTGCATCGAAATCGACGCCGTATTGTAGAAATCGACGACACCCTCATTCAAGCCAGGCAGGGAAAGGCTGGCGATAACCTCGGCAGTCATCGGCAAGGCTGAACCTGGACCGAAATAGCGGAAATTCACATTGCCGTTGAAGGTTTGTGTAAACGCCCCGGTAGTGGAAATCGAGCCGTTAACACTGAACAGGGTTGAGGGAGATATCCCTGCGTATAAATCACGTACCGACAAGCTGTAGTCCAGAAAACGGTTAAATTGAAAACCGTACAATGCCCCGGGAGAAATGTTGCCCCCCAGCGTGAGTGAGACGGGAATGCTGTACGTTCCATTAGCCAAACCTGCTGGTGGCGTAAGCAGCCAATGGTCGCTGTAATACACTTGTGCTGCAGCTTGACTGCTACCCAACCCGTTGCCACTCGACGTCGCGCGCAGGCCGATCGTACCGGTCGCCGCCTCTCCATGCAGATCGACGCTGGATGAAGTGCCCAGACAACCGGTCGCTCCGTTGAGCACAAAGGTATCCTGCTGGGTGTTCAGCGGAACCAGCTGGCTGAAATTACAGGCACCAGAGCCTCCGACGAGGGACACCACCCCGCCGAGTGTGGCGGTCGCATGGGCCTGATTGCCGACGAGAACTGCAACGGTAACAAGCGTGAATCCGAACAATGTTCGATGCAGTTTCATGGCGTGCCCCTTGAATAACGAACTGGCCCAATGCAACAGAAAAACCCAAATGCGAAATCAAGCATAGTTGGCGTAAATATGTTTACAAGCCCCATAACCAGTACATCGTTAAAGTTTCGAATAAGCCAGAAAAATGACGGTTTTCGCACTAAATTAGCGCACACCATAAGCTGTCTGGACCATAGTCAATGAGCATCACCCCATTCCAGGCACTGGCCTGTCCGCTGGACGGCACACCCTTGCATTGCACCGGTTCCGCCTGGCGCTGCGCGGCCGGCCACAGTTTCGACATCGCCAGCCAGGGCTACACGAATCTGTTACCGGTGCAAAACAAGCGCTCACGCGACCCGGGCGACAGCAAGGAGATGATCGCGGCGCGGCGGCATTTTCTGACGGCCGGCTTTTACCAGCCGATTGCCGCAGCGGTGAGCCGGGCGGTTCTGGCCGATCTGCCTGCTGACGCAAGCATCAGTTGTCTCGATGCTGGCTGTGGCGAGGGCTATTACCTGCGCCAGTTGGCGGCAGCGGTGCCGGAGGGTCAAACGCTGGCATTGCTGGGGCTGGATATTTCCAAGTGGGCGGTGCTGTCGGCGGCCAAACAGGACAGGCGACCTAACTGGGTGGTGGGCAGCAACGCCAATCTGCCGGTGCTGCCGGGCACGCTGGACCGCGTGCTGTGCATGTTCGGCTTCCCGGTATATGCGGAGTTTGCGCGGGTGTTGAAGCCGGGCGGTCGACTGTTGCAGGTCGACGCCGGGCCGGACCATCTGCGCGAACTGCGCGAAATCATCTACCCCAGTCTGAAACCGGAACGCACGGCCGAGCTGCACACGCCCGCAGGCTTCAGCCGCTTGCCGACGGAATCACTGCGCTTCTCGATCGAACTGACCCATGCCGAACAGATTGCCGATCTGCTGACCATGACGCCGCATCTCTACCGTGCCAGCGCCGAGGGCCGCGCACAGGCCGCTGCGCTGACGGCGCTGTCGCTCAGCGTGGATGTGCGGCTGACGGGTTTTGCGCGGAGCGAGTCAGTCTATGCATGACAAGTGTTTCCCGCCCATTGCCGACTTGCACGCGCGGGTGCTGATTCTCGGCAGCCTGCCCGGACAGGTATCGCTGCAGCGGCAGCAGTACTACGCCCAGCCGCAAAACGCGTTCTGGAAAATCATGGGACGCCTCTTTGATGCAGGCCCGGAATGGCCCTACGCCGATCGCATGCAACGCCTGGTACAAAACAGGATCGCCCTGTGGGATGTCTGCGCTTCTGCGCAACGGCCGGGCAGCCTCGACGCCGCGATCGTGCATTCGAGCGTGGTGCCGAACGAACTCGCTGCGTTCATCGAATCCCATCCGGATGTCGGTTTGATCTGCTTCAACGGCGGCAAGGCGGCCGACCTCTACCGGCGGCTCGTGCTGCCCGGCTTGCCCGCCACCCTGCGCGCCATCCGCTACGCAACGCTGCCGTCCACCAGTCCGGCCCATGCGGCCATGCCGTTTGAAGAAAAGCTGACACGCTGGGCGACCGTGCTGCAAAATCCGGATCAGCCAGACCCGAATATTTCTGGTCGTGGAACAAATCGACTGTAGCGAGCTGAAACACACCAGGCATTTCCCTAGGATAATGGCGGTTTCTGTCCCGACTCATCCAGGACGAGCATTGCATCCGATGCAGCAATCGACCTGGCAGCACACAAGCCACCCCCATGAATGCCCCCCTGATAATCCTGACGATCTCGTGTTTTGTGGCCCTGGCCATGGGCGCGATCCTGTTCACGATTGCGAAGACCTATCCCAAAAACATTCGCGGTCTGACCGAATGGAGTGCGGCCGCGCTCGTCATCGGACTCAGTCTGCCGCTGTTCATTGCCAGGGGCGTGATTCCGGACGCATTCAGCATTGTGTTGGCCAATCTGATGATCCTGATCGGCTTCATGATGATGAATCAGGGCGTCAGGAAGTTTGCAGGGGCGCCACCCCGGTCGAACCGGGTGGCGCTGGTTTTGTTCGTGCTTGCCTATGTTTCGCTGTTTGTGTGGTTCACCTTCATCCACTCGAATATCGGGATGCGGATTGCGACGATGAGTGCATTCACCCTCGTCGTCATTCTCGATCAGCTGGTTTTTGTGCTGAAGAAACTGCCCCCAACGACAGGACGCCATATTCTGGTTGCTTCGCTGGTTATCCTGATCGTGCCCAAGCTCATCCGGCTGGGCGGCTTGATGCTGGGATTCGACCCGCCTGTTGGTGTGTTCGACCCATCGATTCCGCAGCTTGTCTATCTCGCCATTCCTTCCATCACGATTCCGCTCGGAACGATCAGCCTCATCTTGCTCGCGGCTGAAAAACTGCACCGGGACCTGGAATTCATCAGCCGCTACGACGACCTGACGCAATGCCTCAACAAAAAAGCGGCGATGGAGGAATTGCAGCGGGAAATTGCCTGGACCAAACGACACGGCAACAAGCTGTCGATCATGCTCATCGATCTGGACAATTTCAAGAACATCAACGACACGCACGGCCATCTCGAGGGCGACAAGGTGCTGGTCGATTTTTCCGGCAAGGCCAAAACCGCACTCCGGGAGACTGACCGGCTCACGCGTTTTGGCGGCGATGAATTCATGGCCATCCTCCCGGACACGGATGCCGAACACGCCACGCTCACAGCAGACCGCTTGCACCAGGCAGGGAAAACAGGCCAGCCGATCGCCTGGTCAGTCAGTATTGGCATTTCGGAATGGCTGGGCCAGGATGACTCGCTGGCGGCTTTGCAGACCCGCGCAGACCAGGCGCTTTACAAGGCCAAGGCCCTGGGCCGCAACCAGACCCAATCCATTTGAAACCTTGCCTCACCATGACCGACACGCCCCCCACCCAGCTCGACGCTGCACATTTCGACAGCAAGGCCCGTCTATGGGACGACAACCCGGTGTTCCGGGAACGCGGACTGAAAATCGCGCAGGCCATCCGGCAAGCCGTGCCCTTGCATCCCCGGATGCGCGCGCTCGATTACGGCTGCGGCACCGGCCTGCTGTCGTTTCCGCTCAAGGATGAACTCGGCGCGATCCTGCTGGCAGACAGTTCGAGCGGCATGCTGGAGGTGGTGAAAGAAAAAATCGCTGCGCAAGGGGTGCGCAACATGACGCCGCTGCAGCTGGATCTGCTGAGCGACCCGGCCCCCTCCGAAAGATTCGACCTGATCGTCACCGCAATGACGCTGCACCATGTGCCCGACACCGATGCCATCCTGCGCATCTTCCACGACTTGCTGCAGCCCGGCGGCTATCTGTGCATCGCCGACCTCGATCGGGAAGACGGCTCCTTCCACGGCCTCGAGGTCGACGTTCACCACGGCTTCGAGCAGGCCGACCTGGGACGGCGCGCTACACAAGCCGGTTTTTCCGATATCCGGTTCCAGCCCGTGTTCAGCATTGCCAAGGAACGCGAGCGCGGGACACGGGACTACCCGGTGTTTTTGATGACGGCCCAGCGCGCGCGTCATCCCTGATCCCGGCCACAAGACATGACATCCGTGACGCACACCCACAGCGGAATTGAATTCCGATTAACGGGACCCGCGGTTCATCCGGACATCGGGCACGGCTTGTGAGCGTCATCCCGCCCTATCAGCTCCTCGCCGATGCGGTGCTGTTTGTGCACCTCGCCTTCGTCGTGTTTGTCGTGGGCGGGCTTGTCTTCATTGTCGTGGGCAGCTGGCGCGACTGGCGCTGGGTCAGGTCTCTGTGGTTCCGTCTGGCGCACCTGGCCGCCATCACGGTGGTGGTCGCCCAATCCTGGCTTGGCGCAGCGTGCCCACTGACCGCGATTGAAATGTGGTTGCGCGCCAGGGCCCGGGAAACAACCTACTCAGGAAGCTTCATCGAGTATTGGCTGCAGAACGTGCTTTACTTCGAGGCGCCTGGCTGGGTATTCACGCTGGTCTACACCCTGTTTGGGCTGATCGTCGCAGCCACATGGTGGTCCGTCCCGCCCCGGCGCAATCAACCCTCCCTAAAAAAGAGGTTTGATTTTTTGTTCAATAACAGGCGCCAGACTGAGCTAACCTGCCCGGTACTCCCTTCAAATTCAAACCTTGATATGACCCCCAACGAAATGCGAATCGCAGACCCTGATGTCAGCCTCGTAGCCGACGAGAAAGACCTGCTCAACGAACTGCTGACCCTGCCGGGCGCGAACGTGCTCGAACTCGGTTGCGGCAAGGCGGACAAGACCCGGCTGCTTGCCCAGACGGCGGCTTCGGTGCTGGCACTGGAAGTGGACACGATCCAGCTCGCCGACAACCAGGCATCGGATGCGCCCGCCAATATCCGCTTCGAGTTTGGCGGCGCCGAGGCCATCCCGGCTGCGGACGCGTGCTTCGACATCGTGATGATGTTCAAGTCGCTGCATCACGTTCCCACCGACCTGATGGACGACGCGCTGACCGAGATTCACCGGGTATTGAAACCGGGGGGCATGGCTTATATTTCGGAACCGGTTTACGCCGGCGAATTCAACGACATCCTGCGGCTGTTCCACGACGAAAAAGCCGTGCGCGATGCGGCGTTTGCGGCAGAGCTGAAGGCGGTTTCCACACACAAGCTGTCGCTGCTGAAACAGACCTTTTTTCTGCAGCCGATGCACTTTGCGGATTTCAGGCAGTATGAGGACCGCATCCTCAAGGTGACGCACACCGACCACTCGTTATCGCCCGAGCTGATCGACACCGTGCGCACGAAATTCAATCAGCACATGACCCCCGAGGGGGTGACTTTCCACATGCCCATCCGGGTCGATTTGTTCACGAAAGCCGCATGAACCGGGGAGCCGGGTTCCACTCGGCCCGCGCCGACGGCTGACTGTTCAGGCTATCGTCGCCCCTTCTGGTCCAGAGCAAGCAGGAACACAGCGCGACCGATGCGGAACTGGGGCTGTGAGCCTGTAGCCGAGGCCGATTCAGGACCACACGCCCGGCCGCGTCGTAAAGCTGTCCAGCACGCGCAAATAACTCGCACGCGCCACCACCGAAGGATCGGGCAGGTTTTGCTGGCTCATGCTGCCTTTCAGTTGCGCGACCGATTCATATTCCTTTGCTTCCATCCAGTTCTGCAAAAACGCCAGGATTTCGGTCAGCTTGCCGGGCCCGTGCTGCAGCAGGCAGGAAGCGAGATGCACCACATCGGCGCCGGCCAGCAGCAGTTTCAGGGTTTCGTCCAGGCCGTGAACGCCACCGGTGGCCGCCAGCGTGAGGCGGGTGCGGCCATGCAGGATGGCGATCCAGCGGATGCGCAGCAGCGCCTCGTCGGGATGCGACAGATGCAGCTGATCGACCATGCGTAATGCTTCGAGGTCGATGTCGGGCTGGTAGAAGCGATTGAACAGCGCGACACCGTTCGCCCCAGCCATTTCCAGCTGCTTCACGAAATGCGGCAGCGAGGAAAAATACGGCGACAGCTTCATCACGATGGGCAGGCTGACCACCTGACGCAGTTCGGTCAGCAGCTCGATGTAGCGGGCCTCCACTTCGGTGCCGGCGTGCTGCATGTCGGCCGCCACGTGATAGACGTTGAGCTCGAGGGCATCGGCACCGGCCTGTTGCAATTCGCGGCCGAGCGCCACCCAGCCGGACGGGGAGACGCCGTTGAGGCTGGCGACCACGGGAATCTCCAGCCGCCGCTTGAGCTGATGCAGATGCGACAGATAGCGTTCCAGCCCGCCCTGAGAATCGCCGACATCGGGCAGGAACCCATCCGCCTCGCCGTGCCCGATGCCGGCGTGCAGCAGGAAGCGATCCATCATCGCGTCTTCCGCCCGCAATTCCTCCTCGAACAGGGAATACATCACCAGCGCGGCGGCGCCGGCGTCTTCCAGGCGCAATGCGGTGTCGAAGTCGCGCGACAGCGGCGAGGCCGAGGGCACCAGCGGGTTCTTGAGCGTGAGGCCAAGGTAGTCGGTGGAAAGATCGATCATGTCAGGCTCCGGGTTTCGATTCGTCGGCATGGCCCTGTGCCATGTCCTGATACATCCTGAAGCGCCGCTCGGCGTCCTGCTGCGCCTGGTCCAGAAAATGTTGCGCGGCTTCGGGGTGGCTGCGCTGCAGCATGGCGAAGCGGGTTTCCGACTCCATGAAGGCCTCGATCGGCTGGCTCGGCGCGGCGGAATCGAGCTTGAAGGGGTTGCCGCCCGCCTCCGCCAGACGCGGGTCGAAGCGGATCAGCGGCCAGTGCCCGCTCTTCACCGCCATCTCCTGCTGGCGCTGGTTGTAGAGCAGGTCGTAGCCGTGGGCAATGCAGGGGCTGTAGGCGACGATCAGCGAGGGGCCGTCGTAGGCCTCGGCTTCGTGGAACACGCGCAGGGTCTGGGTATCCTTGGCGCCGTAAGCCACCGTCGCCACATACACGTGGCTGTAGTCGCTGGCGAGCTTGGCGAGGTCTTTCTTCGCGGTGGCCTTGCCGCCGGCGGAGAACTTGGCGACTGCGCCGATCGGCGTCGCCTTTGAAGTTTGCCCGCCGGTGTTGGAGTACACCTCGGTGTCGAGCACCAGAATGTTGACGTCGTACGGCAGTGCCAGCACGTGGTCGAGGCCCCCGTAGCCGATGTCGTAGGCCCAGCCGTCGCCGCCGATGATCCACACCGAGCGGCGGATCAGCCATTCGGCGACACTGACGAGTTCCCTGGTGCGCGGGTGCTTCGACGTAGCCAGTTTGTCGAGCAGCAGCGCGACCCGGCCGCGCTGTTCGACTATGCCGGCCTCCTCGCGCTGGTCGGCGCTGACCAGCGCCTCGGCCAGGTCGCCACCGATGTCGTTCGCCTGTTCACGCACCAGCTGTTTCGCATACGCCATCAACTGGTCGGCAGCGAGCCGCATGCCCAGGCCGAATTCGGCGTTGTCCTCGAACAGCGAATTGCTCCACGCCGGACCGCGCCCGGCGCCGTTCACCGTGTAGGGGGTGGACGGCAAATTGCCGCCGTAGATCGACGAACACCCGGTGGCGTTGGCGACCAGCATGCGGTCGCCGAACAGTTGTGTTGCAAGACGGATGTAGGGCGTTTCGCCGCAGCCGGCGCAGGCACCGGAAAACTCGAACAAGGGATCGAGCAGCATCGAACCCGGAAGGGTGCCGTGTTTGATCAGGCTGCGGTCGAACTCGGGCAGGCGCAGGAAGAAGGTGAAGTTGTCGCGCTCCTGATCGCGCAAGGGAGCGACCGGCGCCATGTTCACCGCGCGGCGAGAAACATTCGACTTGTCGTGAATTGGGCAGGCTTCGACGCAGTCGCCGCAGCCGGTGCAATCCTCCGGCGCCACCTGGTAGCTGATGTGGGTGCCAGCGGGCAGGTCCTTGCTCTTCGCCGGCACGTACTTGAAGGTCGGCGGCGCACTGGTTGCGGCGTCAGCGCTGAAGGCGCGCGCGCGGATCGCACTGTGCGGGCAGACGAACACGCACTTGCCGCACTGGGTGCAAATGTCGGCTTCCCACACCGGGATTTCCAGCGCGATGTTGCGCTTTTCGTATTGCGCGGTGCCGAGCGGGTAGGTGCCGTCTGCGGGCAGCATCGACACCGGCAGGCGGTCGCCGTGGCCCTGGTAGATCGGCAGGGTGAGGTCGCGCACGAAGTCGGGAATGGGCGCGGCCGTTCCCACTGCGGGGCTCAGCTCAGGCGGTTTTTCGGCTTCGCCAGCCGGCGGGATAACAAGCTGATGCAACTCCGCCAGCGTCGTGTCGATGGCGCGGTAATTCAGCTCGACCAGGCGCTTGCTCTTTTTGCCGTAGGTCTTGTCGACCGCATGCTTGATCGCGGCGATCGCCGCGTCTTTCGGCAGGATGCCGGAGATGGCGAAGAAGCAGGTCTGCATGATGGTGTTGATGCGCCGCCCCATGCCGGCCTTGGCGGCCACGGCGTAGGCGTCGATCACCCACAGCTGCAGGCGCTTGTCGCGGATCTGCGCGCGCAGGGTCTCGGGCAAGGTATCCCACACCTGATCCGGCGGCGCCGGGGTATTGAGCAGAAACACGCCATCGGGTGCGGCATGTGCCAACAGGTCATAGCGCTCGACGAACACCGGCTGATGGCAGGCGACGAAGCCGGCCATGCCCGCCTCGATCAGATAGGTGGAACGGATCGCCGCCGGACCAAAGCGCAGGTGCGACACCGTCACCGCACCAGACTTCTTCGAGTCGTAGACGAAGTAGCCCTGCGCCTGCAGGTCGGTGGCTTCGCCGAGAATCTTGATTGAGTTCTTGTTGGCCGACACCGTGCCGTCTGCGCCCAGCCCCCAGAACACGGCGTGCTGCAGTTGGCGCGACGCGTCGGTGCGGAACGTCTCGTCCCACGGCAGCGACAGGTGGGTGAGGTCGTCGTGGATGCCGACGGTGAACTGACGTTTGGGTGCAGAACGCGACAGCTCATCGAACACCGATTTCACCATGCCGGGCGTGAATTCCTTGCTCGCCAGGCCATAGCGGCCGCCGATGACACGCGGCATGCTGCGCGCGCCGTCCGCCGCCGCCTGCGCCAGTGCGGTCACCACGTCCTTGTAGAGCGGCTCGCCGTCGGCGCCCGGCTCCTTGCAACGGTCGAGCACGGCGATGGCTGTTGCGGTGTGCGGTAGCGCGTCCAGCAATGCAGTTGGCGAAAATGGCCGGTACAGCCGCACCTTCAACACCCCCACTTTTTCGCCGCGGGCCAGCAGATGATCGACCGTCTCGTGCACCGTCTCGGCACCAGACCCCATCAGCACGATGACGCGCTCGGCGTCGGCCGCGCCGACATACTCGAACAGTTTGTAATGGCGCCCGGTGAGCTCGCCAAAGCGGTCCATCGCGTCCTGCACGAGCTGCGGAAAGCTGTCGTAGAACGGATTGGCACGTTCGCGCGACTGGAAAAACACGTCCGGATTCTGCGAGGTGCCGCGCAGCACCGGGTGCTCGGGTGACAGCGCGCGGGCGCGATGCGCCGCGATCAAATCAGCATCGAGCATGGCGCGCACGCTATCGGCGTCCACCGCGGTGATCTTCGCCACCTCGTGCGAGGTGCGGAAGCCGTCGAAGAAATGGATCACCGGGATGCGCCCGGCCAGCGTGGCCGCCTGCGCGATGACCGCGAAATCCTGCGCCTCCTGCGGCGAGTTTGCGGCGAGCATGGCGCAACCGGTGGCGCGGCAGGCCATGACGTCGGACTGGTCGCCAAAGATCGACAGTGCGTGCGTCGCCAGCGTCCGCGCTGCCACATGCAACACAAACGGCGTCAACTCGCCGGCGATCTTGTACAGGTTGGGGATCATCAACAGCAAGCCCTGGCTGGCGGTAAAGCTCGTCGCCAGCGCGCCTGACGTGAGCGCGCCGTGCAATGCGCCGGCGGCACCGCCTTCCGACTGCATTTCGATGATGGTCGGCACCGCACCCCACAAATTGGTCCGGCCCTGTGATGCCCATTCGTCGGCCCATTCGCCCATGCTTGACGCGGGCGTGATGGGGTAGATCGCAACCACCTCGTTGCCGAGGTAGGCCATGCGGGCAACGGCCTCGTTGCCGTCGATAGTGAGCGTGGTTCTTGACGCGTCAGCGTCTTTAGAACCACGGCCTACCCCTTGCGGGTGAAGCGTGGTGGTCATGGCATGCATTTCCAGGACAAATCTGTCCTTTATTCTAGCCCCGCGTGACGAATCAGCCAGTGCCGTGACCAGGCGCACGCCGATGCGCAGCGTCCAAATTGAGCGCGGCGCATCCTGTAAACTCGAAGTCATCCTCGCGTGACGGAACGTCTGCCGATTTTTTACTATGCCGCACAGTGTCGACCTCATCACCACGATTGCCGCCGCACTGGGGCTGGCGCTGGTCTTCGGTTTCATCGCCGTTCGCCTGAGGCTGCCCGCGCTGGTGGGTTATCTGCTCGCCGGCATCCTGATCGGGCCCTTCACGCCCGGTTTCGTTGCCGATACCGCGCTGGCAGGACAGCTGGCCGAAATCGGGGTGATGCTGCTGATGTTCGGCGTGGGACTGCATTTTTCGCTCGACGATCTGCTGTCGGTAAAGAAGATCGCGCTGCCCGGTGCGGTGGTGCAGATCGCGGTGGCCACCCTGATGGGCATGGGCCTGGCCACCTGGTGGGGCTGGGACCTGATGGCCGGAATCGTGTTCGGCCTGTCGCTCTCGGTAGCGAGCACGGTGGTGCTGCTGAAGGCGCTGGAAAGCCGGGGCGTGCTGGCGACGCCGAATGGCCGCATCGCGGTGGGCTGGCTGGTGGTCGAAGACCTGGTAATGGTGCTGGTGCTGGTATTGCTGCCCCCGCTCGCAGGCATGTTCGGCGGTAGCACGGCGACAGCGCACGAAGGCAACCTGCTGGCCACGCTGGCGATCACGCTCGGCCAGGTGGCGCTGTTCATTGCGCTGATGCTGGTGGTGGGACGGCGGCTTTTCCCCTGGCTGCTGTGGCAGGTGGCCCGGACCGGTTCGCGCGAACTGTTCACGCTGTGCGTGGTGGCCGCCGCACTCGGCATCGCCTACGGCTCGGCGGCGCTGTTCGGCGTGTCGTTCGCGCTGGGGGCATTCTTTGCCGGCATGGTGCTGCGCGAATCGGCGTTGAGCTACCGCGCCGCCGAGGAGTCGCTGCCGCTGCGCGATGCGTTCGCGGTGCTGTTCTTCGTCGCGGTGGGCATGCTGTTCGATCCGCGCGTGCTGATGGAGCAGCCGCTGCAAGTGCTGGCCGTGGTTGCCATCATCATATTCGGCAAATCGCTGGCAGCATTTTTGCTGGTGCTGGCGTTCCGCTATCCGCTCAACACCGCGCTCACGGTGTCCGCCAGCCTTGCGCAGATCGGCGAGTTCTCGTTCATCCTGGCCGGGCTGGGCGTCACGCTCGGCGTGCTGCCGGTAGCAGGACAAAGCCTGATCCTGGCAGGCGCGCTGATTTCGATCGCGCTCAATCCGCTGGTATTCCAGATGGTGGAGCCGGCGCAGGCCTGGATCCGCTCACGCTCCCGCCGCGCGCGCGAACTGGAACAGCGCGACGACCCGCTGGCCGAGCTGCCCGCCGACGTCGCGTCCCACTCCCTGAGCGGCCACGTGGTGCTGGTGGGATTCGGCCGGGTGGGGCAGCGCATCGCCGAGGCGCTTGACGAACGCGGCCTGCCCTATGTGGTCGCCGAGCAGCAGCGCGAGGCCGTCGAGAAACTGCGTTGGCGCGGTATTCACGCGGTCGTCGGCGATGCGTTCGAGCCGGCGGTGTTGATCCAGGCGCATGTCGCACGCGCGCAAATGCTGGTGATCGCCACGCCCGACACGTTCAAGGCCCGCAAGATGATCGAGATTGCGCGCACCCTCAACCCGCGCATCCACGTCATCGTGCGCAGCCACAGCGAGGACGAAGCCGCGCTGCTGCGCCGCGAACACGCTGTCGAGGTGCTGGTGGGGGAACGGGAACTGGCTAACAGCATGGTGCATCATGTGAGCGAGCATGCTGAGGCGCACGCCGCGGCACAGCATTGAGCGGCCATTTTTCAAGCGGTACGGCATGACACGACGATTTTGCGCACCCGCAGCGTCCCTGCCGATGGTCCGCCAAAGGAGGCGCAGGCTAAAATCAGCAAGCGGCGCATCATCAAGCTAAAACTCACGCCCATTCAACCAACCCCACACCTGAAGAAACCGGATATGTCAAAAAAGGCAGCAGCCGAGACCTTGCTCCCAGATCCCAAGCAAAACTGCCTCTTGGCAGCGCTGCCCGCGCAGGATTACGAGCGCCTATTGCCCGATCTTGAACTCGTTGACATGCCATTGGGATGGACGATGTTCGAGTCGGGTGACCATGTGAAATACCTATACTTTCCGATCAGCGGCATTGTTTCGCTCATTTATGCCCTGGAAAACGGAGGCTTTAGCGAAACCGCTCTGGTGGGCAACGAGGGGTTGGTCGGGATTTCCATTTTCATGGGGGGCGAAAGCATGCCGAGCAGCACGGAAGTGCAAAGCCCAGGCAAGGCTTATCGACTCAGCCGAAAAGTGATGCAACGAGAATTCGCGCTAGGCGGCCAACTCCAAGACCTGGCATTGCTTTTCACGCAGGCCATGATTTGCCAGACCTCTCAAACGGCCGTGTGCAACCAGCACCACACACTGGATCAGCAAATGTGCCGCTGGCTGTTGATGAGCATCGATAGACTGCATGGCAATGAATTAGAGATCACGCAACAGATGATCGGGCGGCTGTTGGGTGTCCGCCGGGAAAGCGTGACGCAAACCGTTGGGCTGTTGCAGAAAGATGGCTTGATCGAACGCGGACGCGGTCGCATCACGGTGGTGAATCGCCGCAAGCTTGAAAAGCGGGCATGTGAATGTTATGCGGCGGTTAAAGACGAGTACAAGCGCCTGCTCCCAGCCGTCCGAAGTTCAAAATGAGCAGCAAGTGATTACCGGTTGATCAGGTCTGAACTTCTACACCTGAACGTCTTCCGTTGCCGGACCGTCAAGAATCGGGCGCTTCACCGCGCCATGCCTTGAGCTTGCGCCACAATGACGCGCGGTTGATGCCCAGAATCTGTGCTGCGACCGTCTGGTTGCCCTTCACTTCTTCGAGCACGCGGTTGATGTAGGTGTGCTCCTGTTCCTCCAGGGTGGGCAGGCGCCCCTCGATCTTGCGTAAGCTGAATCCTTCTGCTTCTTGGTGCAGGGTTTCGGGCAGGTGCGCCACCTCGATGGTATTGCCCTGTGCCATGGCGGTGCCGCGTTCGATCAGGTTCTCCAGTTCACGCACATTGCCGGGAAACGGGTAGTCCATCAGCCGCGCCAGCACCTCGCTGGAGATCTGCGTCACCGGTTTTTTCATCCGGCCCGCATACTTGAGCAGAAAATGCTGCGCGAGCAGCGGAATATCGCCCTTGCGCTGTGCCAGCGGCGGAATGCGCAGGTTGACCACGTTCAGGCGGAAATAAAGGTCTTCGCGAAAGCTGCCGTTTTTAATGGCTTCGCTGACGTCGCGATTGGTGGCCGCCAGCACCCGCACGTCGCTCTTGATCGCCCGCGTTCCGCCGACCCGCAGCACCTCTTTTTCCTGCAACACCCGCAACAGTTTGACCTGCATCGACGGCGTCATTTCCGTCACTTCATCGAGGAATAGCGTGCCGCCTGCGCTTGCTTCGATCAGGCCTTTCTTCAGCGCGATGGCGCCGGTGAACGCACCCTTTTCATGGCCGAACAGTTCGTTGGTCAGCAGCTGCTCGCTGAATGCGCCACAGTTGATTGCGGTGTAGGGGCCATGGGCCCGGTTGCTCTGCCGGTGCAGGGTTTTTGCGAACAACTCCTTGCCGGTGCCGCTCTCGCCGGTGATGAGCACGCTGCAGTCAGTCGGTGCGATCTGTTTCGCCATGTCCAGCAGTCGCTGCATCTCGACATCCTGGGTAACGATGCCGTCGCCGTCCCGGTAGTGCTCGACTTCACGTCGCAGATCGGCGTTCTCGCGCCGCAGGCTCACTTTCGCCAGCGCCTCGGCCACCACCTTGCGCACCTCGTCGAGCCGGAAAGGCTTGGCAATGTAGTAGAACGCGCCGTGTTTGAGCGCCTGCACGGCGGATTCCGCCGTCGCGAAGCCGGTGATGAAAATCACTTCCGCCCCCGGCTGCCGCTCACGGCTCGCCTTCAGCACGTCCATGCCATCGACGCCTTCCATGCGCAAATCGGTCAGCACCACATCGAACTCGTACTTTTCCAGCAGCGCCACTGCTGCGGCGCCACTCCGGACGGCGGTCACCTGATAGCCTTCCTTTTCCATCACGTGCTGGAGATTGCTCAGGGCGATGTCCTCGTCATCCACGATTAACAGACGTGCATTCATTAAAACGCTCCCGTGTTATGGCTTGCGTCGGTTGCGGGCAGACGGATGCAGAACGTCGCACCCTGCCCCAGTGTGCTCTGCACGGCGATGCAACCACCGTGCTCGTCGACAATTTCATAGGCCACAAACAACCCAAGCCCCATGCCATGACCGACATCTTTGGTGGTGAAAAACGGGTCGAATATGCGCGGCAAAAGATCCGGCGCGATGCCCGGCCCGTTGTCCGTCACACGAATTTCCACCATGGTGCCTTGCTTGCCGCATCCCTCGCCGAGCGCGGTGCCCGCAGGCGGCTCGCTGGCGTGCACAAGCTGCGCGGAAATATCCATTCGTCCCTGCGGCCCCAGGCCTTCCATGGCATTGCGGATCAGATTGACGAATACCTGCTGCAAGCGCTGGGCATCGGCCGGCACGCTCAGATCCTCGGCAATGGACAACTGCACCACCGATTTGGCTGACACCTCGCCGCGCACAAAACCGACCGTTTGCGCCACCAGCGGTCGCAGCAACACGGCTTCCTTGCGAAATGCCCGCTCGCGCGAAAAATCCAGCAGCGAATGGACGATGCTGCGTGCCCGCTCAGTCTGCTGATCAATCTGCTCCAGATAGCGTCGCTGCGTCGCTGCGTCGCATTCGCCCTCCTCTTCCAGCAGGATCTGGCAGGAACTCGAAATATTCGACAACGGGTTGTTCAATTCATGTGCCACGCCGGACAGCATGGTTCCGAGCGACACCATCCGCTCCGATCGCATGAGCGATTTTTGCCGCAGGTCCAGTTCCTGCAGCATGTGGTTAAAGGCCGCGATGATGGACAGGATTTCACGATCGTTCGACGGTGCCAGCAAGGTTTCGCGGTGGTCGGCAGAAATGGCCGCCACGCTGGATTCCATTTCTTTCAGCGGCTTGACCACCCGTTGCGACAGCACGCGGCCGATCACCACGATCAACAGCGCCATGCTCAAAATGACGCCCAGCAGCAGCGTGCGAAAAGAAACCAGAGTGGATTGGATCTGGTGCCGTTCGGTTTCGGCCAGCGCCTCGGCGATGGCGACGACGCGCTGTCCAAGCTGGCGCACTTGCGGTTCGAGCGCATCGAGCTGCTGCGGATCGACGGCGGTCAGGGCTGCCATCTGGCCTTGATAGCGGGTGAGGCGGGTGTGCAACTGGCTCAGGCGTGCTTCAGGCGCAATGGCCACGAAATCCGCACGGTTGGCCATGAGCATTTCCTGCGCCAGCTGGATGTATCGGCCGTTTTCCGCCAGATCGGCAGCTTGATGATGGAGGAAATAATTACGTTCGAAACGGCGAATCTCGAGCACCGTGTTGAACAGATCCGTGGCACGCTGACCCAGTACCACGCGCGCTTCCAGCGTGCGCAGCTCGCCGACGAAAAACAGCGAGGCCACCAAAATGATCGCCGCCACCGCGTAATAGCCCAGCGTGATTTTCCCCCGCAGGGAATGGCGCGAAGGCGATTTTTGACTTGAAACCGGCGCAGGGGGCATTTATTTGCAGCAACAAAAACAATATAGATGCATTTTGCAACATTCGTTGCAAATCTTCAAATCCGTCACTAAAACTGCATTATTCCTTTAAATACATATGAATAAAAACACAGCTCAAACAGCGTGAGTTGCGTAATGCAACACAACGCATAACCGCCTCCCAGGCAACGATCCTGATAGTCATTTAGAAACAACAAGATATAAACATGGAACGCATCGTGCTTTGTTCATGACATCACAACCCCCTGGACCGAGTCGCCCCATGAACACTCTCGCCAACAAAATTCTCAATGCCCTGTCTTTCGCCAACGTCAGCAATCTGGGGGAATTCCACGCCCTGCTGCGCCAGCTTGACGCGCCAGATAGATCTCCTCCTGCTCGCGAAACCGCACGCCATAAAGTGGCGGCCCCGGGGCCCGAAGCTGCGCCGGTTCACGGATACATTCAGGGCGCGGTATAAGACATGGCTACATTTGCCGACTTTGAAACCGATTTGATGGCGTTCTCCGTCAGCGCCGCCATCGTGGCCACGTATTACGGTTTTCTCAATATGAAGGTGCGCTCGAACGCCACCTACACCATCCATGGCGTCAACGCGCTGGCGCGCAGCCTGTGGGTGGAGCACATCATGCGCACCCCGTCCAAGGACGTGATGGCGGTGCAGACCATGCGCAACTTCATCATGGGCTCCTCGCTCATGGCATCGACCGCTGCGCTGCTCATCATCGGCACGCTCACCCTGTCGGGCCAAGCCGAGAACATTGCGCAAAGCTGGCATGCATTGAGCGTCAAGGGATCATTTGCGACCGAGCTGTGGATCATCAAGGTGATGTTCCTGCTGCTGGATTTCATCGTGGCCTTCTTCGCCTTCGCCATGTCGGTGCGCCTGGCCAACCATGTCGTGTTCATGGTGAACGTGCCTGAACAAGGCGCCCACCATAACTTCACACCCAAGGCCGTTGCGCGGCGTCTGCAACGGGCGGGCAACATGTTTGCCATCGGCATGCGCGCCTTCCTTTTTGCGGTTCCGCTGGTGTTCTGGTTGTTTGGGCCGTATTTCCTGCTGCTTTCGTCAGTGGGTCTGGTGGTCGCGCTCTATCACCTTGATCGCTGCGAACCGGAAGAGGTACTGGAACCCGAGATCAAGCCTGCCATTCCCGCACAGGTCATGCAGGCGAAATACGCCAAATAAGCTGCTGGTTCAGGCAAACAGGAACTTGATCCCCACCGCGTGCCAGTGCACGGACTCGTCTTCCAGCGCGCGCTGCGTCAGGGGACGGCGCTCCAGCCAGCCCTCGGGCAAGGTAAGACGGAAACGCTTGCTGGTGGCCTCCACCTTGATGTCGGGTAAACGCGGTTCGGCTCGGTTGCGGCAAAGAATCACGGCCTGACGCAACAGCCACACCAGCAGACGGTCGCTGTCCGGCAAGCCGGCTTCCGGGGCAAATTCCGGCAGTTTGTTGAGGGCGCCCCGCTGGGCGCGCGCCAGCAGCGCCAGACGCGACTGGTCCGAGCGCGAAAACCCTGGCATGTCGGCATTTTCCAAAATGTAGGCGGAATGACGGTGATAGCCGCCATGCGACACCGACAGGCCAATTTCATGCAGCCGCGCAGTCCAGTCGAGAAACTGCACGTCGTTTTCGCTGGCCGCTTCGGCACCTGCCGCACTCAGCAGCTTGAGCGCCACGCGGTTGACGCGCGCGGCCTGCTGGTTGTCGATGTGGTAGCGGCGCATGAACTCGTCGACCGTCGCTTCGCGCATGTCCTGTTTATGAAAGCGCCCCAGCAGGTCGTACAGAATGCCTTCGCGCATTGCGGTTTCGGCCACGTCCATCTGCTCGATGCCAAGCTCGGAAAACAGACCCATCATGATGGCAAAGCCGCCGGCAATCACCGGGCGACGGTCGCGTGTCAGCCCCGCCAGGTCGAGCGCGTCGATATGCCCGGCCTTGACCATCAGGCCGCGCAGCTGCGCCAGACCCTGCGCGGTGATGCCATTTTCGGAAAGGCCGTTGAGTTCGAGGATTTCGCGCAGCGCACGTGCGGTGCCGGATGAGCCGATCGCCTGCTGCCAGTTGCCGTGGGCAAATTCCTGGGTGATGCGCTCGACTTCGGCGCGCGCGGCCATTTCGGCGGCTTTTAGCGCAGCTTTGTCGAGCACGCCATCGGCAAAAAAACGCCGCGAGAAATTGACGCAGCCCATGTGCAGGCTTTCGCGCGCCAGCGGCTTGAGCCCCTGGCCAATAATGAACTCGGTGGAACCGCCGCCAATGTCGACCACCAGCCGCTTGTCGGGAGAGGCCGTCAACGAATGCGCGACGCCCAGATAAATCAGCCGTGCTTCTTCACGTCCGGCGACGATTTCGATGGGATGACCCAGGGCAATTTCGGCCTTGGGAATGAACACATCGGCATTCTTTGCGATCCGTAACGAAGAGGTGCCGACGCAGCGGATGGCTTCCGGCGACAAGCCGCGCAGGCGTTCTCCAAAACGGTGCAGGCAGGCCAGCGCGCGCGTCTGGGTGGCTTCGTCGAGCTGTTTATCGTCGGTCAGGCCACCAGCGAGGCGCACGGTTTCCTTCAGGGAATCGAGCGGATACAACTGATCACCTGCCACCCGCACCACTTCAAGACGGAAGGAGTTGGAGCCGAGATCGACGGCGGCAAGCGTGTCGTAAGTTTTCATGCGAAGCGGGTCATGCGATGGCGCCAAAAAAGAGATAAGCCATGCCAATGGCGGCAATAATGCCCGCCGCATCGGCTATCAGACCACAGGTGACGGCGTGACGCACGCGCTTGATGCCGACCGCGCCGAAGTACACCGCCAGGACATAAAACGTGGTTTCAGTGCTGCCCTGCACAATGGAGGCGAGACGACCGGCGAAGGAATCCGCGCCGTGGGTTTGCATGGTATCGATCATCATGGCGCGCGCGCCGCTGCCCGAAAAAGGTTTCATCAAGGCGGTGGGCAGCGCGTCGACCCAGCGGGCGTCGAACCCGAGCGCCAGCACACCATCGCGCACCGCGTTCATCAACAGGTCCAGCGCACCACTGGCGCGAAACACCGCAATCGCCACCAGCATGGCGACAAGATACGGAATGATCGTGACCGCCGTGTGAAAGCCTTCCTTTGCGCCTTCGATGAACGCCTCGTAAGCGTTGACCCGGCGCCGCACCGCCATCAGCAAAAAGGTCACGATCAGGCTGAACAGCAACACATTACTCAAAATGGACGACTGCCGCGTCATCTCCGCCGCATCGAGGCTGCTGAAGTACGCCACCAGCCCGCCGATCAGCGCGGTCGCGCCGCCCAGATACGCCAGGGTGACGCGGTTCCACAGCTGCAGGCGCTGGTACATCCCGGTGACCAGCAGCCCGCACAGCGTGCCGATGTAAGTGGTGATGAGCAACGGCACGAACACGTCGGTCGGATCGGCCGCGCCCAGCTGCGCGCGGAAGGTGAAGATGGTCACCGGCAACAGGGTGACCGAGGCGGTGTTGATCACCAGAAACAGGATCTGCGCGTCGCTGGCAATATCGGGTGTGGGATTGAGTTTTTGCAGTTCCTGCATCGCCTTGATGCCCAGTGGCGTGGCGGCATTGTCGAGTCCCAGCATGTTGGCGCCCATGTTCATGGTCATCGCGCCGAGCGCCGGATGGTTGGCGGGGACGTCGGGAAACAGGCGCCTGAACAGCGGCGCGAGGCCACGCGTGAGCAGGTCGAGCATGCCCGCCCGCTCGCCGATTTTCATCACGCCGAGCCATAGTGCCATTACCCCGGTCAGGCCGAGGGCAATCTCGAATGCGGTTTTGCTGCTGTCGAACAGCGCCTTGACCAAGGCGGCAAACACCCCGGCATCACCCAGCACCAGCAGTTTGAACAAAGCAATGACAAAGGCGGCGACAAAAAAGCCCACCCACAACGCATTCAGCATGGCAGGATCAGGTCACCCATCCCGCGATCACGACCAGCAGGCCCGCCACCATCCAGATCACCAGTCCGCGCCAGATCATACTGACTGCGCTGTCGATGCTATCGGCATCCGGCTCGGTCTGGGCGCTGCCCAGTTCGGGGCGCCATACGGTTTCCCCGCCAACATTGATCGACTGCCCCAGGCGCACGCCCATCGCGCCTGCACCGGCGGCCAGCACCACGCCGTCTTCCGGCTCGAGCCAGGCCTCAGCCTGGGTACGCCAGCAAAAGGTGGCGTCCTCGAAATTGCCCGCGATGGCATAGGTCAAGCCGGTCAGCCGGACCGGCAACCAGTTGATTGCATGAAACACGCGCTGCGCAAACACGCCGAATTGGCCCTGGGTCGTGGCCCAGCGCCGCGCCAGAATCGACGCGGTGCGAAACAGAATGGCGCCGACGGGGCCGAACGGAACCAGCAGCACAAACCAGATCAGCACGCCGAACATCTGGCGGTGACTCGCCGCCATGACCTGCTCGATGGTGACGCGCGCGATTTCATCGGCGCTGAACTGGCTGGCATCGCCGCCGCGGCTGGCAATGAGCTGCGCACGCGCGCCGTCCAGGTCGCCTGCCCGCAGCAGTCGGGCGATGCGCTCGGCGTCGTCGCTGAAGTATTTGAAACCCAGCGTGAAATACAGCACAGCCACATTCCACACCCAGCCCAGGAACGGGCTGACGCCTCCAAGCAGGCGATCAATCAGCCACACACCCAGCAACAGCGGCGCCACCGCCAGGCCCCAGGCAATGGCGCCGTGACTGAACGCATTCGCATTGAAACGGTGTTCCAGCCATTGCGTGAAGCGCGCATACTGCTGATAGTGCGGCAGCGGCTGCCGCAGAGGGCGCAGATGCTCAAGGGCGACGGCAGCAAGGACGGTAAAAAAAGCCATAGGAATTTAACGATTCATTTCCAGCGTGAAATGGCCCACCCGGTTGCTCTGGCCGGCCGGCCGGTACAGCTCGACGGCCGGCATCGTGAGGGTCTTGCCTTGTGATTCCAACGTATCGGCCAGCGCCTGATAGGCTTTCGACGGCGCCAGCAAGACTGCCGCATGCACTTGCGCCGCATATACCGGGCGCGCTTCAATGCGGCCTTCCTTCAACCCGGACGGGATCGGCGCAGTTTCGCTCAGGGTGTAACCGACGTGCGCACGCACCTTGCCGTGGCTCGCCCGCGGGTCGCTCAGAATCACATTGATCGTATCGCCCGCCGCCACCTTGTCCTCGGTGAACTTTTCCAGCACGGTGCGCTGGGGTTTGCGCATATTGTTGATCGGCCCTTCGTAATCAAGATAGGCATACCGATAGGGTCCCGCTTCGGTTTCGCTCACGCTCACCGGGCTGAATCCGCCCCACCACCAGAACACCGCCACGAGCGGCAATACGAATGCCAGCACAAACGCCGGCCACTGTTTTTTGAACACGCCTGAACTCCCCGAATCAACTTTGAAGATATCACAGCACAGGCCGCCAACGGTGCCCCTCGGAGTGTTCGCATCCGGATTTGCATTCACAGCGCATGCCCATACTGTTTATAATGACAAACGCGCTTAGTTCATAAAACAATTTAATATCCGCCCTCTCGAACCAGAAGGCATGGAATCCCGAAAATGCTCTGTTCGCCCGAAGCGCTGCTGCAAAAAAACAAGGCCTTGACGGATACCTGGCAGCGTTATCTGGCGACACCCAATGTCGAAAACTTTGTCGAACTGGCCATATCGATCAACAGTTTTACCGAATTTCTGATCGACAAGGGCATCGCCGCCCTGCATCACGCCAGCCACCAGCTGGAACAGGTCACGCTGGCGCATTTTGCGCAGGATGTCACGCACCCCTTGCCGCAAGCCGCTCAGGACGACCTGAATGAGCGCATCAACGAGCTGACCCGGCTGACCGAAGCGCGTGCCCATAACAATCTCGACACCCTGTCCCGCGACCCCGTCGTCATTGCTCCGCAAAGCATGCGCAGCGTCCAGGCCTGGCTGATCGGGCGCGATCCGGACGCCTGGGCCGACTTGCTGGTGCAGCTGGGCTATTTCGGCATGGCAACCGAATTCCGAACCTGGGATCAGCCGATGGCGGAAAGCGTGGACACCGCCCCTTTGCTGCTGCTCGACATGAGTGGCCTACCCGAAGCCGAATGGCATGAGCGGATCCAGACGCTACGGCAACAGTACGCGATGGGGCAGCTGATCTGCCTCGAAGTCGAATCCGACTTTGGGCAATTGCAGCAGGCGCTGAAGAGCGGCAGCGATAGCTGCCTGCTCAAGGGCCGGCCCACGCACGCCATCGTCGAGCACATCATGGAGCTGAACGAGCGCCACGATCAGGAAGCCTACCGCGTGCTGATCGTCGAAGACTCCAAAACCGCCAGCCACCTCATCCATCGCAGCCTGGCCGAAATCCAGATCGAATCGCATATCGTCAACGACCCGCGCGAAACCCTCAACGCGCTCAAGCAGTTCAATCCGGACCTGATCCTGATGGACATGTACATGCCCAACTGCACCGGCGTCGAAGTCGCGCGCATCATCCGCCAGCACTGCGAATTTCTCAGCATCCCGATCGTCTACCTGTCGGGTGAAACCAACGTCGCGCTGCAGGTCGACGCCATGCGCCTCGGCGGCGATCATTTCCTCACCAAGCCGTTCAACCCGGTTTTCCTCAACACCATCGTCAAGAGCAAGATCGAGCGGTACCGCGCGCTACGGCGCTCGATGTACCACGACAGCCTGACCGGCCTGCTCAACCACTCCAGCGGCAAAAACATGCTGGAAGTCCTGTTGTCCGGCATCGTGCACGAGGGCGGGTTCCTATCCGTGGTGATGCTGGACATCGACCATTTCAAGCAGGTCAACGACCGCTACGGTCACCCAACCGGCGACCAGGTCATTCGCAGCCTGTCGTGGCTGCTTAAGCAGCGCCTGCGCAAGCACGACATGATCTGCCGTTACGGCGGCGAGGAATTCCTGATTGGCCTGCCGCACGCCGATGCCGAACAGGCGCTCGCCATCATGGAACGCATCCGCCACGACTTCTCGCAAATCCATCACCCGCACGGCGACAGTCACTTTTTGACCACCATCAGCGCCGGCATCGCCACCTATCCTCTCGCCCAAACCGGCGATGCGCTGATCAAGGCTGCCGACCAGGCGCTGTATCAGGCCAAGCACGGCGGCCGCAACCGCATTCACCTCAGCGACGATTAGCCGAAGATCAGCTTCAGGCCAATCAGAATGGTGACGATTTCAAACGCGCGCTTGATCCACAGGTTGCCCTTCTTGATCGCCAGGTGGCTGCCAAGGTAGCCGCCGATGATCGAACCGGCCAGCAGCGCCGGCATCCAGCCCCACGCCACGGTGCCGATGACACCCAGCACCAGCGCGCCGGTGCCGTTCCACACCAGGCCGCAGAGAATCAGCGTGTAGGCGACCGCGCGGGTGTAGTCGAGGCCGAAATAGCGGATCAGCCAGATCGTGAGAAACAGCCCCGTACCGCTGGTGATCGAACCGTTGAGAAAGCCGACCACGAACAGCCCCGCCATGCCGCCCGCGAGCGCCCTGCCCTGCTGGTTTCGAGGCGCATGGTCCATGCCGAGCCGGGGCTTGAATACCGAATACAGCCCCAGACCCAGCGTCAGCACGCCCAGCGCCAGCGTGGCGGCGTGCTCGGGAATATGCAGGATGGTGAGCGCGCCCAGCACCACGCCGGGCAGGCCGGCGCCCAGAATGATCAGCGAGAAGCGGCGTTCGAGATGCGATTCCCTGAGGTGCCGCAGCGTGGCGCCCAAACCCAGCGCGACGCTGGCGATCTTGTGGGTGGCAAGCGCGGTGCCGAAGCTCAGCCCCAGAAAAATCAGCATGGGAAACTGGATCAGCCCGGCGCCGCCGCCAGACAGGGCCGAAAAAAAATTCGCCGCCAGCGAGGCGGCGAACAGGATCAGTTGATCGAGCACAATTCAGATAGGCACGGTTCAGGTTAGCCTGCTTCAGGCAGTGATGCCCATTTCGGCAGGCAGTCTGGTGTACACCAGTTTCAGCCCGGCTTCCCCGATGGCTTGCAGCAATTGATCAGCCACGGCCGGCTCGACGAAAAACTCGACCACCACTGGCAGTTCTCCCGCCAGTTCAAAAAATCCCACATCGTGCCGACCGTGCCGCCCGAATCCCGCGATGGCCTGAAACACCGAACCGCCGGCGATCCCGATGTGCTGCGCGGTATCGAGCAGCCATTCGTAGGTGAGCTTGCCGTGATGGCGGCTGGATTCAGTGACGAAGAGTTGCAGACACACGCAGTTCATTTGAATAGCCTCATGGTGTAGAAGCCCAGCCCGGTCGCCAGGAAGGAACCGATCATGTGGGCCACGGCAATCAAGCCGCCCGTCAGCCAGAGGCCACGCATCAGCGTCGTGACCACTTCAGCGGAAAAGGTGGAAAACGTGGTGAGTCCGCCGAGCAGACCAGTGATCAGGAACAGTCGCGCTTCGGGCGGCAGCCCGGGGTGTTCAGCAAACCAGGCGATGATCAATCCAATGAAATAGCCGCCCAGCAGATTGGCGGCGAGCGTGCCGAGCGGCATGGCGGGATAGGCCGGGTTAAGCCACAAGCCCAGCCCCCAGCGCAGCCAGGCACCGAGTGCCGCGCCGATGCCCACGGCAAGGAATGCGGTCATGACGGGGAGACGGGGCGTGAAATCATGCCGGCATTTTAGCGCGGGGCCATGCCATTGATCGCGCTCATGTTTTGTTCTGGCGGCGGCAGCGATCCGCCCACACCGCAGCTTCCACGCGCGAGCGCAGATTGAGTTTCTTCAGCAGGTGTTTGACATGCACTTTCACCGTACCCTCGGCAATGTCCATGTCGCGGGCAATCAGCTTGTTGCTCTTGCCGTCGATCAGGTGTTCGAGGATGCGGTTTTCCTGGTCGGTCAATCCGGCTTCTGCCGGGCTCAAGGGGCGGCTTTTCTCGCGCAGTGAAGTCACCAGCAATTGCGTGAGGCTCGCGCTGATGGTGATTTTGCCGTGCGCCGCCTCGACCAGTTGCGGCATCAGGTCCTCCGGCTCCATGTCCTTCAGCAGATAGCCATCGGCACCGGCCTGCAGGGCGGCCATCAGGTCGTCCACATGATCGGACACGGTCAGCATGATGATGCGCGCATCGAGCCCGTCGTCCTTCAGTTTTTTCAGTACCTCGATCCCGTTCATGTCCTTCATGTTGAGGTCGAGCAGGATCATGTCGGGGTGCAGGCTGCGGGCGAGCGCCATGCCTTCCTTGCCGCTGGCGGCTTCACCCACCAGACGGAATTCGGGCGCGGCCAGGATCAGCTGGATCACCCCTTTGCGAAACAACGGGTGGTCATCGACGATCAGGAGGGTTTGGGGTTCGGCTGGATTCATGCGTTGTTGGGGTGTACAGGGTGAATGGGAATGATGGGCTCGCGGTGGCTGGCCGGCATGAAATGCAGGGTCACACGGGTGCCCAATGCGGGCAAGTTCTCGACGCTCAGTTGCCCGCCCAGGTTTTTCGCCCGCTCGTCCATGATAGTCATGCCGTAATGATGCACGCCTGCACTTTGCTGAAGGCCGATGCCGTCATCGGTGACGGTGGCCGATACCGAGCCGTCGCTGTTGCACAGCACGCTGACTTCTGCCTGGCTGGCCCGCGCATGGTTCAATACATTGGACAGCGCCTCGCGCACGATTTGCAGGGCATGGATTTCCTCGTTTGGACTAAGCGTGCAGCCCGCCAGGTGCGCCTCCAGCGTGATGGGAATCGCGCCCCGACTGGAAAATTCAGACACTGTTTTTTCCAGCGCGGCCGCCAGCCCGGTGCCCTCGATGCGCAGGCGGAAGGTGGTGAGCAGTTCGCGCAGCTGGCGATAGGCACTGTTGAGCCCTTCGCGCAGCTCGGCCAGCACGGCGCCCGCCTCGTTGCCGGCGCCAGATTGGGTCTTGACGGGGTCGGGCGCGGGCAGCAACGGCTTCAGGCGGCTGACCTGGATTTTCATGTAGGCCAGCGACTGCGCCAGCGAGTCATGCAGTTCGCGCGCCAACGCGGCACGCTCTTCCAGCAAGGACACGCGGCGGCTTTGTTCGGCGCGCCGCGCAGTGCCGATGGCGATGCCGATATGGCGCGACAGGGCATCCAGCAACTGGGTCTGCCAGGGCGCCAGTTCCTTGCCGGGCGGCATCTCCAGTTGCAGCACGCCGTAATGCTGTTCGGTGTCCCTGAGCGGTAGCGACAGTACACGCCGGTCATTCTGCAGCCGGTGTACGGTCAGGGTCTGATGCGCCATGCATTCGGCGCAACTCATCAGCCCGCACATATCGACATCGCCACTGTCCGGACGCAGCGTGCTGGCGATGATCCGGGCCTGCGTCGTGTTGCCGGCCTCGACCAGACAGGCCAGCCCGTGGCCGACGCCCAGCACGTTTTCCAGATCCTTCAGCAGAATGGCGTAGGTGTCCGGCGCCACCGGGCCGTTGTACAGCCGCGCGATCGAATGGTAGAGCAGCTCCAGCGAACGGTTGGCGATGGTCAGTTCTGCCGTTTTTTCCGCCACCCGCGCTTCCAGATTCTGATACAGCCGGGAGAGGTCTTCCGCCATATGGTTGAAAGCCTGCCCCAACCGCCCGATCTCGTCTTCGCCTGCCAGATCGGTGCGTGCCGCCAGGTCACCCTGGCCGATGCGATCAGCCAGGCCCAGCAGGTCGCGCAGCGGGTGAACCAGAATCTGGTTGACCAGATAGATGGACAGAATCACCACCAGCAGCGTGGCAATGACCGCCGCGCCGAGGATGACGCGCATGACCAGGATTTTTGCTTCAGCGGCATTCTCGATCTGTTTGACCAGATCGTTGATGCGGGCGACGAATGCAGGGATTTGATCCAGCACCGACGGATCCATTGCAGCAGACGCGGCTGCCGGATCGGCTAGTCCGGGTTTGATTTGCGTATGCCACTGGCTGACTACCTGCCGGTAAATCTGCTTCAACGGTGCGGTTTCATCGTCCGGCAGAACCGCCAGAATGGGCGCCCCATTGAGGTCATGTTCAAACCGGCCGATGGCCTGTTGCAGGCTTGCCTGGTATGCGGGTTTGCCGGTTTGCACCAAACGTTGATGGATCGAGGCCATGCGCCAGCTCTGCATCCGCAGACTGCCCGCCACGTTGATCGCCTGGCCGCTGCCCTGGGTGGTTTCCGCCACCATCCAGGAGGTGAACATGCTGGCCACTGCCAGCACGGTAATGGCAAAAAACATGCCCCCCAGCCGCAAAAGCAGCGAGTTCTGCAGTTTATTCCCCAATAAATGGCGCACGCGTTTTCTCCATGCAATCAACGCATATTCCCTGTTGCGCGGATATTGCGCTTTTTTTCCAGCTAATAAATGCAGAGTCTTTGCGCCAGCCTAGTTTCACGCCAGCGCAAACAGCCCATACCGGCGTTTGATTTTAGGTTTGCTTCTGATCCGGACGGGATGAACAGACCAATATTAATGGGTACCTCCAAAGAGGTATAGGCCCGCTATGACGTCACGCGCGAAGAAAATGTTATCGATAAAACAATAAGTTAGTCATTGCCTAACGGTTAAGTGAAAACACAGGCGGCTTACCACGCGAGTATTGGCTACCTGTCCCCCCGGATAACTCGATTTATCTATCCCAATATTTGCTAATCTGCGTGTGCGACATATTGACGCAGTAGCGGGTACATACATCCCGCCATTTTTTTACGGTCCGGATAGCTGCTTGCCATCCACGAACCGACAGTTAGCCGTTAACTTGACATAGGGAGCCAGGCAATCATGACACAGGGCGACAACAAAACACTCACCCCCCAGCCGGATATGAATCGCCGCAAATTTCTGAACACCACCGCCTTGGTGGGACTCTCCGGCGTGGGACTTTCGGTCGGTCTGACTGCCTGCAACAAGGAGTCAGCACCCACGGCAGCCGCTCCGGGCGCCCGGGTCGATGCGGCCGAAGTCAGCAAATACGAGGTGCCACCCGGTCAACTCGATGAATATTACTCATTTTCCAGCGGTGGCCATTCCGGCGAAGTGCGCATCTACGGCCTGCCATCCGGTCGCGAACTGAAGCGCATCCCGGTCTTCAACATGGACTGCCTGGTGGGCTGGGGCATCACCAACGAATCCAAGGCCATCCTCGGAACCAAGCCGGACGGCACGCCGAAATACACCACCGGCGATACCCACCATGTGCACCAGTCTTACGCCGACGGCACCTACGACGGCAAATACATGTTCGTGAACGACAAAATTCATGGCCGTCTGGCGCGCGTCCGGATGGACACCATGGAATGCGACAAGATCACGGAAATCCCCAACATCCAGGGCTTCCACGGCACCTTTACCGACAAGCGCGACCCGGTCGACGCCACCATCAATCACACCACCCGGGTGTTCTGCGGCGCCGAGTTCTCGATTCCGCTGCCCAACGATGGGCGCGATCTGGAAGACGGCAGCAAGTACAAGTCACTGTTCACCTGTGTCGATTCCAACACCCTGGACGTACGCTGGCAGGTGCTGATCGACGGCAACTGCGACCTGGTGGCGAGCTCCTACGACGGCAAGCTGGCGGCGACCAACCAGTACAACACCGAAATGGGCGTCCATTACGAAGAAACCATGTCAGCCGAGATGGATGCCTGCCTGTTCTTCAACGTGGCCCGCATCGAAGAAGCAGTGAAAGCCGGCAAGGCAACCACCATCGGCAGTTCCAAGGTGCCGGTCGTGGACGGCACGCGGGCCGCCAACCAGGATCCGAAAACCGCGCTGGTGTGTTATGTGCCGATCCCGAAAAACCCGCACGGCGTGAACATCACTCCGGACGGCAAGTATTACGCCTGCGCGGGCAAGCTTTCACCTACGGCTTCGGTCATCGAGCATGCCCAGGTGCTGAAATGGTTCGACGGTGATCTGGCCAAGGCGCGCGATGCAGTGGTGGCCGAGCCCGAGATTGGCCTCGGTCCGCTGCACACCGGCTTTGACAACAAGGGCAACGCCTACACCACGCTGTTCCTCGACAGCCAGATCGTGAAATGGAACGTGGAAGCCGCGATCAAGGCGTTCAAGGGCGACAAGGCAGCCAAGGTGGTGCTGGACCGCATCGACGTGCATTACCAGCCGGGCCACGGCTTCACCTCCATGGGTGAAACCAGGGAATCGGATGGCAAGTACTTCATTTCGGACAACAAGTTCTCCAAGGACAGGTTCCTGCCCGTGGGTCCGTTGCATGCCGAGACCGCACAGATGATCGACATCAGCGGCGACAAGATGAAGCTGGTGGCCGACCACTCGGTGTACTCGGAGCCGCACGACTCGATCATCGTCCGTCGTGACATCATCAAGACACGGCAGATCTACAACCTTGACGAGTTCCCGCTGGCGGTGATGGACCCCAAGGATTCGGGTGTTTTCCGCAACGGGAAAAAGGTGACGGTCAAGCTCACCAGCCAGGCGCCGACCTTCAGCCTGCGGGAATTCAAGCTCAAGAAGGGCGATGAGGTGACCATCATCCTGACCAACCATGACAAGGTGGAAGATCTGACCCATGGCTTCGCTATTCCAAAATATGACATCCAGTTCATCGTCAATCCGCAGGAAACCAAGTCGGTCACGTTCACGGTCGACAAACCAGGCGTCTACTGGTGCTACTGCACCAACTTCTGTCATGCCCTGCACCTGGAAATGCGCAGCCGCATGATTGTCGAGGCCTGAACAGCGCCCCCGTTCCCGGTAAAGGGGACGAGTAGTTTCGGTCATCCAGGTGGCAAATCAGCGTCCGCAAGGACGCTGCCTTTTTTGTGCTTGTTCAGTAGCGATACAGCGAGGCCTTCTGATTCTTTCATGACTTATCTCCCCGGTTTTTTTACCCGTTTCCTGGCAGGGCTTTGCCTGATCTGCGCGTGGGGTCTGGCCGTTGGCGAAAGTGGAAGTTATGAGGCGCCCCTGCCCGTCCAGTTGTCCACCGACCCAGACCTCTGCGCGTACGTCCCGTGCAAGGAGGTGCTGCCCGGCGCCGACAGCTTTTCCCACCGCATGGGCAAGCCAGCCTATGTCGAGGCCTACCAGAGCAGGAGAGGCGACCCTGGCGAGAAAGGAGATCACGGCAGGAAGAACGGTCACGACGAAAAAGAGGACCACGGCAATAAAGGCGATCCTGGGAAGGAAAACGATCGCAAGCTGATTGGTTACGTCTTTCTCTCCACCGACATCGTCGACATCCCTGCCTATTCAGGCAAACCTGTCGTGACCCTGATTGGCATGGATACCCAGGGCATCGTCACCGGCGTTCGGGTGCTCAAACACTCTGAACCGATCCTGCTGCTGGGCATTCCGGAAAAGGAGCTCACCAAGTTCATCAAGCAGTACCTCGGCAAGTTTGTCGGTTCAAAGATCGAAGTGGGCGCAGGGCGTCCGAATCAGGGCGTGATCGGCCTGGACGCCATCACCGGGGCGACCGTGACCGTGATTGCCCAAAACCAGGTCATTCTTCGCAGCGGTCTGGCCGTTGCAAAGCAGGTGGGCATCATCGAACCCACCGTGCTGCCGCAGGCGAAGTTCAGGCCGGTCGAAGGCAAACTGGATTGGGATGAGCTGGTCAAGGAAGGCAGCGTCCAGCGCATCCAGGTCAGTACCGAGGCGGTCGGGATGCCCCGCTCCGACCAGCCCTACATCGATATGCATTTTGGCTACCTCAATGCACCGGGAGTTGGGCGCAGCGTGCTCGGCGACGCCGTCTACGAAAGCCTGATGTCCCGGCTCAAGCCCAACGAACATGCCATTTTCATCATCGCCAGCGGGGTGGAATCATTCAAGGGATCGGGTTTTGTGCGCGGCGGGATTTATGACCGGGTGCAGGTGTCGCAGGATATCGACACCACCACCTTCCGCGATCTGGACTACCTCAATCTCTACGACATCAAGGCAGCCGGTGCACCCGCTTACCGGGAATCGGCCATCTTCATCATCCGTTCACCCACATTCAGTGCGGCCTATCCCTGGAGTCTGGTGTTTCTGGCCAACAAGATGGATCGGCAAACCCGCGCCAAGACCTTCGTCAACTTCGACCAGGAATACTGGCTGCCCAGCCGCTATCTGGAAGGCGGCCGGCCGGAAATCATCAAGCCGGAAGCGACCTGGGTGACCGTCTGGAAAACCCGCAAGATCGAGGTCATCCTGTTTCTGCTCTGGCTCACCGCAGCGGGAACGGTGTATGCATTGCGCGACAAGCTGGTTCGTCGCTCAACCATGAAAGACAAGCGCTGGAAGGACATCCCGAAATACCTGCTATGGGCTACGTCGATCGGATTCGTCGGGTTTTACCTGCTGGCCGTGCCGTCCATCACGCAGGTGCTGACCTGGTTCCACGCCATCCTGTTCGAGTGGCGCTGGGAATTGTTCCTGTCCGATCCGTTCGTCTTCCTGTTCTGGATTTTCATTGTCGTCTCGGTTTTCTTCTGGGGACGCGGGATGTTCTGCGGCTGGATGTGCCCCTACGGTTCGCTCGCCGAGCTGGTCTACCATGCGGCCGGCAAACTGGGCCTCAAGCGCTATCAGCGCCATTTGCTGCCGCAAAACTGGCATGACCGCCTGAAATGGATCAAGTACGGCATCTTTGCGATTTTGCTCGCGGTGTCGTTCTATTCCATCGGGCTGGCGGAAAAGCTCGCCGAAATCGAGCCCTTCAAAACCACTTTTCTGGTCGGGGTGTGGAACCGCTCCTGGCCTTTCGTCACTTTCTGGACGGTCTTGATTGTCGCTTCGGCTTTTTTCGAGCGCCCGTTCTGCAAGTATCTGTGCCCGCTCGGCGCAGCGCTTGCCGTGCCCTCGACGTTCCGCTGGTGGGGGCTCAAGCGCAAGCAGGAATGTGGCCCTTGCGCCGCGTGCCAGGTGGGCTGCGGATCCCAGGCCATCGACGATTCGGGCCGCATTGACCAGCGTGAATGCCTGCTGTGTCTGGACTGCCAGGTGCTGTATTACGACGACCACGCCTGCCCACCGCTGGCGCAGGAGCGCAAGCGCCGCACCAAGGCCGGGGAGCCGCTGACCGCGATCGGTTCGGACGGCTACTTCATTCCCATCATCCCGGTCGTCGTGGCGCCTGCTGCTGCAGCTCGGCAAAGCCTGCCCGCCTTCATCGGGCAGGAGTTCTTCGACCACGCGTTCCCCTGGAGCCGCAAGGTATTCCAGCAGCCGGTTCTGCTGCAGGCAGCCACGTTCGCCCTCACCATACTGGTGACCTGGGTGTGGGTGCTCGGTGCGGCCGGCAGTGTCGGCCCCGGCATCATCCTCGGCTGGTGGCTGGCCTGGAGTGTGTACGAAATGGTGATACGCATGCGCTGCAAACCCTACGTCAAGGACGGCCCGTGGTGGGGGCGCAATCTGGTTCCGGCATCCTGGGCTGACATGGCCGCCTACGTGGCGTTCAAAAACCTGCTGATCGCCGCCGCCCTGTTCCTGATCATGAAAGGCGCGGGGGTACTGGACTTCCTGCAAGGCCTGCCAGCATTGCAATGGCTGTATTGATGCGCTACCGCCCCCCCCCGCTTGCGGCTGCATGGTTATGCTTGCTGGCAGCGGGAAGCGGGGATGCTGCCGAACTGACCGTGCAGACAGGGCAGTCCATCGCTGCGGCGATTGCGCAGGCTTCGCCCGGTGACGTGATCCGGGTGGAAAAAGGCTATTACCAGGAGCAACTGGTGATCGACAAACCCTTGATGCTGAAAGGGATTGACCGCCCTACCCTGAGCGGCGGCTTCAAGGGCGACACGATCCGGATCACCGCAGAGGATGTGGTTGTCGATGGGTTGATCGTGCGTGATTCGGGCGATGAACTGATCGACCAGAATGCCGGCATTTTCATCAAGCCGGGGGCGCATCGCGCGGCGGTGCGCAACTGCGACCTGACCTACAACCTGTTCGGCATTTATATCCAGTCGGTCAAGAACGTCGAGATCCGCAACAATGTCATCACCGGCAAGCGCGATTATCGATCCCCCCGGCGCGGCAACGGCATCCAGCTCTATAACACCGAAGGCGCGCAGATCATCGGCAACAACATCAGCTTCGTGCGCGACGGCATCTACGTCGACGTATCGCACCACGCGGTATTCCGCGGCAACCGCATCCACCATTCCCGCTACGGCACCCACTACATGAACTCCCACTACAACGTGTGGGAAAGCAACGACTCGTACCACAACCGGGGCGGCCTCGCGCTGATGATGACCCGCCATCAGGTGGTGCGCAATAACCGCGCCTGGGGCAATTCGGATCATGGCATCATGCTGCGCACCATTCAGGACTCGGTCATCGAGGGCAACATTGTGGCGGGCAATGAACGCGGTTTCTTCATCTACGACGCCGAGTACAACATCCTGCGCAACAACCTGATCGTAGACAACACCACAGGCGTGCATCTGGCGGCGGGTTCGATCCACAACCAGGTCACCGGCAATGACTTCATCTCAAACCGTACCCAGATCAAATACGTCGCCAGCCAGGACGTGGTATGGGGCAAGGGCCGTGGCAACTACTGGAGCAATTATGTGGGCTGGGATCGCAACGGCGACGGCATCGGCGACGTGCAATACGAGGCCAACGACCTGGTCGACCGCCTGTCCTGGCAACACCCGATGATGAAGCTGCTGCTCGCCAGCCCGGCGGTACAGACGCTGCGGCTGGTCAGCCAGCAGTTCCCGCTGTTGCGCGCGCCAAGCGTCGTCGATCCCACCCCCGTGATGCAACCGTACCAATCTGACTGGGGCCAATGGCGTAGCCGTTACTTCCATTATGCAAACTGAGACACAAACTGAAACGGGGACTGCGGTCATCGTCGCGCGCGGCGTGCACAAGCACTACGGGCCGATTCATGCGGTCGATGGCGTCGACCTCGATATTCGCGCCGGTGAACTGTTCGGCCTCATTGGCCACAACGGCGCCGGCAAGAGCACGATGTTCAAGATGATGCTCGGCCTGATCCCCGCCACTGCGGGCGAAATCCGCATCGATGGCGCACAGGTGAGCGGCGGCAATTTTCGCGCGGTGCGGCGCACAATTGGCTACCTGCCGGAAAATGTCGTGCTCTACGACAACCTCACCGGGCTTGAAACGCTGCATTTCTTTTCGCGCCTGAAAGGCGTGTCACCGGCCGAAAGCGGCGCGGCGCTCGAACGCGTCGGTCTGGCGCAGGCGGCCCGGCGGCGGGTGCGCGAATACTCCAAGGGCATGCGCCAACGGCTCGGCTTTGCCCAGGCGCTGCTCGGCAAGCCGCGCATCCTGTTTCTCGACGAGCCGACTTCCGGACTCGACCCGGAGGCGATCCGCAGCTTCTACGCGATCCTGCGGCAGCTTCGCAGCGAAGGCGTGACGATGGTGATCACCTCCCACATCCTCGCCGAGATCCAGGAACGGGTGGATCGCCTGGCCATCATGACCGCCGGCAAGATACAGGCCAGCGGCACGGTGCAGGCCTTGCGCGAGCAGATGGAGCTGCCGCTGTGGTTTACCGTGCGCACCGCGCCGGAGGATTTCGCTGCAGTGCGCGCAGCGCTTGCCCATCTGCCTGTCGGCGCAATCGAGACGCACGCCGATCATCTGACCGTGCCCTGCCAGCGCGAAAACAAAATGGCAGTGATCGAAGCACTTGCCGCACTGGGTGGACGCGTACGCGACCTGAGCGTGCGCGAACCCTCGCTCGAAGACGTGTTCTTCGGCTTTTCGGACTAAAGGGCGGGCATGGAAATCAAACAAATCACCACCCTCGCCAGCAAGGAATTCTGGGACCGCATCCGCAATCGCTGGGTGCTGGCCGTGGCCCTGGTATTCACCGCCTTCGCACTGGTCATCGCCTACTTCGGCGCGGCGCAGCAGGGCTCCGTCGGCTTTCACGCGATCGACGTCACCATTGCCAGCCTGGTGAGCCTCGTCATTTATCTGATCCCGTTGATTGCGCTGATCCTGGGCTTCGACGCCATCGTAGGGGAACGCGAACGCGGCTCGCTCGACCTGCTGCTGTCGATGCCGATCACCCGGCTGGAAATCCTGCTCGGCAAATATTTCGGGCTTGCTGCTGCGCTGACCTTTTCCACCGTGGCCGGCTTTGGTGTGGCGGGAATCGTACTGTCGCCGCAGCTCGATCTCAATGCGCTGTTCCATTACGTCGGCTTCATGTTCAGTTCGGTATTGCTGGGCTGCGCCTTCCTGAGCCTCGCGGTGATGCTGTCGGTGTTTGCCAGTGACCGCACACGCGCTTCCGGGCTCGCGATTGCACTCTGGTTTTTCTTCGTGCTGGTGTTCGACCTGCTGCTGCTCGGCGCGCTGGTCGTGACCGGCGGTCAGTGGGGCGGCGAGATTTTCCCCTATCTGCTGCTGGCCAATCCCGCTGACGTGTTCCGCATCCTGAATGTCTTTGCCCTCGACGACGTTCGCACCCTGTATGGCCTGACGACTGTTTTCCCGCCCGCCCTGGCCAACCCCTGGCTGCTGGGTCTGGTGATGCTCGCCTGGATAGCCGCGCCCCTAGGTATTGCAAGCTGGAGATTCCGCAAATGAAACCTGTACGACATAAGTTTATTCTCGCCGCCTTTGCTGTCACCGCACTGGCGGGTTGCGGGCAATCCGCAACCGAAATCGCAGTGGTTCCCCTCGCGATCAATCAGGGCACATCCTGCAGCCTGGACGGCATGCTGCTCGCCGACTATCCCGGCCCCAAGGCACAGATTCATTATGCCGGGCAGGCCGAGCCGGATTACTTCTGCGACACGGTGGAAATGTTCCACATGTTTCTCAATCCCGAACAGGTTCGGGCCGTGCGCGGTATTTTCGTGCAGGACATGGGCAAGACAGACTGGGACCAGCCGCGGGACCACTGGATCGACGCAAAGACCGCCTACTACGTGTATGGCAGCAAACGGCTCGGCTCCATGGGGCCAACGATCGCCAGCTTCGCGCTGGAAAAAGATGCCACCCAGTTTGCCGCCGAGCATGGCGGAAAACTTTATCGTTTCGCCGACATTACCCCCGACATGGTGGTGCTCGACGGCGGCGCCCTTCACGACAGGAGCATGTAAACATCATGGTCGAATTCTTTGAACACGTCGCGTTCGAGACCGCAACGGAAATCGAACAGTTGTCCCGGCTGGCCTATGAGCTGCGGGAAAATCACCATGCCATTCTCAAGCAGCATGATGCCGAAAACGAGATGGATCTGCTGCAGCAGATCCAGTCTGGAAAAGTGACTGAGCATCCGGCCTATGAGCACTATCTGGCAGCCAGAATTCTTGCCGACACCCGCGAAGAAGTCCGTGCCACGCTCGCCGAATGTCTGAAGGAGGCGAATCAGAAATGAGCCTTCATCTTGAACTCGGCGTAGCAATCGATGCGCACTTTGGGAACGATCTCGAGTTCCCGGTCGAACAGAAACAGGACGCCATGATCATCCGCCTGAAAAATGGCGTGACGCTGGAAGTGCGCTATGCCGCAACCGATGCCTATTCGCTGCGCTGGGTCTATGGCGATGCGACCTCCGGAATCGACACCGCGCCCTTGCACCAAGGCCTGGCCACTTTTCCCAACCATTTGCACGATGCGGCTGGCCACATCGTCGCAGACCCAATCACCCGCGCCGACACGTCCCCGGCAGACAACGTGAGTAGTCTGATCCGCGCCTTGCTCGACGACCCCATGCTCGGGATTCCGGCGCTCTCTTGATGCGGCTCGCCCCATCACGGCTGGAATGGCTGGGCATCGGTTTCGCCGCCGCCATCGCTGCCGTTCTGCTGTTGCCGCAAGACAACCTGGCAAGCCGCCACCCCGATTCGATCGACAACGAGCTGTGCATTGTTGCCCCGGCAAGCCCCTACGACCCGGCTTCCGGCCTGGCCATGCTCGATGCCCGACCAGCCCCCGCCTCTGCCCGCTGCCCGGTATGCGGCATGTACCCGGCCCGTCACCCGCGCTGGGCTGCGCAAATCATTTTCAAGGAGGGTGCAAGCCATCACTTCGACTCGCCGGTAGACCTGTTTGCTTTTCTGCAACGCGTTGAGCGTTACAACCGGGGGCACACGCTCGATGACGTCGCCGTCAGCTATGTAACCGACTTTGAAACCGGACGATCGATTGACGCTAAAACGGCCTGGTTCGTGTATGGCTCCAGTGCCTTTGGACCGATGCGCAACGCTGATCTTCCCGCGTTTTCCAGCCAGGAGTCAGCCGCCAGCCTGACCCGCAGCAAGGGGGGAAAGGTTTTATTGTTCAACCAGATTACGCCTGATCTGTTGCAACACCTGAACCATAACGTGCACCACGCTCACTGACGCCTCTGCGCTCAATCAGGACAGGCCGATTTGTACCGGGCATCACTTGATGTGAATTCTCCCTGGCCGCAGCTATTCGCTGACCGGACACCCCATGCAGCGAATCGACCATAACCGCATGGCAAGGGGTAGCCATAAAAAAAGCGGGGGAGACGAATGTCTCCTCCGCTTTTTTGCTATCCCGCCACACCCGGGCGCGTTGACTGCTTATTTTGACAGCTCGACCATATAGTCCACGGCAGCCTTGACGTCGTCATCCGACAGCGTTGCGGATCCGCCACGTGCAGGCATCACGCCTTTAGCACCAGTGAACCCTTCTATCGCGTGTTTGTGAAGCATATCCATGCCCTGCGCGATGCGCGGTCCCCAGTCAGCCTTGTCGCCGGGCTTCGGCGCGCCTGCTGCGCCAGACGCATGGCACATTGAGCAGACATTGCCATATGTCTTTTTGCCAACAAGGTTCTCGGCAACCGGTGCCGGTGCTTCCGCCATGGGCGCCACCGGTGCGGGTGCTTCCGCTGCTGCTGGAGCGGGGGCAGGCGCCTCCGTTACAGCAGCTTCCTCCTTGCCGCAGGCACTCAACAAAACCGCAAGTGAAGCGGCCAGAATGATCGAAGTTTTATTCATTTGTTCCTCCAGGAGTGTCGAGGCATTTGGACGACCTCGGATAAGGGAGCCGATGATTGGGTTGCCACCCTTATTTGCATGGGTGTGGGTCAATAAAAGCCGGACACGCATCATCGGCATGGCTGAAATATAGCACGCACCGCATTGCCTCCTGACAGCGCCGAAGGACTACCTCCAACGCGCCAGGCCTGCGTATCCACCTGTGCCTCCGCAACAACTTTCAATTAACAAACAATGTGTTAGCAACACAACACCGCTACCCATTCAGAGGTAGATCAGGCCAACCATCCTCCTTTTGTGGGCTTTTCATCTTCCTGCAAAGGCATACAGTGCAATCAGCTCTTCGGACATGCACATCTTAAAGTTTACTGGTTGGAGGGATCATGGCAACGCAGCATTACAAGGCATGGTCGGTCGTCATCATGAGCACACTGGCATTCACGGTGTGTTTCATGATCTGGATGATGTTCGCCGTGATCGGCGTGCCCATCAAACAACAACTGGGATTGAATGAAACCGAATTCGGCATCCTGATCGCCACCCCGGTGCTGACCGGCTCGCTGATCCGCGTGCCGCTGGGCATGTGGACCGATAAATTCGGCGGCCGCATCGTCTTCTTCATCCTGATGCTGGCGACGGTCATCCCGATCTGGATGATTTCGTGGGCGACGCAGTACTGGCACTTCCTGGTGACCGGACTGTTCGTCGGCATGGCGGGCGGCTCGTTCACGGTGGGAATTGCCTACTGCGCGCGCTGGTTTCCCAGGCAGCGGCAGGGCCTGGCAATGGGCATCTTCGGCGCCGGCAACACGGGCGCGGCACTCACCAAGCTGCTGGCGCCCATCATCGTGGTCGGCTACGGCTGGACCATGGTGCCGAAGGTGTACGCGGTGCTGATGGGGGTGACCGCCATCGTGTTCTGGTTCTTCACCTACAGCGATCCCGGGCACACGGTGGGCAAGTCCGTCACTCTGCGCGAGCAGCTTGCCGCCTTCAAGGATCCCAGGGTGTGGCGCTACAGCCAGTATTACTCGATCGTGTTCGGCGGCTATGTGGCGCTGGCGTTGTGGATGACCAAGTACTACATCAGCGAATACGGCTTCGACCTCCAGACCGCCGCGCTGCTGGCGGCTGCCTTCAGCATTCCAGGTGGGTTGCTGCGGGCGGTCGGCGGCTATTTCTCCGACAAGTTCGGCGCCCACACCATGACGTGGTGGGTGTTGTGGATTGCGCTGATCTGCCTGTTCTTCCTGTCCTACCCGCAGAGCGACATCACCATCCAGACCGTCAACGGCCCGTTCACCTTCCACTTCGGCCTGAACGCAACGCTGTTCACCCTCATCCTGTTCAGCCTCGGCGTGGTGTTCGCCATCGGCAAGGCTTCGGTCTTCAAGTACATCTCCGACGACTACCCCGACAACATCGGCGTGGTGTCCGGCGTGGTCGGTCTGGCCGGCGGCCTCGGCGGTTTCCTGATGCCGATCCTGTTCGGCGCGCTGGTCGACCTGACCGGCATCCGCTCATCGGCCTTCATGCTGATGTTCGGCGTGGTGTGGGTGTCATTGATGTGGATGTACTGGGCGGAAGTGCGTCCGATGGATGCGGCACGGGAGTTGAAGCGGGTCCAGCTTGCAGACCGGATGGAGTAGTCAAACCCGGAGCGGGCGATGTCCGGCTCCGTTGGTCAATTAACAAGGGGAAGTCAGCATGTCTACCAACATCAAGGAATGGAATCCGGAGGACCCGACCTTCTGGGAATCGACCGGCAAGAAAATTGCCTACCGCAATCTGTGGATTTCGGTGCCGGCGCTGCTGTGCGGTTTTGCCGTGTGGCTGATGTGGGGAATCATCGCGGTGCAGATGTCCAACCTGGGATTTCCTTTCAGCAAGGAAGAACTGTTCACCCTGACGGCGATTTCCGGCCTGGCCGGCGCGACGATGCGGATTCCGTCGTCTTTCTTCATCCGCCTGGCGGGTGGGCGCAACGTCATTTTCCTCACCACCGCAATGCTGCTGGCGCCTGCCATCGGCACCGGCATCGTGCTGCAGCATCAGGACTGGCCCTTGTGGTCGTTCCAGTTGATGGCGCTGTGGTCAGGCGTGGGCGGCGGCAACTTCGCCAGCTCGATGAGCAACATCAGCACCTTTTTCCCCAAGCGCCTGCAGGGCACCGCACTGGGACTCAATGCAGGTTTGGGCAACTTCGGCGTCACCACCATGCAGATCATCATTCCGCTGGTGATGACAATCGGCCTGTTCGGCACATTGGGCGGCGAGCCGATGACGCTGGTGAAAGACAGCGGCTGGATCTTCGGCAAGATTCTCGCCGGCACCCCCACCTTCATCCAGAACGCCGGTTTCGCCTGGGTACTATCGCTGGTGCCGCTGGCCATCATTGCCTGGTTCGGCATGAACAACCTGCGGCCGGTCTCGCCTGATGCAGGCAATACCCTGGCGGCCTTCATCAAGGTCACCTGGCTCTACACCCTCGCCTTCGTCCCCGCCATCGGCGGCCTCTATCTCTACCTGCCCGCCCCCACCGGCCTCGGCGTCCTCAACATGTGGCTTGCGATGCCGCTCATCATCGTCAGCACACTGATCATCATGAAGCTGGCGGCCTTCGGCGCGATGAAGGAAAACATCAGCAAGCAGTTCGCCATATTCAGCAACAAGCACACTTGGTCGATGACGGCGCTTTACCTCGTCACCTTCGGTTCCTTCATCGGCTTTTCGATGGCGCTGCCACTGTCGATCACGGTGATCTTCGGCGACACCCACACCCTCAATGGCGCTACCGGGATGTGGGAGCACATCAAGAACCCCAATGCACCTTCCGCGCTGCAATACGCCTGGATCGGCCCCTTCGTCGGCGCACTGATCCGGCCGGTGGGCGGCTGGATTTCGGACAAGGTCGGCGGTTCCATCGTCACCCAGATCATCTCGGCCATCATGGTCGCGGCTTCTGCCTACGCCGGCTGGATCATGCTGCAGGCCTACCAGTCGGCCACGCCCGAGATGTACTTCACCCAGTTCATCGTCACCTTCGTGGTGCTGTTTGCCGCCACCGGCATCGGCAACGGCTCCACCTTCCGCACCGTCGGCGTCATTTTCGACCGCGTGCAGGCTGGGCCGGTGCTGGGCTGGACCTCGGCGGTAGCCGCCTACGGCGCCTTCATCGCCCCCGTGGTGATCGGCGAGCAGATCAAGGCCGGTTCGCCGCAGTACGCGATGTATGGCTTCGCCATTTTCTACGCCGTGTGTCTGGTACTGAACTGGTGGTTCTACCTGCGCAAGGGTTCGGAGATTAAAAATCCGTGAGCGGTAAGCGGTGAACGGGAAACGGTAAAACCACTCCCCCCCACCGCTCACTGCTCACTGCTAACCGCTCACCATGAGCGACAAAGGAGCGAAACAATGAGTCACTTTCTCGATAGATTGACCTTCTTCAAGAAGACCGTCGCCGAATTTTCAGATGGCCATGGTGCCGTCGTTAAAGAAGACCGCAGCTGGGAAAACGCCTACCGCAGCCGCTGGCAGCAAGACAAGGTGGTGCGTTCGACTCACGGGGTGAACTGCACCGGCTCGTGCAGCTGGAAAATCTTCGTCAAGAACGGCCTCATCACCTGGGAAATCCAGCAGACCGACTATCCGCGCACCCGCGCCGATCTGCCCAACCATGAACCGCGCGGCTGTCCGCGCGGCGCCAGCTATTCCTGGTACGTGTATTCGGCGCAGCGCGTGAAATATCCGCTGATCCGTGGCCGCCTGATGGAGATGTGGCGTGAGGCAAGGAAGACCATGGACCCGGTGGAAGCCTGGAAATCGATCAGCCAGAATCCCGAAAAGGCCAAACGCTACAAGTCGGTGCGCGGCCTGGGCGGTTTCGTGCGCGCCAAGTGGGACGAGGTGACGGAAATGATCGCCGCCGCCAACGTCTTCACCATCAAGGAATTCGGTCCCGATCGCGTCGCCGGTTTCTCGCCGATTCCGGCCATGTCGATGGTGAGCTACGCAGCCGGCTCGCGTTATCTGTCGTTGATCGGCGGCACCCCCTTGTCGTTCTACGACTGGTACTGCGACCTGCCGCCGGCCAGCCCGCAGGTGTGGGGCGAGCAGACCGACGTGCCGGAATCGGCCGACTGGTACAACTCGACCTATCTGATGGTATGGGGCTCCAACGTGCCGCAGACGCGCACCCCCGATGCCCACTTCTACACCGAGGTGCGCTACAAGGGGACCAAGACGGTGGCGGTGTCGTCGGATTATGGCGAGATGGTCAAGTTCGGCGATATCTGGCTCGCCCCCAGGCAGGGCACCGATGCCGCGCTGGCACTGGCGATGGGACACGTCATCCTCAACGAGTTCCACAACAAGAACCGCAGCGAGTATTTCGACACCTACTGCCGCCAGTACAACGACATGCCGATGCTGGTGATGCTGAAGGAGCATGAAGGCAAGCTGATCGCCGACCGCTACCTGCGTGCCTCGGATCTCACCGGCAACATGGGGCAGGACAACAATCCCGAATGGAAGACGGTGGTGTACGACGAAAACACCGGCTACCTGGTCGCGCCGAATGGCTCGATCGGTTTCCGCTGGGGCCAGTCCGGTGCATGGAACCTCGAAATGCGCGACGGCTATTCGGGCAAGGACGTCAAGCCGCAGCTCACCCTGTTGGACAATCACGACGAAGTTGTGGAAGTGGCATTGCCCTACTTCGGCGGCGACCACACCGACCTGCTCAGCCGCAATCTGCCGGTCAAAGTCATCAGCATCGGTGGTCGCGACGTGCGCATCGCCACCGTCTATGACCTGACCATGGCCAACTACGGCGTCGACCGCGGCCTTGGCGGGCCGAACCTGCCCACCAGTTACGACGACGACGTACCCTACACCCCGGCCTGGGCCGAGAAGCACTGCGGCGTGCCGCGTGCTGACATCATCACGGTGGCGCGCGAGTTCGCCGACAACGCCGACAAGACCCACGGCAAGTCGATGGTCATCCTCGGCGCGGCGCTCAACCACTGGTACCACAACGACATGATCTACCGCGGCATCATCAACATGCTGATGATGTGTGGCTGCATCGGCCAGTCGGGCGGCGGCTGGGCGCATTACGTGGGGCAGGAAAAACTGCGGCCACAGACCGGCTGGGCGCCGCTGGCGTTCGGTCTCGACTGGCACCGGCCATCGCGGCAGATGAACGGTACGTCCTACTTCTATGCCCACACCAGCCAGTGGCGCCACGAGAAGCTGGCGGCGTCCGAGATCCTGTCGCCCACCGCGAACAAGGATCTGGGCGATTACCGGCTGATCGATTTCAACGTGCGTGCCGAGCGCATGGGCTGGCTGCCGTCCGCGCCGCAACTGGAAACCAATCCGCTGGAGATCACCCAGGCCGCCGAGGCCGCCGGCATCGACCCGGTCAAGTACGCGGTCGAGCAGATCCAGAGCGGCGCGCTCAAGTTCTCCTGCGAAGACCCGGACAACCCGAAGAACTTCCCGCGCAACCTGTTCGTCTGGCGCTCCAACATCCTGGGTTCGTCCGGCAAGGGCCACGAATATTTCCTCAAGTACCTGCTCGGCACCCAGAACGCGGTGCTGGGGCCTGATCTGGGTGAGCTCGGCGAGGCCAAGCCGAAGGAAGTGGTGTGGCATGACAAGGGCGCCGAAGGCAAGCTCGACCTGTTGGTGACACTCGATTTCCGCATGTCCACCACCTGTCTGTATTCCGACATCGTGCTGCCGTCGTGTACCTGGTACGAGAAGGACGACCTCAATACCTCGGACATGCACCCTTTCATCCATCCCTTGAGCGAAGCCGTGCAACCGCTGTGGGAATCAAAATCCGACTGGGAAATCTACAAGACCATCGCGAAGAAGTTTTCCGAGCTTGCAGCGACTCACCTCGGCACGCAGAAAGACCTGGTGCTGACGCCGCTGATGCACGACACACCGTCCGAGCTGGGCCAGAGCATGGCCGTGCGCGACTGGAAAAAAGGCGAGGTCGATGCCATCCCGGGCAAGACCATGCCGAACATGACGGTGGTGACGCGCGACTACGGCGACACCTACAAGAAGTTCACTTCGCTGGGGCCGCTGCTGAGCAAAATCGGCAACGGCGGCAAGGGCATCAGCTGGAACACGGAAGATGAGGTTCAGCAGCTGGGCGAACTGAATTACACCGTCACCGAAGCGGGCATCAGCCTGGGCCTGCCGAAGATCGAGTCGGCCATCGACGCCTGCGAGGTCATCCTCATGCTGGCACCAGAAACCAACGGCCAGGTAGCGGTGAAAGCCTGGGACGCGCTGTCCAAGATCACGGGCCGCGACCACACGCACCTGGCCATCCCGCGCGAGGACGACAAGATCCGTTTCCGCGACGTCGTGGCGCAGCCGCGCAAGATCATTTCGTCGCCGACCTGGTCGGGGCTGGAATCGGAACACGTGTCGTACAACGCCGGCTACACCAACGTCCACGAGCTGATCCCGTGGCGTACCCTGACCGGCCGCCAGCAGTTCTACCAGGATCACCAGTGGATGCTGGATTTCGGCGAGGGCCTGTGCGTCTACAAGCCGCCGGTCGACACCAAGACGATCGCGCCGATGCTGGGTAAGACGCCCAACGGCAACCACGAGCTGGTGCTCAACTGGATCACCCCGCACCAGAAATGGGGCATCCACAGCACCTATACCGACAACCTGCGCATGCTGACGCTGTCGCGCGGCGGCCCTCATGTCTGGGTGTCCGAGATCGAGGCGAAGCAGGCCGGGCTGGTCGACAACGACTGGGTCGAGGTGTTCAACGTCAACGGCACGCTGACCGCGCGCGTCGTGGTCAGCCAGCGCGTGCCCAAGGGCATGTGCCTGATGTACCACGCGCAGGAAAAGATCATCAACGTGCCGGGTGCGGAGGTGAGCGGCTTCCGCGGCGGCATCCATAACTCGGTGACGCGCACCATCACCAAGCCCACGCACATGATCGGCGGCTATGCGCAGCTTTCCTACGGCTTCAACTACTACGGCACGGTGGGTTCCAACCGCGACGAATACGTGATCGTACGCAAGATGAAGAAGGTGGACTGGATGGAAGGCCCGCTGGTCGAGCGCTAGACAGACAAAAGTTTCGAGGGCGGCGTCTCCCGCTGCCCTCACCCGCGCCACCTCTCTCCGGTGCGGGGTTTTTATAACAGCCAGCAGCCACCGGTTGCTGACAGGCAAGGAGTCAAACATGAAAGTACGTGCCCAAATTGCGATGGTGCTGAACCTCGACAAGTGCATTGGCTGCCATACCTGCTCGATTACGTGCAAGAACGTGTGGACCTCGCGCGAAGGCATGGAATACGCGTGGTTCAACAACGTCGAATCGAAACCCGGTATTGGCTACCCCAAGCAGTGGGAAAACCAGGACATCTGGAACGGCGGCTGGAAGCTCAAGGGCGACGGCAAGCTGGTGCCGCGCCAGGGCAGCAAGCTGAAAATTCTCGCCAACATTTTCAGCAATCCCAACATGCCGGAAATCGACGACTACTACGAGCCCTTCACGTTCGACTATCAGCATCTGCAGACGGCGCCGCTGTCCGAAACGCCGCCCACCGCACGCCCGATCTCGGCCATCACCGGCAAGAAGATGGAGAAGATCAACTGGGGTCCCAACTGGGAAGACGACCTCGGCGGCGAGTTCTCCTCGCGCAGCCGCGACAAGAACTTCGACAACGTGCAGAAGGAAATGCACTCGACGTTCGAGAACACTTTCCTGATGTATTTGCCGCGCCTGTGTGAGCACTGCCTCAACCCGACCTGCGTCGCCTCCTGCCCCTCGGGCTCAATCTACAAGCGCGAGGAAGACGGCATCGTGCTGGTCGACCAGGACAAGTGCCGCGGCTGGCGCATGTGCATCTCCGGCTGCCCCTACAAGAAGATCTATTTCAACTGGAAATCCGGCAAGGCCGAGAAGTGCATCTTCTGCTATCCCCGCATCGAGGCGGGTCAGCCGACCGTGTGCTCGGAATCCTGCGTCGGCCGCATCCGCTATCTGGGCGTGATCCTGTATGACGCCGACCGCATCGAAGAAGCCGCCAGCGTGCCCGACGAGAAGGAACTCTACGAAGCGCAGCTGAAGATCTTCCTCGATCCGTCCGACCCTGCGGTCATTGCCGCCGCGCGCGCCGAAGGCATCCCGGAAGCCTGGCTCGACGCTGCGGTGAAGTCGCCGGTCTACAAGATGGCGATCGACTGGAAGATCGCCTTCCCTCTGCACCCGGAATACCGGACGCTGCCGATGGTGTGGTACGTGCCGCCGTTGTCGCCGATCCAGGCCGCGGCCGAGTCCGGCAAGATGGGGATGAACGGCATCATTCCCGATACGAAATCGCTGCGCATCCCGATCACCTACCTCGCCAACCTGCTGACCGGCGGCAAGGAACAACCGGTGGTCAGCGCGCTCGACCGCCTGCTGGCGATGCGCGCCTACATGCGCGGCAAGTCGGTGGAAGGCATTCCCAATACCGCCGCGCTCGACCAGGTGGGCCTGACCTCCGCGCAGGCCGACGAAATGTACCGCTACCTCGCGATTGCCAACTACGAGGACCGCTTCGTCATTCCGTCAGGTCATCGTGAAGAAGCACTCAACACCTTCGAGGAAAAATCGAGCTGCGGCTTCACTTTCGGCAACGGCTGCTCGGACGGCGTTTCCAAGACCAGCCTGTTCGGCAACCGCAAGAATTCGGTGCCGGTCGACCTGTCGCAGCTGCACGCCAAGAAGAAAACCGGATAAGGAGCCATGCCATGAAAACCTTCAAAGTTATTTCCATCCTGCTGACCTATCCGGAGTCCGACTGGCTGGCAGCCTTGCCCGAGCTGGAAGATGCGCTGGCAGCCGAGGCTGATTTCAATAGCGAAGCCAAAACCAAACTGGCGCCGCTGTTTGCGCAACTCCAGCAAACCGAACTGATTCCGCTACAGGAAAACTACGTCGCCACCTTCGACCGCAACCCTTCGCATTCGCTGCATCTGTTCGAGCACATTCACGGCGAATCACGCGATCGCGGCTCGGCGATGATCGACCTGCTGGAGGAATACTGGAAGCACGACTTCGACGCCAGCGCCACCGAGCTGCCGGATTACGTTCCGCTGTTCCTTGAATTCCTGTCGCTGCTGCCGTCCGACGAAGCCCTGGTCCTGCTCGGCGATGCCGTACACGTGCTCGCCACCATCGGCCGCAAGCTTGATGCCAATGGCAGCCCCTACGCCACCGCGTTCCAGTTGCTGGAAACGCTGTCACCGGTTCAAGCGCAGGAACTGGCCGAGCCACCGGTGCGCGACATGGACGAGGCGATGGAGCTATTCGGCCCGACGACGGATGGCGTCGAGCCGTTGATGAACCCCGTCCCGCAGATAGCCGTGGTGCACATGCCGAAACCGCACCGTCAGGCGGCTGCCTGACGCATTCCCCTGGAGGATCAAATCATGTCCTACTCACAAACTTTTCTGTTCGGCATTTATCCATACATTGCCCTGTCGATTTTTTTCCTTGGCAGCCTGATCCGCTTCGACCGCGAGCAGTACACGTGGAAAAGCGATTCGTCGCAGCTGTTGCGACGCGGCCAGCTGCGGCTGGGCAGCAACCTGTTCCACATCGGCGTGCTGTTCCTGTTCTTCGGCCATTTCGTCGGCATGCTGACGCCGCACTTTCTGTATGAGCCCTTCATCAGCGCTGGTGCCAAGCAGATCCTGGCCATGGTTTCTGGCGGCGCTGCGGGCGTGCTGGCCTTCATCGGGCTGTCCCTGCTGTTGCACCGCCGGCTGACCGAGCCGCGCATCCGCGCCACCTCCAAAACCAGCGACATCGTGATCCTCCTGCTACTGTGGCTGCAGCTGCTGCTGGGCCTCGCCACCATCCCGCTGTCGGCGCAGCATCTCGACGGCAGCATGATGATCCGGCTTGCCGAATGGGGGCAGCGCATCGTCACCTTCCGTGGCGGGGCGGTCGAACTGCTGGCGGGCGCGGGCTGGATCTTCAAGACCCACCTGTTCCTCGGCATGACGATCTTCCTCATTTTCCCGTTCACCCGTCTGGTGCATGTGTGGAGCGGTTTTGCTGCCACGACCTACCTGGTGCGCACCTGGCAGCTGGTGCGTCCGCGCAGCTGATGCTAATCAATCAAGGAGACTGAAATGACTCATGTTGTCATCCTCGGAGCCGGCATCGCGGGCGTAACCGCGGCCTACGCCCTGAAAGCCAAGCTGGGCCCGCACGACGAAGTGACGGTGGTGTCGGACAAACCCTACTTCCATTTCGTGCCGTCGAACCCGTGGGTTGCCATGGGCTGGCGCGAGCGGTCCGACATCGCCTTTCCGATCGGACCCTGTCTCGAATCGCGCGGCATCAAGTTCATCCACAGCGCAGTCAAACGCATCCAGCCCGATGTCATCCAGGTCGATCTGGAAAACGGCGATGTGCTGTTCTACGACACCCTGCTGATCGCCACCGGGGTGGCCGGGCTGACCGACGCCATCCCCGGTCTGGCCGAGCACACCCACTCGGTGATCCACGTCGACCAGGCCGAGCAGGCGCTCGCCGCCTATCGCGAATTTGTCCGCCATCCCGGACCCATCGTGATTGGCGCGGCACCCGGCGCCAGCGTGCTGGGGCCGCTCTACGAATATGCCTTCCTGATCGACGCCGACCTCAAGCGGCGCAACATCCGCGAGCGGGTGGCCATCACCCTGGTCACGCCCGAACCCTGGCCCGGCCACCTCGGGCTCGGTGGCGAAGGCGCCAGCCGCGGTGCGGTGACCGCCGCCTTGGTCGACACCAAGATCAGCGTGATCTGCAATGCGCGCATGGTTCGCATCGACAAGGACAGCCTCCATGTCATCGAGCTTGATGCAGCCGGCAACGAAAAACAGACCCACACCCTGCCCTATGCCTATTCGATGGTCTGGCCGGCTTTCGGCGGCGTGCCCGGGGTGCGGACGGCAACCGGACTGGTCAACGAACGCGGGCTGGTGGTGGTGGACGAATACCTGCGCAACCCCGATTACCCCAACGTGTTCGCGCTGGGCGCCTGCGTGGCGCAACCGGCGGTCGATCAAACGCCGGTGCCGGTGGGTGCGCCCGACTCGGTGTATTCGATTTCGAAAGCCGGCGAGATCGTGGTGCAGAACATCCTCGCCCTGATCAGCGACGCGCCGCTGGTGAGCTACGTACCACAGCGCGCCAAGTGGCTCTCTGACATGGGCAACAACGGCGCCGCGTATCTGTCCGAGCCGCAGGTGCCCTTGCGCGATATCAACTGGATGCGCCAGGGCCGTTGGGTACATCAGGCCAAGATCGATTTCGAGAAATATTTCATCAACAAGATCCGCTTGCAGCCCGGTACCCCGTTGCCGTCAGCCGCCTCGCAGATCGCCCGCGTGATGAGCCAGGTACTGGCCGAGCCGGGCGCGGCCGCCGCCGTTCCGCTTGCCGCCAGCAAAGGAAAACCGCTGGAAATCCGCCTGCCGCAGGATCCATGCACCGAACTGCGGGCGCTGGCCAGATCGCTGGGGCGCGAACCCGACGCGCTGGCAGCCGAGTTGCTGGCGGCGGCTGTGTCCGATGCCAAAACGTATCTGAACGCATCCAGTGTCGAGGCACTGGCCATCGCACGGCGCGAGTTGCTGGTAGCCGACCTGCCGGAACGCCAGCCCGGCGTCGAATTCCACGGCGGCGGCACCTGAGTCCACCCGGCTGTCAGAATGCATGAACCCACACACAGGAGAATCCCGATGAGCACCCTGCCCGAACGCGATGCCGAAGGCTATCTGGTCGAACCCGCAGACTGGAACGAGGACGTGGCGCGCGCCCTCGCCGAGGAGGAGAACATCCAGCTCACCGATGACCACTGGGACACAATCCATTTCATGCGCGCATACTACGAGGAGCATCAGGTCATCGCCGATGCGCGTTTCGTCATCAAGCATCTGGCCGAGCGGGTGGGCAAGGAAGCGCAGAAGAAACTGTTCCAGCTCTATCCGTACGGCTACGTGAAACAAGCCTGTAAAATCGCCGGCATGCGGCGGCCACGTGCCTGGAGCACCGGCTGACCCCTTCCTGCTCACCTCACGTATTTACCCCGGAAAACACCATGGCCTTGCTGCACATCGAAGACCCGCTCAAACACGCATCCCCTCTGCGCTGGGCACCCTTTGCTCTGGGTTTCCGGCCGTTCTTTCTGGCTGCCGGCCTGTTTTCCCTATTGCTGATGGGCTTGTGGATGGCGGTACTGCACGGCAGTCTGATTCCCGCCGAACTGCCGCCTGCCATCTGGCACGGCCATGAAATGCTGTTTGGCTTCGCCGTGGCGGTCATCGCCGGTTTCCTGCTTACTGCCACACAGAACTGGACCGGCATCCGCATGCCTTCCGGCGCGCCGCTGGCGGCGCTGTTCCTGCTGTGGCTGGCGGGACGACTGGGATTTCTGATTCCGGGTCTGCCGATCGGGCTGGTGGCATGGCTCGACCTGGCTTTTCTACCAGTTTTGGCGGCTGTGCTGGCCGTGCCCATCCTCAAGGCCAGGCAATTTCACAACTACCCCTTCCCTCTCATGCTGCTGGCGCTGGCTTTTGCCAATGCGCTGGTGCATGCCGATGCACTGGGCTGGACAACCGGCACGGCGCGAACCGGACTGCATCTTGCAGCCTATGCGGTGGTGGCCATGATGATGGTGATGGGGGGACGGGTGATTCCCAGCTTTACCGACAATAAGCTCGGCAGCCGCGCCCGCCGCTGGCCCCTCCTCGAACGCCTGCTGCCCGTCGCCACCCTCGGTGCACTGGCCGCGGCACTGGTTGCGCCGGTTTCCCCGGTCACTGCGCTGTTCGCCGCTGTCGCTGCGGTCATGCACGGGGTGCGGCTGGCAGGCTGGTACACCGGCAAGCTGTGGTCAGTGCCCTTGTTGTGGATTTTGCACATGGGATATGCCTGGATCGTGCTCGGCTTCGCCCTGATGACGCTGTCTGCCATCGGGCTGGATGTCCCTGCCAGCAGCGCCCTGCATGCCTTCACTGCAGGTGCCATCGGCGCGTTAACCCTGGGCATGATGGCACGGGTATCGCTCGGTCACACCGGACGCATGCTGGAACCCGCCCCGCTGATGACACTGGCTTTCATGGCGGTCAACTGCGCCGCCTTGAGTCGCATCGCTTTGCCGCTGCTGGTTCCGGCCGACTATCTTGCCGGCACCGTGGTCGCCGGATTTCTGTGGATAGTGGCATTCGGCCTGTTTGCGGCGCTCTACGCGCCCATGCTGCTGCGCCCCAGGGTTGACGGCAAACCGGGCTGAATGACCGGTGCCGGATGAAAGGCCTTACAGCGCCTCTTCAATGATCTCGGTCAACAGCGTTTCAACCTGATCCAGCGCCTTTTGCAGCGCCGGGTTCTGGGTAGGGCCGGGTTTGCGGTAAGCAACGTACACGTTGGCGTCGCCGGGAATCGTGTACACCGAAACGATGTATGGGCACATCGTGATCGCATGCGGATCGGCTTCCATCATCGCGCGCGAAATCGTTGCACTGCAAAACTCGAACTGCTCGCCATTCGTAAAAACCTGTTGGGTCGCGCCCAGATCCTTGCCGGTACGCTCCAGCATCCCGGCAATCTGGTTGGTGTGATTGATCACCAGTCCTTTGCCTTCGATCGCGACTTGCAGCGAATCGCGCACAAACGAGAAATCCCCCTGCGTTTTAAACAGGACGAAATAAGCATCCGTTGCCAGCGCAGGCATCGACAGGCCAAACAGGACGCACGCAGCGAGGGTTCTTTTCATGGCGGTCTCTCGTGGATAGGAGGCTCGATTTTCGGCCATATACGCGCAGACACGCAAGCCTCGTTTGCTACACTCGGGCGATGCATCCCCAACTCAAAGTCGATGGCCGTTTCTGGCTCACGCTCGACGGCAAAAACTTCCTCGGCCGCGGCCGGATCGAGCTGTTGCAGCGCATCCGCGAAACTGGCTCCATTTCCAAAGCGGCCAAGGCAATGAAGATGAGCTACAAGGCGGCGTGGGATGCGGTGGATGCCATGAACAGCGCGTGGCAAACCCCGCTGGTGCAAAGTGATCCGGCGGGCAGCCGTCTGACCGCAGCAGCGGAACAATTGATCGTTGCATTCCAGCAGGCCGAAGCGCGGCATGTCGCATGCATGCAGACGCTCACCGACAGCCTGCTGTCCGTCCCTCAACCCACAGCGTCAACGACAAACCGCTTGTAGCGCCGAGGCTTCAGCCTTTGACGGGCACCGCCCGAACCCGCCAGATGTCCTCGGCATACTCATGAATGGCGCGGTCGGATGAAAAACGGCCGATGCGTGCCACGTTGAGGATGGACGTGCGGGTCCACCGTTCGGCGTCGCGATACAGGCGGTCGACCGTATCCTGGCAATCCACATACGCGCGGTAGTCGGCGCAGACCAGATACGGATCCTGCTCGCGCAGTTTGCGCGTGAGCGGCGCAAACAACTGCCGGTCGCCATGCGAAAACAGGCCGGAGTCGATCAGGTCAAGCGCATGCCGCAGTTCGGGATCGGCCTCGATCAACTGACCGGGTACATAGCCCTGATCCAGCCGCGCCTGTACCTGCCCGGCTGTCAGGCCGAACAGGAAAAAATTTTCTTCCCCTACCGCGTCGCGGATCTCGACGTTGGCGCCATCCAGCGTGCCGATGGTGAGCGCGCCGTTCATCGAGAATTTCATGTTGCCGGTACCCGAGGCTTCCTTGCCGGCGGTAGAAATCTGCTCGGACAGGTCGGCAGCCGGATAGATGCGCTGGGCATTCTTGACATTGAAATCGGGGATGAACACCACTTTCATCAGCTGGTTGACCTGCGGGTCGCGGTTCACCACGTCGGCCACGGCATGGATCAGCTTGATGATCAGCTTGGCCATCCGGTAACTGGGCGCAGCCTTGCCGCTAAAGATGAAGGTGCGCGGCGCGGCATCCGCATTCGGGCTACCCTTCAGGCGGCTATAGCGGCTGATAATGTGCAGCAGGTTCAGATGCTGGCGTTTGTATTCATGAATGCGCTTGGCCTGGATATCGAACAGCGACGCAGGATCAACCGTAATCCCGACAATTTCCCTGATGAAGCGGGCCAATTGCTGCTTGGCCATCAGTTTGACCTCCCTCCAGCGCGTCCGGAAAGCCGCATCGTCGGCCCAGGGTTCCAGACGCTGCAGCAACTCCAGCTTGCGCAGCCAGTCGCTGTCGAGGGTCTCCTCGATCAGCCGGGTCAGCGGCGGATTGGCCAGGGCGACAAAGCGGCGCGGCGTGACGCCGTTGGTCTTGTTGTTGAACTTTTCCGGCCAGAGTTCGTGAAAATCACGCAGGATCGTGGTCTTCAGCAGCTCGGTGTGCAAGGCTGCCACGCCATTGATGGAAAAGCTGCCGACGGCGGCAAGATGCGCCATGCGAACGCTTCGAACAGGTCCCTCGGCAATCAGCGACATGCGCTCGATGCGTGTCTCGTCGTCAAGAAAGCGCATGCGCACTTCGTCGAGAAAACGGCGGTTGATCTCGTAAATAATCTCGAGATGGCGCGGCAGGATGCGTCGGAACATCTCCAGCGGCCAGGTCTCCAGTGCCTCTGGCAACAGCGTGTGGTTGGTGTAGGCGAAACTCGTGCGGGTGATGTCCCACGCCTGTTCCCAGGGGAAGCCGTGCTCGTCCACCAGCAGGCGCATCAACTCCGGCACGGCAATGGCCGGATGGGTGTCGTTGAGCTGGGCAACGTATTTGTCGGCAAAGCGCGCAAGGTCGCCCAGCTCGCGCAGGGTGATCCGCACCATGTCCTGCAGCGAACACGACACAAAGAAATACTGCTGCTTGAGGCGCAGTTCCTTGCCCGCCTCGGGGTCGTCGTTGGGATACAGCACCTTGGTCAGGTTTTCGGCCATCACCATGGCTTCGACGGCGCCGTAGTAATTGCCGATATTGAACGCCTGGAAATCGAAGGAATCGTGCGCCTCCGATTTCCACAGCCGCAGCAGGTTGACGTTGTTGACGCCGTAGCCAAGGATGGGCGTGTCGTAGGCCACGCCGTAGACCGTGCAGTCGGACGTCCACCTGACCCGCAAGCGGTCATGCCTGTCGCGGTAGGTTTCGGTATGGCCGCCCAGCTTGACCGGATAGCGCTGGTGACGGTTCTGCAACTCCCAGGGGTTGCCGTCGCGCAGCCAGGCATCGGTCACTTCCACCTGCCAGCCATCCTTGATGTGCTGGTCGAACAGGCCGAACTCGTAGCGGATGCCGTAACCCACCGCCGGGATTTCAAGCGTGGCCAGCGAATCCAGATAACAGGCGGCGAGGCGACCCAGACCGCCATTACCCAGCCCCGGCTCCTGCTCCTGCTGCAGCAGGGTTTCCAGATCCAGCCCCAGTTCGCGCAAGGCTTCGTCAAGGTTGTCGCGCAGGCCCAGATTGAGAATGTTGTTGCCCAGATGCGGCCCCAGCAAAAACTCTGCCGAAAAATAGCAGACCATGCGGTTGCTGTTCTGCCGGTAGCGCTCGCTGGTGAGGATGTAGCGCTCCAGCATGCGATCACGCACGGTGTAGGCCAGCGCCGTGTAAAAGTCGTGGGGAGCCGCCTTCTCGAACGAACGCCCAGTGAGGTAGTAGAGGTTGTCTGTAAACGAGCGGCGCAAGGCATCGACCGACCGCGCGGTACGGGTATGCAGGGAACGTTCGGCATATTCAGACATGGTCGCCTTTCCGGTGCGCAATGCGTCAGTAAGGCCACACCCAGGCATCCGCCTCGGGCAGGTCGACACCGTGTTCATACGCGTAATTGCGGCACTCGATCTGCCTGTCGCGCAGCTTTTCCTTGACGTGGGCACCCGCCACGCGCAGGGCGGGGATACGGTCGATCACGTCGATGGCGAGGCTGAAGCGGTCGATCTCATTCTGGATCGCCAGTTCCAGCGGCGTGTTGATGCTGCCCTTTTCCTTGTAGCCGCGCACGTGCAGGTTGTCATGATTGTGGCGGCGGTAGGCCAGGCGATGGATCAGCCAGGGATAGCCGTGGAAGTTGAAGATCACCGGCTTGTCGAGCGTGAACAGGCTGTCGAAATCCTTGTCGCTGAGCCCGTGCGGGTGTTCACTGGCCGGGGTCAGCTTGTACAGATCGACCACGTTGATGAAGCGCACCTTGAGACCGGGGAAGTGCTCGCGCAGCAGCACCGTCGCCGCCAGCGCTTCCTTGGTGGGAATGTCGCCGGCGCTGGCCATCACCACGTCGGGTTCCGCCCCATCGTCGTTGCTGGCCCATTCCCAGATGCCGATGCCCTTGGTGCAGTGCTTGATCGCCGCGTTCATGTCGAGGTACTGCAGGTGCTTCTGCTTGTCGCAGACGATGACGTTGATGAGATCGGTGCTCTCCAGACACTGGGCGGAGGTCACCAGCAGCGTGTTCACATCCGGCGGCAGGTAGATGCGGGTGACGGCGGGACTCTTGTTCACCACCACGTCGAGAAAACCCGGGTCCTGATGGGTGAAGCCGTTGTGGTCCTGGCGCCAGACGGTCGAAGTGATCAGCAGGTTGAGCGATGACACTGGCGCCCGCCACGGCACCTTGCTCGACATCGCCAGCCACTTGGCGTGCTGGTTGAACATCGAATCGATGATGTGGACGAAGGCTTCATAGGTGGAGAAAAAGCCGTGCCGGCCGGTGAGCAGATACCCTTCCAGCCAGCCTTCCAGGGTGTGTTCGGACAGCATTTCCATCACCCGGCCGTCGGGCGACAGTTCGCTGCCGCCCGCGTCTTCCGGATAGATATCGGCGAGCCAGGTTTTTTGGGTGACTTCGTACAGGTTGTCGAGCTTGTTGGACGCGTTTTCGTCCGGGCCGAACACGCGGAAATTGTGCATGTTCCCGGCCATCACGTCGCGCAGCAGCTTGCCCAGCGGGCGGGTGTTTTCCGCCGTGATCTTGCCGGGGCCGGGCAGCTCGGCTGCGTAGTCGCGGAAATCCGGCATGCGCAGCGCGCGCCGCAGCAGGCCGCCGTTGGCATGCGGGTTGGCGCTCATGCGACGGTTGCCCGTGGGCGCCAGCGCCTTCAGTTCGGGACGCAGGCGACCCGCCGCGTCGAACAGCTCATCCGGCCTGTAACTGTGCAGCCAGGCTTCCAGTTGCTGCAGATGCGCCGGATTGTTGCGCACGTCGGCAATCGGCACTTGGTGCGCACGCCAGAACCCCTCGACTTTCTTGCCATCGACCTCGGCAGGACCGGTCCAGCCTTTGGGTGAGCGCAGCACGATCATCGGCCAGCGCGGACGGCCAGGAATGCCGCTGGCGCGGGCTTCATCCTGAATCCGGCGGATCTCCAGCACGCACTGCTCCAGCACCCCGGCCATCGCGGCATGCATGGTCAGGGGGTCCGAGCCTTCGACAAAGTAAGGCGCCCAGCCGTAGCCCTTGAACAGGTTTTCCAGCTCCTCGTGCGAAATGCGCGCCAGGATCGTCGGATTGTTGATCTTGTAGCCGTTGAGATGAAGGATGGGCAGCACCGCACCGTCGCGGATCGGGTTGAGGAACTTGTTGGAATGCCACGAGGTGGCCAGCGGCCCGGTTTCCGCTTCGCCGTCGCCCACCATCACCGTCACCAGCAGATCGGGGTTGTCGTAAGCCGCGCCAAAGGCATGCGAAATGCTGTAGCCGAGTTCGCCGCCTTCGTGGATCGAGCCGGGGGTTTCCGGCGTGCAGTGGCTGCCAATGCCGCCCGGGAAGGAAAATTCCTTGAAGAACTGGCGCATGCCCTCCTCGTCTTCGCCCTTGTTGGGGTAGACCTCGCTGTAGACGCCTTCCAGATAAGTCGGCGCGAGGATACCGGGCGCACCGTGGCCAGGCCCGGCCAAAAAAATGGCATTGAGATCGTATTGCCTGATCAGACGGTTGAGATGCACCCAGGCAAAACTCAAGCCCGGACTGGCGCCCCAGTGGCCCAGCAGGCGCTGCTTGATGTGTTCGGGCTTTAAAGGCTCGCGCAGCAGGGGATTGTCGCGCAGGAAAATCATCCCCGACGCCAGATAATTGCAGGCGCGCCAGTAGGCGTTGATGCGCTGCAGCTCTTCGGTGCCGAGTTCGGGCGGGGTGGCTGGGGTAAGCGCGTTCATGGGATTCCTTTCATTCGTGTCGGGCGTTTTCACCCGCATGGTTTACCGGCAAGATTACACAGCGAATGTTGCGGTCAGCGTCCAGGTATGACGGGCGATGACGTATTCCTCGTTGGTCGGAATCACCCAGGCGGTGATCGGACTGTCCGCCTGGCTGATGCGCGGGCCGTGGCGGGTGTTGGCTGCTGCATCCAGACGCAGCCCGAGCCAGCTCAAGTGCTGGCAGATGGCGGCGCGCACCGGCGCGGCGTGCTCGCCGATACCGGCGGTGAACACCAGCGCATCAAGGCCTCCCAGCGCAACCGCGTGGCCGGCAATCGCCTGACTGATGCGGTAGGCGAACAGGTCCAGCGCTTCGGCCGCGTGCGGATGATCGCTTGCCAGCAAGGTCTGCACGTCGCCGCTGATGCCGGACACACCGAGCAGGCCGCAGCGCTGGTGCAGCAGTTCATCCAGCTGCTCCACGCTCATGCCCTCCTCGCGCAACAGATAAAGCAGCACGCCGGGGTCGAGCGCGCCCGCTCGGCTGCCCATCGGAATGCCGTCGAGCGGCGTGAAGCCCATCGAAGTTTCCATGCTGCGTCGTTGCCGCATCGCGCACAGGCTCGCGCCATAGCCCAGATGCGCGACCACGACGCGGCCCTCGGCTGCGTCGCCCAGATGCTCCGGCAACACACGCGCGATGTACTCGTAGGACAGGCCGTGAAAGCCGTAGCGGCGGATGCCGCGTGCGCTCATGTCGCGCGGCAGGGCAAAATTTTGCGCCCGTGGCGGCAGGGTGTGATGAAACGCGGTGTCGAAGCAGGCAACCTGCGGCAGCTCCGGACGCAGCCGCGCCAGCGCGCGGATGCCCGCCAGATTGTGCGGCTGATGCAGCGGACTCAGCGGAATCAGCCTGTCCAAAGCCACCACAACCTGATCGTCGATCCGCACCGGATGCTGGTATTCGGCCCCGCCATGGACCACGCGATGGCCTGCCGCACGCAGGATCAGGCCGGGATGCCGCCTCTCCAGCCAGTCGAGCAGAAACGTCAGCGCCTGTTCATGATTGGCCGCTGACACCGCCTGTTCGCTCGAGCCCGCAGCGCCATCGCTCACCCGGAAGCGTCCACGCTGACCGATCGCCTCGATGCTGCCGCGATACTGCGCGTCGCGGGCCGGCGCTGCGTCCGCCCGATAGAGCGCGAACTTGAGGCTGGAAGAACCCGCGTTGAGAATCAGCAATGCAGTGTCCATAGGAGTCCGGGCGATAGGGGGTGGAAAAAACAGGCCATCAAGGCACATCCTAGTCGGTGCTGAAGCGTCTCACCACCTCCGTATCCCGTGCTGCCTGATTATTGATCCGGCACGCGTATCGCCTTGCACAGGCGCTGCGCGCGAAATCAGGGCACCGGTTCAATCACCCCAGCAACAACGCTGTGACAATCACGCGCCCAAGCAGGTACGATTGGGTCACCATGGATTGGCCACGCCCCCGACTCCCCTACGTTCAGAAACGCCACCGCGTCGGCCTGCTCTCGGCCCGCTTGTGGCTGCGCCACATGCTGTTCTGGGGCGGCGCGGTCGGGGTCGGGCTGGCCGCGACGGCTTTTGCGCTCGCCAGCGATTACGCCCACGAACTGTTCAGCCATGTGCTGGCCGTGTCACCCTGGCTGCCGCTGCTGGTCACGCCCTTGACGCTGGCTGCAGTGGCCGCGCTGACCCAGCGCTATTTCAAGGGGGCGGAGGGCAGCGGCATCCCGCAGACCATCGCCGCCATCCGCATGCCCGATGGCCCGGTGCGCGACCGCGTGCTGTCCCTGCGCCTGGCGGCGGCCAAGATGCTGCTGACCTGCGTGGGTCTGGCAGGCGGCGCCAGCGTGGGGCGCGAAGGTCCGACGGTGCAGGTGGGCGCGGCGCTGCTCTACAACCTGCGCTGGCTGATCCGCTTTCCCCGCCACCTGATGGAGCGCGGCCTGATCGTTGCCGGCGGCGGCGCAGGCGTGGCGGCAGCGTTCAATACCCCGCTGGCGGGGATCGTCTTCGCCATCGAGGAAATGGCGCGCTCCTTCGAAGAACGTTCGAGCGGCATCCTGCTGACAGCCGTGATCATCGCCGGTCTGGCGGCGGTCTACGTACAGGGCGACTACACCTATTTCGGCACCACCCATGGCGCGATCAGCGGTTCGTCCGGCTGGCTCGGCGTGCTGTTGTGCGGCCTCGCAGGCGGCGTGCTGGGCGGCGGATTCAGCCGCCTGCTGCTGGCTTTTTCGAGCCACGGCCTGCCGGGCTGGGCTGGCGTGTTCATGCGGACGTATCCCGTGCGCTTCGCCGCCATGTGCGGCTTTGTGCTCGCGCTCATCGGGCTGGCCTCCGGCAGCGCCGTTTACGGCAGCGGCTATGAAGAAGCCAAGCAGCTGCTCGAAGGAACGGGCGAGGTGGCCGCAGGCTACGGCCTGTGGAAAATGCTCGCGACCTTCGTGTCGTTCATCAGCGGCATCCCCGGCGGGCTGTTCGCCCCCAGCCTATCGGCCGGCGCAGGGATCGGCCAGACGGTGGCCAGTCTGGTGTCGCAGGCCGACCCCGGCGCGCTGGTGGTAATCGGCATGGCAGCCTATTTTGCCGGCGTGGTGCAGGCTCCCATCACCGCGTTTGTCATCGTGATGGAAATGACCGACAACCACGACATGGTGGTGCCGCTGATGCTGGCCACCCTGCTCGCGACCGCGGTGTCGCGCATGATTTGCCCGCGCCCCTTGTACAAGGCGCTGGCGAGCAATTATCTCGACCGGGTTCGACCCGATTCCGTCACGCCCCCTGCCGCCAAATGACTCGCCGAGCGTTGCAGTTGATCCCGGTTCAGTGTTTGCCCGCGTAGCCATACCGGCTTTCTGTCGCGGGAGCAGCGGTGCGGGATATCCACGTCAGGCCTGGGCCTTACTCATAGTCTTCCGGGTGGTCGGCAGCGAGACTCTCCCGGTAGTACTGCTCAAGCTCATCCTGATAGAAGAACCGGTCTTCGCCGAAGGCGGGCTTGAGGTCGCCGAGCCACGTAGCGTGTTCGTCATAGCGTGCAAAAAACGGCCGGTGTATCCAGTCCGGATTGCGCCCCTGAAGGAAGCGCATCTGTATGACTTTTTCACCCCTGATCTCACACACGCCGAGCACCTGCACCTTGCCCGGATTGGCGGACATGCTGGGGCCGCGCACGGTACGGCCGAGGCCGCTCACGCGCTGATAGGCCTCGCGGAAGATTTCCCAGGCACGCACCAGGGGCACGCTGAAATAGTGCTGCGCGCCGGTGTCGCGAGCGATGAACATGTAGTACGGCACGCAGCCCAGATCCACCTGCCGGTCCCACATCTCGGCCCACAAGGCAGGGTCGTCGTTGATGTGGCGCAGCAAGGGCGACTGGGTGCGAATGACCGCGCCGGTTTGCCGGATTTGGGCAATCGCCCGGCGTACCGGTTCCGGCGCCAGTTCACGCGGATGGTTGAAATGGGCCATCAGGGCCAAGTGCTTGCCGCTTTCACCGATCTTGCGGAAGAGTGCCAGCAAATCACCCGCGTCGTCGTCGCTCAGGAAGCGGTAAGGCCAGAAGCTCAGCGCCTTGGTGCCGATGCGGATGTGGCGCAGGCTGGGCAGGTCGGCTTCGAGCAGAGGCTCGATGTATTGGGCCAGGTTGCGTGCCGACATGATCAGCGGATCGCCGCCGGTGAACAGCACGTCGGTGACCTGGGGGTGGGCCTTGAGATAGTCGATCAGGCGATCCACTTCGCGGCTGGCGAACTTGAGGTCGGACAAGCCGACGAACTGCGGCCAGCGGAAACAGAAGCTGCAATAAGCGTGGCAGGTCTGGCCCTGGCTGGGGAAGAACAGCACGGTTTCGCGGTACTTGTGTTGCATGCCGTCGAGCGGGTCGCCCTCGAGGCTGGGAATGTTGTGGCTGATCTGCCCGGCCGGATGCGGGTTGAGCTGCAGGCGGATCTGGTTGGCGGCGGCCTTGAGGGTGGCGTTGTCGGCGCCGCTCTTCAGCAAGGTGGCCATTTCATCGTAATGCTGTGGCAGCAGCATGTCGCGCTGCGGGAAGGTGAGCACAAACAGCGGGTCGGCGGGCGCCTGCTCCCAGTCGATCAGGTTGTCGACGACGAAGTTGTTGGCCTTGAACGGCAGAACGTGTCCCACCACTTCGATGTCAAACTTGATGGACTCGGGCAGCCGCGCCATCTGCGGGATGTCGCGGAAGTTGTTCAGGGAATAGGCTTTGTATTTTGGGGTTTCCTGCATGCATTGATACCTGCTTATTTTTGGATGGACAGTTGAAGCGGGGGTGCGCTGCCATCCCGGGCCTGGCCGGGATAGAGGGTGAGATGGGGGAACGGGATCTCGATGCCGAGGCGGTCGAACTCGTTCTTGAGCCGCAGCAAAAAAGCGCGCTTCACGGTCCATTGCTGCAGCGGCTGTACCTTGATGCGGAAGCGGATCGTCACGGCCGAATCGGCCCAGGCGTCAACCCCGGCGAGGTCGAGGTCGTCGAGGATCAGCGGGCCGAGGGTTGCGTCGGCGCGCATTTCCGCTGCGACTTCGCGGATGACGTCGAACACCGCCTCGATGTTTTCACGGTAGGCGACGCCGATGTCGACCATCGCATAGGCGTAGCCACGGCTGCGGTTGGTGACCGTGGTGATGCTGCCATTCGGGATGAAATGCACGCTGCCTTCGTAATCGCGCAGACGGATGTAGCGCAGCGTGACTTCTTCCACCAGACCGCCCAGCCCCGCCACTTCTACCACATCGCCTTGATGCACCTGGTTTTCCAGCAGCAGGAAAAATCCGGTGAAGTAATCCTTGACCAGACTCTGCGCGCCAAAGCCGATGGCAAGGCCGACGATGCCGGCTGACGCCAGAATGGGGGCGATGGAAATGCCGAGTTCCGAAAGCACCAGCATGACAGTGACCAGGCTGATGACCACCGCAGCGATGTAGCGCAAGACTCGGCCCAGTGTTTCCAGCCGCTTGTGCTGCTCGGGGTCGTGGGTGTGCTTCTGCAACTGCTTGCGCAGCATGGGGATGACCCTGCTCGACAACGCCAGCATGACCCATGCGATGACAAGGATGAGGGCGATGCGCAGCAGCGTCCGCGACAATTCGCTCCAGACGCCGAGGTCATTCAATAACAGTGCGTTCAGATCCATATTCCCTCCTTGATCCGGTTTAACGTCAGGCATGGGCGCTGCCCGGGCAGGCAGGCCGAAAAGGGGAAAGGCGGTGACGAAGCAAACGCAGTGCTTCAGTCAGTCAGCCATTGACACGACAGCGCAGGCAGCACGAGCGCGTCGTTTTCCACCTCGACGCGCACGCCGGTGCAGAGGTCTTTCATTGCGTCCGGCTGGATAAAGCCCTGTAACCGCAAGACGTCAACGGGCAACGCCTGCGCCTCGCCATTGAAGTTGACGACCACCAGCACCCGGTTGCGGCCCTGTTGCGGCTCGCTGCGGGAAAAGACCAGCAGGTTGGGGTTGTCCACCGCCAGCAACTGGCGGTTGTCGAAATCCGCGAACGCCGTGGTTTCCTTGCGCAAGGCAATCATTTTTTTCAGGGCGCTGAAGATGCGCTGCTCGATCGTTCCGGTCTCATGGCGTTTTTTCGCCTTGTTCCAGTCGAAGTAGGAACGATGCATCCAGCGGTTGTCGGCTGCCACACTCGGATCGGCAAGGTATTCCAGGCTGTTGAGCGTGCCGATCGCGTCGCCGTAGTACAAGAGCGGCAAGCCGCCGAACGACAGGATCACGCCGTGCAGCAGCACGATGGTATTGATCGCGGCGTCGATTGCGGCTTCGTCCCCGCTCTCGAGCGCGGACTCCAGCCCGACCAGCGAGGCGAGCGAACCGGAGATGCGTGCATCGCCGGTTTTCGGGTTCTCGCCAAACGGCAGGCCGCGCGCGGGCGAGCCCGGAAACCGGCCGGTGTAGTAATCGACGATGAAGCGCCGGTGCGGCGCCGGCTCGTAGCCCGCCAGACGAATATCGTTGTCGTCGAACCCCAGGCCGATGTCGTCGTGGCAGCGCACGTAGTTGAGCCAGGTCGCCCGTTCCAGCTTGGCTGGAAGATTCTTGATGCCCTGGTTGAGCAAGGCCGCATTCTTCGTTGCCACCGCATCCCACAGCAGCGCCATCAGCGTGGCGTTGTAGGCGATCTCGCACTCCTTGGCATTGATCGCGTCCTCGCCGAAATACTTCGAGATTTCACTGGGGGCGACGATAGCTTCTGCGATGAACAGCACGCCCGGCGCGGTGACCTGACAGCAATCCTTCATCAACTGCAGCAGCAGGTGCGCCTCGCGTTCGTTCTGGCTGACGCTGCCCATTTTCTTCCATAGAAAAGCCACCGCGTCGAGGCGCAGAATGTCCGCGCCGCGGTTCGCCCAGAACAGGATGATGTCGATCATTTCGATCAGCACCGCCGGGTTGCGGTAGTTCAGGTCCCACTGGTAGGTGTTGAACACGGTCATCACCCACTTGCCCATTTCCGCGTCCCAGGTGAAATTACCGGGGGCAGTGACCGGAAAGATTTCCGGCAGGGTTTCTTCGTAAATGTCGGGGATCTCGCGGTCGTCGAAGACGTAGTAGTAGTCCTGGTAGTGTGTATCGCCCTGCCGCGCGAGCCGAGCCCATTCGTGTTCATTGGAGGTGTGGTTGACCACCACATCGAGGACCAGCAGCATGTCGCGCCGCTTGAGCGTGGTGGCCAGCGCCTCGACATCCTCAGTGGTGCCGAAACGCGGATCGATGCGGTAGAAGTCGCGCACGGCGTAACCGCCGTCGCGATGGTCCGGCGGGCAGTCGAGCATGGGCATGACGTGCAGCAGATTGATGCCCAGTTCCTGCAGATAGGGCAGATTGTCGTGCAGGCCTTTGAGGTCGTCGGCAAAGCGGTCGCAGTACAGCGCCATGCCGACCCACTTCTGGCTGAGAAACCAGTTGTAGTCACGCTCCCGCGCCAGGTCCGATTTCCGCAGCACCGGGGCGCGTTCGATGTAGCGGAAAGCGAGCGTCTCGACCAGGCTCACCATCTGTGCCTTGAAATCCGCCCGCGTGCCATAGAGCAAGTGGAACAGGGAATGGATCGCGTAGAAATTGGCCCCGAGCCGGGTATAGAAATGGCGCAGACGATGGTTGCCGATCTCGGGTTTCAGCTTGATCAGGATTTCGTTCAACAGGGCGTGGGAAGCTTGTTCGTACATGACGGTTCTCGCTCGCCGATCAGTTTTGATCGGGCAAATCAGGGGACGCAGCATCCGCCGTTTCGTGTGTCAGCCTCAGCCAGTCGCGGCTGGCGGGAATGAAATGAACCACTCCCTCGAGGATGCCGGCGCTGTAATTTCCGTTCATGCCGAATAGCCCGCCGCGTGCCAGATAAAGACGCGCGGCATCCGCCTGCGCGGCTGCTTCGGCTTTGAGCGATTGCTGGGCGTTGGCAACCAGCACCGAAGGGATATCGCTGACCAGAACCTCCATGTCGTTGCCGCTGTCGCCGGCAAACACGGTGCGATCCAGCGGAATGTCCAACCGGGCGCGCAGGAACTCTAAGGCGTGGTGCTTGCTGGCGGAAGCGGGCAACACATCGAGCAAGCCCGTATCCGTGGTCTCGTCGACACTCCACACCAGATTGATGCGGGCGCCGCCGGCTTCGAGGCGTTGCCGGACGCGACGCAACAGTTCAGACGGGTCGGTCAGCGGCGCGCCGTAATAACTCAGCTTGCAGGCCCCCTGTTTGGCGCGCTCCTGCAAGCGCAGGCCCGGAACCTCACCCATCATCGCAGCCAGTTCGGCGTGGCTGCGCCCACCCCAGTCGCGTGCGATGGTCTGCTCCCAGTCCTGCACCTGCCGCCAGTCGCCGGCATCGAGCTGATACAGGCTGGTGCCCACGTCAGCGATGACAAAATCGGGCCGGGGCAGTTCGTACTCTGCAATGGCGGCCTCAACCAATTCCCGATGGCGGCCGGTGACATAGACGAGCCGGACCTCCGGCCGCGCGGCCAGCCGGCGAAAGCGCTGCCGCGCCAACGGCGACTCCGGTTGCGCGCCATTGGGCAGCAGGGTGCGATCCAGATCGGTGGCGAGCAGGATGGGCGCGTCCATTCAGGCTGCGTCCTTCACCGGCACCCTGCAGCTGCCATAGAAATCGTAATACTCGATGGCCTCCAGTATGCCCCGCGCATAACCGGCCTGCGCGAAGTAGATCCGCTCGACCTCGGCCAGCGCGCGCAGTTCGTCGTTGTGGCGATTGGCCACCACCACCGCCAGGGTATTGCCGCGCATCATGTCCTCGTCGGAGCCGGAACCGCCGGCCACCAGAACCTGCTCCAGCGGCACCCCCCACTGGTCGGCAAACCAGCGCACCGCGAAGCCCTTGGAAGCGCGGAGGGGCAGCACATCGAGAAACTGGCCGAAGGACAGCGTGGCGTTGACGGTCTGATCGCCCTGATGCAGCAGGCGGTTGATTTCCTCCAGCGACGGCGCGATCTGGGGGTCGATGTAGTAGCTGATCTTGAAGCGGCTCTGCTCGGACTTGGGCTGACGCTTCAGGCCCGGCAGCTCGTCGAGAATGGCGCGCACCGATGAAGGCGTCCAGAGGTGGTCGATGTGGCGGGTCCAGGCCAGGTCCATGGCGTATTCCGGGGCGAAGTGGATCTCGGCGCCGAGGCTGGTGATGAGCACATCCGGCATCGGGATGGCGTAGCGGCGCATGACCTTGAGTGCGGACTCCAGCGAACGTCCGGTGGCGACGCCGAAACTGGCGCACTTGCGATGTTCCCGCACCACTTTGACGAATTCGGCCAGCGAGTCCGGATCCCCCAGCAGGTTTTGATCGAGGTCGGTGAACAGTGCCCGGTCGTGGTAAAGCTTGGGCCGGCGCGAGGTCGGCTGGCGTGCAGGATGCCGGCCTTCCAGCAGCGGCTTCACGGCGGCCAGATAGTTTTTGGCATGCGCCGGCCAGGCGTAATGTTGCAGCACGCCGCGCAAGCCCGCCTGCGCCAGATGCGCCCAGTTGACCTTGTCTTTCAGCACGGCCAGCAGGGAAGTGGCCATTTCTTCCTCGTTGAGCGGGTCGATCAGATAACCGTTGTGGCAGTTGCCGATGATGTCCTGCGGGCCGCCGTCCGAGGTGGCGACGATGGGCAGGCCACTCGCCGCCGCCTCGATCAGGGTCAGGCCGAAAGGTTCGGTCAGCGCCGGATTGACGAACACGCCGCCCGATGCCGCGGCCAGGCGGTACATCACCGGCACTTCGTCGCGCCGGTGATGCTTGGGATAGGCCACCTTGCCGTACAGGTCGTAGCGGTCGATATCCAGCAACAGATCGGCCAGCACGCTCTGCGCCCCGCTGTCGAGGTCGCGGATGTCGTCACGGTTGCCGGCCACCACCACCAGGTTGGCACGTTCCTGCAGTTCCGCCGATTCACCGTAGGCACGCACCAGCGTGGCGATGTTTTTGCGCTCATCCGGACGCGACACCGCCAGGATCATCGGCCTGGCTGGATCGTTGAGGAAACGCGCCACCTCGCCGGCAATGGGTGCGTGCTGTTCGCTGCCGTCCGGCGGCATGAAACGCTTGAGGTCGGTGCCCGGCGGAATCACCTGCATCTGCTCCGGCTGATAGTGGTCGTACAGGCCGTACTGTTCCTCGATTTCGTTGGCTGTGGAGGCGATCACCAGCGAGGCCGAACCCAGGGTCAATTCCTCCGCTTCCACCCGCCGCGCCATGTGATAGCGGGTCTCGATCACGTCGCGTTTGACGCCGGAGGCGATCAGGCGGCGACGCTTGACCCGGCCCAGCGAATGGCCGGTATGCACCTGCGGCACCCCCAGCAGATTGGCCAGGCGGGTGCCGACATAGCCGGCATCGGCATAGTGGCTGTGGACGATGTCCGGACTGAGGCCTTCGGCGCGCAGAAAAGCCAGCGCATTGTCGGCGAAGGAGTCCAGGTGGTCCCACAACTCCTCCTTGCGCAGGTAGCCCTCGGGTCCCGCATCGATCCGCACGATGCGCGCCTTGGGGCTCAGCACTTCGACGGGATCGGCGTAAGCGGAATCAATCTGTGGATCGACTACGCGCCGGGTCATCAAATCCACCCGCGCCACCTCGGGCAACTCCGCCAGTGCGCGCGCCAGTTCCACCACATACAGGGTCTGGCCGCCGGTATCGGCATCGCGCCCGAGTTCCAGGTCGCGGCCGCGAATCAGGCCATGCACACTCACCAACACGATATAAAACGGTTTCATTCGGCACCCCCACTTGCAAGCTGCCATGCCGTGATGAACGGCTGGTAAAAATCGTCACTGTCCGGAATCGCCCCGCGCAGGCGGCAGATCTCTCCGGCGAAGCCATGCGCGCGCTCAAGTGTCTGTTCGACTGGCCAGCCCTGGGTCAATCCGAGCAGGAAAACCGCGGCGAAGCCATCACCGGCACCCACGCTGTCGACCCCATCGACGAGCGGCGCCGTCGCTGCGGTATGGTGATAGGTGCCATCGCTCTGCAGCAGCCAGGCGCCGTTGCCGCCTTCGGTGACCAGCAATTTCCCGATGCCGAAGGCATGCAGCAGACGCTTGCCGACTACCACTTGCGAAGCGCCACCCAGCCCCATCATATGGGTGACGCGAAGCAGCTCCTCCTCGTTCATCTTGACGACTTCCGCCTTGCCCAGCGACCAGCGCAGCACGTCCTTGCGCACCCAGGGATCACGCAGATTGATGTCGAGAAATCCCTTCGCCTGGGTGGTTTGCAGCAACGATCGCAAGGCCGGATGCGCGGCCGGACGGGCAACCGGGCGCGGCGCGGCGCGTTGCGCCAGCGTACCGAAATATAGCCATTCCGGCCGGCTTGACAGCCCCACCAGGCGGGCCATGTCGGCATGAATGAAATCCCAGGCCTGGTCGGGCGGGATCACGAACCGATGACCCGACCCGTCTGTCGCCAGCTCGATGCGCACTTCGCCGGTGGGATGCAGGCAATCCAGCTGTACGCCGTCGATCGGCAAACCGGCCGCCTGCATGGATGCCATCAGGCGGTGGCCATATTCATCCTTGCCGATGCGGGTGACCAGCACGGGAACCACCCCCACGCCCCCTCCCAGTGCGTGCAGATGATGCGCAACGTTAAGCGGCGCGCCGCCTTGTACCGCCCGATCCGGAAAGCAGTCCATCAGCACTTCCCCGAACAGCAGGATCTGGGTGGTGGGCCGGTTTTCCGTAGGGGGATGCGAGTGGGGGTGAAAAGGGTGTTCAACCATGCCTGCCCCCTCCCGCACGCCACTTTCCAGCGCAGCTTGCTGCCCTGTCGAGACCGTCACCGAGCCGCATCAGCAAATCGGGAAACCCACTGTATTGCCTGTATCGCATGGCTTTTCTCCACGACAGATGAGGTGCCGGGGCGGGCGTGAAATGTCTGTTCTGAAAAATAGTATTTGATAAAACATTTTTGCAGAATAACATTAAGCCGTATCCGGTGCTACCCGTTACGATGTGGCCGGCCTCCTGCCACTGCCCACTTTTCACCGACCCGGTGCCGCTTATTTCATGACTTCGCCCCTTGTTCTCGACACCTTGCAGAAATTCCGCCTCATCATCGGCGCCGTGCGGCAACACTCGCGCGCACTCGAAGCCGCCTGTGGAATCGGCGGGGCGCAGGTCTGGATGCTGGCGACCATCGCCGCCACGCCGGACATCACCGTGACGCAATTGGGACAAGCGCTGTCGATCCATGTTTCGACGGCGAGCAATCTGCTGGACAAACTTGCCCGGGCGGGTTTGGTGGAGCGTTTGCGGGGAGAGGAAGACCGGCGCGTGGTACGCCTGCGCCTGACGGATCAGGGTCGGGATATCGTTGCGCGCGCCCCGCTCCCGCTAACGGGCCTGGTGGTCGATGCGCTGGAAAAAATGCCGGTGGATGCGCTGACCCGGCTGGACGAAGATCTGGCCAGCCTGATCAAACAGATGAATCTGCTAGATCAGAGCGCGGCCAACGAGCCCCTGTCCAATTTGCTGCGCTGACCCGACGTCCAACCCGCTAGACACGTCGAGATGAAAGCCGGCGCCAGAGCCGCTACAGCTCGCGGGCAACCCGGCGCACGCCGTCGTCTTCCGGGTGCGCTTCGCTGCGGAAGCCAAGCCCCTGCACCAGCTTCAGCATCGGCTGATTGGTTTTCAGCACTTCACCCTCCATCGTCCGCATACCCTTGCTGCGTGCCACATCCATCAATACCCCCATCAGTTTGTGGCCGATCCCCTGCTTCTGCCACTGGTCGTTGACCACCAGGGCGAATTCGCAGGATTCGCCATCCGGATTGATGGCATAGCGCGCCACGCCAAGCTCGACTTCCTTGCCATCGATTTCGGTCAACGCCAGCAGTGCCATTTCACGCGTGTAGTCGATCTGGGTCAGGCGCGCCAGCGCGACCGGTGAAAGCTCACTCACCGCATCCATGAAGCGGAAATAGCGGCTTTCCGCCGACAGGCTCTTGACGAAGCCCTGGGTCAGCTCGGCATCTTCCGGACGGATCGGCCGGATGATGACGTCGTTGCCGTCGGGCAATTGCCAGCGCGTCACCAGATGCGCCGGATAGGGATGGATCGCCATGTGGCCATAGCGGTCGGCAGTCGGCACGCGCGGCGCGATGACGATGCGCGCGTCCAGCGCCAGCGCACCGTGTTCGTCCACCAGCAGCGGGTTGATGTCGAGTTCGGCCAGCCAGGGCAGCTCGCAGACCATTTCCGACAGGCGCAGCAGCACGCTCTCCAGCGCGTCCATATTGACCGGCGGACGGTTGCGGTACGGCCCCAGCAAGGTGGCAACGCGGGTGCGCTGGATCAGGTCGCGCGCCAGAAACTGATTCAGCGGCGGCAGGGTCACCGCACGATCCTGCAAGGCCTCGACGTCGACGCCACCGGCGCCGAACACGATCACCGGCCCCAGTACCGGATCCGAAATCATGCCCAGCAGCACTTCGCGCGCATGCGGCCGCGCCACCATCGGTTCGAGAACGATGCCGTCGAGCGTGGCGTCGGGCCGCAGCCGCTTGACGTCGGCCAGCATGTCGCCGAAGGCGGCACGCACTGCCTGCCCGCTCGACAAGCCCAGGCGCACGCCGTTGACGTCGGTTTTGTGGGTGATGTCCGGCGAGTTGATTTTCATCGCCACCGGAAACCCCATCTGCTGCGCCAGCAGCATCGCTTCCATCGGATCGCGCGCGATAAACGTCTGCGCGATCGGAATGTGGAACGCCGCCAGCAGCGCCTTCGACTCCACCTCGTTCAGCAAATGGCGGCCATGCGCCAGCGCGCTCTCGATGATCAGGCGCGCGCCTTCCACATCCGGCGCGATCTGCTGCGACAACGGTCCCGGCGTCTGCATCAGCTGACGCTGGTTCTCGTAGAACGCCGACAAAAAGGAGAACACCTCGACCGCCGGTTCCGGCGTGGTGAAGTAGGGAATCCCGGCCTGCTTGAACAGACGGCGACCCGCGTGCACCTGCGCCTCGCCCATCCAGCAGGTCAGCACCGGCTTGCTGGACGTTTTCGCCACCTCGATCACGGCCTCGGCCACTTCGGTCGGCCGCGTCATCGCCTGCGGTGTCAGCATCGCCAGCACGCCGTCGACATTGTCGTCCTGCAGGCAGGCCTCCACTGCAACGCGATACCGTTCGGCGGTGGCATCGCCGATGATGTCGAGCGGATTGGCCTGCGACCAGTTGGCCGGCAACACGCTGTTGAGCGTCGCGAGCGTCGCCGGCGACAGCTCGGCCATGCGCACGCCGAGATCCACCGCGAGGTCGGTCGCCATCACGCCGGGGCCGCCGCCGTTGGTGACGATGGCAAGGCGGTTGCCGCCGGGCCTGATGTGAGTCGACAGCGCGCGCGCCGAGGCGAACAGCTGCAGGATGGTATTGACCCGCACCACGCCGGCGCGCCGCACCAGCGCGTCGAATACGGCGTCCGAGCCCACCAGCGCGCCGGTGTGCGACTGCACCGCCTTGGCGCCGGTCGCGTGGCGTCCCACCTTGACCATGACGATGGGCTTGAAGCGCGACGTTGCGCGCAAGGCGCTCATGAAACGGCGCGCGTCGCGTATGCCCTCGATGTAGAGCAGGATGCCCTTGGTTTGCATGTCGGAAGCGAGGTAGTCGAGGATCTCGCCAAAATCCAGGTCGGCCGACGCGCCGGTTGAAATCACGCTGGAAAAGCCGATGCCGTTGGTTTCCGCCCAGTCCAGCATCGCGGTACAGATCGCGCCGGACTGCGACACCAGCGCGAGGTCGCCGGACAGCGTGGCGCCCTGGCTGAATGTGGCATTGAGCCCGATGGATGGCCGCTGGATCCCCAGGCAGTTGGGGCCGATAAAGCGGATACCGTGTTTTTTGGCCACCGCACTCACGGTTGCTTCCAGCGCCACGCCCGCCGCGCCCACCTCGCGAAAGCCGGCAGACAGCACGATGGCGTGACGGATGCCACGCTCGCCGCATGCCTCCATGATCTGCGCCACGGTTGGCGCCGGCGTGGCGATCAAGGCCAGTTCCGGGATCGCCGGCAGTTCGCTGGCCGAGGCATAACAGCGCACGCCGAACACCGTCTCGTGCTTGGGGTTGACCGGATAGACCTCGCCCTTGTAGCCGGCATGGCGCAGGTTGCGGAACAGGATGCCGGCGACCGAATCCTCGCGTTCGCTGGCGCCAAAAACCGCCACCGAGCGGGCGTTGAACAGGGGATGCAGATAGTGTTGGGGCATGGCTTCGTTGATGGCAGGTTGCAGCGGCGATCCGATCGGACCAGGTGCAGCCTATGCTAGGCCATCCCCTGTTACAGCGCCATCCCGCCGGGCTATAGTTAGCTGATTCACAACGACACCGAACCATGCAAACCGCCTACATCACCCACCCCAGCTACCGCCTGCACGACATGGGCGGCTGGCATCCGGAAAGTCCTGCGCGCCTGAACGCCATTGATGACCAGCTGCACGCTGCCCGACTCTACGATTACCTGGCGCATCAAGAAGCCCTACCGGTTACGCGCAGCCAGCTGCTGCGCGTGCATGACGCCGCCTACATCGACGCTGTCGAGGCCGCCTCGCCCAGCGAAGGGCACCACGCGCTCGACCCCGACACCAGCATGAACCCGCACACCCTGGAGGCTGCCCGGCATGCCGCCGGCGGCGCGGTCATGGCGGTGGACATGGCCATGCGCCGCGAAGTGGCCAATGCCTTCGTCGCCTGCCGCCCGCCCGGCCACCATGCCACCCGCAACCAGGCCATGGGCTTCTGCTTCTTCAACAACGTCGCCGTTGCCGCCGCGCATGCGCTCGACCAGCACGGCCTCGAACGCGTCGCCATCGTCGACTTCGACGTCCACCACGGCAACGGCACCGAAGCCATCTTCAGGGACGATCCGCGCGTCATGCTGTGCTCCACCTTCCAGCATCCCTTCTACCCCTACAGCGGTGCGGACAGCGCCAACCCGCACATCGTCAACGTGCCGCTGCCCGCAGGCACCACCGGCAAGCCCTACCGCGAAGCCTTCAGCGCGCACATCCTGCCGCGCCTCGAAACCTTTCGCCCGCAGATGCTGTTCTGCTCCGCCGGCTTCGACGGCCACCGCGAAGACGACATGGCGCAGTTCGGCCTGGTCGAAGCGGATTATGTCTGGATCACCGAGCAGGTCATGGATATCGCCGCACGCCACGCCGAAGGGCGCATCGTTTCGGTGCTCGAAGGCGGCTACGACCTCAGTTCGCTCGGGCGCAGTGCGGCGGCGCACATCAAGACGCTGGCGGGGTTGTAGAAGTCCGAACCGGCGGCGGTCTGCTTCCGACCCTGGAGACAAGAACCACTATACGAAATGATCAAAGACGGCATCTTTCTTCCTGACTGAGCCAGCCCATTTTCACTCGCCGCTATAACGGGCAATCTCCCCCGAGAGCGAGGCAAGGGTCAGGCTGCGCCCCACGCCGCCCAGCCTGACCGCCTCCTTGGGCATGCCATAGACCACGCAGCTCGCCTCGTCCTGGGCGAGGGTGGCCGCGCCGGTGTCCCGCATCTCCTTCATGCCGCGAGCGCCGTCGTCTCCCATGCCGGTCATGATGATCCCCAGCGCATTGCCGCCTGCGCAACGGGCGGTGGATCGGAACAGCACGTCCACGGATGGACGGTGCCGGTTTACCGGCGGGCCGTCGATCACGTCCACGTGATACTGCGCGCCGCTACGCCTGAGTTGCATGTGGCGTCCGCCCGGCGCGATCAGTGCCAAGCCAGGTCGTACCCGGTCGCCGTGCTTCGCCTCGCGCACTTCGATGGCGCATACGCTGTCCAGACGCGCGGCGAACGCGGCGGTGAATTTCTCCGGCATATGCTGGACGATAACAATGCCGGGACAAACACGCGGCAGTGCCGTCAGAACGATCTCCAGGGCCTGGGTGCCGCCGGTGGAGGCACCGATCGCCACCACCTTGTCGGTCGTTTCGGCCATGGCCAGGGCCGGGCCGGCCGGAATCGCATCCAGTCCGTACCGGGGCGGCGGGACGGCCACCGGCACCAGATGTCGAACCTTGGCCTGAGCGGCTGCCCGCACCGCCGAGACGATTTCATGGCCCGATTCCGTCAGGAACTGTTTCAGCCCGATGCGCGGCTTGGTGACGATGCTCACCGCGCCGGCGGACAAAGCCTGCATGGCGGTGGTCGTACCTTTCTCGGTCAAGGTCGAGCAGATGATCACCGGCGTGGGGCGCTCGGCCATGATCTTTTTCAGGAACGTGATGCCGTCCATGCGCGGCATCTCCACATCCAGCACCACCACGTCGGGCCAATCCCGATTCATCTTGTCGAGCGCGAACAGGGGATCCGCGGCGGCCCCCATCACCTGAATGTCGGGTGCGGCGGACAGGATGCCAGTGAGTACCTGGCGCACGGTGGCGGAATCGTCCACGAGCATGACGCGTATGGGCTTCATTTTGAAAGTCCGATCGAGGAGTGGGTGCGCCTGGCCTTCCCTGCCTGGACGCTTTCGGCAGGCGGCAGGGGCGTGTGCTTCATCCACACATGCCCGCTCCAGATGTCGAAAATGACCTGACGGTGGCCGTGCCCGCCGAGATGCTGGGCCTTGACCTTGAAGCCATGGCGCGCCATCAGTTCGAGGCTGGCGGAAATATTGCGGTCCTGAATTTGTCCGGATCCCCCCCTCCCGAAACAACCCGGACGGTCGAACATATTGCCGCCGCCGAACAGCTTGGCTTCGAATTCGGCCGGCTGTCCCTGCTTGGTATGTATTTCCTTCAACAGCATCTCCAACGCCTCGTCGCCATAGCGGCCATCGAGCGGCTTCGCACCGCGCGGCCCGCTACGGCTTGGCAACATGTAATGGCACATGCCGCCGATCCGGCGCTCGGGGTGCCAGAGCGTGACCGCCACGCAGGAGCCCAGGATGGTGCGGATGCGCGTCTGCTCATCCCCGAACCACAGCTCTCCGGGCTGCAGGAAAATCTCGATGACGCTCTGCGGTTTTTTCACGGCTTGCGGTAGATCGAAGGCGCAAGGGTTTCCAGCCCTTGCGCCAGCCCGTTCAGGCTTTCCGAATGCCCCACGATGAAAATGCCGCCGGGCCTGAGTTTGGCCAGCAGGCGCGCCACCACCTGACGCTTGGTTTCGGACTGGAAATAGATCATCACGTTGCGCAGGAAGATCACATCGAACTCGCCCACCTCCGGCAAGGGTTCGTTGAGATTGATCTGGGCCAGTTGCACGCGCCGGCGCAGGGCCGGGTCGATCAGCAACTGGCCGTCCTGGCTGCCCACGCCTTTCAGGCAATGGGTGCGCAGCAACGCCGGCGGGATGCCGCGCGCGCGCTCCATCGGATAAAGCCCTCTTCTCGCCTTGTCCAGCACCTGGGTGCTGATGTCGGAACCAAACACTTCCCATGGGGTGTCACCCAGCCGGTCCGCCAGCAGCATGGCCAGGGTGTAGGGTTCCTCGCCGCTGGAACAGGCCGCGCTCCAGACCCGGAACGGCCGCCCGGGCGGATGCCCGGGCAGGACCCGGTCGCGCAGGAAATCGAAATGCTTCGGCTCGCGAAAGAAATAGGTCTCGTTGGTGGTGAGCAGGTCCACCGCCACCTGCATCTCCTCCTGCTGCCGGGAGAGCAGCTGGAAATAATCCTCATAGCTGTCCAGGCCATGATGCTTCAGGCGCTTGGCCAGACGACCCGCCACCAGTGCTTTCTTGGCCGGGGTCATGCTGATGCCGGCGATCCTGAAGATCATTTGCTGGAAGCTGGAGAATTCGCTGTCCTTGAGGCTGACATTGAGCATGGCGACCTCACGCAGCCTTTTTCATCTCGGGCCGGGTGGCCAGCAGGCCGGACCCCACTTCGAGTTCCGAGAACCAGTTGATGAAGCGCATCACGTCGGCCCCCTGATAAATCGAGCCGTGCTGCGGACAGAGCATGTCGATGTCCATGACGGCAGCCCGTTCGCACCAGTCCAGCACGGCCGCCTTGGATCCCATGAAGCGGCGATGGAACCCATCCGCATGGCGGATGTGGCGATCGAAATCCGTCACGAACAGCTCGTCTTCCTCCGGGGGCGGCAAGGCCGCGCCCACGTCGCCGCTGAACAGGATCCGGGCCTTGGCATCGTAGAGGTGGAAATTGCCGGACGAGTGCAGGTAATGGGCCGGCACCACATCCAGTTCGATTCCCCCCAGCGGAAGTTTTCCACCTTCGTCGGGCAGGCCGATGAAGGTGGTTTCGTCGCCGCCGTAATGAGGCAGGAAACTGCCCCAGATGCGGCTGGCATAGCAGCGCAACGCAGGATTGAACTCCAGCCACAGGCTCAGGCTACTGATCACGTCCGGATCCTGGTGCGACGCGAAGATCCATTTCACCCGACGCGGGTTGAAGCCAGCCGCCAGGGCGGAGAACACCACCGGAAAGATCTCCAGGCCGCCGGGGTCGGTGAGCAGGGCCTCGTTGCCGTGGGCGATCAGGTATTCATTGGTGTCGATCAGCACGCTGGCGCGCTCTGGGTCACGCGCGATCACTTGCCATTGATGCGTCCCTTCCGAAAACAGGGTTTCCAGCTTTTTCATGTTCTTGCTTCCTCAAGTTCGGCCCGCACACCACCCAGCGTTTCCGCCACGGAATGGATGGACTGGGCCAGTTGTTCTGCCACCTGCTTCAGGGCAGGTGCCGATTCACCGCCGTAGGCGGCCTCGATCAGTGCGCTGCGGGACAGGATCAGTCCCTGGTCACACAGGCGCAACGCGCGGCTTGCCTTCATGTGCAGGTCGCGCCGGCTTTGTCCCAGCAGCATGCTCAATCGATCCACCTCTTCTTCCTGTTTGCCGAAGATTTCGGACAATAGGCCGCCAACGCGATCCTGGCTGCCCTGGACCCGCCGGAAATAGTCCTGGTTGCGCTGCTTGCGCTGGCGCTGGGCGACCTCGTTGACCATGCTGGACACCAGCAAGGTCAGGCCCTGCATGGCTTCCATGAGGCGGGTGGAAATTCCCCGCAACTCCGCCGAGGCCACCCGAAACCCCACCGCGTTGTCGCCGCCACGGCGGGAGGACAGCATGGCGTTCAACGCGGCCAGATTCACTTCGCGTGCGGTGTCCACCACGCCACGGATGCCTTCGCCAATGCGAACGATGGCGTGAAGGTCCGCAGAGCGAATGGCCGTTCCATTATTTTTGTGCACCACAGGACGACTCCTTACCGATATTTCGATGCTTCCCCGGAAAAGCCGGGGAAGCGCATGCCGATGCGTTTTGAATTGCTCCGCTCAGGCCCAGGCCAGCTTGCCCGGGACAGCCATTTCCCGGGGCGCCGTTTTCTGCTCTTCGTGAACCGGCAGGCTGAAGAATCCCATCAACTGCTGCAGCTGTTCGGCCTGGCCGCTCATCTCCTCGGCGGTGGCAGCAAGCTCTTCCGAGGCGCTGGCGTTCTGCTGCGTGGCCTGGTTCAGCTGGTTCATCGCTGCGTTCACCT
>Ga0180009_10000053_pt1 | contig 212143 bp, 200 predicted proteins | sample OS_PC_MetaG_FD_123537 | JGI IMG/M metagenome (GOLD analysis project Ga0180009, IMG submission 123537) | Groundwater microbial communities from the Aspo Hard Rock Laboratory (HRL) deep subsurface site, Sweden - OS_PC_MetaG | ecosystem: Environmental > Aquatic > Deep subsurface > Groundwater...
AAATCATGCATATCCGCCTTTGGTATAACCAAAAAATGGTTCATTCTTTAGATCTTCCGCTTCATGGTTTTAGAGTTCACTTTTGAACTTTATAGGAGTTCACTTTTCAACTTTTGCTAACAGATGGGGGTTTTCATGCAAATAGATCAGACCAAACTCCCTAGATACTCCTTGCTTTAACCATTATCCCGTATAATTCAAGTAGGATGCAAAACAATGACTGCTGTTGATGAAATCAAATCCAGACTGGATATTGTAGATGTCGTCTCGGAGACGGTGAACCTGCGTCACTCCGGGAAGAACTACACCGGGTTTTGTCCCTTCCACACAAACACCAAAACCCCTGCTTTTGTGGTCTTCCCGGATACACAAACCTGGCGATGCTTCGGGCAGTGTAACGAGGGCGGGGATGTTTTTAGCTTCGTGATGAAACGCGAAGGTTGGGACTTCCCGGAGACACTCCGCAATCTAGCTGACCGCGCCGGTGTTACCCTGCAAGAGTTTACCCCCGAGGAAAAAGAAAAGGCTGAGGAGAACGAACGCCTGCGCGAGATCCTGAGCATGGCGGTGACCTTCTTCCAGCACCAACTCCGCAACACCCCGGCAGGGAAAGAAGCCCTGGACTATCTGCACGGGCGTAAGCTCACCGATGAGACAATTGACGCCTTCGCCCTGGGCTATGCACCTGATGCCTGGGATTCGCTCACCAACTATTTGGCATCACGGGATATTAAAGAACAGGACATGCTGGATGCCGGGCTGGTCTCAGAGCGGGAGGGGGGCGGCTTGTATGACCGCTTCCGCCATCGGCTGGTCATCCCCATCCGAGACCAGCGTGGCCGTATGGCTGGGTTCGGCGGCCGGGTACTGCGACCCGATGACGTCCCTAAGTATCTCAACTCCCCCAAGACGCCCCTCTTTGATAAAGGACGTTTGCTCTATGGTCTGGATATGGCCCGGCGCGAGATCCGTTCCAAAGACCAGGTCGTGATCGTGGAAGGCTATCTGGACGTGATCGGTCCCTACCAGGCCGGATTCAAGAACTGCGTCTCGCCGATGGGCACCGCCCTGACGGAAGACCAGTTCCGGCTGATCAAGCGCTATTCCCGCAAGATCATCCTGGCGCTCGACCCGGACGCCGCAGGCGAGAAGGCTACGCTGCGCGGCTTGCAGACCGCACGTGCAACCCTGGAACGGGAGGGCGATCCGATCTTTGACGCCCGTGGGTTGATGCAGGTTGAGGGACGACTGCGCGCGGATATTCGCGTGACAACCCTGCCTGATGGTCTGGATCCCGACGAAATCGCGCTGGCTGACCCGGACCACTGGGAGCAGCTCGTCCAACAGGCAAAACCCGTGGTTATCCACGTCATGGAAACCCTGGCAGCACGGGCAGACATTGATGATCCCAAAGCTAAAGAGGGGATCGCCAACCAGGTCCTGCCGCTGATCGAAGATGTCAAAGGTAGCGTGGAGCGGGAAGCCTACCGCCAGCGCCTCGCGCGATTACTGAAGGTAGACGAACGCGCGCTGGTCCGCCGTTCTTCCGGTGGTGCGCCGCGCCAGCGTAGATCTTACCACCAACGGCCGGAGGTGCCTGGTATCTCTACAACCACCATGACCACCTCACACCGGAAATTGGAGGAGACATGCGTTAAAGCCCTGGTCAGCGATCCAACCTTGATCCATTTTGTGGACCGCGCCTTTCGTGGGTTTGAACTCGCCTGTTTGCACCCGAATGATTTTAACCACACCGACTTCAAGGAGCTGTTTAAGTTGGTCAAACAATCCCTGGAACAGGACGGCGAAGAACCCCTTGATTTCGTGCGAAAACGTATCCCGGAAGAAATGGCGGAAACTTATCTGGAAACTGACTCTGAAGAGGATTACCCCGACTGGCGCTTTCAACCCAATGCGCCCATCCTTGAGTCTTTGCTGAATATGTTTATCCGCTTGCGGCGGATCCGGATTGATGAAGGGTTGGACCAGCTGGTTTACTTGCAATCACAGGAAGCAGATGAAACCGGGGATATGTCTTTTGATTTCAGAAAGGTTGCCCTTGAATATGTTCAGGTGCGCGTAAAACTGGACCGAGCCTTGCAACAATCCTTCTCACAAGAAAGGAAATAACCTGTCATAATCGTGTTAATATTAGGCTTCATTTTATTAAAACAATGAGGAAAGAAGTCTAGGTTCATTTGATGATGTTAATTTCGGAAGCTATATATGTCAGATAAGCACTCCAGGGAGGAATTGGAGAAGGAACAGGAACAAGAATTGGAACGAGATGAGGAGACACTCGAAGCCAATTCTGCTTCGATTCCTGCAATCCTCAGTACTTCAGACGACCCCGTCAAGTTGTACCTGCGCGAAATTGCGCGCATTGATCTGCTGGATGCTGATCACGAATTCTGGCTTTCCAGCCGGATGAAAGCCCAAAACCTGATCCAGGAAATTGAAGAGCACCTGCCTGAAACAGAAGATGAGGTTGAGCCCAATGCTATCTTGATGAGGACGCTGTGCGGTGAGTTGATTGCGTCCTGTAAGGCTTTGAAGCAGGATTCAAAAAAGTTAAAGGTGAATTTACCGGATTTTGCCCTGACCCTTACTGAAGCCCAAATGCTACGCCAAACCTGGGAAATTCAAGACCCATCATATCTTCGAGCATTTCTTGACCAGGAATACTGGTCCCAGCAAAAGAAATTAGGAGATATTGTCAAGAAGATTTTCAATGTGTACCTCTGCCTGTATGCGCTTCCCCTGGAACTGGCTCAAAAGCTTTTAGAACGACTGCAGGAAAAATCCCGGATGCCCGACCTGGCATTCTTTAATCAAAACCTGCCTTCTGAGCAAGATTTGCAATCAAATTTCATTACAGTTAATATCCTGGGAGAAGAATCCAACCAATACCTCATCCGAGCCAACCTCCGTTTGGTGGTCAGCATCGCCAAACGGTATATGAACCGTGGTATTTCCTTCCTCGACCTCATCCAGGAAGGCAATATGGGGTTGCTGCGAGCAGTTCAGAAATTCGATCCAACCTTGGGCTTCAAATTCAGCACCTATGCCACCTGGTGGATCCGCCAATCCATCAGCCGGCACATCGCCGAAAGCGCCCGGACGATCCGAATCCCTGTGCATATGTACGAGTCGATCTCCCGCATTATCCGGATCCATCGGAGTCTGATGCAGAAATTGGGACGAGAACCCACCATGGAAGAGATTGCCTTGGAATCGGATTATATAGACGAGGAAGCGGTTGAAGCGATCCGCCTGGCTCTGGAATTGGATGTCTCACCCGATCCTGAACTGATTGTAGCCTGGGAGGATGCCACCGACAAGGTCAAGAATATCCTTAAGTCCGCAGAAGAACCGGTTTCTTTGGAACGTCCGGTGGGTGACGAGGATAACAGCACCCTGGCAGACTTCATTGAAGACCACGAAGCTACCGAACCTCTGGATGCCGCCGCTAAGGAGATCCTACGTGAGCAGGTGCAGAACTCACTGGCTGCGCTATCCGAGCGTGAACGTCAGGTGCTCGAACTCCGCTTCGGGTTGGTTGACGGCAAGGACCATACCCTTGAGGAAGTCAGCCAGTATTTCGACGTCACACGTGAGCGCATCCGCCAGATCGAGGCTAAAGCATTACGGAAGTTACGCCATCCCAGCCGCAGTAGCGACCTGCGTGAATTCTTGTCTTAATTGATCCGGAGACATCTCAGCATGCATAACAACACGAATATCCCCTACCAACAAGCAAGAGATGGTAACCGCGCCCTTTGGGACGAAATTACGCCCGTACACCTCAAGTCCTACGGCGTGGAGCGGTTTTTGGCAGGTGAGCGCTGGCTTCCGCTGAAGATCCAGTATTTCCTGAGATGGTGCAACGAGAGGATGGTTTATACTGTTTTCCGAATATGCCGGTAGATTTACCGGTCGTATTCTCCCTGAAAGCCCGAAAGGACATCTAAGAGTCCCGTGATCCAGCCCGTCCCGCTTTATGAACGTATCTATGCCATGGTTCGGCATGTGCCATCCGGCAAGGTGACTACTTACGGACAGATCGCTGAACTGGTGGGCGGGTGCACGGCGCGCATGGTGGGCTATGCCATGGCTGCGCTCAAACGTGGTACCGCCCCGGATGTCCCCTGGCAGCGCGTGATTAACGCTAAAGGCAAAGTCAGCGTTCATGGGGATGGCATCGGGAACGCCATGCAGCGGGCGATATTGGAAGAAGAGGGCGTGATATTTGACGCTAATGACCGGGTTGACTTTAGGCAGTTTGGCTGGCGGGGACCAGACGAACCTTATTAACAAAACTCGAGAATTTAGATATTCCTGACGCCCGACCGGCGTCTTTTTATTTCACACCCAATATGAGCGAATGGTAAACTTAATTCAGTTAACCACAAAATGGAGTCGTCTATATGTCAGAATTTTCATGCAGATTCTCAGAGTTAATTTTGTATGTCCGGGATATGGAAAACGAAGTACGCTTTTACGGTGTACCTATCACCTCCGGATTCGATCCGGACGGACATGGCTTTTCCATCCGTGAATAGTGAATGTGAGTGAAACTTGCCAGACTTAAAACGGATCTACCAGAGCGCCGCAGAACGTTACCGGGCACTGGTGGGGCGGGAAGATTACGAGGATAATCTGCTGCCAGCAATCCTGGCGATTGATCCTTTACGAGATAAGGATGTCATTGAACTGGGTGCAGGCACCGGGCGGGTTAGCTGCCTGATTGCGCCCATAGTCCGGACACTCGTAGCTTCCGATATTTCCTATCACATGCTCGCTTTTGGGAAACAGCGATTGGCGGAACTGGATCTGGACAACTGGCATCTGAGCCTCGAATCGCACCGGTCGCTCCCTTTTGCCCGAGATGCTGCGGATGTGATCATTGCCGGTTGGAGCTTTTGTTACGCTGCGCTTGATGCCGGCGAGGGTTGGCAACCTGCACTGGAGGAAGCCCTGGCGGAGGTAGAGCGATTACTGCGCCCGGGCGGGAAGTTGATCCTGATCGAATCCCTCGGGACAGGGCTCGAATCACCAAAGGCGCCGGATGTCCTGATGGATTATCTGGCTTATCTGGATACACACGGGTTTGAATCAAACTGGGTGCGGACGGATTATCGGTTCAAAGATAAGGCAGAAGCCGACGACCTGACGACTTTCTTCTTCGGCGATTTGCCAATGCCGATATGGGAAACGGACGCGGGCGTAATCGTACCGGAATGTACCGGGCTTTGGTGGAAAACTTTTGAATAATTAAAACAGAAGTGAGCGCATACGTCAGATAATTCCCTTAAATAACGAATGCCGCAAGAGACGCCCCGGCGGGGCGCCTCTACGTTATCAACGATCCATTATCAACAAAAAAATCCAGAAGTCCTAGCAAAGCTGCAGGCAGCGACCCTGTGGAAAGTTCCTCTCAATCAATCATCCCATATCGCCTGAGGGCGGTATCCAGGATCATATTGACCAGGGTCGGGTGATCCACGCCCTCGGCAGCCGCTTCAATCACAATATCCGAGATTCCTGGCGAGAGACCGGGCAGGGGGTTGATCTCAAGGATGTAAGGTTTCCAGTCCTCATGCACGTTCAACCGGAAATCCACCCGGGCGACATCCAGTGCGCCTGTCACGCGGAAGACCGCCGCCGCCAGCCAGTTGAGCTCATCCACCATATCGTCATCCAGTGGAGCCGGGCAAAGGTAATGAAGCTGGTCTGCCAGGGCAACCTTCAACCGGTTGGCATAGACCCCATCCGTTTCCAGGTAAGGCGTCAGATCCACTTCCATGGGCGGGAAAAACCGCAACCCCGCCTGGATCCGTGGAGCGTTCTCATTCCCGGGTAAACGCCGGGCCACCGGTCCTACCAGGTTACCCACCATCCCAACGGTCACTTCTCTGCCTTCAATAAACGTCTCCACCAGTGCTGGTTGTTTATATCGTTCAACGATCAGAGAAATCTGATTGCGCATTTCTTCTTCATCCCGCACAATTGATTTCGCAGAAACACCCATCCCTGTCCCCTCCCGGATGGGTTTAACAAATAGCGGGAACCACATTTTTTCATCCAGCGGCTCATCCACCCGCTCGAATGACTGAAATTCTGGCGTGGGCAAGTCATGATAAGACAAGACCCGTTTCGTCATGTCCTTTGCCAACCCCAAAGCCAGGCATAGAACTTTCGAACCCGTGTAAGGAATCTGTAACTTCTCCAGGATTGCCGGAACCTGGGCTTCCCGAGCATCGCCAAAGTGACTCTCACAAATATTAAAACAGATATCCGGCTTGAATTTCCGGACAGTGTCAACGATAGTGATATCGCCTTCCAGAAATTCACAGGTATGCCCGCCAGCCCGGATGGCATCCAGCAAGGCATTAATCGTTTTTTCACTATCGAGATCGTCCCACTGATCGTCGGGCATTCCATCCCAATGGGGGGCGTTCTTCTTTAAGTTCGCCAGTAGCACGACTTTAAATCTCTTCATTTTCCTAAGATGCTCCTGTAAAGAGGGGAAATATGACTAAAATTATAACCTTTTTAACCCTGATGTAAAGATTACTCCGTTAGATTACTCCGTTAGCTCATTAATACTACCTTATTTAGTGTATGGGTTGATAAATAATTGAGACGCCCAGCTAGGCGTCTCAAGAAGTATATTTTTTCTTATTCAAATGAGAAAATTGACGATCAGGACTCAGCTTCCAGAGCAGAAGCCAGCACCAGGCGTGCTTCCTCTTCTTTGGCAACCCGCATCCCTTCGTGTTCATCCACCCGGGTCAGCAAGAAGCCACCGATAATGAAGAAAACGACCAAAGACACGATCGATAGCCGGCTGCCGCCCATGACCGTGCTGACCACACCGAACATCAATGGCCCAACCGTGCCCGCAACCTTCTCGCTGACGCTGAAGAAGCTATAGAACTCAGCGGATTGGCTCTTGGGTACCATCCGGCTGAACAGTGAGCGTGACAAAGCCTGACTGCCACCCTGCACCATCGCCACGCCTATGCCCAGGATCCAGAAGTGAATTTCCTGATACATGAAATAACCACCGATGGCGATGGCGGTATAGACTCCCAGGCTGATGAGGATCGATTTCTTAGTCCCGATCTTCTTTCCCAGCCACCCGAACAATAACGCAAAGGGGATGGCAACGAACTGGACCATCAAGAGCGTACCAATGGTGGTCGTCTGGCTGAATTGCAGTTCTGTACCATAAATGGTCGCCATGACGATGATCGTTCCAATTCCATTGTTATACAACCAGAAAGCGATGATGAATTTGAACAGCTCTTTAAACTTGCGGACCTCGCCAAAGGTGTGTGCCAACCGGCTGAAACTCGCCTGAACCGGATTGAAGTTCTCTTCGCCTTTCAGTATCCGGCGCACCGGTTCTTTGACCCAGCGCCAAAGCGGGATGGTAAAGATCAGCCACCATCCAGCCACGGTCAGGAAACTGATCCGGCTCATCAGTGCGGTCGTTTCCCCATCCGGGGCAGTCATGATCATAGCAAGGTTGATCGCCAGCAGGATCCCGCCGCCCAGGTAGCCAAAGGCATAACCGCGGGAGGATAACTGGTCACGTTCATCCTCCTCAGCCACATGGGGGAGCAAGGAATCGTAAAAGACATTTGCGCCGGCAAAACCCACATTGCCGATGATGTAGAAAAGGGAAGCCAGCAACCAATTGCCTTCGGTGACCAGGAAGAGCAGCGCTGAGCCTGCAATCCCGGTGAGAGCGAAAACCGTGAGGAACTTTTTCTTAGCGCCGCTGAAGTCCGCCATAGCGCCCATCACCGGCCCCATAAAAGCGACCAGCAATAGGGCGATGGTCGTTGTATAGCCCCAATAAGCAGTGCGCAGGTGCACCGGCAGGTTTACCGCAGCCACACTGGAATAATAGACCGGCAATACCGCTGCGGTGATGGTGGTGACGAAGGCAGAGTTCGCCCAGTCATACATGACCCAGGCAAATTTCGCACGTTTCTTCTCTTTTTGCTCCATTGAACACTCCTTGCCTTGTAGTTGGACTCACTAATTATATAACCGAATTCAGGGTGGAGTGTTTCGAATATAAACTCGGGATTAGCTGCCAATTTAGATAGGCATATATAGAAGATTGTACGTACAAGATTGTTAATCGGTATTGACAATAGCAAAATTTCATATATAATAAGTATTAACAAATAGTTAACTCGGTTGGGACAAAAGGATTTTCACCTTGTTCAAATTTGACGCATCAGAAGCTTTATATGTTCAATTGAAGGATCATATTAATGAATGTATTCAAAATGGAGATTGGAAAGAGGGCGAAAAAATACCCACTGAAGTCGAATTATCAGAGCAATTCAAAATTAGTCGTGCTACTGTTAGGCATGCATTGAGTGAACTTGAGATCGACGGGCTTATTGAACGTTATCCCGGTAAAGGTACATTAGTTTCCCATAGGCGGACAAAACCTGAAATAATGAAACTTACAAGTTTCACCGAGGATATGATATCAAGCGGGCGTAAACCATCATCAAAAACAATCGATATGAAATTGATTGCTCCACCTCCCAAGGTGGTTGAAGGTTTTGGTATATCAAAGGAAGAAAAAGTTTGGCTGGTGAGTCGGCTAAGATTGGCCGATGGAAAACCAATTGCACTGCAGGATCTTTACATACCTCCTGATCTTCAGATTTCAGTAAATGATCTCACTAATTTGGACTCATATTATGAGTTTCTAAAAGAAAATTATAACCTTGTACCTTCATTTGCCACCGAGTTGCTAACAGCAAAATCAGCTGATGAACATGACGCAAAAATTTTAGAAATCAATGAAGGCGATCCTTTGATCTATATCTGGCGTAGTACCTACAATGAAAATAAAAACAATTTAGAGGTAGTAAAAATCAAATACGTGGCTTTAAGATACCAATACCACTTGAAATTGTATGTTTAAAATTTTCAAGATTATCTTAATGCTCAAGAATTTCTTTTATATTCTCCTTGTTTACCTCTTTGAATCACTAACGTCATTACGTAACAGGAAGGAGGTTCACTTAGCAAGTTTTAGTAAGAGAACGTTGAATAATTACTAAAAAACCTTGGAAATCACCGATCTTCCGGTATTTGCATAACTTTTTTTGCCATCTTGACCTTGCTGATTGTGGATTGCCTTTTTTGAATCACTATTCGCTTTTCTCGTCAATTTGGAGTTGTTATTCAACACTCTCAGTAAGTAATTTGACAAATTCACAACATGTTTTTGGAGGATTAAAATGAGAAAAGTTTTGTTAATAAGCTTGTTAATTCTAGTTTTGGTGTTGGGCGCATGCACGCCCACAACCCCAACAGAAGAAATGGCTGCAACGGAAGAGCAAATGGAAGAAGAACAGACTATTGCAGCCGAAGATATCAAGATTGGTTACATTGTAAAAACACTCGGAAACACGTTCTGGCAGACTTATGAACAAGGTGCAAGAGCTGCTGCAGCTGATCTGGGTGTCCAAATTGATGTGCGTGATGTACCCACAGAAGGCGACATCAAAGGTCAGCTTGATGTGGCAATGGCTATGGTTGGTCAAGATTATGATGCAATTGTGGCTGCCTCAATCACGAATACTAACCTTATCCCGGCTATAGCTGAAGCCAATAAAAATAATATTCCTTGGATTGTTGTCAGTGAAGCTCAGGATGAAAATGTGCTTGCGCAAAATGATGCCTATGTAACTGCCCAGGTTCGCTTAAGCTTCTATGAAGAAGGTGTCATCATTGGTGAATATGTTGCTGAGCAATTAAATGGTGAAGGCCAGGTTGGTATTGTTGAGGGCATGGCAGGTACGTCAGCAACGCGTGACAGAATTCAAGGCGTCATGGATGTTTTTAAAGATTATCCTGATATTGAGGTTGTAGCCTCTCAACCTGCGGACTGGCAGAGAGAATTAGCCCGTGATGTCGCAGGAACGATGCTCCAGGCAAACCCAGATATAGATGCTATTATTGCAAATAACGACACAATGGCTTTAGGTGTCGCTGTTGCAGTTGAGCAGGCAGGTAAAAAGGGTGAGATTATTGTTACAGGAGATGACGGTACACCTGAAGCATATGAAGCAATTAAAAACGGTGATCTTGCAGCTACTGTTGATGGAGTTGCCTGGCAGATCGCATACTACTCAGTTCACGCTGCTGTGAAAGCGGTTGTTGAAGGTGCGAAGACTTTGCCGAATTACGATCTCAAGCCAAATCTTGTCACTATTGTTAATGTTGAAGAAGTCGCAGCGCAAATGCCAAAACCCCCTGAATATATGTTTGAAGTAAATCAGAATATTTATCTTCCTATTTCGGGGATCAAAGAATAAACCATAGTTTGTCTAGAGAAGAATGGTTACCCGTGTAATCGTTCACTTAGGTGATAATTCTAGGTAGCCATTCTTCTTATTTTGTGTGGTGATGGTAGGTAGTTATCATTTATTATTATGATTTCTTTATACTTTGTCTTATAGAAACATTGTACATTGATTAAGAGGATTGAGAAGTTGAAAACAATTTTACGGATGGAGAATATTATAAAAGATTTTCCAGGGGTACGTGCTGTAAATAATGTCTCACTTGAGCTCAAGAAAGGTGAAATTCATGCACTTTTGGGACATAATGGAGCAGGTAAAACAACCCTTGTAAAAATTCTTGCTGGTGCTCATAAACAGGATAGCGGAGAGATGATTTTATCCGGAGAAACGGTAAATTTTTCCAATCCAGAAGAAGCGATAAACTCAGGGATTCACATGGTTTATCAGGAATTAGATTTGATTCCTGATCTGTCGGGTGCAGAAAATATTTATTTAGGCCAAAAACGATTTCATAATAAATTGGGATTAATTGATTACAAAAAAAGACTTAAAGCTGCTGAATATCTAATTAAAGACTTTAATGTTGAAATCGACCTTTCAAAACCTGTAAAAGAGTTGGGTATCTCAAAGCAGCAGATAATTTCTATAGCAAAAGCAATCAGTAGTGAAGCAAAAATAATAATTTTTGATGAACCAACTTCTGCTCTAAATGATGTAGAAACTGAAAAGCTGTTTGAAATTATGCGACAGTTAGTCGAACAAGATGTAACTCTCGTTCAGATAACGCATCGACTACCAGAGGTGTTCATTATTGCTGATCGCGTTACGGTGATGCGTGATGGTAAACATATTTTCACAAAAGATATTCAAAATGTCACAAAAGAAGAAATTATTGACACTATGACTGAAGAGAGAACGCAATTTAAGAATTCGCGAAATGATGTCAAGAATTCTTCTGAGGTTATCTTAAAATGTAGAAATATTAGTGATTATAGAACCTTCAAAGATGTTAGTTTTGACCTCCACCGAGGAGAAGTTTTAGGTTTAACGGGTTTAATAGGGTGCGGAGCTGTAGAGGTTGCTCGGTCAATTTATGGAGCATCAGAGAGACAAAAAGGATCCGTCCTTATCAAGGGAGATCCCGTAAAAGTAAATGATACAAGCGATGCGACGAAAAAGGGTATAGCTTTTGTATCTGATGATCGTAAAAGTGACGGATTAATATTACTTGAATCTGTGAAAAATAATATCACAGTGACAATTCTGGAATATCTCACTAAGCTGGGTTTTATTAAACGTGATAAGGAAAAAGAAAAGGTTCATGGAATTGTCGACCGCCTAAAAATCCGCATTACAGATATTAATCAACAAGCCAAAACATTAAGTGGTGGCAATCAACAAAAAGTTGTCCTTTCCAAATGGCTGGTTAGGGACTCGGAATTGTTTATCTTATGTGAACCTACCAGGGGGATTGACGTCTCAACCAAAGCTGAAATTCATAATATGATTCGTCAATTCGGAGAAGATGATAAGGGGGTACTGGTAGTCTCTTTTGAAATTGATGAAATTTTGGAAACCTGCGATCGGGTGTTAGTCTTTTTTGAAGGTAAAATATTTGGGGAAATGTCATTTGATGTCTTTGATAGAGAAAAAATTATTAACTGGATGTATGGAGAAAATTAAATCTTATGAGCTTGAATGAGAAAACAAGTCACAATGGCAATAACAAAAAGATAAAAGGATTCCTTGAAAGAGCAAGAAATATTCTGCGTACAAAACAAATTGGGTTAGTCATTTTCTTACTGCTTATGTGGTTTGTAATGGCAAGGTCATCTCCTTTTTTCTTGACAAGAAGTAACTTATTATTAATTCTTGATCAGGCTTCGACTGTAGCAATTGCAGGCGTTGGTATGACCTTTGTGATTATTTCGGGTGGAGTTGATCTCTCTGTGGGAGGTATTGCCGCCCTTTCAGGGATGATTGCAGGAATATGTGTCATGCGACTGAACTTGGGTCCTTTACCCACCATCATAATTTCTTTATCTGTTGGTGTTATTCTTGGCTTTGTCAATGGAGTATTGATTAGCAAATTTAAATTGCAGCCGATGATTTCCACACTCGGCACATTAAGTATCGCTCGAGGGTTAACATTGATTTCTACATCTGGGCGTCCTATTTTTGTTCTTGACCCTACATTGAATTATTTGGGAAATGGAAAAATTCTCGGCATTCCTGTAGCTGTACTTATTGCGATTTTAGTTTTTGCTGTTGGCCATATTATTCTTACCTATTCTGAGTTTGGAAGATATGTTTATGCGATTGGTGGCAATGAAGAAGCGACACGCTTGTCAGGCATAAAAGTAGATCGCCATAAGATTTTTATTTATATGATTTCTGGATTTTGTGCAGCGCTTGTTGGAGTTGTATTGGTGGGTTTACTTGGAGCAAGTGAGCCAACAGTTGGGCAGGGTTTGGAATTGGATGCAATTGCAGTGACAGCTATCGGTGGCACAAATTTGATGGGTGGAATCGGTGGTGTTGTTGGCACTGTGATCGGTTCTGTCCTAATAGGGACGATCAAGAATTCTTTGACGATATTAAATATCGTTTCTTATTATCAGCAGGTGGTTATTGGTATTGTGATTATCATTGCAGTCCTTCTGGAATATTTCCGTGGAAGAAGGGTTAGTAGAAGAAAAAAGTATATTCATTAGATATAGTAAAGGAGTAAATGTGATGAACAAACGTGATCTAAAAATTGGGTTTGTCGGCGCGGGGGTGCATGCGAGAGCAAATATTTATACTTCCTTGCAGTTGCTTGACATGCCAATCCACTCCGTATGTACCCGCCACATGGAGACTGCCAAAAAGGCTGCTCATTATTATCAGGCGAAAAATGCTTATGATGATTATGAAGAAATGCTCAAAAAAGAGGATTTTGATGCAGTTTTCGTTGTGACTAATAAAGATACTCAGGCAAATATTACAAAAACCTGCTTAAAGGCTGGAGCAAATGTTTTTGTTGAGAAACCTCTTGGTATGAATGAAAAAGAAGCTCAAGAAATAGCAGATCTATCCAAAAAAACTGGGAAACAAGTTATGGTTGGTTTTATGAAGAGATTTGCACCATCGTATACAAGATTGAAAGATATCATGAATAATACAGAACGCTTCGGTAAGAAAATGTCATTCCGTGGGATGTTTGCGATCACTTCAGGGCGCCCTGGCTGGGATAACGAGGTGTTTCTCAAAGTGGGTGGCATTCATTATGTAGATTTGTTACGCTTTTTATTTGGTGAGGCTGTGGATGTTTTCGGAATGACTAATAGCGAAGGTGTATTGGTCGACCAATTATTTTCACTCCGTTTTGAGAACGATATGATTGGTAGCATGTTCTTCGGTGGTCTTCCTGCATGGGCAAGGCATTGGGAAGAAGTCACAGTGAGTGGGATAAATGGATTTGTCAAAGTTAACAATATGGTCGACGTTGAATATCATTTTGTTGATCCAGATGTAAAACCAAGCTGGAAAGACCTCAATCTGGAGGATAGGGTGCAGACCCCCAAAAATACCTCAAGTTCCGGTGGCTGGCGTGATTTATACCTGAATGGATATGTTGGCGAAGTTGAGTATTTCTTGGATTGTGTTATATCAGGTGGGGAACCGATATGCTCGGCATTTGATAACGTCAAGACAATGAGATTGTGTGACACAATTTTGGAAGCGTTGAATTAGAAGAATTGTAAATGATGAATATTGGTGTATTGGGCAGCATTGCATACGATAATATATTTCGAGTTGATCATGTGCCTAATTTAGGAGAGAGAGTTTTTGGGAAACGCTTGGGTAAATTTATTGGTGGAATGGCCGCGAATCAAGCCATTGAAGCTGCTAGGTACACCAACAATGTTTGGCTGTTAGGAAGAGTTGGTAAAGACGATGAGGGTGTTCAAATCCTTAAAAGCTTCAGAAATAAAGGTATTGTCTCGGATTACATCCAGCTCGATAAACAGTTTTCAACTGGTCAGACTTACATGTACCTATTAAATGATGATTACTATAGCATTGTTACTCAGGGTGCAAACAGGCAGATTGATCCAGAAGATATTAAAAATTCGATTTCAAAAATGATTTCAGGTTTCCTTTTGGTTTCTTTGGAAATTAATCCAACTGCGGTAATGGCTGCGTTTAATAGTGCAAAAGGTAAAAACATTGAATCTGTTCTAATCCCTTCTCCTGTAGAGAATTGTACAAACGAAATGTACGATACAGCCGATTCTCTTATACTTAACCAACGAGAATTCCTGCATATTTTTGACATAAATATAGAAGATCCTTTTGAGGCTACTAGTAAACTTATGTCACTAAAGGGAATAAAGCAAAGGATTCTGATTACATTTGGAAAGAAGGGTGCTGCACTCTTGGATAGAGATGAAGTATTTCTGTCTGAGGCACTAAAAGTCGACGCAGTAGATGCTGTGGGTGCCGGAGATGCCCTAGCAGGGGCGTTTGTCGGTTCACTTGCAATTGGATTTCACCCCCAAAAAGCTTTATCGATTGGGTGTATTGCCGGAGCGTTGGCAACATCCAGAGTTGGCCCCCAAACATCGCAGCATTCAATGTCTGATGTTCTGGAACTATATAAAAAACATTATCAATAAGAAGGAGGAGTAAAATAATGAAAATTGGATGCATATCTTGGTCATATCGTAATGAATTTTCAAGTGGGAAATATGATTTTTTCAGCTGGTTTGTCCATTGTTCCAGTGAAGCAAATTTGGATGGTGTGGAATTATGGAATAATCATTTTGAGTCAACAGATAACGAATATCTGGATAAGCTTGTATCAAAGAGTAAAGCTGAAGGTTTGGAGATTTATTCAGTGGCCTCAAAATGCAAATTTGGAAGTTTCTCTGCTAAAGAAATCGAAAGCGCCAAGGAAACATTGCGTGAATGGCTTGCTATAGCTGATAGAATGCATGTTACAAAATTGCGAATATCTTTGGCGGGTGAAGATGAAAGAGACCCTGATCATCAAAAGACGATTTTCAAATCATTGACTGAAGTAATTCTTGAAAACAAGTATCCTCATATCACTGTGGGAATTGAGAATAAAGAACCTAGTGCTGTTCAATCACCAGAGGATGTAAAATTAATGGATCATTTATCTAAAGGAAAGCTGAAGTTGATTCTTGATAATGGAAGTATTATTGACAAATCAGCAGTTTGTGATTTTATGGAAAAGACCTTGCCCTATTCAGCCTTGGTCCATACAAAATTCTTTGATATTGATGATTATGGTGCTGATAAGGTTCTGGATTACAATAAAATTATTCCAATCATCCAAAATAGTGATTATGAAGGATTCCTGTCAATTGAGTATGATAGCGAAGAAGTTGCATCTGAAAATGTGCCTTTGATTGCTAAGTACTTGAGGACAAAAATATAAAGGAAGTATTATGGGTAACCAAAATATTTATAATGATCGGAATATGTTACAGGAGATCTTTCATGTTGATAAACCGATTATAGCCACACTTCATTTGCTGTCACTTCCTGGATCCCCTTACTATTCTGGTGAGGATATTAAGGATATTCTACAATATACTATGGACGAAGTGGATATTTTGATCGACGCTGGAGTTAATGGTTTGATAATTGAAAATCATGGGGATATACCCTTTATTAAACCGGAGAAGTTTGGTTTTGAGACGGTTGCAGCGATGACTTATATTGCAGGGGAGGTGAAAAAGGTTGCCGATAAATCTAAAATTCAAATCGGGATAAATTGCCTTGCGAATGCACCTATCCCTGCCTTGGCTATTGGAAAGGCTGTTGATGTAAAGTTTATCCGTGTAAATCAATTCGTAAATGCTTATGTATCCAATGAAGGAATAATGGATGGCCAGGCTGGAAATGTGCTCAGATATCGAAAACAAATTGGAGCAGAGGATATTGCTATTTTTGCGGATGTGCATGTCAAACATGGTAGTCATAGCATTGTTGCAGATCGAAGTATTAGTGAACAGGCAAAAGATGTTCTGTTCTTTTCTGGCGATGTTTTAATTTGTACTGGGAACCGAACTGGCGATCCCCCGAACGATAATGAAATTAATGAAATAAAGGTAACTCCCGATACCCCAGTTCTTATTGGTAGTGGAACAACAGCTGAAAATGTAGATCATTTGTTGTCTATTGCTGATGGGGTAATTATTGCTAGTTACTTCAAAGATAATGGAAAATGGCAAAATGATGTTAATGAAAAACGAGTGCAAAAATTTATGAATCGGGTGAATGAATTTAGAAATTCCATCAATGAGACCAAATAGGTAATAATCATTTAAAGCCCACCTTCCGGTGAGCTTCATTTTGCCGCCTGAGGGGGGCAGCCGACTTCACTATTATAATCCAGAATCTTTGCTCATATCAGGGTTTTAACCTATAATGTAATTAATGATAAAATCAAGAGAATTTTTCCAGCAATTATTAGTTTTTCTTTATGATTCGATATATAACGCTTGATCTTCATCATAAACCACCCCTTCACCAGCTAAAATCTCCATAGTGAGCCCAAAAGAAATACTTCCAGATACTATAAAAAGTGCTATTAAAGTATACCAAATCCTAAACTTAATAGGTGACCCTTTGGAAAGAGAATTAGTTATACAGGAAATCATGCTTTTGCACTCGGCATTTATTTTCTACAATTTCTAACTAAAATTAGAGACCTAAGAAATCCAAAGTCATCAATTTGCAATAAACTCTCAAAATCCAAAAACAAAATTTGAACAAACGCCGATAATAATCAACTGGACTCACAGTCGATAATCAGCGCGGGTATAATTATTGGTCGCGCGTTTATCCGCTGCAAATACAAAATAAACAAAACGTTTGTGCTATAATTGAAAGAATGAGTGAATCAACAATGATGATGGCACGTGATAACCTGCGTGTGGTTGGCGCACGCGAACACAACTTAAAAAATATTACCGTCGAGATCCCCCGGGACAAACTCGTGGTGATCACTGGTCTCTCCGGTTCGGGGAAGAGCTCCCTGGCTTTCGATACAATCTTCGCCGAGGGACAACGGCGCTATGTCGAATCCTTGTCGGCGTATGCCCGGCAATTCCTGGGGCAGATGAGCAAGCCCGATGTGGATACCATTGAGGGTCTCTCCCCGGCGGTCTCCATTGATCAGAAAGGCACCTCTCACAATCCCCGCTCAACCGTGGGAACCGTGACGGAGGTCTATGACTACCTGCGTTTGCTCTATGCCCGGGTGGGTATCCCCCACTGCCCCATTTGCGGACGGGTCGTGCAGAAGCAATCCGCCCAGGAGATCGTGGAAGATATCGAGAAGCTGCCCGAGGGCAGTCGTTTGCAGATCCTCTCGCCTCTGGTGCGCGAACGCAAAGGCACCTACCAGGCAGCTTTCGAAGAGATCCGTAAAGCAGGTTTTGTCCGCGTCCGGGTGGATGGCGATACCCACACACTCGAAGAGGAATTCAACCTCGACCGCTATAAGAAACACACCATTGAAGCGGTTGTGGACCGGCTAATCCTGCGTGAACCCGAGAACGAGGAAGATACCAAAGCAGCCCGGTCACGCCTGACCGATTCAGTCGAGACCGCGCTCAAATTTGGTGATGGCTATGTAACCGTTCAAATCATCTCCGAAGAAACACCCCGCGACATTCAATTCTCAGAGCATCTTGCCTGCCCCGAGCATGGCAGTGTGATCACCGAGATCGAGCCGCGTACCTTCTCCTTCAATACGCCCCACGGTGCCTGTCCCACCTGTCAGGGTCTCGGCAGCCGACAGGAGATTGCCCCGGACCTATTGATCCCGGACCGGTCTGTTTCACTGGTGGACGGTGCCATCGCCGATACTGCCTGGGATGGACCCAAGGACGACGGCGGGTATTACTGGCAGATGCTGGAAGCTGTGGCGAATCATTACAAGATCGATTTGGAAGCACCAGTCGAGACCATTCCCAACGAAAAGCTGGATAAGATCCTTTATGGCTCCGGTGGGAAAGAAATGGCAGTGGAATTCACGGGTCGCAATGGGCGCCAAAGCTCCTTCCGGGCATCTTTTGAGGGCGTGATCAATAACTTGGAACGGCGCTACCGGGAGACAAACTCTGAATATATCCGGGGCAAGATCTCCGAGTTCATGAGCGACCGCCCCTGCCAGACCTGCGGTGGCTTACGCTTGCGGAAAGAAGCCCTGGCTGTGACCGTCGATGGCAAGAACATTGTCGAGGTCACGAGCTGGCCTGTGCGCCGCAGTTTGGAATGGATCGAGGAATTATCCGGTGAGTCCTCACCTTTCACCGAGCGTGACCGCCTGATCGGTGAACGTATCCTGAAGGAGATCAAGGCGCGGTTGGGTTTCCTGGTCAATGTCGGTTTGGATTATCTAACCCTGCAGCGTTCCGCCGGCTCACTCTCCGGCGGTGAGGCGCAGCGCATTCGCCTGGCAACTCAGATCGGTTCACGGCTGATGGGCGTCCTCTATGTGCTGGACGAACCTTCTATCGGCTTACACCCCCGTGACAACGATCGCTTGCTGGTTACACTGGAGGGGATGCGCGACCTGGGAAATACTGTCTTGATCGTGGAACATGATGAGGAGACCATCCGCCGGGCGGATTGGATTGTGGACCTCGGCCCCGGCGCGGGCGACCTCGGCGGTGAGGTCGTGGCAGAGGGGCCGCCTGAAGATATCATCCATCATCCGGTTTCCCTGACGGGTGCTTATCTCTCCGGACGCATGTTTGTCCCCGTTCCGGAGAAGCGCCGGACAGGCAACGGGAAATATCTGGTCCTCAAGGGCGCCCGGGAGAACAACCTCAAAGACATCACCCTGGATATCCCGCTGGGAAAATTTATCTGCATGACCGGCGTCTCCGGTTCAGGCAAATCTTCCCTGTTGATCGACACCCTCTATCGCACGCTTGCGCGCCAGTTACACGGCGCTCGGACCAACCCCGGTGATTTTGATTCGCTGGAGGGCGTGGACAACATTGATAAGATCATCAACATCGACCAATCCCCCATCGGACGGACGCCGCGTTCCAACCCCGGCACCTATACCGGCGTATTCGACACCATCCGCGATTTGTTCGCAGAGCTTCCCGAGAGCAAGATGCGCGGCTATAAGAAAGGGCGCTTCAGCTTCAACGTGAAGGGAGGGCGATGTGAGGCGTGTTCCGGTCAGGGTCAGCTCAAGATCGAGATGCAATTCCTGCCGGACGTATACGTGCCCTGCGATGTCTGCTTTGGCTCCCGTTATAACCGTGAAACCCTGCAGATCCAGTTCAAAGACAAGAACATCGCTGATGTACTGGATATGACTATCGATACGGCTGCGGAATTCTTTAAAGCGTTCCCAAAGATCACCCGGCGGCTGGAAACCCTGCAAGACGTTGGGCTGGGGTACATCCGTCTGGGGCAATCCGCCACGACGCTTTCTGGCGGCGAGGCGCAGCGGGTCAAGCTTTCCAAAGAGCTCTCCCGCCGATCCACAGGCAGCACCTTGTATGTGCTGGACGAGCCCTCCGTCGGCTTGCATGCCGCCGATGTTCATCGTTTGATCGACGTCCTCCAACGGCTGGTGGACGAGGGCAATACGGTTGTGATCATTGAACACAACCTTGACATCATCAAAGTCTCAGATTGGATCATCGATCTGGGGCCTGAGGGCGGCGATGCCGGTGGTGAGATCATCGCAGTTGGAGAACCCGAAGAATTATGCGAAATGCCCCAATCCTATACCGGGCAGTTCATGAAACGTATATTGGATTGCAAAAAACCAGCTTCGTAGGTAAAATCAGTCGAATTTTAGCCATTTTCAGGTCATTTTAGTGGTTTTCTCTGCTCGTTATCATCCTGGACAGATTTGAAGACTCGACCACATTTCGATTATCGGTTAGAATGAAGCCACGTAAACTTGAAGGAGAGGGGGCAATCCGGCGCGTTTGACTCGGATTGATCCGGATTTGTAAAGGAAATCTTATGAGCAAAAAAGATGCAAAAAACATCATTTCATCTTACCGAAAGAAACAAAAACTGGGACCATATATCATCGGCGGGGTTGCAATCCTGCTGGCTGTAGCCGGGGTTGTCCTGTTGATCGTCTATCTCGTTGGTGGGAGCAGTGGTAGTGGAATTTCTCTTTTCAAGAGCAAAACGCCAACCCCAACTGAAACACCCACGCCAACACCCGTCACTCCGACGGCAACCGCCACGATGACGGCGACCATCACCAACACCCCATCCATCACACCGACGGCGACTGCCTCAGCGCCTTTTGAATATCAGGTACAGGAGGGCGATAACTGTACACTTATCGCAGAGCAGTTCGAGGTGGATATTGAGGTACTGCTGGTGTTGAATAACCTCTCCAGCAATTGCTTCATCACACCTGGTCAGACGATCCTGATCCCCGCTCCGGGACAGGAACTGCCAACGGCTACGCCATTGCCATCGGATATCGCCCCAGGCACATTGATCGAGTACCGCGTCAGACCAGGTGATAGTTTGTACGCCATCGCCGAGGAATTCAACAGCACGGTGGAACGCATCGTAAATGAAACGAACAAATACCGGCGAAATAATGACCTGGATGAGATGGAAAACGATACCGACCTTTTAGTCGGTGACATTATCGTTATCCCGGTCAATATTATCACGCCAGTACCGACAGCAACCAATACCCTGACACCAACGGAGACACCGAGACCTTAAAGTCGGATCAAATTGGATTCTCCAGAACAATATTACGGCGGTTTGCAGCAGCATCAATCTGCATTGCCAGACCGCCGTATTTTTTTAACTATCGTGTGGTTGATTTGGCTCTGGGATTGGGAGTCGGGAGAAAGTCAGTTGCTGATTGAAAGAGGCGCGCGTCCCGAATGGCTGCCTTGAACTGAAATCTGGAGAATTTTGTGAGTTTTTGAGAGTGTTTATCATTTAATATCAAGAGGAAAGATCAGCAGGTTCTGACATGATTGCGAATATTATCCTGCTGTGAAAGGACACCATCGAGATGAAAAACATGCAATGCCCCAAATGCCGCTCCCAGGAGATCGTCCGCCTGCCCGGAGATATCCAACCGCCATCCATGCTCAGCGGGGCCAAGCCACCGTCCTCATTCAAGACAATCAAAGTCACGCGGTATTGCTGTGCCAATTGCGGCTTTACCGAGGTCTGGGTGGATGATCCGGACGACCTCAAAGATCTGCTCAAAAAGTACGGATTCTAATTCTTTCCTAAAATACGCTTTGAAATAATATCTTGTTATTGCTGCTCTACTTCCTACTCCGCCGTTGCTTCAGGGACGAAAATAAATGTGGGCTCCGTTTCTTGAACCCACCAAAAAACCAAATAGATCATCATGGTGCGCTCATCTATTGAGCGCACCCTCTGAGTAATCTGGGGACAAAGCCACTACGCCCACAGTGACAGCTTGCATTTAATAATTACACCCGTCAAAAGCGGATCCAATGCTCTCCCTCCGCCACCTCCTGCGTGTATTCCAAACGCTGTTCCTCCGGTTTATACTCATAAGTCCCATCCGATACCTCAACCTGGATCCCGCCGCTATAATGAAAAGCGGGGACATAAATCACCGTTGGTGCGTCCACTGCCGGATCAGCCTTGAAGATGAACTCAAACCGTGCCCCTCGTATTTTAAAAGACAGTGACAACGGCTCACCGGCTGTTGCCATCGGGTACGGTCGGATAAAGGCTTCCGGCGCCCTGGCTCCGGAACTGATATCACCGGGATCAGCCTGCTGGTCACGACTGAAGATCGACAAATCCTCATCATTCCAAAGGTCCCCGTGGGCATTGGTGTTGTCCGACGTGTAGTTCCATAAGGTTGCATGCAATAAGTTCGCTTCAATCGCCTGGAACGAGGCATCCAGAGCGATGATCTGCTTGCGATACTTGCCGGTATGATACGCCTTTTTCCCATACATATCAAAGGGGATCCCAAACTCACCGAGCAGCATGGGCACATCGCCAAGTCTTTCACGTGTTCTCGCCCTCATCTCCCCCAAAACTTTCTGGAACAATGCCCGGATCCGTCCTGGTCCAAGCGCGAGCCGTCCGGACGCCAGGTCAATGGAAGCATACCAGTGGAAACGCTTGGTGATCAGGGTCAAGTCGTCATACCAGTGGGAGGCATCAACCACATCCGGGATATCCTCCTTGGTCCAGGCTGGCAGACCTTTATGAGGTACCGCTTCCATGAAGATCAATGCCGCCTCATCCTCCTGGCGGATCGCCATCCCAAAGCGGTTGATAAATGGTTTCAGGAAATCATTGGGGAAATCAACGTCCCGCCCATTAACCTGTGCAAAATGATGCGGACGGAGCAACCCGGGTTTCTCATTATCCTCATAATCCCAGACACCATTAGCCCGCCAGACGCCCACGCTATCTCCCTGCCAGGCGCGCAACCCATCCGGATTCAACATCCGGGTACCCGTTTTGCGTACGCCCAGACCTTTGATCGCGTAATAATCCACCTCCGTCGGAATGCCATCCCCCAGCAACATGCTCTGGTAAGGAGTCGGAGATTCTCCCAACTGGCGGGTGGTATCCTGAGTCCGCACATCCTCAAACCCGATCCAGCCATCCGAGGGCTCGTTCAGCGAATCGTAACCGATCACATGCGACAGTCCTTTCAGACGTTTCGCTACTTCCCGGATGGCAGTAATGTAATGCGATTGGAGATACTCTTGAACTGGCTGGCTCTCGATCTGTGTCTTAGGAGCAAAAGTATTCCCGGCGAAAAACAAGGTGAACATCGTGGCAGCCGCCAGCTTGTAATCGTTCGTCCCCCAGATCATGCGTGGATAATCCTCACCGAGCATAGCATGCACAATAGCCGCACCCGTGGGATGGATATTCTCCAGATTGAATCCCACCGCTTCCAGCGTCCAGCCAGGTGCACCGTCCCCACCCGAGAACCGGCTCCAGACGTCCTGGTGCGGGTCTATGAATAAACGGAGTCCATGGTCCCCAGCTTTCTTAACGACCTTTATCAGGTAATCCAGATAGTCCTCGTCATAGATCCCCGGACCGGCATGCTCAATCGCTTCCCAGGTTATCAGGAATCGGAGTGTCGTGAGCCCCCAATGGCTTAGCCTGCTGAAGTGCTCATCCGCTTCCTCCAGCGGGAAGGGGCGACCCACAAAGCTGACCTCCCGGTGGTCAAAGAACCGTTCACGACGGTAGGTGGCGCCATCAGGCTCATAAGGCACCTTGGTGGCACCGCTCAAATTCACCCCCCGCAACAGTAACCGCCGTCCGGCAGAGTCCAGGAACCAATGGCCTTTTGTCCTCACAGATTTCCTCCTCAATATTCACCAATCAAAAACCGTTGAACGAATTCTCAATACACAATGTTCAACGGTTAAAAATTAAATTTATCGAGGGTTAATATTCCTGCTACCTGGAACCGTTATCGAATTCTCGGAGATAGACGATCAGAGTCGAAAGTGCTCGGTCAACTTCGGAGAGTTCTTCCAGGTCAAAATTCTTTTGCAATCCCGGTAATGCTTCCTGCCAGGTTTCCAATATATCAAGAAGAGATTCGGATTCTTCGGCCAAACTCTTGGGTAAAGGCGCCCTGGATACTGATTCGGTAACGGACACCGGCTGGATTACGCTCAAATCATGGACTTCCAGCGCTTCCCGCACAAACTCCGCGGTATCTTCGTCATTCGCCAACGTGATCAGCGCAGCTTTACCTTCCGGTGTCAGGTATTCCACCTCTGCCAGACACTGTGCCACGGCTCTCCGGACATGCAAGTTTAGGTCATCTGACAATGCCACCAGATCCGGGAGTGCGTCCTGTCCGAGGAGACTGGTCAGGGTGATGACAGCTTGGGGACGGACGAAGGGATTCGGATCGTTATAAGCAATATTCCGGACATCTTCCACGGAAACCAGGTCGCCCCATTTGGAGACAGCCGCCAGCGCGGTTTCCCGCACGGTGATGGCGTTATCTCGCAATAACGGTCGTACCAGAGGCATCGCTGTCTCATAATCCGCCTGGATCATCATTTCAATCAGGTTGCGGCGCAAGCGGTTGCTGGGGTCGCTGAGCAGCGGTGAAAGGATTGCAGCAGCTTCCTCCGCGCCCATCTCTATCAGCGCCTCCACCGCCACACCGCGCAGACCAACTTCCCGTTCAGCGATCTCCACCAGGGTCGGGATAGCCTCTTTAATATTCAACCGCGCCAGTACCTCAATATAAAGCTTGGGGAGCTTCAGGTCCTGCTGGTCGTTTGTCTCTATGAATTTTTTCAAAGATTCCAGGATATACCCGCCACAATCCACATAAGAGAGCCAACCACATGCGCGGGTTGCTGCCAGGTGGATCAGGTATTCGTCTGAGTGTAAATATTCCACCAGCCTGTCCTTGATCCTGTCCGGGGCAATCCGGGCCATCGCCAGGACCGCCGCCTGCACTACGATAGATTGCGGGTCATTAAGACATGCTTCTACCTGTTCTACTGCCTTTTCAGCCTGTAAGAGACCTAAAGAATTTACCGCTGCAGCGCAGACATAGTTGTTAGGGTCATCAATCGCTGCCAGTAAATGAGAAACCACCTCCGGTGCAGGCAGTTCCACGGAACGTCCCAATGCTTCCGCGGAAGCAGAGCGGACGAATCCATTGGGATCTTCCATTAATGACATCAGGACATCTGGTCTTGCTTTCAACTCCCCCAACCTTTTAGCGGCATAAGACCGGTCACGAGGGTTTCTGGACTGAATGAGCCTCAGGCAGCGTTCGATTTCTTCTTGTTTGTTTTTATTTCTTTTAAATTGATCAACCATTGTGCTCTAAGTTTACTACATTATAAATGAGTACATAAATTATCACTGAATGGGATTTTTTGCAGGCAACCCGGTCCGCCGGGGATATTCTTCGGGTGTCCGAGCGACTTTTTTCACAACCACGATAAAGCGTTCCTCCACCACACTCGGGAGTTGCACTTTGATCAGTTTATGGAGTTTGCCACCCATTAAGTGGATCGCCTTTTCGGCAGCTTGCGTCTCCGCCGGCGCGCTCTCCCCCTTCATTGCCATTGCGATCCCATTGCGGTGTACCAGTGGCAGCAGATATTCCATCAGGATCGGCATTCTCGCCACAGCCCGTGCCACTGCCAGGTCATAGGATTGGCGGTGAGCGGGATCCTGACCGATCTCTTCCGCCCTTTTTGCCAGCACGTCGACTTGCTGAAGATTCAAGCGGTCAGCGATATGCCGGCAAAAATCCGCTTTCTTGTGGACTGATTCCACCAGGGTCACCTGTGAAGAAGGCCAGATCAACTTCAGTATCAAACCGGGGAATCCGGCGCCTGTACCCACATCAATGATCCTCGCGGGTGGGTCATGCCGCTCCCAAGCAAGAAGGATCGTCAGTGAGTCCAGGAAATGTTTGGTGCGGACGCCTTCTGCATCACGGATCGCCGTCAGACCGATCCGTTCATTCCATTCGAGGAGTTCATCCTCATAGACCTGCAATGCAGTGATTTGTTCTTTTGAGAGACTGTAACCGAGTAAGGCGTTAGCGGTGTCTACAAGCGCTTTCATCAGGGTGGCTTTTCCTATCTGGTTATTCTGATTGACCAACTTCGCTTTCCTCAATTATATTCATAAAACGAAGATTCTTTAAGCTTGTTCTTGCTGGGAGCCCTTCTTGACAGTAGAATTACCCCTATGCCCTGGCCAGTCACGCACATCCTCATCGCTGATAAAGTGTATGATCGTTACTTCAGCCATCTGGTTCACAAAGAATTCATCCTCGGGACCTGCTTTCCCGATATCCGTTATCCTGCGAAGATTGAACGTGAACGGACGCACATTAACCATATCCTCCTCACTCAAATCCAAAACCAGTCACCCTTCCGCGCCGGCCTGTTGTTCCATAGCCTGGTCGATGGGTTTTGGAACGCCTATATCCGCAAACACAGCGACCTGCTTTTTTCAGTCATACCCTATAACCGGATAATGTTCCACACGATGAAAATCTTGCAAGATGGATATCTGTATTCGATGCTGAGAGATTGGAATGAGATTGTAGCGTATTTCATCACCATCCTGCCCGAGGAACTCGAGTTCGGTGCCAGCGAGGACATGGTGCAGCGGTGGCATGAGATGCTTGCACATTACCTAAGCAAACCGCCGGATCAGGATGACCTCCAGATGTTGTCCCTCAGCCTTCCCCCGAATAGTGTGATAGAAATCAACAAGTATTACTCAGCGTATCAGAACGATCCCGCCCTGAGCCAAATTATGGTGGCGTTTTATGAGGGAGTGGATGATTTCCTAACGGGTAAGTATAAAGATCTGTAATTTTGTTTGATATTCACTCTCAAATGCTCCAATGCAAAGGCTGTCCTCATGCTTCGGAACAGCCTTTGAGTACTGTAGACTTTTGGCAATACTAACTCACTTCTCAGACAGCGTCTTCTCCAATTCCCACTGGATCGCCCAGATCGCCAGGGGTCGCATGTAGCTGATGGCGCGGGCGCTTTTCTCCGCGCTCAGGGCTTCCGGTGTCTGGAACCACAGTCCGTAATCCTCATAGACCATATTGAAAATCCCTTTGGCAGTTTTGAAAGCCTCCTCCTTCATACCCGCCTGGAGCATAGCCGCGGCGACTGCAAAGGTTGTCCCGGTCCAGATCTCCATCGATTGCATGCCGGTCCTATCCAGGCTTCTATCCGGCCGCATCCCGTTCATCGCGCCCAGACGTCCATTCTCATACCCCATCACGTTGAAATCAAAAACTGTCTTGAGCGCTGATCGGGCTTGAGCTTCCGGCACAACGCCGCCCAAACCGCAAGCCCGGCTATACCAGTGCCCGGCAAGCTGGTCTGCCATAATGCTGTCCTGGTGTTTGCTGCCGCTGGCTTCATAGTTATAGTACTCACCGTTCCACAACTTCTCCTCATAGACCTGTTGGGCTTTCTTAAATGTCTCAAGATATTCCTCAGCCAGGTTGGGTTCCTCCATGATCTTTGCCAGAGCTGCTGCTGCCTGGAGGCATGCCAGCCACAACCCCCCGCAATAAGCACTGGGACCTTTGGCTGACCAGACGTCATAGGTTTGGTCCGGGAAGCCCTCATTTTCGATCATCCCATCCCCATCCTTATCGAACTGGAACATAAAATCGATCGATTGCTGCACCGCCTGCCAAACCTCCTCCAGAAAAGCTTTATCCCCGGTCAGGAAAGTATCCCGGGCGACCTGCAACACAAATTTGGGGTTCAGGTCCTTCCAGCGGGAGACATCCTGCGCGTTATAGGCGTTGATCTTGATCCAGGGGTCTTCCAGCGGTGAACCGAGATCGTGGGGGATCACGTCCTGAACCTTGCGCGGCGCCTTATCACCGGAGAAGAAATAGGTGAAGATTTCATTATCCACGACCTTGAGCGAGTTGGCGTAATCCCGCTGCAAGCTCAACTCCAGATCGGGCCACAACATCGCCAGGGCAAAAGACGCAGAAAAATGCACGTCATAGGTGTTATACATGCGGTACTCATGGCTTTCGAGATAAGCAAAGTGCCCAATCTCCGGCTCCGGCAACAGATCTTTGCTGGTGTCACCGGCGCCCTCCCTGTCCGCTGTCCAGACCGTCCCACCATCTACCAGGTAATAAGTCTCATTGAACAGCATCTGGCGGTACCACAAAGGCAGGTCCTCATCCGTCAGGATAGGCAATTGCCATTCGTCAATCGCTTTCTCCCATTCGGGATATTGAGTCAGCGCATCCTTCAGTAATTCGGGAGCAGCATCACCCCTGTGTCCATAAAATTGGGTATAGCGCCGATACCACGCCGTCCCGAGCGGGAAGCGTGCCAGGGGCATATCCCAAACCAGTGCGAATACAACCTCCCGGCTTTCTCCCGCCGGAACGTGCATCCGGGCAGAGACCGCCGCACCAATCGCCATGTCAGGCGATGACGGACGTTCATCCACATCATCCGCCAGCCTGCCATTGTCAGCAAAGTCACCCCACACATCCACACCACTGGATTCGGTAATGAAGCGTGTGCGGTAACTTACTTCAACATCTTCAGTCGCCAACGCACCGATCCCGAAGGTCAATGGGTCCTCATATTGGGTTTGATCTGAAAGTTTCTGGCCTTCTTCCAGCGGCTTGGGGTGGCGGTGGATATGCTGGAGCAGGACGCCCACCACTTCACCCTGATCAACCCTTTCACGGAGGAGGTGGTTGCTATGTCTGCCGGCGCGGTCGTTCTCACCACCGGTGCCGTTTTGGAAGGTGAACATCAATGCCACCTCGGCATCATTCTCGCCGGTGTTCTCTACCGTCCAGACGAAAGTGCTCACGGGATAGCTGGACTCCTGGTAATTGTGGGGGATCACGGGGGAAATCTGCCGGCAGGAGAGATTGATACCCTCAACCGGCGCCTGATAATCATGCCAGGCGCGGGGGAACAGCGCCCGGTACGTGATTTTTGACTCGTCCAAGCCCCAGCCCCAGCTTTGAAGCGCGTCTTCCCCGGGCTGGTCGGGGTTAAGCACCACCGCCTCCGGATCCAATCCTTCGCGCGAGACCCATAACGAGAATTGGTCCGCAACCACGGTACGATAAGCATAATCGCCGGGTTTGAGCTGCCAGCGGTTGAAACCTCCCCGGCAGCCGCGGGTGATCGTCCCGCCGCCCAGGCCGCCCAGCGGCACACCCTTATCCGGCTCAATCGGGAACCCGCCCATCACCAGGTCAAACGTCGGTCGCTTACCTGATTTACGCTGTTTTCGCGACCAGCGTCGGATGCGAAAAACAGCCGGCAGCATCTCTCGCAGGAACTTGAGGGTGATCTTCATTGGTTTGAGTTGGCGGTTGCTGGGTAACGAAAGGGGGTGTTCCCAGGCAAGGGATTTCACAGTCTCAGAAGGGGTCATATTTGCTCCACAGGATCAATTGTTAAAAATGTTTTGGTTGATTGAATCATATCATCATTACGATGGAAAATGCTAATAATACCCCCCCCAACCAAGAAAAAACACTCAGGTTGTCACCGGAGATTCAGTCTTCGGTCGTTTCCCGATAAATTGGGAAACCAGTATCCCCGCCAGCATGAGTGCGCAACCGGCCAGGTCCCGCAAGGTTAATACCTCCTGCAGCACCAGCCAGCCCCCCAGGGCAGCGAAAGCGCCTTCCAGGCTGAGGATGATGGCGGCATGGGAGGGTTCCGCAGTGCGCTGGGCAACTACCTGGAGCGTGTACGCCAACCCGATCGACAGGAATGCGCCATAGAGGATCGGCCAGACACCGCTGAGGATGCCCACAAGATCAATTGATTCGAATAAGACTGCAGCAATGCCACTCAGCAGACCGCAGATGGCAAACTGCAGGATGGATAGCCTTACAGGACCGATCTTGCCGGAATTACGATCGATCAGGTGCACATGCCCTGCCCACACAAACGCGCCTGCCAGCACGATCAGGTCATAAGGCGAGATGGTGAACCCGCCCCGGACGGAGAGAAAATATAAACCACTCGCTGCCAGCACCGCCCCAGCCCACTGTGCGGGATGCGCGTGCCTGCCCCACACCAACGCCAGCAGCGGGACGAGGATCACATACAGCCCCGTGATGAAGCCAGCCTTTCCAGCGGTGGTGCCCACCAGACCGATTTGCTGAAACGATGACCCTGCAAACAACGCCAACCCTGTCAGCAAAACAGGAAAGAACATCTTGCGAAAAGAAATTTCCGGACGGTTGGATTCGCGCTTTCGCTGCCAGAGCAAGAGTGGCAACAAAACCAATGCCCCCAGACTGAAGCGGATAGCATTAAACGTAAACGGCCCCATGTGGTCCATGCCCACGCGCTGTGCGACGAAGGCAAAGCCCCAAATGACGGCCGTCAGTAAAAGTAATAGGTCTGCTTTCAAGTCTGCTTCAGTTCCCTTCCGAACTTACTTTTGCCGGATATGCCAGATCACTTTGCCGGAGACATGCTCCCGATGGACAAGTCCGAAATTCCGGCTGTCGGTGCTTTCGACCTGCGTCCCACGCACATCGTAAGCCTGACCAGCATCCAGCACACGGTGGACACGCTTGATCAACGTGCCAAAGCCGGGCTGGCGAAAGACGATCACATCGCCAGCCCTAATTTTACCAGAAGGAAAGGGAACGCCCGCCGCCAGCACATAATCGCCATCCCGGAAATCCGGGTAGAGGCTGTGGCCGCGGACTTTAAGCAGACGGAACATCACTTAGAGAACGGGATAAACGACTTCTTCGCTGACCGAATAGGGAGCTTTGACGCGTTTGGTCTTGATGCCCTTGATCTGCCAGAAGATCTCGGCAAATTCGTTAACCGCTTCCAGCAATGCCACCGCGGTCTCACGGTCAACGGTCTGGCGAGCTTTGGAACCGAGTTTCATGATCTTGTGCACCAGACCGTTGAGCTGCGGATATTCATCCGCGTGGGCTTCTTTGATAAAGTCACCCCAGATCACGCGGATCTCATGCTTGGTCAGTTCGGCGTGTTCTTCTTTGACAGCGATGTGCCGCGCCATGCCATTGATGAACTCAGCTGTGGAGCCTTTGCCGTGTTCTTTCACCTGGTCATTGATCAAGTCTACCATGCGGACCACGGTCAGCGCGCCGATCTGCGCGTGGTGTGGGTCGTAGATCCCACAGGGGATGTCGCAGTGGGCATCGGCTGTGTCGATTTGGAAGTGTTGATCGAGTTTTTGGGCTAGCTTGTGGAACATATTTATATCTCCTTTGATTTGGATTTAATTAGATAACCTTTATATTATTTATTATATTTCATTGCCTCTAAAAAGCAAATTGACGTACAGAACGGTCGGGAATCCTTCCAGCAAGATCAAACCCCACAAGGTGTGCCGGGTGATAGCAGAAGTAGGGTGCACTCTTCTGTTGAGCGCACCATAACGAGTGGTTACAATTTTTTTGTGGGCTCAAAAACGGAGCACATCCCCTACCTGTGCGCACCATCATGATCTGGTGTATTATTTTGGTGTGCTCAAAAACGGAGCACACCCTACCTGCGCGCACCATTATCATCTGACACAATATTTTCGTGTGCTCAAAAACAGAGCACGCGCCACCAACGCTCGCGTTAAGATTCAAAAATCCCGGAGGTGTCGGAAAACCTCCAGGATCATAAAGTGCCTTACCTTATCATTAATCTGTTAAGGCTCCACGCCCAGGTTTTGCAGTTCACTCTCCGCCACCCACCAGCCCGGGTGCCATTTCAAAGCCTCACGGAAGTCCTCGATTGCACCTTCAATATCACCCAGGGCGACTTTGGCGCGCCCGCGCCAGACCCAGGTCTCCTCAATTGCGGGGACAAATGAATTCGAGAGGGTATCATCCGCCAGATCAATCACATCCTGATAGCGGTCGGTGTAGTAATAGGAGAAATAAGGTCCCGTGGCGTACCAGACAAGCCGCCAGGGCTTGGACACAAGGTTTGCATAGACTTCAAATGCCTGATCATAGGCTTGTGCGGAACCATAATAATCGCCTAGATACATCAGGCTCGTGCCATAGTTGTACCAGGCAAAGAATAGTTCCCGGTCTTTCAGGACGGTGATTTCTTCCAGGGCTTTTTGAGCCGCTTGCTGGAGATTATAGGTCTCATCCACGTGGGGGCCTAGAATAGAAAGAACTTCGTCTTCCCGCTCCGGTGGGTAAACCACAATATAGACATAGTTGAATGCCCGCCAATGCCGTTCGATCTTTTCATAAGCGTTGGCATAATCCGCTGCAACATAGGAGTCCTGCACGAGGAACCTGCTCTTGTCCTCGTCATAAGCCGAAATCACGCCATAATGACCCATCCAGACGTGCTGCTCAACTTCTTCCTCGAAGCCTTTTTCGATGATCACCGGGAAGCCGGCTGCCACGAATTTCTTCAACATCTCCACATCACCACCCCAGCGCAGGATGGCTTTAAGGTCGGTCTCCATCTCAACATAGTCAACCAGTTCGTAGGGCATGACATTGCGGTCTTCCTGGTTAGGTTTGAGCCAGTTACCTGTCACGGTCTGGTCGCCCTCCCAACCCCAATAGGACAATGCCATGGAGAGGTTCGCCGGTCCACAGTTATTAAATTTCTGAAATTCGTGCACCACACCCTCCAGCCGCACCGCATCGGGGAGTGGCGTGGGCGTGGGGGTCAGGGAAGCGGTTTGGGTCGGGGTCGGGCTGACGTAGTTCGTGGGGGTGACCGTTGGTTCCAGAGTGACTGTTGGTGTGATCGCCATAACCGTTTGGGTCTGGTTGACGATCGCTTCCATCTCCGCCTGTTGACCGGGTGAAAAACCAAACTCCCCGGGCGGGTTGAAGAAATAGAAAATATCGGCGCGCAGGTTCTCCAAACGCCAGGCCAGACGGTCATGCACTGGCGGGAGGAAATAAATCGCCAACAAAAGCGCGATCGAACCAATAACAATCAAAAAGATCATCAAGATCTTGTTCAGTTTCTTTTTAGGCATACACGGATTATAACCTTTACCCTCTTAAAAACAAATAATAGGAAGATGATGGTATTAGTATGGATTTTATTCTTGTTTTAACGAATTCATTTTTACTTGCCCCCCATCCCCTTAACCCAGCGGACCATCCAAAAGATCCCCAAAGCGGCTAGACCCAGCCAGATGAGGATCACCACCGCGCCCGCCACCCAACTCCGCGGTTTACCGCGCTCAAATTCAACCGCAGCCTGCGCACGGGCAGCCACCAGGGCTTCCGCCGGGATCATCTTCAGCGCCAGCGTGATCCCCAATGGCACCAGGATTAGGTCGTCCAGGTAACCCAGGATGGGAATAAAATCCGGGATGAGGTCAATCGGGCTGAAAGCATAGCCCACCACCACCGCAGCAAACGCCCTGGCATACCAGGGCGTTGACGGGTGGCGATAAGCCAGGTACAGGGTATATGTTTCCTGCTTAATCTGGCGAGTTTTTACTTTAAGGCGCTTCAACCATGAGTTCATTTTTTCATACCGTTAAGCGAACGCTAACACAATCAGGGCATGGGATTATTCGAAGCCCAATCATCCCCCAAAATCAACACCAGGTCCACCGTTGCATCAGGTGTGTACTCATGCGTGATCCGACCAGCGGTCATCCCAAAGGTCTCCGCCAACCATTTCAGCGCATAGGGCGCGGCGCCCTGAATGGTAACCGATGAAACCGTAGTAGCAGCCGCATTCCCCTCCTCAACCACATTGAACCCTTGCTCCCGCAACCAGGCGGCAGTTGCCGCAGCCAGGCCGGGCTGGGAACTTCCGTTCAACACCCGGATCGTGGCTTTTTCCTCCGCCACGAGGGACAGCAGGTCACCTTCCGCCATGGGACCTAACACGCCGCCGCTCCCCAGGAGCTCGTCCCGCAACAAGCGGATCTTATCCGGGATCGGCTTGAGGATATCTAGATCGTCGGGGGACTTCTCAATCGTGACATACTCCGGGCCAATCACAACCATCCGGATATTCTCCCGCGGAATTTCCATTGCCTTCCACGCCAGTTGGATGATTTGATTCAGGCTCATATTCGTGCGGATTCCAGTGGACAGGTCTTCGTAGATCACCGGTGCGTTCAGTACTAGATTCGGCAGCTGGTCAAATTCCAGGATTCGCTCACGGATGAGCATAATAACTTCCATTTGGCGATCCGAACGGTCAAAATCATCCCCTTCAGATTTTCGATCACGAGCATAGGCGAGTGTATATTCGCCATCCAGGACATAGGTGTCCGGTTCCAGAGTAACCGTATTCCATTTTCCGCGGCGGTCGATGGTGTAAGGCTCATCAAAAGTGATTTTGATACCGTTAATATGGTCAATAAAATCGACAAATGCCTGAAAGTCGATCTGGGCATAAAAGTGAATCGGAACGCCAAGGAATTCTTCCACGGTTTGGGAAGCCAACGCAGGCCCACCCCCAGGAAGATTATACAGTTCGCCAAAGCGGAAGGCTGTGTTGATCTTGTAATATCCAAAACCGGGCACCGCCACCCACATATCACGGGGGATAGCTATTGCCGCTGCTGTATTGTTAAGCGGATCCATAGAGAGCAGGATCATCGTATCAGACCGGGGGGCAGCATCCTCAGATTCATCATCCCGCAGGTCCAAGCCCATCACCAGCACGTTGACCCGACTGGTGCCATCCCAGGGATCGGGGTCGGGCAGAGCAGCCTGGGGGACAGTCGTTGTGGTTGGTTCATCACCGCCAACGGAGGGATCCTGTCCTTCAGAGGCGGACAACACAGGGTCGCCCGGCAAGGAGAAAGCAGTGGTGCTGGCAACCAGACGCCCCACCAGGCGATAACCATAGACTGCACCCACCAAGGATAAGACCACCAACAGGATTAAAATAATCCGGGTCGGCCAGTCCTTGGGAAAATTCTGTTTAAGGCGGATAAAAAAGCTCATGATTTACTCCGAAAGGCTGCAAAACATTCAACCTGATTCTAGCATCTCAGGATTAAACAGGTAAGAGTGAGATTCATCCCATAAATGAAAAGAGGTCGCCCATAAAGGCAACCTCAAATATGTCAAAAGATAAATATCCGAAGAGTTATTCGTCCCCAGCCAATTCTAACACCTTCCGGGCGGCATCCGAATCTGTCACAAGGACGTTAATCAACCCACCATTGATCGCACCCAGAATTGCTTTTGCTTTTTCGGCGCTGCCAGCCACACCGATCACTGTTGTTAATTCGGATAATTTCTGGATCTTGATAGAGACTGTGCGTTTATTGAAATCCACATCCAGGATCTTGCCCTGAAGGTCATAATGCTTTCCGCAGATCTCACCAACTGCGCCAGCCTTCTTGAGGGCTTTCAGTTCTTGAACGGTAGTCAGCTCGTTTCGCAGGATCGTAGAGATTTCAGGGTCCATCGAGCCCATCCCAACCAGTCCAATGTCAGCGTTTTCCGCCACCTTAATCGCTTCAGAAACGCTGGGCTCCTGAAGGATCAGCTGGCAAGCTTCAATGCTCTTCATCATCCAAGGGGAAGGGATGATCATGGAATCGTTGCCTAATTGGGCTGAAAGGATTTGTGCGAGGTCAGTCCCCTCCATCAATTCATTTTCTGTCGCACCCTGCAACCGTACCACCTTAACATGCATTGGGCGGGAGATTTTGACCCGCCGGACAGTCGCAGCTACCGCCATCCCCAATGAGATTCCCAATGTAACACCATCTTGCAGTGTATTTTCCAAAGTCCGCGCTGCAAGCTGCGCCAGGTTGTTGATCAGTTCCCGGTATGAATTACCGGAACTGGGCATCACGAAGACATCCTTCAGACCAAAACGATTCTTGAGCGTTTGTGCCAGTGATGGCATGGTCTTGAAGGGATAGCGGATGATCACCTCAACGATCTTCTCTTCATGCGCTTCTTTGATCATGCGAGAGACGGTTGAATGGGAAATCTCAAATAAAACACCGATCTCCGCCTGGCTTTTGCCTTCTTCGTAATACAGGCGAGCTACTTCAGCTATTAATTCCAATTTGTTTTGATCCGGCATACCTGTTAAAACCCCTTTTTTCATAATGTTTACTTGCAGGATAAAAAATAATGACACCTCCCCGTTGAGCATTATCAACAACGGGGAACTTAAAAGTTTCTGTCAGTTTACTCTTGAGCGATGATTTCCTGAGCTGTCTTTTTGATTTCCTCAATGACTGCGTCCTCACCAAAACCGGTCAGCAAGGCTACGCCCTTAATAACAGGTACGTTAATATCACCAGGGATGGGGCTGGTGGTAACGATGAAATCAATCCCACCGCGTTCCACATAACCTTCAACCGAGGTGGGTAATAGGCCGATCACTTCCGTCTTAACCCCGAGGGGTGAGAGGATATCTTCGATTTTCTGGGCAATCATTGAAGAGCTGACGACGCCAGAGCCACAAACGGCCAGAACAGTGAGCTTACGTTTTGCCATGATACTTTACTTCCTCCATATGATAATTTGATAGTCAAGTGCAAATTTTTGCAGATCAATTATAGTCTAAAAAATGCCTTTGAGAAAGGTTACCAATGCCTTGCTATCTGTTGCATCCCGAATAGTCTCAAGCGTCTCTTTACTTTTGAACACCGTGACCATCTTTTTTAAATAGGTGATCTGGTCTTTGGGGTCTTTGAGGGCTAACAAGAAGATGATCTCAGCCTGGATATTACGTTCGGGAGTACCCATCTCATTAAATTCCACGGGGTGGGCTAGGGTACCGACTGCCATAGCGCTCTGGTTCACATATCGTGCTTCTGTGTGACACAGCGCTACAGGGATCACGGTCGGCAGACCGGTGGGAAAGTCCTTTTCCCGTTTGACCACGTTCTCATAATAGCCATCTTTCACATAGCCCTTAGCCCTTAGCTTGTCCGCCATGATCTTGATGACGTCTTCTTTCTTCGTTTCTGTGATCCCTAATTCAATTAAATCTTCAGAAAGGATGACTTCTGCCATAGAACCAACCACCTTATAAAATAAAACCAGGGGGCACCAGTGCGTCTGATGCCCCGTTGAAATCTATTTCTTCAATACCTTTATCCTGAGGATGAAGGTGTTTGGGTGTTCAGATTATTCAGCCTCGGTGGCAACATCAAGCGCAGCCTGTTCTTCCATAAAGGCATGCACTTTGACCTTGTTCTTCCGCCAGAGCAAATAGAGTGGGATCCAAATAACGAACAGAACACCAACAGCGATCCAACCCCACTGATAAACCGGATACCAGAGCAAACCACCCGCAATGGGTTTATTGGCAATCATACCAGCGGTCACGAGGGAACCCTCAGCCAATGGTTCGGCAGCAAAACGGGAATAGACTTCGGTGAAGACCGGAGCCGTGAAGGTGCAGACATACAGACCGATTGAAAACCAGATGGCGCTCAGGACCACAGTCTTGAAAATATTGCCGTTGGAAGCTGCAACGAAAGGCTGGATGATGAAGGCAATCGCAATCAGGTCAACCAGCAGCAAGGTGCGGTTACCGGGCAGAATTGCACCCAGTCCAAGCATAATCGGGATCAAAAGGAGGCCAGAGATCAGCGTGGCGGGTTCGCCATAGCCGGTGGCATCGTTGATGCCGATATAAAGCTCACCACCCTGTTCCACACCCTTGGTGCTGCTCTTGCGGGCAGCTTCGGTGATAGGCATGAAAGCACTGGCGAAGATGTTGGCAACGCGGGGGAAGATGGCCATAATGGCGGATGTGGAAATGGCGACTGTCAGGATGTTACCCCAGGCAGCCAGGGTACCTAACTGATTCAGGTTACCCAAGAGACCGATTAACAGACCGAGGAGCAAGCCGAGAACAATAGGTTCGCCAAGAAAGCCCAGGCGGTTGCGGATCGCTTCGGGGCGCCAGCGGATCTTATACGCGCCGAGTTTATTGAGGACCCAGTTGCCGAGGACAGCAAAGGGAGTCGCGGGGGCAATGTGCAGCGCAGGGACCGTGCAGTTCGGATAACCATAGTAGGTCGACCAGCGTTTGGAGTTCATCTCGACGAAGATCACATTGTAAAGCACCTGGATGAACATGAGTGCCATCGCCAACCAGATATCGCCTGTCACCGCAAAGATCATAGAACCCCAGAACATGTAGGAGTAGTTGTTCCACAGGTCACCAGGCATGAAGACGTTGGTGACCTTTGTGAGGAAGAGTACGATCTGGAAGAGCAAGCCAAAGCCCAGGAACATCATGCCGGCTTCGGTCGCATAGGCGATCACCGAGGTGGCTTGCCAGCCAATATCAACGATTGGCAAGTCAAGACCGGTAGTGGCAACAAAGTTGTTGACAGCCGGGACAATGATCGGAATGTAGGAATTGGTCAACCAGCCAAAGCCGGTGAGACCGATACCTGCGTTCAAAGCTGAGAAGAATGCCTTTTTAAGATCAACACCCAGGATCAGGGCGATCACAAAAATGATCACAGGCACAAAGATAGCAGACCCAAAGGTGTTGAATACATTACTAAGGGCCTCCATAAAAGCAGTAAGATTCATGTTTATTCCTCCTGAGAAAGGTAGAATAGGGAGTTACGACTGTAATAAATCTTGAATGAAAAGAGTCTCGGGATTAACGATTAGGGTATTTGTCTGCCAACCACCTCCTTTTCCAATACCGCATCAAAGTGCCTTGCCGATGAGTTTGGAAAGAAACTGTCTTTCCTACGCGCTCATTTTCCATCGTCTCCCCTATTATTACCATTACTTGCGCACGTTGCGGTTTGTCGTAATGAGAACCCATTATTCCATCTTTGATTGCACAAATTTGCAAATTTTCCAACAGCCTGCAAATACTTGCATATCCATATTATCAAATTGGTGAATAATTGTCAATACAAATTAGGCTAAATCCTACTCTTGGGATTACCGTTCAAGGAATTCCTCGCGGCGTCCTTCTGGGACGGTTTCTATGATCGCTTGCACCGCCGCTTCCTGGTCCTCGTTCATCTTCAATTCAATCCCTTTCAATTTAAGGTACACTCCCAGCCAGGCTGGCGTCAGGTTCATCCGGTCTTTCAAACGGTCTGGGTCAGCCGATACAGGGTAAAGCTCATTCTTGCTGAGCACAAACCAGGCATTGCTCCTGACAAGGTCGCCCCACTTGGAGAAAACCCAGTCATAATAGTCATCCAGACCGAGGTCCGGGTCTTTCTCTAACGCAGGTTGGATGCCTTCCTGAATGCGATGGAGCAACTGCTTCTTAATGCGGTTCTGCTGGAGTTTGCCAGCTACGAACATGATAAACCACACAACCAGCAGGATGACCGTGATTTGTTGAATCCCAAATTGCATTTTTGACCTTTCCGAAAGATAAGTGATAATTAAAGAAGATATATCATTGACACCAAAATATCGGTTTGCTATAATGTGAATGCGTATGCACATTATTGCACAAGATAAAAATATTTGCAAGGTAGGTTGTTGTTAATGCGCGCCTGTATTCTCATCATCCGGATAAAGATCTTGCGTTTCCTGCAGATCGACGACACTGGTCTAAACACCAATTATTGTGGTGAGTTATGAGGAGGAAGGTAATGCCATCCATTGAGGGTTATATTGATTACAAACGCCGGGAGTTCTGTCGCGCTGTGGAATGCCCGGTCCAAACACTGCTCGACCAGGATGAGCGCGGGTCTGAACGCTACGAATTCATCCGCCAAATCTGCAAAACCGATTGTCTGCATAGCTGTCACGAGTTCCACTCCTGGCTGAATGAACAGGGGTTTGTGGTCGTGAAGCCCGCATAGTTCATGTTAGAATCGACTGACCTATCGATATCAAATTCACTTAATTAAAAGGAGGATGTAATATGGATTGGGGTTTTACCAACCGTATGTCTAAATTGATCAAAGAAGATGGCCACTGCTTTTACCTGGCGATGGACCATGGGTATTTCCTTGGCCCTACCCACTGTCTTGAAAATGTGGGCAAAACCCTGGAGCCCCTGGCGCAATATGCGGATGCTGTTTTTGTCCCGCGCGGCAGCCTGCGCTACAGCGTCCCGCCAACCACCGACCTGCCCATCATTCTACGCGTCTCCGGCGGACAGAGCATTGCCTCGGAAGATCTTACCAATGAGGATGTGACCATCTCCATTGATGACATTATTCGCCTGAACGCCAGCGCCGTGGGTTACTCGGTCTACCTGGGCAGCGTTAACGAACACCAGACCCTGATGGGCTTATATGACCTCATCAACATGTGCCGCCCCTATGATATCCCCGTGATGGCCGTCACAGCCGTGGGCCGTGAGCTGGACCAGAAGCAGCAAACCCGCTTCCTATCCATGGCTTGCCGGATCTGCGCCGAAGCCGGTGCTGATGTGGTCAAGACCTATTACTGCGAAGATTTCGAGAAGATCGTGGAGGGCTGCCCTGTTCCCGTCGTGATCGCGGGTGGACCGAAGACCGACTCCCAGCTCGAGGTGCTCAAATTTGTCTATGATGGCATGCAACGAGGCGCCGCTGGCGTCAACCTCGGTCGCAATATCTGGCAGGATTCCAATCCGCCAGCTATGGCTGCAGCGTTGCGGGCTGTTATCCACGAAGAAGCAACGCCCCAGGATGCGTTTGACCTCTATCAATCGATGAAGAGCAAAGCAAAATAACCTCCCTGTCAGGGTGAAGCTGGATTGGTTTCACCCTGACTTTTATTCAGTGTTTATTCGTTATCTTATACTTCATTGTCAAGGACAAACTATGGAAAATCGATGGCAGTCCGAATCTACACAACCCCTGGGTGATGATTTGGTACAGCTTCGTCATCTTGCCCACCTGCTCAGCGATGCATCCGAGCTTTTATTCGCCGGGGTTGGCAGCGTTTCATTAAAAACTGAAAAACAAGATCCCTTTGGCGACACACAAAACATTCTCTATTATGGCAAGGGCAAATGGGTTTCTGCAGAACTGACGCCCTATAACCTCACGGACCTTAAACGCTTCCCTGTGCTGAAAGATTCCTCCCAATTGGCAATTGCGCTCGAAATGGCTCGCCTGAACGTAGAAAAGGACCTTCCAGACATCATCGCTGTTTTCCATGCCTTGCTGCCAGGGAAAGTGGCCGCCTTTGCTTGCCCAACCGCAATGATGGCGCTGGATTTGCAAGCGCATGGATTGGATAAGATCAAAGAAATCTACGGCAAGAACATCCTGTATCTCGCAAACACATCCAACCTCGCTTTGGCGAAGACATTGTCTGAAACATCCTTTGCTGAGGAGACCCAGAGCGTGTTTATCCACCAGCGAGGGTTTTTCATCTTTGGCGCTGATCCAAAAACCGTCTATGACCGGATAGTGACGCTTGTGTCACTGGCAGAAACTTCCCTGGATACTCCTGCTGTTACCCCGTGCTCGGAACCCGATCAAAGCGCGTTAGCGGATCCAAAACGCGAATCCATCGCGGACCTGCGCAAACGACTCTCCGTTGCTTCAGGGACACCGCTCTTGATGCGGACCTTGACAAATGAGACTCTTCTGGACGCGGCAAAAAATACCGGTCTATTGCAACGGTTGACGGCAGGCCCCCTCTCCACCCACCAGGCGGATTTGTTTGGGAATGGCTTCCTCGATAATCATACACTGCCCGACTCCTTGCCCGCCAATAACGCCCTGCTTGATCCGGAGCTGGGCCTGGTCGTGACCGGGCAAACAGCCGCTGATCTGGCACTGAATGTTGAGCTCATCTGCAAAGCCCTGCAATCTGCACTGCTGGCTAATGGCTCAGGCGACATGGGTTCCGAATTTCTGAAACCCGGCGCTGCCCCCACACCCATCTCGCGCCGGGAACACGCCAAAGACACCATGTTCCTCGGAGAAATCGCGTTGGTGACAGGCGCCGCCTCAGGCATCGGCCGCGGCTGCACACTTTCTTTGCTCGACCGGGGTGCCGTGGTGGTCGGGTTGGACATCAGCCCGGAAATTGAACTCCTCTCAGACTCCCCCGCCTATCTGGGACTGGTCTGTGACCTGACTGATGAAGCCGCAGTCCAGGTGGCATTCGAGACTGCGGTGCGCACTTTCGGCGGGTTGGATATGGTCGTCCTTAACGCCGGCATTTTCACCAAGAGCGCGATGATCAAAGAGCTGGACCTATCCACGTGGCAGCGGGTCATGCGCATCAACCTGGATGCAAACGTGACCATCTTGCGCGAGTCCTACCCTCTGCTGAAACAGGCGCCGGATAACGGCCGGGTGCTCGTTAATGCTTCACGCAATGTCCCTGCACCGGGGCCTGGCGCTGCGGCTTATTCCACTTCCAAAGCCGGACTGACCCAATTAGCAAGGGTGGCTGCCCTGGAATGGGGCAAAGATGGGATCCGTGTTAACATGATCCACCCCCACGCCGTGTTTGACACCGGCATCTGGACAGACGAAGTGCTCCAGAGCCGGGCGGATAAATATGGAATCTCCGTCAAAGAATACAAAACCCGGAACGTACTCAAGGTCGAACTCACCAGCCATGATATTGGCGAGCTGGTGTGTGAGATGCTGGGACCGGTCTTCTCGAAAACAACGGGGGCTCAGGTACCCGTGGATGGCGGCAGCGAACGCGTCATCTAAATTGAATTTATCTCTCCCGTCCAGAGGGGTCGGCACCAGCCGACCCTTTGGTCTTTAATTCACACCATCATATGGGATCTCAAACACAACCCCTGAGTATCATCAGCGCTAGAAAAACCAGGGGGACTCCTTGACAACTTCCTACTGTTAGATTATTATCTAATTAGAAACCAGGATAGTCAAGCTGATCCTGAGCAAATAACTTGGGAGATACCGACTGTCTATAGCAGGCATCATGCTTCATCCACTGCCCTTTGCAGCGTTGCAAGGGCAATTTTATACTGTCACAAAGATACATTAAACTCGGCGAGGTGATGTGAAATGAACGGACAACTTGAAATCATTTGGGACAAAGGCAGCGCCTATGACCTATTCGTCAGCCTGTGGATCATCCACCGGCCGGATGAATTTGGCTTGCGCCCATCCTGGGCAGCGGGCGTCAGGTCACGGATACCCACCCCGCTTCGCGAAGTGCTGGAGCAATCCCAGGTCTTCATCAGCGTTCCCATGAACTGGATCTACACCCTGCCTGAACCAAAAGACTCACAAACAGCAATAGCCGCGCTTAAGGAACTGTCCCCCGGGGACCGCCTGCCAGCATTGGTCTTCGATTCAAAACAGGATGAAAAATCCATCACCCTTCGCCAGTTCTTACTGTCCCTGGATGGCAAACAGCGGTTGACAGCCAAAATCGAAAACCAGATCCATGACTACTATGAAAAATCCAAAAAAGTTTCCAAAGCCTTCACCCGCGCCATTTTCGATGCCTGGTCGAACCGGGAAGTCTTTGGCGAAGAACTGGTCCATGCCCTGGAAGCGTATGTGGAGAATTTCTTTCAGGAGGAAGAAACCCGGATCGCCCCAGCCCAGGCTAACGCCCTGGCGGATGCTCAGGAAAGGTCAGAAGAACAGGATCTTTTGTCCCTGCTGGAGGACTTATCGGCAGGCGTCAGGATGGACTGGGTGACGGATTTGTCAAAATTAATTCTGGCTCCATCTTTTTGGGGCGCACCTTTTGTCTTCTTCAATGCTATGGACGAGGAAACAGGCATCATCCTGTTCGGCGCCCGACCGAAGGGAACTGCGCTTGTCCCGGGGGAACTGGTACCGGAAGATTTATTGAATGGACTCAAGGCAATGGCGGACCCCACCCGACTCCGGATTCTACGTTACCTGCTGGATGGTCCCTGCACACCCAGCGAACTGGCGAAGGTCCTCCGCTTGCGCCCGCCAACGGTGATCCATCACTTGCATAACTTGCGGCTGGCAGGGTTGGTCCTGGTGACCGTCTCACCTAAGGCAGAACGCCGTTATGCCCTCAGGATAGATGGCGTCGGGGAAACAATTCGGGGTTTACAGGAATTTTTATCAGGAGATTAATATTGGTGCCTTCGCAGGACGAAAAAACAAAACCATCAGAAGGGGTTATCAAAACCTATATCCAACGGGTCCGTGCTTTCAAGCCAAACGCGCGCAAATATCTGATCAGCCTCATGATCTATGGTGCCGGCTTTGGCGTACACCGGATCCTGTTCAATTTCTTCCTCCGCAGCCTGGGTTACGATGAAACCCTGATGGGTTTGTTATCCACGGTCAGCAGCATGACCGTACTGATCGCTGCCCTCCCCATGGGATACTTGGCTGACCTTCTCGGTCGTAAACTTTCCCTGATAATATCCGGGTTGCTGCTTGGCTCATCCATCCTCTTGGTGGTCGCCTTTCCCTCGGTAGGGATGTTCATCAGCATGAATATCCTTTTAGGCATCGGCTCCAGTTTGGGGGGTGTGACGAGCGGACCCTTCCTGATGGAGAACAGCGGGGAGGCAGAGCGGACTTATCTATTCAGTATCAGTTCGGGGTTGCAGATGGCTGCCTTTTCCGTGGGTGATTGGGTCGGTGGTTATTTGCCATCCTGGTTTGGGGGGATTTTTGATGTCAGTGCGGTGAGTTCTACAGCCTATGCCTGGGCGATCGGTGTGGCAGGTGCTCTGGTGATCATTGCAATCATCCCGCGCTTGATGTTGAAGCGCAATATGTTGCCTTTTGAAGAGCGCTCAATCTTTGCTCCGATCTCTTACGCAAAGAATAATCCGGGGATGCTGACAAAATTACTCCTGCCCATGTTCGTCACCTCAATCGGCGCCGGATTGATCATGCCCTTTATGAATATCTTCTTCAGTAAAGTCCACCAGCAGTCCGACCCGGTGATTGGCACAATGTTCGCCTGGGGCTCATTGGCGATGGGCATCGGCTTGATCCTTGCCCCAGCCTTTGCTGACCGGTTTGGTAAGATCAAAGTGGTGGTCTTCACCCAGGCGTTGTCGATCCCCTTCCTCGTTCTGCTGGGCTTTTCGCCCTGGTTTGGGCTCAGTGCCACGGCTTATTACGTCCGATTAACATTGATGAATATGAGTTCCCCCATCTACCAGACCTTTGTGATGGAGCAGGTGGAAAGTGACTCGCGCGCCACGGTGGCCAGCCTTAACAGCATGGTGCACAGCTTTGGGCGGGCATTCAGCCCGGTTGTCAGTGGTTGGCTGCAGGTACAGTATGGTTTCGGTCCACCCTTTATCGGCACCATCGCACTTTATGTGATCTCAATTGTGATGTATTACCTGTTCTTCCTAAAGAATCGTCGTCGCTCGGAGAGCAAATTAGAGCCAGTAGTGGAACCAATCCTGGAAGATAATTGATCGAGTAGAATCGCCTGCTAAAATTAATCCAATTCCCGAGGTTAATAAACCCTGGGGAACTGTTCAATTAAGTATTTTTAGCTGTGAAAATCATTAATAGTTATGAATTATAAGCCTGTCTTCCCCCGCAAGCGGGGGATTGAGGAGGATTCTCTTTCACCACCGCAGCAATGCCAGCGCCATCACCGTTTGCCAGGGGAGCACCTTGAAAGCGCCGCGTGCCACAGCCGCTTCAACCTCAGCCCGGGATAGATGCAGTAAATTCTGCTCCTCAAGGTCATCTGCATCCGGTTCCACCACCTGATGCGCTTCCCTCGCCAGGAAGAAGTGGGCAATACCATTCCCCCGATTGCCGTCCACCGCAAACTCACCCAGGCTTTCCCATTGTTTCGCCGTGTACCCCGTCTCTTCCAGCAACTCTCGTTTTGCCGCCGCCAAAGGTTCTTCCCCGTCGTTGATATAACCACCAACCGGCGCAAGGGTTGTCCCCTTGACACTGTACTTCGTCTGGCGGAAACAAAGATATTCATTCTCCTCGGTGATCACCACGACATTGACAAAATCTGGCGAAATTAACCAGGGCCAATCTTCAACGATCTCCCCATTTGGCAGCGCAATGGTATGGCGCTCCACTTTGAGGAATGGCGTCATATCCAGCACAACCTTCCTTGAAAGAGTTTTCCAGAGTTCCATCTTTACGCTCCTGTCTAATCATCAATCATGAAATCAGCTTTGCTGCGCCTGGCGGATATGGTCGAGATGAAATTTGTACTCATAGATCATCGCCTTCACCCAGGACCTCAGTCCTTTTTTCGCCCCGTACTGCGCTTCGGCGATCCCTGCCAGACCTTCGTTAAAATCATCGAAGGAGAGTTCAAAAGCCGCCAGGCTCCCCTCCCAACTCAGGTCTTTGCGTTCCTTTACAGAGGTGCGATTAAACCCATCAATATCAAGATCGAAATCCCCGGACTCTGATTCTAGCAACTGATCCAGAATGGCGAGCGATTCGATTTGCCAGCCCGTCAAGTGATCGACCACCTCTTTAGCAGACCACTCACCGCAAACATCCGGCATAAGCGCTTGCTCCTGTGTTAGCTTCTGACAGTCTGCAAGAAAAGCCTGATAACTTTTTTTCATTTCAGAAATAAGGTCCTGGGGTGTCGGCGGGGGAAGATATCGGTCGTTCATATTTATTTTCCTCTCACTATATGCTGTTCAATGAATTATATCGGTTTAAATAGATGACAGGGACGCAGCGCACACCGCGTCCCTGCCGAATTTAATTCCACCCATCTGAGTGGCTAGGGAATATTTATCCCCTGAAATATTCCGCCGGGATAATTTTCCGGGTAAATCTTAATCCATAGTATTACTAACGGGTACATGCCCGTCCATACTTTCATTATAGGAAAGGCAGGCTTTAAAACAGGCTCAAGAAGCCTGAAATTGCCTTTTATAGCAGTTTTTTCGAAAGTTTAGGGATTTAAACGTTCAGACCTTCTCTTCCAAGCAAGCCAAGCACCTGATGTTCGGACTCCAGATAACCTTTGATTGCATCCAGGGTAGGATAATTCTCCAGCGTGCTCTTGCCTGATTGGTAAACATTCGTTTCGCTGAGAATGCCGCTGTGCAACCAGTAATCCGCCGCGCTGCTGATATGGAGCATCATCCCCCCGACGGTCCAATCACCCTCAACTGGAGTTAAAAGGCAGGTCCTCATTACTAAAGCCGTTCACGACCGTCAATAGGTCCGTCCGGATTTTAGGCCATCGTGAGAGTAAGAATTCTTTTTCCATCGTTCCTCCAGGGTCAGGCATCAGCCGGTTGAACTTCCAGATCGGCAGGGGACAAATCGAGCGATTCAAAATTATCAAAAGTCAAGTCATTGAAGCGCAAATCCGCATTCTTCTTTGCGATCTCGAACAGCCCGAGATAATTCATGCCGATTCCCTTGGACCAATCCAAGCCGAGCATCTGTGCCACGCCTTCGATCAGGGTATTGTTCGGGGCTTCAATTTCGACAAAATCACCGAATGGTAATTCGTCCAGCATGACCTCGACATCCCCCAGCGTGTAGACCCTGCGGTATTTCTCATAGACCACCACCACCTGATATCCCAATGCTTCAAAAAGCTTCCGCGTCACTTCAAAGTCATCGGTAGTGAATTCAATTTCCGTTCGGGCAACGACGCCATTTTCCATCTGGGCGTTATCTTTATAAGTCACCCGCACCCGGTCGTCTTTACGGAGGCGGAGCAGGCGGTTATCCTTTTGCAGAGTTCCCTCTGCTGTATCCAACCTGAGGTTGCGTTCCAGGATCCGCTGGTGGGTGAGGTCCGCGCCGCAAACACGCAACCTTGCTACCAGAGTCTCTAAATCTCGAATATAGAACTTCACTTCTCGTTCCTGATAATCCATCAAGTCTTTATCCTTTTTGCTGTGGTTCGAAAAATTGCCTGCCGTGTGCTGACCGTAACGCCCAGACTGTCAGACCAAACCAAAGAAAGGTCAATAGGAGCATAAAAGGCCAGTTGCCCTGAGCGGCATCATCTCGCCATAAGACCAGCCGCTCAAACCAGTAGAGCGCGGGGAAGAGGAAAGCCATCACCCAGATCAGCTTAGGCGCCCAGAACGCGCCCAGCGTCAGTCCCCACAACACAGGCAACCCAGCAAATCCCCAAATTAATCCAGCGACGACCAGATACCAGAACATCGCCGGCGAGAAAAGTTCCATAATCAAGGTTCGATCCATGATAGCTCGTGCGAATCGGAGAAAGCCCAGCACCGTCCACAGCATAAAGACCCAAAATAAAAGTGTCAGCAAGAATGGCCGGCGCGGTTGGAAGAGTTTGGTAGGATCGCGTGGCTCCATCGGTTTCTCAGCCATCACTTATTATAATTCCGGTTCGTCCTCATCGGTTTCTTCGGAACCCTCAAATTCAACATCGCTGAGGTATCCCAACCGCGCAAGCGCAGCGCTGACTTTCTCAATCGCCCTCGGTTTGACGATCGCAGTGGTTGGACCCAACGGGTTACCCAGAAAACGACCCGCGGGTGAATTACGCAGTGCCTGTAAGATCTGGGGAGTATCCACCCGCAAAACCACACAGGGATGGATCTGCACCTGCCTGCCTTTCTTCTCCCATTGGTGCAGCGCTTGGATCAGGCTGGGTGGGGGTGCTTCGCCGTATTTATTGAGCAGAGTTTCCAGGTGGGTGATCTTTAAACCCTGGATGGCTGCCTCACTCAATGACGCAGGGGTCAATTGGTAAGTAAACTTTTCCTCCGTCTCACCCACCCACAGGCAAAACCTCGAGACCTGGTAGCGTGCCAGCCGGGGGGTACACCGTGCAGCGGTCAGCGTGCCATCCGAGAATGCCTCTATGAGTTGATCTTCTTCACCCAGCCCCTGGATAGGTCGCCCCAGCATCAGGTCCGCAGCCCAATCGGAAAACCGAAAAGCGGTTACGTCTGCATGCTTTCCTGGTGACGCCAGATCGATCAATCCCAGCCAATGCATCGGCCCGGTAATCACATATCTGATCAGCGCGCCATCGACCGCTTCCCAGTGCTGGATCCCCTGGAGCGATTCGCCAGTGTCAGCATCCCGCACCAGCCAGGTGTCGAAATCGCCTGCCGGCCGCTGGAAATCCGGTTCCCGCTGGTGAATGGCGTCAATAAAAGCATCGAGATGCCACCAAGCACCTTCCGGTACCTCACTCAGCAGCTCAAGAAGCTGAGTCCGCGTCGCAAGAGGGTCATTCCGCCAGGCGCCCTCGCAGACCACACCGGGCATTATGCGCAATTCATTAAAATACACCGAGTTCTGCCAACCCTGGACCAGCCAGGCTAATGCTTCCCCGCGGGGCATCTCCAAAAAAGGACGGGCATCTTCCGGAACGGGTTGTTCGCTGGACGTGATTAATTTCATCGCTGCCAGCAGGGCGTGGACAACTTTTATCGGCGGCTGCCAGGTTTCGGCTGCCGGCGACCGTTCGGGATCTTCCAAACGCAGTGCAGCCAGAAGCGTACAGGTATGGTCGAGGATGCGGTCGTTAGTGCTCATCACATAAGTGGTTTCCCCCGGAGAAGCGACCCTGCCCGGCGGTTGCGGTCCGGAAGCTGTCACCGGCGGCAGAAGCTCTAAAAATTCATCCGGGATATAAGCACATTCCTGCAATTCGCCTTCGCGCCGCAAGAAATCACGCCCGATCAATCCCCGATACCAAAGTACTTCAGTGGCGGAAACCGGGTCGAGGTGGGGTTTTTCACGATCCCGCCGCCCTGGCCCAACCTCGCGCAGCGCTCCAAATTCCCGTGTGAACCGGCTCCAGGCTATCCAGCCTGCGTTGAGGATCAATGCGTCCAGTGCCTGGCGGGATTCCTCCGGCAGCGCTTCAACAATCTCCAATACCAGCGCAGGATCCAATAAATCCCTGACAAGTACGGGGAGCGCATGCCGGGCATCCGGTGCAGAAAGATCCACTCCCCACAATTCCGTGACAATTTTCAAGAATCCCAGATCAAGATTTCTTAAGCGATGATTTAAATCGGGCATAGCTCTTCGAGTATACATCACTTTTTATGAGCATTTTGCGACAGGCAGCCAATGTTAAGGTTGGGTGCTCCTGTTTATTTACCACCGAGTTGTAACAATCCTTGTTCCAACACGACCCTTCTACACCGAGCGGCTGTCCACAACAATGGACAGCCACCCTCATTTTTATGATTAATTCCTACCTTCGTTTGAATCAAACCTCTTGAATCATCAGTTGAGAAGATACGCCAAGCACCATTGCGTGGTCGCGATCAAGGCTTCAATATGTGTCCGCTCGTAATTATGAGAGGCATCCACACCCGGGCCGATCAGTGATACAGCCACATCGCCACCAGCCCGCCAGAAAGCCTCACCGTCAGAACCATAATAGGGATAGATGTCAATTTTATGGGCGATATCATATTCCTCCGCCAGTTTCCGTAGATGCTGGTTCAGCCCATAGTGATAAGGTCCGCCGGAATCCTTGACGCACAGCGTGGCATGAAATTCGTCCGAAGCCTGCCCGTCACCCACAGCAGCCATATCTACGGAGATCAATTCTGAGACCTGGTCCGGGATGCCAGCCGCAGCCCCGTGTCCAACCTCTTCGTAGTTACTGACATGCAGCACCGTGGTGGTTCTTGGTTTCAATCCGGCATCCACCAGCGCTTTGATAGCGAAGATCATACAGGCAACGCAAGCCTTATCGTCCAAATGCCGGGAGCGGATAAACCCATTGGAAACCTCCACGCGCGGATCAAAGACCACAAAATCGCCAACACTGATCCCCAGTGCTTCGGTCTCGTTGGCGCTGGTCGTCCGGGCATCCAGCCGGACTTCCATCGTATCTTCTTTGCGCTCGGTCTTTGTGACGTCCTGCCCGTGGACATGCCCGGAGGCTTTGTTCAGAAGCAGAGAACCCCGCACGGTTTCGCCCTCCCGCGTGAAAACGGTGACGCCCTCCCCTTCCACCGTATTCCAGGCAAAGCCGCCTAATTTGCTCAACTTCAGTCGACCATTGGATTTGATCTCCTTGACCATCGCGCCAAGCGTGTCCACATGCGCTGTCAATGCCCGCCACGGCGCTTCCGCTTCGCCCGGTACCGTTGCCACCAGCGCTCCCTTGTTCGTCCGGCGGAGGGCGACTCCTGGTAAATTGGATAGTGTTTTTTCACACAGGACAATAGCCTGTTCGGTGAATCCCGTGGGACTGGGTGTGTTGAGAAGTTGGGTTAAGAACGCTAGCATTCCATCGGTGTTGATCTCAGGCAGTTCCATGATCTCCATCCAGTTCTTCAAATTGGGTGAGTTTCTCCCTCCAGTCCAGCGGAATTGGTCTGCTCTTTTCCGTCGTATTGTCAAACGCCACCATCACGGACAGCCCCCAGGCAAGCGGTCGCCCACCCGGTGTGTCTTCAATCTGGAAAGCAAAGGTCAGGCTCTTCTGCCCCAGGCGCTCCAGACGTAACCCAACCCGGATCGATTGGCCATAGTAAATCGGCGCCAGGTAATCAATTTCGATCCGGGCAACCACCATCCCGGTAGTTGCGCCGGAGTCCCGTTGCCAGATACCGGATTTTTCATAATATCCCAAGCGGGCACTCTCTAGATAGGTCAGGTAGGTCGCATTATTGACATGTCCCTGGGGGTCCAGATCGCCATAGCGGACAGAAATGGGGTGATAATAGGTGAATTCTTTTGTATTCATAAATGGTTGAACCTAGACTCCTTGATGACCGAGTCAATTATAAGCCATCCCTCAGGTTTGAAGAACGTTACCCCGGGCTGTAGATCGGGTCGGAAAGAGCATCTCCGATCTGCTCGAGCATTAAACGCTTTTCCTTTACAAACAATTCTAAATTGGATAAAATAGACAATAACACTATTTTCTATCGGATAGGTAGAAAAATATCATCGAGGGGGAGTGACCTGTGTCACTTGTGATATTCGCAGCAGTTTCATGAACCAAGTCAACGTCATTTTCATTCACTTTTTATAGAAGAGAGATTGAGTTATGCAAATCACCCGACAGGCAGACTATGCACTAAGAGCAATGCTTTACCTCGCTCGCCTGGAACCTAACCAGCGAGCCGCTACCAGCCAGATTGCAGAAGAACAAGAGATTCCACCTTCTTTTTTGGCAAAGATCATCTCCCAACTTTCCATCGCCGGGCTGATCCATACCTCACGAGGGGCACGTGGGGGCGTCTCGCTGGCACGGAAGCCAGAAGATGTCTCCCTTCTCGACGTGGTGGAAGCCATTGACGGCCCGATTGCACTGAATGAATGCACCCAGGATCCCGGCATATGCAGTTTTGGTGAATCCTGTCCGATCCATGAAATCTGGTGCGAGGCACGGGAAGACCTCGTTCGCAAGTTAAGCGAATCCACCTTTGATAAATTGCTCGAGCGAGAAAAAACCTTAGCAAAATAAACCATCCACATTGGCAATCGAATAATTTCTTCTCTGCACTCCCAAAGCCGTGTATTTCTTACCCACTGTCGTTGTTTCTATGGGAGATCCATTCTTCTATTTAATTTTGTCCTTGGTTTCTTTCCTAACCTATTCATAACACTCAAAGTAGATTAAAATAATCTTAAATAATTATAGTCGATCACCTCTGAAAGTCACGCATCAACCTATGGAATTCATCCTCATCTTGATCGTTATTGTCATCATCATCGCCATTGCATACCTCCCCAACCGTCCGTTCATGAAAACGAAAACTCAACAGAATGAACCTGGCACGGGAGACGATTACAAGCTGCAATATCAATCCCTTCTGGATCTCATCCAGACTTTAGAGGCAGAATGTGAACGGGGCGAACCAACCGCTGAAGTCTGCAAGCAGTTGGAAAGAAAGAGGCAACAAGCTGCTGAGCTGCTGGAATTGATCAATCCTGCTCTGGAGGATGAATTCGATTCTTTTCAAATGGAAGAAGACCTGGATCAAATCTTCCCCAGAGCAACCCAAGGAACTTTCCAAAACGATGCTTACATCTGCCCGAATTGTGGCAGTCATGTCCTTGTTGGCGATAAGTTCTGCGCCAACTGTGGTAAACGCCTCCAGGGCTGACCAACTCCTCCCGCATGCAATATAATATCAAACATGATGCAACGCGCTACTGAACCTCCCTCAGTCCGGATCGAGATCCGCGGATTGGTCAAGAAATTCCATTACCAGCCGGTATTGGACCACCTCTCCCTGACTATCGAGGACGGCGCATTGTGCGTATTGGTAGGTGCCAATGGGGCAGGCAAGACCACCCTCCTGCGAATCCTCGCGTCCCTCGTCCGGGCAAACGAAGGCGAAGTGTCCCTGGGTGGTATTTCGCTGGCGGATGGTGCGACCCTCCGGCGAAAGATCGGTTATGTGGGACATCAATCCATGTTCTACAGTGACCTCAACGCCCTCGAGAACCTGCGGCACTACGCCCGGCTCTACCAGCTGGCGGAAGTCGAATCCAGTATTATTATGCGGAGCATCCATTCGGTCGGGCTGGAACAGCATAAGGAGAAACCCCTCCGCACTTTTTCCCGGGGGATGCAACAGCGACTGTCCATCGCTCGCGCACTGCTCCACGACCCGTGCATATTATTATTAGATGAACCCTACACCGGGTTGGACCAGGAAGCCACCCAGTTCCTGGATGACCGCCTGATGAGCCTGCACCGACCCGGTCACGCCATTTTGTTGGCGGCGCACCGACCCCAGCACCTTTTATCCATCGCCTCGCACATCGCCTGGCTGAAGGAAGGCAAGATCGCTCAACATCTGCCTGTCAACCGCTTATCCGAAGCGCCAGACCTTCGCCAATACCTCCAGGAGACGGCATGAACGGTGTCTTGAGGTACCTCCAAACGATCTGGCAGATTTTCCAAAAGGACGTGCAGGTGGAATGGCGCGGGCGGCAGGGCGTCCCGGTCATGCTAGTGTTCGCTTTGCTGGTCGTGTTCATGTTCAACTTTGCCCTGCAGCTTTCCCCTGAGTTACAAGCCGGTCTTGCGGCAGGGTTATTATGGGTCTCACTGGCATTTGCTTCCACCCTGGGCTTGAACCGCAGCGTCAGCATGGAGCGCGAAAACAATGCCCTGGATGGACTCTTACTGGCTCCTGTGGACCGGTCTGCGATCTTCTTCGGTAAGGCGCTGAGCAACCTGGCTTTCACCACCCTGGTCGCGCTGATCCTGCTGCCGGTCTTCAGCCTGTTCTACCAGCAGAATATGCTCAATTTGTCCTTGCTGCTGGTCATCCTGCTGGGTGTGGGCGCCTATACCAGTCTGGGCACGCTCCTCGCCGCACTGAGCATCCAGACCCGCACCCGGGATGTGCTCCTACCCGTGCTGCTCTACCCCCTGGCGTTGCCCATCCTGATCGCCGCAGTGGAAGCCAGCCGGGGCGTCCTATCCGGTCAGCCGATCAACGAATTGCAAAGCTGGTTCTATCTCCTGCTGGCGTGCAACATCCTGTTCATGGCAACCGGTCTGATGTTTTTTGAAACCATACTGGAGGAATAATCGTGCCTGAAAAACCCCCTTTTTTGATCCTGCTGGATATCCTTGCACTGGTCCTCGTCCCGTCCGCGCTGGTGTTGATCCTGTTCTTCACGCCAGTGGAAGCGGTCATGGGACCGGTGCAGAAAGTGTTCTATTTCCATGTGTCTGCCGCCTGGGCTGGCATGCTCAGCTTTGGCGTGGCTGCTGTCGCCGGTGCCGGTTACCTGATCTCACACCGGCTCACTTGGGATTGGCTGTCCCTTTCCGCCATTGAGGTCGGTGTAGTTTTCGGGCTGATTGCCATCCTCAGCGGCATGATCTGGGCGCAGCCGATTTGGAACACCTGGTGGGTCTGGGACCCGCGGTTGGCAACCACTGCCATCATGGAATTGATCTACCTGGCTTATTTCATCCTGCGCAGCGGGCTGAACACGCCGGAATCCCGGGCACGGTTGGGCGCAGTCTACGCTATTGTCAGCGTGATCACCGTCCCGCTGACCTTCTTTTCGATCCGCCTGTTCCGCACCATCCACCCGGTGGTGATCGCCCCCACAGGCAGCGACACCAACTTCAATATGAGCTCTCGCATGCTGGTAGCCTTCTTCACCAGCCTGGCTGTTTTCACCGTGCTCCTGGCTGACCTGATCTGGAACCGCTACCGCCTGGCGGCACTCCAAGCCAGGATCCAACAGGAAGGGAGTTGAGATGCCTGCTGACACCCTGAATGAGATGATCCTGGGGTTTGCGGTTATCCTAGGCATCTTGCTGATCTATGTTGTCATCCTCATTATCCGGACCAAAAAAGCCAAATCGCGTTCCAAAATTATCAAAAAAGAATAAACCCACGATTTCCAAAATCCCGGACGCTAACATTAATCCAATATTTTGTTAACGCTCTTCTATGACTCGTTTAGTATCCTCATACAAGTAATCAAAAAATTTATTGAGGAGATCGAAATATGTCAAAAATTATTGGAATTGACCTGGGGACGACGAACAGCGTCGTTTCTGTGGTTGAGGGCGGCACCGCCACTGTCATCCCAACGGCAGAAGGCTCGCGCCTTCTCCCCTCAGTGGTCGCATTTAATAAGAATGGTGAGCGTTTGGTTGGGATCCCCGCCAAACGTCAGGCGGTTGTTAATTCAGAAAATACAATCTCGTCCATCAAACGCTTTATGGGGCGCCGGTACGACGAAGTCGAAGCCGAACGCAAGATGGTGCCCTACGAAGTGGTCGAAGGTCCTGCCGGTAATGCCCGCGTGCATATCCCCGTGACCGACAAGACCTATACCCCGCAGGAAATTTCCGCCATGATCCTCGAGAAACTCAAGGCGGACGCAGAGGCTTATTTGGGACAACCCGTCTCCAAAGCTGTGATCACCGTCCCGGCATACTTCAATGACAGCCAGCGCCAGGCAACAAAGGACGCGGGCAAGATCGCCGGTTTGGAAGTGATGCGGATCATCAACGAGCCGACGGCCTCAGCATTGGCTTATGGTCTTGATAAAGTTGAAAGCGAGATCATCCTGGTTTTCGACCTGGGCGGCGGCACATTTGATGTCAGCCTGCTCGAGGTTGGCGAAGGCGTGATCGAGGTCAAATCAACCAACGGCGACACTCACCTGGGTGGCGACGATTGGGACGAGGTGGTCGTCAATTGGGCTGCAGATGAATTTAAGCAACAGCAAGGTATCGATCTGCGTGAAGACCGCCAGGCTTTGCAACGTTTGCGTGAGGCAGCGGAAAAAGCGAAGATCGAATTGAGCTCCGTAATGGAAACTGAAATTAACCTGCCTTATGTGACCGCCGATGCCAGCGGACCGAAACACCTGCTGCTCAAGCTGAACCGGGCGAAATTCGAACAGATGACATCTCATCTGGTAGAACGTGCTCGCGGACCGTTCCAGGCTGCTATTAAGGACGCGAACTTGAATGTCGACCAGATCGACGAAGTGGTCCTCGTGGGGGGTGCAACCCGGATGCCCATGATCCAGGACCTGGTCCGTGACCTGACCGGCGGCAAAGAGCCCAACAAGGGCGTCAACCCCGATGAGGTGGTCTCGATCGGCGCTGCCATTCAGGGCGGCGTACTGGCTGGAGATGTCAAGGACGTCCTCCTGCTGGATGTGACCCCGCTTTCCCTGGGCGTTGAAACCCTGGGCGGCGTGACGACCACCCTGATCGAGCGGAATACGACCATCCCCGTCAAGAAAACAGAGGTGTTCTCCACCGCTGAAGATAATCAGACCTCGGTGGATGTGCATGTCCTGCAAGGCGAGCGCTCTATGGCTGCGGACAACATGAGCCTGGGCCGCTTCCGGCTGGACGGCATCCCGCCGGCGCCCCGCGGCATCCCGCAAGTTGAAGTGACCTTCGATATTGATGCGAACGGCATCATTAACGTGACCGCCAAGGATAAGGCAAGCGGCAAGGAACAAAAAGTGACTATTACTGCATCCACCAACCTCGACAAAAAGGATATTGAAAAGATGGTGGATGAAGCAGCGAAGAACCGCACTACGGATGAACAGCGCAAAGAGCTGGTTGAAATCCGCAACCAGGGTGACTCCATAGCTTACCAGGCTGAGAAGCTCCTCAAGGATATGGGCGAGAAGATCCCTGCCGACCAGCGCAGCAATGTGGAAAGCAAAGTCACTGACCTGCGTGAAGCGGTCCAGGGCGACGACAAAGCCCGGATCCAGAAGCTGATTGATGCCTTACAGGCGGACATGCAAGCCATCAGCCAGGCAGCCTATCAGCAACCGGGTGCTTCCCCCGAAGCTGGCGGCGGTCCCACCGAAGCCGAATCCGGAAAGGATGAGGATGTCGTGGAAGGCGAATTCAGAGAAGCATAAGAAATACAGTGATTGGCGATTAGAAAATTAGTGATCAGTAAGGCTGTCCCGAAACGGGACAGCCTTTTTTGTAATATGCAATTAAAAACACAACTTTCTTCTTCATGTAGTTCTGAGATTACTCCGTCATTATAGTACGTTGATTCAATCCATCAGCCCTGATGAGCCTCCTCGGAATAACAGGAACCCTGTCGCAGCGAGAAACCCGCCTAGAGGGCGACGAAGCAGCCCCAGAATCTCATCCATGTGGAACACATCGGGCTAAACAAATATTAGCCAATGGCTGAAGGAGATTGCCCCATACCTCCTGCCCTATTGGGATAGGATCCTGCCCCGCAAGCTTCGCTTAAAAAGCCACTACCCCCGGCACTTATCCCAGGGGTATTGCTTTCTTCCGAATACTTCTTCTGGCTTAGAGCCAGCCGCTCAATTCCATCGCTTTCACTTCGGCGCATACTTTACCAGACTGCTGCAAGCTGGAAAGGTCAGTAGAACGCTTTTAACGGTCAAATTTGGCAACATGATTTGACTTGGAGTTAACTCCAGGTTGTATACTTATATTTGGAGGTAAATTTATGAGAATCTCGAAAGTGAGTGAACAGACCGGCTTTTCGGCTGATACACTGCGCTACTATGAACACATTGGTCTCATCCCGCCCATCAACCGCAATCAAAGTGGGATCCGGGATTACCGCGAAATCGATATAAAGCGGATTGAATTTATTAAGTGCATGAGAAGCGCGGGGCTCCCCATTGATGTACTGATAGAGTATATCGGACTGGTCCAACAGGGTGACCAAACCATTGAAGCCAGAAAAGAGATTTTAGAAGAGCAGCGAGATGTCCTTGCATCCAAAATAGAAAATTTGCAAAATACGCTGGACTTGTTGAATCATAAAATTCAAGTCTATGAAGAGGCTGTTCTAAAAAGAGAGAATGAAATCATGATAATTGAGAATTAGAAAGAATTAGAAAGAAATACACATGCAAAAACGGAAACTTGGAAACAGCAACCTGGAAGTTTCAGCTCTCGGACTTGGTTGCATGAGAATGAGTTATGGCGACAAGCCGGTTGGGACCAGGCGAGAGATGATTGATTTTATTCACACGGCCGTTGATCGGGGGATAACCTTCTTCGACACAGCGGAAGTCTATGGACCATTTACCAACGAAGAACTGGTGGGTGAGGCGCTTGAGCCATATAAAGGGCAGGTGGTGATTGCCACCAAGTTCGGGTTCAAACACGATCCTCAAAAGGGACCAAGTCCAACCGTTGGCTTGGATAGTCGATCAAAACAAATCAGGAGCGTTGCAGAGGCATCACTCAAGCGACTCAGGGTTGATGCTATTGACTTGTTCTATCAACACCGGGTTGACCCGGATGTGCCCATCGAAGATGTGGCAGGTGCTGTCAAGGAACTGATTCAAGAAGGCAAAGTTAAACACTTCGGGCTTTCTGAAGCATCAGCAGAAACCATCCATCGCGCTCATAAAGTCCAGCCGGTCACGGCAATTCAGAGCGAATACTCGATGTGGTGGCGAGCCCCTGAGGAGGACGTGTTACCGACCTGCGAGGAACTTGGCATTGGATTTGTACCGTACAGTCCTCTGGGCAAAGGTTTTCTCACGGGAAAGATTAACGAGAACACAAACTTCGACAGTTCGGATATCCGCAGCCGGATACCCCGCTTTTCACAAGAGGCACTGAAAAACAATTTAGCTCTGGTTGATTGGATTAAGGAATTTGGAAAACTGAAAGGGGCAACGCCTGCTCAGATCGCACTCGCCTGGTTGCTCGCTCAAAAGCCGTGGATTGTGCCAATTCCAGGCAGCCGCAAACTGGTGCGCTTGAACGAAAACATCGGCGCAGTCGATGTCAACCTTTCACCAGAAGATCTTCAGAAGATTGAGGACGCCCTTGTAAAGTTTAAGATACAGGGAGATCGTTATCCTAAAAACCTGAACAAAATGACCGGCCGCTGATAGAGATAATATACAGAAAGAGATTCTAGAAATAGAAATAATAAGAATTGGTTCACAGTCATCCCAAAAAGGAATGGCAGAGCACTTTTTTGGCATAGTACGCATTGACCCCTTTTCCAGCCATTAGAACCAGGGCGCACCCAGCCTGGCACGCTCACTCATTGGGCCAGATCCTGATCGTAACTGCTGGCTGCGGCCTGGTGCAGTCCTGGAGGCCTGATCGAGCAAATCAATCCTGGGGATGTCGTTCAGTTCATGCCTGCTGAGAAGCATTGGCATGGTGCAACAGCAACGACGGCTATGACGCATATCGCCATTGTTGAACAACTTGAAGGCAAGAGCACAGACTGGATGGAACAGGTCAGCAATGAACAATACCCGTCTGGAAGTAAGTCTGAGTAAATGGAGATTTAATATCTCCCCCATGAAATCGTTGATCACAGTTAATCCTGGTGCCAGCACGGATTACATAAACAAAGGTGATGAATATGACTGAACATATACTCGTTGTATTTTTTTCCCATTCTGGAAACACGCGTAAAATCGCCGATCTCATTCACCAGGAGGTTGGTGGAACCAGTCATGAGATACTGCCTGTAGTCCCGTACCCCAATTCGTACAAAGCGGTCGTTGAGCAGGCAAAAAAAGAAATACAAGCAGGGCATAAACCTGCATTACAATCAACACTCGATCATATCGAACTGTACGACACGATTTTTGTTGGCTCACCAAATTGGTGGAGTACGATAGCACCCCCGGTGGCTACCTTTTTATCGGAGTATGACTTATCGGGAAAAACTATTGTGCCATTTTGCACGCATGGCGGAGGTGGGCTGGGAAGAATCGATAATGACATTGCAAAGTTGTGTCCCCAGTCAAACATTCTGAGCAGTTTTAAAATCTATGGAAGCGGAAGGGAGAACGCCCAATCCGAGGTTTCCGCGTGGCTGAGCAAAATGGGGATAACCTGATAATGCGTTTTACAAACATTGGATTTTTTTCAGTTGCGCTGAGCACCTATGAGGTACTATCAGGAAGTTTCGCTAGTAAATATAATCGGTGACCAAATGTTTGGTTCATCACTGGTACCCTTCATAGATGAATGTTCTTTTCACCAAGGCTGCTCCGGCCGTCGGCTACCGATCATTGATGCCGGCCAGAGCACCGACGTTGGAACCCAGGCTGTTGGTGAGTCGGATAATGTGTCACTGAAATGAGCATATACAATTTAAGAATATGAACAATACCAGTAACAATGTAAAAGGTATCAGCTTCCTTATGCTGGCGGTGCTGATAATTTCCCTTCAGAATATCGCAGTTAAATGGATTGGCGGCGACTATCCTGTATTAGAAATTGTCATATTGCGCAGCTTGATTGCCCTGCCATGCACCATCCTCTTTTTTCGCTTCGAAGGAAAGAAAGGACTGCCAACTACGCAACGGCATAAGCTCGAATATGTGCGTGGTTTTTTCCTTTTTCTCTCCTACACCACCCACTTTATGGGAGTGGCAGCACTTCCGCTGGCAGATGTTGAATCGATACGTTTTTCGGCTCCGCTGATGATCACCATCTTATCAGTTTTTATACTGGGTGAAAAAGTTGGGTTACGCCACTGGCTGGCACTGATTGTCGGCTTTATTGGGATTCTGGTTATCATCAAACCTGGTTCAGCAACCTTCAACCTGGGTTCGATTTTCATTTTAATCTCCGTGCTTTTTTATGCGTTGACTGTCATTATCACGCGCAAACTGCGAGCCACCGACAGCAGCGCAACAATGGCTTACTACAGCTCTCTCGTGTATTTGGTTGCCGCGCTTATTTTTTCGCCCCTTACTTTCATTGTCGGAGAAACATCCAATACCCATTCGAGCATCGCTTTTCTGTTTCGTGCCTGGGCAATGCCAACCCTCTTAGATTGGGTCATCATGTCGGGTCTGGGTTTGGTTTGGGCTGGTTGGACATATTTCATGGCTAAAGGTTATAGCCTGGCTCAAGCTTCATTTGCCGCTCCGGTTGAATATGTATCACTGCCAATCAACATATTTTGGGGGTTGATCATTTGGCAAGAGATCCCAACCTTAACAACATTTGCCGGTGCTTTATTAACCATTTTTAGTGGAATATACATATTTTATAAAGAGCGTAAAGTATGACCGACGAATAATTATATACTCTGCCCTGTAATCCGGCAAAATTAACCTTCAACCAACCGTCGTTTTCCTTTTGAGAACAATGACCGTTGTAATAATAACTCGCCCATCAACGGGATGGTAACGCCAGTGACACTACAATTCTTCCTTCGTAGATTACATCAGGGCGCAACAGCGTTCAGTGTCGTCTGTAAGATGCAAAAACCCCAGCACTTTCACCGGGGTTTTGCTTACCTTCCGAAAAACGTACTGTTGCTTAGAGCCAGCCGCGCAATTCCATCGCTTTCACCACGCGGTGGATCGCCACCATGTAGGCGGCATCACGCATAAAAACTTCCTGCGTGCGGGACATTTCATAAACACCCTCGAAAGCCTGGGTCATCTTATCATCCAGCTTCTCAAGGACCTCTTTCTTGGTCCAGTAGAAGTTCATATCGTTTTGGACACCCTCAAAGTAGGACGTGGTCACGCCACCGGCATTGCACAGGAAGTCCGGGATCACGAAGATGTCGCGTTCCTTTAAGATTTCATCAGCTTCCGGTGTGGTGGGGCCATTGGCGCCTTCCGCTAGGACTTTCACGCGGTCATGCACATTCTTCACAGTCTCTGCGTTGATCTGCCCTTCCAGCGCAGCGGGGATGAGCACATCGGCTTCCTTGCTGATCCAGGCATCACCAGATTCAATTGCGTATCCGACTTTGGTGGCTTCGTCTTTGTTAATCGTGCCATATTGGTCGGTGATGCTCATCAGGAAAACCGGATCAATTCCATCGTCCTTGCTGACGGTATAGGCTTTACGGTCTTCACGGTCCCAATAGCTGACGCAGACCACTTTTCCGCCCAGCTGGTTGATGAACCCACTGGCAGCATACTGCGCCACATTCCCAAAGCCCTGGATCGCCGCCACTGACTTGGTAGAATCAATCTTCAGGCGCTGCATCGCCTCGCGCACGGTATAGATCACGCCGAAGCCGGTAGCTTCAGTGCGCCCCAGTGAACCGCCACCACCCACCGGTTTACCGGTGATCACGCCGGGGGTGTATTGACCGGTGATCCGGGAGTATTCGTCCATCATCCAGCCCATCATCTGAGGGGTTGAGCCAACATCCGGGGCAGGGACGTCCTGCCGGGGACCGATCACACGCCAAAGCGAGCGGATAAACGACCGGCACAGGCGCTCCTTCTCGTCAGTCGATAAGGTAGCCGGGTCGAGGATGATCCCGCCCTTGCCGCCGCCCAGGGGGATATCAGCCACCGCGCATTTCCAGGTCATCCACATCGCCAGGGCGCGGACGGTATCAATCGTCTCCGCCGGGTGGAAGCGTATACCACCCTTGTTCGGCCCGCGAGCGTCGTTATGCTGCACGCGGTAACCCTGGAAGACGCGCATGCTGTCATCGTCCATACGGATCGGGATGCGTAGGTGATATTCGCGCATCGGCCAGCGCAGCATTTCACGTACCTGCTGATCGAGGCCCAACAGATCGGCAACATGATCGAATTGCTGTTGGGCCATTGCAAATGCGTTGGTTGTTTCTGCCATAGTCTCTCCTTTATTTTTAGTTTGGTGAGGTTAAGAAAAAGACTCCTAAAAATTCCGGTGTTTGGTAAGTTGTTCTTTTAAATAAAAATATGCGAGCATCTCGGTCCAATGCCCGCAAGGGTTCTCGCTCAGTTGTCGCTGAATGAAGAACATGCCTGCTCCACAGTTGAATTTATCATCTTAACCATATCCGAGATTCGAAACCCCGTCAATATGAGCGCCGTAAATGGTTGAAGGTGATATTCATCACCAGATAAAAGCTAATTTCCGAAGCTAAAAACTGATTTAGTAATCCCATAACCATCCGGTATGATGAAATGAGCGATGATTCTTCAACACTGGAACTTTTAGACGGCGAGATGCGTCTATTAACCGAAAGCCTGAAAAGCTTAAACCTATCTAAATTTTATGGAGGATCAACAAAATGAACAAAAAATTCAATCTCATCATTGTCAGTCTGATGGTCTTAGGACTCCTGGCAGCCTGCTCCCCAACAGCCGCCCCCGCCAGCCCTGAGAATATCCGCTCAATGAGCGTCAGCGGCACTGGCCGGGTGACCCTGGTCCCCGACATCGCAACGATCAATATCGGCGTCCGGACTGAAGAAGACAGTGTCACCGACGCCCTGGAAGGCAACACGGCGCAAGCCAATGCCATTTCCCGGGTCTTGCAAGACCTCGGTGTTGCTGAAAAAGACATCCGGACCTCGAACTTTAATGTCTATCCGGCAGATCGCTATGACCCCATGACCGGTCAGGTTGAAGGACGTTACTTCGTGGTTGAAAACACCGTGAATGTGACCGTACGTGACCTTTCCAGTCTGGGTGAGGTTCTCAGCGCAGTGGTCGAAGCTGGCGCCAACAACATTTATGGCATCAATTTCGATGTGGAAGACCGGGATGCTGCCATTGCTGAAGCACGACAATTGGCTATTGAAGATGCCCAGGCCAAGGCAAAAGCAATCGCAGAAGCCGCCGGCGTTGAATTAGGCGAACTGATGAACATCAACGTCTATGGCGGTATCACCCCCATCTCGTATTACGATGCCAAAGGCGGCGCTTATTCCGAGGCTGCGGTCCCCGTCTCAGCCGGGACGCTGACCATCTCGATGGAATGCAGTCTGACCTATGCTCTCAAATAAAACAAATTAATCCAGCCCCGAATATGGGAGAGATACCTTACAGGCGTCTCTCCCAAGAGCAACCCATTGAATATTTCGTAAGGAGGATATTCATGAAGAAAACACTTTTGTCAGTATTCGCAATCTTGACCCTGGCCATCCTGGTGACAGGCTGCTCCCCCATCCAAACATCATCCAACGCACCCCAAATCAGGACTTTGAACGTCAGCGGCACTGGCACGGTTGAACTCGAGCCGGATATCGCCCGGGTCAACATCGGCGTACGCTCTCAATCTGAGGATGTTGCCGAAGCCCTTGATGATAACACTGCCAAGGCAAATGCGATCATGCAAACCCTGGTGGATCTTGGCATTGCTGAAAAAGATATCCAAACCAGCAATTTCAACATCTATCCCCAACAAACCCAACCCGCACTCCCCGAGGAAGAAAGCCGACAAACCTTCGTTGTAGAAAACACCGTCTCGGTGGTTGTGCGCCAGCTCGATTCGTTAGGTGAGGTGCTTTCGGCTGTGGTTAGGGAAGGCGCCAATACAATCAACGGCGTCACTTTCAATATTGAGGACCCTGAAGCAGCCGTCGCAGAAGCCCACCAGCTCGCAATCGAGGACGCCCAAGGCCAAGCAGAAGCTATCGCCGAAGCTGCGGGGGTTGATCTGGGCGCTATCCAATCAATCAATATCAATGACAGCGGCAGCACCCCGATCGCTCGTGTCTCAATGGCGATGGAACAAGCCATGGGTGGGAGTGTACCCATTTCCAGCGGGACGCTCACCATCCAGGTGACCGCCAACCTTACTTATGAGATCAATTGAAGCAAAAGGCCGCAATTTGACTTAAGGTAAACCCTACCATGTCCCGCTGTGCTTTTAATGAGCCAGCGGGGCATGTGGTAAAGTAATATTCCCTTACAAATTCTTAACCCGATTTTTAGTTGATTTGGTATACTAGATATTAATAACCCAAATATCTGTCAATATATTTCTTTTGATAAAGGTAATTATTATCATTTTTAGTTTCAGGAGTAGACCAAATGCAAATTGTGACAGACAGTGGGTTTGACCTTTCACCCCAACAAAAATTAGACTTTAAACTAAACACGCTCCCTCTCAAGCTCACCCTCAGCGGTGTTACTTACCGGAGCGGGATTGATATCCAGCCAGAAGAATTTTATGGCATGCTGGAGCATACCGAGGATATGCCAATCACCTCCACGCCCTCCCCAGGTGAATTCCTTGAGATCTATCAGCAGGTATCCGCAGAGGACCCCGACATTCTCTCCATCCATATTTCCTCAGGGTTGAGCGGCACCTATAACTCCGCCCTCACAGCCGCAAGTCAGGTGGAGAACGCTAACATCACCCTGGTCGATACTCGCACACTCTCAATTGAAATGGGCTGGCAGGTCGAAGCTGCCATCCGGACGATCAAAGCAGGCTGGACGTTGGATCAAATCCTAGATCTCATAGCCAAGGTACGGGAACGATCCGAAGTAGTCTTTACCTTGCCGGATCTATCCTATCTGATCCATGGCGGGCGCATCAGCCACCTCCAGGGACTGCTAGCCTCACTGCTTGGGATTAAACCTCTAATTGGGGTAGACAAAACGGATGGCAAATACAAAGACCGTGGTAAGAGCCGCACTTTCAAACGCGCCGTCCAAGCCATTCCGACGTATGTCGCCAACAAATTCGAAGAAGGCACCCATCTGCGGGTCCAAATCGGTCATGCCGGCAACCCTGAGGCGGCGGATCTATTGCGTGAAGCAACGGAGAAACTGTTCCAATGCGAGTGGCTGCCTGATTGTTCGATCTCTCCCGTACTTGGTGCGCACACCGGGCGGGGTCTGGTTGGGATGGTGTTCGCGCCAATAGAGACATTCCCAGCCCTCCCATAATACAAAGAAATTTTTTAATTTGGATAGATAAAAGCAATTCTGTCTATTAACTTTTGAGGCGCCCGGTCGGGGCGCCTCTATGCAGATAATCTTGATTCAATAACTCTGGATATTTACACATTCACTGGCAGTCCCTTAAACTGGCTGGTATAGAGATTGTAGTAAAAGCCCTTCACTTCCAGCAGCGATTCGTGTGTTCCGCGTTCGATTAATTCGCCTTCATTGATAACCAGGATCTGGTCCGCATTGCGGATCGTGCTCAGACGGTGGGCAATCACAAAGGACGTTCGCCCTTCCATTAACTTGAGCAGCGCTTGCTGGATTTCAACTTCAGTACGGGTGTCCACGCTGCTGGTTGCCTCATCCAAGATCAGGATCGCCGGGTCCGCCAGGATCGCCCGGGCAATCGCCAGGAGCTGCCTCTGACCTTCACTCAGGTTGCTGCCCCGCTCCGAAAGCTCAGTGTGGTAGCCTTCCGGCAGACGGCGGATAAATCCATCAGCATTCGCCAATTTGGCAGCCTCAACCACCTCTTCATCCTTGGCATCCAAACGTCCATACCGGATATTCTCCATCACGGTATCAGCGAACAGGAAGGTATCCTGCAGCACAATCCCCAGCTTTCGCCGCAGATCATCCTGCCGGACATCACGCAAATCGTGACCATCTATCAAGATCCTGCCAGAATCAATATCATAGAAACGCGCCAGCAAGTTAATGATGGTCGTCTTGCCCGCGCCGGTCGGCCCTACCAGAGCCATCGTCTTTCCAGGCTCGGAGACGAGGTTAATGTTCTTCAACACAGGCAATTCATCTGAGTATGCAAATGAAACATCCTCAAACCGCACTTCCCCTTCGAGAGAATCCAACGGGATGGCATCCTTGCTATCAACGACTGCTGGTTCGGCATCAAGGACCTCAAAGATCCGTTCCGCACCAGCCAGGGCAGCCATCATGCTGTTGAATATATTGGCGATTTGCATCAAAGGTCGGCCAAAATGGCGCGTGTATTCCGAGAAAGCGGTAATCAAGCCAATCGTCACAGTCCCCACTCCCTGGATCAAGAGATAGGCACCCACCCCAACCACCACGATCACATCCAGGTTATTAAGCACGCTGGTGATAGGGGGCATCAAACCTGCCAGGATATTGGCTTTAATGCCGGTATCCCGCACGGTCTGGTTGGAAGTCTCAAACTCCTTCAGCGACCTACCTTGCTGGCCATAGGCGATCACCACCCGCTGCCCGCTGAGGTCTTCCTCCATTAAGCTATTCAACTGGCCGAGGGATTTCTGCAAATTCTGGAAAGCCGGACGACTGCGCTTCATGATCATGGCTGTGATCAGGAACGTAAGGGGGATGACCGTCAGGGCAGCCAGGGTGAGGCTCAAGCTCAGGGTAAACATCATGATCAAGACGCCCACAAGTGTGCTGAAACTCTGGATAAAGGACACCAGGTTTTGCGACAGGAGTTGATTGATGGCGTCCATGTCGTTGGTCAAGCGGCTCATCAGGTCACCGGCAGTTTGTTTGTCATAATAGCTTATAGAGAGCTGCTGTATGTGGTCAAATAACGATTGACGCATGTTGCGCATAACCTTCTGGGCGGTATCCGCCATAATGCGTCCATAAATCACGCCAAACAGCCAGATCAGAAGATAATTGCCCAGCATGATTACTACCATCCGCACCAGTTCATTCCAGTCTAAAGGAATAAGCGCACGGTCAATCGTCTGGCCAATCAGATAGGGTCCGAGCACATTTAAACCGGTGCTCAGGAGCACAAATATCACCACGACAACCAGTTGCAACCGGAAAGGCTTGAGATAGGCGAGCAGGCGCTTGAGCCCTTTCATTGGTTTTTGCGCCTGGGCGGCGCGTTGGTCTATGGAAAGGCCCCTATGCATTTTTCACCTCTGTAGCCGTTAATTCTTCCATTTTCAAAACACCATCTCCTAATTGGGAATGATAAATCGCTTGATAAATAGGACTGGATTCAATCAATTCAACGTGAGTTCCTTCAGCGGCAATGCGACCATTTTCAAGAACGATGATCTTATCCGCTTGCAAGACGGTACTGATCCGCTGTGCCACCACAAAACTGGTCCGTCCCTGCATCAGCGATTCCAGCGCAATCTGGATCTCCGCTTCCGTTTCCACATCAACAGCGCTGGTGCTGTCATCCAGGATCAGGATCCGGGGTCCAACGCATAGCGCCCGGGCAATCGCCAAACGCTGTTTCTGCCCGCCGGAGAAATTCGCTCCCCGCTGGCCAACCGCGGATTGATAACCATCCTCTTTCGCCATAATGAAGTCGTGAGCCTGTGCCGCCTTGGCTGCAGCGATGACCTCCTCTTCCGTGGCTTCTGGTCGTCCAAAGCGGATATTCTCCGCCACCGTCCCGCTGAATAGAACCGCATTCTGCAGCGCCACGGTGATATTCCGCCGTAGTTCCGCCTGGCTCAAATCACGCACATCAATCCCATCAATCAACACCCGACCCTCAGTGGGATCATAAAGACGCGGGATCAGATTGATGAGACTGGTCTTGCCCGAACCCGTCGCCCCCAGGATGGCAACCATCTCCCCGGGATTAGCTGTAAAACTGATATTTTGCAGGACCGGCGCATGTTCACCATCTTCCCCATCATAGTCCAGGCTGACGTTCTCAAAAGTCACCTGACCGGAGGAGATGCGACCGGCGGTTTTCTCAGGATAGACCAGCGTGGTTTTCGTCTCCAACACCTCGATCACGCGGTCAATGGATGCTGTCGCAGCATAATATTGTGGCAGGATCATCGCGAGCAGCAAAACCGGGAACATGATCATCAACAGGTAATTGGAAAAGGCGACGATTTGTCCGGTTGTCAGGGCGCCCCCCAGTACCATATTCCCGCCAAACCAGAGCATTGCCGTAATACCCAGATTGAGGATCAGGATCATGGTGGGCATCAGGAAAGCCAGCATGCGATTGACTTGCATGCCTTTTTCAGTCAGCTCATCATTCCTATCTGCAAACCGTTGCTGCTCATGGTCCGAGCGGACGAATGCCCGTACCAGGCGTACACCCGCGATATTCTCATGTAGGACCGTATTGACCTTTTCCAAACGTTCCTGGAAAGTGCGGAATAGGGGTCGGGCGCGGGTGCTGAAGATCCAAATCAGCACCAAGGTCACCGGCAGCAAAACCAATAACAAGAGCGCCAACCGGGGACTGGTGGTGATCAACATGAACAGGCTGCCAATCAATAAGAGTGGCGCCCGGAACACAATCCGCATGGTCATCATCACTGACATCTTGATAATGTTAATATCGCTGGTCAAACGTACCAGCAATTCTCCGGTTTGGAGCTGATCCAAATTGGCAAACGAAAATGTCTGGACATGGGCAAACACCTTCTCGCGCAGGTCTGCAGCAAAGCTTTCCGAAACGCGCGTGGAAAAGGCGGTATTCACAAACGCCAACACCATGCTGATCAGTGCTAAACCAATCATCAGCAAAGAGGATCGAAGCACGATCGCCAGATCGTTTTGGGCGATGCCTTCATCAATGATGGTCTGGATCTGCCGGGGCACCAGCAGGTCGGTCATGGACATCACAAGCATCGCCGTAATGGCGATCACGATCTGAACCCAATATTGTTTTAAGAATGGGAAAATTTTACGCAGACTATCCAACGATTAACTCCTTATAAATAATATCAACCAGCTTAATGCATCCCAATAAGCTATTCATGCTGGCACTCTTCTTCTTCAATATTTTCTAATACTTTGTGGATGTGGCTCTTGAGGTCCTGAACCTCAGTTTCACTGAAACCATCCAGGAGGACGTCTTCCATCTCCAGCATGGATACTCGAAGTTCACCCATCAACCCCCGGCCTTTATCGGTCATATAGATCCGGCTGACTCGCTCATCATCCGGGTCGCGCCGCCTGACAACCAGACCAGCCTTTTCCATCCGCTTAACCATATTGGTCAGGGTGGCGGGCGTGATCTCCATGAATTCCGCCATTTCCGAGTTAGACATACCCTCATGCTTCTGCAACGCAAACATGACATGGGGTTGCCCGCGGTGCAATCCGAGTTCGTGCATCTTGTGCCGGATCATACCACGGTGCGCCCGGACCACCCGCACCAGCAGGAAACCAAACGAATCAAAAATTCCATTATCCATCAATGACGCCTTTACTTTAATAGACTAATTGTTAGCTGGCTAACTATATCGTAAAAGAAGAACCCTGTCAAGACGGCAGTGGCCAATCGAGGACGCTAAACATCAACCTGATGACAAATGTCATATGATTTACATATTTAAGCTTCACTTTTTCTCTGAAAACCGCTAAGACCACTGACAGCCAACTGACCTTTTGAGTGAGGTTGACAACGCTGATGAAGTCGTTGGATGCTATACTCAATGAAAAGGTCATACCATTATGACTCACGTCCTGATCACCATCTGCTGTAAAGAGAAAGACGAATCACCGGGACTCCTGCCAGCCATCCAACGCTACCAAAGCGAGTGGATCGGGTGGGTTTATCGGAAAAGCCTTCGACAGGATGTCCCAATGCTGATCCTCTCAGGGAAATTCGGCTTGATCTCTCCTACCCAGCCAATCCCTTGGTACGATCATGCCCTCCAAATGGAAGAAGTGCCGGGTCTGGTCCCTAAACTAGTGGAAAAACCACGAAAGCTAGAAGTCACAAAAGTCAGCTTCTATGCCCGGCCGCGGGAAATGCCCGGATGGGCACCCTACCACGCAGCGTTGGAACAGGCTTGCCGGGAAGCAGGGGTCGAGTTGCGCTTAAAAAATGGACCTTACAAACTTTGTGAATATATAATAAACCTCTTAAAAAGGAAGCCCAACTCATTAAATTAGTCATGCTTCCAGCAAGACCTACAACTGACTCCTATGATTGTCATTCTATAAGGAAAATTTTCTCTTATTGCGGAGCGCGGACTTCCACCCGCATAGGCACTTTAGGTATATATAATCTATCTGGCATCAACCCATTCTTTGAGTAGAGAAAATTATAAATTTTAGCCATTAAAAATGCAGCCTGAAGGCTGCACTCCAAAAGATGCACAATTTTCGACTCATTATTAATCCACCGAAGTTAATAATCTAGGGCTTCCTTTAGGGACAACCCCAATCTCAATAATCTCACAGCTAAGGCATGGGATTATTATTTACCCAATCGTCGCCGAGCACGATCACAATATCAAACGCGGCATTGGGATCGTAGTTGTAAAAGATGTTATTGGAGGTCACGCCCATCGTCTCTGAAAGCCAGCGCAGAGCATAAGGTGTGCCGTTATAGACCATGATCCGCGAATAAACGGTGTACTCGTCGTTGGTTTCTTCGACCACGTTGAAACCTTGCCCCCTGAGCCATTCAGCAGTGCTGGTTGCAACACCAGCCTGGTAGGAGCCATTCCGCACGGAAATTCGCGCATCTTCTTCCGCCACCAGGTCTAATAATTCACCTTTTGCCACCGGCCCCATCGCTCCGCCGGTGTTGAAGATCTCGTCGCGCAACAAGCGGATCTTGTCCGGAATCGCCAAGAGAATGTCCAGACCGTCCGGCGATTTACCCAGGTTCACATACTCATTGCTGATGACCACCTGTTTGATTGCGTCACGATCCAACGCCAATGCGGACCAAGCCAGTTTGATCGCCTGGTTCAAGCTCATATTGGTGTTGATACCGGCTGACAGGTCATCATAAATCTGGGGGGCTTTCGCCACCAGGTTTGGCAGCATATCAAACTCGAGGATCCGATCGCGAACAGCCATGATCAGTGTCTGTTGGCGACTCGCCCGGTCGAAGTCAGCACCATCTGTTTTGCGTGTACGAACATAAGCCAGGGCATATTCACCGGGGAGGGTGATCGTACCCGGTTCAATCGTGACGGTATTCCACTTCCCGCGCCGGTCGAGTACTATTGGTTCGTCAAAGGTCAGCTTTACACCTTCAATATGATCGATGAAATCTACAAAAGCCTGAAAATCAATCTGAGCATAATATTGGACCGGGACGCCCAATAGTTCCTGCACGGTTTGGGCTGCCAATGCTGCTCCCCCACCGGGAAGATTGTAAACCTCGCCCAGGTAATAGGCAGTGTTGATCTTGCCATAATCGAAGCCGGGGATGCTCACCCACAAGTCGCGGGGGATAGAGACGATCCCGGCAGTGTTATTAAGTGGATCGAGGGTGAACAGGAGCATGGTATCCGTACGGGGGATATCACCTGCTTCCCAATCCCGATAGTCCAACCCCATCACCAAGACGTTCACCTGGCTGACACCATCCCAGGGTTCCGGGGTGGGAAGTTTGGCTGCAGGAATATTGGTGGGCTTGGGGGTCGCGCCAGTTTCTTCGCTCCCCTCTCCTAAAGGTTCTCCCTCGTTCAATACCGGATCACCGGGTAATGAAAAGGTCTTGTTGGTGGACACCAGCTGGCGTGTCAGGCGATAGCCATAAACCGCGCCCACCAGGGCAAGCACTACTATAACTCCCAGGATGATCTGGGTTGGCCGGTCTTTGGGAAAATTTTTCGCAATGTTCTTAAAGAAATTCTTCATATGGTCTCAATATCTTATCCAAACTTGACACTTTTCAGGATCAACCGCGTAGAATCGCAATAAGTCTGGACCTTTAGTTTGTAAACTTGGGAGGAGTTAATCCATCGGTGGGGGTGGCACCGGCAGATCTTCTTTTTCGGTATCCATCCACTTGTCACCTTCATCGATCAACATGACCGGGATATCATCCACGATGGGATATTTCCGGGCGCAATCCTGGCAGATGAGCCAGCTCTCTTTATAATACTCGAGCAGCCCGTCTTTCTCCTGCACGCAATGCGGACATCGAAGCATGTCAATTAATTCTTTGTTGACCATTGAACCTCCAAATAAACGCCCCACATTCTGACACAGGGGCTGTGGATTGTCTCACTTTTTCTCGAGTTCTCAAAATACACTGCTTGATCACAGCGGATTCAAGCGCGTTTATTGTACCATAGCAGGGTTAATCCGAGTCTGACTTCGGGATATCCTCTGTCCCCGGGCCATACTCAAACACAGCTTGCCAGGCCTGGAAATGCGTATAAAAGGAATCTGAGAAATAGACCGAACCATCTTTATAGACCGTGCGGGTGATGGAGATGTCCGCCCCCTCAGCCGCATAATCGACTTTTTCGATCTCACCCTTTTCCAGATCAGGGTTTTCGCGATAGAGTGGTTCAGGCGCCGGGACAATGTTGGTCGGACCGGTCGTATTCCATTCCACAGTCCGCCCATCTTTGGTCGAATAGAACTTCCACAGTAATGAAGAGCTCTGTCTATACACATAAGTTTCCATCAACAACCAGTGCTCGGTATCATTGGTGAACTTCAGGTCAACAATCGGCACATAAACAGTGGCGTCAAACCCAGCCCATTGTGGATTCTTTACACCCCCAGCTTCCATTTCATAATAACCCACCCGGTAGGCATGGGCATGGCGCTCAACAATAGGGAAGCCCGCAAAAAAGATCGTCCGGAAGAGCGTCGTACTCACCTGGCAGACCCCACCGCCCACGCCCTGGATGGTCTGGTCTCCATAGATGATCAGGGCTTCAGCATAGCCGTTTTCCAGGCTGATATTGCCCAGCGCCTGTGCCATCGAGAAGGTCGCACCGGGCGGGATGAGTAAGCCGTGGAATTGAGCGGCAGCCGTCTCAATGTTCTGCACTCGGGCAGCATCGGAACCAACAAAATACGTCTTGCGTTCTTCAATGACTTCAGTGATCCCCAGTTCTTCACCGGTCATGTCATCGGTGACTTCTGGTTCCAATAGAATAAATTGGAGCGCAATCGAATGTTCGCCAGCCTTGAGCCGATCATTGATATAGTCAATGCTGGCCTGGACGTCCAGGTCGCTCCCGATGACGGCGGGTTCAATCACTTCCAGCAGGTGGGTATCATCGTTGAACATGAACCGAGTATTGACCGGTTCCACATATAACCCCGGTGCGAGGCTGTTCAGGTAAATACTGAACAGGTTCTCATTGAGGGCGATTTGATAGGAAGAATTTTCGGCTTCGCTATCCTCAACCCGGGTGATGGTGAGCATGGTAGCCAGGTCCTCCGGCGGAATAGTCCAGGGTCCATCCTCACTCCCTCCCTTTGGCACGGTCAGCACCAGGGGCTCACTAAGTATCTCTCGGGCAAGTTCCGCCTGGGCGCTGGCGTCCAGAATGATAGGCGGTGATTCTTCTACAACCAGAGCCACGCTGGCACTCTCCATCTCATTTAAAGGAATTGCCAGGGCAGATAATGTGCTACCGAGGTCCACTTCCCTTCCCACCTGACCGCTGTGGACGATCACTTCGGTATCTTCCAGTTCCAATGCGGCTTCCACAACAGGGATATTAATCCCCTCCGCGATCGTTTGTAGATAATTCTGGGCGATCCGTTCATCATAAAACGCAACCGGTGAAAGCTGCACACCATCAAACCAGGCGCGGCCCTTTTCTACCAGATTTGGTACCAGCCACCTCCGCCGGCCCACCTCAAATGCGTGTTGTGCGCTGGTGGTCGGGACAATCATATACCCCAAGTCAATCGGTCGGACTTCCCAAACCTGGTCCTGATAGGTGATCTGGAGCTTTCCCTCATAGGTATATGGGAACTCTTCCGACAGCTTCCGGTAAGCCTCCTCGACGGTCATACCGGAGAGGTCCAAATTATGAACGAAGACACCCGGGTAGATGCGATTGGCGTAGGCAATCTCAAACCCCAATAATAGTGCCAATGCCAGCATAACAAAAACCACTAAACTGGCCATACCTGCCAGTAATAGCTTGATAAATACCGGTAAATCAGCTTTTTTCTGTAAATTTACGTTCATCATTGCACTCAATTATACTTCAGGCAATTAAAAAGTCGAAAGGTGGCTTTTATTGGTTCTGGTTAATAGATGTTGCCAAACTCCAAAGGTTCCAATAACGTTATGAGAGCTTATCGTTCAAATTTCGCCTGGAGATACATTTAACCGTATAATAAAGAGTAATTATCCACAGACTTTAAGGCACCTCTATGACCCTTTCCATCATCTTGCTGATCATTATCATCATCGCTGCTCTGGTGCTATTTTCGATCGAGACCATGCCAGCCGATGTTGTCGCTTTGGGGGTTATGCTGGTATTGATCCTGACGGGGATTCTGCCAGCTGAAGTAGCTTTTGAGGGCTTCGGCAGTGACACTGCGATCATGATCCTGGGTCTGCTCATCTTAACAGCCTCGCTGGTGCGGACGGGTGTGGTACAACTGCTCTCCCGCCGGATCCTGCGATCAGCTAGCAATAGCCACAAACGGCTCTACTGGGTCATCATGGGCACCGCCAGCTTGTTGAGCGCTTTCATATCCAACACAGCTACGGCTGCGTTTTTTGTTCCGATGACCATTGGCCTCTCCAGACGCATGAAAGTGCACCCATCCAAACTGCTCATGCCCCTGGCGTTTGCAGCCATCCTTTCCAGTTCCATTACCCTTGTTAGCACCTCCACTAACGTTGTTGTCAGCGGTTTGATGACTCAATATGAAATGCGCCCTCTGGGAATGTTTGAATTAACCCCAGTTGGCATCCCGATTTTGATCGTTGGACTCTTATACATGTACTTCATTGGCCGTCACCTCATTCCCGTCCGTGACCGGGAAGCAACTGGGTTCCAAGAGGATATCCTTTCCTATTGCTCAGAATTTGAAGTTACTGCCAACTCTCCCTGGGAAGGGAAAACGCTGGATGAGATCGCCCTGGGTAAGGAATTTGACCTGACGGTCCTGCGAATTCTGAAAAAGACGGGCTACCACGTCGAGCCGCGAGCCAACACAGTCTTAAGGACCGGTGACAAGCTGCTGGTGGAAGGCAACCGTGATGACCTCGTGGCTTTGAAGGAACAAGATATGGTTGAGTTCACCGGAGAATTTGATGAGGAAGCTGACATCACCGAGGATCTCTCCATGGCAGAAGTGATCCTGTTACCGGGTTCTCCCATGGTGGGCCGCACGCTTTGGGGACTAAATTTCCGACAGCGATACGGTTTACAGGTGATGGGGATCAACCGTAAAGGTGAAACTATCCATCGCCGGATCAGCCGGACTCGACTCCAGGTCGGTGACCAGCTCCTTCTCCAGGGTAATCCCGATATCATTCATGGATTGGGGAAAAACAACAATTTCAGGGTGGTTTCCGGGAAACTGGACATCATGCCAGAAACGGAAAAAGCCCCTGTGGCCCTGATGATTTTTGCCGGCATGATGTTATTGGTCTCATTCAACGTTCTTTCTTTGCCCGTGGCTGTGATGTTAGGCGCGCTGATCGCATTCGTCACTCGCTGCATCACGCCCGTTGAAGCCTATCGACAAGTTAACTGGAACGTCTGGCTGTTGATCGCCTCAATGCTGGCGCTAGGACGGGCAATGGAAGTCTCCGGACTGGCTGACCTGATCGCTGACCAGATTGTCGGACTGATCGGGACAGCCAACCCAATCCTGCTGCTGGCCGCTTTCTTCTTCCTGTCCTTATTATTGACACAGCCGATGTCCAACCAGGCCGCGGCCGTAGTGGTCATCCCTGTGGCAATCCAGGCCGCCGCCCAGTTGGGATTGAACCCCCGCACATTCGCCGTGATAATCGCGGTAGGCGCCAGTTGCTCCTTTATCACCCCGTTGGAACCTGCCTGCCTGATGGTATATGGCCCCGGCAATTACCGCTTCTTTGATTTCGTCAAGGTAGGATCAATCCTCACCGTGCTGATCTTCGCCATTGCTATCTTCATGGTCCCCTGGTTGTGGCCGTTATAGCGCTATATTTCCACATTGGTATATCATTGTGATACATGGCCGTAGAGACTTCCCAGCACGACATCTGCGGTTACAACACCATACTGCGACCAACTGTTTATATCAGATTCATAATTCTAATATTCTTATTTCAACACGCTCATTTGTCTCAGCATACCTGGCATAAAAGCATACTGTAGCAGGAGGATAAACCAAGTCCAAAATAGTATAATGAGACGTAACTACTCAGGCTGAATGAGTCAAAAGTCCTTAATTTTTTATGACAAATGAGACAATATATGCCAAATAGATTAGGTTGAGATCGATTATCATCAACCCCCATCTGCCGGTTTATGAAAGACGACCTTGAGTACCTTTTAGGATATCACAAGAAACTTTCTGTAAAGCACCTCGAAAGAAACAAGAAAATTCATGGGCTGTAGAACAACATTCGAAAAAATCATCGGCTTCATTATCGCCGTCCTGATTGGCGTTGGTATCCTGACTCAGCCAGTCCAAGCCCCAATGCTCTCGACCCGGGCCACATTGACCCCCACCAGTACCAGAATGGTCACTGCCACACCGCAAGACACCCCCACATCAACTGTGACCCCCGCTCTGCCCCCTGTTACCCATACATTCAATGCCATCCGCCCGGAACCAGGCAGCGTCTGTGCCTATAACCCTGCGGTGGAAGCACTACTGGACGGACTGGATCAGAGCGATTGGGTGAACTGGATCAAATTGCTATCCGGGGAGAAATCGGTCACCATACCGATGATGACCTGGTTGAGGCGATGAACCTCGATACCGGACATGCTATTGCCAAAACTGCCATTGCAGCTGTGGCGGGGCTGGCGGAACCGATTGGGGACGGTTATTCAAACTCTCCCTGGTTCTCTACGTATAGCGATCAGGAGCGGTTGTATATGCTTTGGCAACCCATGGAAGCCAAAGTCTATCAGATCTGGCTAAAGCAAGGAGAAGAATGGATAAAACTAGGTGAGACCAGAGGGACAAGGTGGATCCTGCCACTGAAGCTTGGCCAATCAGGGGAGCTTTCCCTCGTCGCAATATCTGATGAGGGGTGCCAATCCCGACCGGGTTTCAATTTAACAGAATAAAGAACCCTGCTTTAAAGCTAAGAGTCCCGAGGTGCATTCCTCGGGACTTGCTTTTTAGAAAAATTGTTTTTTAGCTGGCGGCAGAAGGACCGACGTATTGGGCATCCCCAAAGGCAAGGATCAAAAAGAAAATGATGCTCAGGAACAACAAGCCTAAGGCGAAGCCGGTACCCTTGCCAAAAGATTTTGCAATGTCAAAGACCAGGATAATAAGGAAAACAACATTGACGCCGGGGATCAGCATCATGAGCAGCCACCACCATGGACGGCCAACAATCTCCAGCATGACATAGAGGTTGTAGATGGGGATTAGGACTGCCCAGCCCGGTTTACCGGCTTTGGTGAAAATCTTCCACATAGCCACAAGTTCAATGATCCCGATGACCAGTCCAAACAGGCCACCGATGATCCCGGCGATTATGCCGATATAATCTTCTTGCTGTTGAAGAAAGAGGGAAAACAATTGATTATGGAAAAACATTATTAATCCTTTCTGCTTGAGGTTAAGATAAACGGGATCGGGTAAACCTTGTAACTCATTTTATACAGAAAAAATTAGTGTGTCAATTTATTTCAAAAGGAATGTTTTCCGGTTCAAAGACCCATTAATTATTTGAGAGGGAAAATCACTGGCTTGCGTCTTCCACCTGTTCCGGCAATGCTTCTTCATATTTGGATGGGCACTTCAAAAGCAGCTCCTCTGCGAGGAAGGTGCCATCATCCTGTAAAGTGCCGGTCAGGATTGCCTGGGCTTCATCCTTAAGCATGTCTGGTGGTGCTCCTTCATACACCACGTCTAACCTGGGCGCCTCCAAATTAATTGCAGCCTGGTGCAAGACAGCCGCAATCCCACCTTGAGTCTCAACCTCTGCTTCATCCGCCGGGATATGAACGATCGTGAAATGTAATCGCCCGGTTTCGGAATCGTAATCAATGCTTTCCCCGATCACTGCGCCAGACACACGCAGATTATCCCCTACTAAACGGGTACCCGATTCCTGCAACTCTTTTACCGTGAGGAAAAATTCCGCCGTTGCCTGGGTGGCGCTAATCACCATAAAAACCACTGCAACCAGCAGCAGCACGCCGCCGATAATAAATTTCAGACGGTTGGATTTTGATGGCTTTGAGGTTGGTGTTGCCATAAACAATTCTCACTCTACACACTACCGTTAAGGATAATTAACATAATTATATCGGATTTGGGAAGCCTAACCCCCAGGAGATAATAGATTACAAAGTCAATCATGTGAGTTGTACATTTTCGTGGCTTTCTTTCGGCATAAATGTTTAGAAGTGAAACGGTTTCTCATCCCATGGATAGTAAGTCCTATGGTATATTTTAACCACTCAAAAAACACCCTTTGGAGCTGATATGTACATTGCCATTGAAGGCGTCATTGGTGTGGGGAAAACCACCCTGGCACGTCTTTTACAGCCATCCTTTGAAGCCGAGCTACTCCTAGAAATATTCGAAGAAAATCCTTTCCTGAGCGATTTCTACAGCGATCGCGCCCGCTATGCCTTCCAAACACAAATCTTCTTCTTGCTTAGCCGTTACCATCAACAGCGCAAGGGCGTCAGAGAAGCGTTAGCGAATAATTCCTGGCTGATCTCGGACTACACCTTTGAGAAAGACGCCTTATTCGCAGAGGTCAACCTGGATGGCGATGAACTGGAAATGTATTACAAGGTCCATGAAGCTCTGGCGGAGAAGATCACCAAGCCAGACCTGATCGTCTACCTTCGTGCGGATACCGATGTGCTGATGCACCGGATTGCCCAGCGTGACCGCTCCTATGAGCGCCAGATGGAAGTCAATTATATTGACACACTCAACCGGACCTATGACACACATTTCTCGAATTACCCCACACAAAAGGTCCTCACCATCAATACCAATGAATTGGATTATGTCCGACGCCAGGAAGCCCTGGAACATGTCGAACAACGAATCCGCCAGATGCTGAAGGTAGCTCCTTTCCAGGAAAGTCTGCCGATCGATCTCTAGATTACTAGATTAAGGGGAGAGTCCATGCGCATCACACAAGACCTGCTTCACAAATTTGCCCGAGAAACGGTCAAAATGCGAAAGCAAAGCGAACCAGATCTGCATGCCGCATATTTAACCGGATCACTGCTGGATAATGAACCGCTGCTGGGTGGTGCCACCGACATTGATCTGGTGCTGATACATAAGTACCGGGTCCCGGTCGAACGGGAAACAGAGGGAGTCACCCCTGAGGTCTCACTTGACATTGTTCACAAGCTCAAAGAGAATTTCGACCAGTATCGAAGTCTCCGCCAGGACCCCTGGATGGGCTATCCCCTGACCAACTATCAGGGTTTGCTGTTCGATACCGATCATTGGCTGGAATTCATCCAGTCCAGCGTAGCGGCTGAATTCCAGCGACCGGACAACGTGCTGGCACGAGTCAACCGCCTATTAGACACCGCCCGCGAAGGTTGGTTTACACTGATGCAGACTCCATCCCAAACTCATCTTGAATGGCTGCACCGTTATTTGGAAATCCTGGCATTGGCAGCGAATGCGGTCTCCGGTTTGATCGGTCCCCCTTTGACCACCCGGCGTTTTCTAATGACTTTTTCTGAAAGGGTTAATAACCTCGGTGTGCCAAAAGCCCTAGCTGGGTTCTACGGCCTGCTCGGTCATTCAAAGGATCAGGATGTAAAACTCAGAGAATGGATCAACGCCTTCGAAGCAGACCTGACCTACCTCACTGAGACTGCTGTTCCACCTGCCCACCTTGCCTCTTGTCGCCATGCCTATTACCTGAACGCCATCCGGGCTATCGCCGAGAGCAACTCTCCTGAACAAGCAGTCTGGCCGCTGCTCAAAAACTGGACTGATGTCAATCTTGTAGCAAAACAGCCTACTTCTGGTAAAGAGATCTGGGACTTTTGCCTGGAGACGCTACAATTATCAGAAGACAACATTGACCAGAAAACCGAAGCTCTTGACGCATATCTGGATAACACTGAAATCATCATTGAATCCTGGGCAGATACCTACGGGATTTAATTCTAAAAAATATAACCCTCGAAATTAATCATCAATTTAAGTCTTTTTGCCGAATCTCTCCACAAAACTGTGGATAATGTGCCCAAAACTGTGGATAACTTATACGAAATGTGGATAACTCGCTCAAATTTTCCAAGAATCCGGGGGAAGGACACTGGATAAAATTGGAGAATTTGATAGTTTTTATCGTTTTTCACTATTGTGGTATGTTCTTTTCAAGTTATTATCTATGCTTTCCACATCGCACTGTGGAAAGCATAGACGAAGTTGTCCCCGCAAATGTTTGGGTTGGTCGGCGAGTCACCCCGGTATATTCGGTGAGTCAGGTGATTATAAACATTGCAGCAAGGCTTCTCCACTTATCCACAGCCCCTACGATTACTACTAATTAAAGATTCTATAAATATATATTGTGAATAAGATAGATTAAAGATATCTACTACCTTTCATAGAACCATTTGGTGCATATATTGCATAAGCTTTTCCATTTGAGAAATCGAACTGTTCTTGGAGTTTCTTGATACCATAACAATTTTCTAAATCAATATTGAGATTGATCATTTCTATCCTCCGCTATAATCTTTGACCGTCCGAAATGTTCTGTATTACTTATTAAATACCTATGGGCTCCTAAATTATTTTACTGTAAGAAAAATATGGGATTCTAATATTGATAAAAATTATCGTCGCCCTTCCTTCACTCCTCCTGGTGCAACCGTGGTGCAACCCAGAGAAAAGCTATAGAAATAATGAACAAAATAGGCATTTTCGCCCCCATATATGGGTCCATATAGAAATAATAGACTCCTTATAGTGTATATTCCCTCGCTGTTTTAACTTCGAATCAGTTGGTTGCACGTTCGAGTCAAGCCGGGGCCGCCTTTCTTTCTTTTTACCGAGAGCAGCTGACTCTTAATTATATGGTAAAGCCCCAGACCTGTTAATTCAGACTAATGCCAATCTCTCCAACATGTTTTAAGCAATCAGAAGACCTTGACAGTCTGATATTTGGGATTATAATAAATTCGTTTTATTCGGAAAATATCATGACAAGAAAAATGACTCGGCGCCAAAAACAATTTCTCGGCAAATTCTTTGATATCTATCAGGAGTCTGAAGAGCCAATTCATTATGTCGGACTAGCGAAGCAACTTGACATTGGTAAAATCACAGCTTACGAGATGCTGAGATTGCTAGAAAAGCGAGGTTTGGTCGAGGCAGAATACCACCTCCCACCCGGTAATCGGGGTCCTGGCCGCTCTGAAGTATTTTTCCGACCAACCAAAGAAGCCACACGGCTTTTTGAGCGATTATCAGAGAGCACCACGGACAACGAGGAATGGGAAATAGTAAAGCAGCGTATCTTGAAAGAATTGCATGACGGAAAAACGGGGGGTTATGAAACCTTGCTGAATGATTTATTAATCAGAATTCCCGAGCAACATTCCCCTTTGATCTTCATGACCGAGATGGTTACCACAATCATCCTTGCACTCACTCCGATCAAGAAGGCTGTAAAAGACAAAGGTCTTCTAGACCGCCTGAGCCGAATTGGCCTTCCAGGGGAAGTTGGGTTGATCGCTTTGGCTGGATTTGGTGCAGCTCTCTCTTTAGTAGAGGATGTAAATTTAAGGCTCTCAACTTTATTAATGGAACAAAGCGGAAAATACCAGGAGATGCTGGCACAGCTTAGTGAAGAAAAAAAGAAACAACTAACCGATTTCACTCGCAATGTTATCAAAATAGTTAAAGGATAATTTTTTTATGCAATTCTTTCGTAATTTTCGGAAAACATAGCCGGTAACGCAGAAAGAGAATCATTGAAATTGATAAGGTTTACTGATGTTCTCTCAATGTGAACCGTAAATTACTAATAACCAAGTATTAAAAAACTATTTCTACAAGATAAAGGAGAAATCTCATGACCAAAATCGCAATCGTGACAGACAGTACGGCTTATTTGCCTAAGGATTTTGTTGCACGTCACAACATCCAAGTTGTTCCGCTAACTATTCATTGGGAAGACAAAACATATATAGATGGAGTTGATATAACTCCTGTTGAATTCTATGAACGTTTGGAAAAATCATCGACCATCCCATCCACATCCCAACCATCAGCGGGTGATTTTTTGCAGGTGTTCAAAGAACTAGCTCCTCATTATGATGGAATAGTAGTCCCCCTTATATCCTCAGGTATCAGCGGCACAGTGGCCTCTGCTAAAACAGCCGCGTCTATGTTTTCAGAGGTACCTGTAGAGGTTATCGATTCGCTAACAACAGTAGCGGGATTAGCTCTGGTCGTGACAGCAATCGCACAGGCAGTTTCTGATGGTAAGAGCCTAAAAGAAATCAAGCAGCTCGCTGAAGGCATTGTAAACCGGTCGAAATAGTTTTTCGTTGTCGACACACTGAAATATTTACATAAAAACGGAAGAATAGGTGGTGCGTCGCGGTACTTTGGAATGGCGCTAAGCATCAAACCAATTCTATTTTTAGATGATCAAGGAAAAATCGATGCGCTGGAAAAAGTCCGCACAAAACGTAAGGCTACCGAGAGATTAATACAGCTGGCAGTTGAAAAAGCTGATGGAAAACCTGTCAAAGTTGGCGTTATGCACGCTAATGCGCTTAGGGAAGCAGAGAACCTTCGGGACCAGCTTTTAGAACAGCTTGATTGTACAAAAATTGAGATCAATGACATCAGCCCGGTAATTGGCGCCCATGTTGGCCCTGGAACTATAGGTCTGGCAATCTATGCTGTGGATGGCAAGTAGTGCAAGTAAAGAAAATTTGGTGGGTTGGGCTGTTTGCGATTGCAATGGCTTATGTGGAGTCAACGGTTGTTGTCTATATACGCCGCATTTATGGCATCAGCGATCTCTTACTTGACATACCATCCTTTGATCCTGTGCTCGCTCCTATTGAAGTTGGTCGGGAGCTAGCCACACTCATCATGCTGCTGGCAGTGGGCTTTGCTGTTGGCAAGTCACTTCAGTCTCGGCTCAGTTTCACATTTATTATTTTTGGTGTGTGGGATATTTTTTACTATATCTGGCTGAGGTTATTCATCGGCTGGCCCAATTCACTCTTCTCACAGGATATTTTATTTTTGATACCACTGCCCTGGTGGGGACCAATTATAGCGCCCGTGTTAATTGCCTGCCTGATGGTTGTGGGTGGGATATTGGCTGTAATCAGTGAGGATAATGGATGCAGAATTATGTTGTCTGCGTTTGATTGGACAACACTGATTCCAGGTGTACTTATAATGTTGTATTCCTTCATGGAAGATGCCATATCGATAATACCGGCTGATGTTGAAACACTTGCCCAATTACGACCCACATCTTTCAATTGGCCGATCTATATCCTCGGTTTGGTAATAACTGGTTATGCTGTATTACATACAACCTGGCCCCACAAGCAGAAATGAACGATATAAATAAAGAAAACTATTACCCAATACTTTCAGCTACTACTAAATAGGTAACAATGGAAAAAGCAACTTTACTCAATGTCTTGGTCTATTTAGCTATTTTTTTCATAATAATAATTGCTGCATTAGTGTTTGTGGCTTTATACGATCGAGATAAATGACAGGTGGAACAATGGAACAAGGATGTTTAAAAAAATCGCAAAAAGGGTTCGTGTATAGTGATTATGTTAACAAAAATATATTTGATTTTTAATGAGTTTATTTATTTCAGATAATTAGTATATTTGGTCACTATAAAAACATTTTCATAAAATGAAAAGGAATTGAAAAATGAATAACACAGTATCTAAACGAGACTGCTTTCCGTATCACATTGGCATTATCATTGATGGCAACCGACGTTGGGCAAAAGAAAAAAGTTTGCCTACTTTTGCTGGCCATAAAAAAGGCGCAGAAAGAATTGAGGAAATTGTTAAATATGCGCAAGAATTAGGGATAAAAATTATTACGATATACGCTTTCTCTACTGAAAATTGGAAAAGGGCAGAAGAAGAGACGTCATATCTGATGGAACTTTTCGAAACTTATGCCAGTAATAAAATGGGTGAAGCAAATAACCTTGGGATTCAAATAAGAATATTGGGGGATCTTCAAGGCCTGCCGGATTCTTTACAGGAAACATTATCAAAATTGGTGGTATTAACAAGAGATAATGAAAAAATGATTGTAAATCTCGCATTGAATTATGGGGGGAGAGATGAATTGGTTAGAACTTTCCAAAAATTACTTCTTGTGAATGTCACAGCATCAGAATTGACAGAGGAGCTTATCAATAATAATTTAGATACTACTGGTTTACCTGATCCAGATATGATCATCAGAACATCAGGAGAACAAAGGCTTTCCAACTTTCTCCCCTGGCAAGGTACCTATGCGGAATTGTATTTTCCGAAAGTTCATTGGCCGGATTTCGATAAAAGCCAACTTGATATTGCTTTAGAAGAATTCCAACAGCGCAAAAGACGAATGGGAAAATAGAATGAGCGGGAAGAGTATTTTCTATAGGTTTCCCTTGTTGTACATTTGGGGTATTAGATGGATACATAAGAGTAATTTTTTAAAAAGATACCAATATATATCAAGCTTTGTAAGAGAAGATGATTTAGTGCTTGAGCCTGGATGCGGTCCGGCAATTTTGGCAGACTTCTTACCTCAAGGCTCCTCTTACAAAGGTTTTGATTCTAACCAGAATTTTGTCAATTATGCAAAAAAAAGGCACTCCGCGGTCTCTCTGGGCAATGTCCTTGATCCTAATAACTATTGTAAAGCAGAGGTTGTTGTTATTTGTGATGTTTTGCATCACATAAATCCTGCAGATAGGAAAAAATTCATTCAGAACTGTTACCGTTCAGCAGATGAAATATTTATCATTTGTGACCCCGGGAAAAAAATAAACCATACACCAAATATTTTATATCCAATTTGGAAGCGGCTAACAGAATGGAGCGAAAAAGATGGTACTAATAATTTCAAGTACGAGTATTTTTTAACCCGAGGCCAACTGTTTGATGAAATCGATAATGGTTTTGGCATAATTCCATCTTCAGTAAAAAGAGAAGTAAAGGAAATTGGAGATGATATTATTGCTGTTTTTTATAAGAGTGAAGAGGTTTGGAGATAAACAAATGAATAAAAGCAAATCAGTTTCAGCCATCGTTCCCATTTACAACGAAGAAAAAACTATTTTAAAAGTTGTTAATACACTGCTGAAGAACAACTTAATTGATGAAGTCATTTGCATAAATGACGGCTCTACAGACGCAAGCATGGATGTATTGAATCAATTCAAAGAGAAGATCGAAATTATTGATTTGCAAAAAAATCAGGGTAAAGGTTTTGCGTTATCTATTGGAATTAAACAAGCAAAAGGAGAGATTGTTGCCTTTATTGATGCGGATCTAACGAATCTTTCAGATGATTATATAAAAGAACTGCTTTCCCCAATATTAGATAATGAAACAAGGGGTGTCGTGGGTTATCCATCTTCGGTAAAAGGGGGGTTGCCTAACCCTCTTGCAAGCTTTGCGGGAGAGAGAGCTTATTATAAAAAAGATCTAATTTCTCATGTAGAAGAAATGGCAAAAACCCGATTTGGTGTAGAGGTTTTTTTAAATCATCTTTTTGATAAAAATGAGATTAAGAAAGTTCCTTTAAAAAATCTAAAGGGTCTTTTTAAACACGAAAAGCGCAGGCCGTCAAATACTATTACTGAATATCATAACGAGTTATCAGAAATTATAAAAGAGGTTATTAGGCAAAAGGGATTTTTAAAAACGAAATAAGAGCTAATTAATTGATTAATTATCACAACCTAATTATCGTGCAACGTTTTTAGTTAGGTTGCATTTAATTAATCAAAAAACAGAGAAAAAAGCTGCCCAACCAGCTTAATTCTTGTCCTGAGAAAGGGCAGATGATCGCTGCTGTATCCCTGGGTTATTTGGACCCATCGCCAGCCCAACGCTCGCGGAAACCGGTGGATGAGGTGACTGAATATGTCGAGTGAGGGACCCTGTCTGTTCTCATAGCGGATGATGATCCGGTTCAAGTGGTTGTTCTTATCTAGCATACGGTTTTTCCTGAGATATCAAGGATGAAGTTTATTTCGTTGAGAAATAATTTCGCTTGACAAAATATACCGATCGGTATAATATCAAAGCATGGATAACCGGCAAGTACTCCTCAATCGGGCACTCGAATTATTCAGCCAGCGCGGCTATGACGCTGTGGGGGTGCGTGAGGTGGTGGAAGCAGCCGGGGTTACCAAGCCAACGCTGTACCATTATTTCGACAGCAAGCGGGGGTTGCTTGACGCTCTCTTGAAACGCGAAGCTGGATGCCTGCTGGCACAAGTGGTCCAGGCGTCTGCTTACCAGGGAGACCTCGTTTTGACCCTTGAAAGCATCACCAGAGCCTATTTTTACATTGCAAAACGTTTCAGCGCCTTCTACCGGATGCAATTGACACTTTATTTTTCCCCACCTGAGAGTGAAGCGAACCAGGCGATCCGACCTTTCTCGCATGAACAACACCTGATCCTGGAAGGTGTCTTTATTCAAGCTGCTGAGGACCATAGCAATATGAGGGGCAGGCACCGTCGCTATGCTGCTGGTTTCCTTGGGGCAATTAATGCCATGATCGGTCTCTTCCTTAACGATCAGCTTGAATTGACGGACGAAGTCATTTATCAGACCGTTCGCCAGTTCATGCACGGCATCTTCAACTGACCACTAATCGTTAAATTTTTTGTCATCAACGTACTTACTGGTAAATCCGGTTGTTTTAAGGAGCAAATTTATTCAATGACAGCACAATGGTCGAAAGACTCCATTTTTTACCACATCTATCCCCTCGGTTTGTGCGGTGCACCGCAGAAGAATGATTTCAACGCACCAGCAGTTCACAGGCTGGAGGCGCTTTATTCTTGGCTTGATCACATCCAATCCCTTGGCGCCAATGCGCTCTATTTGGGACCGGTGTTCCAATCTTCCAGCCATGGTTATGATACGGTTGATTATTTTCAAATTGACCGCCGGTTAGGAGACAACGATTTCTTTGCGCGGTTTGCTGATACAATCCACCAGAGCGGAATCCGGCTGATCCTGGATGGCGTGTTCAACCATGTGGGGCGGGATTTCTGGGCTTTCAAGGATGTCCTTGTTCATGGCCAAAATTCGGCTTATGTGGACTGGTTCCATAACCTGCGGTTTGGCGAAAGCAGCCCACAGGGAGACCCCTTTCAATATGAGGGTTGGCACGGGCATTACAGCCTGGTGAAGTTGAACCTGGCCCACCCGAATGTTCGCGATCATCTATTTAATGCTGTGGGGATGTGGATGGACCAGTTTGGCATCGATGGTCTCCGTCTGGACGCGGCTGATTGCATTGACTTCGATTTCCTCCGTGAGCTCAACAAATTTACTAAATCCCGTCGGTCCGATTTCTGGTTGATGGGCGAGGTGGTGCATGGCGATTACCGGGAATGGGTCAATCCGGAGACGCTGGATTCGGTGACGAATTACGAATGCTATAAAGGTCTCTATTCGAGCCTGGTGGACACCAATTATTTTGAGATTGCTTATTCCCTTAAACGGCAGTTTGGCGAAGATGGTTTATATCGAAATCTGTGGCTCTATAACTTTGTGGATAACCACGACGTGGACCGGGTAGCCAGCAAACTCAACAATCCGGCTTTACTTTATCCGCTATACTTGCTGTTATTCACCATGCCCGGTATCCCCTCTATCTATTATGGCAGTGAGTGGGGTGTTGAGGGAATGAAAGCTCAATGGACGGATGCTCCACTGCGTCCATCCCTGGACTTGAATCAAATGCGAGTACAGTCTCCCCAGCCGGATCTTGCCAATGTGATCCAACGTTTAGGGCATCTCCGGAGCGCTTCAAAGGCGCTCAAGTATGGTGACTACCAGGAGTTGCATGTGGACCATCAGCAATTTGCTTTTATCCGGAAATTTGAAGATGAAGTTGTCGTGGTGATCCTGAACAGTGCTTCTGAATCAGTGGAAGTTGAACTTTCTTTGCCCTGGCATGGGACATTGATTGACAGGCTCAATCCAGACGCGACCTTTCAGGTCAACGGAAGTGTTGTTTGTCCAACTCTCCCACCGGCTTGGGGACGGGTGCTTAGTTTTGACGAGATCAAAAAAGACCTCTGATAATTACATAGCAGAGGTTGAATCCAAGTCATTTATCTACGTTCTATTATAGAGCAATTACATACTCTTTGGGAAACACCCGCCGCGTTCAATCACCTGAGCGCCCGTGTTGGCATTCCGGTATTGGCGGATGGAATTGATCTTCAAGGCATATCCTGAACGCTGTGCCCACTCCCCCAGCTTATGTAACTCAATCAATGCCTTCTTTACTGCTATCCCTTTTTGAACGCCGAAGCGGTAAGTGAAAAAACCCGGGTTGATCTCAAGATAATCAAGGATTGCCTTCCAGGCTTTTAGGACAGAGCTGAGTTTAGCACGGGAGCTGAATTGTTTAAGTGGTTTGATCGGGAGATGGAGGTTGCGCACAAGGACATCCATCATAGTGGGGTTGTAGAGGAAGCGCGCATAGGCTGCGCCGTGGGTAACCTGGTAGCCCTCTGGCGGGTCGATTTCTTGTTCTTCTGATAACACCTCGACCTCCAGCTGGTATTGCTCATTCACCCTCCGGCGAAACTGTTGTAAGTCTTCTTCAGGGATCAAGGCATTGATCTCCGCCAGAATCCGGTTGGCGGAGGCTACCAGGTTGGCTTTCATCGAAAGGGTTTCATCTTCCAAAGTGACGGGTGGGATCAATTCTCCGATGTTCATCGTCAGGGTAGGGTGTTTGAATTTGAATGCTTCTTGCAAGCCGCCCTTGATGCCGCCGAAACCGATTGGCAAAATGGGGACTTGCGCCCGGTAACTTAACCAGGCTACGCCGGCCTGCGCCTGCATTTGGGCAAGGTCCCAGGTACCGCCTTCCGGGAAGATCCCTAGTATCCCGTCCTGCTTGAGCACATCCAGACCTGTTTTTAAGCCTTTGCGGTCAAGGTTCCCCCGGTTGACCGGCACCAGTCCATACATATTGGCGATAAAAGCGTAATTGGGGTCAAAGGGGATATCGCCATTTCCGATGAACTCAACCATGCCTGGTGTATAGACCGCCATCATCACCGCCTCCAAAACGGCAACGTGGTTTCCGGCAAGAATGATAGGACCTTTCTTGGGCAGGCGCTCTTTACCGCTGATCTTGACTTCTGCCAGCAACGCCAGCAAAAGGTGCCCAAGAGCAGTCATCCCATTTCTAACCAGTACCTTACGAGGGTACTTCAGGCTATATTTTTTCTCGGTCATGTAAATCACCAAATTTACAAATTAAAAAATATCGTCTAGACGGATTGTTTTGTTTTTAGTATTACTCCAGAAATTTCTGTTATTTCTGGTCAAGGGCTAACCGGGCATTATTATAATCTATTATCCAGGTGGGTATGGTTTGTGTACATTGTTAAAGCCTTTTTCAGCCTTTAGAGGGTGTTGAAAAATATACTTGGGACTATGCAAGGAAAATGCATTCACCTTTGTATTTGTAGGGGCAACCCTACCTCGCGGTCACCATTTGATTTGCCATACCTAACTTCATTAATAATTCCTGACGAGAAACAGTAATAGTTCATGATTTTTAATAGTTATTCAACAGCCTTGCCTTTATGATCTTGACAAGCCGGTGGAGGTAACTGGGAACCCAAAGTATAATTAGCCTGGTAGATCAAACCTAACCGAGGAACCAGAATTCAGGATGAACTTTTCGAAAATAAATTATCGGAGCTTTTGGGGAAAACTATTACGCTTGCCACTTCGTCTGATTCCCAGGGGCATGGTCATGCCCATTCTACAGGGAAGGCTGCGAGGTAAGAAATGGATCGTTGGCGCCGGGGAGCACGGGTACTGGTTGGGAAGTTACGAGCTTCGCAAGAGGCTCGCTTTTGAACGGGAAATCTCACCTGGTTCGGTCATCTATGATATTGGCGCAAACGTCGGCTATTTTAGCTTGCTTGCCAGCGAGCTGACGGGACATGATGGCAAGGTTTATGCTTTTGAACCCCTCCCACGCAACATCGAATTCTTGCGCAAACATGTCACCCTCAACCGCATGGTCAATATCGAAGTCATTGAAGCTGCCGTCTCCGATCAAGGCGGCGAAGCCTCCTTTGACCTGGGTGCCAGCAGCGCCATGGGACATCTGGCGGACTCCGGTGAGATCTCTGTCCGCATGGTGAATCTCGATGAGATGTTTGATGCAGGTGAACTGCAGCCTCCCGATTATGTGAAGGTGGATGTGGAGGGAGCGGAATATGCAGTTTTGCAAGGCGCCCGGAAGTTGCTGGAAACATATCAACCGGTCTTGTTCTTGGACACCCACGAGCGGGAAGCTCACGGACCCACCATCGCCAGGCTCGAGGAATTGGGCTATGTCTTTGATATCCTGGATGGGGAATCTTTGATGGAGACTAAGGAATTGGTAGCACGACCTCAACAAATCTGAATAGTGTTCCTGTTTGATAATTTATTTAAACCAGTTATTAACAAGTTCTGAAAGGTTTCTTCAAGTTGTCCATTTATAATGGGTTGGAAAGCGGCTCGTAAAGAAAAATCAAGAAACAAACTTTCGAAGCGCACATAAGCAGGAATAGTGCGCTTTTTCCTTAGCTAATTGATTTATTATATTTATCTGAACAAATTATTAAATATGTTCCACGATCGTCAGATTCAATTCATATAAAACACGCTTGCCTGGAGCAAGGGGATGGGGAAAGTCTTTTTCAGCCAGTTCCGCCCGGGACGCCATAGCGTGGGTAGCTGGCTCGAGACCGCAAACATATTCACCTTGACCCATCATCTTTCACTGGGTCAGGACGGGCATGGTTTCCGCCAACCAGCGCAGTTGGACGCCATAGTTCAACTCCGGGTTGAACAACATAGCGGAGGTAAAACCTGAGGGATCGACTTTTGGATAGTGAAAGAAGACCTGTTCCGCGTAATCTGGTGTGGGCTGTTCAAAGCTGGCGTGGTCCGCCAGACCAGCTCGGGCGATATCATCCCGAGGCTCCACGTTTTCATCGTCAACGATCAACAAGCTGCTGGGGCTGACGAGCGGGAAACCCAGATTGCAGTGATAGAGCAAGGCATGGGGTGTTGAGCGACTGCCCTCGTTTGTAACCATGTCTTTGTCAGGGTTCTGCTGCCGAGGGAAGTTTCAATCCTGCGCTGTAAAAGTAAATTCTCGCCAAACAGGACTGACTGTCGGACTTCACCTTCAACGATCAGCACATAATCCTCACAGCGCCATTCCTGCCAGATATGCATGTTCTCAGCCGGGATATGGGCGGACCCGGCCGTGTAACCCAAACGACCGCCCATCAAAGTCATCCGGCGCGACAAAATGGGTTAGACCGCAGGCGGTCAGGAGTCCGCCGCCAAAGGTGCGCAGCCATCCGGCCCCGGCAGGTTCGTAATAAGCTGGCGAACCCACACCCGGATGTTGCCAGGAGACCGGTTTGTCTTTGAATCAAGCTGGTCCGATATCCAGCGCCCGGTTAGGCTAGAACGTGAACCGCAACCCGCTGCTGGTCCAGCCGTCAATCCCGCTCATCCCCCGAACCCGCCCATCTTCATAGGTGAAGGGGCGCAAACCGGCCAGTGTTGCTGTCGCACTGGTGAGTGATGTGAGTTGCGCTTTAGAATACTGCTGTCCCCAAAGTCTGGGCATATCAACCTTCGATGAAATTCGTTCTGTTAAAAATAACGATGAGTTTTCCAAAAGAGGAGTGGTTCAAGGTAAACGGGGCGATTCTGGAAAAAAGATCGAAAAACCTATCAATCAGCTGCTACTATTTACAAAAACCGAATTTTTAGTTCTGGAAATACAGACTGAACCGGGTTTATTCAAAGCGCCATCGATCTGGATCTCAAATTAGATGGGCCAGGGACGAGACGTGGAAGGAGAGAGGGGGTGAGCTGTGTCGCGCCGCTGGATGCGCCCTGCAGATTTGCATTTTTCTATTCAGCCATGGCATTGACCGCCGTCTTCGCCGCGGACGCCGTTGATCTTAATTATGAGACCTCGGTTTAGGTTTTGGGATTGAACACCTAAATTATAAAGTGTTTCACGTGAAACATTATCAACGGTAGCAACTGTGAGGGCGGTTGAAGAATTGCCGCTGATCTTATCAGGGCAGCTTGTGTTTCACGTGAAACATAAGCCTAGCTTCCGTCTTGACAGCCACGTCATTCCCGATTAGGCTCATTTTAGAGGAGTCATGCCGCACTCAATCTATGTGTTCAGTCAAAAGCGAATAAAGGAATTTGATCCGGACGAGATTCTGGAAGCGGTTACCGAGTCAAATTTCCATACCCTTTGTGGTCAATACGGGCTAGACCTGGCTTTGATTCAACCGGCATTTGCTTACCTCAAAGTCCTTTCTGCGGCGGAGGAGGTAGGCTCTTTTTTTGTGCTGGCGTACCAACCTGCGAATCAACGCCCGATTATTGTAAACCGGTTGGACGTTAAAGAACACGGTCACAGGATATTGGAGCCGATAATGGGTATACTTTCGTCTGAGGCTTTGAGGAGCCGGCTTTCTCATACCAGAGAGATCCTCAGTGTTGAGCTTGACCCTGTACAGTTAAGGGATCTTGGGTTGCTGTTCGGCTACGAACTGGCGCGCTGGGCGGCATTTAAGGGGGAGGGAATTGTCCGGGCTCTGGATGGTCAATGGTATCGATTGAACCGGCATAAGGCTTTTGTTCCAATTATTGATTAATTCAAAATCCAGATGAATATAAAAATCAAAATCAAATATAAAAATGAAAATCAGTGCCAAGATCAGGCTTTAAGATGGCAGCTATTAATCTTATTGCAAGCGCCCATCGCGCCCTCGGGGTGATTCCGAAAGAAATGCCAAAGCACGTCCCTCTTCGCCGTTCATTACCAATTCGAGGTGGTGGTTGGGTTTATAGTCGCTCACTTTGATCAACCTGAGGCGGTCAAACAGGGCTGGTTCGACTTCAATCCATTCCGCCAGGCGGTTGGGCGCGTTATAGAAGAAGCTTCGGTTGAAGTCGTCCTCGCCAATATAGGTCGCCAGGGGAAATATCTGCCCTTCCAGCAGGTCCTGAAAGAAATGCGTCCCCAGGGAAGGTTCCGGTGCGGGGCCGATCCCTGCACCTGAAAGCTCCACCAGGGCTTTGCTGTTGAAAATATCTGCATAGTCCACGTGTACTCCCAGGTCGGGATTGGAGGTGCCCCAGCGGCCGGGTCCGACACAAATGAAACTCTCGTTACCGAGGGCGGCATTGAGCTTACCGATCGCCCGTTCCAGCTTGTTGCGGGCGACCTGGGTGGGCAAGGTGAAATAACTTTCAGGCGGTACAAATAACACATAATTGATCTCTTCCAGCCAGCCACCGGTCACCATAATACTCGAAGAGAAAATAGTGAGTTCAGGGTCGAGGTTTCGAGGCAGGTCCACCCGATTCTCCTCTTTCATATAGCTCAATGGGCGACACTGGATCAGGGACAGCTTGATTTCCGGGTTACCATCATCCTCCACTACATCAGCAATAAACTCTACATCGACCGGGGATTCATATTCGTTTTCCAGAACATTCAGCAAATAGCGCATCCGTTCTGCAAAGGGAGTCCGCCGGAGTAGATCCTCAAAGGTCAGGATCAGTTGGGAGGGATCGGCATCCACCAGACGGGACCGGATCGACCGGAAATAGCCTTCCTGATCCACCTGTGCCAGATATCGCAGGGGCGGATAGTCCTCAGTCAACACTTCATGGACCGGCAAGGTCTTCATGAGGTTATCCTTCAAATCGATCAGGTCTACGTACTGCTGGGAATAACGACGGATGGACTTGACCGTATTAGAAGGGCGCAGGGTGGGGTGGCTGAGCGCGACCAGCCGGGGATAATCATTCCCAACCCGATCCACCGCGCGGGTGCCCAACCCCCAGACCAGGCGGATGAAGCCATCTTCCTGGCGGATTTGTGGTGACCAGCGATACTGGTTATGGCTGAAAGCAACGCCGGACAGGTCCGGCAGGTAATAATCACCGAAGCGGTTTCCCTCGACTGTCTGGATCAGGACAGCCATGCGCTCGTCATAGTCCTGCAACCCCCTGCTGCGGCGGTAAAGCAACGCGGTCGGGTTGAGGGTGGAAGCGTAGATTCGAGCTATAGCCTGGGTGAGGGCTTTCAGGTTTTCTTTGATCGATCCTTGATTGGGGCAAAAAATGCTCTCATATTTCCCGGCAAAGGCGGTGCCAAAATTATCTTCCAGCAAACTGGAGGAGCGCACGATCAGGGGTTGCTTGCTGACGGTGGTCAGCAATATCTCGAGTCGCTGGACAATGCTGGGTGGGAACTCGCTGGCGGCGTAATCTTCGATGATCTTAGGGTAATCCCGACGCATTTCATCTTCGGGTTTGTATTTCTGGTCGTTCCAGTGGTGCAAATTGTTAACCGAAATGAAGGTGTATAACAGGTCTGAACCCATGTAATACGATTCAGGCGTACGCAAGTTCTTGCATAGTTCCTCGTTGGGATCCTCTTTGAGGATCCTGGCAGCCAGGAGCATACCGGCTGCCTTCCCACCGATGCGCCCATGGCCGATCTTGTGGCGGCGGACCTCCGCCAAATCGGAGATGGTGAACCAGTTCCGGGCGATATTGATATATCGTAACTGGTCGCTGATCATATTCCGGATCAGCACCACCTTAATTTCCCTCAAGCGAGGTTCCAGGGACTTCCGTTCAGCCGAGGGCATTTTTTCGATCATCATTCCCTGGTTGAAGAGCAATTCCTGAGGGGCGACCTCCGGATTGAATTCGTATAGGGCTTCATGGCTGGTCACACCGCGCTCATTTAGTACTTCTTCGATCAGATCTTCAATGAGCTCAAAACTCAGGTAATGGCTGAAATGAAAATCGGTCAATTGGTCACGCACCAGGGCTTTTCGGCGTTCCCAGACTTCAGCAGGTTCTTCAATCTGAGGGCGTTGCAGACCTTCCCGTTCTTGAGATTGGATCGCCTTACGGATGATTTCCTGTTCGAAGGCTTTGGGGTCAAGGAAGCCGCGGCTGAACAGCTCGCGCCGCATCAGGACCCGGATCCGGGTGGAAAGGACGGGATACTGGGACAGCACCAGGTAAATGCTCAAAAGACGATCGGTTGCGCTGGGAGGGAGGGTCATAAATGAACCACCTTAAAAGTCGATTGACTGGCTTAATTCTAATAGATATTCAAAAATTGTGATGGCCGGGGATTAAAAAGGCGCCTGCTGGGCAAGCACCTTGGTAGGTTTAGGTAATAAGTCAGATCAGCCGATGTGCATGGGCATGATGATGTGTTTGAAGTGTTCATCACCCTGAGGATGGAGCAGTCCTGGGGTGTTGGCAGCATTTGTTTCCAGCCAAACGTTATCGGCTTTGATCACCTCAAGCACTTCCCGAAGGAAACGTACATTGAAAGCGACCAGCAGGGGTACACCGTCCACCGAGGCATCCACCAGCACCTCAGAGGTGCCGGTTTGCTCAGATTGGGCAGAGATTTCCAGGGTGCCAGGGCTGGCTTCATCCGTTTCGGGGATGATGTTCAACCGGGCAACGTTGGTGCCTTCACGGGCGATGATTTCCGCTTGTTTGCAGGCTTTGAGTAACCCGGAAGTGGAGAGAAGCGTATGGGTTTTGAAGTTCTGTGGCACAATCGCGCGGTAATCGGGGAAGCTGCCTTCAATCAATTGTGAAGCCAGTTCCAGGTCATCCATATGAAAGATCACCTGCCCGCGGTCAGGGGGAAAGGTCATCACGAGATTATCATCGCCACCGCCGATGATCCGGGCAAGTTCTACCAGTGCCCGGGCGGGGATAATCGCCTCAATCGGGCGGGAAACGGGGTTCGGGATATCTTCTTCACGGATCGAGATCCGGAAGCCATCCGTGGCAGCCATGGTAATGTGATCGCCATCAAGTTTGAGCAGGACGCCAGTGAGTACCGGGCGAGCTTCGTCTGTTGAAGCAGCAAAGGCGACTTGCTGCACCATTTCTTTGAAATTGGTAATATTCAGAGACACGCCTTCTTCGATGTTGGACTCTGGAATAGGAGGAAATTCCTCCGCATCAATCCCTTTAATATTTGTCTCAGAAGTACCGCAGCTGACATTGAGCGTTTGGGTGCTGTTGTCCAGAGTCAGGACAACCTGGTCGTTGGGTAAGTTGCCGACCAGGTCGGTGAATGTCCGAGCAGGCACCGTGATCGCCCCTTCACTCTCAATGCGTGCGCCAATCCAGCAAGTGATTCCCAGTTCAAGGTTGGTCGCCGAGAGTCTCAGCCGACCATTATCAGTTTTGACCAGGATGTTTGAAAGCACGGGCAGGGTGCTGCGGGGTGAGACTGCCCTCGAAACTATACTGACACAGTGAGCAAGTTGTTGTTGTTTGACATGAACTTTCATTGGGTTTGCACCTCTCCTGTTGCCTTATATTAATCTTAATGATCGGTTAAAGTATACAACGAAGGGCGATTTTTTTCCAGTTGCAGTGCAGGATTGCAGTACAGGATAAAGGAGGACTTCGGAGTCATTGCGTTTGTTGACAGCCCCCCAGGTGTGAAGTATGCTTAAACGCGTCCGGGTGGGACCGGCGCGGCGGAGCCCTACGAACCCCGTCAGGTCCGAAAGGAAGCAGCGGTAAGGAGGTTTCTCCGGGTGCCGTCGGTAATCCTGCCCGGGCTTCTTTTTTTCATTGTTAACCTTGTTTGCCAGACACCTGATTTCATGATATAAACCCATCCATGAGCGAACAAACGCCCCCCGTCTGCAGTTATGAAGGTTCCAACTACCAGCGTAGTTTCTGGGAGGAAGGCGGCCGCGCCTATGAGGATGCGGCAGAAGCTATTGCCCTGAAGCGTTTACTCCCATCCAAGGGCGAATTGATGCTGGAGTTAGGTGCTGGCGCTGGACGGAATACCCCCCGGTATAGAGACTTTGAGCGGGTGGTCTTGCTGGACTATTCCCGGACCCAACTGGAGCAAGCCCGGGAGCGGTTAGGGTATACTGACCGGTATCTTTATGTTGCCGCTGATGTTTATCGCCTACCCTTTGTGGACCGATTGTTTGACGCTGCAACGATGATCCGCACACTGCATCATATGGCTGAACCTGAGCGGGCGCTGGCTCAGGTTCGGCGGGTGATGACCCCGGCAGGTGTTTTCATTCTCGAATTCGCGAACAAGCGCAACCTAAAAGCCATGCTGCGTTATTTCCTGCGGAAACAGGATTGGAGTCCGTACTCACAGGAGCCGGTGGAGTTTGCTGCCTTGAATTTTGATTTTCATCCCAAAGCCGTCCGGCGATACCTGCGAGAGGCGGGGTTCAAGATCGAAAAGCAACTGACCGTCTCTCATTTCCGGGTTGGATTTCTAAAACGGCACGTACTGACAAAGCTTCTGGCAGAGTTGGACGCTCTCTTGCAGTGGACGGGCGGGTTGGTGCAGGTCAGCCCCAGCGTTTTTACTCGTGCCGTCGTTGATAAGGAAGGTTCTTCTGCGTTACTTGATTCCTTTTTCCAATGCCCGGCATGCGGTACGGCGTTGCAGGGGATGGAGCATGCTCTCCAATGTGAAAATTGTAATGCTACCTGGGCATACCATGATGGGATCTACGATTTCCGGATTCAGGCGCAATAGGATTTATTTAATAATATGATTGTGCGGTCACATCGATAGATCATTATCCGACTTATAAAAATAAATCCGGTAAGTGTTGGTTGCCGGATTTTTGTGTCCAGAGGGTTAAGGAAAAAGTCTTTACTGATAATTCTTCCAAATTTCCAAAACCAGGTTAGCATAGTAATAACCCATGTTAATCGGGCCATAGCGGAAAAGCGCTTCACGATATGACCCGTGTTTAGCGTATAGGTTTGCCAGCATCTGGCTTCCATAGGCGACATTGAAGGCAGGGTTTTGCAGCTCCTCAATGGCGGGACGGGAGGCGAAGCACGGGCCGCTGGCGCACATGAAGGGTTACATTAAGTAAAAACTCCCAAGGTGGGTGATCAAACTGAAATGAGACAATTGCCAAGTTGTGTGTTTTATTTTACGACAAAATAATAACAAACGATAGTCAAAGACTATACGATCTGCTTGCTCCATTCTCCCATTTGTTTTCTAATACAATTATGAATACAAATTAATAATTCTCCCTCTTTAGCTATTCGCAATATAACTTTATAAAGACTTCTACTATACTTGGGTCGAAATGTGTGCCTGCGGAACGTTTAATCTCTGCCACAGCTTCATCGTGGCTTTTCCCCTTCCGGTAAGGTCGATCACTGGTAATTGCGTCATATGCATCAGCCAAGGCAAATATGCGTGCGATTAGAGGAATGTCTTCTCCAATTAACCCATATGGATATCCGCTTCCATCAAATTTCTCGTGATGGGAAAGTACAACCGGTAAACTATCCTCTAAAAACTTGACATTCTTCAAGATTTTATTACCTATCTTCGGGTGTTGTTTCATGATTTCCCATTCCTGCTCTGTCAAAGGTCCAGGCTTATGTAAGATAGTGTCTGAAATGCCGATCTTGCCTATATCGTGCAGCAGCGCACCACTCTTCAGCGACTGGCATTCAGAAGAATCTAAACCCAAGGTCTCGGCAATGCGTACCGACATGCTGGTCACACGGCGTGAGTGCCCCTCCGTCTCCCGGTCGCGGGAATCCAAGGCGGAGGATAGTGCTTCAATGGTTACTAGGTAAGAATCTTCTAATTCAGAATAGGATTCTGTTAGACTAGATTGCATCGCACTTAAACTTCGGAATAAAAGCCCAATTTCATCCTCCTGTGGAATTTTGAGATCTTTCAATGAGAGGTCAAGCTCACCTGCGGCGATCCGCTTGGCAGACGCGGTTAGTTGTTTTATTGGTCTTGTAATCTGCAAGCTTGACAAAACTATGATAACCAGCGTAAATATCCCTACGAGTGTAATAACAATATAAGTAATATTCTCAATCTGGTTGATGGAGCTTAGGAAAGCTGATTCTGGAACCGTCTCTATGACCGTCCAAGGCTTCAAGGCTAAGCGTGCTGCACTAGCATGATAAACATCATCACTGATATTCATATGGTAAGTGAAATGTGGTTGGTTCTCTGCCAAGCTTAAACCCTCAGCCAATTCCGGGAAGTTCGTCGATTCGATTACATTCATCGTTCCCAAGCGGTGTTCAGCAAGCAATTGAGCTTCCAGCTGCGGGTCAAGAGGAACTACCGTTTTGAAGATTAGACTGCGATCAGAGGCATGGGCAATGCGCATACCATACTCGTCGAAAAGGATGGCTACGCTGTCAGACCCAACAGTGTCTTTCTCAAACTCTACCATTGACCAAATTTCCTCGGCGTGAACCCGTAACAAGGCTATGGCATTTATTGTCCCGTCGTCTTCCTCGATTGGTGCACTGAAGTAGATTACCGGAATACCCGCATCCACTGAGATAGAAATGTCGGAAATATAGGTATTTCCAGCAATAGCTTGCTGGAAGTAAGGGCGAAAACCGAAGTTGTCACCTACATTTTCAACACTGCTGAGGATCACTTCTCCATCGCGGTTCATGAGGTAGACCGCTTGAATATATGGGTTGGAATCGGTCAAGTTATCCAAATTTTCTTGAGCTTCTATTTGGGCATGACTTGAAGGGTTTGGCCAGGAGGCAGCAAAGGTTCTTACCGACTCATATTTGGTTAAAAGCTTGATGGAAGAGAGTCGCTCAGCTAGTAATATGTCCAGATGGTGAGCCAGTTCGTTAGCGTGGCTGGTGAGAGCCTGCCTCTGTCCAACCAACATAGCTTGTTTGGCTGTCCTGAAGTCATACCAACCAAGAAAAACCAAAGGAAGAAGAGAAATAATGCTGAAGGCTACAATCAGTTTAAATAATATTGACCAACTGGAGGGATGAAATAAGCGGCGCAAAGAATCTTTCATAATTAAACTCCAATATATAAGAGCAGAATGTTTTAAATAAATATTGTAACTACTCAGGCATAAATATGGCTATTTTCGTCGAAATTGGTTCGTTTTGGCCATATATGGGGTTGGCTTTTGATATAAACAATCGAATCAATTGTTCGGATTGGGGTTTTTGGGCCTCACAACCCCCACAATAGCGGTTTGTAATAGATTCTATTCGATATATTCAGCCTGAGTAGTTACTAAATATTATACAACACCTTCAACACCTTCATCAGATATCAAGAAAACATAATAACCATTGTGTTCACTCAAGTCGAAAATAGGCCGTCAAATCGACCCTTGTTTCTTGACGCTAAAACTGCTATGGTGTTTTTAGTGAACACAATTCATCTTTATTCTATTTGTGTTCACATCAATTTAATGAATTTTGTCGAGCCAATTCGTGACCGAAAAAAGATCGCCCAAATCAAAAACATACTTCGTGGACAGCAACGCTATCGTGATCTGTTGCTGTTCGTAACCGGAATCAATACTGCATTACGTATTTCTGACTTGCTGGAATTGCGGATTGGCGATTTCTTGGACGACAAGGGGCGTATCAAGAACCGCTTTTGGATCAAAGAGAAGAAGCATGGAAAACGCCAAGAGATTTTTATAAACAATAGTATCAGAGAAATCCTAGCAGAGTATTTGGCATCCTATCACAATATCATAAATAATCCGAACAACCTCCTTTTCTTTAATAGCAAAACTAACAATTATAGGCAGCCAATCCATCGAGGACAGGCCTGGAAGTTCATCACTTCAATTTGTCACGAAGTTGGGTTGAAAGGCAATTATGGCACCCACAGTTTGCGAAAGACTTGGGGATATCATGCCAGAATGCAAGGAGTAGACCTGGCGCTGATTATGTATAAACTCAATCACGCCAGCCTTGTCTACACCAAACGTTACCTGGGAATCACAGCTGAAAATTACCGGTTCAGATTCAGGGAGGGGTTACATGCTGCACCCCGCGTGCTATAATTACAGCAAATTTAGGAGAAGAGAACTTATGAAGCCAAAAATTATCGCCCATCGGGGTGCGAGCGCGCACGCTCCCGAAAATACGATGACAGCTTTCCAGTTAGCATTGGATCTGGGGATTGATGGTGTTGAACTCGACGTAATGCTGTCCAGAGATGGTCAGGTTGTCGTGATCCATGATGATACCGTTGACCGGACGACCGACGGCACTGGCAATGTACGCGACCTGACACTGGCTGAGCTTAAAAAACTGGACGCAGGTGAGGGTGAACAGGTTCCAACCCTGGTAGAGGTGTTTGAGCGGTTTGGCGGGCGCTTCCTGATCAATATTGAATTGAAGAACTACACATCCATTTTTGACCAATTGCCAATTGAAGTGGCGAAGCTGGTTGAATCTTTTGATCTTGTCGATTCGTTACTTATCTCTTCCTTTAATCCCTTCAATATCCCACGTTTCAGGCGCCGTATTCCAGATGCTACCCTGGGTTTGATTACCCTTCCTGGCAAAGCGAAAAACTGGATTTGGCGCTTGTTCCGTTATGATGCGTTGCATCCCCATTTTGATGATGTGGATAAAGTTTTGGTCTCTGCCCTTCATGCACGGAACCGGCAGATCAATGTCTGGACGCCGGATGAGCCCGAAGAGATCCAACGTTTAGCTGGTTTAGGCGTTGATGGGATCATCACGAATTATCCCCAACGCTCGCTGGAAGTATTGGAGTCGCTTTCGTGAGATTCTGGATGTCCTTCTGGCGGGTTTCGTTCGCCCTGGTTTTGTTACTTGCCAGTTTTGATAGTGCGCCGGTTAATGCTGCTGAGCCAACCAGCGCAGAGGCTTTGCTTCAGGCAATGACCGCTGAGGAAAAGATCGGGCAGCTCTTCCTGGTAACCTTCGATGGCGCCACTGTTGAGGAAGGGTCGCCAATTTATAACCTGATCTCAGAATATCATGTGGGCGGTGTAGTGCTCCTGGCTGAAAATGATAATTTCACCTCCGAAGACATACTTGCCAATACGCAAGATTTGATTGCCTCCCTTCAGCAACTGGAATGGGAAACATCTTCGGAGACCCCGGACATTGAAGACACGGGTTCAACAGTCAATTCTTCCTATGTTCCGTTATACATTGGCATTCCCCAAATAGGCAATGGTTATCCCGGGGACCAGCTCCTGGAAGGCTTAACTAAAATGCCGTCAGAAATGGCAATTGGTGCAACCTGGGACCTCGGCCTGGCATTGCAAATCGGGGAGAAGCTGGGGAACGAGTTAAGCGCTTTGGGTTTCAATCTCTATTTAGGGCCTAACCTGGATGTGCTTGAGGCAACCGGTGGCGAGGCAGCTGATTATCTGGGTGTCAACGCCTTCGGGGGCGATCCCTTCTGGGTTGGTGAGATGGGGAAAGCGTTCATCAGCGGCGTGCATACTGGCAGCGACTATCGTATGCTGGTTGTGGCTCAGAATTTTCCCGGTACCGGCAACTCAGATCGCTCACCGGAAGATGAGGTTGCTACCGTACGTAAATCCCTTGAACAGCTTAAACAAATCGAGCTAGCGCCATTTTTTTCGGTTACAACCCCAGCTATCGAGGATCCCTCGCGAGTGGACGCTCTGATGGTTTCCCATATCCGCTATCAGGGTTTCCAGGGCAATATCCGGGTGACCACCAAACCGCTCAGTTTTGATTCCAACGCTTTGCAACAAATCATGGCTTTACCTGCGCTGGAAGCCTGGCGGGCAGCCGGGGGTCTGATCATCAGTGATAACCTCGGCAGTGGAGCTGTACGCCGCTTTTTCGACCCGGCAAATGAAAATTTTGAAGCCAGGCAGATAGCCCGTAACGCCTTTTTAGCGGGCAACGACATGTTGTACGTCAACAATTTTAAAGCCACTGGTGATCTGGATGCCTATACAACGTTACTGTCCACATTGGAATTCTTTGTTCAGAAATACCGTGAGGACTCTGCTTTTGCACAGCGGGTGGATAATTCCGTGCTCAGGATCCTGAACGCGAAACTGAACCTTTATAATGACTTTACCCTGGAGAATGTCCTTCCTGCACAAAATACGGTTGACTCATTGGGACAGGCTCAGGATGTCACTTTTGAGGTTGCCCAGAATGCAATAACGCTGATCAGCCCCAGTGCGCTAGAACTTGACTCAGTTCTGCCTTCACCACCGCTTTGGTACGAAAATATCGTCATTTTTTCGGATGTACGGCCAGCTAAACAGTGCAAAGAATGTCCCCCAATCAATGTTTTGAGTACGGATTCATTAGCCAATTCCTTGGTTAACCTTTATGGTCCCCAGGCAAGCGGGCAGATCTTTCAGCATAACCTTGCTTCTTATACGTTCACCCAGCTGGTGGATGTGCTGGATTATGTTGAGAGTAATACCAGCGAATATTTGATGGCTAATTTACGAACGGCTGAATGGGTGATTTTCAATATACTTGACATCAATCCGGATTATCCTGCTTCTGATGCCCTCCAGCGGATCCTGGAGGAGAGGCCGGATTTGGTGGCTGGGAAGCGGGTAATTGTATTTGCGCTGGATTCCCCGGTTTATTTGGATGCTACGAACATCTCAAAAACAACGGCTTATTATGCCCTATACAGCAAAGTGCCAGTTTTCATTGATGTTGCTGCCCGGGTATTAATGCAGGAAATTTCCCCGCAGGGTGCATTACCGGTTTCTTTGAACGCCGTTGGGTATGACTTAATTTCGATGACCGCTCCAAACCCTAGCCAGGTCATCACCCTGGCGTTGGTGCTTCCCGAATCGGATCAGCAAGAAGAGGAAGCAGAGGAAACGCCCGGAGCAACCCAAACCCCTGAACCCACACCGATGCCCAGCTTCAATATTGGGGACACCATTACTATCCGGACTGGCATGATTCAGGACCACAATGGCAATATTGTTCCGGATGGCACAGTTGTGCGGTTTAATTTCAGAATTTCGGGAGAACCGGGCATCACCCAGCAATTTGAGACGACCACCACAAAGGGAATAGCTTATTTCAACTACCGGATTGAAGCAGCAGGTGGACTAGAAGTCAGCGCGACCAGTGAACCAGCGACCCAATCGGAAACATTAAACATTAATATTGAACCTGACGGCAGTGCGGCGGTGTTCGCTATCTCGCCTACACCGCAGTTTTCACCCACACCAACCGAAACGCCAACGGTGCCTCCAACAGAACCCGCGTTGCCAATCGAGACTCCCGAACAAACTTGGGGTGGTTTCCCTACCCTGCGTGAATGGGCGTTGGGTGTGATTGTGATGGGGTTGGGAGGGGCATTAGCCTTTATTGTGGGGCATGTCTGGTGGGGTTCTTCCCAATGGGCGATGCGATCGATGTTGAGTGCACTTATTGGGGGATTGTTGTCCTACTCTTATCTCAACCTGGGCATTGGCGGCACGCAGTTCTGGATGGAGAAATCCGGGACAGCATTTGTGGTGGAAATGGTGGCAGTGGGCTTACTTTTGGGGTGGATTGGTGCGCTGATATGGTGGATGAGCACGGAAGGACGTTACCCCAGCCGGAAGCGCAAATAGCCTGGTTAAAATTTTTCAGGCTGTCGATTTAAAATTCATGTCTGTGATTAAATTGGATATCAGAAATTCCGTAATAAGGTCAGCAAAAAGCTGACGATCATCAAGCCGCTTGCCAGGATAATCAATACTCTTTCTGGAGTCCGGGTTAATTTCAGGGGGACACGGCTGCTGCGAAAGGGTTTGGTGATCGGGGCGTCTTCAATGAACAGAGCTTTTAAGAAAGTGTCAACGTCTTCCGGGCGATCTTCCGGATGCAATTGCAGTGCCCAGTGGACAGCTCGTTCTGTCCGGAGGCTAACATCGGGATTGATTTGACGGATAGGGGTGAGGCTGTCCGGGTTGAGAAAGCGGTCACGGACATTGACGGGGGGCTCATTGGTCAGAAGGTGGTAGAGCGTACCCCCAAAGGCGTAGATATCGCTGCGGGCGTCCGTATGTCCGGAATCGCCGCCATATTGTTCGAGGGGGGTATAAAGCGCAGTGCCCTGTCCCTGCAATATGGTAATGGTCACTTCCCCGGGAGCCAGCAACTTGACCAGACCGAAGTCGACCAGTTTCACCAGTCCACTTGGGGTGAGCTTCAGGTTGCTCGGTTTGATATCACGGTGGAGGATGGATGGGTCCTGGTTATGGAGGTATTTCAGCGCGTCCGCCAGCTGGCTGGCCCAATCGAGAACATCTTCTTCTGGGAGGAAAGACTCACTTTGGCGTGCTTCCATCATTAATTGTCGAAGGTCTTTGCCAGGAACGAAGTCCATCACCAGGTAATCGCGGTCGCTGATGGAGAAGAAGTCTGAAACTTTGGGCAGGTTAGGATGGTCCAGGCGTGCAAGGACGGTTGCTTCTCGCTGGAATTGGTCCCGCGTTTCCTGGAGCATCTGTTTAGGCAAGGCGTGGTCATATTCCACCTCTTTAACTGCGCAGAGGCGTCCTTCCAGGCGCAGGTCTTCAGCCAGATAGATACAGCCCATTCCCCCCTGACCGATGATCTTCTTAACCTGGTACCGCTTACGTAGAACCGTACCAGCCTTCATTGGGACTGGCATTGTATCAAACCTCAAATGTCATCTTTCCGACCCAATTTATACGGGTCTTTTTTGATTGATAACGGTCTCATTTTCGGCGTGTTACCGTTATCCTGGCGTCGGAAGTATCTTGGATATACTGCGAACGGCGTTGATCAAGACGATCCCAGGTTGCCAGGATGATTAAGATAATTTTACCATTTCACCGGGGATTTTGAAGGGGCACAAGAAAAGAACCTCAGGCGTTAACCGGAGGTTCATTAATCTGATGATTTATCCTTTACCCTAAAAGCGATGCGGCCGCATCGCTTTTAGCCACTTATTGGCGATCTTGCGATTGCGCTTCTCCAAAACCTGCATGCTCTTCACCAATTTGGCGGTGACCTCAGCCATCTCCCAATTGTTCCCAGCAATCGTTTCTAATACCGCCTGACGGGTTTTTTCGGTCAGGCGGGTTTGCGAGAGCATATCCACCAGCCGCCACTCACTGTGGGCTTTGCGGATCTCGTCAATCGTCAGTTTTTCGAGCTTCGCCAGGGCGGCGTCCATGATCACTTTCCCTTGCTGTGCGTCTCTACTCTCAACATAGATCCGGTTGATGGGTTCGGTACCTGATGCACGAACTCTCAATTGGTAGCGGTCGTCGCCATCTGCATCCCGTAACTGCATCTCCGCCACGTCAAAACGGATACCGCCCAGGAAGGCGATCTCCATCCCGGCGACCTTTGGATTATTCTCCTTTTTTGGCAGGTCGAGGTAATAACTGATAAAGGCTTCTTTGGCTTCCAGGGGTGCGTCCACATCGGTACGGCCGGTGTTAGAGGTCTTGTCATCAGGAGAGCAGCCAAAGGACTCCCACAGCCCCTCCATCTGAACTGTATCCTGCCAGATTTCAGAAATTGTGGTCAGAGGGTTCTCTTCACGCGTGCCGAAATAAGCCAGCATATCCATCACCAGCAGGTTCGCCCAGGGGCCATCCTTATCCGTGATATGTCCGCGGGTGGTCAGGCCGGAGGATTCCTCGCCGCCGATCAAAATCCGGTCACGCCAGTTTTCCGGCAGGGGCTTTTCAGACTCATAAGCCCGGTTCGTACGGCGGATTTCCTCAATATACTTGATCCCGACTGGCACCAGGAAAGCATGCTCCAGAATGCGATCCTCCCGGGTTCCAATGCGGATCTTATAAAAAGGATGGCTGACATAGCCCGGCAGGGCGTCTTCAGCAGGCTCGTTTTCCTTGTTGTCAGGGATCTTTCCAGCCAGGATCTCGATTAAAGGAGACCCGGTTTGGGTGGCGATCACCCGACCTCTTGAACCGCGTTCGACACCCAGGTAACGGACCAGCATTGGTAAGATCTGGTTCGGACGGAAATAGACTCCACCTTTATCGACGATGCCAAACCGGTCTGCATCGGTATCCATGCCCATCCCCAGATGGGCACCAGTCTCAGCCACTTTTTCTTTCAGTGAGTTGATGAACGGCTCTTCTGGGTTGGCATAATCCAGTCCGGTCAACTCTGGGTCACGCTGTGCGTGGATGACGGTGTATCGCACACCGGCTTCGCCGACCAGGCGGGTCAGGTAACCCCGACCGGAACCGTGGAACTCATCAATCACGACTTTCTTATCACAGAAGAATTGCCGGATCCGGTCAAAATCCACCGGGATGCGGGCATTTCCGCTCCCATTGTTTTTGATCCAGTCCACATAATCATCGAGTGGGTCAAACCCGCGCAACAGGCCGCGCTTCCGGGCGTCTGCCAGGTCTGTGGTGCGGGCGTCTTCGCCAATGAGCTGAAGTTCGTTGATATGGAAGGCGAGGAAATCAGTCACGTTGGTAGGCGCCGGATAACCCAGGCGGGGGTTGAACTTGATACCCTGCCACTCCGGGGGGTTATGGCTGGCTGTGCAGATCAACAGTCCAGCAACGTCATCTGGAGACAGGTAATCGGTCAGGTAATAGACCAGGGCAGGTGTGGGGGTATCCCGGCTAGCGAAATCGACCTCGAAACCATTCGCCAGGCAGACTTCTGCTGTCCATTTAGCCACCGTATCAGCGTTGCGCCGGGCATCATAACCGATTATAATCCGCCGGCCGGCAAGGTTTTCACCCCCGACGAAATCGGGCACGTCTACATCATTCAGGTAATCACAAACTGCTTGAACGACCTGTCTTGCCCGGCGTTCGGTGAAATCAGCATCCCAGCGGCCGCGCACCCCGGAGGTACCAAACCGCAGGTATTTCCGGTCGTAGATCATCCTGAGCAAACCCAGGGACTGGTCATCGCCGATCAACAAAGGTTCCTGGGTCCGCAACCGGAAACCGTATAGCCGTTCGTAGATATTCCCGATCTGGATCACCCGGAAAGGCATCCAGCGGTCCGGATCTTTTTCGTAGTCCATGCTATCGAGTAGGGGGATGAGCTCATATTTAATTGCTTCCTGCAGGCTATCGAAGACCAGGGCATGCAGGTATTTCTTCGCGAGATAGATCGCCTTTTGACGGAGTGTGCCTGTCGAGGGGATATATTCACTGTCGATTAAATCCCGCTGTTTTTGACCTGCTTCATTCTTCGGTTTGAATTGCTCCAAACGGTATTGCGTGCCGAGGGCGATCAATGTCAGGAGCATGCTGAAAGCACGGGAGGAGTTTGCATGGTCCTGGGCGATGATTTCCTTGTTGGAGATCAATTTCTGATCCAGTACATCTAAAAATTCGCTCATGGCAGCGATCGCAGGCTCCCATTGTTCGGGTGTTTCTGCAGTGATGAGGTCTCTGTTGATCTGGTTGAAAGTTACACCGAATTTTGGAAAATCGAGATGTTCGAGGTTTTGGGCATTCTTGTTCATGAATGGCTCCTGATCGTTTTCAGTATTTGAAGAGATTTGCTCAGTTAGATTCTACCTGACAGGATAAAGGTAGTCTTGTAATAATTTATTCAGGCCGTTCTACCAACCCGCCCCGGGTCACGTTCAGCACCTCCAGGAAGCTCCCTTCGGGTGTGCCGGTGGCGTCCTGGACGGCTTCACATAGGGCAAAGGCTTTCTCAGCCAGTTCAGCCTCCGTGTGGCGGTTGTCGGCTTCCAGCATCAGGCGCACCTTGGGTTCCGTGCCGGAATAGCGCAGGTTAAGCCGGGTCAGGCTTGGCAGTTCAACCTTGATCGTATCCCGCAAAGCCTTAACGGTTTCAAGGTCCTCAAGATCAATTTTCTCAGCCACGACCGCAGAAGCGATCACCTGCGGATATTTATTAATGCTTTCAGCCAGTGCTGCCAGAGAAACCTGTCCGCTGGCTAAATAAGCGCGGATCAGGTAGATCGCTGAACGGAGACCATCGCCAGTGGCATGGCTCTCATCCATCAGGATAATGTGGCCTGATTGCTCACCGCCCAGTCCGATTTGGTCAGGTTTGTGTTTATTTGCCATCAGCTTGCGGAGTTCAGCCATGACATACTTATCGCCAACGGGCGTCTCGATGAATTGGATGTCTCGTTCGGTGAAATAGTTCACAAGCGCGCCGTTGCGCATGGTGGTGCTGACGACGGTATTGCCCAGCAATCTGTCCTGTTTTTGGAAATAATCCGCCAGGATCGCCAGCATGTGGTCGCCGTCCACCAGGTTCCCGGATTCATCCACGAAGATCACCCGGTCGGCGTCGCCATCGAAGACTACACCAAAATTTGCATCATAATTTTCGATCAGTGTCGCCAGGTCTTTCGGTTCCCGGCGGACATGTTCCGACCCGGCCTGCTCGTTGATGTTGGAACCGGTGGGTGAAGCGTGAATCACGACCACTTCAGCACCCAGGCGGGAGAACACTTCCGGTGCATACCAGGATGCTGCGCCATTGGCACAGTCCAGAACTAGTTTCATCCCGCGCAAGGTCAGGTCCTGGTGCTCATCGACCAGGTTATCGGCATATAGTTCCCGCATGTCCGCCCCGTCTATCCGGCGCCCGAATTGCTTGGCATGGGTGTCGCTCAAGTCCATGGGTGCATCCAACAGATCCTCGATCGCTAATTCGATTTCCTGGCTCAGTTTCTGTGCCTGGGCATTGAAGAACTTGATGCCATTCTCATCAACGGGATTATGGGAAGCTGAGATCACAACTCCTGCTTCCGCATTCATCTTGCGGACCATGAACGCCACACCAGGGGTGGTGATCACACCCAGATCGACCACTGATGCGCCGGCAGCCAGCAAGCCTGTAGTGAGCGCGCTCTGCAACATCTCACCGGATTGACGCGTATCACGCCCGATCACGAAGGTCGGATGAGATGCTGTGCGCGAGAGCGCCATCCCTGCGGCATAGCCCAATCGGGTCACAAATTCGGGCACGAGTGGCATTTCACCGACATGCCCTCGCACGCCATCGGTTCCAAAATATTTTCGCTTTTTGTTTGTTACCATGGTGTATAGAAACTCCTGTTCAACCCAGTGAAATCTAACCCACAGAAAAAACGCTGTCCCCTCACCATTAAACTTGCTTCAGGTCAGCGTGTTGTTTTGTCACAAACGTTTTATTTTATCTGTAAATCCGCGACCACCGGCAGGTGGTCCGATGCCCGCCGGCTGAGATCCCCGGACTCAATATAGCAGCTGTAATTCAATAGGCGTTCCCGGGGGTAGAAGAAGATATGATCGATGGCATCATCCAATCTCGGGTGACTCGGTCCCTCGTTCTCAGGCACGAGCCGGACAAAGACGCTTTCGGATTCCAGCAAGCGCGTAATACAAAATTCGTTTTTGGTAGCGTTGAAATCACCCGCCAGGATCAGTGGTTCGTCCTGCTCCAGAATGTGCACCCGCACCAGGTCCAATAACTGCTGCACCTGCTGGTAACGCATCAGGTGCGATTGCTCGATCTTGTGTGATGCAACCTTGGGATGGCGTTCCCCGACCAGCGTTGTTAGGTGCAAGGTTGCGATAAAGGGAAAAGGAGGCTGTTTAAGCCGTGCCAGCAGGGCAAAGCGGGGTTCGGTATTCCGATTGCCCTCGTATGAGGTTGGCTGGTATAGGGGGATATTGCACGGTACACCGGGTCGGCCCGGTTCGCCCAACCGGGCAAACGGAATCCGGGCGTGAATGGAATTCCCTTTTGACCAGTTCCACCAATCGTTGAAGATCCCCTTGACCATGATGTCTTTCTTGACCTGCATGTGGGTCTCCATTGAGACCGTTTTGCCGTAAAACGAGGTGTTATAATTCCCGGCTTGATTGATTCTGTCCATCAGGCTGTGGGTGACGCCGTCGGCATCAACGTATTGTGATACCTCCTGGAGGCATAATAGATCAGCGTCCAGACGCCCAATTAATAATTCCAATGCTTCCTGACGTGATTGTTGGGTATCATGTGGGAATTCTTCAAAGGTCTTTTGCCCGCCGCTGATATTCAAGGTGGCGATGCGGAGATCTAAAGTTGTCACAGGATGTCCATTCCTCTTCCCCTGAGTGGATGATTTATCAAATTTCTAAATACCATAACGCTTTTATTATACCAATGAACAATAACTGGAATTAAAAAAAGGGTACCAGCATACAATCTGAGAGATATCTTCAATTGTTTTAGGTTTTCACTGAGTTTTAAATTTCTACTTCCTTAAATAATCCCCCCTCCTGACTCCGTATACGGGGGGAGAGAAAGAGGGGAGGAAGTTTTGAGAAATGGATAAACAATCAGTTCTCTAGGTCTGGTGTCATTCTGAACCGTCGTAAATAATTGAGAGCATTGCCTTTGTGGGTGTAATCTATGCTCCATCCTGCATGGTAAAATGATGATCTCAAATTATTGCCTGGAGGTCCTATGCCGGAAGAAAAACAAATCTTTCCAGAGACTGCTCTTGCCAAAGATGAAAAGCCACGCAGTCTGAAGGAAAAGTTCCTGGATGTCTATTACAACTCAATTCCATTTTTCGATATCAATTTAGCCTGGTTTGTCATGAGCTTACCCGTGCTCACAATCTTCCCGGCGCTGGGCGGGCTTTATTATGCTGTGCTGGAACTGAATCAGGAGCATGGGGCGAAATGGGGTACGGTTTGGGAGGGCTTCAAGAAACACTGGTGGTTGAGCGTTCGTTGGGGATTGTTGGTGTTGCTTGTTAACATTGTCCTAGCTGCCAATATCTGGTTTTACCTGAACCTCACCCAAAGTTGGACTCTTTATACTCTGACCGCATCTATCGTATTGCTGGTCGTGTGGATCACCATCAACCAATTCAGCTTCCCCCTGTTGTTACTCCAGGAAGAGAAAAAGATCCTGCTCGCCATCCGTAACGGTTATGTGATCGTGATGAGGCAACCCCTGGCAGCGCTCAAGGTGATGGCGCTGAATTTGCTGATCGTCGTGGTCTCCATCCTGCTGCCGCCGCTGTGGATCTTTATTTCCATGGCATTGATCGTGAACATCCGCACCCGCACCGTCCTCCAGGCAGTGAAGAAGATCCGGCAGAAGGATGCCGAGCGTGAGGCGGCAAGGGCGCACCGTGGGGGAAGGGGCTTGGAAGAAAAGGAAGAAGATAAAGAAGATGTAGGGGGAGAAACGACAGGCTAGCCGTTAAAAATTTGATTGTTAACTCGCCAATCTGGCGATCAGAATATCCAGGGCAAGATCAGCATCCATTTCCCCGGTTTTGCCGTCAACGTCAATCTTGAGCAATTGGTGGTAGATTGATTCTAATGTTGAAAGGTCAAATTGACGGGCTTGCCCGGTGACCTTTTGGGCGACATAGGGATGCAGCTTCAAAATTTTAGTGACATTGTCCTTGTCACCTCCGTCCTCGATGATTTCCCGTGCCAGAATAAGCAGGCGAAATTGGCGGACGATCATGCCGAAGATATTCAGGAGATCGTTCTCCTCAAGCAGAAGATGCAGCATCTTCATAGCTTTTTCCCCATCCCGGGAGCCCATAGCATCTACCATGTCAAAGATATCCGCTTGTCTGTCCTGGGCGGTCAGTCTCCGCACGTCATCATCATCCACGGGGCGTTCGAAATTCACATAGGTCAGCAGCTTGACGATTTCCTGAGCTGCTCGCTGGGTGTTGTTGCCAACGTATTCCACCAGAGTAGAGACTGCCTGCGACGTAAAACTGCCGCCAGCCTCGGCAGCTTTGCTGTGTACCCAGTTGATCATCTCAGCATCCGTTGGCAAAGCGCAATCGATAACCAGGGCGCGCCCTTTGGCGCCCCCAACCCATTGGATCAGCCAGTTTTTTTCATCGAGAGATTCCCAGTGATATTCCCCGCGTTTATATTTTCGGGAATCAGGGGTGACCAACACCAGAGCTGTGGTTTGGGGGAGGGAATCGAGAAATTCGGTGAATTGCGCCCGGTCTTTTTGTTTACCGCGGCCCTCATAGGGTTGCAGGGCATTTTCAACGATCACCAGCCGCCGTTCTGTCAGGAACGGCAGGGCGAGCGCGGCTGAACGCAGATCATTGAGAGTCGCAGATTTCCCTTCCAAGCGGGTGGTGTTCAGCTCCGCCATATTTGGTTCCCCCAGTCTCTGATAAAAATCGTGCAGCTTCGATTCTATTTCCTCACGGTCATCGCCACGCAAGATATAGACGATTGGTTTCTCTTCAGGCATCAGGTTGATTAGCCTTGCGTGATTACCCGGTGCAACCGCAAACCTGCCCGGATGGACGTTTCCACACGCACCAGGTTCAATCCTTCGGGGTCACCAGCGGTGGTGATCCGCTTTTGGACCAGGGGTCCCAGCGGCCGGGTCACGACGAGCGCCAGCGTTGTCAGAAAAATGATCAGGGGTAATCGTGCCAGTTTGCGGCGAAATCCTTTACCAGTACCCAGAGTGCCAAACCAGGCTGCAAGTCCTGCAAACAAGCCGGAAATGGCAAAGTTCGTACCGCAGTTCGGGTGCATGGCCAGGTCAGCCTCACCTGAGCGTAATTTCTTGAGAGCTTCAATGGCTGCTTCGGCGACATCTTCGGTGATGACTTCGCCGACAATGGTGAAACCGCCGGGGGAGGACATCCCGCCCAGAGTTACACCAGGGTGTTTATTGCTCAGCACATGCATGGTGGCGTGTTCCAGGCCATGATTGCGCCGGGTCCGAGAGATGGGGGCTAAATCGAGAATGGATTTACTCATGTGTGGGTCCTGTTTCTTTTGAGGATTCTGTGCCAGCTCTTGCTGACGCTGGCTTTTAAACTGTATCCATTATAACGGGTAAGAGGGGCTTAAGGAGGTTATTCGATCAACGCTAATTTCAGAGCTTCCCGCAAAGACCGGGCTTCCTGGACTTCGATCCCGCTGGGCCAGACTTCTTTCCTGTGGATTCGGCGGGGGACGATGGCTGATTTGAAGCCCAGGCTGGCTGCTTCCCGCAAGCGGGCGTTGATCTGACCGACCATGCGGAGTTCGCCCGAAAGGCCCAGTTCGCCGATCAGCGTCAGATCCGCGCGGACGGGTTGGTCCTGCATAGAAGAGGTGATGGCAGCCGCTACCGCCAGGTCCGCTGCCGGTTCGTCAATCCGCAAACCGCCTACCACGTTCACAAAGATATCCTGCTCGGAAAGACGGACATTGAGCCGCCGTGACAAGACCGCTGTGATCAACAGCAACCGGTTGAAGTCAATCCCGTTCGGTGTACGGCGCGGGTTACCGAAATTCGTGTGGCTGGTAAGCCCCTGGATTTCCACCAGGAGCGGGCGGGTACCCTCCATCGTGACGGCGATAGCAGAGCCAGGGGCGTTGACCATCCGTTCCGCTAGAAAGGCTTCGGAGGGGTTGCGCACCTCGATCATGCCGCGTTCCTGCATCTCAAACACGCCCACTTCGGAGGTAGCGCCGAAACGGTTCTTGACCGAACGGAGCAGCCGGTATGCCTGGAAACGGTCACCCTCCAGGTAGAGGACGGTATCCACAATATGCTCCAGCACACGCGGGCCGGCGATGGTGCCCTGTTTGGTCACATGCCCGATCACGAACACTGCGATCCCGGAGGTTTTCGCCAGCTCCCGTAGTCGTGAGGCACTCTCCCGTACCTGTGAGATTGAGCCAGCGCTTGATTCCATCTCCGGGCGGTAGACTGTCTGGATCGAGTCGATCACCAACAGGCGGGGGTTCACTGACTGGACATGTTCAAAGATCGCTTCCAGGTTCGTTTCGGTGACCAGGTAGAGGTTGTCGGGCAGTTGAGCGGTTTGCCCATCCGTCCCGCGCAATAAGCGGGTAGCGCGCATCTTGATCTGGCGTTCGGATTCCTCGCCGGAGACATACAGCACGGTGTTCCCGTCAGCCATTTGCATGGTCATCTGTAGCATCAAGGTGGATTTCCCGATCCCGGGGTCGCCGCCTATCAACACGATCGAGCCAGGCACGATGCCGCCACCCAGTACCCGGGAGAACTCTTTGATCGGGACGGGGATGCGCTCTTCGCTGTCCCCGTCAATTTCATTGAGACGTTTGGGGATGGAAAGACCGCCCAGGCCGTGCGTACTGAAACGACTCAGGGCGGTCTTGTCATCTTCTATCATTTCTTCGACCATACTATCCCAGGCACCGCATTGGGGACAGCGCCCCAGGACTTTCGGTGAAGTCCGTCCGCATTCCTGGCAGACAAAATGTGTCCTGGTCTTTGCCATGGGTTACAGCCCCACAGCAGCTAAATCGGGTTCTTCTTCCTGATCGCCTTCTGGATCATGCATAAGGACGATCTTCTTGACTTCCGTACCATCTTCCATTGTGGTTTCAATATCTACAAGGACATGTTGGCCGTCCTCAAATTCCTTTGATAGTAGGGCATCGGAGAGCCGATCTTCAATCTTACGCTGGATCACACGGCGGAGAGGTCTGGCGCCCATTTCGGGGTTATAACCTTCCTCAGCTAACAATTCCAGCGCTTCATCGGTCGCACGCAGGCTGATCTCGTTATCTTCTAACCTGGCGCTGACTTTATCCAGTTCTAACTGGACAATCTTCCGGATATCTTCTTTGCTCAGTGAGCGGAAGACGATCACCGAATCCAGGCGGTTGATGAACTCTGGACGGAAGTTGCGTTTTAGCGCATCCGTCAGCTTCTTGTGCATCTCTTGATAAGCTTGCGCTTCTTCCTGGACCTCGTCAACCGTCAGTGAGAAGCCGAAGGTTGATTGCCGTTGGATCATTTCCGCACCAACGTTGGTGGTCATGATGATGATGGCATTGCGGAAGTCCACTTTGTGGCCGCGGGCATCCGTGAGGTGCCCTTCTTCCATAATCTGGAGTAGCATATTGTGCGCCTCCGGATGGGCTTTCTCAATCTCGTCGAAGACGATGATCGAATAAGGCCGGCGGCGGATGGCTTCCGTGAGTTGCCCGGCATCTTCATAGCCGACATACCCGGGAGGAGCGCCGACCAGACGACTGACGCTGTGGCGTTCCATGAACTCGGACATATCCAGCTGGATCAGGGTATCTTCACTGCCAAACATGAACTGGGCAAGAGCTTTGGTCAGCTCGGTCTTGCCGACACCTGTCGGGCCGAGGAAGATGAAAGAGCCGACTGGACGGGAGGGGTCTTTCAACCCGGCTCGAGCACGGCGGATCGCTTTGGAAATGGTTTCAATGGCTTCATCTTGGCCGATGATATGTTCTCTCAGTTTTGCTTCCATGTTTAACAGTCGAGCCGATTCCTCGGTCTCGAGCTGCATCAGGGGCACACCAGTCCACATCGAGATCACTTCGGCGATATCGTTGGAAGTAACGTGTGGGCTGGTGGTGCGATCCCAAATGGTACGCATATCTTCAATCTGGTCTTCCAGGTGGTCAATCTGGTTTTGTAAATCTTCCACCTGGTCGAAGTTTTCTTCTTCTTTGGCGACTTCGATACCCTTACGGAGTTCATGCAGTTCGGTGATGACTTCCTTGGCATTGACAGCAGCCGGGCTCTTGTACATACGGACTCTGGAAGCCGATTCGTCAATCAGGTCAATAGCTTTATCGGGCAGGAAGCGGTCGCTCACATAACGAGCGGAGAGTTTCGCTGCCGACTCAAGGGCTTCGTCTTCAATCGTGAGACGGTGGTGGTCTTCGTACGCAGAGCGGATGCCATGCAGGATCTCAATCGTCTCTTCAACGCTCGGTTCTTCCACGATGATGGGTTGGAAGCGGCGTTCAAGGGCGGCATCGCTTTCGATGTTCTTGCGATATTCATCCAATGTTGTGGCGCCGATCACCTGTAGCTCGCCCCGTGACAGGGCGGGTTTGAGGATGTTGGCGGCGTCCACGGAGGAACCGGCGGAGCCTGCGCCCACGAGCATGTGCACCTCATCGATGAAGAGGATAGCTTCTGACGATTTGAGTTCGTCAATAACCCGTTTCAGTCGTTCTTCAAATTGCCCGCGGTACATCGTGCCGGCCACTAATGAGCCAACATCAAGCTGGAGCAGGCGTTTGTCGAGCAAGGGTGCCGGGACATCGCCTTCTACAATGCGCTGGGCAAGACCTTCCACGATGGCAGTCTTTCCCACGCCGGGTTCGCCAATCAGGGCAGGGTTGTTCTTTGTGCGGCGTGCCAGGATCTGGATCACGCGCTCGATTTCCATCTGGCGACCGATGACGGGGTCAAGTTTGTTTTCTTCAGCCAGTGTGGTCAGGTCAGTGGCTAACTGGTCAACCAGGGGTGTTTTCTCCTGGTCTTTCTTTTCTTTCCGGCGCTGCCGGGAACTCGGCCGACCGGTCAAAGCGGGTCGCGCGTCTGACTGCGATTCCCGCAGGACCCGGTCAATTTGGCGGCGGATCTGTTCCGGGGTTACCCCGAGTTTTCCGAGGATGCTCATTGCCTCACAGTTGCTCAGGCGAATCAGCCCTAAGAGTAGATGTTCCGTACCAGCGGCTTTCTGGTCTTTTTTGCGAGCTTCGTCCATCGCATAGGGAATCACTTGTTGCATGCCAGGTGAAAGCGTGATCTGGCCGGTGTGGTCACCGAGCCCCATCTCTTTTTCAACCATGTCCTTAACCTGGTCTGCTTCCAGACCCAGGTCTCGTAACACACGGCTGGCAACGCTGCCCTCCAACTGGATCAGAGCGATCAGGAGATGCTCAGTGCTGATCTGGGGCTTACGAAAACTTTCTGCTTCTTTTTGAGCCAGGCTGAGTACGTGACGTGCTTTGGGTGTGAAATTATCAATTCCAGCCACGGCTTACCTCCTTGATTAGATGGTTTGTGCTTAAATAGATACCTGGATTGTCAAATGTCGCTTGGTAAAATCAGATCCAGGGGGAAGTTGAAGACCTTTGCAACTTCAAAACGATCCAACAAACTAACAATAATTGTGTGCAAATACTTTCTTAAGGTCTGTCATGATTTTACCAAATTTTATCCGAAATGGAACATCTGTACAGGCATTATAATAGAATGTTAATATAAACAGTGGGAATTCTAGAGCACTTTCCTGAAAAATACTCCACCGACCACACCTCACCTCATTTGCTCCAAATTACTTAAGGCATTGCCCCAGCCTGGGTTCCGAGGTATTCCACTGGGATGGTCGGTGGCTTTTTCTTCACCCATTGGTTTTCTTCTGCTAAAACTCGAATTGTCAGGGGAAGGTTTCCGTCGTCGGACAGATCTCATCCGGTGGGTCGGACTGGATCTCTGCCATGATAACTCCCAGGGAGGAAAAGTTGCCGTGGAGAATAGGGTGTGTCGTGGATGGATTCAAGGATAAATGGATCATGAAATGGAGAATCAGGAATTATCACAGTTCTTGTAGGGAGGGCGAAGTCGAACTAAAGTCATTCTGAGATGGCTTCGTTGCCCTTTAGGCTGCCTCGCCATGACAAAATGGATTGTCATTGCGATGAGCCACGCAGTGGCGAAGAAGCAATCTAAGAATTGAGATCCATAATTCACCAATCTGAAAAGTCATGAATCCTTGAGGGTGATAGAGAAGGGAAAGGCTGTCTAAAGCTAATTCAGACAGCCTTTGTTTGCTCTTGCTCACATTTACTCAATAACGATATTTCCCGTACCGATGTCCTCAATGATGATCACTAACTGGTAGTTGGCGTTTTCAAACCCTTCGGTCTGATAGACACCCTCATCGCGTCCTTCCTTACCGCTGACCTTGGTGATCCAGGATGGCGTTAGCAGGTCACCCGAGCCGCCGTCCCGAACTTGCACCTGGACCGCAGCACCTTCCGGAACATCAAACACGACCCTGCCAGTGGAAGCGTCCAGCCGGATGGTTAGGTCGCTCTCGGAGGGGAGAATAATTTCCAGTGCGCCGGTACTGGCTTCAATCTGTGTCTCGTAACCCTCAGAGGATGCTGGCAGGATGATGGTGCTGGCACCCGTACTGCCATTAAACTGGAATCGTTCCAACTTAATGTCAGCCAGGTCCAGCTCAGAATGCCCGATGCTGGCTTCCACATCCAGGTCAAAAGGCACCTTCGGACTGAGACCAATATCCCAAACGAGGTCCTCGTCTTCCACCTCAGGCAGGAACCAGGCATACCAGGCTTCAATACCAACCTGCTTCAGGTCAATCTCTTTCTCTTCCCCGCCGGTCACTATGAATTTAACCTCACCGAGATGTCCGATCTCGGCTGTAACCAGGTTGGTGGAATCGGTCAGTGAATGGATGGTGGCTGCCTGGACGGAGAGATTGAGGTCAAAATCAGCTGTGGTGGTATTGCCGACTTCGACGGTAAAGGTCTCGGTCTTCGGCTTGGGGGCTGTTTCGATGCCCAGGTTGGCCCCCATGAACAGGATATAGACCACGCCCGCAATCACCAGTAAACCGAGCAACGCCCCAATCACAGGCAGGCGATTTGCAAAGAGTACATCCAAACCGGCGATTATGATCAACACCGGCCAAAGCCGGAACAGGATCCAAAGGTTTTCGGTGGGGACGATGTTAAGGTTGCTCAATAACCAGATCACACCTGCGCCGATCAGCATGATAGGCCAGAAAAACGAGCGATAATGTTTATGAATTATTTGATGTTCAGACATGGGATTCCTTTTCTTTTTATTATGATTTTCGTTTGACGACCATGTTTACATTACGACTGTGTATACTATAATTATAGCAGCAGTGAATAAAATGGCATAAAATTCTGCACCAGCCATGACAGGGTCTCGGTGTGAAGAGTGAAGAAAAGATGACAGAGAATAATCAGGAATATCCCCTTATAATCGCCCAGTCAGGTCCCCTTGAGGGCCAGCGCTGGAAAATTAAAGCGGACTTGCTTTTTGGGCGTGATTCAACTTGCGACATTGTCATTCCAATGCGCCAGGTTTCGCGCCAGCACGCCCGGATCTCACCTAAGGAGGACGGCGTTTTAGTTGAAGACCTCGCCAGTAAAAACGGCACTTATCTGAATGGCAGCCTGGTGCAGGAGCCCGTCATGCTCACAGATGGGGATGAGTTACAGATCTCTCTCGCCCAGCATTTCATCTTCCTCAGTTCCGATGCAACCATGCCGCTGGAAGGACTACCCCTGGACATGCAAAAACGGCGGCTCCGAGTGGATATCGGTGCCCGCCGTGTATGGGTGATGGATGAAGAAATTGACCTGCCCCTGTCCGCTTCCCAGTTCAATTTGCTCCAGGTACTCTATGAACAACCCGGCGAGGTCGTTTCACGACCTGAGCTCATTGATGCGGTCTGGGGCAGGGCGGCGGAGGGAGTGACCGAGCAGGCGCTGGACGCGCTCGTCCGCCGGTTGAGAGACCGTCTGGCAGAAGTCGATCCCTCCTGGGATTACATCGTCACCGTGCGCGGGCATGGCTTACGGCTCGAAAACCCCGCACTCACGCAATCCTGAGAAATCAGGATTCGCTCTCTAAATTCCGTTTCATTGAAAAACGCAACACCTGGCGATAGATCTGCTGTAATTTCTCAGCAGTTGCTTCGCGTCCTTCCTGCTGTTGGGTCTGGCTCATAAGATTCAGCAAGAACCGCATGAAATCGTCGGTAACTTCATCCGCATTTTCATTCAGGATGGTGTTGATCGCTCCCTCATCTTCAGCCTTGATCAATGCTTCAAGCAACTCAATATTAGCGCCCGGTGCGCTGACTTTCTGAATGGCGCTCGCTATTTTTTGGAGCTTTGTCAACTGCGCTTCATCCTCTTCCTTGCGGGTCTTCTGAATGCGCTTCCGAAGCACTTCCAGGAAGATTTCATTGATGCTGGGCAGCGCCTGCATGGTGGCTTCTTCGAGGTTCTCCTGCTCGAGAATCTTGTCTAAAAGCTGCCCTGACAGGTCTTCCTGTTCTTTGATGGCTACGTCAATCTCATGGGTCATTTCCAACAGTTTCTCACGCAATTCGGACAGCTTGGCTTGTTTTTCACCTGAGGTTTGCTGGATGCCCTCTGAAAGCAACTGGAAGAAACCATAGTCCAGGCCACCTCGAGCCATGCTGACCAGGGTCGCCAGTCGGATTTCGCTATCGGCAGCGTCGACGATCAAATCCAGCAGCTTTTGGCGGGTGAGACCGGATTTGCTGGCTTCTTCAAGCGCCTTCATCGCGGTTTGCTGCTCCTGGGCTTGCTCCAGGATCTCTTTGCCATACGCCGTGTTTTCAAGGATCTGCTGCTGTAAACCTGCCAGGACTTCAGTGCTTTCTTCCTCACCGGCGGCCGCGGCACTCTGGATCAAACGTTGCAGGATCATCAATAATTGCTCATCAACCAATTCTTCTTCCTGTTTGATCACTTCCAGTCGGGATTCCGGCGAGATGCCTGCCAGGCGTTGCAGCAAGTTCAGCCGTTCCTGTTGTGCCTGCAGCATTTCCGGGGTGATCCCATCTTCTTCCAGGATGCGCTCTACCAGCCGTTGTCGTGTTAGCATGGTCTCAGGTTTGAACAGGTAGGCTTTGCGCTGTTCCATCGGGAGATTTTCCATGACGCGGTTGATCATTGGTCCAATCATTTGTTCTTGCTGGTTGACCGGAACATTCAGAGCGGGCGGGAAAAAGGTCAGTAACAATTCTTTTTCGGGATCGTGATAGACGATCGGATTGGGTGCCTGACCCCGATAACCGCAATTCGGGCACTGGATAAGGTTATATGCCCCGGAAAGCAGGATTTGCTTTGCCTGGGGGTCTTCACTGACATCAAAAAGACGGGTGATGTCTGCGGCTACGGGTTGTTTGCACTGGGGGCATAAAACGGTTGTTTTCGCCATGATCTCACTTTCATTCATATAGATTACACTGCCAAAGAATCCATTATACCATTACAAAATTCATCAAAATTATGACGATCTATGCATAGTTTTTACTCTACCTATATTTTCTAAGAAGTGCATAAGAGTTCAAGCAGGGGGATGATATCCGGGATGAATTTCAGCAGTCATGGTATGATTTAATCACCTCAACTCATATTCTGATCGTAAATCGTGAAGAACAAAACACTTATTCTATTCCTGACCTTACTCTTCTCTCTAACCGGCATGTGCTGGCATTTCGGCAATGCCGAGTCGCAGAGTGCCGTCCAGCTTGACTCAGTAACCGTCAATCTCTGGCCGGAGTCTGACCGTTCCTCAGTGTTGGTGACCTATGAGATTAAACTTTCCGATACCACTTCTCTGCCCCATGAGTTAGTGTTTCAGATTCCGGCGGATGCTCAGGTCCAGGCAGTGGTGAGTCTGGATGCCGATGACCGCCCGGTTTCATTGGAAAAAGAGGTGATTCCTAATGGTCTTTGGCAAGATATCCAGTTCACAACGCTTTCTTCCACCATCCGCCTGGAATACTACGATCCGGCCATCGTCAAGCAAGATGACCTGCGTTTGTTTGAATATCAATGGCTTTCCATTTACCGTACAGAGTCATTATCGGTCTTCATTGAGCAACCCTTTGGCGCCAACGAGATCATGACCGATCCACCGTTGAGCAGAATAAATGATGATAGCCGGGATAGGACATATTACACGACCGAAATCGGACCGGTGGATGTCGGGGAACTATTTTCTCTGACATTGCAATATGTCAAAAATTCAGCGAATCTTGCTTATCCGGCACTGGAGGTTTCTCTTGCCGTTCCGATTGATGAGAACACCCGCGGCCGGACTGCGTCACCGTTGAGTGTGGTGATGTGGTTGCTGGCAGTGGCGGTAGCGGTGCTGATCCTGGTGGGGCTGTATTACTGGTGGTTTCGGGTCAATATCCATAATAAGCGTGACCACGTTGTCCAGGGTGTGGGTATTCTCAACCCTGAAAAACAGGCAGTCTTTTGTCATGAATGTGGGATGCGGTCGAGAACGGGGGACAGTTATTGCCGAAATTGCGGTACCGAACTTCGTAGATTTTCTTGATTCGCTTGTTATTGAAATCAGTTAAGGGGCTAACCGAATGTCTTCGCTGAGGAGATAGGAAAAACCAGGTCCCTCTTCACCTCGATAGGTTTCTAAGGTGACTTCCTCCCCCTGCACTGTCACAATCAAAAATGTGCCCGGAGAGGGCGCAGCGCGGGTACCCATGGCGTGTCCTGCGTCAATCTGCCAGACCCCATCAATGTGTACGGCGCTGTAGCCGTGAGTGTGCCCATTGAAATAGGCGATGACATTGTGTTCCTGCATTAACTGCCAGAAGCGGTCCCGCGCCTCTGGGTATTGGTCAAGGCTCTCATTCAAATGCCGGATGGTCCCGGTCTGGGCATCGGGTTGGGGGAAAGCGGGTTCGTGACCGAAAACGAAAATATGTTCCTTTTCCGTCGCTTCCAGGTCTGCTGCGAGCCAATGATAGATCGTATCTGAAATGTTGCCATCAATGCCCCAGGGTGCTTCTTCATTGCAATAGACGTTCAGCGCCACAAAGTGCGCATTCTGATAATCAAAGCTGTAGGTTGTGCGGTTGCAAGGCTCCGGTCCCCAATTGACGATATTCGGCTCCGCTACGCCATTAGGGTCATAATTGTAATTTTGAAGAAATGAAAGCTCCACTTGTCCGAAGTCATGGTTGCCTGGCAGGGGGAACCATAAATACTCTTCACCCAATACCTGATCAATTGTCCAGCTTGTGTCAGGTGCCGGGATGATGTCACCGATGCTGACCATGAAATCTCCCGGACCATATTGTTTGACATACGATAATAACCCAGCAAAGAAATTAGGGTAGTCAATGTACTCCCGCGCGGATACATGGGACATGTCTGTCGTGACCACAAAGCTGAAGCGCGGTTCAGGTGTGGGTGTTGGCGTCATAGAAGCTGTTGGGCTGGGAGTCACATTGGGGGCAGGTGAATACGTCGCCGATGGTTGAAAGGTATTCGTTGGCGAAGGGGTGGGTGTTGTTGGGGGGTAATGGGCGCGCAGGCAGTCACAAGAAATATTAGCACGCCAATGGTTATCAGCATTCGTTTCATTTGATTAATTATGGATCATGAATATCATTTTATTATTTGAGGAGAGTAGCTTGCCCGAGAGCCGGTGGAGTCAACGGCTCTCGGGGTGAAAGGCATCATTTTTCAATTGATTTGAATCTATCGATCCCTATGGCAATAACTGGGTCCAGTTCGCACCGCCGTCGGTGGTGCGATAGAACTTGAGGGGCACCCAGGTGCTGTTATCCGGTGTGGTAAGTACCCAGCCGTGTTGCCCGTCCACAAAGTTCACATTCAGGATGTACTCAGCAGCCGGGATACCGTTGGTGGTTGCTGGCGACCAAGCAGCACCGCCATCCAGCGTAAGATACAGGTCCATGGCGGCAGCGATCCAACCTGTGTCAATCGCATAGAAGTCGATCGCCCTGCCATCCTGAACAGAATTCTGGAAAGTCCAGGTTTGCCCGCTGTCGGCGCTGCGATAGATCAGCATATAATTATCTCCGCCAGAGGTCAATGCACGGACGGGAAGGTAAGCAACGGTGTTGTTGACGAAGAACAGCTGCTGGACATCAAGGAAACTACCAGCAAACATCCCCGGCAATGAAATATCGGTCTCCTGCGCCCAGGTCGCACCGCCATCCGTTGTGAAGTAAAGGTAAAAATGGTCTGTCATGGGGATTGACCCGCCGATCCAGCCATGGCTAATGTCGAGGAAGGTAATCCCGCTTTTGGCACCACTTTCCGGTAATGATTTCGATTCGCCGGGTTCGTGGGTGAAGGCCTCGGTCCAGGTTGCCCCGCCATCGGTTGTCTGGTAGAGGGCAACATAATGAGAGCCTGCGCCCGCGCCCAGATCCACCAGTGCAAAACCGTTACTCAAATTGAGGAAGAAATATCTGGCGTTGTCAAAGGGCAGCGCAGTCGTGGTCCAATTCATGCCGCTGTCCTGGGTGAGATAAAGCATGCCGCTGTTGGTGGGCGTGAACCAGGCCGTACTCTTATCCAGAAAGAAGGGGTTAATACTAAGGGACGTAATCCCCGAGGGCAGGGGGTGCAGCACCGCCGGGGTGGCATCCAGCCAGGTACCCCCGCCGTCCACGGTCACGAGCAGGTAATTCCCGTCCTGAGTGACCGCCCAGCCTTCCGTGGGCGTAAACATCGAAAAATTAAAGATGACGGGATTGGCAAAGATAGGCAGGCTGGGGGTGGGTTCTTCGGTGGGTGGTTCTGTGCTGGTCCCGGTGGGGGTCTCGGGGGTGACCGTATCAGTGCTGGTTTCGGTGGGGGTTGGGATGGCGCTCCAGGGCAACTGGCAGGCAAGCATAGCCAAAGCCAGCGATGAGATTGTCAAGAACAAAGCAAACTTATTTTTCATCGAATCCTCCTGCGGGAGTATAAATATTTGTCTTTCGTAAATATGTAGACGGAAAAATGGGTGAAAAACTTCTCCGATTAGGGGAAAGTGGAGATTTAAGAAGGATTTCTTATGTTCAGCTTAGCACATGGGAGGATGCAGTGTCAACGGAAGGAGATTATCACATCAGATCAATCAGTTTTCGAGCCTCGTTCCAATCTGCCATTCCCGGTCTGTGTAAATAGCTACTGTTATTACCCAAAGATCCAGCCGCCCCCGAGCGTCAAGGCTTGGCTTATTTCTTTAACTTTCGTTATAATTATTCATACCTTTACCTGCTTTTTCCCCGAGGATTTTTCGAAAGGAGCGGAAATGCCCAGGATCAAATCGGTTGTCAAGCGTGATGGGTCGGTGGTTGACTTCACCCCCCAGAGGATCACCAATGCCATTTACCGGGCGGCGGTGGCAGTGGGCGGAAGGGATAAACGTACCTCTGAGAAATTGAAAGATGAGGTCGTGCGTGTTCTTGAAGAACAAACACCCGAGGGCAAAACCCCCACTGTCGAGCAGATTCAGGACATTGTCGAAAAAGTCCTGATTGAAAGGGGCCATGCCCGGGTCGCCAAAGCCTTTATTCTTTACCGGGCGGAACGGGCAAGGCTGCGAGAGCAGCGTGTGGAAAGGAACGCCCAACCATCCAGCAATATCCCCTGGTCAAAGCTTTGGCGGATCCTCGATTGGGCAGTGGACCATAATTTCCATACTGTTGAGCATCTGAACGAGCGCATTGAGAAGGGCGAACTTTCTGAAATTGTGGGGGCATCCGAAGCCTTTTACCATGAGGATGTGGAAAATGCTGCCCACCTGATCGCTGAGCGCAAGGACGAGCTGCGAATGGTCATCATCGCGGGCCCATCTTCTTCCGGCAAGACCACTACGACCATCAAGCTGGGCGAGCGTCTGGCGCGGCATGACATGAAGCTGGTCACGCTCAATGTAGACAACTATTTCTTCGATCTCGCGATGCATCCCAAGGATGAGTTTGGCGACTACGATTTTGAGACACCCCAGGCTCTCGATCTGGATTTGATTAACGAACACCTTACATGGATGTTTGAGGGTGAGGAAGTTGTAATCCCCTTCTACGATTTTAAGACAGGGACCCGCCACCTGGAGCAGACCCCGATGAAGCTGGCACCCAATGAGGTGATCCTGATTGATAGTCTCCATGGCCTGTACCCGGATATGACCAGGGACATATCGCCGGAGAAGAAATTCCGACTGTACATCGAACCGTTGCTTCAGCTCAAAGACCCGGACGGGCGCTATGTCCGCTGGACGGACATTCGTTTGATCCGCCGGATGCTGCGCGATGCATCCCACCGGGCGTACGATCCCACCAAAACCCTGCTGCACTGGCATTACGTACGGGCTAGCGAGTTGCGAAACATTATTCCCTATGTGAACACCACAGACTACGTCGTGAACAGCGCTATGCCGTATGAGATGCCGATGTACAAAGCCAAGTTGTTTGATGAGTTCAAGCACTGGACGGAAGAATTTGCCGATGATCCCCTTCGGGCTGATGCCTATGAAAGGGCCAGCCGGGTTTATCGGTTGATGCAGTCCCTGGTGACAATCGAAGACGATTCGGTTGTGCCAGAGAATTCGGTAATCCGAGAATTCATTGGCGGGAGCATTTACGAATATTAAGGTCTATATAGGATGGGTTGGTGCGCAGCAACAACCCATCATTTTTATAATTTACTATTATTTATTTGAACGATGTTAGTAGGGATAAATTGGAGTGTTTCGATTTGCGGAATTATTTTTCAGTGCGGGCACAAAGGCTTGCCCCTACCGCCGGTACTAGTAAAATAGCTTTTCTAAGCCAGCGGTATTAATGTCACGTGTGGTATAGCCCACGTAGCGAAAATGACTCGCGGCCACTTTGATTGAAAGGAGTAGCAGATGGCTTTTGAACTGACCTGGATTGGCCATGCGACGCTGGGTTTGGAAACCAGTGGCTATAAACTGCTGGTGGATCCTTATTTGAAGAATAATCCTGCCGCTAAGGTTGATGCCGATACAGTTGAAGCGGATTATATTCTTGTGACCCATGGGCATGGCGACCATATTGGCGACACGGTTAAGATCGCCAAGCGCACCGGCGCCACGGTCATTTCTAATGCAGAGATATGCGGTTGGCTGCGTAAGCAGAATATCAGGGTCCATGCGCAGCACCTGGGCGGCGGTTTCACCCATCCCTTTGGTTATCTCAAGCTGACCCTGGCACTCCACGGTTCCGGCTTGCCGGATAGCAGTTATGGCGGCAACCCGGCTGGTTTTCTGCTGACGACCAATGACGGCGAAAAGATCTACATGGCAGGTGACACAGGCTTGTTCGGCGACATGAAACTGATTGGTGATGAAGGTGTGACCCTGGCCGTGATTCCTATCGGTGATAATTACACTATGGGGCCTGCAGATGCCTTGCGGGCGGTGAAATTGCTCACGCCAAAACACGTTATCCCGATCCACTATGACACCTTTGATCTCATTTCGCAGGATGCTGTCGCCTGGGCTGAGGATGTGTGCGCTGAAACCGGCGCCAAGGTACATGTGCTTAAACCCGGTGAACGCTTTACTTATCCTTGAGGTGTGCTATGATCCGTGAAAATCGAGTTCCCCCCGGACAATCCCTGACGAGTGGTTTCCCTGTATTGCATTACGGCCCGATCCCGGCTTTTAATCCCTCCACCTGGGATTTCAGGATCTGGGGGGAGGTAGAAGAACCGGTGGTATGGACCTGGGACCAGGTGCTAGAACTGCCCCGGATGAAGGTCAGGCTGGATCTGCACTGTGTGACGACCTGGAGCAAATTGGATACGGCGTGGGAGGGGATTTCCCTCAGGCAGATGGTAGAAGAAGGCTTGGTCAAACCCTCGACCGAGGCGCAATATGTGATGCAGCATGCGGACTATGGCTATACCACCAACTTGCCTTTGGAGGTTGCGCTCCAGGACAATTTCCTCATCGCCACGCACTACGACGGCAAGCCGCTCACCCCGGAGCATGGCTTCCCGTTACGCGCTGTGGTCGGTGCGATCCCCGGACGGGAAGATCTGAAGGATGTCTACTTGTGGAAGGGTGCCAAGTGGCTGCGCGGCCTGGAATTTATGACCGCAGACAGGCTAGGCTTTTGGGAAGCTAATGGGTATCACAATGAGGCGGATGTCTGGAAGGAGCAGCGAACGTCTCGCTGAAGATTACCGCTGGCGGGAGCGGATGAAGAAGAATGCCAGCCCGGCACCACCCGCGAGCAGGAACAACCCGAATACTAGTAGCAAAGGCGATCGTCCCCTGCCTTCGGCAGGAACATCGGTGGAAGCCATCTCCGAACTGGGCTGGGTGCCGAAATCAATGATCACGGTATCACCAGCCGAGACGGTGAGGGCATAGTTCAGGCTTGTGGTGGGGTTATAACCTTCGGGGATGCCCATGCTCAGGTTGTATTCGCCTTCGGGGACGTTTTCGAAGCAAGCTGGTTCCACCAGATCTGGATCGCCACCCACGGTATCGCGGGTTTCGGAGAAGGTGCCCGAGCGGTTGTTGATGCTGATGACGCCGCCAGCCAGGTAAAATTCGGTCTCGGACCGCATCTGGTTGCCGTCACTGTCTTCATACAGGACAACACAGACCTTGCCGTTCCCTTCAAAAGGCGTGGGTGTGGGTGGTCCCTGGGTCGGCGTGGGAGTGGGGCCTTCCGGGGTTGCAGTCGCCGGCGCCACCGTCGCGAGGATTAACTGCTGCGATGGGAAGACAGTACAGCCTTCGTCGAGATTGTTCAAGGCGACGATCTGGTCAATCGGAACACCCGTCAACAGGAAGATCACTGTGCAATTATCGCCCTCCTGGACTGTGTAGATGATCTGGCCATCTTCGTTCGGGGTCGGAGTCTGGTAGGATGATTGGGAGAGCGTGCCAGCATTAACCGGTTTGGGCAAAATTACCATCCACACCCCAAACAGAAGCAACACGGAAATGAGCAAAAGCAGTTGAAGTCTTTTCATAAGAGTCTTTTCTTTCTAAACAAGGATTATAACATCTCTTCAAAATATCGCTAGTTTGGATGATTTGGAAGAACCTCGCTTTAATTATATAATTATGACCTCATTATGAGCAAATTTTCTCAAAAACCAACGCAAATCAAGGTTAGAATTCTGATTTTCATCCTGGGTATTGCCTTATTTATCTCAGGATGTGACCTATTGTTGCCGACTCCGCCCCTCCCACCGACGGAAACGCCGACCCAAACAGTGACGTCTACCTTGACCATTGATTGGTTCCCGGCAACGCCCACGCCCACTTTCATCCCGATCACCAGCCCGACACCCCAACCAACCCTGGCTGACCAACGCTCGGGTGTGACAGAATTGCTGGTGGAGGATGACTTCACAGATGACACCTTGTGGACCGCGTCCCAGAGCGAATCGGGGAATGTGGCTTTTGGTATTGAGAACCTGACCCTGGCAGTTGCCCGGCAGAATGCATATCTTTTCAGTCTTAGCCAGCACCCGCTCCCTGCGAATTTCTATCTGGAATTCAGCGCCCAATCCTCGCTCTGCCAGCCGGAGGACCAGTTCGGAGTGGTGTTCTGGCGCCAATCGGAGGGAGATTATTACCGGTTGCTGTTAACTTGCGCCGGTCAGTACCGGTTGGAACTCGTCCAAGGCGGTCAAACAATCGTGGTGCATAATTGGGAGGTTTCGAGCCGGATGCAGCCCGGCACACAGGCGACCAACCGCATTGGCTTGTGGGCATACCAGGGACAATTCCAGCTGTATATCAATGATACCTTTCAGTTTGAAGAGGGGGTTGCGGACGACCGTGACGGGGAACTGGGTGTCTTCGCCAGGACGGTCAGCGGTAACGTCATGACGATCAGGATCTCAGACCTGCAAATTTACAAAGTTAACGGGGAATAACGGGGTTTGGGCTTAATCCGGCCGTAAGGGCTGTGATAGGAACGGCCAACGCAGCATCAGTGATTCCAATAATAGCCGGACATTAGCATAGGCATCCAGTTGCTGGAGGGCAGTTTCATGGGCGATCACCAACGCTCGGGCAGATTTCGCATCCATCGTCTCCGCAGTTAGCTTCACCTGGGGCTCGAAGTCAATATTGACCAATGGGAGCCCTGACCCTGAGGCGCGGACGAAGACATCGCGCCAATAGGAGAGCCAGATCGGGAGCACCTCGGCAGCGTTTCCCCTGGCTTTATCGTAGGGTTTGGTTAGATCCTCAGCCAGTTTGAAGCGTTCGTAACGCCGGGCGGAGAGCAAAGCCAGGAAGTTTCCCAAATGTTCGCTGCGGCGTGACAGGACTTGGGGGTCATCTGCCAATTGGATGGCTGCCCCGATCCTGCCCCCGGAGAGATGCGCCAGCAGCCGTGCCTGGTCGGGAGTAAGACCCTTCGTAGATTGGAGAAAGTCCTGGGCGGACGAGATGGAAGAGGGGCGCAACCGGATGATCTCGCAGCGCGAGACGATAGTTGGCAGGAGGCTCTCCAATCCATCAGCGGTCAGCAACAGCACGACCTTATCCGGAGGTTCTTCCAGGGTTTTGAGCAGGGCGTTGGAAGCCTCTTCGGTGGCGCGCTGGAAATCCGGCAGGAGTGCGATCCGGTAGCGGGCAGCATACGGCGCCAGCGCCAGGGCATGCTGAAGCTCGCGCACCTGATCGATCAGCACATCTTTGTGACCTTCCTCGGGTTGCAGCAAGCTCAGGTCCGGGTGGGTCATAGCATCAATCTGGCGGCAATCCCGGCAGGTGCCGCAGAAGGAGCCGGGCTCCGCTGCATTGGTGCAGTTCAACGCCTGGGCAAAACGTAGCGCCAGTGTCCGGCGCCCGACGCCCTGCGGACCGGCAAGGAGGTAAGCGTGCCGCAGTTTGTCACCCGCTGCGTGGGTGCGCAGGAGGTTCACCGCCCAATCATGTCCGTGTATGTGCCAATCCATGGATGTATTGTAACGTAAGATTGGGGGAAAGGATAAGCGAAAGATCAATGACAGGGTCCTCTGACTCCGGAGTGAGTAGTCATTCAACACCGGACGTGGTAAACTTGATGGGCACTGGAAAGAAGCATGGATGAATAGTATGATGCGAGTAATTTACCCCTTCACAGCGATTGTCGGCCAGCAGCGCATGCTTCGTGCGCTGATCCTGAACGCCATTGACACCCGGATCGGCGGTGTATTAATACGCGGCGAGCGCGGGACTGCGAAGTCCACCGCAGCCAGAGCCCTGGCTGCCCTGCTTCCACCCGTTCAGGTGGTGGAAGGCTGCCGTTTTGGTTGTGATCCTGACAACCCCATCACCTGGTGCACGGAATGCCGTGAGCGCTTTGCAGGGGATGTGGAAATCCCCGTCGAGACCCGGCGGACGCCTTTCGTCAACCTCCCGGTTTCCGCGACGGAGGACCGTGTGGTCGGAACCCTGGATATTGAAAAAGCGATCCAAAAAGGCGAGCGCCATTTTGAACCGGGCGTCCTGGCTGCTGCCAACCGCGGGTTGCTCTATATTGATGAGGTCAACCTGCTGGATGACCATGTTGTGGATGTCCTGCTGGATTCCGCGGCAATGGGCATGAATATTGTCGAACGTGAGGGGATTTCCTTTGCACACCCCGCCCGTTTCATTCTGGTCGGCACGATGAATCCCGAGGAAGGCGACCTGCGCCCGCAGCTTTTAGACCGTTTTGCCCTGTCGGTGGATATCCACGGGATCCTCGAACCACGCCAGCGCGTCCAGATCATGGAGCGCAACCTGGCTTTTGAATCTGACCCGGGAGCCTTCCGGGAGGAGTGGCTTTCCAAAGAACATGAACTTTCTGAGCGGATCGCACAAGCCCGCCAGTTGGTGAACCGCGTGCGTTATTCCAGCCGGGATCTGTTGGTGATCGCTGACCTGACCGCGAAAATGCAGGTCGACGGGCATCGCGCTGATCTGGTGATCCTTAAAGCCGCCCGGGCACATGCTGCCTTTGAAGGGCGAGAAGCGATTAACCCGCGGGACATTGCCCTGGCTGCAGAGCTGGCGCTGCCACATCGGGTCAAAGCCGGCCCGTTCCGCCAATCGGAGATAGGGGTCACGCAGCTGCAGGAGCATATTGAACAGCTCAAAGGGGCTTCTTCAGAGGGCGCTTCCTCGGAAGATGAGCAGAAAACTTCTGAATCGGAATCCGATCAAAAAAAAAAGTCAATCTCCCCCCGCCTCGAGATTAGCAACGAACCCCCTGGACCCGAGTCCATAGAGCCATCCCGGCAGGATGTTTTCCAGGATGCGACCGCTCATTGGTGGGAGGGCGGTCAAAAAGTCAAACCCGGCGAGACCTTTGAGCCGCGCCGGTTGGATACCCCCCTTGATGACATGATGCGCAAACACGGCGGACGCCGGTCGCAAACACAGACCGACCGCAAACGCGGCCGTTATATCCAGTCACGACCTGCGAATGGCAAGGCTGATGACCTGGCATTTGACGCGACCTTGCGCGCAGCCGCACCCTTCCAGAAATCTCGGGAGGAGATGCGGGAGAACGTGGCGTTTGCTGTGCGGCGTGAGGATTACCAGCGCAAAGTCCGTGTTCGCCGCGCTTCAAACCTGATCCTGTTCCTGGTGGACGCCTCCTGGTCGATGGCTGTGGCAGAGCGCATGGCTGCTACCAAGGGCGCCATTTTGTCCCTGCTGACCGATGCCTACCAACGTCGTGATAGGGTGGGCTTGATCGTGTTTCAAAAGGACCGCGCAACGTTGGTTCTGCCGCCAACCAACTCCGTCTTGTTAGCCCAGCGCGCTCTGGCGGACATTCCTGTGGGCGGGAAGACGCCCCTGAGTGCGGGGTTGACCATGGCGTACCAGGTATTAAAACGGGAGAAAGTCCTGCACCCGGATGTGTTGCCTTTGTTGATCTTACTGACCGATGGCGCCGGGAATGTTGCCATGGGACAGGGTTCCCCGCAAAAGGAAGCCCACCAGGTTGCGGAACAGATCGCTACGGAAGAAGTGCGCTCCGTGGTGATTAATATGGAACATGAGGCATTCGACCAGGGTCTGGCGGAAGGTCTTGCCGACCATTTGGAAGCGCCGTGCTATACCCTTGCCGACCTCCGCAGCGAAACCCTTTATCGGGCAGTCCAGAAGGAAATCTATTTTGGACCTGGCGGTGGTGCCAAAAACGGCGATAAAACAGATGAAGAATGATCTACCAATGAGATGGCTGAATGAATGAAATGACCGAAATCTTAAAATCCAGGATGCAGCTCCTCGATAGGATCGCTGAGGGCAGTTTATCAGCGGAAGAAGGTGCGCGGATGCTGGAATCCCTGGGGAAGAAGATCACCAGGTCTGTGAAAGCATCAAGAATCTCCCCGAGTAGTATGGTGGTTGTACGGGTGATCAACCGGGCTTCGGATGAGGTGATGATTGATCTGCGGTTGCCGGTCAGTCTGGTTTCAACCGCCCGGAAGCTGGGTGCCAGGCTCGCCAGCAACCTTGAAGGCATCAATGTAGAGAAGATCCTGACCGACCTTCAATCAGGTCAGGCAGGTGATCGTTTCCGCATTGAATGTGAAAAGGAAATTATTGAGATTGTGGTCGAGTGATAGCATCAGGATACATAAAAAACAAACCCGTGGCGAGCCACGGGTGATTTTGTCTTATAAGGACCTGTGTGTTTTCAATCTGCCTGTGCGACCTGGATATCCGGGAAAAACTGACGTAATGTGCCAGCCACCCACCCTTGCAGCGTCGCTGGCGAAAGCGGGCAATCTTCGCAGGCACCGCCCAATCTGACATAAACCATATTGTCCTCAATCCGGGCAAGTTCAACCGAACCGCCGTGGTATTGCTCGATATAGGCGTTCAACTGCTCAATCAGGGCGCGGATTTTATCTTCAACGGTGTAATCCTGTTCAGACATTGACTGCTCTCCTGTTTTGGACGGGCTTTCCAGAATCATATCACAAAGCCCTGGCAGATGCAAAATAAGGGTCTTCTGGTTTCTCGGAGTCGTTTTCTCGGGAGATAGAACACTTCCAATTTAAGTTTCTAATCCTGGTGTGGGGCAAGCGTAGGGTAATTACCGGTCGCGCGTCAAGTATGCCTGCGGGACTCCCATTATACTGACACTGCAAGCGTTGCAAACAGCAACATTTACTCTCTTCCTGAAGAGAGTCGGGCATGGCGTACCCGGCTCTCCATTTTTTAATCTATCCAGAGGATACTCACGGATTTTGGCAGGTTATCCACTCTTTTTTCAAAAGTTATCCACAGTTTTTGAGACGTTATCCCCATAAATCACGATTTCATGATCTCAGCGACCATGTCTTTTGTGAACTCCATTTTCATGCCGTCCGGTGAAAAGCGCCAGATGATCTGTGCAAAGCGGTCGATAAAGTACTGGTCGTGGGCGATGGCGAGGATGGTGCCCTCAAACCCACTCAGGGCGGTCTCAAACGCCTCCTGGGAAGGCAGATCCAGGTGGTTGAGCGGTTCATCCAGCAACAGGAAATTACAATGTTGCGCCACCAGCAAAGCCAGCATCAGGCGCGAGCGCTGTCCATAGGACAGCGTTTCCACCGGCTGGAATACCTCATCACCCGCAAACAGAAACCGGTGCAAGAATGAGCGCGCTTCGGTATGGTTGACCATTCCCGGAACCTGCTGGATCATTTCGAGCGCGGTCAGGTTCGGATCCAGCACTTCCTGCTCCTGGGAAAGATACCCAGGTTGGACGCCGCTGCCGAACGCAAAGCTCCCGCCAACAGGTGGCGTTTCGCCGAGCAGGGTCCTGAACAGGGTCGTCTTCCCGGTGCCGTTGGGCCCGACCAGGGCGATCCGCTGTCCCAGGGTGACCGTCTGGCTGATCTCCGGCAGCAGGGGTTCGCTTTCATACCCGATACTCAAGCGATCCATTTGCAGGACGATTTGCCCGCTTTCGGGGGTTTCTGCGAAGGTCATGCGCATCTCCCAGGCATGGCTGGGCTTGTCGAGAGCGCCTTCCCCCTCCAGAAATTCCACCCGCTTTTCCAAATGTTTGGCGCGCTTGACCGTCTCGAGGACGCGGTTGGCAAAATGACCGACGGAGAAGCCATCGGTATTCTTCCCATCCGCCTTGCCGCCTTTATGCGGCTTCGCCAGGTCACGGACGCTCCGAGCCGCTTTTTTCAAACGTTTGATTTCATCCTGCTGGTCCACATAAGCCTGCTTGGCATCTTCAAATTCCTTTTCCCGCACATCCAGATAATGGCTATAATTTCCGGGATATTCACGAACACCTTCACCAGCCGGGGGAAAGGCAATCACCTTATGGATTACCGCATTCAGGAACGCGCGGTCGTGCGAGACAAGCAGGATCCCGCCCTGGTAGGACAGCACCCAATCCCGCAGCCAGGCGCGCATCTCGATATCCAGATGATTGGTGGGTTCATCCAACAAGAGCACTTGAGGTGCATCCAGCAGGACACCCGCCAGCGCCAGCCGCACCTTTTGCCCACCGCTCAGGGAGGTAATTGGCGTGTCCGGGGGGAGGTCCACCAGCTGGAACCCCGCGAGGACGTTTTTCCGAGCGCCTTCCATTTCCTGCGCTCGGTCCAGATTTTTCAGTGTTTGCCCGTACCTGGCGATCAGGGCTGGGTCATCGGGACTCTCGGCAAGGGCATCGCAAATCGTTTCCAGCGCATCCAGGGTTTCCTGGATGTTCGATACAAACCGGTTGAGATAGGCGCCCACAGTTTCCCCAGGGGTAAACTCGATCCCCTGGCGCAGGTACCCCACGCGCAGGTCCGCTGGCGTGCAGGCGACATGCCCGGAGTCCGGTGCTTCCAAACCCGCGATGATATTCATTAAAGTGGACTTGCCGCAGCCATTAGGTCCGACCAGGGCTGCGCGTTCGCCTTGGTTGAGACTGAATGTAATTTTCTTGAGAACGGGATTAAGACCGTATGATTTCGAAAGATTCTGGACTGCAAACACATCAACCTGCCTTCTTAAAACAAAAAAACCAGGGAAAGTCCTCGGTTAAAAGGTCAACCGTGAAGCGACTTTCCAAAATGCTAAGAATGTTACAGTTTGATGCGAATCACGCACAGCTCCTTACTTGTGGGTCTGATCAATATTATACCGGAAAAACTTCAGAAAAGACACTCAGTTTTTAGATAAACGAATCCTATCCTGATGGCCAGATTATCTATCTCATTCAGAGCTTTTCGACGGCTTCCGGCAGCCAAACCAGCATCTCTCCCGCCTGGCGATTATCCCAGGCGTAATAGGGGATCGCCCTGAATGGCACGTCTTTCAGTTCAGGTGGCTCAGGCCGGTAAAGCGCCTGGCCCCAAGCCTCGCTTTTGATGACTTTGGCGCGGCCGTGGATGGTAATCACGCCTTCCAGTAGGTTCGGGTCAAAATGGGTGTCGAAGGTCGTTTCTCGCGGCAAGCGGAGATGGCGGACCGGGACGGATTGGTCGATTGCCTCCAGGCAATACACCAGGGGCCCCCGCATAAGCGCCACCCGGTCCACATCCGCTAAAACCTCAGGGTGTGCGTAGACCAGGGTGACCGGCATCACCCACTGCAATCGCAATTCGTCTTTCGGCTGCCATTCCCGGGTCAGGGAGATATATCCTTTGTGGAGGTTTGGTTGAACATCAATCAGGTCGCCATTTAAATAAACCCGGCCTTCATGACACCATCCCGGGTAACGCAGCTTGAGGGTGAAGGAGAGTGGTTTATCTGGCTTCACCTGGAGACAGACGATCCCATCCCAGGGGTAGTCGGTCTTCTGGATGATCTCGATTGTATTTTCTCTCAGGTTGAAGCTCGCTTCACTCTGGATATAGAGGTGGGCAGCAATTTCACTCTCATCAATGCTGTAAATGTATTCGCCGATGGTAGGCATGATGCGGTTGATATTAGGCGGGCAGCAAGAGCAGGCATAGAATGGCTGGCGGTGGTGGGTGCCATCGCTGGCGAGGGGATTTTCATAGAAGAAGCGGTCGCCTTGCAGAGAGACGCCGCTCAGGATGCCATTATAGAGGGCGCGCTCCATCACGTCAGCGTAGCGGCTGTCAAGGTCCAGTTCGAGCATCCGCTTTGCCCAGAAAACTAGGCCGATGGCGGCGCAGGTTTCAGCATAAGCGTCCCGGTTGGGCAGGTCATAGAGGGTGGTAAAACCCTCATTGGCGCTGGAGGGTCCGATCCCGCCAGTGAGATAGAGCTTATGGGTAGCCAGGTCCTCCCAGAGGTCTTTCAGGGTCGCTAACAGGGTTGGGTCATTCAGTTCCGCTGCCAGGTCTGCCATCGCACTGTAAAGGTACATCCCGCGCACGGCATGACCGGTGACTTCGTGCTGCTCCCGGACGGGGCGGTGTGATTGGGTGTAAGCATGGGTTTTTGCCCAGTAGTCTGCAGGGTCGTCGCCCCGCCGCCGTGCTTCCAGGTCAAAATAATGGGGGGTGCGCCCGCGTTCTTCTACAAAATAACCTGCCAGGTCCAGGTAGCGTTTTTCGCCGATGTGCCGGTAGAGCTTGACCAGTGCCAGTTCAAGCTCTTCATGACCTGGGTAACCGTGCAACTGGTCTGAACCAGGACCGAAGGTCCGCTCGATCAGGTCGGCGTAGCGCTGCATCCCATTGAGGAAACGCGGCTCGCCCGTGGTGCGATGGTGGGCAATGGCGGCTTCGATCAGGTGTCCGGCGCAATAGAGTTCGTGTTTATCGCGCAGGTTTGACCAGCGCGCATCTGGTTCCACAACTGTGTAGTGCGGATTGAGATAGCCGTCTTCACCTTGAGCAGAGAGAATTCGGTCTACAACATCTTCCACTTTTGCCTTCAGGGCTTCGTCCGAATAGGTAATCAGGCTGTAACAGGCGCCTTCCAACCACTTGGCGACATCCGAGTCCCAAAAAACATGGGGCTGGGGCCGGTCGCTGCTGGGCGTCCAGTCGAGGTCATAGGCGGCAAGTCGGCCGGTGTAATAAAGCTGCTGGTAGACGGCTTCCAGACCGCGTTTCCGGTTGGCAGCCATGCGCGGTGCCCAGAAGGAGTCATTGATGTTGACTTGAGAGAAAGGGAGCGGTTTTCGGGTGGGCGTATCCATAAGTATTCCTGGTGTTGGGTTTGATTTGATTGTATCAAAGAAATTTCGTAACTATTCAGGCTGAATATATCGAATAGAATCTATTACAAACCGCTATATGTGGGGGTTGTGAGGCCCAAAAACCCCAACCCGAACAATTGATTCGATTGTTTATATCAAAAGCCAACCCCATATGTGGCCAAAACGAACCAATTTCGACGAAAATAGCCATATTTATGCCTGAGTAGTTACAAAAAAGATTTGCTATTAACAAAATGATCCCGGGATTCACGTTACGCCTGGGATCGTAAATTTATTTGGTTTTCGTAGAGACGCCCCGCCGGGGCGTCTCTGCGCGATATTACAGATTAAGGTCGCTTATACGCTTGCTGCGCCCTCGCCGTTAACCTGCACAGCCTTGTCCTTGATCCCAAACAAAGCCAGGGTGGAGACCAGGAACAGGAACCCGAAGATGCTCATCAATATCGTAAAGCCCGCACTGTCCCCGATTGGACCGCCGATATAAGCGCCGATGGCTCCTGCACCCGCGCCGGCAAGATTTTGGATACCTAGGTAACGCCCGGCTTCCGATTTAGGGACCATGCTCGTCCCCAATGCCCAGCTCGCTGAATAGAAGAAGCCGATGGCGATCCCAACCATCAAACCGCCGATATAAAGCATGGTCATATTCACCGATGCTATCACGACGATTGTTCCAGCCATCGCCAGCACACCGCTGAACGCGCAGAGTGGCTTCCGACCAAATTTATCGGTGAGCCAGCCTGCCGGGATGCTCGAAACGAGGATCGCGATGCCGACGAACATCACCAGCATGGCTGTGGGTCCGGCAGCTGCTGCCCCTCCCAGGTCCGGGAAGCGTTCCTGGAGGAAATAGAGCACAAAACTGGCCAGGTTGGTGGAACCCACCAGAAAAGCCAGCCGGTTGACCACCCACCAGGTGAAGGAGGTATTATCGCCGGTACCCTGCCCGCCGATACTGATCCGCACACTGGCCCAGACGCCCAGAATCACGGCGATTGACATCCCCAACACGCCGACTGCAGCTGTTACGATCAACCCGGTGGTGTCCGGCAGGGTCTCCACCAGCGTATTGACATAATTGACGAGTGCGCCGGAGCCAAGGATGATCACCGTGAAGGCGATCGTCATCGTCACCAGCCGGAGGATTGGTTTCCAATCCATTTCATAGGGTGGTTTCTTGATCGGCTTTTCTGGGACAAACATGGTGATGAGGGTGCTGACCAACACGACAATGCTCAGGACGATCAATGCGCCCCAGAGATTGTCATTCTCAACCATTTTTGTGATGACAAAAGAGACAAAGATTAATGGTGCGGGCAGCTCGAAGAAGGCTTTAAACCCGGAGAAAATCCCGTGCTTCTCCTCCGGCACCAGGTCCGGGATCAAGCCTTGGGCGGCGGCATGTCCCGTATTTGAGGAAAGCATTGAGAGGATATAGGCGCCGAACAGCATCCAATACCCGGTTACGCCTTTCAATGTTGCGGCGATCACGCCGATCCCGATGAAGACGAGGACCTCCGTCACACCGCCGATCAAGATGAAAGGTCGCCGGCGTCCTAAGCGGGAAGTGCTGCGGTCTGACAGGATCCCGACCAGACCCTGCACCAGCACGGCGATCATCAATGCCCACAAGCGGAGATTGCCATAAGCGGCACCCTTGACCTCGTCGCCCATAAACACCTGCACCAGCAGCGGCAGGATGAGAGGTGTGAGGGTTTGCGAGCGCGCCGTCAGGGCAAAGTAAAAGATGTTGATGGTGATATAGTCATACCAGCGAATCTTTCTTTCCATGTGCCTTCCTCCATACGATGATGTGAAAAGAACTGTCTCAATTATAGCTATAAACCTTAACCCGTTTCCGGTGAATTAGAAACGTTTCAACCCAGGATTAGGATACTGTAGATGTTCAGGTAGATAGAGAGCGTCTGGGGTTCCAGTATCTGGGCCTCCAGTATCTGGCATTCCAGTGTCTCGCCTTCTAGCGTCAGGCTCTCGGGGGCATCCGGTGAGAGGATTATGGCATTTACCGGAGAAGCAAACTGAACAGTAACCATCTGTGGTTCCGGTCCATGGTTCAGCAAATGGACCTGTTGTTGATCGCCTTTTTGCCAGATTTCGATCAGGACAGGTTGGTCAGCGTCCACCTGTGGGTAAATGTCATCAAGTAAGACCTTTAACAATTCGTGGGCCGTCGCTCGCTCAGGGAGATCGAACAGTGTGGTTTGGGTGACCAGTTTAGCCATGTTCATCTTATCCATGATGCGCCGGGCCAGCTTGTTGCCATGGTAAGACCGCAGGAGGAACATGCCTATTCCTTCCACCAGGTCATGCCACAGACCGCCTTTCGCGACCGCACTCAGTTTCCGCCATGCCCACTCTGGTAAATCAGGCACATGGATCTGCGTCAGGGAAGGGTCGCCGGTCTCAAAGTCCCGGTCAGCGTGTGTAAAGGTCAGCAGGGCTGACAATCCATCCACGGGATCGCCTTTCCGGACAACACGCCAGGAGATACCTGCATGGGTGAGCGCCTGCCCGGCCCCGTAATAAATCGCAGCCATCTCCATCCAGTGACGCCAGAGGTCTTCTTCCGGGTGTAATAATCCTACAGGGGCAGTGTTGGTGCGGTCCTGGTAAAGGTCCACATGTGCTTCCAACCAGCGGTGATACTCGCCGATAGCTTTGTGCTGGGCGTGATAGGCGCGATCGGTCAGCAAGGTCATACGTTCCCCGTCATTGTATTCAGTGCCTTTGATCGTCATGCTGGCGCCGCAAGCCGCCGCTTCGCCGATCCCTTGCTGGTGGCGGCGTGGGGGATAGACAGGGTCAAAGCCAATGCCAACGTCATAGGACAGCACGCTGAGGTGCGCCTGGTCTCGGACGAACTCACGGGTGTTGCGGATGGTCAGCGCGTTATTTGCGAGGCGTGTCTGGCGCGCCTCATCCCAGCCTGGCAGGGCGAAGTTCTCCACCATGATCACGTCCTGGATTTTAGCCAGAGCTTCTACATCAATCCCATAAATCAAATAGCTGTTGCGCATGGTGACGTCATAATCGTTGGCGCTGATCGGCGCGTCGGGTTTCAGGTTTATGGATGGTGTCCGCCAGCTCCTGCATGGTGCTGGTGACCCTCTGTGACCGCCAGCGGAGGTAGTCCGCCACTTCTCCCCGATTGGGCAGGATCTTTTCAGGGATATCCTGTCCGGTCTCTTCTTTATAGAGCGACCGGCAGCGCTCGCAATAACAGCCCGCCCCGCCCAACCAGGCGCCCATCAGGCTGTTGGGTTCCTCGCCGTACCAGAGGTTATCGAAAAAGATCCCGTCTGCTCCCCGCTCAATGGCGCCTTTGACCAGGTCCTTCAAATGTTGAACCCATTCCGGGTGAGTCCAATCCGTCATATAACGCCCTGAATAATAATAGATCTTGCGCCCTTTGGGGCGCCTGGCATACCAGTCCTTTTCGATAAAGCTCCCATCAAAGACGCAGTTAGAAGTTTGGATATAAGCGAAAACAGGCGTTCCGGCTTCGTGATAAACCTCGGCAGCCTTGCGGAAATCTTCCCAGTCTTCAGCTTCGATCTCAGGTGGGAAGCCCCAGTCATACATCAGGTGGACCCAGTTGGCGTAGATCTCATCCAGCACTAATTTGGCTGCCGGTGCGGTGTGGACCTCCTGGTGAACTTCCTCATTCACGGGGTAATCCATGAACTTGACTTTGTTCATCCGAATGGTACCCGGCCCGCCCCACAGGTAGATTGGGCGGTAATGACCAATTGTGAATCGGCGGTCCAAAGCACTATCGTCCTGGTTTAATTTGGAAACAAAAAACCTGCCCGGTGCGAAACCACGGCAGGCAGACATCAATAACTTTATACAATGTTGTGAAACAGTAACGTTATCATGGATGACCTACAGGTCATGCAGCAGCGAACCTTTGGGGTTCCGGTCAATTTCCCAGGGATAGACGATGAAGGCGTCGGTGGTGGCAGCAAAATAGTCTGGCCGGTTTGTGCCAAAGAGATTGCGATATGGGTTAAAGTGCAAGACACAGGTGTAGGGGAACCCGCCCGTCGCAGAGACCCGGTTTTTAACCGAGGTGATTGTCCTGCCGGAACCCCACACATCGTCCATAATCAAGATCCGTTCACCGCTGAGCAGATCATCTTCCGGGAACATCAAGAAGTTCGGCCAGGCTAATAAGCGGGGGCGCTGCATTTCTTCCAGCTCGGAGGGAAAATCCACCGCAGCGATCAGCAGTTTTTGAATATCCGTTGCCTCAGCGAGCAGCCCACCGGGGACGATCCCGCCGCGGGAGATCATGATCATACCGTCAAAGGTCAATTCAAATTGAGGGAGGAGATGGTCGATCAGTTGATCGACATCATTCCAGGTGAGCGTTTCCCGTCTTTGCTGCATGTTATCGTTCCTTTTTGCTTGAAGTTGTCGTTCCTAAGACCTGCTGCAGGATGACCGGCGGGGAGGTTTTAATAGTTTCACTGGCATTTCGGGTAGTTTCCACATTCCGGACCCATTGATAAAGCGCAGTGGTGTAGCAGGTCCGGGTGAAGCTGCTGAATAACACCCCGATCACTGTAGGAATCCAGACTACTAACAGGCTGATGCCAGCTGCAAGGATCCGGCGCCAGGGACCCGCGGTCTGGGGATCGGCGATATTCAGTCCGACCACGAAAGCGAGGATGATCCCACCAGCCAATAACAGGATCTGGACCAGATTCGCGACCAGTCGCACCCTGATCAGGTCTATCCGGAAGCGCAGCAGATTGTCTTTAACGATCTGTTTGACGCGAGCCACAGTCTCTGACAGGTTGAGGCGTTCGATGGCAATAACCGGCAAGGTCAGATAATGGGCTTCCAACCAAATTGCCCGTTCATCCGGTTGGTTATCCTTGGGAGAGAAAAGTTGTTTGATGCTCTGAAAAAGGTTTAACCCTGGCAGGGTTAACGCCAGAGTGAGGATATCTAACCCGTGCGTTTTGAGCTTCTGTAGATTAGGCTGGGCGTCCGGGTCTGCTTCCGAGGTGATTGCCCAACAGGCTTGCGCCGTGAGCAGGGCTGTGATTTCCCCCCAGATCAGTAAACTGGTAAGGAGAAAAACTGACAGCAGACCGATCAGTACCATCCCGACCGGACTCAGGCCGATCAAACCGGCGACCAATGCCAGCGGCAGGAACCACATAAACAGGATCGCCAACTCCCCCAGTCCAAGATAGAACCAGGGTTCCTGAAGCCCGGTGTTTTTTAATGCCAGGGAAAAACTGGCGCTGATGAATCGAAAAGCGTGCTTCAAACTTTGCACTGAATTATCCTGTAGCCATCAATCATGAGTTCTTTATTTTATTTATTATAACGTGAGGTTGTCACTGATGGTGCATCAATTGGTTGAGTTTTGGAAGATTTCTAAAGCAGGCTGGGCGGGTCTACCTCAACGATCCAGTCGGGCAGCTGGCGATCTCGCAGCAATTCGGTTGGGTCAGGACCTCTCAGAACGATCTGCCAGCGATAGCGCCCATACAATCGCGAGAAGAAACTCGGCGCCGGGCCTATCATTTCCGTGCGGTCATCTTCTTCCCTGATCCAATCCCGGATGTATTCAGCCAGTGTCTTCGCTGTCTCTTCAGCCTTGCGGGGGTCATAATGGCGGTATTCCAGGCGCACCAGACGGGTGAACGGAGGGTAACGCAGTTCCCTGCGGTAAGCCATTTCCTGTTTGTAAAACCCGGCATAATCGTGATGGGCGGCGGTTTGGATGGCGTAGTTTTCGGGCTCATAGGTTTGGAGGATCACCCTGCCGCCCAGCGGGCTCCGACCGGCGCGCCCGGCCACCTGGGTCAGTATCTGAAAGGTGCGCTCCGTTGAGCGGTAATCCGGCAGGTTCAACCCAACTTCCGCCAGGATCACCCCGACCAGGGTTACCAATGGCAGGTCCAGGCCTTTGGCAAGCATCTGGGTACCGATCAGGATATCAGCCTGGTGGTTGGTGAAATGGGTCAGGATTAGATCGTGGGCGCCTTTCTTGCTGGTGGTTCCTGCATCCCAGCGCAGGGTTCGAGCACCCGGGTAGCGTTCCTGCACCAATTGTTCAACCTTTTCCGTGCCGGTACCCAATTGGCGAATCTGGGTCCCGCCGCATTCCGGGCATTTCACCGGCACCTTACGCTGGTATCCGCAGGTGTGGCAAAGCAGCCCACCCGGACGACGGTGATAGGTGAGTGGTTTATCGTCCCGCGGACACTTAACCACGTATCCGCACTCCCGGCAGAACACATAGGTCGCCGTCCCCCGCCGGTTGAGGAACAGGATCGCCTGCTGATTGGTGTCCAGAACGTGCTGGATTCCGGCCTGCATTTCACGGCTGAAGACGCTCCGGTTACCGGCATGCAATTCCTGGCGCATGTCGATGATTGAGACACGCGGTAATCCCAGATCAGCGGTCTGTCCCTCGCCGGGTTGCACCGGCAGGGCGATCCCCAGCCGGCGGGCGTGGTGAGCGATCGTCTCCCGGTGTGCCAGGATGCGACGGGGGAGTTCAATATAAGTCCAGTTGCCATTGATGGTTTGATTGAACTGGGTCACTCGCGGGGTGGCGGAACCGAGAATGATGACGGCGCCGGAAAGCCGGGCATAAGTCACTGCGGTGGGCGCCGCGTGGTAATAAGGCATGCTGTCCTGCTGATCATAGGATTCGTGGTGGCACTCATCCACCACGATCAAGCCCAGGTTTTCCAGTGGCATGAATAGCGCGCTGCGGGGGCCAACGATCACTGATAGCTCGCCGTTCCTAACCCGTCGCCAGGTATCATACCGTTCGCCTTCCGAAAGCTGGGAGTGGATCACGCCCACCTGGTCGGGGAAGCGGGAGAGGAAGCGTTTGACAGTCTGTGGCGTCAGGGAGATCTCGGGGACGAGGATGATGGCTTGCTTTCCTGCCGCCAGGGTCTCCTTTACCGCGCGGAGATATAGTTCCGTCTTTCCGGAACCGGTCACGCCATGCAGCAGGAAGGGCGGGGGTATTTTTCCCTCATTGGCAGCCGTCAGACCCGATTGGATTTGTGCCCATGCCTGAGCCTGGTCATGGGTCAGCTCGGGCGGCGTCGCGGGAACAAAGATGGTATCTTCGAGCGGGTCGCGCCATACCTGTGTGTTGATCAAATCAATCAGCCCTGCTTCTTCCAGGACTTTAAGGTCGCTGTTTTTAGCGCCAGTCTGCGCATAGATCCAGCTTGGTTCCACCAGGCCTGATTCCTGGGCCAGCATCCGCAAGACACGCATCCGCCGGTCATGTACCCGCTGCACCCGGCTGAGAGGCTCACCTAACTTTTCGATTGCCTCTGGTGAGATTGCCGGGGAAACCTTACGGACCGTTTTAGGGCTCACCCGGGGTGGGGGCAAAATAGCACGGGTATGCACGATCCCTTCGCGGGCGAGTTTACGCAAGGTCCCTCGCCACTCGACATGCCGGATGGCAGCGTCAATCTGGCGGACGCGGAGGTCACCGCGCTTTTGGAGCAGGTGCACGATGCGTTTTTCTAGGGGAGAAAGGGTTTTATCGTCAAGCTCCCGGTCAGGGTTCAATTTAACTAGGGTATCCGTGCGCTGGCTTAATCCCGGCGGGAGCATCAGGTTGATGCAAGCTCCCAGGGGGGAGAGGGTTTCTTCCGCCAGCCAATAAGCCAGTTCGATCTGGACAGGGGTCAGAGCAGGTTTTTCATCAACCAGGTCCTCCACCGGGCGGGTTTCCGCCACTTCGGGTGTTTCGATGAATCGCAGGACAACGCCCTGGACGCGCTGCTTGCCAAAAGGCAAGATCACCAGCGAGCCGGGTTCGACTATCTCAGCCAGGTCTGTGGGGAGATGATAATGAAAGGTATCTGAGATCTGCGGGAGGTTGATCGCAACTTCGACATAGGAAGGCATAAGATGATTTTACCTTGAAAGCATTCTTCAAATCATAACCACCGAAAAAAATATCTGGACTTCATTCCCCTTTGATGATGATCAATGTCTGGCTGCTGTAACCATATAGACCTTCAGGCATCTCCCAGCCATGGAGGATATGGTCACGAAGAGCGTAGGCAAAGTCGCTTTGGTCCGCCAGGCGGTCATAGGCGTCAATCTCGAAGAAAGGCTGGTAGCGGGCGGCGAGGTAACTGACCCGGCGCATATCCAGTTTGATCTGAGGCCAGTCATCGGGTGGGAACAGGATGGGGTGGTCTGCCAGGAAGATGACTTCATCCGGCAAGGTCGGCGAGAGCGCTTGCAGTTCTTTCAGGGAGAGCAGGGGGTAGGAGGAGTCCCGCAGTTCGTACGACCGGTTCGCGTCGCGGTGGGTGACGTAGGGTGCAAAGTTTTCCCACGACTCTCGTACCTGCACCTGTACGTAAGCAGTCCCGCCGGCAGGGATGTCTTCTAAGGCGACGTCCTTACCCGGGGTGCCGCCCAGCACCAATTGCATTTGCATCATTTCGTTATCAAATTCATGGGCAACATTCAGGTAATACACGGTGATCGTTTCCCCCAGGAAATTCATATTCCGTTGGTAGATTGCCCGATCCAGCAACTGGAAAGCCATGAAAGCCCACAGGTCATTGATCTCATTCAGGCGATTGTAGCCGATCTCTGTGACGTGGATATAAGACCAATCCACCGTTTTCCCGTTGATGTCTTTGTATGGAAACAGGATGGCTGGCCGGGGCGGCGCCTGGCTGGGTGATGAGGTTGGGCTGAGAGTGCGGTATGGGGTGCGGGTAGTTGTGGGTGTGCTGGACGGGCGGGGCGTGATGGTGTATGCAGGGGTTGTAGTCTGGGTGGATGTTGGCGTTAGCGTAATTGTGGCGGTGGAGGTGACCGTTGGTGAGAGGGTCGAGGTTGGTGAGGGTGTTTCACGGCAGCCTGTGACTCCCAAAAGGGCGATCGTGAGTATCAGGAGGATCAGGGGGTGAGTACGTGTCTGGCCCATGGATTTAAATGATAAATGCCAGGTCTCAGCTCGGCCGGGTGAGGGCGGCAGCGCTATATCCAACGACGGAAGACCGGTCGCCGGTCGCGGAGGCTGAGGTATCGTAATTGAGAAGCGTGACCTTGTTGGCGCCCAATTCCTGTGCTGCCCATAAAACTGCGGCAATCGCTGCCAATCCGCAAGCATGGCCTTGTCCTTCGTCTTTAAGGTCAAACAAGCCGTCGGGGGAAAAGTCCGCCAGGGTTTGCATGACCCGATCATCCAATTGAGTGGCTGTGGATTCCGGGTAGAAATGGGATAAATCGCTGCTGGCGACCAGCAGGCAGGAGACGCCTTTGAGGGTCTTTGCCAGGGCGAAACCCAGGTCTCTGGCGATCTGGCGGGACTGGTCCCGCAGCATGATCGGGATCAATTCAAACGACCCCTGAAGGGCGCACTGCAGGAAGGGAAGCTCGATTTCCAGGGAGTGCTCCTGGTCATTGACAACTGGTGATAGTTCCATCCCCGATTCTTTCTGGAAAGTAGTGTTAATTTTTTCCAGGAGATTTTTCGCGATCGGGATTTCACCCAACGGTGTGCGGTAGGCGTCATGGGCGCTGGTCAGCACAGGGTGGGGGTTGTATTGATGCATCGGAGAAATGACTGTGACGCAATCGAAATGCCTGCCTTTCACAGCTTTAAAGGCGTGACCCGCCACCGAGCCGGAGTAACGATATCCGGCGTGGGGGGCAATGAGGCCGATAATCTCACCTGGCAGCTCTGGGAGAACTGCATTTTCGATATAGGCACCAACCATTTGTTCCAGTTGGGTTGGGTTAGCACTGTACCATGTTCCTGCTATTGGGGAGGGTCTTACTTTGGTTGTCTCATTCATCATAGTTAAATTCTAGCATATCCCCTTGACGATTACTATAAGAATCATCGATCAACGACAGTTGACATCAAAATAAGTAGGTTATCCCCCGGGAAAGCATCATTTAAGGAATGTGCTAATGGGAATTAACTGTTGATTCCCGCAGGACAAGCTCAGTAGGGAGGATGATCCGGTGGGGAGTGGCTGTGTCATTGCTCTCAAGTTGATCGATCAGGGTTTGGGCGGCAATGGAACCCATTTGGTGGATTGGCTGGCGAATGGTGGTTAGCGCTGGTTGGTGGCGTGCTGCTGCGGGGATATCGTCAAAGCTGATCACAGCGATATCCTCCGGTATTTTAAGACCGGCTTCCTGGATGGCCTGGATCGCCCCAAAGCACATTATATCGCTGGCGACGAACAAACCATCGAATTCAGTGCGTGAGAGGAGGAGTTTGGTTTGGAAGTAGCCGCCTTTTTCGGTGAAATCACCAAAGGCGATCCTTTTCTCCAGGATGGGCAGGTTTTTCTCCTGCAACCCGCGTTTGAAACCGGAAAGGCGATCCCGCCCGCTGAAGAGGTCCATGTGACCTGTGACGGTTGCCAGCTGTTTCCTCCCGATATTGATCAGGTGCCGGACAGCCATGATCGAGCCATGGATGTTGTCAGCATCAACACTGCTTACGTTGGGATAATTGTTACGGCCGATCTGTACCAGGGGGACTTTCCGTTTGATCAGTCCTTCAATAAGTGGATCATCAATTACATTGGAAGCAACAATGACCCCGTCAATCAGGCGATTGTTGAGGATATTGTCATTGGTGCGTTTATCATAATCGGGTTCAATTAACCACAACATCAAGGTGTAGTTGTTGGCTGTGCAGGTTGAGGAGATGCCTTGCGAGAGCAAGCTGAAAAACGGATTGGTGAACAGGCTGCTGAAAGCCATGGGGATCACCAAACCGAGCACCCGGGTGCGTCCGCTGATCAGGCTGCGCGCGACAGGGTTGGGCTGGTATTCCATTTCATCAATGATGGATTGGACCTTGGATCGCGTCCGTTCGCTGACATTCGGGTTATCGTTGATTACGCGCGAAACAGTCGAGCGGGAAACGCCTGCTATTTTGGCGATTTCATTAATGTTTGTCATAGTGTTCAATTATAAACGCGTCTTTTTAATTAATAACCGATTTGACACGAAAAATAAAGCCGGGTTTTTGGGAAATTGGCTTAAATTTTGTGCGGTGTGTGCATAAAGGTTTTTAATCCATCCGATAATAATTTCGTACAGGACTCTAGCTAAATCTTAGAATTATTCCTTAGGAAATCCATTACTTCATCCAGTTTACAAAAAGCTAGGGCTGTAACCGTGTCTGCGCCGCCGTAATAAATGGCGATCCGTCCGGTAGGTTCATCAAAGAGGGACGCGCACGGGAAAACAACATTAGGAACATCACCAACGTTTTCATAAAGCTTTTGAGGTGAGAGCAAATATGACTCACCCCGATAGATCACCTTCCAGGGCTCGTCCAGGCCGAGCAAAGCCGCACCAAAGCTGTAAACAAATCCATTGCAAGAAGTCAAGACACCATGGTAAAAGAGCAGCCAGCCCTGGGGTGTCTCAATAGGAATGGGTCCCGCACCGATCTTCGTGCTCTGCCAACCGTCTGAGACTCCCATGACATAACGGTGTTCCCCCCAATGCACCATGTCAGGGCTTTGACTGAGAAAAATATCACCAAAGGGGGTATGGCCGTTGTCGCTGGGGCGGCTCAACATCATATATTTGTTATTGATTTTGCGGGGAAAAAGCACGCCGTTGCGATTGAATGGCAGCAACCCGTTTTCCAGAAAAGTAAATGTTTCGAAATCATAAGTATAGCCAATGCCAATCGTAGGGCCATGATAGCCATTGCACCAGGTGACATAGAAACGGTCCTCCAGCCATACCACGCGGGGGTCGTACCGGTACTCAAATTTGTTCAACGCTGCATCAGGAAAATCCCAGGTGATAGGGTCGTTATCCAGATCCCAATCGAATCCTGTGTCGCTAAATCCACGGTGAATATTCATTTCACGTTTCTTATTGTCACAGCGGAACACACCCGCAAAATTCCCATCAAAAGGAACAACCGCACTATTGAAGATGCTGTTAGATGATGGGATCAGATCTCTCGGGATGATGGGGTTTTGCGAGTAACGCCAGACAACATTTGAACAACCTTCCGGGCGTTCTTCCCAGGGTATATGAGGTAAAGCATTGGGTTTCATGAGCGTCTTCCTTGAAAATATCACTTTGAATAATGTGGTCTGATAACATTAACTATTGGATAGCTTCCTGTTAAAATGCATTAATTGCTTGTTAATCCCTGTTGACACAAAATAAAAATTTGTTTATAATGAATTCGAGAGCGCTCTCATAATAATACCATAAATCCCCGAAATTTCTTGATTTTTAGCTGGAAACAACCTTAACACAACATTTTATTCTCAGAATTTTGGGATCGGTTTCATAAACCGGGAGTTGATTTTTGTCCAATTTGACCTTAGAAGATGTTGCAAAAAAAGCTGGAGTCTCACGCTCAACCGTTTCACGTGTGGTGAACGGTTATGCCAATATCAGTGATGGCGTGCGAGAACGAGTCCTGCAAGTGATCAAAGAGACAGGCTATCAACCTAACGCAGCTGCCCGAACATTGGCTTCTCAACGCTCCCAGATGATTGGCTTGGTACTACCTCACACTGTTTCATTATTGTTTACGGACCCTTATTTTCCCCGTTTGCTTAGAGGCATCTCCCAGGCATGTAATCAGCACGATTACACCCTGGCTTTTTTTCTAGCTTCTTCTAAAGAAGAGGAGAAGAAAATTTTTACCCGCATTCCAAATAAGGGATTGCTGGATGGTGTGTTGGTGCAGTCGGGTCACCATGGTGATCCGCTCATCATCAGCCGCCTGATTGATGCCAAAGTGCCCCAGGTTGTAATCGGCCGCCCTATCCGATCAGACAATGTCAGCTTCATAGATGTAGACAATGTTGGAGCCTCCTACAATGCGGTTTCTTATCTGATTCGCCTTGGTTATCAGCGGATTGCCACGATCACGGGTCCATTGGAGAGCGCCGCCGGTATCGACCGGAGAGACGGGTATGTCAAAGCGCTTTCAGAACGCGGAATCAAAATTGACCAGCAATTGATCGTTGAGGGAGATTTTACACAAGAGAGCGGTCATTATGCCATGCAGACCCTCTTACAACATAAACCGGAAGCTGTCTTTGTAGCGTCGGATATCATGTCGATTGGTGCGATCCGGGCTATACAGGAGAGAGGGTTGAATGTGCCAGAAGATTGCGCTGTCGTAGGTTTTGATGATATTCCCATTGCTACCGTTTCTGATGTGCAATTGACCACCGTGCGCCAACCTATCATTCAGTTAGGGGTTAACGCGGTTGAGTTATTGATTGACCTGATTGAAAATGGTGTCAATCCTCCGCGTCATGTGATTTTGAGCTCACAGCTGGTGGTCCGTTCTACCTGTGGAAATAACAATGGATTACGAAACGCACCATGAAAATATTTCTTAAAAATAGCGCTCAGATCAAACATTCAAGGAGGTGAGAAAACATCGAAAGTGATCTAATGCAGTATACGTGAAACGGGCGCCCGACCCAAAATCGAGCCGGACGCCAACCTTGAGTAATTCCTGTTGTATTTTTGAAGTAAACAGAAATTACTTCGAAGAAATATACCATATTCTCAAAACGATAAGGAGAATGAAAAATGAAACGCAAAATCTTTTTGTTAACTTTCCTGGTGATTTTCAGCATCGTGTTGGGTGCCTGTACACCCCCCGCGACGCCCACACCGGAACCTGAAGACACTGAACCCGTAGTGGAAGAAACGGAAGAAGAGTCTGCTTCTGCAGGCGTCGATATCGACCCGGCTGATGTGGCGGCTTCTCTGCCCCGCGAAGAAACCCTTTACATTGCAGGCTTGCAGTGGAGTGCGCTTGTGGGTTGGAATCCATATGCCTCCACCAATAACAACGCCATGGGGGTTTCTGCCGGTGCCAATGCCCGTACCCCCATTTGGGAAACGCCCTATATGTATAACATGATTAATGGCGAGCAGCTTCCCTTGCTGGCTGATGGTGATTGGACATGGAACGAAGACGTGACCGAAGTCACCTTTAAGATCAAAGAAGCCGCAATGTGGAGCGATGGTACCCCGGTGACCGCTGAGGATGTTGCCTACACTTTTGCAACCCATGTCAAGTATGAGACAACAGCTGGCGTAGGTTACGGAGATTACATTGAAACTGTCGAAGCACTGGATCCCCAGACGGTTGTGGTTAAAGCCAAGTTGGATGACGCTGGAAAAGCAGTCAATCCTTTGCTGGTTAAATCTTACATCAGCAGTGAATATGTTGTCCAGAAAGCATGGACACAAACATTGGAAGCACGCGCGGGTGAGGATGCGACCGCTTTGAAGGAGGATCCCGCTGAAGATTTCGTTGCCTCCGGCCCTTACACCAAGTTCTATGATGACGATCAGAAAGTTGTTTTCGTTCGTGATGACAATTACTGGGGTCAGGATGATTCTATGTGGGGAAGTTTGCCTGTGCCGAAGTACCTGGCGCATACGATTTATGCCGATAACAACGCCGGTTTCCTCGCTTTGAAGGCCGGTGAAGTGGATGTCAGCCAGCAGTTCAACGCCAATGTGCAGGATCTGTGGCTCGAGGATGGACTTCCTATCTCTACCTGGATGGATGAAGCTCCATATGGCTTGACCGCCAGCCTCCCGACCGCCTATTTCAACCTAGAATCTTTTGGGCTGGACAATGTTGCGGTACGTAAGGCGATTGCCATGGCGGTTGACTATGACACGATCATTGCTAACGCGATGACCAACCAGTCCCCAACCTTCAACCAGGTTCCACGCTCGGTGATGAACCCGACCGACGGTGAACAAGCTTTGTACGACCATGAGGCTGTCGCCGACCTGCAGTGGGCTGGTAACGATATTGAAGGCGCCAATGCACTTTTGGATGAAGCCGGTATTGTTGATTCCGATGGTGATGGCTGGCGCGAGATTGATGGTCAGAACCTTTCCTACAATGCAGTCTGTCCCAATGGCTGGTCCGACTGGCAGGCTGCTATTGAAATCGTGGCTGCCGCCGGAGAAGAGATCGGCATTGAGATCACGACCCTGTACCCCGAATGGGGTGTCTACCAGACCGTCTTCGTCAACGGTGATCAGACCGAATATGATATCTTCATGGTATGGAGTGATGGTGCTGGCCCAACCCAGCCTTGGGGACGTGTTCGCCAGTTGATGAGCTCTGAATTCGCTGAAACACAGGGCAACTGGAACGGCAACTGGAGTGGTTATATCAACCCCCGCATCGATGAGATCATTGCTGAGATTCCCGCCACAACCGATCAAGCCAGACTGGTTGAACTCTACACAGAGGCGACCAAGATTTATCTGACCGATATTCCCTCCTTCTCGATCATGTACCGTCCCGATCAGTTCTACACGGTGAACGAAAGTGTTTGGACGAATTATCCTGCAGCCGACGATGGCCGGAACATCCCCCCGATGAACCTGCTTGATGGTTACAGTATTGCGGGTCTGTATGAGCTCGAGCTTGTTAATCCATAAACAATAATCCAATATCAACCGCCATGTCCCGATGTTCTCGGGACATGGCGGTTTTTCATAAAGCCAATCAAGAGGAGGTGTCTGATTGAAAGGCTATCTAAAATACTTTAGTGGTAAGCTGGTTTGGTTCTTAATTACACTTGTTGCTGCATTCATACTGAATTTCATTTTACCCCGGCTGATGCCGGGAGATCCTGTGGCGATCATCACCCAAAGGGTTGTCCAGGGCATGGCCAGCCAATCCGGAATCCAAAAGGTTTATGAGCAATATGCGAACCTGTTTGGGACCAACAAACCCATCCATGAACAATTTATCCTCTACATAAAGAATATCGCCAATGGCAATTTTGGTCTCTCTTTCAGTCAATATCCCAGACCGGTTGCAGACATTATCCAATCTTCGATCTGGTGGACAGTGGTGCTGCAGTTCCCGGCGATCATTGTCGGCTGGTTAATTGGGAACACGCTTGGCGCTTTAGCCGCGTATCTCAAAAAGGGTTTTGATAAAGTTCTCCTGCCCGTCAGTATTTTTGCAAGCAATTTACCGGCTTTTGGAATGGCGGTCATTTTGCTGGTTATTTTTGGAGTCCAACTTAAATGGTTCCCAACCTCAGGGGGATATGGGTTCGATATGATTCCCAAATTTAGCTGGGGATTTATCTGGTCTGTGATTGTCCACTATCAACTACCATTCTGGTCGATTGTGTTGATCTCAATTGGAGGTCAGGCAATTGGTATGCGCTCTATGTCTATCTATGAGCTGAATGCAGATTATGTAAAATACAGTCGTTTTCTGGGCATCAAAGATCGAAAGATCATCGGTTATGTCTTTAGAAATGCCATGCTGCCGCAAATAACCGGTTTGGCACTATCGATCGGCACCATGGTCGGCGGCGCGCTGGTGGCGGAGATTATCTTTAGCTATCCGGGGCTTGGATCTACAATTCTTTCTGCTGTGATGGGACAGGATTATCCCCTGATCTCGGCAACCACATTGATCATCACTTTAATGGTCCTGAGTGCAACCTTTCTTATTGAAATATTTTATGGCATCATTGACCCGCGCATTAAGGCGGCGCAGACTGAATAAGGAGAGATAATGTTATGAAACATACCATTAAAGAGATCTTTCGCTCTCCTAAATTTATCGTTGGTTTATCAATATTTTTAGCCATGTTGCTGATTGTGATCCTTTATCCGTTGTTTGTAACGGATGATCCTTTGCAGATCATTGGTCTGGGTACGTTTTTCGAACCCGGAATTTATGTGAATGTTTATGACAGCATCGGTTCCCGTTCATATGCCCTTAATCTGGATGATGCCGCGGCTAAGCGCATTGCCAGTAAGTTGGGCGACCAGGAACGTCTTGACATGCAGGAATGGCTTGTGGCCTATGGGATTCCGGATAGCGAAATTGATATCGAGGACACCGAAAAACTCATGGAACTGTGGGCGAACAATTATGACTCCACCATTAAGTTTCCCGGGATGACCTCTGCCAGGAAGAAATATTATGTCAGGCTCGATGCTTCACTCGAAGGCATTCTGGCAACGGAGGGCGTGATTATTGCGGTCAATAACGAGGAAACGGGGGACCTAGAAGAGAAAAATATTATCAAACAAAACGAGTATGTGAATATCAACCAGGTTCCGAATGTGCGGTTGTTACCGCTTGGGACCGATAATTTTGGTCGGGATATGTTGACAGAGTTAGTTTCTGCGACGGGCACATCGCTGAAAATCGGTTTTATTGCGGGTATTGTGGCGACCTTGATCGGTCTGACCTTGGGATTGCTGGCGGGATATATCGGCGGTTTGATGGATGACATTATTATGTTCTTCACAAATCTCTTTACCGTTATCCCTGGTTTTGTGTTGTTGATCCTGATTTCTTACAGCATCGGGCAGGAACAACGCGGTGCCACTACTGTCGCTGTTGTGATCGGTTTTACTTCCTGGGTATGGACTGCCAGGGCTGTGCGGGCGCAAGTGATTTCTTTGCGTCATCGCGATCATGTTAATTTGTCGAAGTTATCAGGGCACTCTGTCGTTCATATCATCCTCGCTGATATTTTGCCTTACATCGCTTCTTATGTCGTTATGGCGCTGATTCTACAAATTTCTTCGGGAATCCTGGCAGAGGCTGGATTGTCGATACTGGGGCTGGGACCAAAAACAACGGATGTACCCACTTTGGGTTTGATGATGAACTGGGCGATGATCTATTCGGCGCATATCATGGGAAAATGGTGGGCATACTTCCCTGTGATCGTCGTTATCGCGCTGATTTCGTTCTCGATGAATTTGATGAATACAGGTCTCGACCAGGTATTCAATCCGGCATTAAGAGACTAGGTGAATGAAATGTCAAGAATAATGCTAGAGGTAAAAGAACTAACAACGAAATACATCACCCGGTTTCAAGAAGATATTTACGCTGTTGACCACGTTTCTCTGAAGGTCGAAGAAGGGAAATCGCTGGGAATTGCAGGAGAATCCGGCTGTGGAAAGTCGACGCTGGCACTCAGCTTGATGGGTTATTACTTTCCTCCGCTGCATTATACAAGTGGAGAGATCATCATCGACGGGCGAAATATTTCCGGGATGGATCCTGATGACATTCGTAAATTGGTATTGGGGAAAGAGATTGCCTGCATCCCCCAATCAGCGATGAATGCGCTCAACCCCACCCAGAAGATCATCAAATTTATTGAGGATGTGGTTAAAGCACATCATCCAGACGCTACCAAGGAAGAGATTTATGATCTCGCTAGAACACGCTTTGAAACCCTGGGGCTTCCAGCGAGTGTACTGCAAAAATACCCCGTTGAACTTTCGGGTGGTATGAAACAGCGCACGGTGATTGCGACTTCTGTGATCCTTGGTCCGAAGGTATTGATCGCTGATGAGCCTTCCTCCGCACTCGATGTCACATCACAGAAGAAGGTCATCAAGATGCTGCGGGACATGATGGAAAAAGGCATCATCAGATCGATGATCTTCATCACGCATGAGCTTCCGCTGCTTTACAACGTAACCGATGATATTATGGTGATGTACGCAGGGCAGATTGTGGAGAAAGCAAATGCAGAAGAGGCTGTGTTTGATCCGCTCCATCCTTATGCTAAAGGCCTCATGGGTGCGATCATTGTCCCTGAAAAAGGTTTGCGGGATGTCAAACTGGCTGCCATCCCCGGGGTGCCACCCAATCTTAAAAACCCTCCGCATGGCTGCCGGTTTGCCGAACGCTGCAAATATGTTCAGCCGGAATGTATGGTCATGCCCATTGGATTACGCGAAGTAAATGATCATCGTGCTTACCGTTGTATCTTTTCCGAAGAAGAACTGAGGGAGGCTTATCAAGATGCCCAGTAAAAATAGTGTATGCATGTGTGTATCAGGTCTTACCAAGGTATTTGGGTTTGGACGTCAGAAAACGGTTGCCGTTGATCACGTGGATCTTAAAATCTACGAGGGCGAAGTCATCTCGATCGTGGGCGAATCCGGTAGTGGCAAGACCACATTGGCGAAACTGCTTTTGGGATTAATCACTCCTACTGAGGGCGAAATTTACTTTCAAGGGAAATTGCGTGATATCGGCACTTATAAAAAGAAACTGGCGTACTGGAAGAATATTCAGGCGATCTTTCAGGATCCATACTCTTCGTATAATATTTTTAATAAAATTGATGCTGTGCTATTAGATTGTATTCGCATGCGTGGTGATGGAAAGCTTCCGCATGCGGAAAAAGTAGAGTGGATGACAGAGGCATGTGGCTTTGTTAACTTGAAGTTCGAGGAATTGACAAACAAGTATCCTTTTGAGCTTTCCGGTGGGCAGATGCAGCGGTTAATGATTGCTCGTATTTTTCTATTGAATCCGAAGATCCTGCTGGCTGATGAGATTACCTCGATGATCGATGCCTGTTCACGCGCGACCATCCTGGATATGCTGATGCAATTGCGTGACGATATTGGGATGACAGTTATTTTCATCACCCATGATGTTGGCCTGGCGTATTATGTTTCTGACAAAGTATATATTATGGAGCATGGAAAATTTGTTGAAAGCGGATCTGCCGATGAGGTGATTTTACACCCGAAGGAAGCTTACACCCGACGCTTGATCAGCGATGTTCCAAAGATTTATGAAGAATGGGATCTCTCAACGGTGTAAAGCTTTCTTTAAGTTTTTTCGCACGGCGTTGGAAAAGCTGACAAATATTCTGAATGTGCGCATAACCGCGGACGATGAACTGAAGAGGATTAATAATTTTTATTAGAGTTTGGGTTTAATCCGGATGATGCATTGAACAGGTGGTCTTTCCAACCCCAACATAAATAAAGCAAAAAACGGATTTCTGCCGTCCCCTTGATAAAACCGTTTGAGTATATTGGAATCCGTCGAATTCGTAAACAAATTATAAGGGTGCTATGGATAAAATAAATACGCTTATCAGTCAGATGACAATCGAAGAAAAAGCAGCACTGTGCATTGGCGCCAGCGCCTGGACAACAGCAGGGATTGAACGGGTACGTGATCAAGCTGAAACCGTGGTAGTCGTTTTGCTCTCTGGTCGGCTAGTCATCATTACGGACTACCTCCCATTGGCAGATGCCTCTGTGGCAGCCTGGCTGCCAGGAACGGAGGGTCAGGGTGTGGTTGATGTCTTGTTCGGCGATGTTCCCTTCACTGGCAGACTCTCCTTCACCTGGTCTCGAACAGGTGATCAACTGCCTTTTAACCTGGGTGACCTGCCGGAAAAAGGCTGCGAGGTACCTCTGTTCTCCTATGGTTACAGCCTGACTACAGAAGAGTTCCAGCCGGGGGTGGTGCCGGATTGTCCGGTTCACTGACCGGAAAACATGGCTGCAGATTGATGATTCACTGGAGGAATAATTAACCGAATGCGTTATGGGTTTTTTGATGATACGAATCGTGAATATGTGATCAACCGACCGGATACACCTCTCCCCTGGATCAACTATCTGGGGATGGAGGAATATTTCGGGCTGATATCGAATACTGCTGGGGGCTATTCTTTTTACCAGGACGCCCGCTTGCGTCGCCTGACCCGGTATCGTTATAACAATGTGCCCCTGGATATGGGCGGACGTTATATTTACTTACGGGACAATGACAGCGGTGTGTTCTGGTCTCCGACCTGGATGCCCACCCGGCACCAGTTGGAAGACTACTCCTGCCGGCATGGCATGGGTTATACCATTATCGGCTCTACTTACCAGGGTATTCGCGCAGATGTGCGCTATTTCGTCCCACCCGGGCAGACTCTGGAAATCTGGGATCTCACAGTGGAAAACCTTTCAGACAAAGAAAGGACCCTTTCGACATTCTCCAGTGTGGAATTTTGCTTGTGGGATGCTTATGACGATTCTACCAATTTCCAGCGCAACCTGAACACCGGGGGGTTGGAGGTTGAGAACTCGGTTATTTTCCATAAAACCGAATATCGGGAGCGCCGGAATCATTTTGCGTATTTTGCCTGCTCTGAACCCCTGGTTGGATTTGAGACCCAGCGAGAAGCCTTTTTGGGGGGTTATCGCGGGTGGGATAATCCTCAGGGGGTTGAAACGGACATCTCCAGCAACTCCCTCCGGGTGGGTTGGTCGCCAGTGGGCGTACACCACTTACGGTTTTCATTAGCACCAGGCGAAAAAAAGCGGGTGATTTTCCTGCTTGGCTACCACGAGAATCCGACCGATGAGAAATTCTTACCTCGCGGGTCTCAAACCATCAATAAGCGAACGGTAACCCCGATCATCGCTCAGTATCTCAAACCTGAAGCAGTGGATGCCGCTTTCGCTGATCTGCAGAAAGCCTGGGATGGGTTATTAAGCATTATCCAGGTGGATACACCGGATGAACATGTTGACCGGATGGTGAATATTTGGACCGCCTACCAATGTATGGTCACGTTCAACCTCTCGCGTTCCGCCTCCTATTTCGAATCTGGCATTGGGCGGGGGATGGGCTTCCGGGACTCCAACCAGGATATACTCGGCTTTGTGCAGATGGTGCCTGAAAGAGCCCGTCAGCGTATCCTGGACCTGGCAGCAACGCAGCTCGAAAGTGGTGGAGCTTACCACCAGTACCAACCGCTTACCAAGCGGGGGAATGATGCTGTCGGCAGCAATTTCAATGATGATCCGGCCTGGTTGATATTAAGCGTTGCCGCTTATCTGAAGGAGACCGCTGACTGGGAGATTCTGGATGAACGGGTTCCATATGAAAACAAACCCGGCACGGAAACCAGCCTTCTGGAACACCTTGAACGGTGTATTCAGTATATGATCGATAATATCGGTCCACATGGTCTGCCCCTGATTGGCAGGGCGGATTGGAACGATTGCCTTAATTTGAACACCTTCTCCAGTAAACCGGGGGAATCATTCCAAACCAGCAGTAATGATAATGGCAAGATGGCTGAGTCAACTGTGATTGCAGCATTGTTCACCATGGCAGCGACTGAGCTTGCCCAGATTACGAAGCACTTGGATATGCCTGAAGAGTCCGACCGGCTTCAGGGTCTGGCAGATGGCATGTCGGCGACCACCCGGCGTTATGGGTGGGACGGAGCCTGGTTCCTGCGAGCTTATGACCACTTTGGCAAAGAGGTTGGGTCTAGATCCTGTGCCGAGGGCAAGATTTATATTGAACCGCAGGGATTGTGTACGATGGCGGGGATTGGCGTGAAGGAAGGATTGGCGGAGACAGCCCTCAAAGCTGTGGATCGCCATTTGGCAACGAAGCATGGAATCATGCTCCTCCAGCCGCCCTATAGTGAGTATTATATTCAATTGGGCGAAATTTCTTCATACCCGCCAGGATATAAGGAAAATGCGAGCGTCTTTTGCCATACGAATCCCTGGATAATGATCGCTGAGGCGCTCCTGAGGCATGGCGATCAAGCAATGGATTATTACCTGCGGATTAACCCTTCCAAACGCGAAGTGATCAGCGATTTGCACCGTTGTGAACCCTATTGTTACGCTCAGATGATCGCTGGTGAGGATGCGGATTATTTCGGCGAAGCGAAGAACTCCTGGCTTACAGGCACTGCTGCCTGGAATTTTGTGGCGATCACTCATTGGATCCTCGGCATTCGCCCGGATTATGATGGTTTGCGGATTGAACCGGTCCTGCCTGGATCATGGCAGGGCTTTAGAGCCACGCGGAAATTTCGGGGTGTTCTTTATGAGATTGAGGTACAGCGCATAGGACCCGGTAACGAGGTCTCGCTCATTGTTGAGAGTGAGCCTGTAGAAGGCTCCTTGATCCCGAAGTTGGAAAAGGAACGCGTTTCGGTTAAAGCTTCGATAGGGTGAAAATTTTAAAGTGTGAATGAATAAGTATCAGGTTCCAGGTGCGGTATGCCATGATCGGATGGCGCCCTGACACTGGCGAAGATTAATAACGCGGCTGGGTTTAGCTTCCCCGCTGAATCGTTAGTGCTGATCGTGATTGCTCCCTGATGAACATGAAAGACAAATCCATGACAAGTTATGGCTATTTTAACGACGATTCCCGCGAATATGTGATCACTGACCCCCAGACCCCGGTCAAGTGGATCAATTATCTCGGCTCACTCGATTTCGGAGGATTCATCGACCAGACCGGTGGTATGCTGATTTGCAGGCGTGACCCGGCGTTGAACCGGATCACGAAGTACCTGACTCAGGACCCTCCCTCGGAGTTTCGAGCGACTACTCTCTACTTGCGTACGCCAAAGCATGATGGTGGAATGATGTCTTCTCACCTTTCTATGTACCTACCCTGACGCCCCCTGACCGCTACGAATGCCATGTTGGGTTGGGATATTCAAATTTCATTATATTGCGGTTTAGAATAACATAACGGTGTTGGGTTTTTTTTGGGGAATTGACTTAATTGAGGAAATCCCAGGGGTTTACACGGCCGTAATCATCACTGCGCATCTCAAAGTGCAGGTGGGGTCCGGTCGACTTGCCCGTGTTGCCCATCAGACCAATCGTGTCACCCTGAGTGACTTCCTGCCCGCAGACCACGTTGATCAGGTTCAGGTGGGCGTAGAGCGTCTGCCAGCCGGAGCCGTGGTCGATCACGATCATCTCGCCATAGCCGTAATCATTCCACCCGGCATAGACCACCACGCCGCTATCAGCAGCGTAGATCGGGTTGCCGAGGCGTCCGGCGATATCAATGCCGAAGTGGTTTGTCTCGGGGCTGTAATCGAACCCGGAGAGATAGCGTTCGGAGGAGGGCCAGATGAAGCTGAGGGTGCCGGTGATGCCGTCATAAGCGGAGGTACAGGCGCCCGGGCCGAGGTGTTTGGCAGTGGCTGGTTCCTCGCGGCTGATGCGCGGTGTCCGCCAGTCCGTGAAGGTACCCCGGCCGCCGGGGATCAGCAGCATGGTGTCCGGTGGGATGTGTGGGTTGGCGTAATCGCCGATTTCATCCGCGTCCAGGTTGTTGCCGGGCCAGTTGATGATGTCTTCCGGGGTTACGCCATAAAAGGCGGCAACACCGTTCAATCCCTCACCGGCGCTCCATTGGTGATAGACCCCATCTACAGGGAGGATGTTAAGGGTCTGCCCGGGCACAATAAAGTGTGGGTCATCGCCAAGGGTATAACGGTTGCCCCACAGGATGGACTCAGGTTGTAAATTGAATTTTTCAGCAATTGAGAAGATCGAATCCCCCGTCTCGACCGTATATTCGGACACTTCGTAGCGCTCCTGTCGAATCGGCAGGACGGTGTGTAAATCCGCGACCCGGGCGATCCCTTCCGGATCGCGGCCGCCGACCGAGAATTCTGGAGGTGGCATGGTAGCGGTGGGCGTGGACAGCGCTTCAGCGACTGCAACACCCCCTGATTCATTAAATTTCTGCGGGTCGTTCAGGTAAAAAGCATCCATGATCCCCACGACCACCAGCACCAGGATCAGCGTGATAGCCGCTGTGATGAACCGTAAGGTCGAATCGCCCAGACCAAGACGCCGCAAACGCGCCCAAAGCCGCATCAAGCCGGATTCTTGGGATTCAGTTGTGTCTTCAGGTTGTGGATCGGCTTCGACGGGGTCGTCTTCCGGTCGCCGCCAGGGATTGGTCTCATCGGACATTATTAACTCCGGTAAGAGTCTAACATGTTTCCTATCGAAAGGCGAGTCTTCTCCGATTGCGGGCATTATGATATGAACTATGGGTCATAAAATTAACTATTTTGAAGGGTGGAATAATTCAGGCCCGATCAACACAGCATTTGGTCGCAAACACCCCCGAAGCCACACTCCGCGCAACGGGCTGGATGCTCGTGCGAACGGGCAACCCCGGTCTGCTGGCGTGCTTTGGACCGCATATCGCTCAGCAATGCTTCCAATGCAGACCGCAATTCCGGTGTGTACTCAATTTCGAATGTTTCCCGGGGGTAATGCAGGATGCCGTGCGGGGGTGTCTTTCCTGTTGTTGCTTCCACCAGGTAACAATATGCAGCCAGCTGGAAGATATGGGAATCATAGGGTTGAGCGGGTGTCCGGCCTGTTTTGACTTCCACGGGTATCGGGATGCCCTCTTTATAGACCAGATAATCCGGCTTACCGGCTAAGTTTAACTTTGGGTCGAAGAGCGGCTGGCTATTAGGCTGCCATTTTCCCATGTCGGCAGACGCGATCCGGCCGCGGGGTAAACCCGTTTGCTCCCGCTGGCGGTTTGCCAGCCAAAGCACGGTGAGAGCCAGCAGGATCAGGAATAGAGGAAGCCAGATCATGATCCAAAGATTGAAAGGGTGACGACCAATGCCAACCCAACCATGCCTGCCAGTAGTAGCAGCCAGCCAAGGGTGCGCAAGGCGCCTGAAACAAAGACCTTGCGCCCGTGGGTGCTATGGAGCTGCGTTCCGCCAGCCATGGCTTTCTGGTTCCCCGACTCGACTCCTTGCTGTCGGTACCACCAGGCGCGCTGGCAATACAGATAAGTACCCAGATCGGATGCGTTAATGGTTTTCATCGGATTCTTCAATTTCAGACAGTTGGTCTGAAAGGTTCAGAATTGTCTTTTCCAGTCGCTGCTGTCTGTAACTGATCGTCACATCTGCCTGGGTGCGCTCGATAATGCTGCGGGCGATGTCCGTCCGGCGGCGCAGGCCATAGGTCAGTGCGTCTGGGAAGTCCATTGTCACCAGTTGGGCATAGATATCGTCCATTACATCCAGGAGGCGTTCCACCTCCTCGGAGTGTCCTTCGCGCATGATATCCATGATCCGGCGGCGCAGTTCGCCAACTACCTCGGATAGTCCGTTCAGATAGGAGGCATATTCCACCTGCAGATCTTCCGGACTGGGCCATTCCTCGTCCAGGATTGCAGCCACGGTGATATGTGCTTCGCAATATTCTTTCAGGGCGTCCTGGGCATACCCGGAAAAGTACAGGTCCGGGTCATCATCTAAACCTTCCCGCAAGGCTTTTGCGAGTTTGTCCGCTTCAATCAGGTGTTCCCGTGCCAGTACAGCGTCCTCGCGGTGGATGGCGCGGATGGCACGGGCGGCATGCCGGGTCAGGTTACGGCTTTGCGCCAGGGCTTCGTCCCTGGTTTTGTTCTGTCGTTCAAAAGATTCTCTTATACGGTCCGAAAGGTCTTCTAAATTATTCATTGGGTTTCTCTGGAGTTTCGTTCGGGCGGAAAAGATCGTCGGCAAGAGTATGGCTGCGGGGCAGGCTGATCTCGCCGAACTTTGCTTCATAGCGCTTGAGGTTCTCGGTCATTGCACCCAAGAACAGCTTGGCTGCGGTGGGGGACATTACCAGACGGGAATCCACTTTGGGTTTTTCAACACCAGGTAACAGAAGAGAAAAATCCATCACAAATTCGGACGCGGTATGAGAGATCCGGACGAAATTGACGTATTTCGACTCTAGACCATCCGGAAGTTCGAAATTCGGTATCGGTTGTTTGGGCATATATGCTCCACTCTAGAAGGGAATATCGTCTTCTTCAGCGCCCCCTTCGACATCACCCATATCCTGTTCATAACCTTCGCCGCTCTCACCACGCCCGCCGGGAAGGAAACGCACATTCAGCGCATTGACCTCAAAGGACGCTCCGGTGGTGCCATCCTTACGGGTGTAGACACGGGGTCCGCCAGACTGGGGATCGGGGCGCAGGCGACCGACGACCAGAACGGGACGGCCTTTGCTGAGATACTGGTTGCATGACTCAGCCTGGGCGCCCCACACGGAGATCCGGAACCAGGTGGTCTCATCCACTTTCTCACCGGCATTGTTGGTGTAGGAGCGTGAAGTGGCAACGGAAAAGCTGGTAACAGCCTGGCCGCTGGGGGTGAACCGCATTACGGGGTCGTTCCCTAAATATCCGACGATCGTGAGTTGTTGAAACATGTTTTCTCCCTTTCCTAATGTAATGAGGAATGCTTCTATTTTACTTCAATATTGCTCTGGTTTACCAATTCTGTGCATACCAGTGCAGATATTGGTCTAGGTGGTTGGTCCAATAGACTTCGGTATGGCCGTTATTGAATAAATACCATTCATGAGGGATGTTGTTTTCATCCAGTAAGTCTGCAAAAGTCTGGGTTGTCTTCCATTCTTGGTCGTTCCTGCCAATGTCAATGAAGAACCGGGGCAGCTCTTCCAATGGTGGTTGGGTCATCCAGGCAGTAAGATGGCCGCCGTCCGCCTCAAATAGCGGTAGGCTGTGGGCACCCACGCTAGCGAAGAGGTCGTAATGCTCGAATCCCAGATGGACAGCCCAGGCTGCACCGCGGGAAACACCGCCGATCCCCCGGTAGGTTTTCTCCGGCAATGTTTTGTAATGGTCATCAACCCAAGGGATCAAATCCAATATCAGTGCGTCACCAAAATGGGAAGTTTGCGGCGGAGCGAAGATTGCTTCCAGAGGCATGATAATAATGAACGGCGCGATCTCCCGTTGGGCGATCAGGGAATCCATGGTGTTCACCAACTTCAAGCGCGGCCACTGGTCGTTGGTATATGACAACCCATGCAGAAGATAAACGACCGGGAAGCGCTGGTTGGAGGCGGAGTTATAACAGGGTGGCAGGTAAATATGGAAATAGAGATCGTTTTCTAATTGTTCGCTGTAAAAATGTGCGCTGGTCAATTCGCCGCCGGCGGAGAGACAATCCGAGGTGGCTGTGGTTGCTGGTTGAGTTGGTGTGGGTTGGGAAGCCCTAGTCTGAGCAGGAGTCAGCGTGAGGTGTTTCGATTCTTCAGTGCTGGTTCTATCAGAGGTGGGTGTTGGTATCAGCGGTGTGGTCGGACGACACGCGTTGAGGGCTAGAAGCACCAGGATCATGATGAGCCATGCGAGGGTGCGCGCTGCGAGGGTGGCGTCTTGACGTTTAGACATACTTCGGATTATACTCTTATCTGCCGGGGTGTAGCGCAGTCGGCCAGCGCGCTGCGTTTGGGACGCAGAGGTCGGCGGTTCAAGTCCGCCCACCCCGACTCACAAAAGAATGGGAAGGCGAGCGAAATCTTTACCTCGTTCTCCTTGCCATTTTTTGGTACCCTAGCTAAAATTTTATCAAAAGGGTGACACTTTGTCCAAGCCATTCCTGTCCATCATCATCCCCGCGCATAACGAAGCACACCGGCTCCCGCCTTCTTTGGAGAAAATTGACACCTTTCTGAGTCAACAAGATTTTACAGCGGAAGTCCTGGTGGTGGAAAACGGCAGCAGCGACGACACTTTTGCAGTTGTTCAAGCCTATGCCCAACAATTTCCTTACCTGCGGGTTTTCCATGAGCAAGAACGCGGTAAGGGTTTGGCAGTTAAACGCGGGATGCTGGAAGCCATTGGCGAATACCGCTTTTTATGTGACGCTGATCTGTCCATGCCCATCGAGCAGGTCACCCGTTTCATCCCACCATCTCTCGATCGGGTCGATATCGCAATTGGCTCGCGAGAGGTCACGGGAGCAAAACGCTATCATGAGCCGGGCTACCGGCACTTGATCGGACGGATATTCAACACCATGGTGCGGTGGTTGGTCCTGCCTGGCTTGCAGGATACCCAATGCGGTTTCAAATGCTTCCGGGCTGAAGTGGCTGAGGAAGTGTTCCCCAAGCAAACCTTACAAGGGATGTCTTTTGATGCTGAGGTGCTTTTCATCGCCCGGGGAATGGGGTATCGGGTCCAGGAAGTCGCCATCGACTGGTATTTCAATCCGGACAGTCGGGTGCGGCTCATGCAGGATTCGTTGCAGATGGCTTTTGACCTGATCAGCATCCGTCTGAAAGCATCACGGGGACAGTATGACATCTAGAAAAAAGTTCGACATGTCCCTCGTCCCCGAGAGACCCGATCTTCAATTTGAGAGCAAATTATGGGAAAAAGAACTGCGCCTGGTGGCGGGAGTGGATGAAGCCGGGCGGGGTGCACTGGCGGGTCCTGTCGCTGCGGGCGCTGTCGTCCTGCCGCATGATCTCCCCAACCTGTTTGACCGGTTGAAAGGCGTTCAGGACTCCAAGGTAATGACTCCTGAGGAACGTGAAGTGTGGGCGACTGCCATCAAGGAAATTGCTATTGGCTGGGCAGTGGGGTTTGCTTCATCAACGGAAATTGATCGGCTCGGCATTGTCCCCGCGACCTGCCTGGCAGCCAGTCGTGCCCTGGCAAAATTATCTTGTACGGTCGAACATGTTCTGGTTGATTACCTTACCCTGCCCGATGTGGATGTTTCCCAGACACCACTGATCAAAGGGGATGCGCGGTCGATGTCAATCGCCGCGGCATCCATCCTGGCTAAGACCACCCGAGATGCGGTTTTGATCGAGATGGATTCAAAATACCCCGGATACCATTTAGCAAGTAATAAGGGTTATGCCACCAAGGCACACCGCCTGGCGATTGATGAATTGGGTCCTTGCGACGAACACCGCTGCTCTTTCTCACCGATTACAGTGTATTATTCCTTGTTTCCGCCGAGTGGCGCTAACGAGGTAGATGAGAGTTAACGCACTAAATGTAATTTCCCGTAGTTGAAACATAACCCCTAATTGTGGAGCGCGGGCTTCAGCCCGCATTGATACCTTTGATAGTATAAATTTACCCATTCTATAGAAATGTTGGATCCCGCGCGAGGAATAAAAATACAGCCTAAAGGCTGCACTCTAGAGGTATTAGGGATTAATTATTCTCGATTGGAATGTTGGCGGCCAGAGCCTACGTCCCCCAGTCGCGCAAATACAGGAAGTCATAACCAATCGTGCGGTGGGAGAGCTTGGCGATGGGGGGCATCACGCGCTTGAAATGGTTTTGCTGTATCATCCGCACTACCCGCTCGACGAAGTTCTGGTCGAATCCTTCTTCCACACAGGCTTCCGGCCGGTAACGCTGATCCACCAGCAAATACAGCAGTTGATCCACATCTTCATAGGTGAAACCCAATTCGCCCTCATCCGTCTGCCCCTGCCATAAGTTCGCAGATGGCGCCTTCTGGATGACCTTCTCCGGGACGCCGATCGCTCGGGCGAGTTGGCGCACTTGAGTCTTGTACAAATCCCCGATGGGTTGCAGAGCGGCGGCTGAATCGCCGAAAACCGTGGAATAGCCTAACAAAAGCTCCGTCTTGTTGCTGGTGCCCATTACAAGGCCGTTGAATGCTACCGATTGGTCGTAGAGCACGATCATCCGCATCCGTGCCATGATATTGCCGGCGCGGACTTTGTCCATGTCATCATAATGGTTGATCAGGGGGTCAACCATTTCTGTGATCTCAACAGTCATGGATTGGACTCCCAGGTCATCAATCATGGTTTGCGCGTCTTCCAGCGTATCCGCCGGAGAGGTTTTATATGGCATGCGGAGCACAAGCACATTTTCCGGTCCCAGGGCGCGGGCGGACAGGTACAGGCTCAGGGCGGAGTCGATCCCACCGGAGAGACCCAGCAAGGCTTTCTTGAAGCCCACCCTGTGCAGTTCGGTCCGGATGAAGCCGGTGATGATTTTTTCAGCCAGTTCAGTGTTGATAGTCAGGTCAATCTTCATGATTCACCAGAATTCTTTCCAGCTCACGTTGCACGAGGTTGGTGCGTTCATCCCGCAGGAGGGGCAACCTGGCGCGGGTGCGGTGCAATTGGTTCAGGTCAACTTCAGCAAACGTCAATGCTTCATCAAAATCCGGGGCGCGCACAACCAGGTCGCCGTTCGGGTCAAAAACAGTCGATCCACCCCAAAAATTGAGCCCATCCTCATACCCCACCCGGTTGGCATGCGCCACGAAATTGGTGAACAGCCCGGCATAAGCCCGGTTGGTGTGCTCCACCCATCCTGAGCTGCTGAGACGGGGATCTTCGTTTAAACCTCGTCCCGGGGAGGCGGATGCAAACAAGAGGATATCGGCGCCGTCGAGCCACAGGAGGTAGGGCAGGGAGGCATGCCAGAAATCCTCGCAGATCAGCATCCCGACCCGACCGAAGCGGGTATCAAATGCCCTAACTGAATCTCCCCAGGCGAAGAAACGCCCTTCATCAAACATGCCATAGGTGGGCAAATAGACTTTGTTGTGGATATGGAGGATCCTGCCCTGGGAGAGGTAGGCAGAGGCGATGTAGAAGCGGTGCCGGCGGTCTTCGTGGACGAAGCCCACCATCAGGTCAATGTCCTCGCTGATCCCCAGGAGTTCATTAAATACCGGATCGTCCTGGTGCGGGCGGATGGTGGTGCTTACAGCCAGATCCTGTAGAGCATACCCCGTCAGTGAGAGCTCGGGGAACAACAACAGGTCAGCGCCTTTCTTTTTAGCATCAGCGATGAGGTCCAGGTGCTTCTGCAGGTTGGCTTCAACATTTCCGAGTTTGGTATTGAATTGTGCCAGTGCAATAGTTATTTTCATTTGCCATACCCATTAAAGTGAACGATGTGACTCTATAACTTATTTTACTTGTTTTTATGAGCAATCTTTAGTGAGCCAGGGTTTGGGGCGGAAATAAAAGGTTGCGAGTATAATAAGAACATCTGCAAGTAAGATATCTACTAACAGCCTTCCACGTAATTTTATTATGGCATTAAGCGATTGCAAGGACACTTCAAACATATCCGGATCAGTCTGGTCCATCACATCGGCGGATTGGCGGGATTATACCCAGCTCAACTACCTGGAAAGGTCCTGTTTTAGCAACGAGGATATCTGGCCCTTCTGGGACTTGATTGGGATATTGACCTTGCCCGGTTTGGTCCGATTTAAAGCTGTGATGGAAGGTCAAATGATCGGGTTCATTGGCGGTGAAAGGGGCGCCGGGCGCCATCTGGGATGGGTGACCACGCTGGCGGTGATGCCCTCTTACCGGCGGCGCGGGATCGCCCTGGCTTTATTAGAGGATTGTGAAGCAGGGCTGGCGATGCCGGCTATCAGACTGAGTGTGCGGTCCTCCAATGAGGCGGCAATTGGATTATATCAATCTGCTGGATATAAGGTGGTAGACCGCTGGAAGAAGTACTATTTGGGCGGGGAGGATGCCCTAGTGTTTGAGAAGAACCGTTGACTTTGCGAGCGAGTCGGTTTATACTGAAGCTACTTAAAGCATTGTGCAGAAAAGGTGCAGATGCAAAGATTGAGACGGAAAAAGAATTCTTTTGGGCACGCCATAAGACATTGCGCGTGCTCTTTTTTATATCCCTTCCTATAGAAAGGAAAAGTGCGCTATGGACTACGGATTGATCGGCAAAATTCAGAAAGCCAAACGATATGCAGAGGAACGCGACCGGATTGAATTCAAGCAATTCAATGTCACTTTTGAAGGTGAGAATAATGATCACACAGTGACTTACAATGAGGGTGTCTGGCATTGTAATTGCGACTTCTTTCAGACTCGCGGTCGATGCAGCCATACGATGGCGCTCGAAACGATCCTCGAAGATATGGTGGTTATCGCTCGCGTTGGCTGATCTTCGGTTTTCCCGATCATGGAAACAATATCAGGCCGTGGAACTCCACGGCCTGTTTTGTATTATTAATAGCGGGTTTACCTCTGGAAAACGACCCGTCCTTGCTTACTAATTTTCAGGTACTTCACCAGGAAGGCGGCGCCCAGGCGCCATTGACCAGCCGCGCTTCCGGACCGAGATGGTCCAGCGTTTTCATATCCTCATTGTCCAGATCGAAGAAGATATCTGAATTTTCTTTGATCCGGTTTTCATGGATGGATTTCGGAATCACAACCAGGTCGTGATTCACGCACCAGGCCAGCATGACCTGGGCAGCAGTCTTGTCAACCTTCTTCGCGATCCTTTGAAGATCTTCGTTAGCAAGGAATTTCGCCCTTGCGATGGGACTGTAGGCTTCAATCTGGATCTTCTTACCCCGGCAATGCTCCAGAAGTTCTTTCTGATACAGAAAGGTATGGAATTCCACCTGGTTGGCTGCCGGAACCACATCACTCTTGGAAAGTAATTTTTCAATTAGGGGGATAGTGAAATTGCTGACACCGATGCTGCGGCAAAGGCCTTTTTCCTGCATTTCAACCAATGCCTGCCATGTATCAAGCGTGCGGTCGAAGTCGCGGATATCCGGCCAGTGGATCAACAACAAGTCCACATAGTCCGTATGCAAATCTTTCAGGCTCTTTTCGAATGAGCGTTTGCTGCTGTCATATCCCTGGTTGGCGTTGCGGATCTTGGTGGTGATAAAGATTTCTTCCCGTTTGCGCCCACTGGCTTTCCAGCCCTGACCTACCTGACGCTCATTATCATAAGCCTGGGCAGTGTCGATGAGAGAATAACCATGGGTCAGGGCAAATTCGACGGCACGGACACAGTTTTTACCCCGCGCCTGCCATGTCCCCAGACCCAGGTGGGGGATCATGACGCCGTTGTTCAGCGTTGCTGTTGATTGCATGTCTTTTGTCATTGTGTTCCTTTCATTTCAAAGCGTTTTTCTCTATATAATTTTACCCAGCTTGAGTTGATTCCCAAATAGGTGCGGCTTTGCCAATGTTTATTATAGGCTTTTGGACTTTTTCTGAGGTTGCATTCAATAGAGAGAAGGTATTAAAGTAGGTATACTTAATTCACAATTGAAATGATGATGTCCATGAAGAAGATCCACCGAAACCTGCTCTTGATATCCCTGGTCTTGCTGCTCAGCGGCTGTCTTCGCTTGGCTACATCACCGACAGTTGACCTGAGTCGCTTTACGCCGCAACCGGAGGATGTGGTGACGGCACAGATTGGTGAATCTGTTGTGCCGGACTTGCATGAAAGCCTAACACCGACACCGAATCTTGACTCCGCCACCCAACGCGTCTTGCGGATCTACCCCTTGTGGGTCGGTAGTTCCTGGGTCTATCAGTACTTGGGTTACGACCAGGATCTGGAAGTGCTCTGGAGGGTGGTGGAAACGGTGGTGGACACCCGGATTGTGGATGGTTACTATGTGGCGGAAATCGAACGGGCAACGCAGCTTATGAAAGGTACACCGGGAGAGAATTTCCACAGTATCCCCGACGAGGGGACCTACTGGTACTTGATTGATGGTGAGGATCTTTACCGGTTTGATTCAGCCTTGGACACCGATTTATCGGGCGCCTGGTTGGATCTGGTGATCCCATTCCCCGATGAGGGGGAAGCCTGGTTCCCTAACCCGGACCAACGAGCGAAAATTATTCCCGGGGCGACCGGGCTACGGTATGCCTCCGAACCTTTCAAAAAAGTATTACCGATGGGCGGAACTTATACCTGTTACAACATCACCACCCGGTATGTAGATGGCACGGCTGAGGGTACGTTCTGTGAAAACGTGGGGTATGTCTACCAGGAATTTAACCAAAACGATCAGGCTTTTGGTTACCGTTCGGAATTAATAGGATTCTCTTTACAGTGATCAATTGTAAGAAGGTTTGGCGCTGGATCCGCTTCAATCTCCTCTACCTTGGTCGTCCTCCCTGGGATACCGGCGTTTCTCCCCCCGAATTGATGTCATTTTTGGAAAAAGCAGAACCCGGGCGCGCCCTGGACGTGGGGTGCGGGACCGGGACAAATTTGCTGACCATGGCGCACCATGGCTGGATCGTGGTTGGCGTGGACATTGCCTGGTTGTCTGTATTAAGGGCACGGGCTAAATTGCGTAAGGCTGGCTTTCGACCCCGCATCCTCCATAGCGATGTTACCGGCGACCTGGATCTGGATCAGCCAGTTGACCTCCTTTTGGATATCGGCTGTTATCACAGCCTGACCCAGAAGGAGCGGGAGGATTATCGCCAAAACCTTAAGCGATGGCTGGATACCGGTGGCACTTATTTGCTCTATGCTCACTGTCGAACCTCCCCGCAGGCATCCCATGGTATTAATGAAGACGACCTGCAGGCGTTCAGTACATTTCTGGACCTGCAATGGCGAAAGGACAATGACGAAGACCGGCCGGATGGCAGTGGTGGCTTTCCGGCAATCTGGGTGCGGTTTGATCGAAAAATTCAGGATTGAGTTATCTGGTTTCAAGTCGAACGGGAACGGTCGCAAAGACGCTGCAGAAAGACCTGCTGTCTGATTCGGGGGTTCTCCTCAGAACATCATCCTGATTAATCTCTTTCCTGATGAGAGGACTTTAGAACGCCCCAAATTCTTATTCGTGGAGGAATGGATTTAAGAAGACTCCGATACTCGGGGGTTGATGTCATCAGCTTTTACCCATAAATCGCGCCCTCAGCTATTCTATGCACCATTTACATCATCACTAATCACCCTGCCTATTCCCTAATCGCCCAATTCGCTCTATCCCATCCGGTACAATAATAATCTACCTTTTTACAGAAACACGGGATTGAAATTTATGGACCACGAACAAGAATTGCTGCATATCTATCAAGAAAATCCCTGCCGCACCCTGCCTAACGCATATTGGAAGACGGCTGTCAGGATGGACGCATTGCGGCTTTCCATCCGGCGGGACGAGGGCGATCAGTTGACGGCTGTAGCAGTATGGCAGGGCGAACGATTAATGGCTTTCTGGTGTGCAAACCCTGAGGTCCACCCGCTCTCACCCCGGCAAATCGCCAGCGTTCCCTTTGCCCTGGTCCATGCCAACGCGCTGCCTGTCTTTTCCCAGCGGGATTTTTCCCGACGCGAGCCTTTCTTCCGAATCATTCACAAAGGCGAGCCTCCGGTTTATAATTATCCTCCCGGCTTTGAGTATGCTGATGTCCAGCCGGAATCCGAAGCCCGAGAGATAGCTGAACTCATCCAGACCTGTTATAAGCATAAGCAGGTGGATGAGACCACCGTCCAATCATGGTTGGCGCGTCCGGTATTCAACCCGGACTTATGGGTATGGATCAGGGACCAGGCGACTGGAGAACCGGTTGGGTTGGGGATTGCCGAACTCGACCGGGAAGTCCCGGAAGCCTCCCTCGAATGGATCCAGGTGCTCCCATCCTATCAGGGCAGAGGGCTCGGTAAAGCAATTGTGGCGGAATTGTTGCGTCGGGTCTCCGGAAAGGCGGCGTTTACAACCGTCTCCGGGGGAGTGGATAACATCACGAAACCGGAAAAGCTCTATCGCCGCTGTGGATTTACCGGTTCCGATGTTTGGTGGTTGCTGACGGCATAAATTGATTCCAGAAAATGACCTCACCATTGATATGAGAGTATCCGATGTCTAAGAAAAAAGAAAAGAAAGAAAAGCATCACAAGGGAAAAAAACAAGAGAAGAAAAAGGACAGATCAAAAGCCTGGTGGTACAGCCCGAAGTGGATCCGCTGGGGCATAGTCTTCATCCTCTCGGTGGTCCTTGTGTTCTTGTCTTTGTTCTGGCTTCCTGCAGAATTGCACTATGAGATCACTGAGACGTATACTTTTTCTGCCGAAGAAATGGCACCGCTATACCTGACAGTATTGCTGCCGACTTCTGGTCCCTATCAGGATGTTTTAGAACCGGAGATCACCTGGCCGGGTTCCTGGGACATCCATTCGGACGGACGGCTAAATGTCTTGCGAATGGAGAGCGATATCCAGGCTGGGGAAACGGTTGAAGCTGTGATTACCTTCCGGGTAGATCTTTTCCAGGGATCAGCGCGGTGGTTTGGGGAACCGGTTCGATCTGATGACCTGGCGCCATCGGAGGATATCCAGTCCGCTTCTCCGGAAATTATTGCCAGAGCCAATGAATTAACTGTTAGCGGGAATGATCGCCAAACAGCCCGGCAGATCTTTGATTTCACTATCCGTCATTTGGACTGGCCCAAAGAGAGCCGGGTTAATGCCAACCTCAGTGCATTGAATGCTTATGAAACCGGGGTTGGCGGGTGTGCGGAGCACGCGAATTTGGTGGCAGCCCTTTGTCGTGCTGCAGGCATCCCAACAAAGACCATCAGTGGTTTGGCAATGCCAGAAACAGTACCCTTTATCCCGGTATCGGCAACCTGGGGTCATCCTGCGGGGGCGCATGCCTGGAATGAGATTTTTATTGATGACGCCTGGAGTTTGGCAGATCCCAGTTGGTCAGGTCAATTCTACAAACGCGATTTGTTTGGTTGGGCGGATGGGAAACATTTGGCTTATGACGAAATTGCTCATGAAGCGCAGGTTTATACACCATTGCTCGCTGAGGCAGAAGATCAGGGCACCTGGATCGCAGCGATGTCCGCTCCCCTGAAGTTTGTAGCCTGGTCCGAAATGGATATTGAGAATATGCAATTCTCACCGGCGGTCACGCTCAGAAAGACTTGGGATGGACGTTTTATGATGATGGTTTCGGTGATCCTGATCCTGGTTATGTTGAATTGGTTGATTGATGGCGACAATCGACGGCTTCGTGAAAATTGGGAAAGGAACTGAGAACGAACCACCGAATCCTGAGTTTAATTATTGCCCTGGTGATAGGAGTGAGTACGATTCTGGCGGGGTGCGGGGCAGGGCAAACAACGCCCTTCATCGAAACACCCATACCTGCTGCTGAACAGTCACCGGATCTCGAAGGTGATGTGCCCTCAGTCACCATTGATGGTATAGAAGTGCGGGACAGGGATGCTGTCGCATTTTGGGGCTGGACGACCGTTGCGGAGGGACGCTGTATGTATACGCAACTTTATCAGGATCAATTATTGTTGGAATGGTGGCCGGTTGGGAAGTGTTACCCGATCACGGAGCGGGATTGGCGGATTAGTTTCCCTCTGGGTGAAGAGGGCGCGCCGGAAAGTTTAGATAATGATGCCCAGTTCCGCTTGCGGGTATGGTGGCCAGGAGCACCGGAAGTCGCCGTGGATGAGTTTGACTTCGACCTGGCTTCGCCGCCATCGCCATAAAGTAATCTATCTCAAATAGGACGGTTTATGATGTTGCCTTACTTTAAAACATATGCTGAATTAATTGAGGACTTGATTGAGCGATTGGATGGGATCTTTTCCGATCTGCCAGTTGAAGCGCTTGATTGGACACCGGATCCAGCGTTGAATTCCATCACCGTATTGATTGTGCATACAACAGGCGCCTTACAATATTGGATTGGCGAAATGCTCGGTGGTGAACCCTCCGGGCGGGATCGATCCGCGGAATTCGAAGCACATGGGCTTTCCAAGGCACAATTACATGAAATGCTCCAGGAAACGCTGGCGCAAACCAAAGGTGTCCTTGAAAATTTGACCATGGAAATTCTGGAAGAAAAACAATACTCGACCATTCACAAAGACTATTTCACAGGGACCTTTGCTCTGGCGCATGCACTCGAACACACGGCTTTGCATGTGGGTCATATGGAGATCACGCGTGAATTGTGGGAACAGTTCAATTGGGATCGAAAGGGTGCGCCATCCAGCACATGAGGACGTTCACGTCCCCATTAACGCTTTGGGAAGTTTATGATAGGATAGTGGAAAAAATAGGGAAGAATATCAGAGAGCAGTGAAAATGGCCCATGAAAGATTTCTTGACCGGGAACAACAGCCCGACCAGACCCTGATCCGGAAGACGATTGGCAGGGAGGTGTTGCCGGTATGGGATGATGTCATCGGTTTTCTGGATCAGCAATTCCCTGAATATGAAACAGAAATGGTCTATTACAACACCCAACAGGGCTGGGCGCTGCGGTATCGCAAGGAAGCGCAGCAATTGGTCTTGCTTTTCCCGGAAAGAGGTGCTTTCACTGCTTTGGTCACCCTTACCCCGGAAGAAGATGCATTGGCGCTGGAGAAGATCAATTATTTCAACGCCCGCTTCAGGGGGTTATTGAACTGCCCCTCCACCTTACCGCAGGGTCGCTGGTTGTGGGTGCGCATTGAAGACCATACCGATTTTGTCGGTCTCAGATGGCTGCTGGAACTTAAAAAGATACCATGATCAGAAAAGAGCCACACATACACCGAAAATACCCAAGATCTGATTCAGGAAATAAAGAGCGATAAGTTTGAAACCACAAGGAAAAAACCACAAGAAAAAAAGAAGAAGATAATTATCACACCAAAAGAGATTCGGGAGGAATTGTTATAAAGATGATAGATAATAAGGGTTTATGTTTTGAGTTGTTAAGAGCAGAAAGTGAAGAAGAAGTAGTAAAGATTTTAAGAAGAGAAAACATGTGGGATGATTTATCTTTGTGGAACGATTATGGTGGAATGGAAAACAATTGGGGAATAATAGGCAATCAACAATCAAAACCTGAATCGGCTTTAGTTGAAAAACTTGTAAATTCAGTTGATGCTGTATTAATGCGTGAATGTTTATTAAGAAATATTAACCCCACATCAGACTCAGCTCCTTTGTCGATATCGGATGCTGTTGAAACTTTTTTTAATATCAAGAATGGTAATTTATCGAAGTTAAGTTCAGCAAGGCGGGTTGAACTCTCACGGGAAATAGGCTTAATTGCTACAGGTCAAAGAAGTGAACCAAATTATATTATTTTTGATAGAGGTGAAGGTCAGGAGCCACAGAATTTTCCTGAGACTTTCTTATCGTTAAATAAGTCTAACAAATTAAGGATTCCCTTTGTTCAAGGGACTTTTAATATGGGAGGAACAGGAGTAATTAGGTTTTGTGGTGATTATCATCTTCAAATCATATTATCCCGAAGGCACCCAAATTTCAGTGAAAATGACAAGTGGGGATTCACAATTATTCGCAGGCAGGAGCCGACAGAAGGCGTTAAGCATTCTGTTTACACTTATTTAGCACCAGATAGTGAAATACCTGAATTCCCAGCCCCTGAAATCTCTATTCCATTATTAAAGAAGGGGACAGAAGAAATCGAACCATTAAATTTTGGAACGATAATTAAATTGTTTAATTATAAAATGCCCGGTGGACTTAAAACAAATATTAAACTTGACTTATTTTATAAGCTTTCTGTTCTTCTGCCTCGAATTGGTCTTCCAGTTCGTTTTTACGAGAGAAGAGGTTATCGTGGGCATTCACAAGAAGCTACAATGGCAGGATTACAGGTAAGGCTAGATGAAGATAAGAATAATCTTGACCTAAAATTTCCCCCATCCTCAAATGTATTCTATATTGATGAGCAAAAATTTAGTTATTCAATCTATGTTTTCAACAAAGGTGGCTCAGATAAATATCGAAAGAATGAAGGTGTGATATTTACTTATAATGGTCAAGCCCATGGTTTCCTTTCCACAGCTTTCTTTGAAAGGAAAGCGATTAATTTTGATTATATATCTGATTCTTTATTGGTTCTTGTCGATTGTAGTGAAATCAATCAAGCAACCAGAGAAGATTTATTTATGAATAGCAGAGATAGATTAACTGAAGGGGAGTTGCGAAATACTATTGAACATGAGTTAGAAAAGATAATATCTGGTCATCAAGGTTTGAAAAAGTTAAATTACTTAAGAAGAGAAGAAGCAATTCAACAGAGAACCGGTGAATCAAAGCCATTACAAGAAGTGCTTGAAACAATTATTCAAAAATCCCCATCACTTAAGGCACTTTTCAAACAGGGTGGGGATTTTAGTAATCCTTATGATATGACTTCAGGTGTTGATGATGAGGAATTTGTGGGAAAGAATTTTCCAACCTATTTTCGACTAATGAAAGGGGAGGAAGGGAAAGTTTGTCATATTGGGCAAAGGTTTCGCGTTCAATATGAAACTGACGTTGTAGACAATTATTTCTTTAGGGAAGAGCATAAGGGAGAATTTAAATTATTTATCAATGGAAAAGAATATAAAGGGTATCGATTAAATTCGTGGAAGGGCATTTATACCTTAAATGTTTTATTACCTGATGATGCTGTTGAGGGAGATATTCTTGAGTGCAAATCTATAGTTACTGATGATACTCAGATAGAACCTTTTACTTCAGAATTTTTACGTGAAGTCAAAGAACCCATTAAAGTGGGTCAAAGCCAAATAGGCAGAAGAAAAAAACCAAGTAAAGAAGGTAAAGGCGAAAGGCAAACACCCGGAGGCTTATCACTTCCAGTTGTCAAAGAAATATTTAAGGATGGGTGGGAGGAACATGGATTTGATGAGTTTAGTGCTTTAAAAGTTGTGTCTGCTGGTGAAGAGGGCGGTTATGATTATTATATAAATATGGATAATAAATATATTAAGCATGAAATTAAAAAACGTAATTTAGAAAACGAATCAGAATTAATTTTTGCTAAATATAAATACTCTATGGTTCTAATTGGGATGGCAATATTAAAAGACGAGGATATATTTGTTCGGGAAATGGTTCATGAAAATGGCGGTTTTGATATCAAATGGTTAATTCGCCAAGTAACTCGGGCTTATGCCCCAATATCAATCCCAATGATAGATACCCTTGGTGAACTTAATATAAATGATATAAGGCGTGCTTTTACTGAATAATTAATAAAACATAAAGGATTCTGAAGTAAAATTAAATTTTTCTATATTGCATATATCACAATGCTATTGATTTGCTTTCTTCTATAACCTTATATGACTCCTTCTGCTTTAAGCACTTCCTTCGCATCATGGGTTAGGCTCAGATAAGTGCCATCATCCGTCTTTCGATAATTTATAACAGCATAAACATTGGCCGGCAAACCCGCAGAGTGAATCTCCTTGGTATTATTTATACGTCTACCAAGAGCGCCCATTACTCCTGCATATTGCGATGCTGTTCTGCCAATTCTTTCAGACATCTCTTCTGATTTTACTTCGCCATTTGCTAATGCTTTATAAACATCTCTCTGACCCTTTGGTATAGGTCTGCGTTTAAGCATCCTTCTTATAGCTTCTTTTGGTTTAACAGTTTTACATTCTTCTTTATCCAATGTAACTTCAGTCGGGGACGATTCATCAACTGATGAATTTTCACCGAATAAAAATGCTGCACTCCTGAATTCCTCGACTGTCCCTTCAAATTCAAACTTTGTAACCTTCATTCTCGTTTCCTTTCTTTGTTTAAGATGAACAATAATAGTGATTGATAATTACATTATACACATAAATAAACAAATGTCAAGCATTTGATAACTTAAGTATATAACGAAAATAACTCAAGCTAACACAAATAGATTATAATAACGTGAGCGATAAAATTTCTCATAAGTAGATTAATCATGTTAGTAAATCAAGTTCATCATGGTTTTATTACTACAATGCTGTCTATAATAATTCCAGCAAGATATTGAAGCTGCCAACCACAGAGCAGATTCTGTGGAAGTTGGTTTGATTCAATCTAACAAATAACATTCAACCCAGTATATTAAAAATGGTAAAAGGATATGCGGTAGTGTCTTGTCAAGTGGTGTAAATTGTATTTTGTGCTTCCAGGTTAACTAACGCTTCTTCAAGAATAAAGTCCTTTTTCTTTTCAAGCACTGTTTTAATAATCTTTTGAATACCTTCCTTTCCCATGTAGTATCTTCCAGAACGCCAATCCTCATCAACATTCACAAGGAGTGTTCCAACCAATCTATAAACGGACGAACGATCTGGGAACACGCCCACTACTCTCGTTCTACGCCGGATCTCACGGTTTAGGCGCTCAAGAGGATTGACGGAGTGTATCGACCGATGATGCTCTTCTGGAAAGGTCTTGTAGACCGGGATATCCTCTTTTGCCTCCAGAAGCATTTCCGCTGCCTTGGGCCAACGTCTTTGCATAGCTGCAAAATGCTCCAAATATATTTGGGCACTCCGGTGATCCGGTTGCTGAAAGATCAGCTTGAGAGCATCAGCAACTTGCTTTTTATCTTTATGTGCAATTTGAGCTAGCACATTTCTCATGAAGTGCACCGTGCAGCGTTGCCAGGCTGCCCCAGAGATGACCTGGGATAGAGCGGACACCAAACCACTGTGAGCGTCACTCGTCACTAACATTGCCTTTTCAAGCCCTCTTTTCTTGATAGCACGCAGAAATTGTTGCTAACATGACAACCAAAAAAAACGTTTCAAAACCCAGAATACAACTTAACCAGTAAAATAAGTCAAGATCGTGATAGAATCATTAATTCATCAATGAATGATTCTAAGGTGCCGTCTGAGCAACGAAGATTCCGTTTGGATTTGAAACTCAATGTCGGGGTCATGGTGATCACGATAGCCAGTACAATGGCGCTGATGGTGGATCAATACTTTGATATCACGCCGGTGAAAGTTTACGGCCGTACGATCCTATATCTGGTTGTACCGTTAGTGATCATTATTTTGGGATTTCGCAGAAACCCGGCGGCATTTGGCTTTCGATTGGGCGACTGGCGGATGGGATCGCTGATTACATTGGCATCAATCATCGTCCTGGCTCCGGTGATTTGGATCGTTGTCCGATCCTCGGATGCAATGCAGACCTATTATCAGAGTACAGATCTCACCACCCGTGTTTTCCTGTTTACCCTACTGGAGTTGTTCGGTTGGGAGTTCTTTTTCCGAGGCTTTATCTTCTTCGGGTACCAGGAAAAATTTGGTGATCATGCCCTTTGGTTGCAGGCAGTACCCTTCGCGTTGGCGCATCTTGGCAAACCAGCCGTGGAGACGCTCACGACATTATTTGGCGGTTTTCTTTTCGGTCTTGTAGCCCGGCGGACGAGGTCCTTCCTTTATCCGTTTCTGATCCACCTTTTTGTGGCGCTCTTCACCAAACATGTAGCATTATCAATGGTCTGACCCATAGCAACAGCGCATATAATAATTAAGAGTGAGGTACCTATGATCTCAGAAGTCCAAATCATTCTCAGAATCCTGGTTGGTGCAGTATTAGGCGCAGTGGTTGGTTTTGAGCGAGAACGCCAGGATCAGCCGGCTGGTCTTCGCACCCATATGATCCTGGTGATTGGTGCCACTTTGGCAATGGTGTTGTCTGTCAACCTGGGTTACCTCTACGCCCGACCCGGGACACCAGCCGACCCTGCTCGTCTGGCAGCTCAGGTCATCTCTGGGATCGGTTTTTTGGGGGCTGGCGCCATCCTGCGATATGGCTTCACGGTAAAAGGATTGACGACAGCGACATCCCTTTGGACAATGGCTATCGTCGGTATGGCAGTGGGGGCAGGGTATTACCTGATCGGTGTGGTGACAACCGCTCTTATGCTGGTTGTTCTGGTGTTGTTGAATATCTTTGAAAATCGTTTTGTGCGAACTACTGTCACTCGTTTTATCTCGATTGAAGCGGACTACCACAAAGGTGTGGTGAAATCAGTCCGGAGTATTGTTCAGGAATCGGTCGATAGTTTGGTCAGCTTTAATATCCAGAAGCATGTAAAGAGCAAACGTCTGAGGATCCAGGTTGTGGCGCAGATCTCCCGCGATCAAACTCTGGAAGAATTGATTGAGGTGCTCTCAGATATTGAGGGTGTGCGCAATTTAAAGGTGGAATAGAAATTAATGAGATAATGAGCATAGACCCGCAGAACACTCTGCGGGTTTATTTTGATTCTCGTAATTTGATCAGTCTCCCTTACCAGGGACCGGCGTATTCCACGCTGTGGGGCTCGCAGCGAGCTGCGTTGAGTTGATATCGCAATTCGACCAACTGGCGCAGATGCAACAGGTCATGTGCCAACCAGGACGCCAGCATATCGCCGGCGCTGAGACTGCCCCAGGGCATGTTCACAGCGTCTTCCCAGCAGGGATCCTCTAAACCTATCAGCCAGGCGATCGATTTTCCCCGCTCCGATTTGAAATTTGCTAAGGTTTCGTCCAGATGAAGTTCATTGTAACGCTTCTCTGTCACCCACCCCTGCGGGTCAATCTCTGGCCAGGGGTCGTCAGGCGTCATCAGGATGTGAGCCAGATGGCGCCGGAAGTCGAGCATTTCTTCATCAACGAGATGGTTGAGGACTTCCAACACGGACCAGCTGCTTTCATCCGGTTTCCAGCGGACTTCATCCAGCGAAAGTCCCGCAGCGAGGGTCAGAATCGCCTGTCCCTGTTCCTTTAATTGATGGGTAGCGTTTTTCAAGTCCATCGCGTCTCCTTTACAATTTATTTAAATGATTCCAGATGGCGACCATCCCATAAGTGTCCAGCTTGCAGTATTCCCGCATTGCGGCTTCAATCCCCGCCCTGTCTTCCGGTGAAACTTGTCCTTGTTGCATCCAGTACCAGGTCAGCATGGCTTCTTCGCCGTTGGAGATGGTCAAACCCTCATAACGGAGGTCGGGGCACAGCACTGGCAGCACGGCTTTGAGCGAGGCGCTCCCATGGAAATCCGGATGGACATAATGGCTGTCTTTGAATATCCGCATCAGGTCATACAACCGCTCATTGATTCCCAGGAGCCGGTCGGCATGTTCAGGACAGTGGCTGGCAAGGTCTTTATTGCGACCGGCTTCAAAGCTCTGGTTCCACACCATGACTGATCCTTCTGGTCCGAGATTATTCAGCAAATGGGACACAAATTTCGGTGCGGGGTCGCCGCCCTCAATGATCAGGCAATCATGGTGCTGGAGCGCCGATTCCGGGTTTTGAAGGGTAAAGAGTGAGTACTGGAATACAATGTGTTCGTAGGGCTGGTAACCCGGGTAAAGGGGGATCGCAGGGTTGAAAGTCTCGTAATCCAGGAAATAGAGCGGATATTGCAATTTAGCCAGGGAATCCCGGATGGTTTGGGGATTGATGATGGGTTGGTTTGTTTTGACAGATCTGAAGTGTTTCTGTTGCTTGATGTTGAGATCAAAGGTTGCCGGGATATCCTCAATGGCAGTCACGCCCAGCTCGCGGAGTCGGATTGCCTTCTTGCCGATATAGGGGATATCATAGATCGGTCGTTCGGGCAGGTTCGGGTGGCAGAGTGAGGGGCAGGGACAGGACCGGGGCTTTGTGCAGGCAAAGACGGGCAAAGGTTCATCCATTTGCATCACAGACCTGGCTTCACGCCGCCACTGGGCGACATCCTTCCGTCGTTTTTCGACTTTGTCAGAGACTTCCTCCGTAGTGAAAAAGCGAGCCAGATTGAGTTCAGCCGCGTGTACGTAGGTCTTATCAATATGCAGGATGGTGATATTCCTGATTTTGAGCATGGACTCCAATAGCAGGACCTGGAAGGCAACATCGTATTCGTGTTCGGTGTGGACGGAAGTGGAAGACTTGATCTCGTATAGATCGTAAGCATCTGCATCCAAATCCAGGATCAGGGCATCGGCGCGGATTTCATATTGGCCATCATCATAGTTGGGTTGCCAGAAGACCTGAGCATGGCTGTACTGGGGCAGCAAAACACCCTCCAGGTATTGCTGTGCCAGGGCTTCCACCCGTTGGCCCTGCTGGATCAAATGCTGCTCGTAGAGCGTGTGCGATTTGATCTCCAGCTCGTCATGCGCTTTTGCCCACAGGTGCATTGGGGCATCTAAAAACCACAGAAAATCAGTCTTCGAAAGCATTTTTAACAATATCCCCCCAAAATCTTAAAGAGAACTTCGGTCATTGTTAACTCCTGTTGCTCAGGTTTGATATTTTACTGAAATATTAAAATTCATTCGCAATCAGATCGGGGAGGTCTCCTATGTGTTCCAGCTCATAGAAACCAGGCAATCCGGTGTCAAAATCATATATGGTCTCATGTGCCCAGGTGGTGTCTGCAGGGATATGAACCGCTTTCCCGCCCAATTCCAAGACAGGAAGGATATCCGAAGGCAGGGAATTGCCGACCATTAAAAAAGATTCAGGGGCGAGGTTATGTCTCTTTAAAATCGCAGCATAGGCGCCAGATGTCTTTTTACTGACCACCTCAACCATCGAGAAGTATGGTGCGAGACCGGAACGTTCAACTTTTCCGGTCTGGTCCAGCAGGTCGCCTTTGGTGATCACCATCAGGCGATGTGATTCGGACAGCGTTTGGAGCGTGTCCATCACATGGGGGCGCAGTTTGACCTCCGCTTCCAGCATTGACCGCCCGATAGCCAGAATTTCCTCAATTTTTCCCCCCGTGATTTTGCCAGCGGAGATCTTTACAGCAGCTTCAATCATGGTGAGCGTGAAGGCTTTGATCCCGTAACCATACAAAGGCAGGTTGCGCATCTCTATCTCGTACAAGATCCGGTCAATCGTCTCAGGTTCCTTCCATGGTGATAGGAGTTGGATAAGCGCTGATTGCGCGTTTCGATAATAGATTTCGTTATGCCAAAGGGTGTCGTCAGCGTCAAAGGCAATGATGTCAAGTTTCATGGGTTCACCTCGGATTGTGTTTGGATATGGTGATTATAACGGGGTTTGGGAACTTTGAGATCGGTATCTGCCAGCGCTTCTCACCATTCTTTACATGAGATTAACAGGCTTCTGAGAAAGCATTGTTATAGTTAAAGCATATAAGGTCGCAAATAAAAACGGTTCTGGAGGTATGGATGTCCTTAGCATCAAAATCAAAATCATTTCTTGATTATTTGGAAAATTGGCTGGAAAATCTCCCGGTGTTGACCCTCGAAGAAGCGGCACCTGAACCGGAAAAAACTGCTATCATCGCTGTGGATGTGATCAACGCTTTCCTCTATGAAGGACCGCTTGCCAGCCCGCGGGTGGCGACCATTGACGAGTCAGTCACCTCTCTCATGAAAGCCGCCTGGGACCGGGGTGTGCATGATATCCTGTTGGTGCAGGAAGGTCACAGCGAAGATTCACTCGAGTTTGACGCTTTTGGAGAACACGCCGTCAAAGGCAGTTCGGAAGCAGAAGCGATCGATCTGATAAAATCCTTACCCTTCTATGACCAATTGACCACGATTTACAAGGATTCCATCCATCCGGCGCTCAATAACGGTTTTGATGGTTGGGTTGAAGCGCGGGACCAGCTGGACACATTTATCGCCGTTGGTGATGTGACGGACTTGTGTACCTATCACCTGGCGACCTACCTGCGCTTTCGTGCCAATGCTTATCATCAAAAACGACGGGTGATCGTCCCGGTGAACTGCACCCAGACCTGGCATCTGTCAGTAGAAGAATCCAAAGTTGTCCCGGCGATGCCGCACCATGGGGATATGCTGCATGCAACTTTTCTCTATCACATGGTGTTGAATGGCGTTGAGGTAGTTAAAGAAATCAAATCCTGATAGAATAACCGAGATTTAACCATCCAGGAGATGATAAGGGAGGATTAGCTTGGGGTTGGATTGTCCGGCATTTTATTGACTTGTTAATGCATGTCTCCGGGGACAGTTAAGCCGGACGACCTTTGTGGTATGATTAACGGCTGAAACAATGACTCTTATAGAAATGCATAAGTGGCACTTGAGTGAAAAATGGTCTCCTGCGGAAATAACAATGGGTTATTTCAGCAGGTATTCCATTTAAAAGAGGAATAGTGATTATGACGGAAATTGTACGAGAAAAGCCTGTAAAATTCAGCTTACCACGGCGCATCAAGCGTTTGGGAGAGTTAGCTTTTAACCTCTGGTGGATCTGGCATCCGGAAGCGCAGCGATTGTTTAAGGAGATCGATGATCTCCTTTGGGAAGAAAGGTATCACAATCCAATTGCCTTCTTGCGGGACGTCGAACGCTCCCGACTGAATGCGGTGACCAATGATCGGTATTTCCTGGATAAATATGACCGTGTCCTGCGTGAATTTGACCGGTATATGAATGAAAAGGATACCTGGTTCTCCAAAACCTATCCCGAATTGACGGATGAATTGATGGCTTATTTCTCCTTCGAGTTTGGGTTGCATGAGTCCTTAATGGTCTATGCGGGTGGGTTGGGCGTTCTCTCTGGCGACCATCTGAAGGAATCCAGCGATCTGGGAATTCCGCTGGTGGGCGTGGGCTTTGTTTATACCTACGGCTATTTCTCCCAGCGGATCAGTGAAGATGGCTGGCAGCAAGCGGAGAATGTACCGATTGATTTCGATTCGTTACCATTGATACGTTTGTTAGATAAAGACGGCGAGCCGGTCAAGATCTCAATTGACCTGCCGGGGCGCAACGTGTTTGCCCGGATCTATGAATTGAATGTTGGGCGGGTCAAACTTTATCTCTTGCACACGAACATTCCGGGGAACGACCCCAATGACCGGCAGTTGACCGACCGGCTCTATATCAGCGATTTGGAACTGCGGATTTCGCAGGAGATCCTGCTGGGGATGGGTGGGGTGCGCGCCTTGCGGGCTTTGGGTTACGAGCCAACCGCCTGGCATATGAATGAGGGTCATTCGGCATTCCTGACCCTGGAACGGGCGCTGGAATACGTTGAAAAGGGAATGACCTTTGACGAAGCGACTGATCTGATCAAGAAGACGAATATCTTCACCACCCATACGCCGGTACCTGCCGGGAATGATGAATTTCCGCTTTGGCTGATCGACAAGTATTTTGTCCAGGTCTGGTCCGACTTAAAGCTCTCCCGGGATGATTTCATCGACATTGCCAAGATCAAACAATCCTGGGGCGGGGATGCATTCAGCATGCCGATTCTGGCTCTGAAACTTTCCGAGTTCCGTAATGGTGTCTCCGAACTGCATGGTATTGTGGCACGTAAAATGTGGAATTTCCTCTGGCCGGATAAAAAGGTGGAGGAGGTGCCGATCTCCCATATCACCAACGGCATCCATACGGAAACGTGGCTTGCCCGGCGGATGGGGATCCTGTTTTCCCGTTACCTCGGCTCGGACTGGGATGATCATCTGGAGGACTCGGGGTTATGGGCGCAGGTCGAGAATATCCCCGATGAGGAAATATGGCGCGTGCGCCGGCACCTGAAACGCAAGTTAGTGGCGTATATCATCAGCAGGGCACGGAATCAATGGCAAACAACCCAAACGCATCCTGTGCAGACCATCGCCAGTGGTGTGCTCCTGGACCCCTATGCCCTGACAATTGGTTTTGCCCGCCGATTTGCTACATACAAACGCGCAGACCTGATCTTGCATGACTTCGACCGATTGTTAAACATTGTGACGAACGCTCGTATGCCGGTGCAATTCATCTTTGCCGGTAAAGCGCACCCTGCTGATGAACCCGGTAAACAAATGATCCAGAAGGTCTATCGGGCTGTGAAGGACGCGCGTTTTGGCGGCCGGCTTGCCTTCCTGGAAGATTACGATATGAACATCGCCCGTTACCTCGTGCAGGGCGTGGATGTCTGGTTGAACACACCCCGCCGACCACGGGAAGCATCGGGTACCTCTGGCATGAAAGCAGCCCTGAATGGCGTACTTAACTTTTCGATCCTGGATGGCTGGTGGCGGGAAGGGTACAACGGGCGTAATGGTTGGGCGATCGGCGAGGATACACCGGAAGACGCCAATCCTGAGGAGCAGGATGCGAAGGATGCGCTCAACTTATACGAAACTCTTGAAAATGAGATCATCCCTCTGTATTACGAACAGCGTTCAGCGGATAACCTCCCTGCAGAATGGATTGCCTGGATAAAAGAAAGCATCCGTACGCTCGCCGGTCAATTCAGCACGCGACGGATGTTGATGGAATACATGGATCGCATGTATGGACCAGCGATCCTGAATGGCATTGATGAGCGCAATGGGGAGCAAGAGGAGGCGTGATGGATATTTTGCTATCTCCCGCAGCCTGGCTGACCGCGTTCGGCATTTTTACCGCTCGATTGGTCAATATTGCCCTGGACACCTTGCGCTTCATGTTCACCCTGCGCGGCCAGCGCACAGTTTCCTGGATCCTGGGGTTTGTGGAGTCGGTCATCTTTGTGTTGGTGATCGGTTCCGTATTGACAAATCTTGAAAACCCGCTGAATATCGTGGGGTATGCTGCTGGTTTTGCGACTGGAAATGTAATCGGGATGGCCATCGAAAAGCGGTTGGCGATCGGGTTCATGCATTTTAATATTATCAGCAAAGACCGCAGTACCGAGATTGCGAATGCCTTACGGAATCATGGGTACGGTGTCACCGAAATCCCTGCCAGGGGTCGTGAAAGCAGCTTCATGATGATTGATTGCAGCGTCCGCCGGAAACAGGCTGATGAGGTGGAAACGCTGGTTTTGAAGGTCGATCCCGAAGCCTTTATCACTGCGGAGGAAGTGACCCCGCGGCGGAGTGGCATCTGGCGTTCCTGACCTGAATTGGATATTGCCCGGGCTGCGACGATCGTCGTTGCAGCCTTTATCATTTAATTTTGAGAGTACATAAAAAAATTGGATATTCTGGAGTGAAGATAGGAAATGTTATCTACATTTGTCCAGAAATGTTATGAATAGGATTGATAGCGCAATTCTGAGATTACTTCGTCACGTCCTTTGGGTGTTCCTCGTGATGACAATAGCCAGTGGCGCTCTCAGAATTGGGGCTTTTTGAACATTCAATGTTTCCAGAAAATTTGGATTATCGGAATTCAATGCTCGGCTAATCCCCCGTCCTACTTTGTGATGTTGTATACTAATAATAACCGAAACACAGGAGGCGCGATGTCTGGAAAACCCGATAAGTTCTACCTTGGGAAAATTTATAACCTTGAAGAAAGCTCGATGGGGGAAGATCTTGTCCATTATGACCCTGATGACCTTACCACCCATGCGGTCATCACCGGCATGACCGGCTCGGGCAAGACCGGTTTGGGCGTGATTATGCTTGAAGAAGCCGCGCTGCAGGGTATCCCGGCTATTGTAGTGGATCCAAAAGGTGATCTGACCAACTTGCTGCTGCATTTTCCGGACTTGCTGCCAGAAGACTTTCAACCCTGGGTAGACCAGGATGTCGCGCGCCGGGAAGGCGTCACTGTGGAAATTGCCGCTGAAAAAGCAGCTTCGCTGTGGAAGAACGGATTGAAATCTTATGGTCTTGGTAGACCTGATCTTGAGGCATTGCAGGATGCCGTAAATTTCGCGGTCTATACTCCCGGCTCAGACGCTGGTTTGCCCGTCAGTATCCTTGCGTCGCTATCCGCGCCACCCATCCCCTGGGAAGGTAATAAAGAGATCCTGCGCGAGAGAATCTCCAGTACGGTAACAGCGATCCTGGGGTTGGTAGGGCTGAAAGACATTGACCCGGTCCGCGCTAAGGAGCATATCCTGCTCTCCAATATATTTGAAGAAGCCTGGCGGGAGGGGAAAGATCTGGATATGGCTTCCCTCATTACCCATGTGCAGTCGCCGCCTTTTGAAAAGCTGGGCGTGTTCTCGCTGGACCAGTTCTATCCTCAGAAAGATCGTTTTGAGCTGGCGATGCTGCTCAATAATTTCCTCGCTGCCCCTGCCTTCCATACCTGGCTGGAGGGGCAACCGCTGGATATTGGCAAGCTGTTATACACAGTCGAGGGCAAACCCCGCCATAGCGTCTTTTACCTGGCGCATTTGAACGATGAAGAGCGGATGTTTTTCATCACTTTACTCTACACCGCCATCGAAAGCTGGATGCGGACGCAAAAGGGCTCCAGCGGGTTGCGTGCCCTGGTATATTTTGATGAGATCGCCGGCTATCTTCCGCCGGTGGCAAACCCGCCCAGCAAGAACATTATCCTGCGGATGCTCAAACAGGCTCGGGCTTTTGGCGTGGGTTTGATGCTGGCGACCCAGAACCCGGTGGACTTGGATTACAAGGCGCTATCCAATGCCGGGACGTGGGTGATCGGCAAGCTGCAGACCGAGCAGGATAAAGCCCGATTACTCGATGGGCTGGAAGGCGCTGCGCCGGGTGTGAATCGGAATGCCTTTGATCGAATGATCTCACTGTTGGATAAGCGGGTATTTCTGCTACACAACGTGCACGAGGACGCACCACAGGTATTCCACACTCGCTGGGCGATGAACTACCTGCCGGGTCCCCTCACTCGCGCTCAGATCCCAGCGGTTAACGCGCTGGTGGAAGCCCAATCCCATGTTGTGATGAAAGCCAGCCCGGCAACCGAGGGGCAAAAGGAGGAAAAGACTGCGAGAACCTTGGGTCAGGATGTCCCACCGGCAGTCCCGGGATCAGTCACTGTCCATTATCTCCCAGCAAACCGAGGTCCTTCGGAGACGTTGAAGGAAGCCGGGGAATCATTGGTTGGTGAAGTACCCCAGCCCTTTTACCTTTACCGCCCGGCATTGGTTGGACAAGCACGGGTAGCTTTCCTCGAGCGCAAGTACAATATCAGCCGCGAAGAAGTCTTCACCGTACGCATTGATGAGATAAAGCGCAAGGGTTTAGTGCGGTGGGAGACCTTCATGACTAGCCCTCTCGATTGGGATGCGCTTGAGAACTCACCATTACCGAACGCGACCTTTGAAACCCTGGACAACCTGGTTATTGGGGATAGCAAGTATGTGGCGGGGCTGGAGACAGATTTTACGGATTGGATTTACCGCACCCAGGCGATGAACTTGCGGGTGAACGAGACCCTCGAAGTGGTTGCCGGGCCAGATGTGTCTGAGGATGAATTTCGCAAGATGTGCATGGATGCTGCTGAGGTAAAGAAGGACGCGGAGATCGAAGCGGTGAAGGCTAAGTACGAACAAAAGCTGGATCAGTTGGAAGAAAAACTCAAAAAAGAGACGCTGGAATTTGAGGAGGATAAGCAGGAGCTCAATCACCGCCGGATGGAAGAGGTTGGAAAAGGGATTGAAAATGTGATCGGCTTGTTCAGCGGTCGCCGCCGGAGTATCACCACCTCGTTGACAAAGCGTCGAATGACTGCTAAATCCAAAGCCGATCTGGGCGCCAGTGAACAGGATATTAAGAATGTTGAAAATGAGATGAAGGCGATGGAGCAAGAGCTGGTAGAAGAACTTGAGAAGGTGACCGAACTTTGGAAGGACGCTCCAGGTCAAGTGATCGAAATTCCCGTCTCATCTCACAAGAAAAATATCTTCATTGAGTTGTTCGGTCTGATTTGGTTACCTTACTACGCCTTTGAGAAAGAAGGCGGCTGGGTGACCGTACCCGCCTTTGAATGGGGAGAAAAGTAGACCCTCCCTAATTTTAATGGCATTCTTACTCGATTATTTCCGTTAAGAATCCAGATAACCCTTGATTGTAAGGTGGAATTCCTCCGACGCCCTCAAGATCAGGTGTTGACCAGCAGCTTGTCTTCCTGGCGGCAGTGAAAAAGATGGGACAGGTGATCTGGCTCAGGGAATCCCCCAGCCATTTCCTGCTCCGAGCGGCTAACGCTTCTACCATGGCGGTATCTGTCTCAATGACCTGTTGCCGATCTTCTCCTTGCGAAAAACGCCAGAATCCAAACTGCCCCTCAGACTAGACTGACCTTTCCTCGATGACGTTATGTTATTGTAGGTTTTTACTGATTTCATAATGTGTTTGATGGTAATCACTCTGGGGTCAAATAATCGGACTATAATAGTCTTATATAGTTCTTACAGAAGAATTGTATAGTTAAGGTTACAGAATTAAATTCAAAGATAAAAGGATAAGGAGTGAAAATGATTAAACGGACAGCCGAAGCACTTTGGCAAGGAGATCTGAAAAAGGGTCAAGGCTCGCTCAAATTAGGCAGCGGTGCTTTTAGCGGCAAATATTCTTTTACCTCAAGGTTTGAAGATGGGAAGGGCACGAATCCTGAGGAACTGATCGGTGCAGCGCATGCCGGCTGTTTTTCGATGGCGCTCAGTGCGGACCTGAGCAAGGCAGGTTATACGGTGGATGAGATTCAGACCGAAGCGATCGTTTCCATGGAAAAGGACGAAGACGGTTTCGTAATTTCAGGGATCAAGCTGGTGAGCAAGGCAAAAGTGCAGGACATTGAGATGGAAGCATTTACCAAGTTTGCCTCTGGTGCGAAAAAGAATTGTCCGGTTTCCAAAGCCCTGGCAGCGGTGCCTGTCCAATTAGAAGCCCATCTATTGAAATAGATTAGGTTTGTAAAACCAATAACTGGAGAGACGACCATCAAAGCCGTCTCTTTTAAGTTAAGTTGTTGATCTTCTATATTACGGAGGGGCGATCCGGTAGACATTGCCCGTGTTCCCGCTGGGTCCGGAGGCGCTGGAGGTTGTATTTAGACCTCGCCAATAGACCGAGTATGATTTACAAAAGGGGGTGATACAATGGCTTTATCAAAAAGGAGCGATCCTATGCCTATTTGTGAGATGACTGAAATCACTGATGAGATCTTTCAGGCTTTCCAGCACCTGATCCCCCAACTCACCGAACACAGTCTGCCACCCACACGGGAGGCGCTGGCAGTGATGGCTTCCTCTGCCACTAGCATTGTCTTCCTTGCCCGGCATCCCGACATGAAGGGCGAAATTGTCGGCTCCGCCACCCTGGGCACTTTTCAGACGCTCACCGGGATCCATGGCTGGATTGAAGATGTGGTCGTGGACCGGGACGCACGCCGGCAGGGGTTGGGGAAAGCGTTGACCGAAGCCTGCCTCTCCAAGGCGCAGGAGATTGGTCTGCGCGAGGTCTATCTGACCTCGCGACCCTGCCGCAAGGCAGCCAACCAGCTTTACCAATCCATGGGGTTTATCCAACGGAAGACGAATGTCTACCGCTACGAGTTTGCCTGAGCGTTGTGTTACCTAAGGGGTGGGGGTATTGACCGGGAGGGTCTGAGTCGGGACGAGAGTGAGGGTAATCGTGGGGGTTATGTCCGGCGGCTTGATCTGATCACCTCCACCGGATTGTAAGGCGAAAGCCAGCAACGCCAGCGCCCGCGCTTCTTCCGCATAATCTTCCGCCATTAGCCTTTGCGCTTGCGCTCCCAGCATGAAGACAGGATCGGCGTCTTCCAGCAGCGCCAGTCGGCGTTGTGCCCGGTCAAGGTTGCCCGTGGCGGCATAGACCTGCGCGATGGTGCTGCGGTAGGTGTCCTTGTAATTTTCCTTCAGGCTGGCTGGCACCGTGTTGGCATACACCACCGGATTGATTACCCAGGCATAAGCCAAACCGAGAATGAAACCCAGCACCACCCCGGTCAGCAGGTACCAGGAGTGCTGCTTCGGCTCCGGTGGGGGTGTGATATGCAGTTCACGAGTTTCTTCAAGCATATCCCACTCCCCGCTCATTCACCCTCCGGTAATGCAAGCGTAATTGCCTGCGCCAGTTCCCGCATCAACTGCAAGTCGCCGGGGGCATAGTCATGCGCTTCGGCATAAGGTATTGCAGCGTCCATCAACTCCACAGGTACGTCATCGCCCAAATAGGTCAGCCGTGCCATCGCCATGACCACATCGCCTTCCACGTGATACAGTTCCGCAACCATCAACGCGTAGTCCGTTTTGTAATCTATCCGCAGAGTATGCGGGCCGGTGTCGGTGTAATCCACCGGGTTGACCACCCAGCCATAGACCACCCCGGTCGCTATGCCGACCAGGATTGCGATCGCGAAGAAGATAAGGCGGCGCGTCCGCCGTTGCAAATTAATCCTCCTTCAACATCGGCATCCGGATGCCGTTTTCTTTCACGGTCTGGATGGCTTTTTCATAACCCGCATCGGCATGGCGCACGACACCCAAACCGGGGTCACCCGTTAGCACCCGTTCCAATCGTATGGCAGCTTCCGCGGTGCCGTCCGCCACAATCACCTGTCCGGCATGCTGGCTGAAGCCAATGCCGACCCCGCCGCCGTGATGGAAGGAGACCCAGGTGGCGCCGTTGACAGCGCTCAGCAACGCATTCAGGATTGGCCAGTCGCTGACTGCATCGGTCCCATCCTTCATATTTTCGGTCTCCCGGTTGGGGGAAGCCACAGAGCCGGAATCGAGATGGTCGCGGCCGATCACGATTGGGGCAGAGACGCGGCCCTCCACCACCAGGTTGTTGAATGCCAGCCCGGCTTTCGCCCGTTCCCCGTAACCCAGCCAACAGATCCGGGCGGGCAGCCCCTGGAAGGGCACTTTCTCCCGTGCCAGATCCAGCCAGCGATGGAGGTGTTCATCTTCGGGGAACAATGCTTTGATTACCCGGTCGGTCTCATAAATATCTTCCGGGTCGCCTGAAAGCGCCACCCAGCGGAAAGGACCTTTGCCCTCGCAGAACAGGGGGCGGATATAAGCGGGGACGAAGCCCGGGAAGTTAAAAGCGTCCCGAACGCCGTAGTCATAAGCGCGCTGCCGGAGGTTATTGCCGTAGTCAAAGACCTCCGCACCTTGCTTCTGGAATGCGAGCATTGCCTGGACATGCTTGGCGATGGACGCTTGCGCCAGGCGGGCGTAAGTTTCAGGGTCTTTCTCGCGCAAAGTTTCTGCTTCCGCCACGGTCAACCCGGCGGGGATGTAGCTGTGCAGGTCGTGGGCGGGAGTCTGGTCAGTGACCACATCGGGGGTCACCCCGCGGATGACCAATTCGGGGTAGATATCGGCGGCGTTGCCGATCAGCCCGATGGATTTTGGTGTTTCGTCGTCCAGCGCTTCTTCCACCAGGGTCATCGCTTCCTCGAGGCTGTCCACCACCGCATCCACATAACCGATATCCAGGCGGCGGTTGGCGTGTTCAGGGTCCACCTCCACGATCAGTCCGACGCCTTCGTTCATGGTGATTGCCAGCGGCTGCGCGCCGCCCATGCCGCCCAAACCAGCGGTGAGCACGAACTTGCCTTTCAGGGAGTGCCAGCCCCGCAGGTGTGCCAGGGAACCGAGGGTCTCATAGGTGCCCTGGAGGATGCCCTGGGTGCCGATATAGATCCAGGACCCGGCGGTCATCTGCCCGTACATGATCAGACCTTTGGATGCCAGTTTGTCGAAGTGTTCCTGGGTTGCCCAATGGGGGACAAGGTTGGAGTTAGCGATCAACACCCGGGGAGCGTCGGGATGGGTCTTGAAGACCGCCACGGGCTTGCCGGACTGGACCAGCAGGGTTTCGTCCGCTTCCAGCTCTTTGAGGGTCGCGAGGATGGCGTCGAATGCTTCCCAGCTGCGCGCAGCCTGTCCCCGACCGCCGTAGACGACCAGGTCATCCGGCCGTTCAGCGACCTCCGTGTCGAGGTTGTTCTGGATCATGCGGAATGGGGCTTCCGTCAGCCATGATTTGCAAGTGAGTTGGGTGCCGCGGGGAGCTCGGACGGGACGGGGCTCTGACATGGGTTCCTCCGTGATCGGTTTGCCAGTGGTGAGTGTGTGTGATTAAATTATAAGGCTTTTCGGGGAAGGTGACAAAGGCACGTTGGTCATTGGTCATCCTATCAATATCATCCCTATTGTCATAATTCAGAAGCAATACATACGCCCATTGCGCCATCCAGTATAATTAATCCGCCTAAGTAAATTCACTTATAAACAAATCCGCACCCCGCACCGCCGGGGTGCGAAACCGTGCACTTCCCCGGAAGAATCTTATCTAATTCGAGGCGGCGTAACCCCGCCTGTAAACGACGTTATTCTTGCAAGCGTCGGACGCTTCAATGAACGCACCCTGGCAACCAAACGCAAAACATCATTTAGAAAGGATGGTCAATGTGACTCCCCCGAAATCAATTGGATTCCCCCGCATGGAACAGGAAGCCGGAGAAAAGCGTGTCTTCCTGCCGGATTTTATCCAGCATTTGGCAGAATTGGGGGCGCAGGTGGTTATTGAAGAAGGGTATGGTTCACATTCAGGTTTTGATAAGGCAGACTTCCGTCAGGGGAATATCAAGGTATCGTTTGGCACCCGCCAGGATGCCTTCGACCAGGGTCTCGTGCTGATCCTGCGTTCGCCAGATGATGACTTTAGACGCATGAAGCCCGGCACGATCCTGATGTCTATGCTGCACTACCCCACGCACCCCAACCGTAGCCCCCTGTTTCAAAAATTGGGATTGAAGACCATATCTCTGGATAGCATTGTCAATGATAACGACATCCGCCTGGTGGAGAATATGAAGGCGGTTGCCTGGAATGGGTTGGAAGTGGCATACAGTTTATTGGAAAAGCGCTGGCCCGGTCTGGTCCGCCCGAATAAAGAACCGATCCAGGTATTGCAGTTGGGGACCGGGATGGTTGGCAGGCATGCTGTTGACGCAGCTGTCCATCTTGGGAATATTGAGCGAAATAATAAGCACATCGAAAGCGGTGGTCCCGGGGCAATCTGCAAAGCTGTCGGTCGCAACCTGACAAATCACCCGGATGAGATGCTAGCGTTACTCAAGCAGACTGATATTCTGGTGGATGCCACCCAGCGACGCAACCCTGCGGAACCTGTGATCCCCAATGAATGGATCCAATACCTGCCGGAACACGCTATTATCGTGGACCTTTCTGTGGACCCCTATATCCCCGAGACTGCCCCGCCTGTGGTGCGTGGAATCGAAGGCATCCCAAAGGGTGATTTAGATAAGTATATTTTCGAACCCGAGGATCCGGACTGGGAAGACACCATTGCTCCGGACGTGCCTTCCGAACACCGCCGGACAGCGGTCACCTGCTATTCCTGGCCCGGTTTTCACCCCGAAGCCTGCATGACTCATTACGGGCAGCAGTTGAACCCGATGATGCCGGTGTTAATGGAGAAGGGCTATGATGGGCTAACGCTGGAGGGTGAGTATTTTGGACGGGCACTCTACCGTGCCACTCTCAAAGCCTGGGAGGACCAATTGGCACGAAATATCATTTGGAATGGGGATAAAGCTTATAAATAATTATTGTCATCAAACAATCAACCCTGGAATTCTGATCGTCAGATCAAATTCTAGGGTGTTTATTCTGCGAAGCAGAATACCCCGCAGCTTGCGGCGGGGATAGGAATTTTCAGGGGCTTGCTTCTTTGCTGAAGAAGAGGTGATAGATTTATTCTTGAATTGCGCTTTATACCGGTTGGAGATTTTTATAGGATCGGTCAGCAGGTGGAACCGGGCGTGAATGTGGAACTTTCCTGTGCTTCCGTTCGAGAAGTTGTTAAAGAATATGCCATGCCCAGGGTACGGCTTTTATCCAGGAAAATCAACCCGAATTTTAGTTTATAGTCATTTTTCCTTGACAGATTTTAAAAAATGAATAGAATAATCCCAGTGCTATGCGATTAACACCTGTCGTGCCCAATGTCGTCTGTCACCCTGCCACGCCTCCCGTGGCATTCATTTTGTCTTTTGAAGAGAGCCTTTATCGGCTCTCTTTTTTTATACCTGGAGGTTACCCATGCGGTTACCCGGTCTGATCGACCCTCACGTGCATATGCGCGAACCCGGCGCGACTCATAAAGAAGACTGGGATTCCGGGACAGCCGCAGCTCTTGCAGGGGGGGTCACGCAGGTGCTGGCAATGCCCAACACCCAGCCGCCCATCGTGGATCAAGCGACATTGGCACAGGCTTATGCCCTGGCGGCGGCTAAAGCTCGTTGCGATTTTGCCCAATTCCTGGGCGCCGGGTCAGATAACGTGCAAGCGGTTGCCGATTGTGCGGATCGTTCTGCCGGTCTCAAGCTCTATCTTGACCAGACTTATGGCCCCCTGCGGCTGGATGAGATGTCGCTCTGGAAGGCGCATTTCCAGGCTTGGCCACCAGACCGCCCCCTGGTCGCCCACGCAGAAGGGCGCACCCTGGCAGCGGCGATCCTGATGTCCGCGCTTACGGACCGGCCGCTGCACCTGGCGCATGTCGCCACACGGGAGGACATCCTGCTCGTGCGGGCGGCGAAGGAACGCGGCTTGAAAATCACCTGCGAGGTTACACCCCACCACCTGTTTCTCACACAAGCTGACCTCTCGGGCGGGCGAGGTGAGGTACGTCCGAGATTGGGGACGCAAGCGGACGTGGATGCACTCTGGGCGAACCTGGACGTGATCGATTGCTTTGCCACTGACCATGCCCCGCACACTGCCGCGGAAAAGGATGATGAAACGCCCCCGCCAGGATTCCCCGGCCTGGAGACAGCCCTGCCGCTCTTCTTAACGGCTGTCAATGAAGGGCGGTTGACCCTGGAAGGCGTGGTCACACGGATGAGTGACAATGTTCGGCATATCTTCGGTATCCCTTCCCAGCCAGACACCTGGGTGGAAGTGGACCTGGACGCGGCAACCGAAATCACTGCCAGGAAGATGCATTCCAGGGCGGGTTGGACACCCTTTGAGGGCTGGCAGGTCCGTGGTGCAGTCCGAAAGGTCATCCTGCGCGGTGAGACAGCTTATAAAGACGGGCAGGTCCTGGCACTCCCCGGAGTTGGCAAGTGCATTCGATAAACCAGTGAGAAACACAAAGATTCTGGTAAAACGCGCTTGATAATAATGAAGCAAATTAATCAATAGAGATAGGAGAAAATAATGACCAGTTTTATACCCCCCATCCACGGGAATAATCCCCACCTGCCGTTTGGCGATAAGCAGGATTCAGCCTTCTATGGAAAGGACATTATCTCAGTCAAGCAGTTTGACCGAAGCCAACTGGATTACATCTTCGGCGTTGCCCATGAGATGTATGAAATGGTCGCCCGTGTTGGATCGTTTGACCTTCTTAAGGGGAAGATCCTGGCGAATCTGTTCTATGAACCGTCGACCCGAACCTCCTCGTCCTTCACCTCCGCTATGGAGCGCCTGGGCGGGAGTGTGATCCCGATCAACAACGTGAGCTATTCCTCCGTGACCAAGGGTGAATCCCTGCCCGACACGGTGCGTACCCTGGAAGCCTACGCGGATGTGATCGTCCTGCGCCATCCGGAAGTTGGCTCCTCAGCGCTGGCAGCCAAGTATGCCCGCAAACCGGTTATCAATGCCGGCGACGGGATTGGCGAACACCCGACCCAGGCGTTGCTGGACCTGTTCACCATCCGGGAGGAGTTGGGAAGGGTGGATGGACTGACGGTGACGATGATGGGCGACCTCAAATACGGTCGGACGGTGCATTCCCTTGCCCGGCTATTGACGCTCTATGATGTCAAGCTGAATTATGTTGCGCCGGAAATTCTCAGCATGCCCGCAGAGATCATCGATGAGATCGATGAAACCGGCATTCCGCAGACACCCTATGACAGTCTGGAGTCTGTCCTGCCCGAGACGGATGTGCTCTATGTTACCCGTGTCCAAAAGGAGCGCTTTGAAGATCCCTCTCTGCATGAAGAACTTAAGGGGAGTTACGTTGTGACAACCGAGACGATGGCGCACGCTAAAGATGAGATGATCGTGATGCACCCCCTGCCGCGTGTGTGGGAGATCGACATGGCTGTAGATGATGATCCCCGGGCGGCTTACTTCCGGCAGATGGAATACGGCTTATATATCCGCATGGCGTTGCTGGCAATGGTGCTGGGCAAAGCCTGAGCATCAATCCGGGAATTGCATTAAAATCAATAACAGACTGAATGACTTTGGGAGGAGCCCATGCCCACTTTCTTTGAAAAACTAAACCATCGATCCATAGAAATCGATTCTTTGCTGTGTGTCGGTCTCGACCCGCACCCTGAGGACCTGCCGGAACAGACTGGTGCCGCGGCAAAGGATTTTTGCCTGCGTCTGATCGATGCGACAAGCGAGGTTGCTCTGGCTTTCAAACCCAATGCCGCTTTTTTTGAAGTGCTGGGACCAGAAGGGTGGGAGGCGTTGCAGTCGGTGGTCAAAGCGGTCCCGGAGGATATCCCGGTGGTCCTGGATGCCAAACGGGGGGACATCTCTTCCACAGCCCGCGCTTATGCCCGGTCTGCATTTGAGGTGTTGGGCGCAGACGCCATCACCCTCAGCCCCTACCTGGGATATGACTCTCTGACTCCCTTCATGCAGGATCCGGAAAAAGGGATCTTCCTCTTATGCAAGACGAGCAACGCCGGTTCAGTTGATTTGCAGGACCTCCCCTTGGGCGGGCATTACAGGCTGATGATGGTGTATGAAAAGATCGCCGGTCTGGCTACCGAATGGGGCACCAATGACAATCTGGGATTGGTGGTAGGCGCGACCTTCCCCGACGCATTGCGCCGAGTCCGGCAACTGGCACCCGAACAGTGGATCCTGGCGCCAGGATTGGGCGCGCAGGGAGCAGACCTGAAAGCCGCCATGCGCGCCGGTCTGCGTCAGGATGGCTTGGGGTTGTTGATCAATGTCAGCCGGGGGATTTCCCGCGCCGAAGATCCGCGCCGGGCAGCGCGTGACCTGGTGGAGCACTTCAGGCAGGCACAGGAGATCACCCGCCCTAAGACGTTCGCTCCCCAACAGCGAAAACCCCGATTGGTGGCGCCACTGGTGGAAGGCTTGCTCTCGATGGGATGCGTCCGCTTTGGTGAGTTCACTCTCAAATCCGGTCTGATATCTCCAATCTATATTGACTTGCGCCGCCTGGTCGCATTCCCGGGGTGGATGACGCAGGTGGCAGCGGCGTACATCCGGCAGCTTAAGTCCCTAGAATTTGACCGGATCGCCGGGCTGCCCTATGCCGCACTACCGATCGCCACAGCCATCAGCCTGCAGGGCAACTGGCCGATGATCTATCCGCGAAAGACGGTCAAGGATTATGGCACAGCAGCCGAAATTGAGGGTCTCTATCATCCTGGTGAGACTGTGGTCGTAATCGATGACCTGGCGACCACGGGCGGCAGTAAGTTTGAAGCGATTGAGAAGCTGACTGGTGCTGGATTGAAAGTGAAGGATGTGGTGGTGTTGATCGACCGGGAATCCGGAGCGAAAGAAGCCCTGGCGGCAGAGGGATACCACATGCATGCCCTGTTCACCCTCACCGGGCTGCTGGATCATTGGGAGGAAACGGAACGCCTGCCCGCCGACCAGATCAACAGCGTCCGGGTATTCCTGAGTGGGACCAGCGCTAAATAGGAGATAAGATGTTCCGATCTCGCAGCTACCGCTACGATAATGAGCAGGTGGTCCTGATCCTGACCATCTTGCTGGTACTGGGCGTGATCGTCCTGACCTCCGCGGCTACCTTCTGCCTGAGCGGGATTTTTATCATCGTGATGTTTGTGCTCAGTGCGGTGCTGATCCGCTCGCACCACCAATCCCTCATGCATAGTGCAACTCCTGTGGACACTGTCCGCACGCCCGACCTGGCTGGTGTGGTGGGTGAGTGCGCCCGCAAGCTCCAGCCTGGTGCGGTGGAAGTGTACCTGGTCGATAAGAATCAGATGAACGCCTATACCTTCGGGATCAGCGATCCAAAGGCGCTGGTGCTGTATATACCCTTGCTCAGCGTGATGAAAGCCGGGGAACTGAAGTTCATTATTGGTCACGAGATGGGGCATGTGGCTTTGGGTCACACCTGGCTTAATACGATTGTGGGCGGCCTGGCAGGCATCCCGGCGTCCTTTGGCGCGGCGGTGCTGTTGTATGCCGCCTTCCGCTGGTGGAACCGGATGTGCGAGTTCTCAGCGGACCGGGCGGGCCTGTTGGCCTGCGGGGATCTGAACCTGGCAGTGGCGGCGCTGGTGAAACTGGTCGCTCCGGAGGTGCGCAGTCAGCTGGAGTTTGAACGGGCATTGGCGTTGATTGACGCCGAAGATGATGCTATGTCCAACCGGTTGGCGGAAGCCTTCCAAAGTCATCCGATGCTCATCCGGCGGATCAGTAAACTGGGGGAATATGCCCGTACGGCGGAATATCGGGGTTTGCAGGCAGGGGTTAACCGGAATGTCGGAATGGCACCGCTGCAAGAGACAGCGGATACTCGTGTGGAGGAGAGGCGCCCGATTCCTGAACGGCCTCAAGCGCCAGAAGAACCTCCCAAGAGTCCGGAAGAGCGCTGGCCATGGCTGAAGCCAAAGGATGAGTGAAGAACAAACGCCCGGAAACTTCGAATCCACGGGCGTTTTCAGGGAAAATAAGATTATGAGACTGTTTTAAGGTCTCTATTTATCTATAATGTAAATAGCTAATGAAAAGCTAAGTGTAACAGGGAAGGAAATACGCTTTCATTTTTCGGTGGGAAATAGGTTATTAGTGGGATATAGTTTAAAAAAGTATTCGGAGAGAGGGAAAATTATGAAAATGAACTTCATCAAAACTTTGATTAGACCGCTACTCGTTATTTTGGTGCTTGTTTTCCAATTGATGGGCGCGCATTATAACTTTGTATTTACTATCCGATTTGCTAATCTGGAGTATGGGTGGGAGAATGCCGGGTTGATCCTGATCACTGTTTTACTTGGTATAGTCAGCGGCATCGCTAGCGTTTATATTATTTATGATCGCCCACGTGGTGAAGTTGGGGAATCCAAAGGTGCAAGGTTGGGTGCTGTTTTCCTGCTTTGTATTTCGCTATTGGCTGTGATTTTTAAGTTTATCATGGGGAACGCGCCTTATCTATTCCCCTTTTCCATACTCAGACCGGGATGGAATGAATTGTTCCATTGGGTGATTTATTCCCAAGTCCCATCCTTGTTGCTTGGTATCACCATTGGTGGGATGGCTATAAAATAAGTTTGGTGTGCCTTTAGGCATTGAGGGGACCAACTTTATTGTACTTGTGAGGTGAATCCAGGTAGTAAAAAACAGGGACAGTTTTTAGAGAAAAATATTGGTTTGCATAGAAAGGAAAACCGGGTTGAGATTGCCACGTCAGTGCCTTCGGCACTTCCTCGCAATGACAAGAGATTTTGTCAATGCAAGAATTGGCGGGTCAGGGACCCACCCTATGGATTTACAAGAAAGTCAAAGGCTGACGAAACAATCTCTGAGGCGACAGCGGAATAGCCAGGGCTTAGCACACCTTCGCTATCGCTTCGGGTGTCCGCTTCGCTTCAGGATATTGCCCAAACGTGAGAAGACTTCTTGGGGAACAGGGCATCGAGCAGGTTGGCGTTTTCCTCATCCTTGGCAGCGCAATCTGTAAAGGCGTGGTTGAGTTCAGCCATCGACCGGTGACCGAAAACCAGGTGAAGGAAGACCAGCGGCGGAAAGTGAGCATTGCAGTCTTCCAGCTCATCAAAATCCAGTTTTTTGATCGTTTCGATCCGTCCATTTTTCATGGACAGGCTCAAACCATCTTTATAGAAACTCAGTTTCAATTCCCCGGTGGTGTTCGCAAAGGCGGAAGACGCCAGACGTGCTTCCAATACGGATTGGATCTTGAGCAGAAAAGCTGGTAGATCGGGTACCCTGACGTAATAGGTGTATGGTTTGCGTTCACGGGGAAGATTGGTCGCAGCAACCTGATAAGCAGGGTGTTCTTCACCCAACCAGAAGCCGAAGATTTTCTGGGTCTGGTCCTGTTCTTTCGCCAGTTCCTCACCCTTTTGCCAGAGGAAGCGGATCACGCTGGGGGTGATTGCCGTCCAGGAAAAACCTGGGGCTAGCTCGTAGATAGTAAGCATCATACTGTGACCCCACTTGACCGGTGGGATGCCGATAAAACCTGCCTGTTCGCCATCCTGATCTTCAATGAGGTAAATCTCCCGGCGATTGATGTTATATTTGCGCTTGCCGGTAAGCTCGTAGCGCCAGAGGTCTTCGTTCCAAACGGAATAGACCATCTGCCGCTGGCAGCCGAACTCATAGGTCGCCATCAGGAAGGGAATGTCCGCTTCAGTTGCCAGCCTGAAGCTGAAGAGCTCTTTCTCATCCTCCTTCAATTCAGGAACATGGATTTCGTATCCGGCGTGACCGCTGTCAAGGTTCAAGGTCATTTCGTAGCCGAACTGGCGGTAATAGTAGGGAATGCCCGTGATGACCTGCACCAGTTCGCCGCGTTCGGCACTCCACTCATGGAGGATCTCAAATTGCTGACGTACCAATCCACGTCGGCGGTAGTCTTTCTTTGTGCCGACCAGTTCCGGTCGGCCTACTTTAAAGGGAATCCCTTCATAGGACCAGGTTTGTGAGATATGGCAGCAGATCGAGACGATCTCGCTGGTGCTGGTATCTTCAACCACCGTGAAGTCGCTGGGTTGAAAGGTGGGCATTTTGCCGCTGATCAGGTCACGGGTCCAATTCTCCAAACCCTTCTCGTCCCATTCACCTTCGCCGTGGATCTCCCGGTTGAATTTAACCAGGGCTTCCTCATCGGTTGGTGTGCCGTGCCGGAGGATCAACCCGTTGCCTAGCTTGCGGATCATGCTTTCTGTCATCTTCGTTCTCCTTAACGGTTAATTTCTCAGCAAATTGTAATGCATTTTCTTGGTCTGACATAAACAAGCTAGAGGTCTTAAGCACAGTATACTGATGCTACATAAAGGACTCATCGGATGAAATTTCGACTCAAACTCTATAACTTTATTGTTTATTTCGCGTCAGGAATAATTGGACCGTATCTTGCCGTTTATCTTTACCAGAATGAATTCAGCGGTGTTCAAGTCGGGGTTCTCCTTGGGACAATGCCCCTGGCCGTCCTTGTCTTCCAGCCGGCCTGGAGTTATCTGAGCGATATATTACAAGCCCGCCGGATTTTGTTGATCATCGCCTGCGTGGGGGCTGGATTTTCATTTATCGGACTGGGATTATCCGATACTTTTTTGGCGGTGTTCGTGTGGAGTATTTTGACGGTCTTGTTCCGGGCGCCGATTGTGGTGATCACCAACGCCATCATGCTGGACTATCTGGAAAAGGAAAGCAGCGTCCAGGATTTCAGCCTGCTGCGTTTATGGGGCTCCATTTCCTTTGGGCTTTCCAGCCTGGTTTTAGGGAGTTTCCTTTATGAACAGAACCTCCATCTCTTTCCGTGGATCCTGGCTGGTGTCTTTTTCCTGCAGGCTGGATTAAGCCTCACGCTTCCCAAACAAGCCAAGGCACTCAGCTTTTCCGGGATCAAGAATCTTAAACTGGCGGAAAACAATCAGGCATTGGTGCTTTTTCTTTTAGGCGCGCTGTTTTTTGGTGCGACCATGAATATATCTTTAAATTATCAAACTATTCATCTTCAATCTTTGCAGGCTGATTCCTGGTTGATCGGCGTCGCCATTTCTTTACAGGCTTTTCTGGAGGTGCCTTTGATGATTGCGGTTCCGGCTCTCCTGAAACGCACTGCTATGTGGAAATTGATCCTGGTCGGTGCTCTGCTTCTGCCATTCCGCTGGCTGGCTTATATTTTTATTCAGGATCCGGTCTGGGTGCTGCCCACCCAAGCCCTGCACGGTTTTGGCGTGGTGAGCTTTGTGGCGGTCGGGACAGCTTATCTTGACCAAAAGGTCCAATCCCAGTGGCGGGTAACCGGTCAGGGATTGTATTCGATCGCGATGTTCAGTATTGGCGCTGGGATTGGCCAATATCTGGCAGGGTGGATATATGCCTTGCGGGATGTCCGCTCGGTGTGGGTGTTGAATTTCATCCTAAGTCTGATCGGGTTGGGGTTGCTATTTATCGCATTGCGAAAATTTGAAGGCATTAAATAGAAAACCGGGAGTCAAATATGACTCCCGGGATTCGTTGTTCACTTTTAGGTCAGATTTTCCAATTCAGTCACCATCTCATCAATCACGTCATAACCACCCTGCCAGAACTCAGTGGTGGTGATGTCGATCCCGGCATTGCGCAGTAATTGCACAGGGGCGATTGAGCCGCCGGCTGCCAGGATGTTCATATATCGCGGTTTGAAGCTCTCCCCCTCTTCCTGATATTGCTTGTAGAGGGAGAGCACCAGCAGTTGCCCGAAGGCGTAGGCGTAGACATAGAATGGGACATTATAGAAGTGCGGCACCATCACCCACTCCCAGCGGAAATTGTCCGAAACATCAACCGCGTCGCCAAATTCGCTCTTTAGATTCTCCAGATAAGCATCTGCCAGGTCATTCACCTGGGCGCCCTCGGCGACCATGGCGTGGGCGGTTTTCTCGAACATTGAGAAGTAGTTCTGCCGCAGGATGGTAGCAAAGGCGTCGTCCATCTGGCGGAAGAGCAGGTCCCGCCGGACCGCTTCGTTGGTCTCTTGTTCGAGAAGTTTGTCGACCAGCATAATTTCGCCGAATGTGGAAGCCGTCTCCGCCAGGGGCAGGCAAGCGTGCTGGGTGAGGGCGGTATGTTCCCGAGCCATCAGGGAATGGATGCCATGTCCCAGTTCATGCGCCATAGTGGCAACGTCATCGGGGCGTCCCTGGTAGTTGAGCAAGACCCAGGGGGTCAGGTCTGGCGTGATGGTGGCACAAAAGGCGCCGCCCATCTTGCCTTTGCGGACCTCGCTGTCGATGTGACTGATGTCAAAGATTTGCTGCGCCATACCGGAGAATTTGGGATCAAAATCATTGAAAGATTCAAGGACGATCTCAGCTGCCTCGTTGAAGTCATATTTTTTATCGGATTTCTCAACAGGGGCGTAGATGTCATAACGGCGGAGTTTGTCCATCCCCAGCCGGTTTGCTTTCAGTCGGAAGAAGCGGTGGAAGTGATTGGCGTTCTTGCGGGTCACATCCAGTAGGATCTCAATAACTTCGTCCGGAATGTCATTGACCAGGTTGCGGACGGAGATGGGAGATTTGAACCCCCGCAGGTTGATGTTCTCATTGCGCCAGTCCCGCACGATGGCTTGATAAATCTGACCCAGGATCGGGGCGTCAGCTTCATAGACCCGGAACAGCTCTTGATAAGCATTAGCCCGCAGGTCGGGGTCAGTTTCATGCACCAGAGCCATCAACTCTCCACGGGTCAACTCCTGTTCCTCCCCCTCGAATTCCAGCTTGAAGGTGTAGCGGTTGGTGATCGAGTCATAGAGCATGTTCAGGGCGCTGACACCGGTCACATCTTTGATGTTGATGATCTTCTCTTCGGGTTCGCTGAGGGTGAAGTCCTTGAAGTTTCGCATGGCAACCAGCCAATAGCGGAAATCGCCGGAGGAGTCTAGCAGGCGATGGGCGTTCTCATCATCCAGTGCCTTCCACCAGAGGTTGAAGAAGATCGTCATGTTGCTCATCTCAGCCTGGAATTGGTCCACTTTCGAGACCATCGCTTGCGCTTCCTGATCCTGGGTATCGGCTGCGAAGGCGAGCTGGGCAAAACCGCTCAGGCGGCTCATCAAGCGAAAAAAATGCTCGTATTCAGTGATGATGCTGATGAACAGATCTTCGTTGATGGCGGGAGTGAGCTGTTCTCGGTAGGACTGGAAATTCTGGACGCCTGCCTTGAGTTCATCGAATGTCGCTTCGAGCTTGGGATCGTCAAAGCCTTCATAAAGGTCTTTCAGGCTCCAGGGGATCTGGGAATAGGGTGTATCAGTCATATTCGTTGTTCCTTTGATTATTTATTCCGGTCAGGAGGTCTCAACTCGCCTCAGCCGGTTTGAGTTTTTTTGGATGTTTTCTGGCGGATGATCTTACGCAGGTTGTCGATCGGCTCGCGTTGATGCGAGTCTTTATCTAGGTAATACCACAAGTTCCAGCCATTGCTGGAGCCGTTGCGGATTTTCTTGGCGATTTGGTGGATCGAGCCGCGCTGTCCGTTGAAAGACAGATTGCCATCTGCCAGGACTTTCGCAGTCAGGTCACCACTGCTGCCAAAGAAAAGCTGCTGGCCAGGTTCGAGCAAGCCGTTTTCGACTAGGGCACCAAAGGGAATGCGTTTTCGGCGGCGCGGGTCGGGCGTCACGTAGATCGGCGGGTCAAATTCCAGTTGCACGACCTCCTGCACCCGCTCCATCGCCAGCCTCGCATATTTAGCTTCGATTTCCACGCCGATGAAGTGCCGGTGGAGCTTACGGGCAACCGCGCCGGTTGTGCCCGTGCCGAAGAACGGGTCCAGGACGACATCTTCGGGATTCGAGCTGGCCATGATCACCCGGTAGAGCAAAGCCTCCGGCTTTTGGGTGGGGTGGGCTTTTTCTCCGTCCTCGTCTTTCAGCCGTTCGTTACCTGTGCAGATGGGGAAATACCAGTCGCTGCGCATTTGGAGATCGTCGTTCAGGCTCTTCATCGCATGGTAGTTGAAGGTGTACTTAGCACCTTTCTCCTTCTGCACCCATAGCAGAGTCTCGTGAGCATTGGTATAGCGCACCCCGCGGAAATTCGGCATGGGGTTGGCTTTGACCCAGACCACATCGTTCAGAACCCAGAATTGAAGGTCCTGCAGGATCTTCCCGACCCGGTAGATATTATGGTAAGAGCCAATCACCCACAGGGTGCCGGTGGGCTTGAGCACCCGGCGGCAAGCCGTCAGCCATTCCCAGGTGAAGTGGTCATACTGGGAAAAGCTGTCGAACTGGTCCCAGTCATCATCCACCGCGTCCACCTTGGTCAGGTTTGGGCGCCAAAGATCGCCCTCCAGCTGGAGGTTGTAAGGGGGGTCTGCGAAGATCAGGTCAATAGAATTCTCAGGCAGGTCTGCCAGGATTTTTCGGCAGTCCCCAACAAGTACCTGGTCCAGCGGGAGTGTTGCGTCATTTTTAGCCATTGGTGTTCTTATTTTAACGGCTTTTTTGCGCTTTGGGGAATGAGTTTCGGACAGCTTATTTAAAGCGACATCAGCTCAGAGGACACTCAGCGGGCATGGGTTATAATCCATTAAATACTCCGGGTAATTAATAGAAATGAGCCTATGACCTCACCTGCCAACCATCGCCCCTTGCCAAAACGCTGGCATATCCACCATCCTATTCCCAATGACATTTTCCGCGCGCTGAGTGATTTTTCTCCCTTGATGAGACAGTTACTCTATAATCGGGGCTATATGGATGCCGACTCAGCCGCTGCGTTTATTGCGGGCAGTGTCAACTTCCCAACGGACCCCTATCTGCTGAAAGATATGGAGGCTGCCGTCTCCCGGCTGCAGATAGCCATCACTGCCGAGGAGAAGATCACCGTCTATGGCGATTATGACGCTGATGGGGTTACCTCGACAGCCTTGCTGGTGGAGTTCCTCTCAACCTTAGGCGTGGATGCCCGGGCATATATCCCTGACCGTTATGAGGAGGGGTATGGGCTGAATAATGACGCTGTCCGGCAACTGGCAGATGAGGGCACGAACCTGGTCATTACCGTGGATTGCGGTGTGCGCGCGGTGAAAGAAATCACCCTGGCAAATGAACTGGGGATGGATATGATCATTTGCGACCACCACCATCCAGGTGCCGAAGTCCCCCCGGCGGTGGCGGTGATCGATCCCAAGCAGGAAGGTGATCCTTACCCGGAGAAATATTTGGCAGGTGTGGGCTTAGCTTATAAGCTGGTGCAGGCATATTTGGCAAAATATCCCCAGGAGGGTGTCTCCGCTGATGACTGGCTGGACCTGGTGGCGATTGGAACGGTGGTGGACCTGGCCTCCCTCAAAGGCGAAAACCGCATGCTCGTCATGGCGGGACTGGAGAAAATCCGTCACGAGCCCCGGCAGGGGATCTTCTCCCTGGCGCAGGTGGCACGGATCGACCTCAGCAAGTGCGATGCTGCCAACCTCGGGTTTGGGCTGGGACCACGCTTGAACGCTGCCGGACGGCTGGAATCCGCCCTGACATCCTTTGAACTGCTGACCACGCACAACCTTCTGGAAGCCGGGCGATTGGCACAGGAACTGGACTCTTATAACAATGAACGGCAGGATATGACAACGGAGATCCGGGAGAAAGCAGCCGCGCGTGTCCTGGCCGAAGACCCGGATGCAGTGCTGTTTTTTGCCGCCGATCCCGATTTCAGCGAGGGCGTTGTGGGGCTGGCAGCCTCCCGCCTGGTGGAATCCTATTACCGCCCAGCGATCATCGCCCACCAGGGTGAGGAATTCACAGTGGCGTCCTGCCGGTCAATCCCGGAATTTCATATCACCCAGGCACTGGATGCCTGTGCTGAATTGCTGGTCCGGCATGGCGGCCATGCAGCCGCAGCGGGCTTCACTGTCCGGAATGAGGACCGGGAGGCGCTGGTAACCCGATTGAGAGAAATCGCAACAGAACAGCTGGGTGAGCTGGAGCTCCTGCCGGAACTCATGATCGACCGGGAGATCCTGCTGGATAAGCTGGATAGACGGTATATCCCCGGCATCCTGGAAGACCTGCACCACCTGGAGCCCACCGGGCGCGGTAACCCGGAAGCGGTCTTTGCCTCTCGCAATGTCGAGGTGCGTCATGCCAGAACGGTGGGGCGAGAGGGAACCCATCTCAAGTTAACCCTGCATGCCGGGTTCAACACCTTTGACGGGATCGCCTTCCGCCAGGGATATTGGATGGAGGACATGCCGGACAGGATAGATATCGCCTATCGTTTTGAGATCAATGAATTTAACGGGCGCAGCACCTTGCAGCTGAATATTAAGGATATCAAGGCGTCGGAATAAGGAATTAATTTATTTTCACACAAAGATTGGGATCTTAGATTCAACTCGTAAGTGCAACAAAGCTGGTGGTAGAAAGGTAAGCTGAAGTAGAATCAGTCCCCTTTTCACCGTCAGAGTTGAAGGAGCACTTATGAGCTACTCGCAGCTTACCCAAG